>OGCO01000027.1_pt1 | contig 221918 bp, 187 predicted proteins | sample 1570171 | NCBI WGS metagenome assembly OGCO01 (sample SAMEA4370583, study PRJEB24528) | human gut metagenome
CCGGAGAGCACTTAATGTGCTCTCCGTGCGAGCAGGACTGTCCGAGCAGGCGACCAAACCCCGCGCCCCGTCCCGGCGAGCGCTCGGGGACCGGTAGCTTACAGGTGGCTGATGATCAGTTCCATCTTGCCTTCGAGGTCAATGGAGCTGACGGTGCTCGGGGCTAGCAGGTGGCTTCCCTTGTGGACGGGGTCGCCGCAGACGGTGCCTTCGCCGTCGATGACCGACAGACACATGAAGGGCCAGCGCTGGTCGAGGGTCTTGCTGCCGTCGACGCGCACGAGATCGACGGTGTAGCAGGGGTTGGACTCGAGCTCGGTCACGCCATCGACCTCGGGCGCGGTCACCGTGCCGTCGGTCGGAGCCTGCGCGTTAAAGTCGATGCAATCGAGGCTCTGCTCAATGTGCAGCGGGCGCAGCTTGCCGTCGGTGCCGGGGCGGTCGTAGTCGTACAGGCGATACGTCACGTCGCTCGATTGCTGCGTCTCTAAAATGAGCGTGCCGGTCTTGATGGCGTGCGCGGTACCGGAATCAATCTGGAAAAAGTCACCTTTGTGAATCGGCAGCACGTTGAGCATGTCGTCCCAGTGGCCGTCTTCGATCATCTGTGCGGCCTCGGCACGATCCTTGGCGCGCTGCCCGACGATAATCGTGGCGCCGGGCTCGCAGTCCAGCACGTACCAGCACTCGGTCTTGCCCAGGCTACCGTTCTCATGCTCGGCGGCATACTCGTCGTTGGGATGAATCTGGATCGAAAGGTCGTCCTTGGCGTCCAGGATCTTAATGAGCAGCGGGAACTCCTTGCCCTCGCAGTTGCCAAAGAGCTCGCGGTGCTCGGCCCACAGCCACGACAGTGTGTGGCCGGCATACGGGCCCTCCGCGATCTGGCAGTCGCCGTTGGGGTGTGCCGAGATGGCCCAGCACTCACCGATGGGACCCTCGGGAATGTCGTAACCAAATACGGTTTCGAGCTGGCGGCCGCCCCAGATCTTCTCGTGGAAGATCGGCGTCAGTTTAATCAAATCGGACATGTTCATACCCCCATGGTGTTGTGCGGTCGCCCACTCTAAACGAGCCATAACGTGCGCCCGCATGACTACAAAAACCTATGCCAACGTTACGTTGTGCAGCTCAAAGCGGTCGCCGAGGTTGCGCGAAATCGAGTACTCAAAGGCGTTGCCGCTATCCAAAAAGCCAATCTGGTTGAGCTCGAGCAGGGGAGCGCCGGGTTCGGTGTCCAGGCGCTCAGCCTCTTCCTCGGTTGCCGCTACGGCGCGGATGGTGCGGTGGAAGCTCGAAATCTTCAGCCCGCATTGCTCGCGGATGAAGCTGTAGACCGATCCATACAGGTCTTTCTTTTTAAGGCCCGGTATCAGCTCGAGAGGCATGTAGGTGTACTCGATGACGATGGGCTTCTCGTTGACCTGGCGCACGCGCACGATGTGATAGGCAAAGTCGTCCTCGGCAATTCCCAGCTGAGTAGCGACGTCCGCCGGTGGATTGACAATCGAGAAATCGTAGACCACCGAGGTCACCTTCTCCCCGCGGTGCTCATACGAAAAACCCTGGGCGCGGTCATTTTTGCCCTGGGAAAATGCCTGGTCGGGGAGACCCGCCGTGTCCTTAACGTAGGTGCCCGACCCGCGCCGGCTGGTGACAAGGCCCTCCTCGGTGATCTGCTCGATAGCTCGTTTGACGGTGATTTTGGAAACGCTATAGAGCTCGCAGAACTCAACGACGGTGGGTAGCTTGTCGCCCGGCTTAAGGGAGCCGTCCTCGATGCTTCGACGGATATCTGCAGCTATCGCCTCGTATTTGGGAATCATGGAACCTCCTTTCCGGCTTGATTGAGTACAGAAGAAAGTATAGTCAACACCTAAGCATCCCTATTGCGTTTTTGAAAAGCTCGAGAAAGGTTTAATTAAAAAACGCTTCTCTTTAAAAACTAGAGCGCTCTAAATGAATATGCATTCGAATAATGTGGTATTGAGCAAATTGATCGACTCGAGGATGGGGTTGAGCCGTTTTACCGCCCAACGAACCAAATACCATGCCCTGCGTTTTCACAGATAAAACCTGCCAAAACAAACCTGTCCCTTTTTGGCAGGTTTTTGCCTTGGGAGCGGTACCATACAGGCAATGTTTAAACGAGAAAGGCGGGCTCCCATGGAACCTAAGCAGTATTACATCGGCATCGACGTCGGCGGCACTTCGGTTAAGGAGGGCCTGTTCGACGAGGATGGTAACCTGCTGGCCAAGGCCAGCGTGCCCACGCCGCCTATCGTTGACGCCGCGGGCTTTGCCGCGGTGACCGAGGCTATCGACCAGGTGGTCGCCAAGGCCCAGATTCCGCGCGCCTTTGTGGCGGGTATTGGCCTGGCCGTTCCGTGCCCCATCCCGGCATCGGGCGATGCCAAGGTCAAGGCCAACATTGCCATTAACCTGCCCGAGCTAAGAGTCGCCATTCAGGAGCACTGCCCCGACGCGGTTGTTAAATACGAGAACGATGCCAACGCCGCTGCCATGGGCGAGGCCTGGCTCGGCTCTGCCAAGGGCGTACAGAACGTGGTGATGGTCACCATTGGTACCGGCGTGGGTGGCGGCGTTATCGTCAACGGCGACGTGGTATCAGGCGTTGTGGGCGCCGGCGGCGAGATTGGCCACATGTGCCTGAACCCGGCTGAGGAACGCACCTGCGGCTGCGGCGGCCATGGCCATCTGGAGCAGTATTCCAGCGCCACCGGCGTGGTGAGCAACTACCTTGCCGAGTGCGAAAAGGCGGGCGTCGAGCCCATCGAGCTGACCGGCCCCTCCGATTCCAAGGACGTGTTCCAGGCCTGCCGCGAGGGCGACAAGCTCGCGCTGGCCGCGGCCGATACCATGGCCGACTATCTCGGCCGCGCACTGGCGCTTATCGCCAACGTGGTTGATCCCGAGATGTTCCTCATCGGCGGCGGCGCCTCCGCCTCGGCCGATGTCTACCTCGACAAGGTCCGCGAGCACTTTAAGCAGTACGCGCTTTCCGCCTCGCGCGAGACGCCCATTAAGGTCGCTTCGCTCGAAAACGACGCCGGCATCATCGGTGCCGCCTACGTAGCCCTGCGCGCCGCCGGCAAATAGTTGGTGCAAGGGGGACAGGTTACTTTGCACCAACATGGTGCAAAAGGGATAGCCTTGGCCCCCGTGCCTGCGCCCCAAAATATGCCGTGGCCCTTCCGTCTGCGAAGGCTCGGCATCGGCGTGCTACCATAGCTACGTCCAAGTACACATATCAAGTGGAGGATATCCATGGCAAACGTTCTTGTCTTTGGTCACCAGAACCCCGATAACGACGCCATCATGAGCGCCGTCGTCCTGTCCCAGCTGCTCAACCAGGTTGAGTATGCCGGCAACACCTACGAGGCCTGCGCCCTTGGTCAGCTTCCGGCCGAGTCCGCCAAGCTGCTTGCCGACGCCGGCATTGCCGAGCCCCGCGTGATCGAGTCCGTCGAGGCCGGTCAGCTCGTCGTTCTCACCGACCACAACGAGTCTGCCCAGTCCGTCGCCGGCCTTAAGGACGCCACGGTCTTTGGCGTTGTCGATCATCACCGCATCGGCGACTTCGAGACCGCCGGCCCGCTGCACTACATCTGCCTGCCCTGGGGCTCCAGCTGCACCATCGTCACCAAGCTCGCCGGCGTGCTCGGCGTTGAGCTTTCCGACGTCCAGGCTAAGCTGCTGCTCTCGGCCATGATGACCGATACGCTCATGCTCAAGAGTCCCACCACCACCGATGTCGACCGCGCTGTCGCCGCCAAGCTCGGCGAGCAGGTGGGTGTCGACCCGGTCAAGTTTGGCATGGAGGTCTTCCTCACCCGTCCGTCCGGCTCCTTCACCGCAGCCGAGATGGTCGGCAACGACATCAAGATGTTCGAGCCCGCCGGCAAGAAGCTGCTCATCGGCCAGTACGAGACCGTCGACAAGAGTCGTGCTCTCGGCATGATCGACGAGATTCGCGAGGCCATGCGTGCCTACGCCGCCGAGAAGGGTGCCGATGGCATTGTCCTGTGCATCACCGACATCATGGAGGAGGGCTCGCAGGTCCTGCTCGAGGGCGAGACCGAGGCCGCTCAGAAGGGCCTGGGCATTGCCGACGAGCACGACGGCGTCTGGATGCCGGGTGTCCTCTCCCGTAAGAAGCAGGTCGCTGCCCCCATCATGGCCGCCTGCTAGGTTTAGTTGACCAAACGCCACGACCGGATCGCGGACGTCCCGCGCTCCGGTCGTTTTTTGTGCACGGCGCCGCGTCGTCTCTTGGACAGGCGTGCCCGTGCCGTTGAGCAAATAATGTTCAACCTGTGGTTCCGCTTTTCGGCCACGCCTGCGTGCTTGTCGTGCAGGGTAGGCTAGATGCAAGCGTAATACGTTAGAGCGCGGCGCCGCCACTTGGGCGGGCCGTGCTTTTTTAAGACGGGAGCTTTCCCGTGAAAGGAGCCGCCCATGGCAGCAACTGAGCAGCTGTTCAACGTTCGTGAGCGCAAGCGCTTTGAACGTCACGACATCTGGGAGCGCATCGCCGAGAACGGTACGATTTCCGCCGCCGTCATGGTCTTCGCCGCCATCGCCGCCGTCATTTGCGCCAATACCGATGCCTACGAGGCCATCCATCACTTTTTGGAGACCCCGCTGTATGTGGGTCTGGGCAACCTTACGGCCGGTCTCACCGTTGAGCTTTTCGTCAACGACTTCCTCATGGCGATTTTCTTTTTGTTGGTGGGCATCGAGCTTAAGTACGAGATGACGGTCGGTGAGCTCAAGAATCCGCGTCAGGCCATGCTTCCCATGCTGGCGGCCGTGGGCGGCGTTGTCGTTCCCGCCTGCATCTACCTGATCTTTAACCATGCCGGCGCCCGCAACGGTTGGGCCATCCCCATGGCAACCGATATTGCCTTTGCGCTGGGCGTGCTGTCGCTTTTGGGCAATCGCGTGCCCAACGGCGTGCGCGTGTTCTTCTCGACGCTCGCCATCGCCGACGACCTCATCTCCATCGCCGCCATCGCCATCTTCTACGGTCAGAGCCCCAATCCGTTTTGGTTGGGCGCCGCCGCGCTTGTGACCTGCGCGCTCGTGTGGCTCAACAAGACGCAGCACTACCGCCTTGCCCCGTATTCGGTACTGGGTCTGCTGTTGTGGTTCTGCATGTTCAAGAGCGGCGTGCACGCTACGCTTGCTGGCGTCATCTTGGCCTTTACCATCCCGGCCAAGTGCGGTGTCAAGCTCGATAGCCTCACCGATTGGTTGGGCGAGTGCCTGCCGCTGCTCGATGATCGCTACGACGACGAGGCGCACATCCTGGGCCAGCATGACTTTACCGTCTCGACCACCAAGGTCGAGCGCGTCATGCACCGCGTGACCCCGCCGCTCATCCGCATGGAGCGTCTGATCTCCACGCCGGTCAACTTCGTGATCCTGCCGATCTTTGCGTTCGTGAACGCGCAGGTTCGCCTGGTGGGCGTGGACATGAGCACGCTGCTCACCGACCCGGTGACGCTCGGCGTGTACTTTGGCATGCTGCTGGGCAAGCCGATCGGTATCTTTGGCATGACGTTTGCCCTGGTTAAGCTTAGGGCCTGCGAGCTGCCGCGCAATGTCAACTGGCACATGATTGCCGGTGTGGGCATTCTGGGCGGTATCGGCTTTACCATGTCGATTCTCATCAGCGGCCTTGCCTTCCCGACGGCCCAGTTTGAGGTTCTGGCTGCCAAGGCCGCCATTCTTGCCGGTTCGGTCACCGCTGCCGTGCTCGGCATGATCTACATGAGCGTGGTCTGCAAGCATCCCGCGCCCAAGGACGAGTAAGGGCACATACAAGTTTGAAAACGCCGCCTGTGAACACCATCACAGGGGGCGTTTAGTCATTTGAGACGTTCTTAAATGACTAGGTTTATTCCACCGTTCCGTAGACGGCGCCCCAGCCGTGGGCGGCAAGGGCGGAGTTGAGCTGGTCGCAAAGTGACTGGCGGTCGTAATAGCCGGGCGGCAGCAGGTTGACGATTTCCATGAGATCGGGCGCCAGGTCCAAGATTTCGGCCTGTACGATCAGATCCAGGCGGTCGATGGCGTGACGGTCGTAAAACAGTCCGTCGACCAGGCGCTGCAGGTCGCCGAATTCCTCGGCCTGAAACGATCCGTACTCCATAGTGCCTCCTTGGGCGCCCCACGCCGGCATGCGCGGCGATTCGTAATTCATTGCGATGAACTTAATCTATCACGGCTTCATAACGTTGCGGCGGTGGCGGTCTATACTTAGACGAACTGCAACGTACCGCTTCGCGAAAGGTCGCACCCATGCAGACGATCTACCAGAAGATGGAAACCACCGAACTCGATGCCGCCATCGAGGCACTCAAAGCCGAGGTCGCCGAGGTCAAGGCCAAGGGCCTGGCGCTCGACATGGCCCGCGGCAAGCCGTCGCCCTCCCAGGTGGACATCTCGCGCCCCATGCTCGATATCCTCAACGCCGACGCCGATCTGCACGACGGCAACGTCGACTGCTCCAACTACGGCTGCTTTGAGGGCATTCCCTCGGCACGCAAGCTGGCGGGGGAGTTCCTGGGTTGCCCTGCCGAGCAGACGCTCGTACTGGGCTCGTCGAGCCTGCTGATCGAGCATGACATCGCCGGCATGTTCTGGCGTTGTGGCTCGTGCGGCAGCGAGCCCTGGGACGCCTACGAGGCCGCGCACGACGGCAAGAAGGTCAAGTTCCTGTGCCCTGTTCCCGGCTACGATCGCCACTTTGGCATCACCGCCGACTTGGGCATCGAGAACGTCCCCGTCGCGATGACCGACAACGGCCCCGACATGGACGAGATCGAGCGCCTCGTTGCCGCCGACGATTCCATCAAGGGTATCTGGTGCGTGCCCAAGTATTCCAACCCCACGGGCATTACCTTTAGCGAGGACACTGTGCGCCGCCTGGTCGAGATGCCCACGGCCGCGCCCGATTTCCGCATCTTCTGGGACAACGCCTACTGCGTGCACGACCTGTACGACGAGACCGACAAGCTCGCCAACATCTTTGACCTCGCTCGCGCGGCGGGCACCGAGGATCGCGTGGTGGCATTCGCCTCGACGTCCAAGATCACCTTCCCGGGCGCCGGCATCGGCTTTATCGGTGCGAGCCCCGCGGTTATCGCCGAGTTCTCCAAGCGCCTGAAGGCCGGCCTCATCAGCGCCGACAAGCTCAACCAGCTGCGTCACGTGCGCTTCCTTCCCACCATCGAGGCGGTCAAGGAGCACATGAAAAAGCATGCCGAGTTCCTGCGCCCGCGCTTTGAGGCCGTCGAGCGCAAGCTCACCGAGGGCTTGGGCGACACGGGCTGTGCCACCTGGACGCACCCCCGCGGCGGCTACTTTGTGAGCTTCGATGGTCCCGAGGGCTCGGCCCAGAAGGTCGCCGCGCTTTGCGCCGACCTGGGCGTCAAGCTCACGCCGGCCGGTGCTACCTGGCCCTATGGCAAGGACCCGCGCGACACCAACATCCGCATCGCGCCGAGCTATCCCACGGTCGAGGACCTGGAGGCCGCGCTCGATGTGCTGGTGCTGGCCGTCAAGCTCGTCACTGCCGAGCTTGCGCGTGCCGAGCGCGCCTAGCGCGTATGGCCCCGCAAGTCCGGCCCAGTACTATCCGCACTTTCGATACGTAAAGGAGCGTATACATGGATTTGGGTATTTCCACCAACCCCACGCCAGAGCTCTACACCATTAAGGTCACCGGCGAGATCGATATCTCTAACGCCGATAGCCTGCGTAATGCCATCGACCTGGCGCTCGAGCAGCCCACTGAGGCCGTTGAGCTCGATTTTGCCCAGGTGAGCTACATCGATTCGACGGGCATTGGCGTGCTCGTGGGAGCTGCACACCACGCGGTCGACCACGGCAAGCGCTTTAGCTGCACCAATGTGCAGCCCCCGGTGATGCGCGTGGTTCAGCTGTTGGGTGTCGACCAGGAGATTTCGATCACCGCTGCATAATCATTGCCCCCAAAAGGGCGTGCCGTATGGCATATGTTTGTGATGCGCTCGGACGTTTTGGCGTCCGAGCGCTATACTTGACCGAATGAATAGACGAGTTCCGGCCGAATGGCGCGGTGCGGGCTCGACTCACATCGAGCCTTGGAGGTATGTGTGTTTGGTATTGGAGAGGGTGAGCTCGCGATCATCGTGGTCTTCGGCTTTTTGCTGTTTGGCCCGGATAAGCTCCCGCAGATGGGCCGCACGATTGGCCGTGCCATCCGTCAGTTCCGCGAGACGCAGGAAAAGATGACGGCCGTTGTTCAGTCCGAGATTATCGATCCGGTAAGTGAGGCCGCGTCGGCCCCGGTCAAGCCCAAGAAGGCTGCCGTCGATGACGATTCCGATGCGGACGAGGACGCCGCCGAGACGGCTGCGCCAGCAAAGAAGGAGACCTTTGCCGAGCGTCGCGCCCGTCTTGCTGCCGAGAAGGCCGCAAGCGAGGGTGCCGTTGAGGGCGAGAATGCTGCCGAGGAGACGGAGGCCGATGCCGCCGCCGAGTCCGCTTCCGCTGCAGAGTCGGAGCCCGAGCCCGAGCCGGCAGAGCCCACGACGGCTGATCTCTACGCCCGTCGTCCCCGCAAGCGCAAGGCCGTCGTCGACCAGCTCGCCCGCGAGCTCGAGGCCGAGGACGACACCGCTACCGCCGACGCCCCGAAGGGAGGCGATGAGTAATGCCTATCGGACCCGCGCGCATGCCGCTCTTCGATCATCTGGGAGAGCTTCGTCGCCGCCTGACCATCGTGGTCGTGTCGGTGTTTGCCGCCGCTATCATGCTGTATTTCGCCACACCCGTGGTGCTCGACATCCTGAAAGACCCCATCCGCTCCTTTGTGCCGGACGGTAAGTTCTACATCACCACCACACTCGGCGGTTTTGGCCTGCGCTTCTCGCTGGCCATCAAGATGGCCGTGGTCATGTGCACGCCCATGATCATCTGGCAGATCCTGGCATTTTTCCTGCCGGCGCTGCGCCCCAACGAGCGCAAGTGGGTCGTGCCCACGGTGCTCGCCTCGACGGTGCTGTTCTTCCTGGGCGCCATCTTTTGCTACTTCATCATTATCCCGGCAGGCTTTGAGTGGCTCATCGGCGAAACCTCGGCTGTCGCCACGTCGCTGCCCGATCTTGAGGACTACGTCAACATGGAGCTGCTCTTTATGATCGGCTTTGGTGTGGCGTTTGAGCTGCCGCTCATCATCTTCTACCTGTCCGTCTTCCATTTCGTGTCCTACGCGGCTTTCCGCAGTGCATGGCGTTACGTATACGTTGGCCTGCTCGTGGGCTCGGCTGTGATCACGCCCGACGGCTCGCCCGTTACGCTGGGTCTCATGTATGGCGCCCTGCTTTCGCTCTACGAGATTTCGCTCGCCATCGCCCGCGTGGTCATTACCGCGCGCGAGGGCAAGGAGGGCCTGTTCGTGAGCCGTCTGGACCTGTTCTCGGACGACGAGGACGATGAGGAGTAAATCGGTATGCACGAGGTTGGCATTGTCAACGGCATACTCGATACAGTGATTCGCGCGGCGCGTGGGGCGGGGGCCTCGCGCGCCGTTTTGGTAACGCTGCGTATTGGGGATATGACCGAGGTCGTGCGCGAGGCGCTCGACTTTGCGTGGGAAACGTTTCGCGACGAGGACCCGCTCACGCGCGGCTGCGAGCTTGCCGTGGAGGAGGTCCATCCACAAAGCGAGTGCCTGGACTGCGGAGAGGTCTTTGAGCACGACCGTTTCCATTGCCGTTGCCCCCAATGTGGCGGCGCCAACGTGCGCCTGCTGCACGGCCGCGAGCTCGACATCGCCAGTATCGAAATCGAAACCCCCGACGATTAGCCCACCAGCCACCTGGGAACGGGGTATAACTGTTAGAAGTTAAGGAGTGCCGAATATGGCCGAGAAAACGATTGATATCGCATCGCCGATTCTGTCGCGCAACGAGCGCCTGGCAGATCAGCTGCGTCAGCGATTTAATGAGGCAGGCACCTTCGTGATCAATGTGCTGTCGAGCCCCGGCTCGGGTAAGACCACCACGATTCTGGGCACCAACGAGCGCCTGCGTGACAAGGCCGGCCTACGCTGTGCCGTCATCGAGGGCGATATCGCCTCGGATGTCGACGCCATCACCATGAAGGAAGCCGGCATGCCCGCCATCCAGATCAACACGGGCGGTCTGTGCCACCTCGAGGGCAACATGATCATGGAGGCTGTCGATGCCTTCGACCAGGCTGTGGGTCTGGAGAACATCGACGTCATCTTTATCGAAAACGTGGGTAACCTGGTCTGCCCGGTCGACTTTGACCTGGGCGAGAACCTGTCCATCATGATTCTCTCGGTGCCCGAGGGCGACGACAAGCCCATCAAGTATCCGGGCATCTTCCAGCACGCCGGCGCGCAGCTGCTCAACAAGGTCGACGTGGCCCCGGCTTTCGATTTTGACATGGATAGGTATACTAAGACACTCGATGACCTCAATCCGCAGGCGCCGCGGTTTGCCGTGAGCGCGCGCAAGGGCGAGGGCATGGATGCCTGGTGCGATTGGCTCATCGGGCAGATTGAGCAAGCAAGGGCGTAAGTCGGCCGCCATACGGGCGGGCGTAGCCGCAGAGATACGAGATAGGAGCCTCTTTTGAAGCTCATCATCGCCGAGAAAAACGACGCCGCGCGTCAGATCGCCGAGCGTCTGTCCACGGGCAAACCCAAAAAGGACAAGGTGTACAACACCGCCATCTACCGTTTTGAGTGGAAGGGCGAGGAGTGCGTGACCATCGGCCTTGCCGGTCACATCCTGGCGCCCGATTTTTGCGACAGCGTGCTGTTCGATAAAAAGCTGGGTTGGTATTCGGTGACCGAGGACGGCGAGATGTTGCCGGCCGATATGCCCGATGGCCTGGCCCGCCCGCCGTACGACACCAAGCGCAAGCCGTTCCTTGCCGATGGCATTTCCATCAAGGGCTGGAAGCTCGAGAGCCTGCCTTACCTCACCTGGGCGCCCGTCATTAAGCTACCGGCCGAGAAGGAGCTCATTCGTTCGCTCAAGAACCTGGCTAAGAAGTCCGACAGTGTCATCATCGCCACGGACTTCGATCGCGAGGGCGAGCTGATTGGCTCGGACGCCCTCAACAAGGTGCGTGAGGTGGCGCCCGACTTGCCGGTTGCCCGCGCCCAGTACTCTTCGTTTACCAAGGCTGAGATCACGCACGCCTTCGATAATCTCGTCTCCCTCGACCAGAACCTGGCCGACGCCGGCGAGAGCCGTCAGCACATCGACCTTATCTGGGGCGCGGTGCTCACGCGCTATCTGACGCTCGCCAAGTTTGGCGGCTTTGGCAACGTGCGCTCCGCCGGTCGCGTGCAGACACCGACGCTTGCCCTGGTGGTCGAGCGCGAGCGCGAGCGCATGGCGTTTGTGCCCGAGGACTATTGGCAGATCCGCGGCATGGGCGCCGCGCAGGGCGCTGCCGAGGACGATCGCTTTAAGATCGCGCACAAGACGGCGCGCTTTACCGACAAAGATGCTGCCGAGACGGCGTATGGTCACGTTGACGGCGTCAAGACGGCGACCGTTGCCGCGGTGACCAAGCGCTCGCGTAAGCAGCAGCCGCCCACGCCGTTTGCGACGACCTCGCTGCAGGCTGCCGCCGCGGCCGAGGGCATCTCGCCTGCGCGTACCATGCGCATCGCCGAGTCCCTCTACATGGCCGGTCTCATCAGCTACCCGCGTGTCGACAATACCGTGTACCCTGCGACGCTCGATCTGGGCGCCGTGGTGAGCGACCTGGCAAAGATTAACCCGGCGCTGGCGCCCGTGTGCAAAAAGGTGCTCGCCGGTCCCATGAAGCCCACGCGCGGCAAGGTCGAGACCACCGACCACCCGCCTATCTATCCCACGGGCGAGGGCGATCCGTCCACGCTCGATGGCGGCCAGCGCAAGCTTTACGACCTCATCGCCCGCCGCTTCCTGGCGACGCTCATGGGTCCTGCGACCATCGAGAACACCAAGCTCGAGCTCGACGTCAACGGCGAGCCGTTTGTGGCCTCGGGCGACGTGCTCGTGACCCCGGGCTTCCGCGAGGCCTATCCGTACGGCCTTAAACGCGACGAGCAGATGCCGCCGCTGGAGCGGGGCGATACGGTCGACGTGTTCGACATTAAGCTCGAGGCCAAGCAGACTGAGCCGCCCGCGCGTTACAGCCAGGGCAAGCTCGTGCAGGAGATGGAGAAGCGCGGCCTGGGTACCAAGTCCACGCGCGCGAGCATCATCGAGCGCCTGTATGCCGTGCGCTATCTCAAAAATGATCCCGTGGAGCCGAGCCAGCTGGGTATTGCCATTATCGATGCGCTGACGCAGTTTGCCCCGCGCATCACGAGCCCCGATATGACCAGCGAGCTCGACGGCGACATGACTCGCGTCGAGCGCGGCGAGGACACCGAAGAGCATGTCGTGACGCACTCGCGTGCGCTGCTGGCCGGCGTGCTCGACGAGCTGCTCAAGCATACGCAGGAGCTCGGCGACGCCATCAGCGACGCCGTCACGGCTGATGCGCGCGTGGGCGCCTGCCGCAAGTGCGGCAAGGACCTGGTTATGAAGACGAGCGCAAAGACCCGTGGCAGCTTCATTGGCTGCATGGGCTGGCCCGACTGCGACGTGACCTATCCGGTGCCGAGCGGCGTCAAGGTGAGCCCGCTCGAGGGCGAGGCCGCCGTGTGCCCCGAGTGCGGTGCGCCGCGCATCAAGTGTCAGCCGTTCCGCCAGAAGGCTTTCGAGATCTGCGTGAACCCGAGGTGCCCCACCAACTACGAGCCTGACCTTAAGGTGGGCGAGTGCAAGGTGTGCGCCGAGGCCGGACGCCATGGCGACCTGATCGCGCACAAGAGCGAGAAGAGCGGCAAGCGCTTTATCCGCTGCACCAACTACGATGACTGTGGCGTGAGCTATCCTCTACCGGCGCGCGGTAAGCTCGAGGCGACGGGTGAGACCTGCCCCGAGTGCGGCGCTCCCATCGTGGTGGTCAACACGGCGCGCGGCCCGTGGCGCATCTGCGTGAACATGGACTGCCCGACCAAGGAGAAGAAGCCCGCCCGCGGCCGCAAGACCGCGACTAAGGCGAGCTCGGCAAAGAAGACGACCGCTGCGAAGAAGACTTCGACGGCGAAAAAGTCGACTGCCAAGAAGTCGACCACCAAGAAGACGACGGCCAAGAAGGCCGCCGACAAGTAACGGCGCGGTCGAAACAATGCCCAAAAAAACGAGCGAGGGTCCCATGATCCTCGCTCGTTTTTTTGATCGGCAGTTAGGGACGTTCCTTTTCTGCCGGCAGTTTAGGAACGTCCCTAACTGCCGGCTCGGGAACGACAAAGCGCTAGTTCACCTCGACAGGCTTGGCGCCGGGATAGCGCTCCTCAAAGTCTAGGCGGTACTTATTGTCATTGGTGCCCGCCACGTTGTCGCGCGACAGCGGCGCCACGATCTCATTCTTGTGGTCCGCAGGCTTGGCGTATTTCAGGCTGATCTCCCAGGCATCACAGATTGCGTCAATGCGGTGATCCAGGTCGTCGTACAGGGCGATGATGTCCTTCCAGGAGCTGTAGTTCTTGGAGCTCGTCGGGACGTCCAGGTCCTCGACGATGTCGTAATACTGCTCGATGGTGTCCTCCGTGCGCTCGGCGACGTCGGCGAGATTTTGACGGGTGGTTCGATCCTCTTCCAGATAGTTGCCGTTGAAGTTCTGCGCGCAGCCACGGACCTGGCTGTCGAGATCTTCGAGCAGGTCGTAGTATTCGCTCAGTCGGCGGTAGAGGTTCTGCTCAGAGAGCGTTGCTTCGCCGCCATCCTCGTCATCATCGTCATCGTCGTAAAGGCTATTGGGATCGCCGAGAGGCTCAAGGTCATCATCGTCAACATCGTGGTGCAGCTTGGTAACCTCGGCGGTCGTCTGCGTACCGGCGTTGTCGAAAGGCTTGATCACAAAGAAAATGACCAGGGCGATGATGATCGCCACCAGCACAACGATAACGGCGATAAGCGGCCCGGTGCCGCTCTTTTTGGGAGCGGGGGTCTGTGGCGAAGCGGGCACGTATGCGGGAACCGGCTGCTGTTGGGGCGAGCCGCTCGCGACGGGTATGCGCTGCGTGGTCTCGACGGCCTCGGTCCTTGCGGCGGGGTCGGGGCTATAGGCGAGGGAGTCGTCCGCCTTGGCTTGCGGCGCATCAAGGGAGCCGGTCTGCTCAAAAGCGGGCTGGCTATCGCTCGCGGCTGTTTGCTCAACGGGTGCACCGCACGAGGTGCAGAACTTGGCATCATCTGCAAGAAGCTTGCCGCACGAGGCGCAATACCGAGACATTGCCACTCCTTTCGCCACATTTCAATGCAATACGACGATTATACCCAGCACCCCAAAAAGCCGGCAGTTGAGGACGTTCCTTTTCGGCCGGCAGTTTAGGAACGTCCCTAACTGCCGCCTGAGTAGCCATTGGCTAGGTGGGATTTGGGACGCGCCGAGCACTGGGGTATCATGGCTTAGTTGATATATCTGCATTTACGCGCCTTGTAGGAAGGGGCTGCGCCCATGGCTTTTGAGCCTGCTCAACATAGCTTTATCACGCTCGAGGGCGTCGACGGTGCCGGCAAGTCCACGCAGGCGCGTCTGCTTGCCCGTGCGCTCGACCTCGCTGGCTATCAGGTCGTAACTCTGCGCGAGCCGGGTGGCACTGCCATCAGCGAAAAGATTCGCGCCCTGCTGCTCGACCCCGCCAACACGGCGATGGGAGACACCTGCGAGTTGCTGCTCTACGAGGCGGCGCGCGCCCAGTTGGTGCACGAGGTCATCGCGCCCGCCCTCGCTGCCGGCAAGGTGGTCCTGTGCGATCGCTTCTACGATTCCACGACCTGCTACCAGGCGTTTGCCGATGGCCTCGATCGCCAGATAGTGCGCGATGCCAACAACCTGGCCGTCGCGGGTACGCACCCGGCGCTCACACTCGTCTATCACATCACGCCCGAGCAGGCGGCGCTGCGCATGGCAGCCCGTGGTGCGGCAGATCGTATGGAGGCAAAAGGCGTGGCATTCCAGGAGCGTGTCTACCAGGGCTTTTGCGCAATCGCTGCCGAGGAGCCAAACCGCGTAAAGCTCATCGACGCCACTGCGACCGTCGAGGAAGTCTTCGCGCAGACGGTCGAGCAGGTTCGCGTCTACGGCCTCGACATTTCCCAGGACGCCGTCACCGCCGCTCTTGCCCAGGAGGCCGAGTAACATGGCCCCCGCTCAGGCAAGCCTGCTGACCAAGCTCGACACCCAAGAGCGCGTGCGCGACTTTTTGACCAATGCCGTCGCCAGCGGTCGCGCATCGCACGCCTACCTGTTTTTGGGCGCGCCCGGCGCGGGCAAGCTCGACGCCGCGTGGGCGCTCGCCCAAGCCTTCCTGTGCGAGCAGGATGGCTGCGGCTCATGCGATAGCTGCGTGCGCGTCGCCCGCCATACGCACCCCGACGTGCACTATTACACGCCCGAGAGCGCCACGGGCTACCTTATCGCCCAGACCCGCGAGCTGCTCGACGACGTGCCGCTGGCGCCCATCCGCGCCAAGGCCAAGGTCTACATCATTGACCGTGCCGAGCAGCTGCGCGCCAACACCGCCAACGCACTGCTCAAAACACTCGAGGAGCCGCCCGAGGGCGTTATGTTTATCTTGCTGGGCACCTCGGCAGACGTGATGTTGCCCACCATCGTGAGCCGCTGCCAGTGCGTGCCGTTTCGGCTGGTGTCGCCCGCCGTCGCCGCGCAGGCCGTGAGCCGCGCCACCGGTCAGGACCCTGCGCGTTGCCGCATGGCGGTCGCCGTGGCGGGAAGCCCCACACGCGGCATCGAGTTTCTTAAGAGCGCCGAGCGCCAGGATGCTCGCCGTCAGATGGTTCGCGCCATCGACTCGCTCATCGCCGCCGACGAGGCCGACGTGCTCAGCCGCGCCAAGTCGCTCATCGTCGCCGTTAAGGCGCCGCTCGCCGAGGTCAAGTCCACGCAGGAAAAGGTGCTCGAGCAAAATGCCGATTACCTGTCGCGTGGAGCATTGAAGCAGCTTGAGGACCGCAACAAGCGCGAACTCAACGCGCGCGAGCGTTCGGGTATCATGGAAGCGCTGGCGAGCGCGCGGACGCTCATGCGCGACGTGCTGCTGACGCTTCAGGATGAGGCGGCCGACGTCGTGAACGAGGATGTGCGCGACACGATCGGTCGGCTTGCCGCCGCGACCAATGTTGCGGGTGCCACCCAGGCGCTCGAGGCGGTCGCGACCGCCGAGCGCAACATCGCCAGAAACGTTACTCCCCAGCTGGCCATCGAGGTCATGCTGTTCGATATCAGGAAGGCACTGAAATGCCGTTAGTCGTACCCGTTAAGTTTACCTACGCCTCGCGCGACCTGTGGTTTGACCCGCAGGACCTGGATATCCTCGAGGCAGATTACGCTATTTGCTCCACCGAGCGCGGAACCGAGATCGGCCTGGTCACGGCCGATCCCTTTGAGGTGCCGCAAGACGAGATCGGTCAGCCGCTCAAGCCCGTACTGCGCGTGGCGAGCGACATCGACCTGCAGCTTGCCGACGACCTGGCCATCCAGGGCGACGAGGCCATGGTCGACTTCCGCCGCCTGGTCAAGGAGCTCGACCTCGATATGAAACCGGTGGGCGTCGAGTACCTGTTTGGCGGCGAGAAGGCCGTGTTCTACTTTGCGGCCGAGGAACGCGTCGATTTTCGCCAGCTCGTCAAGGATCTGTCCTCGACGCTGCACATTCGCGTCGACATGCGCCAGATCGGCGTGCGCGACGAGACCCGCCTGGTGGGCGGCTATGCCCAGTGCGGACAGGAGCTCTGCTGCACGCGCTTTGGCGGACAGTTTGAGCCCGTCTCGATCCGCATGGCAAAAGAGCAGGACCTGCCGCTCAATTCCTCCAAGATCAGCGGCGTTTGCGGCCGACTGATGTGCTGCCTGCGCTATGAGTTCGAAGCGTACAAGGACTTTAAGAGCCGCGCGCCCAAAAAGAAGACGCTTATCGATACGCCGCTCGGCAAGGCGCGTATTCAGGAATATGACACGCCGCGCGAGCAGCTGGTGCTGCGCCTGGAGAACGGCAAGGTCTTTAAGGTCAACTTGGCTGATATGACCTGCTCGGAGGGCTGCAAAAAGAAGGCCGCCGAGCAGGGCTGCAACTGCCGCCCCGACTGCGTGACGCGCGACGTGCTCGAGCGCATCGAGTCGCCCGAGATGCGCCTGGCGCTCATGGAGCTCGACCGCGAGAACGGCGTCGACGTGGGCGATGGCCTGTCGAGTGCCGACCGTCTGGCCGGCACGTCGATGCCCAAGCGCCGTCGTCGCGATGCCGATTCCGATGCTCGCGCCGGTCAGGGGCAGGGCGAGGGTCGTGGCCGCGGAAAGGGCCGCGGCAATGCCGCAACGCCCGAGGCCGAGGAGGCCGCCGGTGGCCGTCGTCGTCGCAAGCGCGCGGGCTCGGGCAATGTCGGCGAGGCTGCAGCTGCAGGCAAGAACTCCTCCCGCGAGCGCGAGACTCAGCAGCCTCAGCAGCAAAACCGCGGCGGTGGCATGAACCCCACACGTCGCCGCCGCCGTCACCTGTCGAGCGAGGAGCGCGAGGATGCCTTCCGCGCCGCAGCTGCTCGCGAGGCCGGTGCCGCTTCCAAGGGCTCCTCGGGTTCCGATGCGCCTGCCGACAAGGGCGGCAAGTCACGTGGCGAGGAGGAGCGCGCGCCGCGTCCGCGCCGTCGCCATTCCTCGGGCGCGCAGCAGAAGCCTTCAGTGCCCTCCGTGGCCGATCAGGTCTTGGATGGCGAGGTCAAGGTCACGCGCCGTCGTCCCGGAGATGGCGGGGGAGCTGCTGCCAAGGCTTCGCGTGGCGCCGCTCGCGACGAGCGCGAGCCGCGCGAGGATCGCGGTGGCGAGGGCTCGGCCGACCAGGGTCAAAAGCGCCGTCGCCGTCGCCGTTCCCGCAAGCCGCGCCAGGATGGTGGCGAGGGCTCGACCCCGTCTTCGTCCGCACCACAACCGCCCGCCGGCGAATAACGCCCGCGAGCGGATTTAACCCGCCTTACCCCAATCGCGTCGGGGTACCATAGCGCTGAATCAACAACCCTCCCTGCGACCGAACGTAGGGAGGGTTGTGTCTTGAAGAGCCATCTGAACAAATTGAGCCGTCTGCAGGGTGCCGGCGCCCTACCGTTTGCGGACGAATTGCTGCCGTTTGCCGAGCGGGCGGCACGCGAGGCACTCGAGGCATTGTCGCCAACACGATGTGCCGGCTGCGAGCGCGCCGGTGCGCTTATTTGCCAAGACTGCCTGGCCGCGCTCATGCTCATCGACCCACGTCATAGCTGTACCCGATGCGGCGCCCCGTTTGGGGATTTGCTGTGCACTGAGTGTTCGGTCGAAGGCACGTCCTCGGCAATGGCGGAGGCGCTCGACCGCTGCCTGGCGTGCGCCGTCTATGCGCATCCGCTGCCGCGCATCATTAAAGCGTACAAGGACGCGGGCGAGCGACGTCTGGCTCCGTATCTGGCGGAGCTGCTCTACGACACCGCCCTGCATGCCCAGGTCGTAGCGCCCGATCGCTACGGAGGTGTGCTGTCCGGTGCGGATGCGGTGGTGTTTGTGCCTGCGACGGCGGCAGCGTTTCGGCGGCGTGGCTTTGATCATATGGAGGCTATTGCGCGCCCATTTTGCGAGCTGTCGGGTGTTCCCCTGCTCGATGCTCTCGTCAAGTACGGGCATGGCGACCAGCGCGAACTCGGTCGTGAGGAGCGTCGCGAGCGTGCCCAAGGCATGTACGAGACGGTTGAGGACGTGCACGGCCGCCGCCTACTGCTTATCGATGACGTTATCACCACGGGCGCGACCATGGCAGCAGCCTCGGCGGAGCTCAAGCGTGCCGGCGCTGCGGCAGTCGATGGCCTTGCTATCGCACGTGTTTGGTAGGGGTGGTTTTGTGGCAGTGAAGATTGAGCGGCGCAACGAGCCGACAGGCGAACAGCTAGCGGCTTCCGTAATCCTAACAGGCGCTTCAGCGCTGCGCATGATGCGCGCCGAGCGCCGGCAGATGGGCTATATCAGCTGGAAGGACTTTAATCCCGATGAAGAGCGCCGTGTGCTGCGCACGTCGTCGCCCTCGACCGAGGATATCTATCTTCCTGACTTGGTGCGAATTGGAGCCAAAAGTGGCGAGGTGCAAGAAGATCTGTGCTTGCTGGTGGGATCTGCGGCGCAGCGCCGCCGCATGCCTAGCGTAGGCTGGTCCGTGTGTTCCGGGTTGCCCGCCGGCTCGATTCTAGAGGTGGAACCGGGGGTGTACAGCTTGTCTCCCGAGGCCCTCTGCCTTGCCGTTGCGCGCGAACTTGGCTGTATCCAGGCATTTGCCCTGGCCCAGGAGCTGTGCTCTAAGATTTCACTGAGCGACCGCGGGAAGTATCTGCCTCCCTACACCTCGCCTGTTACGAATAAACTTGCAAAGGACAAGGACCAGCCAGCAGACGTGGGCTACTTTGAAGTCGAGCCGGCGCTGACGCCCGATCGCCTGGCAGATTACCTTGCGGCATGCAAGGGGAATGTGGCCAAACAGCTGCTGCGTCTGTGTCCCTATCTTTCGGAAAACCTGCGCTCACCCATGGAGTGCATCATGCTCGCTCTGTTTTCGCTTCCGTTTTCCTATGGCGGGTTTGCCTGCGGACCTTTTAAGACCGACTACAAGATCGAGTTCGATGACCGTGCGCAGGCAATCTCGGGGATGCCTCATGCAGTTTGCGATGCGTATCAAGAAGCGGCCCGGTTTGACCTGGAATACAACGGTGAGCTGGGTCATTCCTCTCGGAGGGGACGTATCCATGATGAAAAGCGCAACACGGGCTTGATTACTATGGGAATCGAGGTCGCGACGGTCAATAACGAAATGCTCTGTGACATGGAAGCGATGGAAGCGCTCGCATGGCGCATGCACCAGCGTATGCGAAAGCGGTACCGGAATCGTGTCGATGCCCGCAGGAAGAAGCAAGAGGCGTTGCTTAACACGCTGCGGGCGTGTTTTGGGCTTAAGCCGGTCTAATTCACGTCGAAAATAGGGGGGTTAATCATATGCCCTGGCCAAAATATGGCAAATATGAGTACTGTCACTAAATCAATAACAGCAAAATCAAGGAATTTAGGACTCGGAGGCGTCATAAAGTAAGAAGATAATAAACAAATGTAGAATAACTAAGCATCAGGTTGGCGACACTGAGCGCATAATCTGTCCGAGAGGCCAAAATTGCCTGTTACTAAATTGGTGACAGTACTCATATTTGCCATTTTTTGGCCACGGCACCCTAGGAGGGGTGCCCCGGAGCTCCCCATAGGGGGAGCTCCGGGCTTCACAGAGGCACGAATAGCCCACTCCGACCTGCGAAATCTGTACTCGCGATGCGAATGACGCCCCTAACCTTAAACTTTAGCTTGAACTTAGCTATAATGCGCTACGTTCCTACCAGGCTGTGGTTGCGGACGGACGAAATGCCCGTCCTAGTCCAAGACAGACGCGGTCAAAGGGATCCACGTAAGCGACCGCGTGCGCGCGGCGCGATCATGGCGCGTCCTAGATGTAAGCCGCACCGTCCGTTCTACTTTCTTTGGGGCAATACCGCCTCGCGGGCGAGCGGGCCAGTCGTGAAGGTGGCTGCGGCCTCCCGAGCAAACACCCCGGTGCGCAAGTGTGGGGTCAAATACCAGGTCAGCTGGTGGGAACAATCTGATATTTCGTGCAACGCACGGATCGTATACGACACAGAAGGCAGGGTAGTGGACATGGTGAGGGGCAGCTTGATGCACGCGGCTCGGTTAGGTGCTGGGACCGCAGCGGTCATCGCCGTTTTGGGCCTGAGCGGATGCGCGTTCAACCCGCTGTCTACGTTCACGACTCCCACGATCGACCAGATCGAGTACGAGACCGTCACGCCCGCGGTGTCGGATGATGCCCTGGTCACCCCCGGTACCCTGACGGTTGCCCTCGATACCTCCGATGCGCCGCAGGCCATGCAGGGCGCTGACGGCGAGCTCACGGGGTATGCAGTCGACGCTGCCCGCGCCCTCGCAAGCCGCATGGGCCTTAAGGTCGCCTTTGTCGATGCGTCCTCGGCAGGTTCCGCGCTCGGTGACAAAAAGGCTGATATCTTTATCGGCGAGATCAACTCCACGGATGGGGACGTTAGCTCGCTCGGCACCTGCCTGTACGATGCCGCTTCCGTGTTCGGTAAAACCAGCGATGGTGGGTCGCTGAGCGTTTCCACCGATACCCTTAACACGTCTACTCTGGGTATCCAGATGTCCTCGGCCTCGCAGGAGGCGCTTGCTAAGCAGAGCATCACCGCCAACCAAAAGACTTACTCCAACATCAACGAGTGCTTTGAGGCGCTCGAGTCCGGCGAGGTCGACTATGTGATCTGCGACTCCACGGCTGGCGGTTACCTTGCGCGCCTGATGAGCGAGATCTCCTATGTCGGTGCGCTCGAGGCGCCCTCGACGCTTGGTGTTGCAGGCCTTTCGTCCAATGACGAACTGTGTCGTGCCGTGAGCGATGCCCTCGACGGTATTACGGCCGACGGCACGCTCGAGGCGGTCCACTGCGTCTGGTACGGCACGATGCCCTACGACCTCACCACTAAGACGGTTTCGGGCGCTAACGTGCAGCCGGGCGACTCTGAGTCCAGCGAGACCACATCCTCCGGCAGCGAATCCTCCGATTCCAACAATGAGACCGCATCCTCCGAAGACAAATCGTCCAGCCAGGAAGACACCATCACCGACGACGACATTAACAAGCTTAATAGCTAGTTATTGCTAGGGGTGGCGTCTCCTATGCGCTAGGAGAGATGTCCCTTCACGGTTTCAACACGCACTGCCGGGCTTCCCCAATAGGGGGGCCCGGCTTTTTCATCTCTATAAAACCAGCAGGTCAAAGCCAATTTTCGGGACCAAATACAAAGTCGCCGGCTCCCTCCTATAGCGCACTTTGCCACAGAAAAGTGCGAGACTTCGGTATGCGGTATCAAGCAATCGTTATTCGGGTCTTTGGGAATCCGCGTGATTAAATGCACGGCAATGGGTACATAGCCAGTACAGTAAGTCCCCGAGGCAGATTGGAGCCACGTATGGATATCAAGGTTTCTGGACGCAAGACGACGGTAACCGATGCTCTGCGTGCGCATGTGGATGAGAAGATCGGCGAGGCGCTCAAGGTTTTCGATATCGAGCCCATGACGGTCGACGTTGTACTTCGCTATGAGAAGAACCCCTCGAACCCCAACCCGGCAATCGTCGAGGTTACGGTTCGCGCCCGCGGTTCGGTGATTCGCGTTGCCGAGCACGGTGCAGATATGTACGCCGCCATCGACCTCTCCGCCGATAAGGTCACCCGCCAGCTGCGCAAGTTCAAGACCAAGGTCGTGGACAACCGCCAGGGTGGTGCCAGCGCAGCGGATGTTGCACCGGTCGAGCGTGTCGAGGATCTGGCCGACCTGCTGCTGCCCGAGGAGGACGACGACCTGCTCGTCCGCGAGAAGGTCATCGATGTCACCCCGATGACTGAGGAGCAGGCGCTGGTGCAGACCGATCTGCTGGGCCACGACTTCTACGTGTTCGAGAACGCGACGACTGGCCTCATCAATGTGGTGTATCACCGTAAGAATGGTGGATATGGCATCATCAAGCCCCGTATCGAAACACTTGACGAGTAAAATACGTTAACTTGCATGAGTTAACGGTTGGCGGCCATCCCATGCGGGTGGCCGCCTTTTTACGTAAGGAGTCGCTTTGATGGACAAGGCTGCATCTACCGGCCATTCTGACCGTTGCCGCATCGTCGTCGATACCTGCTGCGACTTTAGCCCCGAGGTCGCTGCGAACCTCGATGTCGATATCTTGGGTTTTCCCTTCATTATCGATGGCGAGGAGCGCACGGATGACATCTGGTCGAGCATCACACCCAAGGAGTTCTACGACCGCATGCGCGCTGGTGCCCGCGTGTCCACCTCGGCTGTGTCGCTCGGTCGCTATATCGAGTTCTTTACCGAGTGCGCCAAAGAGGGTACGCCCACGGTCTACCTGTGCTTTACCTCGGCGCTGTCGTCGAGCTACAACTCCGCGTGCCAGGCGGCGGACGCCGTGCGCGCCGAGTATCCCAACTTTGAGCTGTACGTGGTCGACAACGCTCTGCCCTGTGCGACCGGTGAGCTCTTGGCGCTTGAGGCCGTGCGCCAGCGTTCGGCGGGACTGACCGCCAAGCAGCTGGTCGACTGGGCAAACGAGGCCAAGACCTATGTCCACGGTTACTTTACGCTCGAGAGCTTTGACGCGCTGGCTGCCGGCGGCCGCATTCCGCCCGCGGCGGCACAGCTCACGGCAAAGCTCGACGTCAAACCCGAGCTGTCCTACGACCTGGCCGGCTCGCTGTCGCTGATCGGCGTCAACCGCGGTCGCAAGAAGGCGCTCAAGTCCATTCTCAAGTCGTTCCGCGAGAACTATGTGCCCGATCGCACCATGCCCATCGCCATTATGACGGCCGATGCCGAAAAGGACGGCGACTGGCTCGAGGCCGCCATCCGCAAGGAGGAAGGCTGCGCCGACGTGACCATCATCCGCAGCTCTGTGGGCCCCACCATTGGCTCGCACGTGGGCCCCGGCATGGTGGCTTGCGCGTTTTGGGGCAAGAACCGCGCCGACAAGGCGTCGCTTTCCGACCGCATCGCCCGCCGCGTGCGCGGTCAGTAGGCAAGTAACGCGGCCGTAATCGATCCCAACTCACAGCCCAAACGCTGGCACCGAGTATTCAACCTGGTAATAACCCCCAACCCAAAAGGAAAGGCTTCATGGCAAACAAGCTCTCTGTCGCATTTATCGGCACCGGAATCATGGGTGCCCCCATCGCCGGCCACATTCTGGACGCCGGCTATCCCGTCACGGTCAACAACCGCACTAAGTCCAAGGCGGCGGCGCTTATCGAGCACGGCGCAGTCTGGGCCGATACGCCGGCAGATGCCGTGGCGAACGCCGACGTCGTCTTTACCATGGTGGGTTATCCCTCCGAGGTCGAGGAGCTCTACCTGGCGGGCGACGGCCTGCTGGCCTGCACTAAGCCCGGCGCGGTGCTGATCGACCTCACCACGAGCTCGCCCGAGCTCGCCCGTGACATTGCCGAGGCCGCCCAGGTTTCCGGCCGCATGGCGTTTGACTGTCCCGTCACCGGCGGCGAGTCGGGTGCTATCGCCGGCACGCTTACGGCTATCGTGGGCGCTACCGAGAACGACATCGCTCCGGTCCGCGATATCCTTTCCACCTTTGCGGCAACCATCTGCTGCTTCGATGGTGCCGGCAAGGGCCAGGCTGCCAAGCTCGCCAACCAGGTGTCGCTGGGCGCCTGCATGGTCGGCATGGCAGACGCCATGGCATTTGCCGAGCTGAGCGGCCTTGACCTGGAAAAGACCCGCCAGATGATCCTGGGCGGCACCGGCAAGTCTGGCGCCATGGAGAGCCTGGCCCCCAAGGCGCTCGACGGCGACTACAGGCCCGGCTTTATGGTTGAGCATTTCATTAAGGACCTGCGCCTGGCCCTTGCCTACGCCGACGACCGCGAGCTCGCGCTGCCCGGAGCCGACGTGGCCTTTACGCTCTACGACATGCTCGACGCCATCGGTGGCGCCAAGCTGGGCACCCAGGCCATCACGGTTCTCTACAAGGAGGAGGCCGACGCCATCGCCGCCGGTCTGGACTGGTCGCAGTATCGTCCCGAGGAGCATGGCGCTCACGAGGAAGGTTGCGGTTGCGGCGAGCACGGCGAGGACCATGAGTGCGGTTGTGGCCATCACCACGGCGAGGACCACGAGTGCTGCGGTGGCCACGGCCATGACGACGGCCACGAGTGCTGCTGCGGCCACCATCACGGGGAGTAGCGCCTATGAGCTGGACGTTCGTGGTGCTTGCGCTGGTGCTCTTTCTCTTTGCAATCTATATTGGCTTTTTGTGCGGACAGTGGGCCTGCGAAAAGCGCGTGATCACCAAGCGCGACTACTGGATCGCCAATTTTGCAGGCGCGGCGGCAGTCGTCCTGCTGACCTGGGTGTTCTCGCTGTTCCCGCTGGTGCAGTTTGCGCCGATCGGCTGGCTCGGCGGCTTTATCGCCGGCCTTAAGATGAGCTTTGGCGAGTCCGTCGGTCCGTGGCGCAAGCACGACGAGGTCTTTAACGTCAACAAGGCTCATCGCGCCGCCGCCGACGCGGGCGACGCCGAGGAGCACCGCCGCGCACGTCGCAATGGCGCGGCCGACCGACAGCTCATCTCGGTCACCGATGACAGCAAGGGTGCTGGCAAGCACGCTAAGAAATAGTAAGAAGAGGTAACTATGGCAGAAAACAAAGACGAACAGCTCACCGACGAGGAGCTGGCACAGCTCCAGCTGGCAGAGGAGAACGAGAACGCCGTCGACCGTCTGGTCAAGGAGCTCGGCTGCCCCACGCGCCGCATCCGCCAGTTTGCCGCCCGCGTGCTGCATCTGCTGGCCGAGCGCGACCCGCAGCGCGTCGTGCCCTGCGCGCCCGCGCTGATCGAGGCACTCGACCGCCCCGAGGCTCAGACCCGCTGGGAGGCTCTCGATGCCCTGGCGGCGCTCGCCACCACCTGCCCTGAGCAGCTGGGCGATGCCTTTGAGGGTGCTGAGACCGCGCTGTTCGACGAGATTTCCTCCACGCTGCGCTATGCCGCCTTCCGCCTACTGTGCGTGTGGGGCGCCACGAGTGTCGAGCGCTCGCGCGAAGCTTGGCCCATCCTGGACGAGGCCATCCAGTGCTACCACGGCGACCTTGAGTATCGCGACATGCTCGGTTGCCTGTACGAGTTTGGCCAGGGCGAGATCGACGCCGAGGTCGCCGAGAAGCTCGCGCTGCGCCTTAAGTTCGACGCCGAGAACGGCAAGGGCAGCTATCTCAAGGCCCGTTCGAGCGAGATTTGCGAAATGCTTGTTAAACGTTTTGGCCTGGATCTCTCCAAAAAGAAGAAGCGTGCTAGCGTTAAAAAATCTGAGGCCGCCGAAGACGAGGAGTAACAGATTATGGCGCACGATGTAGTCCTGATTCCCGGTGACGGTATCGGTCCCGAGATTACGCAGGCCATGCGCCGCGTGGTCGAGGCCACCGGTGTCCAGATCAACTGGAACGTCCAGGAGGCCGGTGCCGGCGTCATGGACGAGTTTGGCACGCCGCTGCCCCAGCATGTGCTCGATGCGGTCGCCGAGACCAAGGTTGCCATCAAGGGCCCCATCACCACGCCGGTCGGCACGGGCTTCCGCAGCGTTAACGTCGCCCTGCGCAAGCATTTTGACCTGTACGCCTGCGTGCGCCCTTGTCTGTCGCAGCCGGGTGACGGCTCGCGTTTCCGCGATGTCGACCTGGTCATCGTGCGCGAGAACACCGAGGACCTCTACGCCGGCATCGAGTTCGATGAGGGCGCTGCCGAGGTCGAGGAGCTCTCGCAGCTCGTCGAGCGTTCGGGCCAAAAGACCTTCGCCGCCGATTCCGCGATCTCGATTAAGCCGATCTCCATCGCCAAGAGCCGTCGCATTGTGGAGTATGCCTTTGAGTATGCCCGTCGCTGCGGCCGCAAAAAGGTGACGGCCGTGCACAAGGCCAACATCATGAAGGCGACCGACGGCCTGTTCCTGCGCGTTGCGCGCGAGGTGGCCGCCAACTATCCCGATATCGAGTTCAACGACAAGATTGTCGACGCCACCTGCATGGGCCTGGTCCAGAACCCCAACGACTTCGATGTTCTGGTGCTGCCCAACCTGTACGGCGACATCGTGAGCGACCTGTGCGCCGGCCTGGTGGGCGGCTTAGGCATGGCCCCCGGCTCCAACATCGGTGCCGACTGCGCCATCTTCGAGGCAACGCACGGCTCCGCGCCCGATATCGCGGGCCAGGATATTGCCAACCCCACGGCCGAGATCCTCTCCGCTGCGATGATGCTCGACCACCTGGGCGAGAACGATGCTGCCAACCGCATTCGTGCCGCCGTATCTGCCACGCTCGACGAGGGCGAGCAGGTTACCGGTGACGTACGTCGTGCCCAGACCGGCTCCGTTGAGGGCGCCGTGGGCACACAGGCCTTTGCCGATGCCGTTATCGCGCACCTGGTCTAAGGTATGCACGCTGCAAACGCCTAAATAGTACTTAAGTGTTTGCGTATAACCTAAGAATCAATACGCCCGGCGCCTCGTCGGGCGTATTCTATTGGGGACTATGTTTCCTAACAAGGAGTAATTGATATGGGTCTGATTCAAAAGAAGGACGAGAAGGACGAGATCGACGGCATCCAGATCATCGAGCGCGGCGAAGGCCCCGACGGTGATGGGGACGAGAAGATCGACCTGGTCGCCGGCACGTCTGCCGAACATATTGCCGCCGGCACGACCGCCGAGGAGGAGGATGCTCGCCTGGAGGCAAAGATCGCCGCGGACGCCGCCGACGAGAACCTCATGCCTGAGGAGCAGGACGAGGACGACTCCGATGCGGACGACCATGCATCCAAGCACAAGAAGACGATGATCGCCGCCTTCGTGGTTGCAGTCGTGATCGCTGCGGTGGTCGGCTTCTTTATCGGTAACGGTGGTTTTGGCGGCAAGGGTGTCGGTTCGGCGACCCTCACCGAGGACCAGCTCGATTCGACCGTGGCAAGCTATAGCTACAACGGCAAGAAGAGCGATATCACCGCGCGCGAGGCCATCGAGAGCCAGTACAGCCTCGACACCGTCAAGGATAGCGATGGCAACTACACCGCTCCGTCTGCCGACGTTATCCTGTCCTACGTGCGCAACCAGATTCTGCTGGACGCTGCTGAGGACGAGGGCATTACCGTTTCTTCCAAGGAAATGAAGCAGTACGCCGAGGATTCCATCGGCACCTCCGACTACAAGACCATGGCCACGCAGTACGGTGTTTCCAAGGACCAGGCCAAGCAGATTGTCCGCCAGTCTGCGACGCTGCAGAAGCTCTACAAGAAGAAGGTGGGCGATAGCTCCGCAAGCATGCCGACCGCCCCGACCGAGCCTGCTGACGGCAACGAGGAGACCACGAGCAAGGACTACGCCGACTACATCATCAACCTTGCCGGCGATGAGTGGGATAGCTCAAAGGGCACTTGGAAGGACGCCGACAGCACCTATGCCAAGGCCTTCGCCGACGATGCCTTTACGGCCGATAGCGCAACCTATAAGCAGGCCATGACCGCCTACTACACTGCTTATCAGCAGTATTCCTCGCAGGCTTCGAGCGCCAGCTCCAAGTGGACCGAGTATGCTAACGGCCTCTACGCCAAGGCCAACATCAGTATCTACGGCCTGTTTGCGTAAGGTTTTCCTGCACTACTGAGCGCTAACCGATCTGCCTGATTAAGCCCGCTAGAACGGACAACGTTCTAGCGGGCTTTCTGCGTTGAGGGCGTGATTGGCGGCTTAATTATGGCTATTCGTCTTTAAGTCCAAAAAGGCTATCGGCTTCATCGTCGGATATATATTCCAGTACATCGCCCGGTTGGCAGTCGAGTGCCCGGCATATCGCGTCAAGAGTTGAAAAACGTATGGCAGAAACCTTGCCCGTCTTAATGCGTGACATATTGACCTGGGAGATGCCTACGCGTTCCGCAAGCTCTTTGGATGAGATCTTACGTTCGGCGAGCATGCGGTCAAGCCGCAGGATAATCATGGATTCCCCCTAGAGCAACTCGTCATCTTGTTTTTGCAGGATATACCCATAGCGGAAGATGCTGGCAATCAGACAAATAATCAGGCCTGCAAAGAGCATGGAGGGCTCGAATAGCTGGCCGACGAACGCATCCGTAAAGCTGCCGCCAAATCCTGAGAGTATCATTCCCGTGATTACGGCACCAAGAAGCCTCACGGCAACGCCGCCGATAAGGAATAAATGTCCTACTCGACGAAGTGTCTGGTTACATTCAAGGTCAAAGGGCCTGCCTTCCTTTTCAATGTTGAAGAAAAGCCTGCGCACGCTTATCGCGATGGTAAGCGCGAGACATGTCATCAAGAGGCTCCCTATGGCAGTGTGACCATCGTGTGCAACGGGCATAAGTGGGGCCTGCGCATCGGTACCGATGATGGCAAGGCACGGCCCTTCGCCGGCTTGAAGTTCTACGGATTGGAGACACGAGCCTTGGGAGAGGCCAGGCAATATGAGTAGAAGGTCAATCGCAATGACTGCGAGAAGTCCCAGAGCGAGCGCGGTGGTAATGCAGATCGTGGCCCATTTGCAGATGCGAGCGAGCTTCCTCAGTTTGGCTATCGTCTGTTCGCGGCTGATGGTTTCATTCGATATAGATGCGTTTCGATGGACCATAACCCCTCCAACCGGCGTTTTGGATGATACTTGTATCGTATCAGAATTAACGACAAACGATAAATAATTACGGAACTGAGTAAGTAATGATTGAAAACGATTAGCGTGAGCTATTAGCTCATTTTGGGTGCAGGAGTTTGGCGCGTGGGGGATGAGGACAAATGCCAAAACTTCCCGTGATCGCACAAGCGCTTCATCGGCTTCCCCAATTCATCTGGGAAAACAACTGCAAACGATTGCAAGTAACCGGTGAACGGTTGAAAACTACCGTTCACCGATAATCTCAAAACTGGTTCAAACTGGTATTAAGTCAAAAAGACCAATTCACATATCTTCACAATGACCTGCAATTTTTCTACACGCTATTTTTAGCCGACCTGCGTTGTTTAGACATAAAAATAGTTCCGATCTTTTGCCAAAGCATTTCGAAACGGTTTCAAAACCGCAGGTAGAAGTGTTAACGAGCGGTAAACGGTCGATTTATCACCGTGATCGGTGCAAAAACGTTTTACTGTTTGAATCAACGAAAGCGACCTCTTCTGTGGTGATATAGTGACAACAACACGTCACGTGGTTATTACCAGTTTAGAAACCACTGGTCTTCAAAGAACGCTTTCCAAGAAGCTTTAAGGGCGATTGCCCGCTGGCTTCTGAAAATCATCGGACTCAGATAGTACACACCTTCGGAAGGGAAATTTGAATGGTTGGCTTTATTCTTACCGGTCATGGACAGTTCGCACCCGGCCTCGCAAGCGCTATTGCTATGGTTGCCGGCGACCAGCCCGCTTTTACCGTCGTTCCTTTTGAGGGCGACCAGGCTGCTTCCTACGGTGAGGATCTCCGCGCCGCTATTACCGCCATGCGCGAGGAGTGCGATGGCGTGCTCGTCTTTACCGATCTGCTCGGTGGTACCCCGTTCAACCAGTCGATGATGATTGCCCAGGATGTCGACAACGTCGAAGTTCTGACTGGCACTAACCTCCCCATGGTTATTGAGCTTCTGTTCCTCCGCGGCAATGCCACGCTCGCTGAGCTTGGCGAGCAGGCCGTGACCGTTGGTCAGACGGGCATCACCGCCCAGACGGTCGCATCCGTTGCCGGCTCCGAGGAAGAGGATATCTTCGGCGACGAGGACGGCATCTAATGGCCGATTTCGGAGCCAACGTCCTGAGCTCCTCGGTTGCCCTTTTAGGCCTGCTTGTCATCATGGGCTTGATTTACACCATCTGGTCGCAAGTCAACATGAAGAAGAAGCAGAAGTACTTCAAGGAGCTGCACACGGAGCTCAAACCGGGTCAGGAGGTTCTTTTCGCCGGCGGTATCTACGGAACCGTCAAAGGCATCGAAGGCGAAAAGGTCCAGATCAAAGTCCGATCCGGAGCCGTCGTAGATGTTTCGCGTTACGCGATTCAGGAGATCAAGTAACTGTCGTCAGCAAATAACGAAAGGAAGCTGATCAACATGACAGAACCCAACATTCTTCTTACCCGCATCGATAACCGACTGGTCCATGGTCAGGTCGCTACCCAGTGGAACTCCACCCTGGGCTCCAACCTCATCCTCGTCGCCAACGACGACGTGTCGACCAACACCATGCGTCAGAACCTCATGAAGATGGCTGCTCCCGCCGGCGTCGCTACGCGTTTCTTCTCCCTGCAGAAGACCATCGACGTCATTGGCAAGGCGAGCCCGCGCCAGAAGATCTTCATCGTGGCCGAAACACCGGAAGACGTGCTTACGCTCGTCAAGGGCGGTGTGCCTATAAAGAAGGTAAACATCGGCAACATGCACATGTCGGAAGGAAAGCGCCAAGTCGCCACCTCCGTCGCAGTTAACGACGAGGATGTCGCTGCGTTTAAAGAGCTGCAGGAATTGGGGGTGGAGTTGGAGATCAGGCGTGTTCCGAGCACGCCTGTTGAGGACACGAGCAAGCTCTTCTCGTAATCCTCGTGATCCACGTTGTCAGGAGTGAAACCCTGACATTCTGTACGTGAAATCCAAAGTGCGTACATACATTTTGAAAGGAGGAGCAAGATGGAATTCTCGATCATTCAGGTCGCCCTGGTCTTCGTTGTTACGTTCATCGCGGCAATCGACCAGTTTGACTTCCTCGAGTCTCTCTATCAGCCCATCGTCACCGGCGCCGTCATCGGTCTTATCCTTGGCGACCTCAACACCGGTCTTCTCGTGGGTGGTACCTATCAGCTCATGACGATCGGCAACATGCCGATCGGAGGCGCTCAGCCGCCTAACGCCGTCATTGGCGGCATCATGGCAGCCATTCTCGCTATCGCTACGGGCCTCGAGCCCAACGCGGCAGTCGGCCTTGCCATTCCGTTCGCTCTGCTTGGTCAGCTCGGCGTTACCCTGGTCTTCACGCTTATGTCCCCGCTTATGTCCACGGCCGATAACATGGCTCATAACGCGGACATCAAGGGCATCGAGCGCCTGAACTACTTCGCCATGGCTCTGCTCGGCCTGGTCTTCGCTGTCGTCGTCACCCTGTTCTTCATCGCTGGCGCTACCATCGGTCAGACCATTGCTTCCGCCATCCCGACTTGGCTGCAGACCGGTCTGTCCGCTGCAGGCGGCATGATGCGCTTCGTCGGCTTCGCCGTCCTGCTCAAGGTTATGATGAACCGCGATATGTGGGGCTTCTTCCTCATGGGCTTTGGCCTCGCGCTTATCACCGTTGCCAACGAATCTCTGGCAACCCCTGCTCTGCTCATCCTCGCTCTCATCGGCTTCGGCATCGCTTTCTGGGACTTCCAGCAGCAGACCGAGCTGAAGGGTGCAGCTGTTTCTGACGGAGGTGACTTCGAAGATGGCATCTAATGAGTATGTGATCCCGGAGCACTATGAGGATCTCACTCCTGCTCCGCAGCTCGACCAGAAGACCCTCAACAAGATGGCTTGGCGCTCCTGCTTCTTGCAGGCATCGTTCAACTACGAGCGTATGCAGGCCGCTGGCTGGCTCTACTCCATCATCCCAGGTCTGGAGAAGATCCACACCAACAAGAACGACCTCGCGGCTTCTATGAGCCACAACCTGGAGTTCTTCAACACCCACCCGTTCCTTGTCACCTTTGTTATGGGCATCGTGCTTTCGCTCGAACAGAACAAGGTTGACATCCCCACGATCCGCGCCGTCCGCGTCGCCGCAATGGGCCCGCTCGGTGGTATCGGTGACGCCCTGTTCTGGCTGACGCTCGTGCCTATCACGGCCGGCATCACTTCCAACATGGCCATCAACGGCAACGCTGCTGCGCCGATCATCTTCCTGGTGATCTTCAACGTCGTCCAGTTCGCTCTGCGCTTCTGGCTCATGAACTGGTCCTACAAGCTTGGCACCAGCGCTATTGACGCTCTGACCGCCAACATGCAGGCCTTCACGCGTGCCGCTTCCATCATGGGCGTCTTCGTCGTCGGTTGCCTGGTCGTCACCATGGGTGGCACCCAGATCAACCTCCAGATCCCCAACGGCACCACCCGTGGCCTCTCTCCTACTACCGTGATCGTCTCCGAGAAGGAGGCCGAGAACTTCACCGGTATGGAGGGCATCGATACCGAGACCGCTGAGGCCGGTACCATCGCCATGACCGATGAGGACGGCAACGCCCTCACTGCCACCGATGCCGACGGCAACGAGGTCAAGTGCGGCGTCGCCGATCTGGGTAACGGCATGGAGTCCGTGACCTACGCTACCGTTACCGAGGATCCGGTCAACTTTTCTGTTGCCGACACCCTCAACACCATCGTCCCGAAGCTCGTCCCGCTTATGCTTACGCTGCTGCTTTACTACATGTTCGCTAAGCACAGCTGGACCCCGACCAAGGGCATTCTGCTGCTCTTCGTCCTGGGCATCCTGGGCGCTGGCCCGCTTGGTCTCTGGCCGAGCATCTGGTAAGGCTCTAGCTTGAGGGGTGTGTCCCTACGCGGCTCACACCCCGACCCCTTAAGCCATGTGTATGTTAAAAGCCGCGTGCTCGAAAGAGCGCGCGGCTTTTGTTTTCTTGATGATTCGGGTGTTGCGGACTGATAATGCTTAACACCCTAGGTAGTTAGCCGAATTCGAGCAAAAGGGAGGATAGGATGGCGATCGGAGCGCGTAAGCAACCGCTGTACGATCAGCTGGTCGATATTCTGACCGAAAAGATTGACCATGAATATCGCGCCGGTGACATGATTCCTTCCGAGCGCGAACTTTCGGAGCGCTATGGTCTCTCGCGCACTACGGTACGCCTGGCTCTGCAGGAACTGGAGCGTTTAGGACTGGTGGTTCGGCAGCACGGTCGCGGTACCTTTGTGACCGACCGTTCGGCAAAGGCAACCAATCTTATGCAGTCTTACAGCTTTACCGAGCAGATGCGCGCGATGGGTCGCGACCCCGAGACCACGATTCTCGAGTTTTGCGAGATGGAGGCCGATAAGAATCTGGCCGAGCATATGGGATTGCGTATCGGTGATCGCATATTTAAGCTCAAGCGCCTTCGTTCTGCCGACAACATGCCCATGATGGTCGAACGCAGTTATCTACCGGTTCGTCAATTTCTGTCCCTAAAGCGACCGCTGCTGGAACGCAAGCCGCTTTACGATGTGATTGAGCAAGACTTTCAGCAAAAAATACGCGTGGCCGAAGAGGAGTTCTATGCGAGCATAGCCCGTCCCACCGATGCCCACCTTTTGGAAATCGTCGAGGGCTCGCCTGTGCTCGATTTGGTTAGGACTACGTATAACGAGTCAAACGAGGTTGTGGAGTATACGCTCTCGGTTGCTCGTGCCGATCAGTTTAAATACAAGGTTTACCACCAGCGTAGCGACTAGTGTTCGCACCGTTTCCATATGATGATTCTTTGTATTTAACTGGTTACTACCAGATAACCAACCGAAGTGTATAATTGCACGTCAGAGGATTGCTTCTAGAGAGAGGTATTAGAAATGTTCGAGAAGAGTGTCGAGGAGCTTACCGAGCTCGGCGCCCAGATCACCACGGCCGAGATTGCTCAGCAGCCCGAGCTTTGGCGTGATACGCTCAACATCTATCGCGAGAACAAGGAGGCCATCGAGGCCTTTCTGGCCGAGGCTCGCGCTATGGGCGAGGGTCGTCTGTCCGTTGTCTTCACCGGTGCCGGTACGTCCGACTACGTTGGCGATACCTGCGCCCCGTACCTGCGTCACGCTGGCAACACTGATCTCTACGACTTTAAGCCCATCGCCACGACCGACATCGTGAGCGCCCCGCGCGACTTCCTGCGCGCCGAGGATCCCACGCTCGTGGTTTCCTTTGCCCGCTCTGGCAACAGCCCCGAGAGCCTTGCCGCCGTTGCCGTTGCCAAGGAGCTCGTCCACAACGTTAAGTTCCTCAACATCACCTGCGCTCCCGAGGGCAAGCTCGCCGTCGAGTCTGCCGATGATCCCAACGCGCTGACGCTGCTCATTCCGCGCGCCAACGACAAGGGCTTCGCCATGACCGGTTCTTACACCTGCATGACCCTGCTCTCCACCCTTATCTTTGACGAGGCTTCCGATGAGCAGAAGGCTGAATGGGTCGAGACCATCGCCAAGATGGGCGAGGAGGTCATCTCCCGTGAGCCTGAGATCGCCGATTACCTGGCTGGCGACTTCAACCGCGTGACCTACTTGGGTTCTGGCTCCTTCGGTGGCCTTGCCCAGGAGAGCCAGCTCAAGATCCTCGAGCTCGCTCACGGTCTGGTCGCTACTTCCTACGACACCTCCATGGGCTATCGTCACGGACCTAAGTCCTTCGTCGACGATAAGACACTCGTCTTCGTGTTCGTCAACAATGACGCCTACACCCGTCAGTACGACATCGACATCCTCAACGAGATCGGTGGCGACGATATTGCTCAGCACACCGTTGCCGTTCAGCAGGATGGCGCTACTGTCTACGAGGGTGAGTCCTTCACCTTTAAGGGCTATGAGGCACTCCCCGAGGGTTACCTTGCTCTGCCGTTCGTGATGTTTGCCCAGGCAATCAGCCTGCTCAACTCCGTGCGCGTGGGTAACACGCCCGATACGCCGAGCCCCACCGGCACGGTCAACCGCGTGGTCAAGGGCGTGACGATTCACCCCTTCACCGCTTAATCGCGTCCCCCTGTAAGGGCGCCCGTCCGCTCATAACGGCGGGCGGGCGCTTTTTGTTTTACGTGAGCTGGGTATAAGCATCACCACAGTCAACTGCTTTAGAAGCGAGGAGTGCATATGAGCACGTACGCAATTAAGGCTGACAAGTTCTTCTTGCCGGCAGGCCCGCAACTGGGCGGCTATCTTATGGTCGAGGATGGCGTCTTTGGCGCCTGGCAGGCCGACGAGCCCTCTTGCGAGATTAAGGACTACACGGGATCGTGGATCGCGCCGGGCATGGTCGACACCCACATCCATGGCTTCTATAACCACTCGACTACCGATAACGACCCCGAGGGTATCGATATCAGCTCGACCGAGCTCGCCCGTCGCGGCACCACCAGCTGGCTGCCTACGACGTTCACCGATGGCGTCGAGCAGATTAAGGACGCCTGCGCCGCCATCGCCCAGGCGGACGAGGGTCGCGGCCCCGACTTCTGCGGTGCTCGCATTCAGGGCATCTACCTGGAAGGCCCCTTCTTTACCATGAAGCACGTGGGCGCGCAGAACCCTGCTTACCTTATCGATCCCTCCGAAGAGATCTTCGACCAGTGGCAGGAGGCTGCGGGTGGTCGCATCGTTAAGAGCGCCATGGCGGCCGAGCGCGACGGTGCCGCTGCTTATGCGGCTGCTCTGAACGCCAAGGGTGTGGTGACCAGCATCGGTCACTCCGACGCCACCTACGATGAGTGTATCGCCGCCATCAACGCCGGCGCCAGCTGCTTTACGCATACCTATAACGGTCAGCGCGGGCTGCATCACCGTGAGCCCGGTGTCGTGGGCGCTGCCATGTCCACGCCCGAGACCTACGCCGAGATCATCTGTGACGGCAAGCACGTGAACCCTGCCGCCATCAAGGCGCTGCTGCAGGCAAAGGGCTGGCAGCATACGGTGCTCATCACCGACTGCCTGGGTTGCGGCGGCATGCCCGAGGGCAGCTACACCAGCGGTGGCATGGACGTCATCATGAAGGACAACCTGTGCTGGCTCGCCGACGGTAAGAGCATTGCCGGCTCGGTGCTCACGCTTGCTCAGGGCGTCAAGAACATCGTCGACTGGGGCATCGCCAGCGCCGATATTGCCATTCACATGGCAACCGAGGTGCCGGCTCGCTCTGCGCACATCGAGGATAAGTGCGGCAGCATCATGCCGGGCCGTGACGCCGACTTTGTCGTGTTCGACCACGAGCTCACCCTCGTCGAGACGTATGTTGGCGGCCAGAGCGTCGGCAACGCCTTTACCGAGTAACGATACAAAAAGACGGCGGGCCCGAATTTGCTCGGACCCGCCGTATGAGTTAAACGCTCAAAAGCACCTTCACAGTTACAGCTTGTTAGCGATCTTCTTTGCCGTGCGCTTAACGCCGGCCACCAAGCCTCCTGCAGGATGCTCCTTCTCGTATGCTAGGCGCTTCTCGCGCTTGGCGTACTCTTCGACGATGATGTCGCCATACTCGTTTTCGATCTTGTCGAAGAAATCGACGGCGCCCTTAATTTCCTCAGCGGTCGGGTGTCCCTTTTGGACACCGCCGGTGAGTTTGAACGGCCCCCACGTATCAAAGCCGGGGCAGCCGTAGACACCCATAAAGATGGCCTGCCTCATACGGCAGATGCCATCGATGTCCTTGCCGTACCACTTGTTTTTGCCACCGTAGGTCATAAGGCCAAACACCTTGTCCTGCGGCTGCAGCACGTTCGTGAGCACGCGTGCCATGTCCTTGTCGATCTCGGAGTAATAGATGCCTGTGGCGACACCGATTAGATGATATTCGTGCAGGTCGGGATACTCGTTTTTGCCGAGCGTCTTTACATCGAGGGTATCGATCTCGGGGTGCGCCTCAACGATGGCGTCCACGAGCTTTTTCGTATTGCCGTGGTGGCGTGAGGCGTAGAGGATGATGGTTCGCATAAGAAGGCCTTTCAGCTGTAATGACGTCAATGTCTGTATGGTACCCCGTTGCATGGCTGGGATACCGGACGCATCGATGAACGTGCGGGTTTGTCCTTTGGTCAGGGCCGAGACGGGTACTTGCGAGCAAAACGCAGTTGTTCGAAAGGATGGGCAATGGAATACGCTCTCTCCAACGATTCGATTTCTATTAAGGTGTCTACGGCCGGCGGCTCGTTTACCTCGATTGAGGCCGACGGTCGCGAGTATTTGTGGCAGGGCGATCCCGCAGTGTGGTCCGGCCAGGCGCCGATTTGCTTCCCGATTTGCGGAGGCTTGCGCGACAACAGCGCCATGACGTTTGCCGGGCATCATGTAAAGCTCGCTCGCCACGGGTTTGCGCGCAAGCAGGAGTGGAAGCTGCAGAGCCAAGGCGAGAACGAGCTGGCGATGTGCCTGGCTTCGGAGGATAACGCCGCGCTGCTGAGCGATTATCCCTACCCGTTTAAGCTTGTCGCTCGTTATACGCTCGAGGACGCCGCCGTGCGCGTCTCCTATGAGGTGACCAACGAGGGCACCGAGGACATGCCGTTCTTTATCGGTGGACACCCCGGCTTTAGGTGCCCGCTCGACGAGGGCGAGGCCTATACGGACTACGAGTTGCGCTTCGAGAAAGACGAGGCTGCGGAGCTTTGCACCGCTGTCCCCTCGACCGGATTGATTGATGTGGCTAACCGCTCCAAGAACCCCATGGTGGGAAAGACGCTGCCTCTGTCGCATGAGCTCTTCGATTGTGCGGAGACCATCTTTGACGTGCTCGAGAGCCGTCAGGTCACGCTTTCCAAGAAGGGCGAGGACAAGGGCGTTCGCTTGAGCTTTGGGGGCTTCCCATATCTCATTGTGTGGAGCAAGCCCGAGGGCGATTTTGTGGCGGTTGAGCCTTGGGGCGGTCTTTCGACCTGTTCCGATGAGGACGACGTGCTTGAGCATAAGCGTGGCTGCCTTGTCGCCAAGCCCAAGGAGACCGTCGTTCGCTCGTTCACGATTGAGATTCTGTAATTCCGTTTTGTCGACTCGTATCGCGAGGCACAAGGAGCCTGCGAGATAAGGAGCTAAAAATGATCCTCACCGTTACGATGAACCCGTCTGTCGATACGCGCTATCAGCTCGATGAGCTCGTTATCGACGACGTTAACCGTGTGACGCCCGAAAAGACCGCCGGCGGCAAGGGCCTCAACGTGGCCCGAGTGCTGGGTCAGCTGGGCGACGACGTTGTGGCAACCGGTCTGCTCGGCGGCCACATGGGCGCTTACATGGCCGAGCTCATGGACGCCAACGGCATTAAGAATGATTTTGTACCCATCAAGGGCGAGACTCGTATTTGCCTCAACATCCTCCACGCTGGCAACCAGACCGAGCTGCTCGAGAGCGGCCCGACGATTGCCCCCGAGGAGCTCGATGCCTTTACCGCCAAGTTTACCGAGCTTGCGGGCAAGGCCGATGTCGTCACTATTTCGGGTTCGCTGCCCCGCGGTGTCGAGGCAGACTACTATGCCAAGATCACGGGCATTGCCGAGAACGCCGGCGCCAAGGTGCTGCTCGATACCTCGGGCGCTTCGCTCGAGGCCGCCCTTAAGTCCGAAATTAAGCCCGAGCTGGTCAAGCCTAACCTGACCGAGATCAACGGCCTTCTGGGCACGAGCTTTACCACCGACGATGTGGACGAGCTCCGTGCCGCGCTCGCCTCTGACGCCCGTTTCTCCGATATCCCCTGGGTCGTCGTATCCATGGGCGCTGCCGGCTCCGTTGGCTTCCACAATGGCCGTGCGTTCCGCGCAAAGACGCCCGATATCCCTGCCGTTAACGCCACGGGCTCTGGTGACTCCACTATCGCAGGCTTCGCACATGCCATCGCTGCTGGCGCAGACGACGAGACGGTGCTGCGTACCGCCAACACCTGCGGCAAGCTCAACGCCATGGATCCCATGACCGGCCATCTGGTCATGGACCGTTGGGACGAGGTCTACAACGGCGTTGTTGTGACTGAGCTGTAAGAGTTTGGGCGACGGCTCCGGCATCGCTTGCTAGCTCGTGTTGACGACAAGTGCGGTAGCATTATGCCGGGGCGCGACGCCGACTTTGTCGTGTTCAATCCCGACCTTACCCTGGTCGAGACGTATGTGGGTGGCAATAGCGTCGGCAACGCGTTTATCGAGTAGCCGCCAAAGGAACGATCCGAGAGGGGATTTAGATGATTTACGGTGCACTGGGCGATATCGAGGAGTACCGCGGAATGCTCAAGGGCCTCGACGTGCTGATCGATTGGCTCGAGGAGAACGACCCGGCGGAGCTCGAGGTCGGCAGCCATCCGATTCTGGGCGACAAGGTCTTTGCGAACGTCATGGCTCCCACGACGCGTCCCGAGGCCGAGGCCCACTACGAGACGCATCAGCGCTATCACGACCTGCAGATCGACATTGAGGGTCGCGAGGCCTTTAAGGTTGCCACGGGCAGTCTGACGCTGGTCCAGGAGTTTGACGAGAAGGACGACTACGATCTGGTCGATTCCGACGCTTCGATCGCCGGCGATCTTGCTGACGACAAGTTTGCGCTGTTTGTTGCCGGCGAGCCTCATATGCCCACGCTCGAGTTCTCGGGCGATGGCGCGCAGCCGGTCAAGAAGATCTGCTTTAAGCTGCTTGCAGATGCTTACTGGGAGGAGTAGCGCGCTGCTCGGCTGAGCTGTTCGTGTTGTGAGCGTTATCCCTTGGAGGAGCGCTCTTGGGCCCCGCTGATTGCGGTTCCTTTGGGGATTGCGGTCGGCGGGGCTTTTGTTGTTTGAGCTGTATTCTTCGGAGTGACCAAATTAGGCTGAACGACGCAGTTATTGAGACACAATCGATGCTAAATGGATTGAAGAATAATTAAAATAGCTGTGGATACGAGAAATGGCTAATTGATGGGAGCTCTTTATGGGACTCAGCACAACCGCTTTAATTCCTAGGCGCGCTTTCTTGGCGTTGGGGCTCGCAGCTGGCTCTGCTTGCCTCACCGCTTGCTCCGGGAAGGGGAGCTATGATGATGGTTACGCTGCAGGCTATGCTGCTGCTCAGGCAGACGCTGCCGGAAAAGAGAAAGATGGCAGCGGCGGGAACGGCGATATCCCAGCATCGGGTATTGAGTACACCATCACGGGGGCGCAGCGCGGAGTAGAGCAGCTTGATCACAGTAAGTCGCTTTTGATTTTGAATGTAACTGCTAAAAATGTGTCGGATGATCTGCAAGATGCACATTTTGCAGGCAATGAAATTCTAGCATTCCAAGATGGAAAGGGGCTTAATTCGGGCGTGCTTGTGGAAGGCCTTGATCTTCCTGAATCGCGCCAAATACAACCAGGTGCCGTGCTTGAGGGTTGGCTTGCTTACGAGCTGATTGACGAAACGACGCCGGTTGAATGTGAAGCTGGCGGCCAAACCACATCCTCTGGTGATGAAAATGCTTTCTACGGCCTGACCAATCCGCAGACAATTGATTTGAGCACTCTTTAATCCCTGCTCATAGTATAAAAGCTGTCGTAATCCTTGCGAGGGGTCGCGCTTGAGCCCCGTTGATTGTGGTTTCCGCTTGGGAGGCCGCGGTTGGCGGGGCTTTATTGTTGAGTAGGGGGGTGCCTTGCGGTGTAGCGATCGGATTGGCGGACGCGCACTCAAAATCGAAAACAAAAAAGCCGCCCGTAGGCGGCTATCTTGTGCAATGGAGCCAGCGACCGGGCTCGAACCGGTGACCCCCGCTTTACGAGAGCGGTGCTCTACCAACTGAGCTACGCTGGCGGCCATGTGGTGACGCAAGTGAGGCGTCAACGGCTGTCTATGATACGGGACATCGCACATCCGCGCAAGTGTTCTGACGGCTTTTCTCACTTTAAATGCACTAATATTGGAGACGCGATGTCTTGCTCTTACGGGTCTCAAACAGAATGGGGCAGCGATGGTTCAACCCAAGATTCTTCTCTCACGCATCGACGACCGTTTCATTTACGGGCAAGACGTTGTGCTGTGGAATGAGGCGGTTGGTTCCAACCTCGTCCTAATCGTTAACGACGAGATTGCGGCGGATTCGCGCAAGTGGGCGCCTATGAGGGTCGCGGCGCCAGAAGGCGTGTGGACACGGTTTTTCTCGGTGCAAAGGACCATCGACATCATTCATACCGCAACGCCGCGTCAATGGATTCTGATCATGGTGGCCTCACCCGTCGATGCGCTCGCGCTGGTTAAGGGCGGTGTGCCGATCACCAAGATCAGCATTGGCCATATGCAGGCAGGGGAGGGCATGCGTCCCGCAACGCCCGCGGTTGCCGTGAGCGACGCAGACGTCGCTGCCTTCAAAGAGCTGCAAACGCTCGGCATAGAGCTAGAAATCCGCTACCTCCCCAGTTCCGCCCCCGACCCCATCGGCAATCTGTTCAACTAATCCTTGGGGACGGAGGAAAACGGATCATTTTGCCCTTGCGAGGGACGCGTGCGATGTCGCCTGTCAAAAACTATGCCCATTTACTACGTTTGATCGGCTATCGCCGAGCATGTCGAATTTGAGAAAAACAAAACCGCAGGTAGACGGCTCGCGAATTAAACAAAAACTGGTGCATGGTCGAGCATCCCGGGCTAAACGTAGTAAATGGACATAGTTTTGATATGTCACCCATACAGTCACAGCGAAAATGAGCCCAAAAGATGAAAAAACGCCCGTCGGCGGTGGTGCCGGCGGGCGCTGCTGTGCGATATGTCGTGTTGTGGGCTTAGTGCCTCATAAAGTGGTATTCGATCACATTGCTGTAGGGGTGACCGGGGCCCACAATGCCCTGCGGGAACAGCGGCTGGTGCGGCGTGTCGGGGTACATCTCGGCCTCGAGGGCAAAGCCGGCGGCCCAACCATAGTTAGCGTCGTCCTTGGCGTGCTCGTCGCCCAGCCAGTTGCCGGTGTAGAGCTGCACGCCCGGGGCAGTGGTGTAGTAGTCCAGCTCGCGGCCGGTCCACATCTCCTCGACATGTAGGGCGCGGCGCAGATTACGGCCGTACTGATAGCCATCGATGCACAGGCAGTGATCGTAGCCACGTGCCTGCTTAATCTGCGGGTCGTCGGCTTCCATGCCGGGAGCGACGGGGCGCAGCTCGCGAAAGTCAAACGGCGTGCCCTCGACCGGAGCAATCTCGCCGGTGGGGATGTTCTGCTCGTTAATGGGCAGGTAGTGGGCAGCGTTAGCAACAAAGAAGTGCTCACAGTCCATGCCGGCGTTATGGCCGGCAAGGTTAAAGTACGTGTGGTTGGTCATGGACACGTAAGTGGCGCGGTCGCTCTCGCAGCCATACTCGATACGGAAACGTCCGGTGCGCGTCACGGTAAACACGGCCGTAAAGGTGCGGTTGCCGGGAAGACCCAGCTCGCCATCCTTAAGCGAGGTGGTCATGCGCACGGCGTTATGGACCTCGTCGAGCTCAACATCCCACACGCGTTTATGCAGGCCGTGCTCAAGATCGCTGTGCAGGTTGTTGGCGCCCTCGTTGGCGGGCATATGCCAGTCCGTGCCGTCGATGGTGATCGTGGCGTTCGCGGTGCGGTTTGCCACGGGTCCGATGGTCGAGCCAAAGCAGGCGGGGTTGTCAAAGTAATCCTCGAGCTTATCGAAGCCCAGCACCACATCGCGCACGTTGCCGGGAATGTCGGGCACATCGATACCAAGCACGGTGGCGCCATAGTCCATAATGCGAACGCAGATCTCGGGCCCGTTGAGGGTGTAACGATGAACGGGGGTGCCGCACGGCGCGGTGCCGAAAAGCTCGGAAGTGATCATTTGGTTCCTAACATCGAGGTATTTCGGACAAACTGTAGCGCGAACAGGCAAGATTATCACTACACCCCACTAAAGCAGGGGGTATTTTTCTCAAAAAAGTGATGATTTGGGCTGTGTGGGCGCTCATTTTTGGCGCGCGCGATTCTGATACAATTTGTTCGTTACTGTTTGAATGATATGCGCGCAAAGAACGGCGAGGATTCATCGTGATTAAGGCAGAGCGACAGGATAAGGTTCGTCAGCTGCTCGAAGAGCAGGGCACGGTCTCGGTCAAGGAGATTTCGGATGCGCTGGGCGTTTCGGACATGACGATTCGCCGCGACCTCGAAGAACTTGCGAGTCTGGGCGAGATCGAGCGCGTGCACGGCGGAGCCCGCAGTGCACAGGGGCGTCCGCACGCTATGTTGCGCCATGAGTATTCGCACAGCGAAAAGCGCACTAAGCATGCCGAGGAAAAGCTGCAGATTGCGCGCCGTGCTGTGGAGCTCATCGAGGAGGGCTCGACTATCTTTTTGGGTACGGGCACCACGGTTGAACAGATGGCGTCGATGCTGCCGGCGTTTCGCCTGCGTATCGTGACCAATTCGCTTTCGGTGTTTAACCTGCTCGAGGCGCGCGAAGACTGCGACCTGTGCCTCGTGGGCGGTATGTACCGTCGCCGTACCGCCGCTTTTGTGGGACCAACGGCCGAGGATACCCTGCGTGCGCTGGGCATCGATGCAGCGTTTATCGGCGCCAACGGCATTCTGGATGGCGACGTGTCTACGTCCAACATGGACGAGGGCCGTATCCAGCAGCTCGCCTTTAGCAAGGCCGACTCGCGCTATCTGATCGCCGACTCCAGCAAAATCGGCAAGCGCGACTTCTACACCTTCTGCCGCCTGGACAGTTTGGACGCCGTGGTGTGCGAGCCGAGTATCGCCGCCGAGGATCGTGCCGCCATCGAGGAACACACACAGGTCATCTGCTAGCTAACGCTACGGGATTGCCGACAAGCGCTGCGTGAGGACTTTTGCCTCCTGTCATTGTGGGGGATCAGCGTGTCAGCGCTACGCGATATGACGCGTAAACGAGGACTCCACTATCAAATTGTCTCAACCTGTGACATCTAGGCGGCCAAAAGCGAGCCAGATGTTACAGATCGAGATTTTTGGCTCGGCCTATTCCGTTTGTCTCGATCTGTAACAGCTAGGACCGAAAAATTCAGCTAGTTGTTACAGATTTAGATTGGGGACGTTGGCCTGTGCATTCATCTCAATCTGTAACATTTAGACGTCCAAAACCGGTCTTAGTGTTACAGATTGAGACAATTTGGCGGGGTCTACCCTGTTTGTCTCGATCTGTAACAGTTAGGACTTAAAAACTCGGCTACGTGTTACAGATTGAGAGAAAAGAAAAAGAACATTAGGACTTGAAAATAAAGTTTTGATAAGGGATTTGCCCAGTTAAGACGGTGCGGCAAGTAATTGCAATTAATTTGCCTCCGGAGTCGTAAGCATAACGAGTTAGTTCGATGACCGGAAGTTTTGCAACACCATAATTGCTGGCTTCGGAATCGCTAAGCTGACGTGCTCTATAGCTTTCTCGAGCAGATTGGATAGACTTGGACAACTCGTCCATGATTTTGCTAAATGCCTGAAAATCTAACTGATTATTCGGAACGCGCGACTTTGAAATGAAGAACGTATCAGCGCCTATGAAGCTGCCTTCAAGTTCGTAGGTCAATTCAAGACGCTGAATCTCATCGCGACTTTGGCATCCAAATTGTTGGAGCATCATTACGGAAATTGGACGACCTGATGTGCGGCCGCCGAAATGTTTGGTGATGGTATCCGGGTCAACACCATCGCAATGGCTTGCAAAGTCAAAGTCTAAAAGTGAATTGAGCTCGGTAACGCGTTTCGGTGCAACAAACGATCCCTTACCTTGGATTCGATAGATACTTCCACGACGCTCCAGCTCACTCATGGCAAGTCGGACGGTTGTTCTGCTTACGGCGTATTCGTCGCAAAGTTCCATTTCTGTTGGAAGTTTATCGTCTGCTTGATATACATCGACAATCTGCTTGAGCAGCGCGTCGGTGAGCTGTAAATAGAGTGGCCGTTTTTCGTGTGTATCGAGCATTGGAGCCTCAGTTTGCATGTTGGTGGTATCTGATGATTGCCGTGATCGGGATATAGCTTGAGCGCAACAACCTTAACGTATCACAGAGCGGCTCAGCATGACGATCTGATGCCTGTAGCCACGAAGGGCTTGTCCAAGCGTGAAGATATTCTGGGGCAGACAAATGCCGTTCATGGAGTCCCCGATATGTTGGAGGTCAGCGCCAGCAGCTTTTGCTGCAAGGCCTATTTTCTTAATGGTCTCGCTGTCGCAGGAGTCTTGACTTGTCCCGTTCGCCGCCATGACGAGAACCTTTTCTTCAATTGACTTGCCTACGTTGTGGGATCGTACAAAGTCTACGATGGCGCGCAGGTCTGCTTCTTGGAAGCAAGGGACAGTGTAGGGGGCTGGCACGAGAAGGATATCGACGCCGAGGTCAACAAACTTGCGCGCTATTTCGAGTGTCATGACAGGTTCCGCAACGCCCGCTCCATGCATTTTTCCGGCTATGACCAGGCCATCGAAATGCTCTTTGGAGAGTTTAATCGAATGGGCGATTGCATCGTTGGAGACGCCAGTTCCAGGGTTGCCTGTGAGGCAAATAAAATCAAATCCGAGTTCGTTGGCCTTTTCTAAGGTCTTGGGAGAGACGCGCCGACCCATGGGGATTTCTGTACGGGATTCAGACATTTCAGCCTCAATATCAACCGGTTCCAGATTGACGCCAATGGGCCTTCCGCATGCTCGCTTCACCCAAGTGACCGGGTTTTCAGTGAGTTCATCTGGAATGCCGGCAATCACTGGATTGAACACATCGAGCGCGTTAAACAGAAGCAGGTCGGCACCTGCGGCACGTTCGATTTCGGCATTAGTAACGCCGCCGAGAAATTGGGAAGAGGGTACGTTTTCCGCCATGATGGTACGTCCCTCGGAAGCCAGAATTGCCTGCTTTAGATCCATAGGTGACGTGACGGCAAAATCGGATGCGGACATGTTCAGCAATCGTTTGGGCATTGTTACTTCCTTTGACTAGAACGACAGGCTTGTGACATTGTCTCTAATATTGTTACAACAATATATTTAATATGTTATATCCAATCGGTAAACGGTTGCAAACTTATTGTACTGCTCTGAAAAAATAGCCTTTAACTGGACAAATTTAAAATAATGCAATTGCCGTTCACCGAATAAAGATTTGAATTCTTGACATATCGACAAAGCGGAAAAAGAATTGGTTATGACAAATCGCGCAAATGATATTACATTTCGCACGAGAACGTATTCATTTACATAAGTGGATACAAACTGGGACGACGGTTGAGTCCGGATAAATCGTTGTGTGCCCAGGAATCATGAAAGGATGTGTTATGGACGCTATCGTCAAATTCCTTGAAAAACACCAGGCCCTCTTCGACAAAATCTCAAGGAACATTTATCTGGTGGCGATTAAGGATGGCTTTCTCTCGAATATGCCAATTGTGCTGTTCTCGAGCCTGTTCCTTCTTCTTTCGACGCTCCCTGCCTATGTAGGCATCACGCTTCCGTCTGAGGTGCTGGATTTCTTTAATAAAATCTATGCATATACCATGGGGCTTCTTGGCATTATGGTGGCCGGCACCACGGCGAGCTCACTTGCCATGTCTATGAACCGTCGCATGCCTTCGGGTAAATCTCTCAACCCCACCTCGTGCATGGTTTGTGCCATGTGTGGCATGTTCTTGCTATCGGTGACGAATGATGTTGTCTCGATTAGCGGAGCAGATACATCTGTTTTTGAAACCGGCTATATGGGAACCAAGGGTTTTCTCGCTGCGTTCGTATCCGCATTCTTGACCGTTAATATCTATAAGGTGTGCATTAGCCATAATGTGACGATCAAGCTCCCCAAAGAGGTCCCTGGCTCTATTGCGCAGAGTTTTCGCGATATCTTTGCCTTTGGATTTTCAATCCTGGCGTGCGCCGTTATCGATCTCGCGAGCCGTACGCTGCTTGCTGTGCCGTTCGCCAATTTGGTATCTGCTCTAATCTCGCCGCTGTTCTCCGCGGTCGACACCTATCCTGGCATGGCGCTTATCGAAGGCGCGGTCGCACTTTTCCAATTTATGGGTATTCACGGTGCTTCGGTTGTCATGAGCCCGATCAATGCTGCGCTCTACGGCAATACCGTTACTAATCTTGAGGTTTTCCAAGCAGGTGGACACCCGTCAATTGCTCTCACGCAGGACTTTACAAGCTTCATCGGCGGTCTGGGCGGTTCTGGCTGCACGTTCATCGTTCCTATTATCCTGATCATGTTTATGCGTTCCAAGCAGCTTAAAGCCATGGGCAAGGCATCGATTATCCCGGTGATTTTTGGAGTTAACGAGCCCGTTCTCTTCGGTATGCCGATCGTTCTCAATCCCTATATGTTCGTGCCCTTCCTAGCGGCTCCTATGGTCAACGCCATAATCGGTAAGTTTTTCATTGACGTAATTGGAATGAACGCCCCCATGTATACCATGCCGTGGGCGCTTCCCGGCCCAATCGGTGCATTTCTCACCACAGGTCTCGATCTACGTTCTCTTGTATTGATGGCAGTGCTGTTGGTCGTTGACTTTGTGATTTACTATCCGTTCTGCAAGGCGTATGACCATCAGCTTTGTTTGGAGGAGTCCGCAAAGGAAGCTGCAGGAACCTCGGATGCAGATGCTATTGCCGCACAAGAAAATGCGGCAAAAGCTCTGGAGGCGGTAAAGAGCAAGGCGGAGCAGATTCGCGTGCTTGTGCTTTGCCAGGGTGCCGGCACTTCGACTCTCTTGGCAAATGCTCTTCGCGAAGGTGCCGCTGCTAAGGGTATTGATCTGGTTTCTCAGTCCGGTGCGTACGGAAGCCACTATGAGACGATGAATCAGTACAACGTGATTGTTCTGGCGCCCCAGGCACGCATGTACTATGACGCTATGAAGGCCGATACCGATCGCCTTGGAATTAAACTGCTCACCACAAGGGGCAAGCAGTATATCGACCTTACCAACGATCCCGAAGGTGCAATTGACTGGATCGTTCAGGAGCTGGCCAAATAGTAGATGCACTTCGTCGTTGATCCGTCGGTGTGTAGTGCGGCCCCGCAGCTTATTGAGCTGCGGGGCCGTATTTCGTTGAGTAGCTAATTGAGACAATGAGCGCAGCCGTCGTGAGATCGCATTGGCGCTCTCCGAGTCACCGACAAGCTGCCTTCCATCTATGTGACCAAAAGGTCATCTCCGCTAGGTCGACGATGCAAATGACTCTGCTTCCTTTGGGTCCGAGCGGGACGTTGGGTCGCCCTTGTCAAATCCCGCGAAGATAGAACTCGATTTGCTCGTGGTGCATGCATCAAAGAGTTTTTGATCAAGGTGCGCCTTCTCAACGCATTGATTCAAAACAAATATTCAGCTTGTGGGCTAGACCAGGCGGGCGTAGTCCTGTGACTGATGAAAGATGTGGGCGATATAGATTGTTTCGTGCTCAAACTTGTAAAGGCACACGTAGTTGTTGACGGGAAACGATCGGTAATTACGTGCCGCCAGCTCTTGCATGTGCGAGAGGGGACGTAGGAGCGGCTGCTCGCGAAGCAGATCAAGCTGATATTCAAACTCAGCGACAAAATTGCCTGCTGCACGCGGATTCTTAAGGATTTGAGCAAGGTATCCGACAATACTCTCGTACTCATATCGCGCGCTTTTGAGGATTACGACGTTATAGGTCATATTTGTCTCGTATCGAAGCCGCGAAGGATTCGTAATCGCTGTAGTCGCCTTGCGATATTTCGTCTTCTGCCAACATCATACGAGACAGCAGTTTTGCCTTGGCGATTTCTTCTTGCATGAGGCGATACTGGTCGCTGCTGATGCAGTGCATGGCCTCGTAGCCGTTCTTAGTTACGGTGACATCGCGCTCAGACTCAACAAGCGTAGTGAATGCAGCAGTGTCCTTCATATCTCGGACGGGCACACAAGCTGACATGGGTACCTCCTTTGCGTTGGGACACAATTGTACCACGGTGTGTCCATGCGGACGATACCGTCGAATCGTCTCAATCTGTAACAGGTAGGCGGCCAAAAGCGAGTCAGACGTTACAGATCGAGATTTTGTCTATCCAGCCATCACTTTTGTCTTGATCTGTAACACTTAGACGGCTAAAAGCGAGTTAGATGTTACAGATCGAGACGAATGATCCGCTCGAGCCCACCAAAAACAAAAAGGCCGCATGTTAACCCGTGGAGGGATTCTCATGCGGCCGACAGGGGGTATGCGGCGGAAACTAGGCCATGAGCAGGCCGGTCTCCGCGACGTTCTTGTACCAGTACGCGCTCGCCTTGGGATAGCGCTTCTGGGTCTCAAAGTCGATGTAGAACAGGCCGTAACGTTTGTTATAGCCGTTGGTCCAGGAGAACTGGTCCTGCAGCGACCACACAAAGTAACCGTCGACGTTTACGCCGCCGTCGATTGCCTTGAGGATCCACGCGAGATGCTGGCGCATATAGTCGATGCGAGGGGCATCGTCGATAAAGCCGTCCTCAAAGTCGTCCTTATAGCCCATGCCGTTCTCGGTGATGTAGATCTTCTTGTAGTTGGGGTAATCGTTCTTAATGCTCAGCAGCAGGTCGTAGAGGCCCTCGGGATAGATGATCCAGTCCCAGTCGGTAGTGGGTACGCCTTCGCGTACGCATGACTCGCCCACGCCCTTGAGGAACCAGCGCGAGGAGCCCTTGTCGCCGGTGCCATTGTGGTTGATGTCGTTTTCGCCCTCGGCGGCACGCAGGAACTGGCACTTGTAGGTGTTGACACCCAGGCAATCGTTGTATGGGAGCGCGGCGGTCAGCGCGGCGATGTCTTCGTAGCGGACGTCGAGCTCGCCGCCGGCGATATGGGCCAGCTTGGTCGCAGCCTCCATGGTGTCGGCTGCATAGTGGCCGCGGAAGGTGGCGTCGAGTACCCAGCGGTTGTTGATGACGTCGGCCATGCGAGCTGCCTCGCAGTCGGCGGCGTTGTTGGGGTCGAGGGGATACTTGGGCTCCAGGTTCTGGACAATGCCGATCTCGCCCTCAAAGCCGCCCTCATGGAAGGCGACGACAGCCTTGGCGTGGGCCACCATCATGTTGTGCATGAGCTGGAAGGCCTTGTCCAGACGGTACTTCTCACCGTGCGGCCAGTTGCCGACGATAAAGCTGCCCTCGGCGGTTGCGGGAATCTCGTTAAAGGTAAACCAGTGCTTGACCTCGGTGAACTCGGCAAAGCAGAACTTGGCGTACTCGACAAAGGCGTCGATGGTCGTGCGCGTCAAGAAGCCCTCGCCGCCGTCCTGATAGAAGGCCTCGGGCGTGTCAAAGTGATCGAGCGTGACATAGGGGATAACGCCAGCTTTGTTGCAGGTGGCGAAAAGCTCGTGATAGAAAGCGACGCCCTCGGGGTTAATCTCGCCGGTGCCACTGGGGAAGATACGGCTCCAAGCGATGGAGACACGAATACCGTTGATGCCGAAGCGCTGGCACAGGTCGATGTCGACCGGGTACTTGTTGTAGAAATCGCTTGCGGGGTCGGGGGAGAAGCGACCCTGAGCAGCCAGGAAATCGTCCCAGGGCACTTTGCCCTTGCCGTGCGTGCGCGTCTCGCCCTCAACCTGGTAAGCGGCGGTGGCGCCGCCAAACACAAAGCCGTCGGGGAACTGCATGGGGTTGGTCATGAGCCATCCTTTCTGTGGGATACGAATAGGGAGAGGTGCCCAAACTGGGGGTCCGGGCACCAACAGAGGGAGGAACTAGTCGAGGTTCTCGCGGAGCCACTTGATGGCGCCGGCGGGGTCGCGAGTAAGGTCGATATATTCCTTACCGCGCGGGGCGAGCAGCTTGATGCCCAGACGATCGGTGTCGGCCTTCATGTCGTTGTAGTAGCTACGAACCTGCGGGGCAAGCACGATAACGTCGTACTGATCCATGATGGCAGTGTGCTGGCCATAAGCTCCGGCAGAGGAAGCGATGTTCTCTCCGGTCTGCGCGGCACCTTCCTTGATGGCGTTGGCAAGCATGGCAGAGGTGCCGGCGCCGGCGCACAGGACGAGGACCTTCAGGCCATTGACATCCTTCTTGGCGGATGCATCGGCAGCGGGCTCGGGCTCGGGCTGATTGGCGACAGGCTTGCTGTCAGCGGCGGCAACAGTCGTCTCGACGGAAGCGGTAGCCTGCTCGACAGCGGGCGCAGAGGCGTTGACGGCGATGGCGGCGGCATCGTTGGACTCAAGACCCAGCTCGGCGGCGCGCTCGGCCTCCTGGTCGCAGAGCAGCTTATCGTATGCCTTCAAGAACGGCAGGTAGATGATGACGTCCAGCAAGATGATAATCGCGACAAATACCAGGGCGATAAGCTGGAAGTTCGTGGTGATGAAGATGCCGATGGGGGCAGGGGTAGCCCAAGGCACCACGAAGGAGAAGCCGTTCATGCCCACGTTATCGATAAAAAACTTGGCAACACTCACGTTGACGCAGCCGGCGGCAACAAAGGGGATGAGCATGTAGGGGTTAAGGATCATCGGCGCGCCAAAGAGCAGCGGTTCGTTGACGGCGAAGGCAACAGGAACAATCGAGGCCTTACCGACGGCTTTGAGCTGCTTGGACTTCATAAAGAGAATCAGTAGAAGCGGCACGATGAACGTGGCGCCGGTGCCGCCGAATTCACCCACGAGCGACATGTTAAAGGTGAGGGAGTGGGCGGGGTGGCCGCCTGCCAGCAGAACCTGCAGGTTCTCGGCCTGGTTGGCAAGACGGATGGGGTCGATGCCCGGCTGGACAATCGAGGGGCCGTGGACGCCGATGAACCAGAAGAACGCGGTGGCTGCCTGGATAAGGATAAGGCCAGGATAGGTTTCTGCAGCGGTAAAGAGCGGGGAGAGCAGTTTGATAAGCAGCTCGGAGAACGGAACGCCCATGAGGTTGCGCACGACGACATCGATGATGCCGCAGATGATGACGGCGCCGCCAAAGGGGATGATGTCGCGGAAGTTCTGAGCGATGGCGCCCGGGACCTCCTTGGGCAGCTTAATGGTCAGATCGCGCGAGACGCAGAACTTATAGACCCACACGGTAATGAACGCGGCGATATAGGCCGAGAACAGACCGCGCGTACCCATGCTGGTGCAATCGAAGACCGAAAGTTCGGAGCCGTTGAACTTGGTGGTGAACTGCGTGACTGCGAGCAGCAGCATGCTGCACTGGGCGGCCACCATGGTGGAACCGTCGTTGAGCACTTTGCCGGCGGGCATGCGACGGTTCATGGATGCCGTGAAGTTCTTGGCGGTGGTGCCGGCAACCATGATGCCCATGACGCCCATGGTGAAGTTGTACAGCTTATTGCACCAGTCGATGAGCGGCTGGGGCAGCGTGATGCCAACTACGCCAGGAAGGGTGGCGATCAACAGAAAGATCGAAGAGGTGAGGACGATGGGCATGCACCCAAGGAATCCGTCCTTAATGGCCTGGAGGTAGATGTTCCTCGAGATCTTCTCAAAGAACGGTTGATGCTTTTCGAGCATCTTTACGATGGCGTCCATAGAGCTCCTTTGCTGCTCGATGCGCAATGCATGTGGATGGAACTGGTCGTCGATGGATGGTCAGGACTGCCCGGAAACCTTCCTGCTTGAGGAAGGCATTGCGAAATGACAACGTTGTCATTTCGTTAATGACAACGTAAGACATTTTTGGAAGAGCAACAAGGATTTACGGGTGAACGGTCGATATTGTCCGATAAACGGCTGATTTGTCAGGCGGGCAGGTAGTGTATGCTAGAACACAAAAACAAGCGATTCAAAACCGACTGGAGAAGTAGTGGCAACGATGGACAAGAAAAATGTCTCAATGAACGATGTGGCAGTTGCCGCGGGCGTTTCTCTCAAGACGGTGTCGCGCGTGATCAACGAGCCCGATAGCGTGCGCGAGTCGACACGCGATAAGGTCCATTCCGCAATGGAGACGCTCGGGTTTCGAACCAACTTTGCCGCGCGTTCGCTCAAGTTGGGCCGTTACGGGTGCATCGGCGTGGTGCTGTTCCACTTGTCGGGCGGCGCCGTGGACATGATTGACGGTATCGCCGATGCCGCCGAAGAACGCGGCTTTGCTCTCACGATGATCAAAAAGCGGGTGGGGGAGAAGATGACCCTTGCCGATGCGGCGCGCAGGATGTCGCAGCTGCCTGTTGATGGCATGATCTTCAACCTGCGTCAGATGGTCGATGACTTTGATACCTTTGAGGCGCCGAAAGACCTCAAGACGGTGATTATTACGCCGATGGAGCATCCTACCTGCTCCACCGTCAGTGACGACCAAGAGGGCGGCGCGCGCATGGCGTGCGAGTACTTCTTGAATCACGGGCACAAGAACGTGTACTTCGTCTCTGGTAAGAAAGAGTCGCTGTCGAGTCAGTGCCGTATGAAAGGTTGGCGTGCGGCACTCGAGGCACGTGGCATTGAGCCGCCCGAGCCTCTGCAAGGCGATTGGAATGCGGATAGTGGCTATGCCGCGGGCCTTGTGCTTGCCGATAAACCCGATTGCACGGCGGTTCTCGCTGCTAACGACTGCATGGCGAACGGCGTGATGATGGCCTTGCGCGACAAGGGGCTGAACGTGCCCGACGATGTGTCCGTGATTGGCTTTGATGACGAGCTCTACAAGACGATTCCCAACTCGATTCTGACGTCGGTGAAGTTTCGCCATCGCGAGCTGGGCATCCGTGCGCTTAACGAGGTCGTCGCAGGCCTGGAAGCCCCGAGCTCCAGAAGCCGCACGCTCGTCTCGGGTGTGCTGGTCGAGCGTTCCAGCGTAAAGGACCTGCGGGCGTAGACGTGTTCGGCTCGTTCATCTTAATCTGTAACAGCTAGGACCCAAAAACTCGGCTAGGTGTTACAGATTGAGACAAACGGCTCCTGACCAGCCCAAAAACAAAAAGACCGGGGGCGGCGCGCCGTGTGACGTGCCGCCCCCGGCTGAGAAATGGGGACAGGTTATGTGGGCAGGCAACCCCGCTAGTCTTTAGTCCAGACGACGGGTCTGCGCCACGTGCTTGTACCAGTAGGCGCTTGCCTTGGGCGTGCGCTTCTGGGTTTCAAAGTCAACGTAGAAGAAGCCGTAACGCTTGTTGTAACCATTGGTCCAGGAGAACTGATCCTGCAGGCTCCACAGGAAGTAGCCGCCCACGTTGACGCCCACCTCCATGGCCTTGAGCAACCAGCGCAGGTGCTGCTCGATGTAGTCGATGCGCGGCTGGTCGTCCACAAAACCGTCCTTGTAGGGGTCCTTGTAGCCCATGCCGTTCTCGGTGATGAAGATCTGCTTGTAGTTGGGGTAGCGCTGCTTAATGTAGACGAGCAGATCGAACAGACCCTCGGGATAGATGATCCAGTCCCAGTCGGTGGTGGGGATGCCGGGCTTGTTCACATGCTCGCCAATACCCTTAACGCGCCAGCGGCCGGTGCCCTTCTCGCCCGTACCGTTGTGGTGCAGGTCGTTCTCGCCATCGTAAGCCTTGAGGAAGCGGCACTGGTAGTTGTTAACGCCCAAGTAGTCGTTGTAGAGCGCTGCCTCGCGCATAATCTCGAGGTCATCATCCAGAATCTCGATGGTGCCGCCCGAGATGGCGGCCAGGCGGTTGGCGCACTCGAGGGTGTCGGGGGCATAGTCGCCGCGGAAGGTAGCGTCGAGCAAAAACTGGTTTTGCAGCACGTGCTCGTTGTTGGCGGCCTTGATGTCGGCGGGGTCGTTCTCGTTGAGGGGGTACTTAAACTCTAGCGACTGGATGACGCCAATCTTGCCCTTAAAGCCGCCGTTGTGGAAGGCCAGCACGGCCTTGGCGTGGGCGAGCATCATGTTGTGCTCGCACTGGAAGGCCTCGGCAAGATGCGCCTTGACGCCACCGGGGAAGGTACCCTCGATGTAGGTGTTGGAGGCGTCGGCCCAGATCTCGTTAAAGGTGAACCAATAGGTCACCTGGTCGGCGTACTCCTTAAAGCAGAAGGTGGCAAAGTCCACAAAGGCATCGATGGTCTCGCGGTTGAGGAAATCGCCCTTTTCAAAGAGAGGAAGCGGCGTATCAAAGTGATGCAGCGTGACAAACGGCTCAACGTGGTGCTTGTGGCACTCGGCGAAAAGGTCGTGGTAGAACTGGACACCCTCGGGGTTGATTTCGCCGGTTCCGTTGGGGAAGATGCGGCTCCAGGCAATGGAGAGGCGAATGCCGTTGATGCCAAACTCCTCGCACAGCTCCAGGTCGACGGGGTACTGGTTGTAGAAGTCGGAAGCGGGATCGGGGGAAAAGTGCCCCTGGGCTTCCAGGAAGTCGTCCCAGGCAACCTTGCCCTTACCGTGAGTGCGGGTCTCGCCCTCTACCTGGTAGGCAGCAGTGGCGCCGCCAAAGACAAAGTCCTCGGGAAACTGCGCAGGCGGGTTGGTGACGCTGGCGGGGTTAACGGACATGATGATCCAATCGTCTAAATCGAAGGGCCGGCCGGCTGTTGATGGTCGGCCGGCCCTGGGCGTTACTTACTTCGAGAGTTGCTCGCTTACGAAGGCGAGAGACTTGTCGCCGTTCTGGGAGAGCTCGATGTACTGCTTACCGCGGCAGGCGACGCACTTGTTGCCCACGCGCTCGCAGTCCTTCTGCAGGTCGGCCAGGTAGCTGGCTGCCTGCGGGGCCAGGACGACCAGGTCAAAGTCGGGGAGCATGTCGACGTGGTTGCCATATGCCTCGGCAGCGGTCTCCAGATTGATGCCGCGCTCCTTGGCGGCCTTGGCCAGCGCGTTGGCGAGCAGGCCCGAGGTTCCGCCACCCTGACAGAGCACGAGCACGCGCTTGCCGTTGAGGTCGCTGGCGGTCGTTGCCTCGGCAGCGGGTGCTGCAGAAGCGGCAGGGGCGTCGGCCTTCACGGCCTCGGCTGCGGCACCGGCGGCAACGCTCTTGGCATCGGCCTTGCCCTGGAAGGCGTCGTTCAGCTTGGCGGCCTTCTCGGCGTTCTTGGCGGCGAGCTCCTCCTGGGAGATCTCGGCCTCCTCGGCGCACTTCTGGGCGTCATAGGCACGGAAGAACGGATAGTACAGGACAAAGTCGACGACCAGGATGAGGGCGAGCATCACAAAGGCGAGCGGCTGGAAGCCCAGGCCCATGATGGTGCCGATGGGGCCGGGGACAGTCCAAGGCAGGGTGTACATAAAGCCGTTCATGCCCAAGAAGTCGATAAAGATCTTGAGGATCCAGATGTTGGCGATCGGGGCAAAGACAAACGGGACAAAGAAGACGGGGTTGAGCACGATGGGCGCGGCGAACAGCAGCGGCTCGTTGACAGCAAAGCAGACCGGGACGATGGCGGCCTTACCGACGGCGCGCATCTCCTGAGACTTGGCCAGGAAGCAGAACATAAAGACCAGGACGAGCGTGGCACCGGTGCCGCCCATGCAGACGACGAAGTACTGGGCACCCTGGGTCAGGACAGCGGAAGCGTGCTGGCCGGCCTGGAACGCAGCCAGGTTGTCGGTCATGTTGGCAACGAGAGCGGCGGCGATGGCGGGCTCGACGATCGAAGGGCCGTGGACGCCCACGAACCAGAAGAGGCTCATGGCGCCGTAGATCACAGCGAGGCCGATGTAGCCGTCGGCAGCGGTGAACAGGGGCTGGAACACCTGGATGACGCCCTGGGCAAAGCAGAAGCCAAAGGCAGCGCGGAAGACGATGTCAAAGACCCAAAAGACGGTGATGCAGACGGAGAAGGGGATGATGTCCTTAAAGGTCTGCGAGATGTTGGGCGGAACCTGCTCGGGCATCTTGACGGTGATGTTGCGCTTAATGAAGAACTTGTAGATGATGCCGGTCACAAACGCAGCGATAAAGGCGGTCAGCAGGCCTTTGGAACCAAGGTAGGTGGTGTTGAAGCCGCTGGCAGCGTCCGTGGCGATCGTGTCGCTCGAAAGGAGCAAGAAGCCGATGATGGCTGCGCACATGCACGAGATGAAGTTGATCTGGTTGTTCTTGGGTAGATCGCGGTTCTGGGCGTCGGCGAAGTGCTTGGCCGTGGTGGCGGCGCAGGCGATGGCCAGGATGCCCATGGAGTAGCTGTAGCACTTCCACAGGGCGTTGTTGATGTCATCGGGCCAGTAGAAACCCCAGATGTTGGGGACCGAGGCTACCAGGCAGAAGATGGACGAGAAGATGATGATGGGGATGACGGAGATAAAGCCGTCGCGGATCGCCTTGAGGTACTTGTTGCGGGCGATCGCGTTGAAAAAGGGCTGGCCCTTTTCGATGATGGCGATGAGTTGCTCCATGCAATGCTCCTAAGAGTCGGTGGGTTAGCAACGATGGTAGCTTTTGGCGTTCGGTTGCCAAAATGTTGACGTTGCCATTTTGCGGCACAAAAAAAGACGCGAATCGGGGGTTCCTGTGCCTGCGAACCGTCGATTCCTTACGCGTAAACGTTTGAGCCGCCCGGTGGCTCTGTGTTTGCACAATGGCAACGTTAACATTTGGTCGACAAAAGCCGTTCGGGGAAGCGGGATTGTCGGTGAACGGTAGGTTTTGGGTGGTGAGCGTATGGCGGGAGAGGCGTTGGATATACTTGGAGGCGTTCATTTTGTCTGTTGGGATGCCCGCGATGGCATCGTTGACATAGAAAGATCGACCTATGGCCGCTGTTAAAAAATCGGTTTCCGTTAAGGACGTGGCGCGTCTCGCGGGCGTCTCGGAGCAGACAGTCTCGCGTACGGTGCACGATTCGCCCAGCGTGCGCCCCGAGACCAAGGAGCGCGTGCGCGCCGCCATGCGCGAGCTGGGGTATCGCCCCAATTTTGCCGGTCGATCGCTGCGCCGCGGCAAATTTAAGACCGTCGGCGTCGCCATGTTCAACATTACCGGCACCGGCAACCTCGACCGTATGGAGGGCTTTGCCGCCGCGGCCGACAAACATGGCTATGCCATCACCCTCACTAAAGTAGAAGGGCATCCGTATACCCTCGAGAGTGCATCGTCGCGCATGAGCGCACTGCCGGTGGACGGCATGGTCGTGATCATGAACCGCATGCCGGCGGACTTTGGCACCTTTGAGCCGCTGCCCGGTATGCAGACGGTGCTCGTTACCATGCTGGAGCACCCGCTGTGCTCGACGGTTGATAACGATCAGTTCGATTGCTCGCGCCAGGTTGTCGAATACTTGCTGGGGCAGGGGCACAAGACCGTGCACTTTATCTCGTGCCCCGAGCGCTCGCTTTCGGGCATGCAACGCGAGGAGGGCTGGCGTGAGACATTGCGCGCGCATGGTGTTGAGCCGCCGCGACTCGTCCGTGGCGATTGGACGGCACAGAGCGGGTATGCTGCCGGTCAGGCTCTGGCGGACGATCCGACCTGTACGGCCATTTATGCTTCTAACGACGCCATGGCCTACGGCTGCATTCGCGGGCTCGAGTCGCGCGGAAAGCGCGTGCCCCAGGACGTGAGCGTGGTGGGTGTTGATGACAGCCTGGGCGATATCGTGCCCGACCGTCGCCTGACCACGGTGCGCTTTGACAACAAGCGTGTCGGCATGTGGGCTGTCGACAAGATTGCCGGCGCCGAGGGGGTTGCGTCTGGCGTGGAACATATGTTGATTCCCGGTGTGCTGGTACAGGGCGATACGGTACGCTGCCTGCGCTAGGGTGTGGACCTGTTTGGGTTGCCACTAATTGTGTTCGATATTGTTCGCATTGGTTTATAAACCGTTCACGGGTGAAAATCGACCGTTCATAGCTCGAAATTGCGTTTTGCATTGTTCTGTTTTGTTTGAATGTTAATGTTTCTGTCATACACAACGCAGCGCGTATGCCCGGACGCGATGCTCTCCATTGGTTCATATGTGAAAGGAACGCAATATGGCAACCAAAGAAGAAATCTCGATGGTTGGATTCGAGATCGTCGCATACGCGGGTGACGCCCAGACCGATCTGCTCGCAGCGCTCGATGCTGCTCGCGAGGGTGATTTTGAGAAGGCCGAGCAGTTGCACAAGGATGCCAGCGATGCGCTCATCGGTGCCCACGACACACAGACCAAGCTGCTTTCGCAGGAGGCCGGCGGCGGCGAGATGGAGATGACCTTCATCATGGCTCACGCTCAGGATACTCTCATGACCACCATGATCCTGGAGAAGCAGACCCGCTTTACCATCGATGCCTATAAGCGCATCGCCGCACTCGAGGCTAAGCTCGCCTAACGAGCTCTCACAACCAAGTCCCCTTCCAAAAGCTCTGCCGCTACCCGCGGCAGGGCTTTTCTGTATCCCTTCTGTCTTGGTTGCGGTGAAATAGGGACTGAATAGGGGCCGGCGGGCGCAAAACAATCCCTATTCCACCGCAACTCATCCGAAATAGTCATTGGGGACAGTCTTGTTGCGCTCCGTTGGTCCTCCCGTTCGATTTTTGCTGGGTGGGTATACTTCCTTTCGCATTAAACGCCGGACTGAGGAGGTATCCAAATGCCGGATAACGGGTCAATACAAAAAAGAGGCGCGCACGAGATGGCTCATGGGCGTCCTGTCCAGATAACCGAGCGCACAACGGTAACCGAGCTGCAGCCCAGCCTGTCCGATGTCGTGTGCGCAAACAAAAAGCTGCAGATTGGCTTTATTGTTGCGCTCGTGGTGCTGGCGTTGCTGTCGGGCTTTGTAGCTCGTCCGCATTTCGCCGATACCAAAACTTGGGACTCCACCATCGAGGTTATCGACCAAAAGAAAGGTAACGTACTGGCGCTCACGACCTCGTGCGTGGCGCTGTCTGCGGGCATTACCGCGCTGCCTGGTGATACGGGAACGCCGGTCGCCGAGCAGCTCGCGCAGCTTTCGGGTAACCTGGGCATCGTGCTCGCCGTGCTCTACCTCGAGAAATATTTGCTCACGATTTTGTGGTCGGTTGGCTTGGGCATCTTAATCCCGTTTGCGTTGGTGCTCTTTGCGGTGTCGCTTGGCGTTCATGGGCGCTGGAGCACGAGCGCTGTCCTGCGCCGTGTGGCGACGCGCGTGCTGGTGGTTGCCGTGATCGGCATGGCGCTTGTGCCCGCGAGCGTATGGGTATCGCAAAAGGTCGACGAGACATATCGCGTCAGCATTGAACAGGCCGAGCAAAAGGCAGCGGACGCTGCGGAAAAGACCGATACCGCGGAGAAGTCGACCGAGACCAGCACAAAATCGAGCAAGAAAAAGTCCGAGACCACGGAGTCCAAAAACGTGCTCGAGCAGTTGACTGACGGGGCCTCGAGCCTGGTCACGTCGGTGACCAGCGGTGCCAAGCAGATGACCGACAAGATCGTGCAGCAGGTGACCGACCTCATCGAAGGCGTCATCGTGATGATCGTGACCTCGTGCGTGATTCCTCTACTGGTGCTCGTGGCGTTCCTATGGCTAGGACACGTGCTGCTGGGGATTGATGTCTCCGGTCCCGCGAACTATCTGACGGGTCGTTTCTTGAGCGCTCCGTCCAAACATGCCAAGAAGAGTGGGCAGTCTGAGTAGGCGGCAAAGCGATCTTTGGAAGATCAACCGTAAGAAGGGCGGCCGAGACACGTTCTCGGCCGCCCTTTTGTCTGTTGAACACATGGTCGCTACGTCTGCGCCGGGCTCAAACGGTCGGCAATCAACCGTGAACGGTATTTGTTCAAAAAAGAACAAAGATAAACAAATAATGGTTGCACCCGATGTTCGAATGTGTTCAAATAAACATGAACAGTGAAGAACCGCACATTCAGATGCCCGGACCTGAGCGCGATTCAACACTTCCAAACAGAAACTACGCACCTGCGTATCTCTCAAGGAGGATGTCATGAGGGTTGTAATCGCTTCCGATGCCGACGGTATGTCGATGAAGGAGTCCATCAAGGAGATGCTCATCGCCGACGGTCACGAGGTCGTCGACTATTCCGAGACCCCTGCTGCGGACTTTGTCGATTCCGCGACCGCCGTTGCCAAGGACCTGCTGGAGCACAAGGATTCCCAGGGCTTCGCATTCGATAAGTACGGCGTCGGCTCCTATATGGCCGCCGTCAAGATCAAGGGCATGGTCGTCGCCAACATTTCCGACGAGCGTTCCGCCTACATGACCCGCGAGCACAACGGCTCGCGCATGGTCACCATGGGCCCGGGCGTTGTGGGCACCGAGGTCGCCAAGAAGATCGCCCGCGAGTTCCTGCGCGCTCAGTACGCCGGCGGCCGTCACCAGATCCGTGTCGACATGCTCAACAAGATGGCCTAACGAGAGCCACCGAGAACTCGAACTTCTACCTCAACTTGTGAATTCAGACGAAAGGACGTTCTGATGAAGAAGACCATCGCAATCGGTTGCGACCATATCGTTACGGACGAGAAGATCTATCTGGCCGACCGCCTGGAGCAGGCTGGCTACAAGGTGCTCGACTGCGGCACCTACAGCCACACCCGTACGCACTATCCCATCTATGGTAAGGCCGTGGGCGAGGCTGTTGCCAGCGGCAAGGCCGACTTTGGCGTGGCCCTGTGCGGCACCGGCATCGGCATCACCAACGCCGTCAACAAGGTTCCCGGCGCTCGCTGCGCCCTGGTTCGCGACATGACCTCTGCCCTGTATGCCCGTCGCGAGCTCAACGCCAACATCGTGGGCTTTGGCGGTAAGATCACCGGTGAGTTCCTGATGGCCGACATTATGCTTGCCTTCCTGGAGGAGCCCTACGAGAAGACTCCCGAGCACGACGCCCTGATCGCCAAGATTGACGCTTGCAATAAGGCCGACGCCGAGGCTCAGGCCGACCCGCACTTCTTTGACGAGTTCCTCGAGAAGTGGGACCGCGGCGAATACCACGACTAAGGGGGTTCCGGCGTTTTAACAAACGCCGGACCGGTCGACGCTGCGAAGCCATCTGGCGGGCAATCTGCCGCTCAGCTTCGACGGCATGACCAGAAGGTCAATGCCGTCTCGCTTCACGGCACCTTGCCTCGCCAGCTGGCTTCTCGCTGATGTCTGAGTGACCTGTGGGGTTACCGCTGTTGTTGCGAAGCGTTCTGGTATGGCAAGTTGCTCCGATAACACGTTTGCTTGCTGAGCTTGTGCGCTTCGTTTTGGCGGTACCCGGCATTCTGCAGCTTTTCAATTGACGGCTCGCGTTTCTGTGAGGGGGCGCGGGCCGGTTTTCTATCAGCCCTATTGACTTGGCGGGCTGTCGTAAGAAAGGGAAGGCTCCTATGGAGTTTGTTCTTGATAACGGTTCTATTCGTGTGGCGCTGAGCACGGCTGGCGGATCGTTCACTTCGATTAAAGCCAGCGGTCGCGAGTACCTGTGGCAGGGCGATCCTTCGGTCTGGTCGGGCCAGGCACCCATTTGCTTCCCGATCTGCGGTGGCCTTCGTGACGGCCGCGCGATGACCATGGGCGGCCGCGAGGTCAAGCTCGCTCGCCACGGCTTTGCCCGCAAGCAGGAGTGGAAGCTCGAGGAGCAGGGCGACAACATGGTTGCGCTGAGCCTAAGCTCTGCCGACCATGCCGAACTGCTCGAGCAGTATCCGTATCCGTTTAAGATCGTCGCGCGCTACACGATCGATGCGGCTAAGGTGGCCGTGTCGTACGAGGTGACCAATGAGGGCACTGAGGATATGCCATTCTTTGTGGGTGGCCACCCCGGCTTTAAGTGCCCGCTCGACGAGGACGAGTCCTATGACGACTATGAGCTTCGTTTTGATCAGCATGAGGCCGCCGAGCTCTGTACTGCCGTTCCCTCGACGGGTCTGATTGATGTTGAGCATCGCAGCAAAAACCCGATGGTCGGCCACGACCTGCCGCTGACGCACGAACTCTTCGACTTCGCGGAGACCATCTTTGACGTGCTCGACAGCCGCGTGGTTACGCTGACCAAGAAAACCGAGGACAAGGGCGTGCGTTTGACGTTCCCCGATATGCCATACCTGATTGTGTGGAGCAAGCCCGAGGGCGACTTTGTGGCCGTGGAACCGTGGGGCGGCCTGTCCACCTGCTCCGACGAGGACGATATTCTGGAGCACAAGCGTGGCTGCCTGGTTGCCAAGCCGGGGGAGACCGTCATTCGCGGTTTTGAGATCGAGATCCTTTAAAGAGCTATCGTATGTTTGGGGTCGCACACGTCGTGCCCCGGAAACAGGAGTTCAACATGATTCTGACCGTTACCATGAACCCGTCGATCGATACGCGCTATCAACTCGACAAGCTGATCATCGACGACGTGAACCGCGTGACGCCTGAAAAGACCGCTGGCGGCAAGGGCCTCAACGTGAGCCGTGTGCTGCTGCAGTTGGGCGACGATGTGCTCGCGACCGGCCTGCTCGGCGGCCACATGGGTGCCTATATGGCCGAGCTTATGGATGCCGACGGCGTCAAGAACGACTTTGTGCCCATCGCCGGTGAGACGCGCATTTGCCTGAATATCCTGCACGAGGGCAATCAGACCGAGCTGCTGGAGAGCGGCCCGCAGATCGCTCCCGCCGAGCTCGAGGCCTTTACGGCTAAGTTCGCCGAGCTTGCAGCGAAGGCGGATGTTGTGACGCTTTCGGGCTCGCTGCCGCGCGGCGTCGATGCTGGCTACTATGCCGAGCTCGTCAAGATCGCCGAGGAGGCGGGCGCCAAGGTGCTGCTCGACACCTCGGGTGCATCGCTGGAGGCTGCGCTGGAATCTGACGCTAAGCCTGAGCTCGTGAAGCCCAACCTGACCGAGATTAACGGCCTGCTGGGTACGTCCTTTACGACCGATGATGTCGATGCCCTGCGCGAGGCGCTTGCCGCCGATGGCCGCTTTGCCGGTATTCCCTGGGTCGTCGTTTCGATGGGCGCTGCCGGTTCGGTGGGCTTCCATGAGGGCCGCGCGTTCCGCGCCAAGACGCCCGCGATTGCGGCTGTGAACGCGACGGGTTCCGGTGACTCGACCATCGCCGGCTTTGCGCATGCCATTGCTGCTGGTGCCGACGACGTCACGGTGCTCAAGACCGCCAATACCTGCGGCAAGCTCAACGCCATGGATCCCAAGACCGGCCACCTGGTCATGGACCGCTGGGACGAGATCTACAACAGCGTTGTCGTGACTGAACTGTAGGGTTACGGCGTTTTATCAAACGCCGTAACGGCTCGACGCTGCAAACGCCCCTAAGCGGCAATCTGACGTTCAATCGTTGGGCATGACCAGAAGGTCAATGCCCTCCTCTTTCACGTCACCTTGCTCGCTTAGGGGCGTTTTCGCTGACTTCGCCAAGACATCGGCGTTGCCTTGGTCGCAAGTAGTCATTGGGGACGTTCTTGTTTGGCTAGTCGTTTAAGAACGTTCCCAATGACTAGCCAATAAAACGGCGCCCGTCGGCGATGTTGCCGGCGGGCGCCGTTGTCGTGTGGGCGATTATGTCGTGGCCGCTGATGAGGCTCGAACTCGTATGCTACAGCGAGTTGATGAAGCGCTGTTGGGCGGCGCGGCCTGCTTCGTCCCACTTAAAGACGCCGGCGTTGTCGAGTACGTGGCCAAACACCACGCCGACCTCCTCGTGCAGGATATCGATGGCGTTGTCGGCCGTAAGCTCGTCGGCGCGGCGGGCAAAAACGTCCTCGGCCCATGCAGCGTGGCTGCGGCAAAGATCATCGCCCTCGAGCGCACCGGCGAGATCGTAGCTGGCATCGGCCTTGGCCGCCAGCAGGTGCTCGCGGACAGCGCCGAGCTCGGGAACCAAGCGCGGCGGCAAAATCGCCAGGCCCATGACCTCAATCAGGCCGATGTTCTCCTTCTTAATGTGGTGATACTCGGCATGCGGGTGGAAAACGCCCAGCGGATGCTCGTCGGTCGTGATATTGCAGCGAAGCGCCAGGTAGGCCTCGTAAATCTCGCCGCCGGCGTTGCCGCGGGAGTCTACGCGGCGAATGACGGGCGTCACGGTGTTGTGCGCCACGCCATCGGCTGTGTGCGCGATGACGCCAACAGACTCATCGCTCCACTCGCGCCAGGCGAGGATAATCTTCTCGGCGGCATCGAGCAGCTGAGCGCGGTCATGCGAGCGCAGACGCAGCACCGAGAGCGGCCACTGCAGCACGCTACCGCTGACCTGGTCAAAACCGGGCACGCTAAACTGCGAGACCTCGGCGGCATGCATCATGGGGAACTCGTGCGCGCCGCCCTGGAAGTGGTCGTGCGACAGAATCGAGCCGCCCACGATGGGCAGGTCGGCGTTGGAGCCGATGAAGTAATGCGGGAACAGGTCCACAAAGTCGAGCAGGCAGGTCAGGCCCTTGCGGTCGACGTGCATCGGACGATGCTCGGAGCTCATGGCAATGCAGTGCTCGTTAAAGTACGCGTACGGGCTGTACTGGAAACCCCAGCGCTCGCCGTTGAGCTGGATGGGGATAATGCGCAGGTTCTGGCGAGCGGGGTGAGCGCTGCCGTCGGCTGCGGCGGAGCGTCCGGGATAGCCCTCGTTTTCGATGCAGAGCTGGCAGGCGGGATACTTCTCGCCCGTGTTCTTTGCGGCACCAGCCGCGGCGATATCGCGTGGGTCCTTCTCAGGCTTGGAGAGGTTGATGGTGATCTCAAGATCGCCCCAGTTGGTGGGGGTGCTCCATTTGATGTTGCGCGCGATGGCGGCACGGCGCACGTAGCCGGCGTCGCAGCACAGGCCGTAGAACCAGTCGGTCGCGGCGCGGGGCTCGTTGACGCCCATGCGTCCGTTGAACTCCTCGTTTACAACCGAAGGCCTCGGCATGAGTACGCCCATGATGTGCATGGCGATGCGGTCGCGGCCCGACGCCGTGTCCTCGGTGGCACCGTTGGTAACGGCGGCCTCGGAAAGCGCGGCAAGCGTGCCCTCCAGGTCAAAGTCGGGGAGCGTATCGGGGTGCAAGAGCGAAATCTTCTCGGTCTTGAGCGCCCAAGCCATGTCGAGCGCGGGGCCCGTGGCGCCGATGCACTCCAAAATAGTGTTGTATGCCCAGATGCGATCGTCCTGTCCGATCATCGATCGGTGGATGGCATATTCGATGAGGCTCTGTGCAGCCTCGCGCACGTCGGTCATTACAGCCATGCCGCATAAGCCCCCTTGTCAGAGATGGCGTAGTGACGGGCAGAGCCCTCGCCCAGCCAGCTGTTCATCTTGGCAATGAAGGTGTCGACCAGATCGAGCGGCACGAAGGCCTGGATGGTGCCGCCAAAGCCGCCGCCGTGAATACGAACGGCGCCACGGCCGTCGAGCACATGCTCGGCCAGTGCCAAGGCATACATGGAAGGCTGCTCGGAACCCAGCTTGGCAACAACATTCTGCAGGTACATGGCGGAGCTGGCGCCGGATTCGCGCGTCAGGACCAGGAACTGGTCAATGTCGCCGGCGTTCAGAGCTGCCCAGCGCTTGTCGACCAGGCCGTTCTCGTACCAGTAGTGAACGGCGCGCAGGCAGGCGCGGTCGCCCAGCTTGGCGCGCAGCTCAGGGAGCTTGGCGTCAAAGTCGGCGACGTCGACCTCGCACAGGCGCGCCTTGCCAAACTCGGCGGCGACGTCCTGCATCTCGCGCGGAACGGCGGCGTAGTCGTCAGTGGCGGCTACGTGGTCGGCACCGACCTTAACGAGCACGAGCGCATAGCCGTGATCCTCAAAGTTGAGCTCGAGCTTCTGGGTCTTAGGCTGAGCCTGATCCTCAAAGTTCATGTAGGCAAGGCCGCCCAGGCACACGGCGGCTTGGTCCATCAGACCGCAGGGCTTGCCGTAGTAGTTGTTCTCGGTGCGCTGGCTCATCTGCGCAAGCGCGACGGGCTCAATGGCGGGCGCGCCCCAGAGGGTTTCCATGGCACGACCGTATGCGGCCTCGACGGCAGCGGAGCTGGAAAGGCCGCCGCCCGAGGGAACGGAGCAGGTGAAGGCGAAGTCGAAGCCTTGGGGCTCAACACCAAGCGCTGCGACCTCGTGGGCCATACCACGCACGAGGCTTGCGGACGTGCCTTTCTCGGACTCTTGAATATCCAGCGTGTCGAGCGTGATCTCAAACGTAGGATAGCCCTCGTCGGCGACGCGAATCTTGTTGGAGTCGGTTGCCACGGCGATGCCGTCAACGGCGACATCGAGCGAGCCGGCGATAACGTGGCCACCCTCGTGGTCGGTGTGGTTGCCGCTGATCTCGGAACGGCCGGGCGCGTGCACGTAGAGCACCTGGCGGTCGCCGATGGGGCCAAACTCCTCCTCAAACAGCTTGGTGAGCGTGGCGAATGTCTTTTCGTCGGGGGTGGTCATGGGGGTCCTTTCCTTGGCGCGCACGGGTGAGTTTTGCGTCGTTATGAGTACGTTAACAACTTGAAGCGGCATGAACCAAGTGTTCACGATACCGCACGTTACAGGCTATGTTAACGTACTCATAACACATCGCTTGTCACTTTTTGAGAATCTGGTAATCGGTAGAAATACAGCCGTGAACGGTACTGCCGTATGGACTTATAAAGCAGAAGAGGTGCAGATAGAAAAAGTAGAGTACGTTAACATGCGTCCGACGATAGCGGGCCTCGGCGCGGGGTGTATTTCTGCCCGGGCCGGCATGCACGCTATTCAGATCTCGCAAGGGTGAAGGTGATCCAGTGGCAAGGCGCCCGTCCAACGATACAGGTACGCGTCCGGTCTCCATGGCTGACGTCGCCCGTGCTGCTGGCGTTTCGCAGCAGACGGTTTCGCGCGTCGCCAACGGCTTGCCCAACGTTAACGAGCAGACGCGCCAGCGCGTGCAGGCAGCCATGCAGGAGCTCGGTTTCCGTCCGAGTTATGCCGGTCGCTCGCTGCGCGACGGCCGTTACCATTCAGTCGGCCTGTGCGTCAACGATGTCACCAAGTTTGGCAACCTCTCAATGATCGACGGCATCGCCAGCGCTGCTCGCGAGCATAATTGCGCCATCACGCTGGTCGAGATGTCCAAGACCGAGGAGTTTTCGCTTGCCGAGGCCACGCGTCGTATGGCCGCGCTGCCCGTGGACGGCATCATTATCGGCATGAGTCGCATGGCGCCCGATTTTGAGACGTTTGATCCACTGCCGGGCATTGGCACGGTCATCGTTACCATGTACGCGCATCCGCGCGTGACCACAGTTGACTCCGATCATTACGGCTGCTCGCTATTGCTTATGGATCACCTGTTTGAGCTGGGACACGATCAGATTCGCTATATTGGCGGCCCGTCGTTCTCGGTCGACGAGCAGTTTCGTCGCGCCGGTTGGCAGGATGCACTCGAGCGTAAGCACATTAAGCCGCAGGCGCCGCTCGAGGGCGATTGGTCTGCCAACAGCGGTTACGAGGCCGGCAGATATCTGGCCGAGCACGACCGCACCATGACGGCGATTTACGCGGCAAACGACCAGATGGCAAACGGCGCCATTGCAGCGCTGCGTGATAGCGGTCTGCGCGTGCCCGAGGACGTGAGCGTGGTGGGCGTCGATGACTCGCTCGACGACTTTGTCGCACATAACGAGCTCACGACCGTTCGATTCGATCTGCATCAGCGCGGACGCGAGGTGTTTGAGCATGCGGTTCCCGAGGTGGGTACGGCGGGCAAAACCGTTGCCATTCGTATTCCCGGCCAACTCATCATTCGACATAGCACGGCGATACCGCGCGCATAGTTTGTGCAGGTAAACGGCGATTTATCGCATTTCAATAACAATCGGTAAGGATGTCGGCGGGTAGCTGCTGGGATACTGCCGAGTGCTATGATAGACGGGTTCTTTTGTCTATCTAGGAGGCTTTGCCTGATGGAGATCACCAAGGATATCCGCTACATTGGCGTCGACGATCACGACATTGACCTGTTCGAGGGCCAGTACGACGTGTCCGAGAATGGTATGGCATACAACAGCTACGTTATCTTGGGCGAGAAGATTGCCGTCGCCGATTCGGTCGATGGCGGCTTTGTCGACGAGTGGCTCGGCAACCTCGAGGCCGTGCTCGATGGCCGTACGCCCGACTACCTGGTCGTCCATCACATGGAGCCCGATCACTCTGCTGGCATCGCCGCCTTTATGGAGCGCTATCCCCAGGCACAGATTGTGGCTAGCATGGGCGCCTTCCGCATGATGGTCAACTACTTTGGCACCGACTTCCCCGAGCGCAAAATGGTCGTCAAAGAGGGCGACGTGCTCGATCTGGGCGGCCACAGCCTAACCTTTGTCGGCGCCCCCAACGTTCACTGGCCCGAGGTGCTGTTCTCTTACGAGGCCACCGACAAGGTGCTCTTTAGTGCCGACGGCTTTGGCAAGTTTGGCGCCAACGACATCGAAGATCCGGAAGGGTGGGCCTGCGAGGCGCGCCGTTACTACTTTGGCATCGTCGGTAAGTTCGGCAAGTTCGTGCAGGCCGTGCTCAAGAAGGCCGCCGACCTGGACATCCAGATCATCTGCCCGCTTCACGGCCCCGTGCTGACCGAGAACCTGGGCTACTACCTCGACACCTACAACACCTGGTCGAGCTATCAGCCCGAGGACGAGGGCATCACGATTGCCTACGCGAGCGTGTATGGCCATCTGAAGGCTGCCGTTGAGGAGCTTGCATCTGCGCTCGAGGCCCGCGACCAGAAGGTTTCCGTCTTTGACCTGGCTCGCGACGACATGGCCGAGGCCGTTGAGGACGCGTTCCGCTATGACCGTCTGGTGCTCGCTTCTATCACCTATCAGGGCGAGATCTTCCCGTTCATGAGCACCTTTATCCACACGCTTGCCGAGCATGCCTACCAGAACCGTACCGTGGCGCTTGTCGAGGCCGGTTCCTGGGCGCCTGCAGCTGCCAAGGTTATGACCAAGGAGCTCGAGGGTATGAAGGACATCACCCTGACGCAGAACAAGGTGACCGTCCTGGGTTCGCTCAACGACGCCTCGCGCGCTCAGATCGAGGCCCTCGCTGACGAGCTCTCCAAGTAGCGATACGTTCACTTTTAACGCTCAAACCACCACAAAGGGGACAGGTACCTTTGTGGTGGTTTTTGTTTAAGCGCCGGCGATGACGAGATTTGGGCGGGCGTCGTCGGCAGTCTCGGCGATTGAGGCGGCGACGGCGTGATCGGGGTCACGGTCCATCACGATGGCGTTGACGTCGGTCAGCTCGGCAAAGCGGTACATGCCGCGTCCGTTGACCTTGCTTGCGTCCATGAGGGCAACGCCTTGACGGGCGGCGGAGATCATGGCTGTTTTGGTCTCGGCCATCTGCGGAAAGTCGGTCGTAAAGCCGCAGCCGGGAACAAAAGCGCCGGGGCACATGACGGCAAGGTCGGCGTGGACCATTTGGAGCGCCTGCATGGTGAGCGGTCCGTACAGATAGCGATGGCCTTTGCGCAGTGCCCCGCCCAGCATGACGACATCGACCGAGGGCATGCTCTCGTCGATGTAATCGGCAATGGTAATGTCGGCCGTGATGACGGTGATGCCATCGCGCTGGTCGAGGAGCCGGACAAACTCGAGAGCGGTGGTGCCCGAGTCGACGAGCAACGTGTCGCCGTCATTGACGAGTTCGATGGCGCTTTGTGCGATGGCCTGCTTGGCGGCGACATTGACGTTGATGCGGCGATCCTGGGTGGATACGGTCAGTCGCTTCTGGAGCGACACAGCGCCACCATGCGTGCGGCGCAGCTTGCCGGATTCGGCGAGCGCGTCTAAGTCGGCGCGGGCGGTAACGGAGGACACGCCAAAGGTCTGGGCAATTTCTGCCACTTGCACTGAGGCGTTATGTTCGAGCATTTCCATAATGGCGGAGCGACGCTCATCGGCGAAAGCTCGGGTTGTTGCATGGGCCATATCCGCTCCATCATCGTCTGAAATTTGCAGGAATTGTGTTGAGTCTATTTTCGTTCATTTTCTTTTCGAGTAAGAAAACGCCTTTCGATTACTTATCTTTTCTATAAAAGAAAGACGCCTAACGCCCAAAATTCAATATCGAACACGCCCACTCGGCTCCAATTCCTTCCGTTTACTTTTCAAAAACGACCGTATTGACCTGCATGGGCTCAATATCTCGCACATGCATACCCGCTGAATTTCATACAATGAGCGCAGCAAAACGCAAGGTAAACGCCTTGTGAACAACTACACCCGATGTCCAGATGCGGGCGAGGGAGAGGAGCAAACGCTCATGGCACTTGTTACCACCGAAAAGATGCTCAAGGACGCTCAGGCCGGCCACTACGCCGTCGGCGCGTTCAACGTCGAGAACCTCGAGTTTGTTATGGCCGTTCTGGCCGCTGCCGAGGAGACCAAGTCCCCCGTCATCATGCAGACCACCCCGGGCACCATTAAGACCGCTGGCCTGGATTACTTCTACGGCATGGTCAAGGCCGCTGCCGAGCGCGCTTCCGTGCCCGTCGCCCTGCACCTCGATCACGGCGATGGCTATGACCGCTGCATGCAGGCTTTCCGCACTGGCTACACCTCCGTCATGATCGACGGTTCGCACGAGTCCTTCGAGGACAACATCGCTCTGACCAAGTCCGTCGCCGATGCTGGCCGCGCCATGGGCGTGCCCGTCGAGGCCGAGCTCGGCAAGGTTGGCGGCAAGGAGGACGACGGTCCCGCGGTTGAGGGCGAGAGCCCCTACACCGATCCTGCCGAGGCCAAGGAGTTTGTTGAGCGCACCGGCTGCACCTCCCTCGCAATTGGCGTTGGCACCAGCCACGGTGTGTACACGAGCGATCCTCACATCGAGCAGTCCGTGGTCAAGGCCATTCGCGACGCCGTCGACGTGCCGCTGGTTCTGCACGGCACCTCCGGTGTGCCCGATGAGCAGGTTGCCGAGGCTGTGAAGAACGGCATCTGCAAGGTCAACTACGCCACCGAGCTGCGTCAGGCCTACACCAAGGGCTTCATGGCCTACATGGCCGAGAACCCCGCCTGCTTCGATCCCAAGAAGCCGGCCAAGGAGGGCATGCGCGAGATTACCGAGCTGGTTAAGATCCGCATGACCAACCTCAACTCTGTGGGCAAAGCAGAGTAACAGCAAGGGTACTCCGACTCGCTGCATATCCCGGGGAGGGACGAGGGCTTAGTTCCCCAATCGTCCTCGGGCATGCAAAAAGCCTCGCTGCGCACTTCGTGCGGCGAGGCTTTTTGCCCCCTGCGGAAAGATTGGGGAACTAAGCCCTCGTCCCTCCCAGGTTGACCTACTCGAGGTCGTCGCCCTTGTGGCGTTGGGGCGGAAAGGATGGGGCGCGAGGGGTGCTTTGTTGGTGGGGGCTAGTATGCCCGGGCTTGGTTGGGGAAGGTTTTGTCTAGGGATGCTTGGAGCTTTTCGAACGATGCTTGCAAGTTGAGATTCTGATTGGTTGAGCGTTTGGCTTTTGTGGTGGGGGAGTCGAGGAGGCTGTTTCTCTGTGTCGGGGGGAAGGAGAAAAGGTCTGCATGTGTTAGGGATGGCTGCTGTGCTGCGTCATTGGAAGAATGCATGCTTATGCGGCCTCCTCGATGTCCACCAAAAGGTTGCGCACGGGGTGTGCTGCTAGGTCCCGTGCGTTGGCAGTATTATGCCGCGGCTGCCGCAAAGAAGCGCTAAAGAAAGGCTTAACCTGGTTTGGTGTTACGATGAAACTGCAGGTCAGAGGTATCGAGTAACACTCTTGAAAGGTTTTGGGCTTAAGGGCTTTCTAAGGTTTGTGACGTGGATGTGGCGCGGACGTACGGAGCGTGTGAATGCACGCTGTTAGCGCTGCAGCTCTGCGGCGCGCACCTGCTCGATGACCTTTTCCATCGTGGCGTCGATGCGGTCTTTTTTGAGCTCGCATTCCCAGATGGTTATGGGTGTCCAGCCCATTTGAGTGAGTGCCGCCACGGCAGCGCGGTCGCGCTCGACGTTGCGACGGAACTTTGCCTCCCAAAAATCAACATTGCGCTTGGGCTGGCTCGGGTTGCACTTGGGGCAGCGGTGCCAAAAGCAGCCGTTGACGAAGATGGCGATCTTGCGCCCGGGAAAGGCGATGTCGGGCTTGCCGGGCACCTTCCATTCCAAACGATAGCCCGTGAGGCCGGCGGCCCGTAGGCGCTGGCGAACGAGCAGCTCGGGCTTGGTGTTGGCGCGTTTGTTGCCCTTCATGGACTTTTTTATAGCGGCGCGACGGCGGACCAGTTCGCGCTCGTCGGCGGAAAGGTCCGAGGTATCGATGCCGTCGAGCAGACCTGGTCTGGGGCGTTTTTTGCTCCGGCGCTTAGGTTTACGTTTGGGCTTGGTAGCAGATTCGTCTGCCGCGGTGGCCTCGGCGCCGTTAGCCTCAATCCGGTCTTCCTTCAGCTCAATCAATGCATCGATAAGCCCCTTGTCGGCGGGCATCCACTCCACCGTGGCAAGCGAGGTGCGCGGAATCCAACGGATATCGAGCTGACGGTCGTGCTTCTGGGGCTCGCCGGACTCTTTGGCCAGCGAGCAGTAGTAGCACTCCATGGAGAGATGGAAATCGGGGTAGTCGTACTCAACGGTGTAGAAGTCACGCAGGTTGGTGACCTTCACCTGCAGCTCTTCCATGAGCTCGCGGCGCACGGCGTCCTCGGGCGTCTCGCCGCGCATGAGCTTGCCGCCTGGGAACTCCCAAAGTCCCTGCATGTCGCCATAGCCGCGCTGCACGGCAAGCAGCTCGTCAGATCCTTCCTTGCGAATGATCCCAGCGGCAACATGAACAGTCTTCAACAGGAGTCCTCTCTCAACATCAACAAGTGACAGGCTAGCTACCCGTACCTTACACAACGGTAAGGCAAGCGTAAGCCATATCGATGGTAGCCGACTCGGCTTCTTGCGACTATAGATGCCGTAGACTAATCGCAAGAAAGGACTCGGTATGCAAACCACGCACATGGCGGCCCCGGTACTGGAGGTCGCGCATCTCGAAAAGGTATATGGAGCGCTGGGCAACGTGACCCGTGCGCTCAACGACGTCAGCTTTACCGTCAATCGCGGCGAATTTGTTGGCATCATGGGCGCCTCGGGCTCGGGCAAGTCGACGTTGCTCAACTGCGTCTCGACCATCGATAGCGCCACGAGCGGCACCATCCGCATCAACGGGCAGGACGTTACGCGCATGAAGCAGGCCAAGCTCTCGCAGTTCCGCCGCGAGGAGCTCGGCTTTATCTTCCAGGATTCAAACCTGCTCGATACGCTCACGGCACGCGAGAACATCGCCCTGCCGCTCACCATCGCCCGCACAAACTCGGCAGAGATCTCGACCCGCGTGCAGGATGTGGCAGCGCGCCTGTCTATTAGCCAGGTGCTCGACAAGTACCCCTACCAGATGTCCGGCGGTCAGCAGCAGCGCGTTGCCGCGGCTCGCGCGCTCGTCACCGACCCCACCATGATCATGGCCGACGAGCCCACCGGCGCCCTCGACTCTAAAAGCGCCCGCCTGCTGCTCGAGAGCCTAGAGGCCCTCAACCGCCGCCTGCGCGCCACCGTGCTCATGGTCACGCATGACAGCTTTGCTGCTAGCTACACAAGCCGCGTGCTGTTTATCCGCGACGGCAAGATCTTTACCGAGCTGCGCCGCGGTGACACCGACCGCCGAGAGTTCTTCGACCGTATTATGGAGGTCGTTGCCATGATGGGCGGTGAGGGCTCCGATGCTCTGTAAACTCGCTTGGGGCAACGTTCGCCGCGCCGGCCGCGACTACCTCGTCTACCTTTTGACGCTCACCCTGGGCGTCACCGTATTCTATGCCTTTAACACCGTTTCGATGCAGGTCGATATTGCCGGCATTGAGGAGGAGGGCCTATCCGAGCTCATGGGTACCATGCTCGGCTACCTCACGTACTTTTTGGCCGGCGTCATGGCCTTTTTGATGGTGTATGCCAATAACTTCATCATGAAACGCCGCAAGAAGGAGTTTGGCCTGTACCAGGTGCTCGGCATGGGGCGCGGGCGCGTCGCCACGATCATGGCGCTCGAGACGGTGATCGTTTCGGTCGGCGCCTTTGTCGCCGGTATTGTGCTGGGCGTGGGGCTCTCCCAGCTCATGACGTTCTTTACGGCCTCGCTCTTTAAGACGCAGATCGCCAATTTCCGCTTCTTTTTCTCGGTGCATGCGTTCAACCTGACCCTGGCCTGCATGCTCGTAATGTTTGTGCTCACGCTGCTGCTGAACCTTCGCGCCGTGCGTCGTACCAAACTCATCGAGCTTATGGGTGCCGAGCGTCGCAACGAGAGCATCAAGACGCGCAATCCCTGGATCGCGATTGCCATCTTTGCTGTGGGCGTGGTGCTTGTGGGCGTGGCCTATTACCGTCTGCTACGTGATGGGTTCCCGCTAACCGAGACGGGCGACAAGCTGGACGGGGCAATGAGCCAGTTTGGCATCACCACGGCCATGGTCACGGTAGGCACCTTTGCCCTGTTCTGGGGACTCTCGGGCATGCTTATCAAGCTGCTGCAGAGCTTGCGCGGCGTGTATTGGCGCGGCCTCAACATGTTTACTGTGCGCCAGCTTGCGGCCAAGGTCAACACGGTGTGCTTTTCGATGGGCGTCATCGCGATGATTCTGTTTTTGGCCATTACCTCGGTGACCTGTGGTATGTCGATTGCCAACGTGATGAACGAGAATCTGGAGCGCTATAACCCTGTTGACGTGTCTCAGACGTATGTCTATTACACGCCCGAAACGCTCGACTACTACAAGGAGTATGTCAATCCGTCTGAGGCCGATCGCATGGTGCTGGCCGATGCAACGGTCGATTTGTACGCTGCATGGCATGGCGATCGTAAAGATCCCGATAACGTTGCAGACGGTATTAAGGGCAAGTCGGCGGACAACAACGACGAGACCGGCAAAAAGGTCAATATCGCCGATGTTGCCGGTGAGCATGTGCAGATCGATTCGTATCTGAGTTACCCGCTTGGCGGCTCGGGCCCCTCGGTGGTGGCGGGTGAGATGTGCAAGGCCATGGGCGAAAAGCTTCCCAAGGCGCTCGAGGGAAGCAACGCCGATGCGATGGGTCTGTATGTGACGCCGGCGAGCCAGTACAACAAACTGCGCCAGATGATGGGCGAGGAGCCGGTGAGCATTGGCCGGGACCAGTACTTGCTTACGTGTGATATGGGTGGTGAGCTGGGCGACCTGTACACCAAATACATGGCCGGCGGCCATACCCTCACCTTGGGCGGGCATGAGCTCAAGCCCGCAACCGATAAGTCGGACGAGGACACGGCGGCCATCGCCAACTCGGCGATGGGCAGCAATCCCGGTACCGTGGTCGTAGCCGATGAGCTGCTGTCCCAGCTTAATCTGCAGCCGTATTCCAGTAATCTGCTCGTTAACTACAAGCAGGGGATGGATGTGACCAAGGCAGACGAGAGCATTAAATACACCATGCTCGACATTCTGCTCGTTGACGGCAAGGAGCCGGGGGGATGGGGAGTCTTCATCACGCGTTCCGAGATGTACACGCAAGCGGCGCAGATGAACGGCATGATTAGCTATCTAGCCATCTACATTGGCTTTGTGCTGGTCGTTGCATGTGCGGCGATTCTGTCGATCCAGCAGCTCTCCAATGTGGCCGACGGCAGCCGCAGCTATCGTGTGCTGGCACAGATCGGCTGTGACGACCGTCAGATCCGGCATTCGGTGATGGCGCAGCAAGCGGTGTTCTTCCTGTTCCCGCTGGCAGTGGGCTTGGCGCACTCCTTTGTGGCGCTCAAGGTGATCATCGAGCTGGTGAGCGTATTCGGCGATATGAGCATCGCCGGCACCGTGGGCCTCACCTGTGCAATCTTCCTGGCGGCCTATGGTGGCTACTTCCTGGTAACGTACCTCATGAGCGCCGGCATGGTGCAAGCTGCCATCGCCACCCGTTATAGCGAATAACTCGTTCAGCTCGGAATTATCGTAAGTTGAGCATAAGTCAGCGAAAACGCCCCTAAGCGAGCAAGGTGACGTGAAAGAGGAGGGAAGCGTACTTTTGGTACGCGACCGACGATTGAACGTCAGATTGCCGCCTAGGGGCGCTTGCAGCGTCGAGCTGTTATGCGGTTTGGTAAAACCGCATAACTTTATCGTTTCCAAAAGTGAAGGATCAACGTCGTGCGGTTTTGCTGCTCGGTTTTGACCAGGATGTTGTGGATGTGGGTCTTGACGGTGCCCACGGCAAGGAATAGCTCGTCAGCGATCTCTTGGTTCGACTTGCCCAGCACAACCAAGCGCATGACTTCGGTCTCGCGGTTGGAGAGCTTGTAGGCGTTGCGATAGAAGGGCATCTGCTCTTCGATATGCCGGTCAAGATCGCTGACGTTCTTTTCCTCGGGCGCTTCCTGCATGCGAATCGAAAGCACGTGGTAGGAGTAGATGATCAGCAGAATTGCAAAGTAGCACGCAAAGACGTTTTCGCTAAAGTTGCGCTCGGACAGATATAGCTGCAGCCAAGAGGGCGCCAGGCTCATGGGGACAATAAGGATGTTGTAGAAATCCTCGGCAACGATGCAACCAACCAGAATTGCACCGATAATCAGGTGCTTTCGTTGGTTGTTAACGCGTGCCTTCAGCTCAACTTTTGTACTCTTATGAGCCGTCCAAAAGATATACAGTCCCACAAAGACAAGGAATACCTGACGCATCGTGTAGTAGAGCCACTGATGCATGGGGCCGGAGGGGACAGCGACGATAATCAGCAGCTCGCTCAGCAAGAACGTTGCGACGGGAATGACAAACTGCTTTTTTGAATGCTTGTCGAGCAAATCCATGGCAATGAGCCAAATAAAAGCCTGCGAAGCGGTCGCCACAAAGGTCCGCAACACAGGCATGGTAATTGAGTAATAGTCGCTGGCTGGAAAACTCTGGTTTTGCAGCGTGTATTCAAAAAAGAAAATCTCGGTCATCTCGATGGCATAGCAGATAAATACGCCGCTGCCATAGATAAAGAAGCGTCGACGAGATGAGGCATAGGCGGCAAGCGAGAGCACCGCCGTCACAATACAGATCACGAGTATCGCTAGGGTATAGAAGAACATCAGGGTGTTCATCTGTCACCGTCCCATCTCATTTATTCTATGGCCGAGCTCTGTATACCTTGTGGGATATAGACGTCTCAACCCTTCGTTTCATTGCGGATTAGGCGCCGAGATACAGCATAGCCATATACCGTTCGCGGTTCTAGATGGTAAACCCCCTGTAAACTCTTGACCTGCGGGTTTATATTGGTTTAGAGGGGATGTAACTCCGTGAACGGTCTTTAATCCCGAATAAACTAGGTAAAAATTGCATACGGGTGAATGATGGTCTTGTCAACACGAGGCGTGATGTTCGAGCGCCTCATAGTAATAGTCGGCAAGACCGGCGGAAAGGAAATCGACATGGCACTGCCTAAGGATTTCATCGACACCAACGACTTCACCAAAGAGCAGATCCTGGCTATCGAGGATCTTGGCCTGGCAATGAAGAAGGCCATCAAGGTTGACGGTTATTATCCGCACCTGCTCCGCAACAAGAGCCTTGGCATGATCTTCCAGCAGGTCTCCACCCGCACTCGTCTTTCCTTCGAGACCGCTATGACCGACCTCGGCGGCCATGCTCAGTTCTATGGCCCTGGCACCATCCAGCTCGGCGGTCACGAGTCCCTGGGCGACACCGCTCGCGTCATGGGCTCGCTGCTCGACATCATGATGGCTCGCGTTGACCGTCACAAGGACGTCGTCGGCCTCGCCGAGGGCTCCGCTGTGCCCGTCATCAACGGCATGTCCGAGTTCAACCATCCCACGCAGGAGATGGGCGACCTCATGACCATGCTCGAGAACCTCCCCGAGGGCAAGAAGATCGAGGACTGCACCCTGGCCTTCATCGGCGACGCCACCCAGGTCTGCGTCTCCCTCATGTTCATCGCCTCCAAGGTCGGCATGAAGTTTGTCCAGTTTGGACCTAAGGGCCACCAGATCCCCGACGGCGGCCTGCACGTTGGCACCGTCGAGGAGCGCGCCGAGTTCGGCAAGCAGATGATGGCCATCGCCGAGGAGAACTGCAAGGTCTCCGGCGGCTCTGTCGTCATCTCCGACGACATCGAGTGCATCAAGGGCGCCGACTTCATCTACACCGACGTGTGGTATGGCCTGTACGACGAGGAGGTCTCGGGCGAGAACTACATGGACGTGTTCTATCCCAAGTATCAGGTCACCATGGACATGATGAACTTTGCCGGCCCCAACTCCAAGTTCATGCACTGCCTGCCGGCCACCCGCAACGAGGAGGTCGTCGACGAAGTCATGGACGATCCCGAGCGCTCCCTGTGCTGGGTCGAGGCCGAGAACCGCAAGCACTCCATCCGTGCTCTCCTTGCCGCCCTGGGCAAGCGCACCCCGCTCAACGACGAGGGTGTCGAGTACTCCGCCAAGGCTGAGCTCCACGCCGCTCTCGAGGCTCTCGAGCAGCTCTAAGCCTCAAGGCTTCTAAAAGCACGTTTGCGGGCGGCGGATGCTCGTCTCCTGTCGCCCGCTCACCGAGGCCCAAGCAATTGCCTTAATACCTTAGGGCCTCGGATCTGTCCAAGACTGAGCGAAGGAGCTCATCATGAGCGACGGAAAGAAAAAGCTTTCCTTCTTGACGGTCATTTCGACCATCATCTGCGTCGTCTTCGTTTGCGAGGCCGCCGCACCTGCTGCCGCCATTGGCAACCAGCAGTTCTTCTGGTGGATCTTCCTGATCCTGACCTTCCTGCTTCCCTATGGCATGGTTGTCGCCGAGCTCGGCACCACCTATGACGGCGAGGGCGGCATTTACGACTGGGTACGCGATGGCCTGGGCGACAAGTGGGGCGCCCGCATTTCGTATTACTACTGGGTCAACTACCCGCTGTGGATCGCCTCGCTGGCCACCATGTTCCCCGACATCTTGGGCATGGTCTTTGGCGTCGAGTTCAACCTGATTGCCAAGATGGGAATCGAACTTGCCTTTGTGTGGATCGTCTACCTTATGGGCCGCTCCAAGGCTGCCGACTCCGAGTGGGTCCTCAACGGTGGCGCCATTATCAAGGTCGCCGTTGCCGTTATCGTCGGCGCCCTGGGCATCTGGTATGCCATGGAGAACGGTTTTGCGAACGACATGTCCGCTGCCACCTTCCTGCCCGAGCTCACCAACACCAACGCTCTTGGCTACCTGTCCATCATCATCTTTAACTTCATGGGCTTCGAGGTCATCTGCACCATGACCGACGACATGGCCGATCCCGCTCGCGATATTCCCAAGGCTATCATCGTCGGTGGCGTGGCTATCGCCGTCATCTACCTGTTCGCCGGCTTCGGCATCGGCGCCGCCGTGCCGGCCGACTCCATCGACCCCGACTACGGCATGATCGTCGCAGTCCAGACCATGGTGGGCGACTCCATGATCTTCAAGGTCATCTGCATCGCCTTCCTGATCACCCTGTTCGCCAACATGGCCGCTTGGTCCTTCGGCGTCAACTCCGTCGCCCGCTACGCTGCCGAGCACGGCAACATGCCCAAGGTCTTCGCCTCGATGATCTCGGATGACGACATGCCCAACGGCGCCAACCTGGTCAACGCCATCGTTGCCTCCCTGGTGCTGTGCCTGCAGCTCGTTCCCATCGACGCCATCTCCAACGGTGTCTTCTGGATGCTCTTCGGCACCTCCGTCGTCTTCCTGCTGCTGACCTACATCCCGATGTTCCCGGCGTTCCTCAACCTTCGTAAGAACGACCCCAACCGTGAGCGCATCTTCACGTTCCCGTTCAAGGGCGCGATGATGAAGGTCATGCTGGCCATCCCCTGCATCGAGCTGGTTCTTGCCATCGTTGCCACGCTGATCCCGTTCTCCGCTGCTGAAATTGGCGACAAGGTCCCGATGATCGTCATCTTCATCGTGCTTCTGCTCATCGGCGAGGTTGTCCGCGTCGTCAGCGCCAAGGGCCGCGAGACCGAGTACAAGGGCCTCACTCCCGAGCTGGCAGCTCAGCGTCTCGCTGAGGAGGCCGTCGAGGCCGAGGAGAACTAGAGCACCCGGTTCTGGGGCTCCAACCCTCCTCGCGTACCAACGTGCGCTTCGTCGGGCTTGTCGCTCCCGACTCCGGGCACTCTAGCCTCTTCGGAGACGTGCCCAAGCGACAGGTTTGCTAACCATTCCCCGGGGTGGGCGTGAGCGATAGCTCCGGTAACCACCGCCCACCCCAATCTCTCTTCCGTATCCTTCGTGCGTTTTGTCTCCGCGCACTTGGTTACGTCGTCGCTTGCCGGTGCGACTCCGTGAAAACCGGCGCCGGGCGCCCCGACCTTTGCCGGGGAACGGGCGCCTACCATCTCTTGGTTTTAGGCTGCGGGTAACCCGCCCGCAGCAAGCGATCGTTCGATTTGGAGGAAATCTTATGCGTACGATCACCGAGTCCGAGTCCACCCCCAAGGCCGACGGCTTCTTTATGCCCGCTGAGTTCGCCCCGCAGGATCGCGTGTGGATGGGTTGGCCCCACCGCACCGACACCTGGGCCCACGGCGCCAAGCCGGCTCAGAAGCAGTATGCCGCCATCGCCCGCGCCATCGCCGAGTTCACCCCGGTTACCATGTGCGCCAACCAGGTCGACTATGCCAACTGTAAGGCCGTCTTCGAGGAGGACGAGAACGTCACCGTCATCGAGATGACCACCGACGACGCCTGGTTCCGCGACACCGCCGCCACCTACGTCATCAACGGCAAGGGTGAGAAGCGCGCCAACCACTGGCACTTCAACGCCTACGGCGGCCTCGTCGACGGCCTGTACTTCCCGTGGGACAAGGACGAGCAGATCGCCCTCAAGATGGCTGAGCTCTCCGGCTGCCGCCGCTATCGTCCCGATGACATGATCCTCGAGGGCGGCTCCATCACCGTCGACGGCGAGGGCACCCTTGTCGTGACCGACCAGTGCCTGCTTTCCCCGGGCCGCACCTGCTCTGCGGTGCTCGAGGAGGAAGAGGATCCCGAGTCCATCTGGCCCAAGTACCACAAGAAGTTTGAGCCCTGGAGCGAGGAACTCCGCGCCTACATGGATGAGCACCTCAAGGATTACCTGGGTGTCGAGAAGGTCATCTGGGTCAAGGAGGGCATCGACCCCGAGGAGACCAACGGCCACATCGACGACGTCGCCACGTTCATCGCCCCGGGCGTCATGGCCTGCATCTGGACCGACGATCCCGAGTATCCGTTCTACGAGCAGTGCCACGCTGCCTACGAGACCCTCTCCAACGCCGTTGACGCCAAGGGCCGCAAGATGAAGGTCTACAAGCTCTGCATGCCCGTGAACCCGCTGTTCATGGACCAGGCCTCCTGCGACACCATCGACGCCGACGAGAACGCCGAGCCGCGCGTCCCCGACGAGCCGCTGATCGCGTCCTACATGAACTACCTGGTCACCAACCACGGCGTCATCGTCCCGCAGTACGGCGACGAGAACGACCAGCTGGCCGTCGACACGCTCCAGAAGATCTATGACGAGGTCTGGGGCGAGGGCGTCTACAAGTGCGTCGGCGTCCAGTCCGAGCAGGTCGTCTTCGGCGGCGGCAACATCCACTGCATTACGCAGCAGGAGCCGTCCGCGTAATTGTCTGGCTTCCCGAGGCACGGCACCTTGCCCTTCAATCGTCGGGCATGACCCTTAAGGTCTATGCCCTCCTCTTTCAGGGCAATCTGCCGCACCTCGGAAACCCAGCCGATCAATCGGACAGTCGATGAATCGCACCGTGACCATCTCGGGGCATTGATGGTCGGTTTATTCGATGTCTTGGTCGGCTGGGTTTTTCTTTGGGCACTCCGTTGCCTCCACTTCGGAGTGCCCGCCTCTTTGATTGAGTACGCGTCTGATCTGGGATTTATTGCGGGTTAGGCCAATTGTTCGCTTGAATTTCCCAGGTCAGACGCGTATTCAATTGCTGATAGTTTCCGGTTGCGAGCGCGACCGTTTTGATCGGAGTATCTATGTACCAGCGTATCGTTATCTACATGCGCCTGTTCCGCGAGCGTTGGTCCAACAATTGCATCCTCTCTTCTCTTTGGGATGGCACCTGCACCGGTGACGCGGCCTGCAACCCTACCTTGGGCTGCGCCTTCGGTACAGATGCCATCCTTTTTGCTGTAGGGGGAGCGTGTCGTGGCAGGTAAAAAGTTCTCCCTGTTCGAGGTCATCCTCTCGGTTATCTGCGTTGTCTTTACCATCGAGGCGGCCGCTCCGGCATCTGCTATGGGTAACGTGCAGTTCTTCTGGTGGATCTTCCTCATCATTACGTTTTTGCTTCCCTATGGCCTGGTGGTGGCCGAGCTCGGTACGGCGTTCGATTCCGAGGGCGGTCTGTACGATTGGGTTCGCCTGGGCTTGGGCGACCGTTGGGGCGCCCGCTGCTCCTGGTGCTATTGGGTCAACTTTCCACTGTGGGTGGCAAGTATCGCCTGCATGTTCCCCAGTGTCATCAATGCGGTATGGGGCATCGAATTTTCGCTTGGGGTCCGAATTGCCATCGAGCTTGCCTTTGTGTGGGGCGTCACGGTCATGGCAATGCAGCCGGTGGCCGAGGCCGATTGGGTCATGGACGGCGGCGCTGTCATCAAGGTGCTCATTACCGCCGTGGTGGGGATCGTCGGTATCTGGTTTGCCTGTAATAACGGCTTTGCCAACGACATGTCGCTCAAGACCTTCATTCCAGATTTGGGCGACACCAACTCGTTGACGTATCTATCGATTATCCTGTTCAACTTTATGGGCTTCGAAGTGGTCGCGACCTTTGCCAGCACGATGAAAAACCCGTCGCGCGATATCCCCAAGGCGGTTATCACCGGCGGCGTTGCCATTGCGGCGATCTACATCATCTGCGGCATCGGCATTGGAGCCGCGGTTCCCACCGAACAGCTTTCGCTCGATTCGGGCATTGTGGACGCGGTCGCCGCCATGGTGGGGCGCAGCCACCCGCTGACAATGATCGTGGGCGTGGCCTTTTTGGTGACGCTCTTTGCCAACATGATCTGCTGGAGCTTTGGCGTCAACAACGTAGCGAGCTATGCCGCACGTCACGGCAACATGCCGCGCCCCTTTGCGCTGGTGTCCAAGAGGACCGGCATGCCCAATGGCTCGGCACTCATTAACGGCTGTTTTGCCAGCCTGGTGTTGCTGCTTCAGATCCCGCTGGGTGAGGGATCCGACGTCTTTTGGGTTTTCTTCTCAATGAACGTCGTCTTTTTGCTCATGAGCTATATCCCAATGTTCCCAGCGTTTTGGCGTCTGCGTGCATACGACGATCGCCCGCGCGTGTTCCGTGCGCCCTTTGAGGGTAAGGTGCTCGCGGTAGCGCTCGCGATTCCCGTGGTGGAACTTGTGCTTTCGATTGTCGCTACGATTGTGCCGCTCAACAGCTCACCTGCCGAGATGGCAAAGTTGCCGATTCTTGTGGGCGTGGCGATCGGTGTGTTGTTAGGCGAGGTCTCGCGCCTTATATCGCGCCGCGGCCGCAGCATCGACAATCCCGGCGTTGGTGCATAGGGGTCAGGTTATTTTGCACCAAAACAGTAGCGCCGCGAGTTGCGCGGCGCTTGCTGCATCTTGGATTATTGTTCGCGGTGCTCGGGATTAGAAGCGAGCTTAGGCGCAAAGTAGGGGACGTGGCCCAGGTACGGGCGGCTGTCCGAACGCTCCTCGGCGATGCAGGGGACCTCATCGTAAGTAAGTGAGTCGCTCAGGTGGGCGATGGCCTTGGCGGCAGGAGCGACGAGCATCTTGAGCGGTGCGATAGGCGCCATGGCATCTCCTTTCCTGTATGCGACCCGTGCTTTGGCGCGAATGTATATGCCGCAAGTCTAGCATCCCGCCCAGGAGAGCTTCAAACCACCACAAAGGGGACAGGCACCTTTGTGGTGGTTTTGGCGTTTGCCCAGATGAAACCTGCCAAAATGAACCGGTCACCAGGAGAGGAAATGGCGTTGGGCGAGAATTTGGTTTGTTAAATAGGGTCCCGACCTGGGCTACTTATAGATTGTGGAAAACTCTACTGTCAGATTATGGCGAATGCTGCTGTAGGATTATGACATGCGCTACTACAGCCTATGGCAACGTACCTCATGAGCGCCGGCATGGTGCGAGTTGCCATCGCCACTCGCTACAGCGAGTAGCAGGCGGGCAAAACCACCGCAAAACCGTCGCAAAACCGCGATGAACAACCGCCGCGAAGGGGGACGGGCCCCTTTCGCGGCGGTTTTTTTGCCTGCCTGGTGCGTCTCGGATGCAAGTGAGTAGACTTTTTGGGATCTGCCGAGCACATCGCGACAAACGCTCGATAAAACCGCAGGCCAGAGCTGCGGCGTTTTGGGGTGTGCTCGGGATCCCGCCAAAAGCCTACTCACTTGGTTTTCACGGTTAGTAAACCGCCGCGAGGGAAAGCAGCTCCCCCGCGGTGGTCTTAACGTTCGCCCAGATACAACCTGTCACCACAAGGGGGATGGGCGCCTTTTGTGGTGGTTTTGGTACTTGCTTAGCGGGTTATCCCTGCGTGTCGCCTCCGTACATGTAGACGAAAAAACCGTCGCCGGTGTCTTGACTGTGATCCTCCAGGATGCGCTTCATGTTGAGGTGCTCGTAGAACTGCCAGTCGGAGTTGCAGTCGCTCATCAGGAAGAACTTGGTGCAGCCTGCCTTGGCGAGCTCGGCGCGCGCAAGGTCGATAAGCGCGCGGCCGAGCCCCTTGCCCTGCCACTCGGGCACGATGATGATCAGGTTGAGCTGGCCCTGGGCATACTCGTTGCCTGTGGCGGCAAAGCGATCCGCCGTGGCCTTTTCGCGACTGTCGCCGAAGAGCGAGCCCTCGAGCTTGGCGTCGGCAGCCTTTGCCATTTCGGTTGCCTGCGCGAGCATCTCGTTGTAGCAGGACTCCCACGTGGGGTTGGTGCGCGGCTTGCCGTCCTCGAAGATGCCGATGCGGCAGGCGGCGATAATGCGGCCCTCGGCCTCGGCGACAAGCGCGATAGGTGAGCGTTGCAGCTGCATAGCGATGTTAAAGCGCGCGCAGAAATCGGCAGCTTCGACGTCGCCGCGGTTGCGCAGCGTGTTGCACCACAGCTGGTTGTAGATGGCAGCGATGCCGGTCAGGTCGTCGAGCGTGGCGGCGCGCAGGGTTACGTTGTCAAGGCTCATGAAGGCTCCTTCCAAGTTGGGTCAGGCCACCTCTGAGTGTGACATGGACGCAGGGCGGCCGCATCAATCATTCGGCAGGCGAGCCCCGATCCCTCGGGGACGGAGGAAAAGGGGTCACGAGTGAGGATTTTCGGACGCTTGCCCGACGAGAGTGGATAATCTCCCACTTTGAGCGCGAACATGGGCCAAAAACGGGAGATTATCCACTCTCGTGGTGAGCGGGCTCTTGTGTCGATTCATTCCCTTTTTAGTAGGCTGTGCTTGCACTTTAGCGTGCGACAGCGGATAATGCCGAGCACTCGACAATACGCCTATTGCTCTTTCTATAGATTGAGGAGGCCCCTATGGCCATGGAATTCAAACGCAAGTTGCCGATCCCCATGGAGATCCGCGAGGAAATGCCACTTTCTGCCGAGCTTACCGCCAAAAAGCAGGCATTTGACGCCGAGGTCGCCAAAGTCTTTACCGGCGAGGACGCACGCAAGGTGCTTATCATCGGTCCGTGCTCTGCCGACCGCGAGGACTCGGTGCTTGAGTACATGAACCGACTGGCCAAGACCGCCGAGGAGGTCAAGGACAAGCTCATCATCATTCCGCGCGTCTATACCAACAAGCCGCGCACCAAGGGCACCGGCTACAAGGGTCTGCTGCACAACCCCAACCCCGAGGCTCCCGACGACCTGCTCGAGGGCGTCAAGGCCATCCGCCACATGCACCTGCGCGTCATCGAGGAGACGGGCTTCTTCACCGCTGACGAGATGCTCTACCCGTCCAACTACCAGTACCTCGTCGACTTGCTGAGCTACGTTGCCGTGGGCGCGCGCTCGGTCGAGAACCAGGAGCATCGCCTGGTGTCGAGCGGCATTTCGGTACCCGTGGGCATGAAGAACCCCACTGCCGGCTCCACCACCGTCATGCTCAACTCCATCTACGCCGCCCAGGCGCACCAGAGTTTTATCTTCCGCAACTGGGAGGTCGAGTGCGACGGCAATCCGCTCGCGCACGCCGTCATGCGCGGCTACATTGGCCTCGACGGCCGCACCTACCCTAACTACCACTACGAGCATCTGGAGCGTCTTGCCGAGCGCTACACCGAGCACGCCGGTTATGCCAACCCAGCGGTGGTCATCGACTGCAACCATGACAACTCGGGCAAGCGTCCGCTGGAGCAGTATCGCATTTGCAAGGAGGTGCTCGACAGCTGCCGCCGCAACGAAGCCATCTCCAGGCTGGTCAAGGGCTTTATGATCGAGTCCTACCTTGAGGACGGCAACCAGCCGGTCGACGGCGGCGTCTTTGGCAAGTCGATCACCGATCCGTGCCTGGGCTGGGAAAAGACCGACTACCTCATTCACGAGATCGCGGAACGTATTTAGTTACGCGGGTTTACCAACCCGCGTAACGGCGCTCGCTGTCCGCCCTCTACCTGCGGCGTTGTCTTGCTCCAGGGGCACTCATTGGGGACGTACTTAAATGAGTAGTCGTTGGGGACGTTCTTGTTTGACTAGTCGTTTAAGAACGTCCCCAATGACTACCTTTCAAACCTGGCAGTTAGGGACGTTCCTTATCTGCCGGCACTTGGGGACACTCCTTGCATCGGCTGACGCGGTTTGCTCGCTGGCATTGCTAGTTTTTTTGGCGTTCTCTAAGTCCTGTGGACAAAAAATGGCAAATATGAGTACTGTTGCTAGTGTAGTATCATATCGATCTTACAAGATAATAGACACAACAGTAAATATGTTCATTAACGTTGGCACACAGAAGTATGCTACCGGGCATTTTGATCAATTTGAAGGCATATCTAGGCCGCAATGAGGTCGTTTGGGGCAGTTTTGGCTGTTACTAAAAAGGTGACAGTACTCATATTTGCCATTTTTTGTCCACGGGGCCTTGAGGGAGGGCGTCAATCAGGTCCCAGGGGAGGCGGTTCGAGGGCTGCAAAACAAAAACGGGGACGCAGATTGTCCTGCGTCCCCGTTCTCGGGCGTTATTCGTTCCTTGCGACAGAATTTACGCCGCTTCGTCGAACTGCGAGTTGTACAGGTCGGCGTAGAAGCCGCCTTGGGCGAGCAGCTCGTCGTGCGTGCCCTTCTCGACGATGTCGCCGTCGCGAATCACCAAGATCACGTCGGCGTTGCGGATCGTGGACAGGCGATGCGCGATGACAAAGCTCGTGCGGCCCTGCATCAGCGCATCCATGGCGCGCTGGATGAGCTCCTCGGTGCGGGTATCGACGTTGGAGGTCGCCTCGTCCAAAATCAGCGCCGGGCGGTCGGCCAAAATGGCGCGGGCGATGGTCACGAGCTGGCGCTGGCCCTGCGACAGGTTAGTGCCCTCCTCGTTGATCATAAAGTCGTAGCCGCCGGCGAGCGTATGGATAAAGTGGTCGCAGCGTGCGGCGCGCGCGGCGGCCTCGACCTCGGCGTCAGTCGCATCGGGACGTCCGTAGCGGATGTTCTCGCGGATGGTGCCGTTAAACAGCCAGGTATCCTGCAGCACCATGGCAAACTCGCCGCGCAGTGCCGCGCGGTCCCAGTCGCGCACGTCGACGCCTTCGACGCGCAGCGAACCGCCGTCCACGTCGTAGAAACGCTGCAGCAGCTTAATGAGCGTGGTCTTGCCGGCGCCGGTGGGGCCGACGATGGCGATGGTCTGACCGGGCTGCGCCTCGCAGCTAAAGTCGTGGATGATGGTCTTGTCGGGCGTGTAGCCAAACTTGACGTGGTCGAACTCAACGTGGCCGGGGCGCTTCTCGGGAATCTGGGCGTCGGCCTTCTGCTCCTCCTCGGGCGCGGCGAGGAACTCAAAGACGCGCTCGGTGGCAGCGGCCATCGACTGCATCGTGTTGCTCACGTTGCCCAGCTGCTGCACCGGCTGCGTAAAGTTGCGCACGTACTGGATAAAGCTCTGGATGTCGCCGGGCGTGGCATTGCCGGTCAGCGCGAGCTGTGCGCCCACCACGACAACGCCCACGTAGCCCATGTTGCCCACCAAGCTCATAAGCGGCATCATCAGGCCCGACAGGAACTGCGAGCGCCAACCGCTCACAAACAGTCGGTCGTTTTGACGGTCGAACTCCTCGATCGAGGCCTCGGCGCGGTCGAACACCTGAATAACGTTCTGACCGGCAAAGTCCTCCTCGATGATGCCGTTGACGGTGCCCAGGACTTGCTGCTGCTCGCGGAAGTACGGCTGCGAGAAGTGAATCATCACGGTCAGGATAATCGCGGCGGCCGGCAGTGTGAGCACGGTGACGCCGGTGAGCGGCAGACTGATCGAAAGCATCATGACGAGCACGCCGATAATCTGCGTCACCGACGTGATGAGCTGCGTCACGCTCTGGTTGAGTGACTGGCCGAGCGTATCGACGTCGTTGGTGATGCGGCTGAGCACGTCGCCCTTGCTGTGTCCGTTAAAGTAGCTCATCGGCACGACGGCAATCTTGGCGGCAATCTCCTTGCGCATGCGATAGCAGATCTTTTGTGTGACGCCGGTCATGAGCCAGCCTTGGATCAGGCTACAGGCAGAGCTCGCCAGGTACAGGCAGAGCAAAAAGCCGAGCGTCTTGGCGATCCAATCAAAGTCAACATCGCCGGTGCCGTTGACCTTGGCAACCAGGCCCTCGAACAGTTTGGTCGTAACCTGGCCGAGCACCTTGGGTCCCACAATGTTAAAGATGACCGAGCACACGGCAAAGGCGACGGCGGCAAACACGGCAATCTTGTGCTGACCGATATAGCCGAGTAGCTGCCTCATGGTGCCCTTAAAGTCCTTGGCCTTTTCGCCACGGCGCATGCCACCCATGCGGCCCATGGGACCACGCTGGCGGGTGGGCTTGGGAATCTGAGTCTTGGTCTCGTCTGCCATTAGCGCTCGCCTCCTTCCATGACGGCTGCAATTTCTTCTTGGGTAAGCCCCAGCTCCTCGGCGGAAAGCTGCGACTGTGCAATCTCCAGGTACGCCGGGCAGCCGTGCAGCAGCTCCTCGTGCGTGCCGGTGCCCACTACGTGACCGTCGTCGAGCACGATGATCTGGTCGGCGTGCATGATGGTCGCGATGCGCTGGGCCACGACCACGAGTGCGGCGTCGGTGACGTTTTTGGCCAGCTCCTCGCGCAGGCGCGCGTCGGTCTTGTAGTCGAGGGCGCTAAACGAGTCATCGAACACCACGACCTCGGGCTTTTTGGCCAACGCGCGGGCAATGGCCAGGCGTTGGCGCTGACCACCCGAAACATTGGAGCCGCCCTGGCTGATGGGGGAGTCGTAGCCGCCCTCGCGCTCGGCGATAAAGTCCTCGGCCTGTGCGATGCGTGCCGCCTGGCGCATATCATCATCGCTCACCATGTCGCCGGCAAACTTGAGGTTGCTCTCGACGGTGCCCGAGAACAGGCGACCCTGCTGCGGGATGTAACCAATGCGGTGGCGCAGCTCGGAAAGGGTCATGTCGCGCACGTCGATGCCGTCGAGCGAAATGCTGCCGCCCGTGACGTCGTACAGGCGCGGAATCAGCTGCACGAGCGTGGACTTGCCCGAACCCGTTGAGCCAATGATGCCGAGCATCTGGCCGGCATGTGTGGTGAAGTTCACGCCGCTGATGACATCGGCGCGGGCATCGGGGTACTGGAAGCTCACGTCGCGGAAGGTGAGCTCACCGCGCGGCGCGCTGGCTGCGGGCAGTTTGGGCGAGGCAGGGTCGTTGATGCTCGTGGGGCAGGTGATGACCTCTTCCACGCGCTCTGCTGCGACCTCGGCGCGGGGCAGGATAACCGAAACCATGGTGAGGATCATAAACGCCATGACGATCTGCATGGTGTAGGAGATAAACGCCATCATGTTGCCGACCTGCATCACACCGTCGGACACGCCCTGCGCGCCAAACCAGACGATAAGCACGGTGATGCAGTTCATGACGAGCATCATGAGCGGCATCATAAAGCTCATGGCGCGGTTGGTGTAGAGCTGCGTGGTCATCAGGTCGAGGGACGCCTGGTCAAAGCGCTCGAGCTCATGCTCCTCGCGGTTAAACGAGCGGATGGGCATAAGGCCGTCAAGCAGCTCGCGGGCGGTAAGGTTCACACGGTCCACAAAGCTCTGCATCTTTTTGAACTTGGGCATGGTGAGGCCCATAAGCACGCCGACGACGGCCGAGACCGCGATGATGGCCACGGCGATGGTCCACTCCAGGCCGGTGTGGTTGGCCAGGACGCGCATGACGGCGACGATGCCCATGACGGGCGCCATGAGGCACATGCGGATAAACAGGGTTGCGGCCATCTGAATCTGCTGAATGTCGTTGGTGCAGCGAGTGATGAGCGAGGCCTGGCTAAACTTGCCCACCTCGGCTGGCGAGAAGTGCATGACCTTGTTGAAGGTCTCGCGGCGCAGGTCGCGTGCGATGGAACAGGCGGTGCGCGAGGCCACGGCGCCGGTTAGGATGGTGGCGACCAGTGAGATCAGGCACAGACCAAACATCGTGGTCGCCATGCGGCCCAGGTAGGCGTTCTGCACGTCGGCGGGGTCGATACCCTGCGCCTTGTACTCGTCTTGCACATAGCTCACGGCGCGTTGGGTCACGATGGAGCCCGACATGGAGCCCATTTTGTCCGCCATTTCATTGGCGCCCTCGACGAGCTTGCTTTGGTCTACCAGACCGCCCTCGACACCTAGGCGCAGACTCTTCATGGTGATCTTGCCGCCGTCGGCATCAATCTGCTTTTGCATGTTTTGCGCCGCTGTGGCCTTCTGCTGCATCTCGGCGAGCTGCTCGGGCGTCATCGCTGCCATTTGCTCGGACGTGGGCATGGCTTGGGCGCCGCTGTTGTCTTTCTCGCTGGACGCGCCCATCATGTCGCCCATGGAGCTGGCGTCGATGCCTTGGTTGAGCGAAAGGACGACGGTCTCGGGCAGGCTCATGATATCGGCAATCTTGCCGCCGTCGGCGCGCTCATCCTCGGTTCCCCTGTACGTTCGAATGCCTTTTTTGTCAGCCTTGCTAAACACGGCCTCCACAGCTTTGGCGTCCTTGGTGCTCATAAAGAGCTCAAGGTCATCGAGTGATTCGGCACGAATGGTGTCGGGCACGGGCGAGGCGATGCCGCCTTGCTGTACGCCCACGTCGACGATGTCGCTCATGTAGGTAGGCAGTGCCAGATCGGCGTTGCAGCTGATTACGATAAGTACGATAGCTGTGAACAGTGCCAGGACATGCTTTTTAAAGAGCTTGAGAATCCTCACTCGGCATCTCTCCTTTCTTGATTGCGGTCGATAATTTCGTTGAAACGCCTTAGAAGGCGCACCATCTCTTGGGTATCTGTTTCGCCGAGCTGCTCGAGGAAGGCCGCGGTGCGCTCCTCGAATTCCCGACGTTTGATTTCGAGATTCTGGAATCCCTTATCGGTCATCGTGACGTGTACACGACGACGGTCGGTCTTTGAGTGCTCGCGCTCGACCCAGCCCTTGGCTTCGAGAGTGCGTAAGATATTGGCGATGCGGGCACTCGAGACCCAGGCGCGATTTGCGAGTTCGCTCGGCGTGAGCGAACCGCCAGCGAGCATGAGGGCGCGCATGACAGCCATCTCGCCGCCGAGAGCTTTGTCCGCAGAGCGTGAAATGCGATGATGCATGCTGCCAAACTCAGTTAAGAGCTGACGCCCAAGCTCATGGAAATCGGTATCTTCCACCGAAAACCCCTAACACTAGAAACTATTTTCGGTGAAAGATGATACCCGCATATTCGGGCCTCATGCAGTGGGCAATATAAAGAGCGCATAAAGATTTAAAATTCAATTGCTGAAGCGTTTCAAAGAACTATTATGCCCGCGGTTAGGCGAGGGGTTGTCACCACCATGACGACTGGGACTCATTTATCGCCACGTGCGATGCTCCAACTTCCCGCAAGGAGACACCTTATATAAAGGGGGATGGAGTCATGGCATTTGACTTCACGGGCAAGACCGCGATTGTCACGGGTGGCACTCAGGGCATTGGCCTCGAGATCGCCAAGGGCATCGTCGCGGGCGGCGGACACGTCGCGCTCATCGCAAGGAACGCTGCTAAGGGCGAGGCCGCTGTGGCCGAGCTTGGCGAGGGCAACAAGTTCTATCAGCTCGATGTTGCCGATGCGCCCAAGGCGCGTGAGACCGTCGAGCAGATTTTTACGGACCTGCCGCAAACCAACATCCTGATCAACTGCGCTGGCGTCATCAGCACCAAGAAGTTCGACGAGATCGATGACACCGAGTGGCGTCGCACCATCGACATCAACCTCAACGGCACCTTTACCATGATGAACGCCGTGTACCCGCACTTTAAGGCGGCCCATGCCGGCACTATCGTCAACGTGAGCTCTGTTGCCGGCAAGATCGGCGGCGGCCTGCTCGGCACCGCTGCCTACGCCAGCTCCAAAGCCGGTGTTAACGGTCTAACCAAGGCAGTCGCCAAGGAAGGCGGCAAGTTTGGCGTCCGCTGCAACGCCGTGTGCCCGTCGCTCACCCTTACCGATATGACCTCGATTCTCTCTGACGAGAACTCTCAGCGCATCATCAACGGTATTCCTCTGGGCCGCGCCGCCCAGGCCAGCGAGCCTGCGCAGATGGTGCTCTTCTTCGCTTCCGACCTCGCTAGCTTCGTGAACGGCGAGATCGGTGACTGCGATGGTGGCATCGTTCTGGACGGGTAATACCCCGCGACGATTATTCGGCGACGGCTCCTGCGACTCGGGACCGTCGCCTTCTTTCTGACAAAGGCGCGTGCGGCTACGATTCGCATGCATCCAAAGGAGATATATATGAGTGAATCGACTGCGGTGGAGGCGCCGGCGGCAAAGGAGCCGTTCTTTAAGATGTCCTCCATCCCGGGTGCCAATATTTTGGTGCCGCTTTTGTTGGGCTGCCTGCTCAACACGCTGTTCCCCGACCTGTTCAAAACGCTCGGCAGCTTTACGCTCGGCATGACCCAGCAGGGCGCAGGCCCGCTTGTTGGCGCTTTTTTGCTCATCGTCGGTACGACGATTTCGTTTAAGAGCGCTCCTGCCGCCGCTGCCCGCGGCGCCATCATCATCGCCGTCAAGCAGATCGTGGTCGTTGCCGTGTCGCTGCTCATCCTTTATGTATTCAACGACAACCTGTTTGGCATCTCTGCCATGGTGATGCTGGCCGCTTGCACCGGCGCCAACAACGCTATGTACGCTGGTCTGATGGGCACCATGGGCAATGAGGCCGAGCGTGGCGCCGTCGCCATCACCACGCTGGTTGTCGGCCCTCCGGTCACGATGATCGTGCTCGGCGCTGCCGGTCAGGCTCCGATCGGCTGGTCGCTCGTGGGCGCCATCCTGCCGATCGTCGTCGGCATTATTCTGGGTAACCTCTTCCCGAGCTTTAAGAAGATGATGGCACCGGCACTTTCCGCCATCATCGTGCTCGTCTTCTTTGCCATGGGCTCGACCATGACCTTTGGCCAGCTCATTAATGGCGGTCTTCCCGGTATTCTGCTCGGCGTGATCTGCTCGGTGGTCTTTGCAATTCCCGTCATCGCGGTTGATAAGCTCACGGGCGGTACGGGTGTCGCAGGTGCAGCCATTTCGAGCTGCGCCGGAGCCAATGTGGCCACGCCTGCTGCCATGGCAAGCGTCAACGAGGCCTTGTACGGCGGTGCGGTGCTCGCGACGGCCACGGCACAGGTTGCTGCCTGTGCAATCGTGACTGCTATTTTGACCCCGCTGGTCACCAGCTGGTGCTACAAGCATTTTGAGGGCCAGCAGAGCAACAGCAAGGCAACGACCGACAAGGCCGCCTCAGCCGCCTAATGCCAAGCGGCAATCAAAGCTAAAAACTAGTCACGCCACAGGGCGGCCACGGGGGATCCCGTGGCCGCCCTGCAGTTTCTGTAGGGTCTCTGGAACACTTTACCCTGCTAAAGCTGGCATAACAGCTAGAGTGAACGTCGTACAAAGGCAAGGAAAAATACCAAACAAATCGGTGAACGGTAGTTGTTCGCGCTCGCATTTCCTGCGGGTTTGTAAAAAACGCCTTTATGATATAAAAAAAGAAACATATAACAGCCCAGATGGAGAGGGTCGCTATGTTATCCTTCTCAAACGGGTGAAATCTTGGGTTTTGGGTTGTAGTTCCAAGGTGGACAAACGTTTTCCCTGCACCAACGTGTGGTGAAGAACGGAAGAAGCCGGTAGTGCAAGCCGAACATTCAAGAATTCAATAAGCAGCGGTGTGAGAGAGCGCCGCATTACACGTAACTAGGAGCGTGGTTACACAATGCAGGAGGCATGGGAAGGCTTCAAGGAAGGCATCTGGACGGGAGAAGTTGACGTCCGAGACTTCATCCAGAAGAACTACACCCCCTACGAGGGCGACGAGTCGTTCCTCGCCGGCCCGACCGAGCGTACCAAGGAGCTGTGGGGCGAGGTTCTCGACCTGCTGCTTAAGGAGCGCGAGCAGGGCGGTGTCCTCGATATGGACACCAAGACCGTTACGGGTATCGTGAGCCACCCCGCTGGCTACATCGATAACGCCCACCGCGAGAAGGAGACCATCGTCGGTCTCCAGACTGACAAGCCGCTCAAGCGCGCGCTGCACGTCAACGGTGGCATCCGCATCGCTTGCCAGGCTGCCAGCCAGCACGGCTACAAGATCGACGAGAACGTTGTCGAGCGCTACACCTTCGAGCGCAAGACCCACAACGCCGGCGTCTTCGATGTCTACACCCCCGAGATGCGCGCCTGCCGTTCGGCCCACATCATCACCGGTCTGCCCGATGGCTATGGCCGCGGCCGCATCATCGGCGACTACCGTCGTGTCGCCCTGTACGGCGTCGACTACCTGATCAAGGACAAGGAGGCCCAGAAGGCTTCCACCCCGACGGTCATGACCGCCGACAACATCCGCGACCGCGAGGAGCTGCAGGAGCAGATCCGCGCCCTCGGCGAGCTCAAGATGATGGCCGAGACCTATGGTTTCGACATTTCCAACCCTGCTACCAACACGCAGGAGGCCATCCAGTGGATGTACTTCGCCTACCTCGCTGCCGTTAAGGAGCAGAACGGCGCCGCTATGTCCATCGGCCGTACCTCCACGTTCATCGACATCTACGCTGAGCGCGACCTTGCCAACGGCACCTTCACCGAGGAGCAGATCCAGGAGTTCGTGGATCACTTCATCATGAAGCTTCGCATGGTCAAGTTTGCCCGTACCCCCGAGTACCAGGCCCTGTTCACCGGCGACCCGCAGTGGGTCACCGAGTCCATCGGCGGCATGGGTGTCGACGGCCGTACGCTCGTTACCAAGATGAGCTACCGCTACCTGCACACGCTCGAGAACATGGGCACCAGCCCCGAGCCCAACATGACCGTTCTGTGGTCGACCCGTCTGCCCGAGAACTTCAAGAAGTTCTGCGCCAAGACTTCTGTCGCCAGCTCCTCGATCCAGTACGAGAACGACGACCTCATGCGCGTTTACCACGGCGATGACTACGGCATCGCCTGCTGCGTGTCCTCCATGCGCATCGGCAAGGAGATGCAGTTCTTCGGCGCCCGTGCCAACCTGGCCAAGTGCCTGCTCTACGCGCTCAACGGCGGTGTTGACGAGGTCTCCAAGAAGCAGGTCGGCCCCAAGTACCGCGCCGTCGAGGGCGATACGCTCGATTACGACGACGTTGTGGCCAAGTACAACGACATGATGAAGTGGCTCGCTGGCGTGTACGTCAACTCGCTGAACATCATTCACTACATGCACGACAAGTACTGCTACGAGCGCATCCAGATGGCTCTGCACGACAAGCACGTGCATCGCTGGTTCGCTACGGGCATCGCTGGCCTTTCCGTCGTGGCTGACTCCCTGTCCGCCATCAAGTACGCCAAGGTCCACCCCGTCCGTGACGAGAACGGCATCATCGTCGACTTCGAGACCGAGGGCGAGTTCCCCAAGTACGGTAACGACGACGACCGCGTCGACCAGATCGCTCACGACGTTGTGCACCAGTTCATGGAGTACATCCGCATGAACGACACCTACCGCAACTCCGTGCCTACGACCTCGGTTCTGACCATTACCTCCAACGTCGTGTACGGTAAGAAGACCGGCTCCACGCCCGACGGCCGCAAGGCTGGCCAGCCGTTCGCCCCGGGTGCTAACCCCATGCACAAGCGCGATAGCCACGGCGCCATCGCTTCGCTGTCTTCGGTTTCCAAGCTCCCGTTCCGTGATGCTCAGGACGGCATCTCCAACACCTTCTCCATCATCCCGGGTGCGCTCGGCAAGGAGGACCAGGTGTTCTTTGGCGATATCGACCTTGATCAGCTGGGCGAGTAACTATTGTTAGTGCTATACTAACAATAACGATTACTGATTAGCGCGCCGGTTTCGGCCGGCGCCTATCGATCGAAGGAGACACATTATGAAGGTTTCTGAAGTTTCCGAGACTCAGGCCGATAACCTGGTCCACATGCTCGACGCTTACGCCGAGAAGGGTGGCCACCACCTGAACATCAACGTCTTCAACCGTGAGACGCTGCTCGACGCTCAGGCTCACCCCGAGAAGTACCCGCAGCTGACCATCCGCGTTTCCGGCTATGCCGTGAACTTCCACACGCTCACCAAGGAGCAGCAGGACGAGGTCATTTCGCGTACCTTCCACGACAAGTTCTAAAGGGATTTAACTCCCACCGGAGACCCGGTAAGGCCTACGCACTTTGCCTCTCAAACGTCCTCGCCGCTTCGCGGCTGCGGAATGTTTGCGAGGCAAAGTGCTCCCGGCCTTGCCGGGTCTCCTGCGTAGTCACCCTTTAGGCGGAACTCTCCTAATGGGTTGAGCGTTCTGGATTCTTGCTTGCTACCGTTTATCGCGTATAGCTACCGTTTGCGGAATAAGTAACACTCCTTAATAAACCGTGTAGAATCTCAGATAAGCACGGAGCTTTCCAGGGAGACGCTGTCCTTTGTTATGTGCAAAGGGCGGCGTCTCTTTGGCGCTTGGACGCCGTTGTGCAACAGTGCGGCGGCGCGTGCCATGTATTGAAAAGCCAATGTCGAGATGGGTCGTGATGATAATGGGCAAGTACGTAATCGTGGTTGAATCTGGTTCGGATGTAACGCCAGAGCTCTGCGAGCGCTATGGCATCGTGCGCGTGCCCATGCATGTCACGATTGGTGACGAGACCGTCGAGGACGGTTCGATCGATCCGCTTGAGATTTACTCGCGCTGCAACGAGTTTGGCGTAATGCCCAAGACTAGTGGCTGTTCGCCAGCGGATTTTGCGCATGTGTACGACCGCATTCATGCCGAGCAGCCCGACGCGACCATTTTGCACCTTGCGTATTCCGAGGTAACGACCTGCTCACATCAGTCCTCGAAGATTGCGGCCGAGGGGCGCGACTACGTGTTCTCCATGGACACGCGCTTTGTCTCGGTGGGCCAGTCGCTCGTTGTCGTTGAGACTGCCAAATACATCGAGGCTCACCCCGATGCCACCGTCGACGAAATTTTCGCCTTCACCAATTCGGTGATGGGCCGCGTACTGCTGGGTTTTGTTCCTACCGACCTTGCCTTCCTTAAGGCGGGCGGTCGCTTGTCCAACGTCGCGTTCCTGGGCGCCCATCTGCTCAAGATTAAGCCCTGCATTGAGGTAACGGGCGGCAAGTTCGTGGCGACCAAGAAGTTCCGCGGATCTATGCTCAAGTGCGCCCGTGCCTTTATCGACCACATGGTTGCGAAGGGCGAGATCGACTACTCGCACATTGGCCTGGCGTATTCGGTGGGCCTTTCCGAGGAGCTGCGCGACGACATGGAGGTCTACGCTCATGAACTCGGCTTTAAGGACATCACCTGGACTCAGGTCGGCGGTGTGATCTCGAGCCATTGTGGTCCGACTGCCTTTGGCGCGGTGCTTACGCTTAAAGCGTAGGGCCTGGCGTCTATCGATATCTATTGCCTCGGCGGCGGGCGGGTTGCGATAACCTTTCCGCCGCTCTTGCGTGGGGCCAAATAGGACAACCCAATTGGCCGCCAAACCGTTTCACCATCATGCGTATGGGCTAGAATGGCTCTGGCATTTTAATTGGCAATAACCAAAGAGAGGCAAGGTTGCGGGAATGGCTGAGATGACGCTTGAGGGTGTGGATGCTCGTCCCGAGGACTCTGCGTTTGCCCTGGGCCGCGTACATTCGATTGAAACGATGGGAACGGTCGACGGACCCGGCATCCGCTTTGTGGTGTTTGTTCAGGGCTGCCCCATGCGTTGTGCGTATTGCCACAATCCCGATACCTGGTCTGTTAACGGCGGCACGATGGTGACCGTCGAGCATCTCATGGACGAGTTCCAGAGCAACCATGAGTTCTACCGTAGCGGCGGCATTACCGTTTCGGGCGGCGAACCGCTCCTGCAGCCCGAGTTTTTGGCCGACCTGTTCCGCGTGATGCACAACAACCCCGATGGCCGCGTACACACCTGCCTAGACAGCTGTGGCTATGCATTTGATCCCAAGCATCCGGAGAAGTTCGATGCTGTTCTCAACGAGACCGATATGGTGCTGCTCGACATCAAGCATGCCGATCCGGTTGAGCATAAAAAGCTGACCGGTTGCGATCCTGCGCGCATCCTGGCGTTTGGCGATGAGCTTGCCCATCGCAAGATTAAGGTTGTTATTCGCCATGTGGTGGTGCCGGGTATCACCGACACGGCGGAGGAATGCGAGAAGCTCGGTCGCCTGATCGCTCCATGGCACAACGTGGTGGGCCTGGAAATGCTGCCGTATCACACGATGGGTGTCGTCAAGTACGAGCAACTGGGTATTCCCTATAAGCTTGAGGGCGTGCCCCAGATGGATACCGCGCGCATGCCCGAGCTGCGCAACGCAGTCATGACGGGCATGAAAAAGCGTCGCGCGGAACTCAAAAACGCCATCGGCTAGCGGCACTCATTGGGGACAGACTTAAATGAGTGCCCCCCGGGCACCTAGTTGTTTGCTAAAGAGCCCCGTCAAGTTGCGGTGGAATAGTTTTTGTTTATCGGCTAATGCCGCCCAAACAGGAACTATTTCACCGCAACTGCGTTTTGGGCAGAGATGCGCAGCAGAATCGGTGTGTTTGCATAGAAACGCCTGTATTTTATTTAGAGACGCCTTAAACGCGACTGAATGTCTTCGGTAAGAAATGCCTGCTCGGTATTATGCTGCTCGTATATGAACGGTAGCAGTCAGGAGACCACGTGCGAAAGGGCGCATCGCGGGACGAGTATGTGCCGCAGCATGGCAGCAGATATGAGACGAAGGACACGTCTTCGCGTGGCCTTGCTGACGCTCGCATCCGCGTGACGAAGATTGCCGCCATTGGGATGCTAACGTTGGCGGTTATTATCCTCGGAATTACCGCCAAAACCTACGCATCGGAGCGAATGGCGCACCCAGATGCGTCAACGGTACAGATGCAAAACAAAAAGGTCTCTGAATCTAAAGCCACCGCAAGTCAAACCCTGTCGACAGCGAGCCTCAAGACGAGGCTTTCGAAGGCGGACTTTAACGATATTCCCTCAGGCGATACCGTGCAGACCTTCTCACTGGTTGATGACCAGATCCCCGCCCTGGAGGATGAGAGCCTCGCCGCGCTCCAAGATGCCCTTGATCAGGCCCAGGAATTGGGCGATGTGGGCGTGGTGTTTTACGATCTGTCGAGCGGCAAGGGCGTGACGTATAACGCGGACGCCGAGGTGTACGGTGCGAGTAGCTACAAGGCACTCTATGCGTTGTTCATCTGCGAATCTCTGGTCGAGACGGGCCGGGCCTCACTCGATGGTTCCCTTGGCACCTATGGTGGCTACAACATGGGCTGGCAGACGGTGCGCGACCTGATCGAGGCCGCGGTCGTTAATTCGGACAACGATTCGTTTATTGCGTTACGCGCGGCGTTTGACCGTGTCGGTTACGAGGATTGGATTGTCGGTCTTGGCATCGATTACGATACCGCACTCGATCCGATGAGCGATTTCCCAACCTATTGCGCGCGCACCTCGGCCAAGTTGTGGCGCGAGATGAGCGAGTATTTGAGCTGTGATACCGAGACGTCGCAATGGCTGTCGGGTCTTCTGGCCTCTACGACCCAATCGTTTATTCGTGACGGCATTGCGGACGACCAAGCCTTGGTGCGCAACAAGGCCGGCTGGATTAGCGAGGATGGTTGCTATTCGACATGCGATGCGGGCCTTATCGACATCGATGGTCGTACCTATGTCATGAGCGTCATGACATCGATGCCATGGAGCGATCGCTCGAGTGAGCTAGTGCCTGCGATTGCAAAGGCTCTGTTTGATACCCGAGCTGCACTGGCTTAGCGTGTTCGTTTGGCGTTGGCAAACAAAATGCTGGTACCATACCGTGGTTGAGAATTTCGTATAGGTTTGGGGAATGGCATGGCTACCATCGCGATTATCGGTGCGCTCGAAAAAGAGATCATGCAGATTAAGGAAGAGTTGAGTAACGTTTGCATGGTGCAGGAGGCGGGCTTGAACGTTGTGGCCGGCGGGCTCGACGGTCTGTCGATTGTCGCCACAACGGCGGGCATGGGTACCGTGAACGCTGCCGCCGCAACACAGCACCTCATTAGCAAGTATGCTCCGCAGGCTGTTGTGTTTTCGGGCATTGCGGGCGGTTTGAACCCAAGGCTCCATATCGACGACGTGGTCATTGGCAAACGCCTGCGCTATCTGGATACCGATACCGCGCTTATCGCCGAGTCTGCACCGGGGCTCGAGGAGTTTGGCTCGACGCCTGCGCTGGTCGATATTGCTGCCGATGTGCTTGCTGAGCGTGGCTTTGTCGATGCTTCGACAAATGCAGCCGCTTCGAACGAGGGCACCAAGCAGTTCCTGGTCGGCACGATTGCCACGGGCAACCGTTTTGTGACGGGTGCCGCCATGCGCAACGAGGCTATCGAGGCGACGCATGCCGATTGTGTTGGCATGGAGGGCACGGCGATTGCCCATGTCGCAACTAAAAATGGTGTCGATTGCCTGGTGTTGCGCGCTATCAGCGATAATTGTGACGAGGCGTACGATGCGATTTGCGACCGCGAGTTCGACCTGTTCGAGTATGCCCGTACCGCGAGTGGCATTACGCTCGATATCGTTCGCCGTATCGCTGCTATCTATTAGCGCGCTCTTTTGTAAGAACCTACGACCAAGGAGTGTCCATGGCCGATTCCATTAACTACCAGCTTGCTAAGTTCGTTGCCAGCTACGGCAAGGTTTCGCAGATTCCCGAGTCCACCTGCCCCGAGGTGAGCTTTGTCGGCCGCTCCAACGTGGGCAAGTCGTCGATTATGAACAAGCTTTTTGGCCGCAAGAACCTGGTCAAGGTTTCCAGCACGCCGGGCAAGACGAGCAACATCAACTTCTTTGAGGCCGACGACGTGCACTTCGTCGACCTGCCGGGCTATGGTTTCGCCCGTCGTTCCAAGGCCGAGCGCGACCGTTGGGCCGAGCTCATCGGCGATTTCTTCGACTCCGAGCGCAGCTTTAACCTGGTCGTGTCGCTGGTGGATATTCGTCACGACCCGAGTAAGCTCGATCATGACATGATCGACTACCTGCAGGGCAACGAGTTCAACTTTATCGTCTGCCTCACCAAGGCCGACAAGCTCAGCCGCACCCAGCAGGCACGCCAGGCAGCAGCCATCAAAAAGCAGCTCAACGTCCCGGCCGAGAACGTTATTATCACAAGCTCCCAGACCGGCACCGGCATCGACGAACTCAAAAAGCGCATCGCCGAGGCCTGTCTCTAATCGAGCTACAACCCCTCAAAAGCTCTTATCTATATCACCTCAGTGATAGTTATTGGTAAACTATCACTGAGGTGATATTTTTTGGAGGTCGCTATGGAGCTATGGCACGGGTCGGAGGTTGTCGTCGAGCATCCATCGTTGGATAGATGTAGACAGTTCAATGACTATGGGCGTGGGTTTTATTGCACGCCACATGAGGAAATGGCGATGGAATGGGCATGTCGGACCGAGTCTGATGGCATTGCGAATCGATATGAGCTTGATTTAGATGGCCTTGCGATTTTGGATTTGGAATCAGGTGAGTTCTCGATTCTCAACTGGCTTGCAATTCTGGCGAATAACAGAGAGTTCAATGTCTCGACGCCATTGGCGCGCGAAGGGCTACGATTTCTACTTGATAACTGTCTGATTGATATTTCTTCATATGACGTTATTCGGGGCTATCGCGCTGACGACTCCTATTTTTCGTTTGCAAGACAGTTTGTCAGCGGCATGATATCGCTCAGACAGCTGCAACGTATCATGCGCTTGGGTGATTTGGGTATTCAATATGCTCTTATGAGCGAGCGCGCTTTCTCGGTGATTAGATTCTGCGATTGGAAGCAGGCTTCGGGGCCTGAGTTTTATCCCAAGCGATTTGAGCGTGAGCAGAATGCTCGACGCAAATACTTGGATACGGTTAACGGATTCGATTCCGAAGGTATCGACATTAGGGATTTAATGGCAGGGAGGGTTGATTTAAATGATCCAAGAGTTGACGGATTGTGGGCCGAGTAGGACATATCCCGTCTATTACCTCGAGGACGCAATGAACAACCTCGGCGACTGCTTTGACTATGCCGTCAACGACTATGGAGCAGAAGGATCCGAAGTCGCTGAACTCTTTTGTTTGAGCGGCGTGGCTCGTGAGTTTGAACGTGGGAACGCATGGGTCGTATCGGGAAAATCGGGCGTCGAGCTATTCGCGCTTATTGCCGAAAGGTCCGGTTACCAAGCAGGGTCGATGCCGGATCGTACCTATCGATTTGAGAAGACACCGGAATACTGGACGGGCTGGATATTGGCGTATCTACAGTGGCGCCTGGGAGAGTCTTTTGAAGACCTGCTGCATGTCGCTCCGTTTGATGTGCTGCGTAACCTGTACCATCCCTGGCATGAAGCCTCGGAGGAACGTGTGGCGCGTCTTATTTGCGACATGGCGAAGAAAACACCTCGTCAAACCAAACTGGCGCTAGCAAGAAAGCGGCTCAAGAAAACCCAACAAGACCTGGCATACGAATCGGGCGTATCACTCCGCTCAATCCAAATGTACGAACAACGCCAGAGAAACATCAACGAAGCCTCGGTAACAACCGTAAGGGATATAGCAAAAGCCCTACACTGCAACATCGAAGACCTCCTAGAACCAGTCTTCGAATACAAAGAAACCAGCGCAGCCTAACCCAATATATTGCCAAGGTTTGTATCTAGTAAGCAATCCTTACCAGCAAGAGTCCCTACCAATAGAAAGCGGCTTAAAGGGCCGAAATCGTATGAATGGCATTGCGACTTCCAAATGGGTGACTGCTGCTTGAAAAGCTATAGAAATAGGGGCCGATTTAACGGCCCCAAGCATCGCATAAATGGCATATACGTTTTATCAACTATTTCTTGTTTTTAACCCATTTGCAGATACGCCAAATAAACACTCCGATGAGAATCCAAACGAGAGCGATCATAATGTCTGAGCGTGCAGGAATTGGGATCATTGAACTTCCTCAATTGATGTGAGTCTAGTTTGCATAGGTGTGGAGCGTGCTGCCTTCCATGGTCGCTTGCAACACGGCGATACCGGACGTCATCCCCATCGATTCATAGTTGAGTCGATATGTCGCCTGTTTCGAGTTCCATATAAAGGACTCGTTAGTTACCGTACAGCCGATAGTCGTATAGTTTTGTCCCCAAGCGCTGGTAATGAGCGAGTTCGCTATCTTGATCTTGAATTCGCGATAAATAAAAGGACTGTTGTAATAGATAGTCCAAGTTCCAGATGCGTTGTTGTAGTAACTGTCCCATATCAGGCTGGGCTCATTGGTTTTTTTAATTCCTATTACTGCAACGGTCCCATCCTTAAGCTTGATTTGATGAGACTGCTCGGGACCTTTCGTTAAATCAAAATCTTGGGTTGCGCCAGAAATTGCGACAGCATCGCTTTCTGCAGCATAAGCAGTCGAAGGGCTAAACGAGAAACATATCGGTAATATCAAAAGTATCGAGAGGAAAAACGAAGCTTTGAGTGTGCGTAACACTTTGACCACCTCCATACTGCGATGCCTAGTTAAATAGTAGCATAGATAAACAGTTTATTATGTAACTTAAAAAGCCCCTATCTGCCCGGCGCCCCTTCAAAGCGTGGGTTCCTGTAGACATCCTCAGCAAGGTAAACGCAGGGATGGTCGGGGTGTTCCCCTCAAAATTATTCCGCAGCGCGAAGGCCTCTCGTCCGTGGCTCCGTTGGAGCACAAGATTAAATCAGCGAATGCGATATCCTGTCGAGGCTGCGCAGGCCCCCTTGGGGCTTCCCCTGAAAACAATCCGCAGATCGAATTGCCCCGTCGCGCGAAGCGCACGACGGGGCAATTCATGATCGAGGACGTTTTCAGGGGAAGCCCCAAGGGGACCGGTGAGAGCAATGAGGCAGGACGCTACAGGTATTCGATCTGGGCGCCCTCGGTGTCACACGTCAGAATGTGCGTATCACACTTGGGGAACTGCTCACGCAGCTTGACCTGCAGGAACTTTGCCACGATGGTATCGTCGGTTACGGCCATGAGGGTCGAGCCCGAGCCACTGATCCAGATGGTCTTGGCGCCGCCGTTAAGGCAGGTGTCGCGCACGGCGTTGTAGTCGGGGATGAGGCGGCGGCGATAGGGCTCCTGGATGCGGTCGTCGTTGGCGGCGGCAATCAGGTCAAGGTCGCCGGTCTCCAAGCCGCGCGTCATGCCGGCGATGCGGCCCATTTGCCATACGGCGGTGGAGAGCGGAATCTCCTGCGGCACGACCTTGCGCGCCTCGCTCGTGTGTACCTCGTAGGGCGGAATCAGGGTAATAAAACGCAAGCGATCGCTCACCTCGTAGCGTAGGCACTGGGGGAGCGAATCGGTTGGCGTAAAAGAGCAGACGGCGCCGCCCAGGATGGCGGGGGCGACGTTATCGGGATGCCCCTCGACCTCGGTGGCGATACGGACGAGCTCGGCGCGGTCGACGGTGTGGCCCGTCAGCGCGGCGGCTGCCATGATGCCAGCGACGACGCAGGTGGAGCTGGAGCCCAGACCGCGAGCGACGGGAACGTCGGTCTGAATGTCGATAGCGACGGGGAAGGCCGGCTCGCCCCAGGCGGCCAGAGCATCGACAAAGCTCACATAGACAAGGTTATTCTCGTTTTGGAACTCCTCGGGGCAGCCCGTGATGGTGAGCTTGTCGGCGCGCTCGAAGGTGAAGTGCGAGTAGAGGCTGACGGCCATGCCGAGGGTGTCGTAGCCGATGCCTAGGTTGGCGCTGGTTGCTGGGACGGTGATCTTGATCATGTGAGTCCTCCTGGCGTGCCTGGCTGTTTAGTTCGCTGCTCGGGCAGTCCTGCGCAAGACGGAAAGCACATTAAGTGCTTTCCTTTGCGTGCGGAACTCGCGACGAACTAAACAGCCAGGCACGCTGTGCGCGTTCGTCATCATCCCGGGGGCTATCTGATAAAAGAAGGTGCGCCGGCTTTCGCCGGCGCTTAATAAGGGGTTTAGTTGGAAGCCATCTTTTTTGCTGCAGACTCTACGTAGTTGGCCATGTCGGCTACGTCGCAGACGTCTTCGAAGCGGACGGGTTTGGATTCGAGTTCGGCGAGCTGGGTCGGGGCGACCGTGTTGGTGGCCTGCTCGAGTACGCGCATGGCCTCAAAGTCGTCCTCGGGAACGTTGAGGCCCAGGGCGTCGCAGCAGGCGCGCGGGAACTTGTAGGGGCTGGCGGTCGAAAGCAGCACGCGGGCCTTGGCGCCCTCGGCGGGGGCGACCTTTTCAAAGACGTGATAGCCGCAAGCGGTGTGCGGGTCGATCACGTAGCCGTTCGCGTCCCAGCAGCTCTTGATGGCAGCGCGGACCTCGTCCTCGCTGGCCCAACCGCAGCCAAAGGCGCTCTGGATCTTAGCCAGCAGCTCGGCGGGAACTTCGTAACGACCAGTCTGGGCAAGCTGCTCCATAAGGCCGGCAACGAGCTCGCAGTCGCCGTCGGACAGGAAGTAGAGCATGCGCTCCAGGTTGGAGCTAATAAGGATGTCCATCGACGGCGAGATGGTGGTGAAGAACGGGCGGTTACGGTCGTAAACGCCGGTGGTCAGGAAGTCGGCAAGCACGTTGTTCTTGTCGCTCGCCACGACGAGCTTGGCGACGGGCAGACCCATGCGCTTGGCGTAGCAGCCGGCCAAGATATCGCCAAAGTTGCCGGTGGGCACACAGAACTCAACAGCGTCGCCAGCCTCGATAGCGCCGGCGCGCAGCAGCTGCGCATAGGCGGCAAAGTAGTAGACGACCTGCGGCACCAGACGGCCGACGTTGATGGAGTTGGCGCTCGAAAGCACGGTGCCGGCTGCCTCCAGGCGCTCGGCAAGCTCCTTATCGGCAAAGATGCGCTTGACGGCGCTCTGAGCGTCGTCAAAGTTGCCGCGGATGCCGCAGACGGCGACGTTGTCGCCCTCCTGCGTGGACATCTGCAGATTCTGGACGCGGCTGACCTTGCCCTCGGGATAAAAGACGGTGATGCCCGTGCCCGGAGCGTCGGCAAAACCGGCGAGCGCGGCCTTGCCGGTGTCGCCCGACGTGGCGGTGACGATCATGATGCGCTCGGCGCCGCCGTCCTTGGCAGAGGTGCGGGCCATAAGGCGGGGGAGCATCTGCAAGGCGACGTCCTTAAAGGCGCTCGTGGGGCCGCCAAAGAGCTCCATCACATAGGTCTGAGGGGCGTCGGCGCCCGGTGCGGCGTCGAGTTTGACGAGCGGCGTGACCTCTTCGCTCGCAAACGTGCCGTGGTATGCCTCATTCACACAGGCCGAAATTTCTTCGTCTGTGTAATCATTCAGTAACATTCCCAACACATCTTGAGCGATTTCAAAGTACGATTTATCTGCAAGCGAGCTGATATCGAGTTGCTGGGTGCCCAGCTCGTCCGAGACAAACAAACCCCCGTCGGGAGCGATGCCGGTACGGATTGCCACCTTACTTGAGCACGATAAAGTGCGTCCTCGTGTACTATGATAAGTTCCCATATAACACTGCTCCTCGGATGCCTTGGTCCCAATCGGTGAAACCATGGTATCAGAGCGCGCAAAATAGGTTCGCAGAGGCTTTTTAGAAAGGTAACCTCCAGCCCATGATTAAGATTGCCAAGTTTGGCGGCTCGTCGGTCGCCGACGCCGAACACTTTAAGAAGATCAAGGCCATTGTCGATGCCGACCCGGCCCGCCGTTTTGTGGTGGTTTCTGCCTGCGGTCGCCGCTTTAAGGGCGACACCAAGGTGACCGACCTGCTCTACCTGGTTAACGCGCACGTTAAGTACCACGTGTCGTGCGAGGAGCTGCTCGAGGACATTGGGCAGCGCTATTTTGATATCGCTGACGAGCTGGAGCTCACCTATCCCATCCGCGAGGAGTTCGCGGCCTTTGCCGAGCGCGCCCGCTCGGGCGGCTACTCCACCGAGGAGCTCGTGAGCCGCGGCGAGTACTTCACCGCTCGCCTGATGGCCGAGTACCTGGGCCTGCCGTTCCTGGATGCCGCGACGGTCGTGGCGTTCCATCACGACGGTACGCTCAGCATGAATCGTACCTGCGAGCTGGTGCAGGAGTACGGTCAGCAGGGCGGCTTTGTTATGCCCGGCTTCTATGGCGCGACGCGTGAGGGTCAGATTAAGCTACTCGATCGTGGCGGCGGCGATATTTCCGGCTCGATCCTGGCCAAATGCCTTGGTGCCGACCTGTATGAGAACTGGACCGACGTTTCGGGCTTCTATTCCGCCGATCCGCGTATTGTTCCCGAGGCTCAGCCCATTGCCCGCGTTACCTACGAGGAGCTGCGCGAGCTTTCGTACATGGGTGCAAGCGTCCTGCACGAGGAGGCTGTGTTCCCCGTGCGCGAGGCTGGTATTCCGCTGGTTATCAAGAACACCAACGCGCCGCAGGATCCCGGTACCATCATTAGCGAGACGGCCGACGAGGGCGAGGCGGAGCCCATCATTACCGGCGTGACCGGCAAGCGCGGCTTTGTCGCCATCAACGTTGCCCGCGACCGTACCAAGCCGCGCGTCGGCTTTATGCGCCGTGCGCTTTCGGTCTTCGAACGCTATGATGTCTCCGTCGAGCACATGCCCACCGGTGTCGACCGCTTTGGCGCCGTGGTGCAGGAGCAGGACGTGCGCGATTCGCTGTACTCGCTCGTAGGCGACATTCAGCAGGAGGTCGAGCCGCTCGAGATCGAGGTTGTCGAGGGCTTGGCACTTATCGCGACCGTCGGTCGTAACCTGCGCGGCCGTGCAGGTATCTCGGGCCACCTGTTTGGCATGCTTGGCCAGGCGGGCGTGAGCGTGCGTATGATTTCGCAGAGCTGCGACGAGATTAACATTATCATCGGCGTGGAGGAGAAGGACTTCGATCTGGCGATCCAGACCATCTACCGCGCCTTCTCCGATGAGAACGGCATTGTGAAGGTCTCCGACCTGGAGGCTCCCGCGCCGGCCGATCCCGCCCTGGCAGTCCTCCACAAGTAGTTACCATCCCGGTAGATTTTTAGGATGTCCCAAAAATCTACTGTCGGGCGTTTCGTTTCGGTTTCGTTTCGACGGGGCGGGTTTCGTGTCCGCCCCGTTCTTGTATAAACTGGGCAAGAATATCCGGCCTGCTTGGCGTGCGGGCGATAGCCACAACCTTTAAAGGGGGAAGCATGAAACAGTACACGGTTGCTATTTTGGGCGCGACGGGAGCCGTGGGCACCCAGATGCTCGAGTGCCTCAACGAGCAGGAGTTTCCGGTCGGCAAGCTCAAGCTGCTAGCGAGCGCGCGCTCCGCGGGCAAGACCGTCGAGTTCCGCGGCGAGCAGGTTGTGATCGAAGAGGCTTGCCCCGAGGCCTTTGAGGGCTGCGACATCGTACTCGGCGCTGCCGGCGACGATATCGCCAAGGAGCTGCTGCCCGAGGCCGTCAAGCGCGGCGCCGTCGTGGTCGACAACAGCCATGCCTTCCGCATGGACCCCGAGGTGCCGCTGGTCGTGCCCGAGATCAACGCCGACGACATCAAGTGGCATCACGGCCTTATCGCCAACCCCAACTGCGCGACCATCATCGGCCTGGTTCCCACGTGGCCGCTGCATCAGCTCGCCGGCGTAAAGCGCATGATCGTCTCGACGTATCAGGCGGCTTCGGGTGCCGGCGCTCCTGGTATGGCCGAGCTCGAGGCTCAGTTGGCCGCCCTGGGCCGCGGCGAGGAGATTCCCGAGCCGCGTGCATTTGCCGCCCAGCTGGCGAGCAATCTGATTCCGCAGATCGGCGGTGTCAAGGAGGAAGGCTTTACCTCCGAGGAGATGAAGCTGCAAAACGAGGGCCGCAAGATCATGCACCTGCCCGAGCTGCGCGTGAACTGCACTTGCGTGCGCGTGCCCGTGCTGCGTTCGCACTCCGAGAGCATTACGCTCGAGTTTGAGCGCGATATTACGGTCGAGGAGGCCCGTGCTGCGCTGGCTGCCGCTCCCGGCGTCAAGCTGGTTGACGACATGAGCGCCGAGGATGCGCACGACCGCTTTCCCATGCCGATGGATACGTCCGACCAGGATCTGATTTGGGTCGGCCGCGTGCGTCGCGACATCTCGAACCCCGAGGCCGCGCGCGGCATCACCTTCTGGTGCTGCGGCGACCAAATCCGTAAGGGCGCGGCAACCAACGCCGTCCAGATCGCTAAGCTGCTCTGCGAGTAGTGTGACCTGTCCGGCGGGGGCCGGGCTTAGTTTTCAGAACGTCCTCGACCATGTGCGGCGCCTTGTCCTGCTCCTTCGGAGCTGCGGACAAGGCGCCGCACTGGTCTGCGGAGTGTTCTGAAAACTAAGCCCGGCCCCCGCCTGCGGCGACGCTGCTGCGAGCGGTCTGCGATGGGGCCGTTGTTGGTTGGGGCCGCTGGGCTGATGTGGGGGCGCGTGGCTGTTGCAGGCCCTGGTCCCGGCGGCGGCCTCGGCGCTTTGCGCCTGCCGCCTTGGGGGACTGCGGAGCGCGGCCGGCAGCTGCGGCGCGTTGCGCCTGCTGCCTGCGGGGACTTTGGGGTCGTGCGGCAGCTGTGGCGCTGTCGCGCCTGCTGCCTTGGGTGACTTTGGGGTTGGTGCGAATCGAAGGTGAATGGTTTCCCGGGATGTGAACGACCTATTTTGGACCCTTGAAGCATCGGCATATTTTGGCCGCCATTTCCTGCGGTTTTATCGCATGGATCCTGCTGTTTTGCAATCAAAAAATGCGGATGCTTCGGGGCCCTATTTTTACTCGTTCACTTCTCGGAAAACCATTCACCTTCGTTTTTGCCGGACATCGTTTTGGGCATTGCGACTCGGTGTCGGCTGATATTGAGAGGGAAAACGCCCTCCCTTGGACAATCGGGTCTGTCCGGACGTATCTGCGGGGTTGTCTGCACAATTCGCGGTATTATGTTGCGGAGTTTTGAAAGGAGCCGCCGGTGGTCACGACGACATTTGCTTCGCCTTTGGGCGAAATCTTGCTTGCCGCTGATGGCCGCGGTTTGACGGGGCTTTGGTTTGAGGGGCAGGAGCACTTTGGCTCTACGCTGCTCAAAGAAGATGCGGAGCACGTTGAAGGCGCCGATGCGGTTTCCGGTACCGGTGGGATGTCTTCGGTGAGTCCGGCAAATGGCGCGGCTTCTTCGGTGCTTGAGCGTTCTTGGGCTTGGCTGAATGCTTATTTTGCAGGGCAGGAACCTCGGTTTACGCCGCCGTTGCATATGATTGGCACGGCGTTTCAGCGTGAGGTTTGGTTTGAGCTGCTTTCTATCCCGCGTGGCGATGTCGCTACGTATGGCGAAATCGCCCAGCGTGTTGCGGCTCGACATCGTGTGCCGGGAAATGAGGCTCCCGTTGTGTCCCCGCGTGCCGTGGGGGCTGCGGTTGCGCGTAATCCCATTTCGATTATCGTGCCGTGCCATCGCGTGGTTGCCGCTGACGGGTCGCTCAACGGATATGCCGGTGGCCTCGACCGCAAGGAGTGGCTGCTTCGGCTTGAGGGTGCGTACGAGGAATAGCGCTCGAACGCTTTGCATAACTAGGACGCCGCAATAGAACGGGACACGCTTTCCGAATGGCGTCCCAAGCGGAAAGCGCATCCCGGAATACAGCCTCAGAGTGGCATGCCGTTTCCGGTTGAGACCACCTGCTTGGACATCTTTCTACGCGCGCTCTTGTAGAGCGTAGATCGACTTATCCATGTTGAACAGGTAGGCCACGACGCAGACGATGAAGAACGCCGGCAGATTACCGAAACCGAAGACCTCGCAGCCAATGAGGGTCGGCGCGAGTAGCGTGTTGGTGGCGCTGCCAAAGACGGCTGCGTAGCCCAGCGCGGCGCAGAGCTCAACGGGCATGTCGAGAATTCCAGCGAGCGCGACACCCAGGCTGGCCCCGATGGAGAACAGCGGCGTGACCTCGCCACCTTGATAACCCGCGGCAAGCGTGGCGATGGTGAGTGTGAATTTGAGCGCCCAGTCCCAAGGTATGATGGCGAGCTTGCCGTCACCGTCGAGCGCCGCCGATATCAGGTTTGTTCCAAGGCCGCAGTATCGCCCCTGCCACAGCACGAACAGAATCGCTGACAGTGCAAGGCCCATAACGGCAACGCGTGTGTAAGGGCTGGGGAGCAGCCGCGCTGCAAGGGTCTTAGCATGGGCAAGGCACCAGGCAAAGGCGCCACCGACCATGCCAAACGCGATACACAACAGCGCCAGCCGCCCAAGACCGGGGAGGTCGAGCGCATACGAGGCGGTAACGGCGACCTCGAACTTCTCGAGCCCCAGGGCGCCCGAGGTCATGCTTGCGGCAAGTGAAGCCGTAAGCGCGGGAAACAGCGCGCGGTATTCCATGCGTCCGGCGACCAGCACCTCGATCGCAAAGACCGTAGCAGCGAGCGGCGTTCGAAAGAGTCCGGCAAAGCCAGCGGCCATGCCGATAAGCAAAAACGTGTTGCCGGGGTCTCGGAAAGGTAGACGTCGGCCGATCCAATACGAGACGGTGGCGCCGATCTGCACCGCTACGCCCTCGCGTCCCGCACTACCGCCAAAGAGATGCGTCCCCCACGTGCTCAGCATAATGAGCGGCACCAAACGCGGGGAGATGGCGTCTTCACGCCCGTGGCCTACGTCAAATACTAAGCTCATGCCCCGATCGGTGCCTTTGCCCCAGGTGCGGTAGGCAAATACGATGGCCAGACCCGCGAGGGCGAGAAAGGGAAGGAGCAGTGCGACGTGCGCGTCCCGGAAGGCGCCGATTGCCAGGAGCACACGACCAAAAAGGGCACAGATGGCGCCAACGATGATGCCAATAGGGATTCCGACAGCGCCCATGAGCACGAGACCGCTATAGGTGTTGACCAGGCGTTTGATTCTGCTCGAAGCGCTGCTTTCTGACATTTTGCTTTCCGACACTTGCTCTCTTGATAGAAAAAGAGCTGGAGTTGCGCATCGTTGAGAGGCTTTCCAGCTTTAGCAAAACAAACTTATAAGATGCGACGGGCCGCGTCAAGATAATTACCGGACGGCCCAGGAGGCGGCTGGTTGGCTGGCTTAAAACCTAGCGCGTGAAATGACGCCCCACGCTATTCAGCGCGCTTGATAGGATGACGAACCACGGTCTTAAGTTTCTCCGGTGCGCATTTGCGTGGATCGGAGAGATAGATTTCGTGATGTAAACGGGTGTCTGAGAAGTCGGGAACATAGCCCAGCTCGGTCGTGTATTCATGCATAGCGTCTACGGTCGCCGGTTCGTTGTCGTAGGGCCCGGTGTGCATGCATTGAACGCAGAGACCCTCGTCAACTTTAAGCAGTTCGACGGCGGAAAAGTCCAGTTTCTTTTTGGTCGTGGCTTCCGCGACTGCCCAGTCAAAGTCATCTCGGGTGACGAAATCAGGCAGGCGGATGCACGAGATAAAGTTGAAATTGTCCTTGCGTACATAATCGATGCCGCTACCGGGGGAGTCTTGCCACCAGAATCCCTCGAGCGGCGGTACCACAAAGTCGAAATAGCCCTCGATGCTCCTTGGGCCTTTCTTCGACATCTTGACGGTATAGGCGATGCCATAAAGTAGCGGCAGGGCGTTTTGATACTCGCCACCTTCGGTATTTGGGTCGCCCTTTCCGCGAACGGCAACGTAGCTCATAGGCGGGACAGTTACGATACTCGGCTTGCTTGCAGGTTTGTAGAGCTCCTTGCATTCCTTCTTAAAGTCGAACGCCATGTTGGCCGCCTTTCTGCGTATTGGCCTGCTTAGATAGTTGAATCATATCATAGAAACGAACAGCTGTTCGAATGATTTGGCTGACAGATTGAGATGCGTGCGTTGTGTTTGGCGGTCGGCCTGACCCCGTTGATGATTTCTCGGCCTCCCCGGCGCCTCGCCTACACCCGCCATTCCCCCATATAAAACCTGCCAAAATAAACCTGTCCCTTTTTGGTAGGTGGGAAATGGGTAATACTAAAGAGTTATCCGACCAGATGGGAATTAATCGATGGCCTATATCGAATTCAAAGACGTCATCAAAGCATACGGCGAGGGCGATGCCCGCATTCATGCGCTCGACGGCGCGAGCTTTACCGTTGAGCGCGGCGAGCTTGCCATTATCCTGGGCGCTTCGGGCGCCGGTAAAACCACGGCGCTCAATATCTTGGGCGGCATGGACACGGCAACTTCCGGCACCGTGACGGTGGACGGGCGTGACGTGAGCGCTGCCAACGAGGCGCAGCTCGTGGAATACCGCCGCGCCGACGTGGGCTTTGTCTTCCAATTCTACAATCTGGTTCCCAACCTGACGGCCCTCGAAAACGTTGAGCTCGCAGCTCAGATCTGCCCCGATTCGCTCGATGCCGAACAGACGCTTCGCCAGGTTGGCCTGGGTGAGCGTCTCGCCAACTTCCCCGCGCAGCTTTCGGGCGGCGAGCAGCAGCGCGTGTCCATCGCCCGCGCGCTGGCCAAGAACCCCAAGCTGCTTTTATGCGACGAGCCCACGGGTGCACTCGACTACAAAACCGGCAAGCAGATTTTGCAGCTGCTGCAGGACACCTGTCGCAAGCAAGGCATCACGGTCATTATCATCACCCACAACTCCGCGCTGGCGCCCATGGCCGATCGCCTGATCCGCTTTAAGAGTGGCCGCGTGGAGAGCGAGACGGTTCAGCAAAATCCCGTGTCTATCGAGACGATCGAGTGGTAGTGCCCATGGAGCAAGATCGCCAAAACAGCCTACGCCGCGACGCGCAGAACACGGAGCGAGAGCAGGATTTTACGACCTACCGCACTGCCCAAAGCTCAAACGATATGGTGCCGGCGGTGTTTCGCCGTGGCATCTACCGCACAATCCGAGGCAGTCTTAAGCGCTTCTTGTCCATCGTGGTCATCACCGCGCTCGGCGTGAGTGTGATGTGCGGTCTTAAGGCGGGCTGCGAGGACCTGTGCGATTCGGTTGACGCCTATTTTGACCAGCAGAATGTCTATGACATTAATGTGCAGTCGACCTATGGTCTTACGCGTGACGATCTTGCGGCCATTCAAGAGGTCGACGGCGTCGAGACGGCCGAGGGTATCTACACCGAGACCGCCTACACCGCCGTGGGCACAACGCGCGAGCGCGTGGTCGTGCAAAGTCTCTCCAAGGAGAACATCGATCAGCCAGTGCTCGTGAACGGCGATTTGCCCGAGGGCGCCGATGAGGTCGCGGTGACTTCGAAGTTCCTGAAGGCTTCGGGCAAAAAGCTCGGCGATACGGTGAGTTTTGCCGCCAATGATGCGAGCTCGTCGAACCAAAGCGCCAAGGATCAGTTTGCCGCGGGCGAGTACACCATCACGGCAGAGGTTCTCGATCCCACCGACGTGAGCTCCGACTCGACGGTCAACGCCTTCCGTGCCGCCTCGGCCGCGGACTATAAGTTCTATGTGAGTGAGGATGCCGCGACATCTTCTTCCTACTCCGCGGTCCACGTGGTCGTCGAGGGAGTCAAGAGCCTCAACTCCTATTCGGATGCCTACACGACAAAGATCAACGAGGTCAAAGGCAATATCGAGAAGATCCGCGAGGAGCGTGAGAAGGTGCGCGTCCAGGAGTTGACGGTTGACACGCCGACAAGCTTGGATACGGCCGAGCGTCAGGCCGCCATGCTCTTTGGGATCGAGCAGGACAACATCAATCGCATGGCCGAGGGCAGCGACGAGCGTGCGCAGGCGCAAGCCGACCTGGACCAGCGCCGCGCCGCCGCCGACCAGCAGTTTGCCGATGCCCGCGCCGAGCTCTCTGACCTAGGCGAATGCACCTGGTACATCCAGGACCGCGGCAATATCGCAAGCTACTCGAGCGTCGAGAGCGATAGTTCTTCGATCGAGGCCATCGCCACGGTGTTCCCGTTCATCTTCTTTATCGTCGCCGTGCTTATCAGCCTCACCACCGCCACCCGCATGGTCGAGGAGGAGCGCACACTAATTGGCCTGTACAAGGCGCTCGGCTATTCACGCGGGCGTATCCTGTCCAAATATGTGGACTACTCGCTGTGGGCGTGTCTGATCGGTGGCGTGCTCGGCAATATCATCGGATTTGTGGGTCTGCCGCTGTTCTTGTTTACGGTGTTCGACGACATGTACTCGCTGCCCCAGATGCTACTTTCGTACGACATCGTGTCCTCGATCGTTTCGGTGGCGCTGTTTGCCGTGGGCGTGGTGGGAGCCACGATTATCGCCTGCCGCCACGAGATGGCCGAGACCCCTGCCTCGCTCATGCGCCCCAAGGCTCCGCGCGCCGGTTCGCGCATTCTGCTCGAGCGCATCGGCTTTATCTGGCACCGCATGGGCTTTTTGAACAAGGTCGCTGCACGCAACCTGTTCCGCTACAAAAAGCGCGCCTTTATGACCATCTTTGGCATTGCGGGATGCACGGCGCTCGTGATCTGCGGTATGGGTATCCGCGATACGTCGGTCGCGCTGTCGCCCAAGCAGTACGGGCACATCACGCGCTACGACTTGCTGGCGGTCGCCAACCCCGACGATTTTTCGCAGACGTGCGCAGCACTGGATGAACGCAGTGCAGCCAAGGATTCCAACGTGACCGTGACTTCGACGCTGCCAATTATGACAGACAACGTCACCTTTACATTTGGCGGTAAGAGCGAGACCGTGCAGCTCATCGTGATTCCCGACGACCGCACGGGTGACTTGGGCGATTACGTGCGCCTGGAGGATGAGTCCAAAGAACCGCTCGCCCTGCGTGACGGGGATGTGTATTTGAGCAAGAGCTCTCAGCTGGTGCTGGGGATCAAGCCGGGTGACACGGCTCACGTCCAGGATTCGTCGCTCAATGTTGCCAAGGTCAAAGTCAGCGACATCTCGCTCAACTATCTGGGCAATACGCTTTACATGACGCAGGGCACCTATGAGCGCGCGTTCGGTCGAAGCGCGCGCCTTAACGGCATCCTTGCGCTGCTTAAGGGTTCGTCGGCCGATCAGATTGCGTTTACCGACCGTCTTAAGAGCGATGGTTGGATTACGCTGTCGAGTACCGCCGAGCATTGGGAAAACTATGAGGCAAACTTTACGATTATCAATTCGGTCGTGGTGCTTGTGACCTTTATGGCGGCGTGCCTGTCGTTTGTGGTGGTATTTACATTGTCTAACACTAACATCTCGGAGCGCGAACGCGAGCTGGCGACCATCAAGGTGCTGGGCTTCCGTCGTGGCGAGGTGCACCATTACGTCAACAAGGAGACGTTGATTCTTACGGCGATCGGAGCCGCGCTGGGCGTACCGCTGGGCGGTGCGCTGGCCGAGAGCTTTACGTACATCTTGCAGATGCCGTCATTGTACTTTGACGTTGAGGTCGAGCCGCTGAGCTACGTGCTCGCCGTGGTGCTTTCCTTTGGCTTTACGTTTATCGTCAACCTCGCCACCAACCGTACCCTCAACAAGATTGACATGGTCGGTGCCCTCAAGAGTGCCGAGTAACCTGCCAAAAAGGGACAGGTTTATTTTGGCAGGTTTTATCTGGGCAAACGCCGGGCACCTACGAGCGACCCGGCGTTTGTTGCTTTGCTATCTTTTGCCCGCAGGCGTGGATGAGAGGCTCTCTTTAGCCTTCGAGATTGAGCTTGAATGGGTCGTATGTCATAAAATGGGCCTATCTATTACGTTTGCTACCACACCCTCGACCATGACAAAGATTATGAAATTAAAACCGCAGGTAGAGGGCTTGCCAATTATCGGAAAAGGCGGGTATGGTCGGCCCTCTCGAGTTAAACGTAGTAAATGGGCCCTTTTCTTGGTGTGCGGTCAGTTCAATGCTAATCTCCGTGCCGGAACTGACCCAGTTGTTTGTAAGTTGCGGTGATATAGGGACTGTTTGGCGCTTTGGAGCCTCAAAACAGTCCCTATATCACCGCAACTTGAAAGGGGCGGGCGGTGTCGGATGAGTGGCGCTGGCTGGTTGGGGCGGTTTAGGCCTGCTTGCGGCACTTCCATTGTTTGCGACACCAGCGCATGAGCGCCTTTACGATGGGAGTCGTGATGAGGATGATCCATGCGGGATGGGGCTGTCCCAAACAGAGCCACATGTAGAGGAACCAAGCGATGGCGGCTGCCGGGTAGATGACCTCGATCAGCTTAGACAGGTGGCGTCGATCGATGAAGTCACCAATCGCGTAGTAGACGGGAACCAAAAAGACGAGGAAGAGCCCCATGCCCCATGTGCCGTAGACAATGCCAAGCACCAGATAGGCAAGAGTGACAAGTGCGGGGAAGGGGAATTTGTTCCATGCACGTCCGACCTTGGTGTGGAAATGCCTACCATGATGGTCGAGCTTGTCGTGTGCTTCCTTCCAGCTGGAAAACGTCTCGCCATCGATGGTGACGGTGCCGTCGTCATTGGTACGCATGCTATGTCCATCGTCCTCAAGCGTATCGATATGCACGCCGCCCGGCCCCACATGCACCTCTTCGCCCTTGCGCTCGTTGGTCACATGGATGCCGCTCCAGCCAACATGGACTTCCTCGCCTTTATTGGGATCAATGACGTGGATACCGCGCGCGAGGGAAATATCGACAAGTGGTTTGTCGCCGCAATCGGCGTGCTCGGCAGAATCCTCAGCCTCATCTGAAGCTTTGGTGCCGGCGTTGCTGTCCTGTGCCTCATCATCAGCCCGCGAGCCATGAGTGCTATCCACCGCCTCCCCATATAGCAGCTCATCCAGCGACACGCCATACAGCGAGGCGAGCGCAATAAGGTTATCGGTATCGGGTGAGGACTCGCTGCGCTCCCATTTACTAACAGCCTGGCGGCTTACGCCCAGCTGGGCAGCAAGCGCCTCCTGAGAAAGCCCGGCAGCCTTGCGGCGGTCAACGAGCCGCTGTGCCATTGCAAGATCCATAGCAGTTCCTTTCATGTAGTGACCGTAATCGAATGAGCCGAGTATGCCGAGAACAACCGGTAGCGACCACCATTTCTAGTTAGAATCTGCTCCGACCCTACCGCAACTACCGGTAGCAACCCCTAACGACCAGCCATTTTAGGACAAATGTCAGTGCAAGTAGCAGCCAAGAGTCCCCACTCAGTAAGTTACGGTGGAATAGTTTCTAGATTCAGCCATTTGCGGGCTAAGCGGGAACTATTTCACCGCAACTTAATTTCAGACCAGGCACCCGCAGCAAGAAGACGAATAGCCCCGGCGAGTATGTAAACGCAGGGCCCTCCGACCCCGCCCGACGATTTCGATTGGCGACCTTTGACGGAGTCAAGGGAGGAGCCAAATCGAAATACGTCGGGCGGGGTCGGAGGGCCCGATGGGGTGGATTCCAGCCGAGGCTATTCGTCGCCGAAGCTGATGCCCAGCGCCTTGGCCTCGCGCACCAGATCGCTCTGGGGATCGACATACTTGAGCTTGCCGGCGACCTCCTCGAGCGGCATGTGGCACATCTTGCCGTCACGCAGGGCAATCATGTAGCCAAACTCGCCACGCAGGCAGCCGAGCGCGGCCTCGACGCCGCACTGGGTCGCAAAGATGCGGTCCTGGGCGTCGGGCTGACCGCCGCGCTGCGTGTGACCGGGGATGGCGACGCGGGTCTCGCGACCGGTCTTGGCCTCGATCTCCTTGGCGATGTCGTAGACAATCGACGGGCTCGTGTGCTCGGCAAGCTTCTTCTTGTACTCCTTCTTGGGCAGCGCCGCGTCCTCCTTGGAGATGGCACCCTCGGCGACGGCCACGATGGTAAAACGGCTGCCGGTCTCCATGCGATGTTCGATGGTCTTGATGACGTTGTCCATATCATAGGGGATTTCGGGGATCAGGATGACGTCCGCACCGCCCGCGACGCCGGCATACAGCGGAATCCAGCCGACCTTGTGGCCCATGATCTCGATAACAAACACGCGACCGTGACTCGACGCGGTGGTGTGGATGTCGTCGATGCACTTGGTGGCGACGTCGATGGCGCTCGTAAAGCCAAACGTCATCTCGGTGCCCCAGGTGTCGTTATCGATGGTCTTGGGCAGGGCGATAACGTTGAGGCCCTCTTCGCGCAGGCGGTTGGCGGTCTTGGTGGAGCCGTTGCCGCCCAGCATAAACAGGCAGTCGAGCTGCAGCTTGTGATAGGTGTGGACCATCGCCGGCACCTTCTCGACGCCGTCAGCCTCGGGAGTATCCAGGCGCTTGAACGGCGTACGGCTCGTGCCAAGGATGGTGCCGCCGCGGGTGAGGATGCCGCTAAAATCGGCGGGCGTCATGACGCGGAACCTGCTGTAGATAAGGCCCTGGTAGCCGTCTTCAAAACCATAAATCTCGATAGGCTCTTCGCTATTGGTCATGAGCGTTTTGACGATGCCGCGCATGGTGGCGTTGAGCGCCTGGCAGTCGCCGCCACTGGTAAGAAGACCGATCCTGAGCATGATGAATCCTTCCGGGCAAGTTATAACATGCGCATAAGTTTACCCCCGCACACTGTTGATACGGGGGTAAAACGTGTTAGCTCAAGCGTATAGAAATGTAAACAACGTCAGGCGAGCGTAAGGTCGACGGGCCTGGCTCCTTACAGTGCGAATGCGTCGACGTCGTCCCAGTGGCGGCGCAGCGTGATGGCGGCAGCAGGCTCGGTGTTGTCGAAGATGACCGACCACTGCGTGTTGCTGGTGATGTCTTCCGGATTGGGCTCTTGCGCCGCAGCGCGCAGGGCCTTCCAAGCGACTGCCTCGTCTTGGGCACCGACATGGGCGTCGAGGACATCGGCGATGGCGATGGCGCGTTCCTTGCCATGGCCCAGTTCGCCGTTCTTTTGGTTGGGTAGCACTTCGGCACCATAGCAGGCGTAGAAGTTCGTAACCTGGCGCACGGGCGTCGCCTTGCATGCGCGGTCGGGGTCGCGCGGATCCCACTCCACCACCCGCGCGTCACCGGCGGCGTCGTTGATAAAGAAGTGGTAATCGCGTCCTGCCATGGCGTGCATGTCGTAGGCAGAAAGCAGGTCGACGGCCTCCTGCGTGGTAGCCGCGCGGTCGAGCACCAGGCGGATGGCGAGCGAAGTGTTGATGACGGGGCGCTGCGTGTCCTGGTCACAGGGCTTGGAATCCAGGGTGAGCACGGCAATGGACACGCCGCATTCGTTAACACCGTCGAGCTGGGCAAGCGGGCCCATGAGTGCGGCGGCACGTCCGGCGACGGAGTCAAGCGGAGTGTTATCGCCCAGGTTGTTAAGGGCCGCAAAGCCGATGGAGGCATAGCCGCCGCGCGGGTGATTGCGCACCAGCAGTGCCGAGGTGTCGTCCTTAAAGTCGTAATTGCGACCGGTGCGCACGCGGCCTTCGGCATCCACGGCGACAAAAGCGCTGCAGGCAAACTGGGGCGCCTGGACATGTGCCGGCACGCCGGGGAGCACCTGAGCCACTACGGCATCGATGTAGGCCTGGTCGTCGCGCACGCCAGCGGCGATGATGCGATCAAGATCGTAGTCGTAGGCGATGTCGATTGCGTACAGGTCATAGCCATCCGCATAGTCGGTCAAGCGTTTGAGCGACGCGACGGACTTGATTTGCTTGTGATAAACGATACCGGTGGCAGCGGCAAGGCCGACGGCGGCTCCCGCGACACCGCAGGCGATGGCAATGTTACGTGGCTTCATGACGACTCCTCTCGTCCTGTTAGTGCAATTGTCGCAAAAGGAGCGCGGGCATGATGACTCAACTTGGTGAGCGGCGCGGAATTAAGCACGGAATGAAGAGTGCGGCGCTGGCGCGGCGGGGTATGCTGGAGGGGACCATCAACCCAGCGAAAGGGGAGAGCATGACGGATCAGGAAACGCCCGAGCGCGCGCATGTGACGGCCGACGATATCGAGGCCGCCAACGACCTTATCGACTTTATCGAGACATGCCCCAGCATGTTCCATACGGCGGCGACCATTATGGCCGAGCTCGACGAGGCGGGCTTTACCTACCTGCCCGAGAACGCGGCGTGGGATATCGAGCCGGGCGGGCGTTATTACACGCAGCGCAACACCTCGAGCGTTATCGCCTTTAAGGTGGGCGAGGACCTGGCCGCGACGTGGGGCGAGGACGGCGTTGCCGGCGACTACCATTTTCACCTGACGGCGTCGCACAGCGATTCGCCGACGTTTAAGGTCAAGGCTGTGCCCGAGCTCGATGGCGCAGGCGAGACATTGCGCCTGAACACCGAGGCCTACGGCGGCATGATCGACTACACCTGGTTCGATCGCCCGCTGGCGCTCGCGGGCCGCGTGCTGGTGCGCGAGGGTGACCGCATTGAGAGCCGCCTGCTCGCCACCGAGCGCGAGGTCGCTATTATCCCGAGCCTTGCCATCCATATGAACCGTGGCGTCAACGAGGGCTTTGCTCCCAACCGAGCCGTCGATCTGTGCCCGCTCATCAGCGCCGGTGACCTTAAGCAGGGAGATTTTGATGCCCTGATCGCTGATGAACTGGACGTTGAGCCCGAGCAGATCCTGGGCCGCGATCTGTTCCTGGTCAATCGTCAGGATGCGCGCATTTGGGGCTGGGCCGACGAGTTTATCTCGACGCCCAAGCTTGACGACCTGGCCTGCGCCTATACCTCGCTACAGGCTTTTTTGGGCGCCGAGAACGCGCACGACGTCTCGGTCTTCTGCTGCTTCGATAACGAGGAGGTTGGCTCCGAGACCAAGCAGGGCGCCATGTCGACGTTCTTGGCCGACGCGCTGCGCCGCATCAACGGATCGCTGGGCTTTGATGACGAGTCGTATCATCGCGCCCTTGCCGCATCGATGCTCGTGAGCTGCGACAACGCGCATGCCGTGCACCCCAACCACGCCGAGAAGTGCGATGCCCGCAACCAGGTGGTGCTTAACGGCGGCATCGTCATCAAGGAAGCCGCCAACCAGCACTACTGCACCGATGCCTTTAGCCGCGCGGTGTTCCAGGCTATTTGCGACGACGCCGACGTGCCCACGCAGGCCTTCGCCAACAAGAGCGATATGGCGGGCGGCTCCACGCTCGGCAATCTGTCCAATATGCAGGCGAGCATGCATGCCGTGGACGTGGGCCTGCCGCAGCTTGCCATGCACTCGAGCTACGAGACCGGCGGCGTGCGCGACGTGATGTACGCCATCCGCGCCCTCACGGCTTTCTACGAGCGCAACCTAACCATCAACGGCGCCGAAAGCGTGGAGCTCTAAAACCTACCAAAAGGGGATGTTAATTTTGGTAGGTTTTATCTGGGCGAATGCAAGGGGTGAAACCGAACTAGATCGGTGATACGTGGCCGCCGAGGCGCAGTGTGCCTCGGCGGATTTTTGTGTACAGAGTACGGCTAATGCTTATAAATGCTATACATGCTATACATGCTTTACGTATCTACCATAGAGTTTTATGATAGTTTTGAAGTATTAAGGAGGGGTCATGACCACAACAGCCGCTCAGATCAACGTACGACTCGATGCCGATCTTAAAAGAAGTGGGGACGCCGCTCTCTCTAGGGCCGGTATGACGCCGAGCCAAGCGGTGCGAGCGCTCTGGCAGCTTGCAGCGTCGCTGGCCGATCGCCCCGGTGTGCTCGAGGATATCCTGCTGCCCAGTCGTGCCCGGACGGAACAGCGCGAGCGCGAAAAGGCCGCCAAGCGCAAACTCGAACTCATCGACCAAGGATCGGAGCTGTTCGCTGCTGCTTGCCGTGAGTCGGGAATCGATATGGCCAAGGCTCAGCCATCGGACGACGAAGGGCTCAAACGGAATGCCTATGCGGATCGCTATGGCGAGGAGATGAGCTGGCTCTATGAGTGAGACTCCAAAGCGCATCTTGGTCGACACCAACGTATGGCTCGATTACTTCATTCCCTCACGACGTGGTCGTTCGGTGGCGATTGAGTTTTTACGCGATGCGTGCACGGCGCAGGTAGATTTGCTGTATGCGGCGACATCGTCCAAAGACCTGTTCTATTTGATTTCAAGCGAACATAAGGCATGGTATCGGCGAGAGCACGGTTCGCTTTCCCCGTATGCCGCTGCGGCGGCGACTTCGCTTGCATGGGATTGTCTTAGCGTGCTGTCGCAGCTTGCCACGCCAGTGCCCTGTGACCTGAGCGATATATGGATGGCGAGCAGGCAGCGTGAACTCCATAGCGATTACGAAGACGATTTAATCATTGCGGCAGCAATACGTGCTCAAGCAGATCTCCTGGTCACCAACGATGTCAAACTCTGTTCACACGCACCCGTCGCAGCAATGAACGTCGAAAACGCAAGAAACTATCTAACAACGCTTAAATAGCTCTAAACCTCACTGGCCGAATAATAGTCAGCGAATGCCCCCAGGCAGGGCCGCGCCAGCCAGTGAAACGCCGCAGGTAGAACAAAAGTCAGCGAGAGCTCGTCTGGGCGAGCAAGGTGCCTTGAAAGAGGAGGGCATTGGCCTTCTGGCCATGCCCGACGATTGAAAGGCAGATTGCCGTCCAGACGAGCTCGCAGCGTCGAGTGTTCCGCCGTTCGGTAGAACGGCGGAACAAGATTGGGTCGCGCCTTTGAAATTGAACGGCAGATTGGCCAAACGGCGGGCTCGCAGCGTCGGCTCATTACTCCGTTTGTAAAACGGCGTAATTCTTAGTGCTCGATCCAACAACGTAAAGTTTCGCCGGCTTGCAAATGACGCAGATTCTCCGCGGCGATGTTGACGACGTTGTTGAGCGTAGCTGCCAGGTGGAACCAACCGGAGACGTGCGGCGTGATGAGCATGTTGGGCGCATCCCACAGCGGGCTTGTCTCAGGCAGCGGCTCGGGGTCGGTGACGTCGACCGCGGCACCGGCGAGATGTCCCGACTCCAGGGCGGCAACCAGGTCGTCGGCAACCACAAGGTCGCCGCGGCCGCCGTTGGCAAAGAAGGCGCCCGGCTTCATCGCGGCGAAGAACTCGGCGTTCGCCAGGCCGCGGGTCTCGGGCGTGCTGGGCATAAAGGATGCGACGATGTCGGCCTCGGCCAGGCGCTCGGGTAGGGCGTCCATGCCGTCCATGTCCTCAAACACGATGGGGTAGACGAGCGGATGGCGCTTGATGCCGCGGACGTGTGCACCCATGCTGCGGCAGAGCGTGGCGAAGTGGCCGCCGATATCGCCCGCGCCCAGCACGAGCACATTGGCATTTTTGAGCGAAGTGACCGGCCCCAAATCCTCCCAGCGATGCTCGCGCTGCAAGTCGTGATAGCCAGGCAGACGCTTCATCATGGAAAGGACCATGGCAAACATGTGCTCGCTCACGGCCTGGCCGTAGGCGCCCACCGAGCAGGAAAGCTTAGCGTCGGCTGGCACGGTGCCGGCGGCCAAGTAATCGTCATAGCCCGCGGTCTGCAGTTGCAGCAGCTGGAGGTGCTCGCATACGGTAAGCAGGGCAGGGTCTATGTTGCCCAGGATCACGTCGGCATCGGCGACCTGCTCGCGCGTGGCGGCGTCGGAGCTCGTGTAGATAAAGTCCTCGCCCGGAGCACTCGACTCAAGAATTGCGCGATGACGGCCGTTGACGGGCAACAAAACCAGGATGTTCACAAGCAGTCCTCTCCGCTCAACCTACCAAAAAGGGACAGGTTTATTTTGGCAGGTTTTATCAGGCAAAACGTTCAAACAAAAACGCCGGATGCTAGACGAGCGTGCCCGTCAGCATCCGGCGCATCCACGGCTACCAGCTCAGCAGCTCGTAGCCGTCCTCGGTCACTACGAGCTGTACCTCGCACTGGGCCGAATCGCTGCCGTCCTTGGTGCGCACGCACCAACCATCGCCCTTGCTAATCTTGATGTCGGGCGCTCCGGCATTGACCATAGGCTCGATGGTAAAGACCATGCCCGGAGCCATGATGGTGTCCACATCGGGCGCCTCGGTGGTAAAGCCCACAAACGGGTCCTCGTGGAACTCCTTACCGATGCCGTGTCCGCCGTACTCGCGCACCACGCTAAAGCCGGCGTCTTCGACCGTCTTTTGCACGGCCTCGGCCATCACGGACAGCGGCAACCACGGCTTGACGGCCGCCAGACCCGCCTCCACGCTGGCGCGGGTGACGTCGACCAGGCGCTGGCGCTCGGCCGAGACTTCGCCGATGCAGAACATACGGCTCGAGTCGCTAAAGTAGCCGTCCAAGATCGTGGAGCAGTCCACGTTGATAATGTCGCCCTCGTGCAGCACGTCCGCATCGCAGGGGATACCGTGGCAGACCACGTCGTTGATCGAGGTGCACACGCTCTTGGGATAGCCCTCGTAGTTGAGGTCGGCCGGCGTGCCACCGTGCTCGACGGTGTAGTCGTAGATCATCTGGTCGATCTGGTTGGTGGTCATGCCCGCGGCGATGTGCTCGCCTACGTAGTCGAGCACGCCCACGTTGATGGCGGCGGAGCGCTTGATGCCCTCGATATCGGCGGGCGTCTTGTAGAGCGTGCGGGGCAGAACCTCCCAGCCCTCTTCCCACAGGCGCTCGAGGCGCTCGTCGAAGGCGCTGTGGCATTTCTTATATTTTTTGCCGCTGCCGCACCAGCAAGCGTCGTTGCGGCCAGGCACGGGTCCTTTGTCATACATGGCTAACTTCCTTTCATTCGCAGCTAGTATAGCCCACCCACGCGTCCATAAAAGTTGCGGTGATATAGTTCCGATTTAAGCGGTTTAACAGCACAAATAGGAACTATATCACCGCAACTGATGGGGCGGGATGGCGACACTAGCTGCTGCGTGGTTTTGCTAGTAACTCACCTGGCAGGGAATGCCGAGGGCTTGAATGCGCGCGGCAATGGCGTCGAGCACCTCGGGCGCCGCTTTAGCAAGGCCGGCGACCGGTGTCTCGCGCGCCACCGTGTAGATGGTCGCTTCCTGCGGACGAATGCGCTTGAGCGCCGCGAGCCAAGGGCCGACGTACTCCTCGCCGGTGTTGTCGATGAGCTTGCCCTGATACTCGCCGCTCAAAAAGATCGTCTGGATAATAACGTGACCGTCAAAGCTTGCGAACGTCTCGATCTGGTGCTCGACGTCGTAGGGGCCAACAGGTTGGTCGAGCAGCTGGATAAACGCCGGGTCGACCGTATCGAGCTTAAGAATGTTGTCGTCGACCATCATGAGCGCATCGTGTACCTCGGGGCGGTCGGCGCGCGTGCCGTTGGAGAGCACAGCAATCTTGGTGTTTGGGGCAAGTTCGTCGCGCAGTGCGACGGCACCGGCGATGGCCTGCGGAAACTCCGGCGCGGCGGTGGGCTCGCCGTTGCCTGCGAAGGTGATCACATCGGGGAGCTCGCCCTCGGCTGCCATCTCGCGCAGCTTTGCCTCGAGCGCGTCGAGTACCACGGCAGCCGTGTTATACGGCTCGTGGCAGGGGCGCTCGGCGTTGAGGCCGTTTTCGCAGTAAACGCAGTCGAACGTGCAGATTTTGCCGCTGGCCGGCATCATGTTGACGCCGAGCGAGAGACCAAGGCGACGGCTGCGAACGGGCCCAAAGATGGGGCTGGCATTCAAAAACGTAGACATAGGCATATGCTCCTCAAGACTATTGCGCCTAAGCATAGCATCGGCTCCAAAGCAAGGCGCGGGCTCTTGCTTTACAAGTTTCGTTTTTTCACGTCGCTCATGATGCCGTGCCATGAAAAGCCTCGGGTCGGGTACAGTTAATCTGTTAACAAGGCGTAAGGCAATGCGGGTCTATCCAACCGTACTGACGTGCAACTGGATGGGCATTGACGATGGGAACACAGTATGGATTTTGCGGTCGAGAATGCGGGCACCACGATTGCCTGCCGCGAGTATGCCGGCCCGGTTGTATCGTCCGATACACCCGCCTTGGTGTGCGTGCACGGCGCCTGCGTCGACGGTGCCTTTTTTGACGGTATCGCCCGCGAGCTCGCCTGTGACTACCGCGTCATTGCCTACGACCGCCGCGGTTGCGGCGAGAGCGGCGACGCTGTAGACGGACGCTACGACCTCGCCGTCCAGGCTGCCGACCTGCAGGCCGTTATCGAGCATATTGGCGCTCCGGCAAACGTGCTCGCGCACAGTGCCGGTACGCTGGTGACCCTGGAGCTTCTCCGTGCAAACCCCGCCATAATCTCGCGTGCGATTCTGCATGAACCCGCCGTGACGGATGAGGGTGCCGGCCTGGGCGCGGCCCCGGTTTTGCTCGAGATGATCGCCGCGGGAAAGGTCTCCAGGGCATTGCGGGCCTTCCTGGGCGCCATCGGCGATTCGGACCCTGAGGCCCCCAAGTTAACCGAGGCGGAAGCCAAACATGCCCTGCGCAACGGCCGCAGTTTCATGGCGAACGAATACGGGATTACTATGACCTGCGTTCCCGATTGGAATAGCGTTCGCGCGTCAAAAACGGTGGCCGCTGTGCTCCTGGGCGAGCTCTCGATTGGCACGCCCCGCGAGGCGGGCACGAGGATGGCGGCTGAGCTTTTGGACTGTCCGCTCGTAACGATTCCCGGGGCGCACAACGGCCTGCGCGATCGTCCGGCAGCGGCTGTCCGGGCTGTCCGTGGCATCCTGGGGTTCTAGCATCCGCAATAGTCAAAGCAGGCTCCATCCGCAAACGTTTCGGCCGTGTTAACAAATGTGCTCAAAACCTCACGTCTGCGGCTTCAATCGCGCCGTCTGCCAACTCATAAAAATGTAACAGCATTCACGTGCCTACCTGCATCGGCAAGGTGTTACTCTTGTAACATTTGGAACCCACCGCTACCATGCGAAACTATCGAAAGGGCCCCATATGCTCAATAATCACGAGGCCAATCTAACCGACGAGGAGGCTGCCGCCGAGGTCGCCCGTGTCGCGAAGACCTACCCCGTGGTACGTTTGCTGTCGGCCGATCAGATTAAGAGCGAGCCTAACTGCCTACTCGCCGGCGATCGGTGCCCTTGTCTGCGTCAGTCGAGCCTTGAGGCCTTGACAGATTCCGATGAGGTGTCGGAGCAACTGCTCAACGATGGCGTTGAGTACCGCGCCCATCTGCGCCCCCTGAAGGTCGAGGGCGAGCCTCATGTCCTGCTGATGGTGCGTCCGATCGATGAGCAAGAGGCTGCAGAAGAGGACCTTGTCTACACCGATGTGCTGACGAGTGTGCACAATCGCCGGTATTACGAGGAAAAGCTTCGCGGCGCCCGTATGAATGCCGGCGTTGCGATGATCGACCTTGATGATTTTAGGGTCTTCAACGATACGTGTGGCCGTCATGCCGGCGACCTTGCGCTCGGTGCTGTGGCGACAGCCATACGCAGCGGAATTCGTTCGACTGACGAGCTTGTGCGCTATGGCTGCGACAAGTTTGTGGTTGTCATGCCCAATATTCCCTCCGATGACTTCGCCCGTCGCCTGCATCAGGTGTCCGATGCCGTTCGTGCCACGATTATTCCGGGCCATGAGTACATGAGCTTGACGGCATGTGTTGGTGGCGTTCGCATTCATGGCGAGACGGTCGATGAGGGCGTTGGCCGCGCTGTCCAGTTATTGAGCCGCGCTAAGGCAAAAGCCGGTACGGTCGTGACCGATGCCGATTCCATCGAGGCCTTCCAAAGCGAAAAGCCTTTGGTGCTTATTGTCGATGACTCCGAGATGAACCGAGTCATTCTCAACGAGACGCTCAGGGACGAGTACTGCATCCTCGAGGCCGATAACGGTCGTACGGCGCTCGACATGGTCGACCGCTATGGCGATGAGTTGTCGCTCGTGCTGCTGGACATTGTCATGCCGGGCATAAGCGGCTTTGAGGTGCTGGCCGATCTGTCGCGCCGAACGGGTATCGACAATCTGCCTGTCATCATGATCTCGAGCGAAGATTCCGATGATATGGTGCTGCGCACGTATGAGCTGGGCGCCTCGGACTATATCAACCGCCCGTTTGACTCCCGTGTCGTGCGCCGCCGTGTAAGCAACACCATCCGCCTATACGCCAAACAGCGCCGTCTGACGAGCCTGCTGTCCCAGCAGTACAACGAGCGTGTCAAGAACAGTCGCATGCTCATCGACATCATGGCCGGTGTCATGGAGCTTCGCAATGGCGAGAGCGGCAGGCACGTTACGAATATCGAGAAGCTGACCGAGCTGCTGCTTGGCTGCCTGGTCCAGCGTAGTGACAATATCTTCCTCGACAATGAGGAACGCTCCACGATTGCTCTGGCTTCGGCGCTGCACGATATCGGCAAGATGTCGATTGACGATGCGATTCTCAACAAGCCCGGGCGCCTCACGTCCGAGGAATTCGAGATTATGAAGACGCATACCACGATCGGCGCCGACATGCTGCTCGAACTGGGCCGCCATCACGCCGGCAATGCACTTATGGAATATGCGTACCAGATTGCGCGCTGGCACCACGAGCGTTGGGATGGCAGGGGTTATCCCGACGGCCTTAAGGGCGACGATATCCCCATCGCCGCGCAGGTGGTTTCGGTGGCCGACGTGTACGATGCGCTGACGAGCGTGCGCGTGTACAAGGATGCTATCCCGCACGAGGAAGCGATCCAGATGATCCTGGACGGTAAGTGCGGTACCTTTAACCCGCTGCTGCTCGACTGCCTGCTCGAGGTGCAAGACCAAATTGCCGAGACGTTGGCACGCCCCGCTGACGTCGTCGCGTTTCCCACGATTTAGTTTGACCAAAGGAGTTTTAACCCATGATTTCCATGCGTGAGGCGTATGAGAAGATTGGCGCCAATTATGATGACGCGTGCGCTCGGCTGATGGGCGATGAGATGCTTGCCCGCTTTGCCCTCAAGTTTTTGGATGACGAGAGCATGGACAAACTGGAGGCCGCCATGGCGGCAGGAGACGCCGAGAGTGCGTTTATGGCAGCGCACACGCTCAAGGGCGTGAGCCAGAACCTGGGATTCAACAATCTGTACGAGCCGGCGGTCGTGGTGACCGAGGCGCTGCGCGGCGCCGATGCCGTTGACGGCGCTCGCGAGGGAATGCATGCGCTGCAGCAGCAATATGCAGCTACGATGTCGGCCCTGCGCGAGGCGGCTGAATAAGAGGCTGTGAGCCTTGATGACTATGAGAGTGGATAATCTCCCGTTTTAGGCCCGGTGGCGGCCTCAAAGTGGGAGATTATCCACTCTCGTTCGATACGTGTCCAAAAATCCACTCTCACCCCTTCTGATTAGTGAATGGGCTATGCGCGCTGGCGGGGCTTTCCGCATACAATCCATATCGTTGTTCGATAAACTATTCCGATAACGATAGATTCGATGAGGGTGAGTATATGTCCAACAGCGTTCAGCGTATGGCCAAGGCGGGCGAGACTGTAAGGAAGCTTGGCTTTTGCATGGCAGTCGTTTTTGCGGGAATGCTCGTCGCTTTCGCCGCGTTGGTTGTTTACGTGATCTGGTATGCGGTTGCAAACGCTGCTTCTGTCGATTCTTTCGGTGTTGTGACGCTTCTCAATGGCGGGTGCATCGTTATCCCAAGCGGACTGTGCATGGCGCTTGTCATGGGTATTTCGCTTGTCGTTTTGTGCGGAATCAGCCGTGACATTTCGCGGGGCGTATCGCCCTTTACCAGGGCGCATGTGCGGCTTATCCGTGTTCTCGCGCTTGCCTTTGCTGTTAACGCCGCGGTTTCGTTTGTTGGTGCCTATGGATCGGTCAATCTTACCATTGGTGGGCTGGAGCTTTGCGTCGTGCCTCATTCCTTCGTTATCGCGATTTGCCAGGGCGTTGCCTTTGACGCGGGGTCGCTTATCGGCGCGGCCGTCTGTTTGTTTGTCTCGGTGATCTGGAGCTATGCCTCGCTGCTCCAGGAGCAGTCTGACGAGCTTGTGTAGGAGGAAACATGAGCTATCTCATCATCGAGCTTGAGACGCAGCTGCTTAAGACCGGAAAGACCAGCTCTGATCTGATTCGTGCCACGGGGCATACTCCGGCTAATATTTCTAAGCTAAGAAACGGAAAAATTAAAGCTATTCGTCTTAAGACGCTTCTTGAAATCTGTGATGAGCTTGATTGTCAACCGGGAGATATTATTCAGCGCGTGAGTGAGAAAGAGCTCGAGGAACTTATTGTCGAGCGCGCGAAGAATGCCGTGAGGCAGATGCGGGATGGCAGAGGCAATGAGGCGTCGCTTCCGACATCGGTCTTCGCTGTAGATTTGAGCGACGAGTAGCATAAAAAGAACAACTATAACGAAATATCAGTGTAGCGGAACCCGTGTCTAACACGGGTTCTTTGTTTATTAATTATCTTGACAAATATAAGTTATCGGCAAACAATAACATCAAGAACGAACGATAAAAGAAAGGAGGAACGATATGAGCTGGATTGTAAAGCCGAGTTATGTGGACCCCGGTGGTGGGTGCAACGGTTACTGCAAGGCATTCTGTGGAGCACGCGTCTGCGTCAATAACTGCAGCAAAAACTTGTGTGTTGTTAATTTCTAGCAGTTGCAGCTGCTGCCAGGCGACAGTCTGGCAGCAGCGGTTTTGTTATCAAGCAGAATAGGAGGCCAATGAGCGCATCAGCGATAAAGCTATCAAAGGTGTCAAAGCGCTATGGAAAACGGCGTGTGTTGCATGATGTTTCCTTCGAGGTGAATCAGTCTGAACTTTGCGCCCTTGTTGGTGCAAACGGGGCGGGCAAAAGCACGCTTATTAAAATAGTGCTGGGCCTCTGTAAACCATCGTCGGGGAGCGTGGAGCTCTTTGGAGGCAAGTCGAAAAAAGAGCTGAGCCTGATGCGGACGCGTGTCGGCTATGTACCAGATTCCAGTGGAGCATACCAATCTCTCAGTGCGGTTGAGAATCTTCAAATCCGATGTGCGGAATGGGGGCTTGATGAGAAACGTGAGATTCCTCGCGTTTTGAGCCTAGTCGGGCTGGACGTCGATGAGAAAAAGAGCGTGAGCAGTTTTTCTCTGGGAATGAAACGGCGGCTGGATATAGCTACAGCTTTGTTGGGTGACACTGATCTGCTTATTTTTGATGAGCCAGCAAACGGGTTGGATCCGCTGGGCATCGAGAGTATATGGGCCCTTATCGGTCGATTGAATCGAGAGCAGGGTAAGACCATGCTCATCTCTAGCCATGATTTGGATGAGTTGGCATCGGTTGCAACAAGCTGCCTGTTTATTCATGACGGCGAACTGCTAAAAAAGGAATCGATGGACGTCATAAGGGATGAGGCGTCGTCCCTAAAAGAGTATTACAGGCGCTTGATGAAGGCGGTCTCGCTATGAAGCGGGCGATCCATCCCATAAAGGCGGATATGATGCGTTTGCACAGGATATTTCCGGCGCAGTTTGGTCTTGCGCTTATGCTGACGTTCGGCCTTCTCTTTGGCATCTTTCTAAAAAACGGAACAACGTTGCTAGGCTTTGGCTATGGCGTTTGTGGGGAGGATATTGGTTTCCTCTGGAATGCAATCGATCCTTCTGCGCCTGATGAGTCCCTTGCGCGCAGCGCTTTTGCCGGTACATCCCTGTTCGTTCCACTCATCGTTTGTTTGGTGCTTTTACAGGAGCATGGCTATAAAGAGGGATACCGAATTTCTTCAGCAAGAGGTCTCGCCCGCTTTAATGGGGCTCTGGCACATGTGCTTTCGTCTGCTTTAATAATTGGCGCAGCGTATAGCGCGCTTTGCCTTCTTCTTTTTGCAATAGCCATAATACGTGGAGGGCATAACTACTCGCACAACATACTAACTGTATTTTTGCCTGCAATGATAGTCAACGCCGTATTGGTGATATCGGTTGCGCTGGAGACGGTGACCATCTATCGGATAACGGGCAGCGCTGTATTGAGCGGGGCCGTGGTGATAGTTGGATTTGTCATGAGCTTGACGCTCTACGGAGCCTTCCTTCAGGCACCTATACCATCCTTGCGATGGATCTTCTTCCTTCCGGGGCCGTACCTTGGAGTCGGATGTGCCCTTGGGTATAGCGATATGGGGCAGCTGACGCTTCTGGGATATGGCGTGGCAGCCAGCTGTCTATCGGTATTGATTTACGCTCTCTTGAGCTTTCGCGCTGGGGGTGTGCTCAATGGCTCGTCAGATTAAAAGACTTCTCCAGTCAGAATTGAAGCATGTGAGCAAATGGGCGTACGCCTTAATCCTGGTAATTTATGCGTACATGGTGATATTGCAGCTTAATTCTTTCCCGATGTGGTTCTGTAGCCTCCGTGAGAACAGTTTCTTGGGTTTTTTCCCAGACCCGACGCTTCGGCTATCGGCGGAGGATGTCCTTCTATTTGGCAATGCAGAGGTTTTTCGCGGTCTGCTGTTCAACGTAGCCCCGTTGGCCCATGCATTGTTCTTTCCGTTCATCGCGGCTTGCATTGTGCCGCGCTTTGTCAGTTCGGGCTTTGTCGAGGAACCGTGGGGGTTGTCGGAGGCTCGGGGAGGGAAGCGTGTGTGCGTTATCGTTGCGCGAGTGGTGCTATCTTCTTTTGCCCTTTTGGGCGCGTTTGTCCTGTCGAGTGTCGTTTTGTACTGTCTTAACTGCGCAATCGTTTCGGATGCTCAGCAGTATTTCAACCTGCATGTATTTTGCTATCGACTTGTTCTTGCTGCCGCTGCCTGCCTTGCATACGTGGTTTCTTGCGTAATCGTTGTTTCCTATTTTGGGTCCGGCTTCGGTCCGATTGGCATGCTGTTGCTTGTCAACGTCGTAGCGATCTACATACAGATCGGGGCCAATTCCATGCTTCCGCTTCCAGCCTCGATGCTCATGTGGATTTGCGGCGTGACCCCGTTGGGGAATGGTCAATGCATCTCGATTTTAATTGACTGCCTCATAAACGTAGCAAGCGTTTTTATCATTTGCTTTACTGTCGACCGATTGCGGTCGAGATTTCTCTGATTGTTTGTGAGGGATAAACATATGAGACCGTCTCAATACAACCTGATTGAAACCCGTGGCGAAAGGACGCTGGTGATGAATGCGAAGACCGGTGCGATCCTTTCGTTAGATAAGCAGCATGCAGAAAGAATGTGCCGCATGGTATCGGGAAGCGAATGGGAGCCAGATGAATTGCGCGAAGCGTTGCTTCAAGGAGGAATGCTGTTAGAAGATGATCGTGACGAAAAGGAGGAAATGAAGGCGATAGGCCGTCTTGTTCGGTTTTCTGATCGCTCTCTCGGCATGACGATAGCCCCGACATTGGAGTGCAACTTCTGTTGCCCATACTGTTATGAAAAAGGGCAACGCAAAACGACAATGACTCCGGAGGTCGAAGACCGACTTGTTTCATTTGTGAAAGAGCGTTCACGGGGACTGAGCGAGTTTGACATCAGTTGGTATGGTGGAGAGCCGCTGCTACAAGTCGATAGAATTCAGCGACTCACAGAGCGTATAAAGGGGGTCCTTAATCCGGAGTGTTCCTATGCAGCATCCATTGTCACAAATGGGTATCTTCTGACGCCAGAAGTGGCTGCGGCTCTCGCGGCTTGTGACGTCAAGATGGCTCAGGTGACTTTGGACGGTTCTCGACAAGATCATGATTCCCGGCGAATCTTGCGGAACGGACAGCCGACATACGATGCGATTCTAGACAACGTTTCTAAAGTCACCCATCTGTTAGATATTTCTATCAGGTGCAATGTCGATGCCCATAACATTGTCGGTGCTGGCGATTTGCTGGATGCGCTCGAGGAAAAGGGCCTTAAAAACAAGGTGGGATTCTACCTAGCGCCTGTCGACAATATCAATGATACGTGCCCAAGCGACAGTAGTTGTTTTTCGATGGAGGCATTTTCTGAGGAAGAGCTGGACTTTTATAGCCATGCCGTTGATAGGGGGTTCTACGTTGACCTGACGGTGCGCTTTAATCCGGCTATATGTGGCGCTGTTTGTGCAGGGTCATTTGTAGTGGATCCGGAGGGCTACCTTTATAAATGTTGGGATGAAATCGGGATGCGTGAACGCTCCGTCGGCACACTTGCCGAAGGGCCGAGGATGAATGCTCAGCTGGTCCAATGGCTAAACTATGAGCCGAGCGATCATGAGTGTGAAGAGTGTTTTGCCTATCCCTCATGCATGGGAGGTTGCCCTAATCACGCTCTTCATGGAGGGTCAAAACAGTGCGTATCTCAAAGGTATCAGGTGCGCCAACGAATGATTTTGACCGAGAAGGCTCAGCGATTGCTTTCGGAACTGGATTCAGCTCATGTTTAATCTCTGCGCAAGAACAATAATCAAGAATCCAAAGTATATAACCTATCTTCTAATGTGCCTGCTCTCGCTTGTGGTTGGTCTCGCAATTCCTTTTCTGACGGGGCAACTGGTCAACAACTTTGTCGGTGTCGCGCGAGATGGGGAAAGCGCAATCGCCATCGGCGCTGAGATAGCAGCGCTGGGTATTATGCGAGCCGGTTTGAATTGCGTCAGTGAGCTGGTCTATGTCGATCTGCAAACACATGTGGGATTTGCATTGAATGAAGAGGTGATAAGTCACGTTCAAAGGCTACCACGGGCCTTCTTTTCTAATTTTGATGCCTCCTATTACAACCAACAGATTAATCATGACGCTAACGATTTGGTGATATTTGTTATAAACGCAAGTGTCCAAAGCGTGAGCAATATAGTGACGTTGCTTGTGGTGTTTGTTGTCCTGGCGACCATAAACGGTCACCTGGCAATGCTGTGTATGACTCTGGGCATAATAGGTGGCGCGGTCTATTCGCTTTTCAAAGAGTGTTTGTTCGCAAGAAGTTTCGAGGCTCAAGAGCAGGAGGCTCGATTCTTTTCCGATCTGGAGAAGCAGCTTAGCAACGCACAATTTATCCGCAGACATGTTCTATTCGAGGTTTTCAAGCAAAGGCTTGAGCACTCTTTTGCAGAGCTATATCGTTTCGTTTATCAGAACCAGCAAATTAATGCGACCTTTACGTTTGCCAACACTGCCGTCACATCTTTGGCACAGGGTGGAATCTTGATCCTGGGCGCAAAGGAAGTTCTCGACGGCAATTTGCTGCCCGGCTATCTTATGACGGCGCTAAGCTATTACTCCTATTATTCTTCGGCTATTGAATTCTTCCTTGCGCTGGGCAAGGACTATCAAACGTCAAAGGTATCCTACGAGCGTTTGCGGCGCTTGCTGGACATGCCCGAGGACTCAAACGGGGACATTATCCTCGATGATGTTTACGAGGTGAACTGTTCCGAGCTGGCATATAGCTATCCGGGGTCTGTAAAGACCGCGTTCGGAGACATTCGGGCTTCTTTAGAAAAAGGAAAGGTATACGCAATCGTTGGGTCGAACGGTTCCGGTAAGAGCACGCTGCTGGATGTGATAAGCGGTTGCGATCCAGAAAACTGCAAGGGTGATATTTGGATTAACAGCAAGCCCCTGAGCTCTCTGGACCGTTATGCGCTGCGAAAGCGCAATATCGGGATTACGGAGCAGGAGCCGCCCCTGACCGAAGGGTCGATACGGGACAATTTAACTCTTTGCTGCAGAAGCGCTGAAGAGCGTGACCTTGAGAGCCTCATTGAGAGAATGGGGCTTAAAAAGATGGTCGATTCAAGTGGTGGACTTGATGTCGAGCTGGACGATAGGCAGAACAATATTTCAGGAGGGGAAAAACAGAAAATAGCGATTATTCGCCAGCTGCTGAAAAACCCGGACGTGATGATGTTTGATGAGCCGACATCTGCACTTGACAGCCAAAGCAAGCAGGCGTTTATCGAAATCCTTAAGGAAAGAAAGGGGCGACATATCACGGTCATCGCTACGCACGACCCTGTGCTTATTTCGGCATGCGATGAAGTGATTGAAATTGCCTGACGGGCTAGTGGACCGCGCATATCAAATTCAGGGGGGCGGGCACTGTAGCTGGTGTCCGCCCCCCTGGCTTAGGAGGCTTTAACCTGAGTGGTTCGCGAGCTAGCGAGCCCGCTTAACCTTGGCCGCCGCCTCGACAAACGACTTCCACAGGTTAAAGTCGGTCTCGAGCGTCTTCCACGTGTACTCAGGGTGCCATTGCACGCCTAGACAGAATGGCTGGCCTTCGACTTCGATGCACTCGGGCACGCCGTCGGTTGCCTTGGCGACCAAGCGCGTGCTTTTACCCAGACGATCGACGCAGCAGTGATGTGCCGAGTTGGTCTGGATCAGCCTGTGCCCGCCAACCGCGCGCTCCAACAGCGAGCCCGGCACGACCTCGACAGGATGCACAGGGTCGTTGAGCACGTGGGTGTGGCGCCACTGCGTGCGGCCCTCGCGCGCGCCCAGGCTCGGCACGTCCATGCACAGGGTGCCGCCGGTGGCGACGTTGAGCAGCTGCGTGCCGCGGCAGGTGGTAAAGAGCGGCTTTTTGGCGCGGAATACCTCGTCGACCAGCTTAAACTCAAAACTATCGCGGATCTCGCAGCAGAGGGTGGGGTCGTAGGGTCGATCATCGCCCCAACGTTTGGGATTGACATCGGGGCCGCCGGGAATGGCGATACCGTCAGCGATTTCCACGTAATGACGGATAACGTCGACGTCTTCGGTAATGGACATCTGCAGCGGCAGACCGCCGGCGGCAAGAATGGCGTCGACAAAGACGCTCGCAATCTCCTCGTTGGGGGAGAGCGTCTCGCTCAAATAGGGCTTCGCTTCTTCCCAGCGTGGTGCTACCAGGATAAGCGGGCGGTCGGCGGGATCGACGCCGACGTGCGGAGTGTAGGACGATGAGGTGCGGGTTCCGATCATGGGTGCGGCTTTCGAATCCGGATGGACATGGCACAGGGGCGGCGCGGGACAAACGTTACTGATGAATTCGCCCACGTGGCAATTGGGTTAGTGGCCCTTGATGGAGTTGAGGAAGTCCTGGGCGCGCTTGGTCTGGGGGTGGTCGAAGAACTCATCGGGCGTGCCGGTTTCCACGATCTGGCCGTCTGCCATAAAGACGACGCGATCAGCCACGCGGCGGGCGAAGTTCATCTCGTGCGTGATGACGATCATCGTCATGCCCTGCTGGGCCAGACGGACCATGACCTCGAGCACCTCGTTGATCATCTCGGGATCAAGGGCGCTTGTGGGCTCGTCAAAGAGCATGGCCTTGGGCTGCATGGCGAGTGAACGGGCGATGGCCACGCGCTGCTGCTGGCCGCCCGAAAGCTGTGCGGGTACCTTGTCGGCCTGCTCGGCCACGCCCACGCGGCTCAGCAGGTCCATGGCGCGCTCACGGGCCTCCTCCTTGGACACGCCCAGCACATCGACCGGTCCCAGCATGACGTTCTGCAGTACCGTCATATGTGCAAACAGGTTGAACTGTTGGAACACCATGCCCAGCTCGGCACGCATGCGGGCAAGGTCTTTGCCTTCCTGCGGCAAGGGCTCGCCCTCGATGAGGATCTCGCCCGAGTCGATGGTTTCCAGGCGATTGATGGTGCGGCACATGGTCGACTTGCCCGAGCCCGAGGGGCCGATCACCACGACGACTTCGCCGCGGTCGACCGAGAGATTGATGTCGTTGAGAACGTGCAGGTCGCCGTAGTGCTTATCGACGTGCCTGAGCTCAATCAGCGGCTGATTGCCGGTGGAAGAGGTGCTCTGTGCCATGGTGCTCGGCTCCTTATGACTCGAAATGGTAAAAGCGTTAGCGGATGATCGTCGCGCCGGTCTTGTGCGAAACGTAGACAGCGGCCTTGTTGATCGCGACGTTGATGAGGATGTAGATGACCGCGATCACCAGGTAGACCGACACGAGGGCGTCGTAGTTGGTAATGAGCACGCGGGCATTTTGCATGAGGTCGGGGTAGCTCACCACGTAGGCGACGGTGGTGTCTTTGACTACGACCACGAGCTGCGAAATCAACGACGGAATGATAAAGCGAATCGCCTGCGGCAACACGATTTTAAAGGTGATTTTAGCTTTGGAGAGACCGAGTGCCTGGGCGGCTTCGATCTGGCCACGCGGTACGGCGTTGACGCCGGCACGGAAGATCTCGGCCAGTACGCCGGCCGCAGCGAGCGCGACGGGAAGCGTGAGCATCCAAAACGACGGCAGTGCGATCTTGTACTGGGGCAGCACCAAAAAGAAGAAGTAGATGAACAGAAGGCTCGGCACGCCACGGAAGAAATCGGTGAGCACGCGGCAGACCAGCTGCAGTGGCTTGATGTCGCTGGTGCGGCCGAGCATAAGGGCTAAGCCCAGCACCAGCGCGATGGCGCCAGCGGTGAGTGCGACTTTAACGGTACCTTCAAAGCCGGCAAGCAGGAACTTCCAGGTGGTGAGGTGCGTAAAGAAATACCAATAGTGGACTGAAAGCTGACCGGTCACATAAAAGCGCTGCAGTACGACGGCGACGAGCGCGACCACGGCAACGAGCGAAATAGCGGTGCCGATGCGGATCTTGGCGCGCATCTTGGGGCCGGGAGCCTCGTAGAGCGCGTCACGCATGGTAAGCGCAGGGGAGGAATGCTTGCTCATCGGAGGATCCTCACCTTCTTATCGATGTAGTTGCCAATGTGGCTCACCACAAAGGCCGTGCCCAGGTAGCCGAGCGCCGAGATAAAGAACGCGGCGACGCCTCCGAGCGAGCGCGTGTTGATGTAGCTCACCACGCCGGTGAGCTCCTGCGGTTTAAGCGGCACCTGGCTGCCGAGCGCGGTGGTGAGCATGACGGCGATAAAGAGGTTGGTCATGGGCAGCACGCTCGAGCGCAGTGCCTGCGGAATCACGATCTTGGCGAGGATACGGTTGAAGCTCATGCCGAGCGAACGTGCGGCTTCGACCTGACCGACGCCGACGGTGTTGATGCCGCTCATAAAGTTCTCGGAGCCAAAGGCCGAGCCCAAAAGGACCGTGGCGACGATAACGCAGGTGCGGTAGGGCAGGACGACCTTGAGCGGCGGCAGCGCATAGACGACGATGATGAGCAGCGCGATGCCGGGGATGTTACGGAAGACCTGGACATACAGGTCGCCAAAGACGCGCAGCGGCTTGAGCGGCGACACGCGCATCACGGTGACGGCGAGGGCCAGCACCATGGCGATGGCAAACGACTCAAGCGTCATGCCCCAGGTTGCTAGCAGCGCGTCGATATAGTTCTGGCCATAGAGCGACCAGAGCTCGGAGAGACTCATGCGGACCTCCTGCCGGTAAGGAAAGGGGCTCCCGTGTGTACGGAAGCCCCGACAACTCAGTGAGGAAACAGTTTAGCGCAATAAAGCGCATCGCGCGTTTCCATATGGTTTCGTAGCGGCCGTTACTAGGTTCGCTGCCTAGGCGCCGATCTCGGGCAGCTCGGGAACATTGGTGTCGCCCGTACGGTCGCCGATGCAGATCTGCCACAGCTCGGTCCAGGTGCCGTCGTCCTCGATCTTCTTAAGGAAGTCGTTGACAAAGGCGACGCCGTCGGAATCGAGCGGCAGGCCGATGCCGTAGGGCTCTTTGCTGCCGAAGGGCTTGCCGGCGATCTTGTACTTACCGGGTTCGCGGACCAGGGCGCTCTGCTGCATGTTGTTATCGATGACGTAGGCGTCAACGCGGCCCTGCTGGAGTGCCTGGCGGGCCTCCTCGTCGGTTTTGAACTCCTGCTGGCTGGCCTTGGGGGCAAACTCCTCCAGGATGGCGGGGCCGTTGGAGCCGGACTGGACGGCGACGTTCTTGTCGGCCAGGTCGTCGACGCCCTTGATGTCGTCGTTATCGGCGAGCACCAGGATGGCCTGCTGGGTGTAGTAGTAGGGACCGGCAAAGGAGATGAGCTTCTTGCGCTCGTCAGTGATGGTGTAGGTGGCAAAGACGGCGTCGACCTGGCCGTTCTGCAGGACGGACTCGCGCGTGTCCGAGGTCACCTGGGTGATCTCAACCTTGTTCTCGCCCAGAATGTAGTTGGACAGGAGCTGTGCGATACCGGCGTCGAAGCCGCGGGTCTGACCGTCTTTCTCGTTGAGGAGGGAGAAAAGCGTGGAGGTCTGAACGCCACCGATCTTAAAGACGCCGGCGTCCTTGACGGCCGTGGCCCAGGTGCTGGCGGCGATGGCGTCGTTATCGGCCTTGGGGCCGTTATCGACGAGCTTGTCGAATGCCTTGGCGTCGAGCGTGGTGGAAGCCTCGGTATCTTCGGAGCTCTTGGAGGAGCCGGTGGCGGAACCCTTGTCAGCCTCGGCGCTGGTGTCGGAGCAGCCGGCAAGACCAAGGCCGGCGACGGTTGCGAAGGTGGCGGCAACGAAGCCGCGGCGGTCGAGAACGACCTGCTGGGAGAGGTTCTTGCTCATGGTAGAACACCTTTCTCAATAAAATCCCTAGCGGTTGAGTAGAGTTATACCCTATCGCGCTCAAATGGGTCAACACGAAATAACTCAGAAACATACTTACCTTATGGGTTATTCTACCTACCAAATAGGGACAGGTTTATTTTGGCAGGTTTTATCTGGGTAAACGTCGGTTATTGCTGCTGAGATGACGTTTTGCGTGACCTAAAACCACCACAAAGGGGACAGGCACCTTTGTAGTGGTTTGGGCTGGTACGGCGGCCGGTCTCGTTGTTTTGTCTCGATCTGTAACAGTTAGACGGGAATTCGGGCCCTAGGTGTTACAGATCGAGATAATCGCGTCGCGAAAATAAAAACCTCCGCAGGGGCGCTTCCTTTGCGGAGGTTTTTTACTTGTTGAGTAGCCTTACGGCTTCGGCGGCCATGTTCTCGACCGTCATACCGTTCTGCGCGAGCAGTTCGTTGGGGTCGTAGCGGTCGGGGAAGCCCTTGGCAATGCCGAAGGTGCGCGTGCGCAACGGCGTGCATGCCAGATAACATGCCACGCGCTCGCCCCAGCCGCCGTCCAAGATGCCGTCCTCGAGGGTGACGACAACGCGATGCTCGGCGGCAAGGCTGTCGAGGAACTCACGGTCGAGCTCGGTTGCAAAGCGCGGGTTGACGAGCGTGGCCTCGATGCCGTATTCGGCAGCCAGACGGTTTGCCACGCGCTCGCCCAGCTCAAAGAAATCGCCAAGCGCGAGCACGGCAACGTCGCGACCTTGGCGCACCACGTTGTAGCGAACGGCGCTGTAATCGGCGCCCTCGGCGGGCGCCAGATCGGGGCGGCTTACCAGGCCGATGCCCGGTACGCGGATTGCCACGGGATGCTCGCGGTGGTCGAGCGACCAGCTCAGCATGGACAGGTATTCTTCCATGCAGGCCGGTGCCAGGTAGCGCATGTTGGGAAGTCCGCCCAGCATGGAAATATCAAAGAACGAGAGGTGCGTCTCGGACGTGGTGCCAAAAATCGACGCGCCAAACACCAGGATTGTCGCCGGGGCATCGTTGAGACACAGGTCGTGCCACAGCTCGTCGTAAGCGCGCTGCAAAAACGTACCGTACACGCCAAAGACCGGCTTAGCGCCCGAGCGGGCGAGTGCGGTGGCAAAAGTGACGGCGTGCTCCTCGGCAATGCCCACGTCGACAAACTGCTTGCCTGTCGCGGCGCGAAGCTCGGGTGTAAAGCCCATGATATAGGGCGTGGCGGCCGTGATGCCCACGACCTGTGGATCGCGCTCGATGGCGGCGCTCAGGGCCTCGCTCGTAATATCGGCATAGGTGCGCGGTGCGGGCTCGCTCGGGTGGCCCGGGCAAAGTTTGCGGCCGGTTGCCATATCGAAGGGCCCCACATGATGCCAGTGCTCCGGGTCGCTCTGGGCCGGCTCAAAGCCCTTGCCCTTGGCGGTCGAGACGTGCAGCACGATGGGGTGATCGATATCGCGCAGTTCCTGCAGCGCGTCGACTAGGGCCAACACATCGTTGCCGGCGTCCAGGTAGCGGTAGTCGAGCCCCAGCGCGCGGAAAACGTTGCGCTTACAGGTGCCGTTGCTGGCGCGCAACTCGGCCAGATTGCGATACAGACCGCCGTGGTTTTCGGCAATGGACTGGTCGTTATCGTTGACGATGATGATCAAGTTGCTGTTGAGATCGGCGGCATTGTTAAAGCCCTCAAACGCCAGACCGCCCGAAAGCGAGCCGTCGCCAATAACGGTAATGACGTTATACGTGTCACCCGCCAGGTCGCGCGCGTGGGCAAGGCCGCAGCCTAAGCTCACCGAGGTCGAGGTGTGACCCATGGCAAACAGATCATGCTCGGACTCGTCGGGATTGGCAAAGCCAGAGGCCTCGCCAAAGCGCTCCGGGTCGATATAAGTGTACGCGCGCCCGGTCAGCGCCTTGTGGGCGTAGGTCTGGTGCGACACGTCAAAGACAATCTTGTCGGTGGGGGAGTTAAACACGCGATGGAGCGCGACCGTGAGCTCAACGACGCCCAGGTTGGGGGCAACGTGTCCGCCGACAGCGGCGGAGCTTTCGAGGATGGCGTGGCGAATCTCGTCGCAGAGCTGCGGGAGCTCGGCGCGATTAAGAGCCTTGACGTCCTCGGGCGTTGTCGTTTGCGTAAGCAGCATCGTTGTGGGTTACTCCATGCGAATCGAGCGCCGGCGCTCCCTCGGCCGGCACAATTGCACAAAACAGTCTCGCACATTTTGGCGTTTGATATGTGACGGCGGCGCGGTAATTCGCCAACTGGCGGGGCAAAACGTTTTGTCCGATGCCATACTGATATGTTCCATGATGTTTTTATCGATTATGCGCAGGCCGTGGCTTGCCGCCGTGAGTCGCTGGAAGGAGGCAGCATGTCCGATGCCGTTCGTGCCGAGAAAATCGCGCGCGAGGTCGACGATGCCGCCCGCCAGCTGGCCCAGGCGGGCCGCTTGGACCTGACGCACGAGTTTATCCAGCATGGCGACGTGACGGTCTATGCGCATGTGACCTCGGTGGCGCGGGCAAGTCTGTCCTTTGCCGAGCGCTTGGGCCGTGCTGGCATTTCGGTCGACCGTGCCTCGCTGCTGCGCGGAGCCCTGTTACACGATTACTTTCTCTACGATTGGCATGATCCCGACCCAAGCCATCGGCTGCACGGCTTTCGCCATCCATTTTTTGCCCTGGCGCGTGCCGAGGAAGATTTTGAGCTGACGCCGCGCGAGCGGAATATCATCGTGCGCCATATGTTTCCGCTGGTACCGGTGCCGCCGACGTGTCGTGAGGCATGGATTGTGTGCCTGGCAGATAAATGGTGCGCGTTGCGCGAGACGGTCGCCGGCCGCCTGCCGCGCAAGGACGGGGCGGACGATGGCGTGAGTGGCGAATCGAGCGAAAAGAGGAGAGGTTAGACGGTGGGAACCGCGATTGATATGGCGTTTGGCGGCGCGACGCTTGCCGCCTGTCCGCTTTCGGCACTGGTGCTCTCGTTTGCCTTCTACGGGTTTTGCGGTTGGGCGTGGGAGTCGACGGTCTGCGCCATGCTCAATCACGGACGATTTGCCAACAGCGGATTCTTGCTGGGGCCGTGTTGTCCTATCTATGGTGTGGGCGGCATAGCCTGCTGGCTTTTGCTGCGCGGGATTCCGGATGCCTCGGGCCAGTTTGTCGCCGCGGCACTTGTATGCAGCGTAATCGAGTACAGTGTGGGCTTTCTATTGGAAAAGACAACAGGCGCACGCTTTTGGGATTACTCACACCTGCCGTTTAACCTGCACGGACGTATCTGCCTGTACTGGGCCTGCGCGTTTGGCCTGGGTGCGCTGTGCGTTTGCCGTTTAGTGGAGCCGGCATTGCTGGGGTTGCTTGGCTATCTGCCGGTGCTGATTGTTCGGCTGGCGGCCTTTATCGTCGCGGTCGCGATGATGGTCGATGCGGTGTGCTCTTTGGCCAGCTGGCGCCGTCTGTCCGATCAGCTGGAGTGTGTGCGCGCCGACCTTGCCGACCGCATCAACGAGTCGCTTGCCGATGCCTCGGATTCCATGCTTGAGCGCATTCCCGAATCGACGATTGACTCGGTGACACAGACGTACATCCGTAGCCGTGCCGTTAACGCGTGGCTGGCCGAGCTGGGTGACGCCGCGCTCGATGTCCTGCGCGAGAAGGCTTCGATGCCTACGTTTATCTCGGATGGTGCTCGCGGCCTGGCGCTTGCTGCCCGCCGCGTTGCCGATGCCGCGCCGAGCGTGCCCCGTCCATCGCTCGCCCGTCTCCGTGCCGGCAGGCGCGCGAGCCGTCCGGTGCCGAGCGTGTCGCTCAGCCGTCGCGACCTGCGCTTCTTTAACGCCTTCCCGCGTCTGCGCATCAATCGCTACGAAGGTGTCATTCGAGCAACTAATCTCCGCGACCGCGCCCACGAGCTGTTTCGGCGCTAGCCGGGGCGGGCACGCTCGCGGGCCCCTTGCTCGCGTATTTCCCGTTCGTTTCGCGCCCGTTGCCGCGCCGTTTCTAAGATTGCAGCACCGTTTCCATTCGACGACGCAGCGTTTAACAGCGCCGTATCTGGTCTACATCAGTTGCCCCTCGGCCGCATTATGGGCGCCGACAACGTTCATGCGACCAAGGGGGAGCGAATGTACGATACGGGATCGACAACGTTTATGCTCATCTGCACCATGCTCGTGTTTTTAATGACACCGGGTCTGGCGTTTTTCTATGGCGGCCTGTCCAGGCGCAAAAATGTCATCAACACCATGCTTATGTGCTTTGGCGCCATTGGCCTGGTTGGTGTGCTGTGGATTGTCGCCGGCTGGTCGCTGGCCTATGGCGGCGACGGCTCGAGTCCGTTTATTGGAGGCCTTGACCAGCTGCTGTGCCTCCCGGTGCTCAACCAGGTGCTGCAGGCGGCCGAGGGCAATGCCGCGGACGGTGCCGTCTACCCTCAGATTATTAACATCGCCTTCCAGATGGCATTTGCCATGATCACCGCCGCTATCGTCACGGGCAGTCTGGCAGGTCGCGTTAAGTTTGGCGCTATGACGGCCTTCCTGGGCATTTGGCTGCTTGTGGTCTATGCGCCGCTCGCCCACATGGTCTGGGGCGGCGAGGGCTCCTTTATCGGCGACATTATCGGCGCGCTCGACTTTGCCGGCGGCGACGTGGTACACATCTCGTCCGGTCTGACGGGCCTGATTCTTTGCTTAATGCTCGGCCGTCGTCGCGGTTTTGGCATGGTGAGCTACCGTCCGCATAACGTGCCGTTTGTGGCGTTGGGCGCCGGCCTGCTTTGGTTTGGCTGGTTTGGCTTTAACGGCGGCAGCGAGTTTAAGGCCGACGCCGTGGCGGCACTCGCCATCCTCAACACCGTGACGGCCAGCGCGGCGGGCATGGTCTCGTGGCTTGCCGTCGAGCGCGTGCACACCGGTCGTCCCACACTGGTGGGTGCCAGCACCGGTCTGGTTGCGGGCCTTGTGGTGGTCACGCCGGGCGCGGGCTTTGTCGAGCCGTGGGCGGCGCTGGTCATGGGCCTGATCGTATCGCCCGTCTGCTACCTGGCCATCAGCCACCTTAAGACCAAGTTCGGCTACGACGATGCACTCGACGCGTTCGGTTGCCACGGTATCGGCGGTATCTTGGGCGGCGTGCTCACGGGCCTGTTCTGCGTGCCGGAGCTTTCGTGGACCGGTAAGGGTGGCCTGTTCTACACGGGCGACGTGTCGCTGCTCGTCTCGCAGATTCTGGGCATTGTGGTGACGGTCGTTATCGTATTGGTGCTCGATTTGGTGATCGCCGCGGTGGTCAAAGCGCTGTTCCACGGTAGCCTGCGTGTGGGCGAGGCCGACGAGGCGCTGGGCCTGGATGCGAGTCAACACGGTGAGAGCGCGTATCCTTCTTTCTCCGGACTCGATTAGCAGCTTCCCCAAGCACCGCACCTTGCCGTTCAATCCTCGCGCGGCTTCCCCAGGCACCGCACCTTGGGTTTCAAACCGTCGCTTGCGTACAAAAGTACGCGGCGCTCCTCTTTCAACCCAATCTGCGGCACCTGGGAAACCCGCCTCATTGAATGGCAACTCATTTCTTTTATTGAAGAGAGGAATTCACTATGAAGAAAATTACGGCGATCGTTCGTGCTGAGAAGCTTGAGGTTCTTAAAGATGCGCTGTTTGCTGCTGATGTTCGCGGTATGACTATCAACCAGGTGCAGGGATGCGGCGCGCAGCATGGCTGGAAGGAATACGTGCGCGGCAACGAGTTGCTCGTCAACACGATCCCCAAGGTGCAGTTCACCCTCATCTGCGCCGACGAGCATGTCGACGGTATCGTTGACATCATCTGCAACGCCGCCCGCACCGGTGCCGTTGGAGACGGCAAGATTTGGGTCGAACCGGTCGAGGAGGTTATCCGCATTCGCACCGGCGAACACGGCCCCGCCGCGGTGTAGAATCGACCGTCTGCCATCCGCAACGTTAAAATGCTGCAATGAGGCACAAGACTTGCGTTGCGGATGGGCGGATTATGGGTCGCAATAAATATCCCGAGGAGACGGTCGCGAAGATTCTCGACGCGGCACTGGAGCTATTCTGTGCACAGGGTTATGAGGGGACGAGCATTCAAGATATCGTTGACCGTCTCGATGGCATGACCAAGGGCGCTGTCTATCATCACTTCAAGAGCAAAGAGGAGATTTTCAACGCCGCGTTTGATCGGGCGATGACTCCGATTGTTGAGCACCGCCGCTCGATGCTTGGCGTCGGTAATATGACCGGCGCTCAAAAGCTAAAAAGGCTTTACGCTCCCGAGTCCGTTGTTCCGCAAATTGAGCTATGGACACGTATGCGTCCTGCAGCAGATCCGGTAAAAAGCTCGCGTCTTCTGGCGATGCAGTACCAGGGCTCGTTTAACGAGTCTGCCGATGGCTATCTCTTGCCGGTGATCGAGGAAGGCATCGCCGACGGCTCCATTGCGTGCGAATGCCCGCGCGAAGCGGCGGAGGCCGTATCGTTGTTAGCGGATCTTTGGCTGCTGCCATTGTTCCGTCCGCTCGAGCCCAAGGAACGAATGCTCGCTCGCGCACAATGTTTGGCGCAGATGGCGGCCGCGGTGGGGCTCGATTTGGGTAATGAAGTGCTTCAGACAACGGCGCAGATTTGGGACGTATGGGACCGCGCCGGGTGGTAATATAGATACCGACGGTATGTAATAGATCTAAGAGGGCGGCTAAGGCCGCCCTTTTCAAGTCAATAATTACATACTAACGGTATGTATAGGGAGCGAACTTATGGCTGGGCTGAGAGACGTCGGCGTCTCGTTGAAATCAAAAACAGTGCGGTCAATCAGGCTCGCGGAACTTCTGGTTGCGCAGCTGTGCACGTATTCGATGCTGTCGGCGCTGTGCTTTGCGTATCCACTTTACTTGTTCGATTGCAGTGGATCGTCAACGTTATATGGCGTCGTCGTGGCGACGGCATTCATACCCGGCGTACTCGCAACTCCGGTTGGCGGAATCTTGGCGGATAGGGGAAGACATCGCGAGGTCCTCGTGGCCCTTGGCATTGCTCTGATGACTGCATCGCTGCTGTCTATCCCCATGAAGCGCTCGCTGCCTCTTGCGGTCGTCGTAGTAGCGATACTTTGTGTTCAATATGGCGTTCAATCGCTGCTAAAGCCAATGCTCCAAATTGAGACGGTGCGTATGGCGGGTGAAGAGAAGGTTGAGCGGGCCACTGCATTGGTTTCGCAGGTGACCATGGTGAGCAATATCTTGGGCCCTGTGGTCGGGACGGCAGTCTATGGGTGCTTTGGCATCGATACTCTTTGCACAACCGCGTCGGTGGCGTTTGCGATTTCAGCTCTCTTGTTTGGGGTCGCACTCAAGCAAAATGCCTCATCTGACACGATGGGAGACGGCGCGACTCGTACGACATGCCGAAACGATTTTCGGGAGTCGATTCGGTATCTGTTGCAAAATGCATTATTGGTCGCTGTGATTTTGCTTGCGGCAGTTTTGAACCTTGCGTTGGTTGGGCTAACGATTGGCGCTCCCATTATTGTTACAAAGCATCTCGGCATGCAATCGTCCTGCGTTGGGATAGTTGAGGTGGCTATGGGCTTGGGTGGTCTTGCCGGCAGTGGCTTGGTCGGCATTTGGCCGCATCGTTTTTCTTTCAATGGCATATGTCGATATGTTGCGATGATCTGTTTTGGAGTCGCACCGATCATTGTCACGCTACTGTTCGGCGCAGATGCATGCATGCTCACCGTGTTTGTGGTTGGTTCGGCATGGGTCATGGTGTGGGCGAGCATTGCGTCGGTTGAAATCATCGCGTTTGTTCAGCGGGCAGCGCCGACTGAGCTCTGCGGAAAAGTGCTTTCGGTCGTTTACATGGTCCTTTCCTGCGCAATACCTATCGGCCAATTGACGTACGGGGTTGCATATGATCGATGGACACCGGCGATTGTGTTCGCAGGTATGCTGGCGGTGCTGACGTTGACGACGGCGCTGTTTTATCGGCTGAAAAGTCGCTTGTGGCGATTGCCTTAACGCGCTGGGGCACCGTGAATTTGTGAAGGCGGTGGTACGCCGCGCCGGGACGGCATTGTTTGGGCGTGCCTCTCCTTCGTCTACAATATCGTGCAGACGAAGGAGAGGCATGCCCATGATCAAGATGTTTGCGAGTGACTTAGACGGAACGCTGCTGAACGCCCTGCACGAGGCGGACGGGACTATCCGCCGTGCCATTCGCGAGCTGACCGAGGCTGGCCTGCATGTGGTTCCCGCGACCGGGCGCTCGACGTTGCCGATCGGCGAGCATGGCTTTACGGGCCTGGCGCTTGACGCCTGCTGCTCCAATGGCTCCATCGTGCGCGACAGCCATGGCGAGGTGCTCAAAACCTGGACCATCGACCCACAGATCACTGAGGAGCTGCTCAAGGCGTTCCCGGACATTTGCTTTGATTGCTCCACGCCCGATGGCATGTTTTCGAGCGGTTCGTTCGAGATGCACCAGGCGGGCTTTAAAAAGGACAGTCCCATTAAGCGTATCGTGATGCGTGGCATGCGTGCGCGTGGCGGCTATCACGAGGAGCAGTATTTCGACCAGTCGATCGGTGACATCCTTCGCCACGATGTGTGCAAGATCAACTGCCGCGTAACCTCGCCCGAGCTGGAGCGCGACCTTAAGGCATATTTGGCTGAGCGCTCGGACCGCGTGGTCAACGCGCCGTTCGATCCAGTGATGTTCGAGATCACGGACGTGGCGTGCAACAAGGGCGAGAGCGTGGCCTGGCTGGCGGGCTACTACGGTATTGCCGAGGACGAGGTCGCGGTCTACGGCGACGGTGGCAACGACATCGCCATGCTCAAGCGTTTCAGCCACAGCTACGCGACCAAAAACGCTAGCGATGCAGCTAAAGCCGCCGCGAGCGCAACTATCGGCAGCTGCATGGCCCACGCCGTCCCCAAACACATGCTCGCCACCATGCGCAAGCAGAACTCCCGCACCGTCATCGAATAATGTGACAAAGGGGCTGTCCCTTTATCACATCCCAAATATTGCCTTTACGTGTTGATACACACGGTGTGCAATAATACTCGCACTGTGCAATAGCGCACAGGCTGAGTAACAAGGAGGACGCTTGTCCCAGCTCGAGAAATGCGATCGCCGGTCCCTTCGCTCGCAGCGTGCCCTTCGCCAGGCACTTGCCAGCGAGCTTGCCGAAAGCGGCGACCTTTCGCGCATTAATGTCGCGTCGCTCACCGAGCGTGCTGGCCTTACGCGCCGCACGTTCTATTCGCACTACCGCGATATCCCCGACTTTATCAATCAAATCGAGGACGGCTTGCTGGCCGAGATCCGTGAGCGCATTGAGCTCATCACCGCAGCTCATCTGCCTGATCTCTATCACAACATCGATGAGCTCGAGCCGGCGCCCGGTTCGGTTGAGCTGCTGCGTTATCTTGCGGCCAACCGCGACTTAATCGGTGTGCTGCTGGGTCCGGGCGGCGACCAGGCCTTCATTAAAAGGATCATCGACACCGCGCGTGAGGCTGTGGTGCCGCGTGCGCAGACGGGCATTCTGGGTCTGGCGCTGGGCACGTTCTTTGACTACTACGTCACCTACGTCGTGAGTGCCGAGGTCGGCATGATTCAGCGCTGGTTTGAGCGTGGGCTCACCGAATCGCCCGAGGCCATGGCGCGCATTATGACGGTGCTCGCTTTTGTGCGCCCCGGCGACCTGTATGGCCAACCCATCGATATCAACGTGCCGGAATACGGCATGAAGCTATTGAACTTGCAGCTCGAGGACGCGGCCGACACCGCTGCAACCGTCGAGTCCAACAACTAAGAGGAGAGACAATGAGCAAACTCGTCGAGGGCATCAAGGATCGTGTGGTCGCTGCCGCACGCGAGGCCGCGCCCGCCGTGGTGGTCGCGGCCCAGAAGGCCGCGACCGCGGCAGCCGAGAAAGTTGCCGAGGCAGTTGCCGATGCCAAGAACGCGGCAGGGGAGACGTCCGTCGCCGCCGAGCCCGCTACCGCCGCTGAGCCCGTAGCCGCCGCCCACGCCCCCGAAGGTGCAATCTTCAACCCCGAGAACGCTCGTGGCAACCTGCACCTGGGCATCGACGTGGGCTCCACCACCGTTAAGCTCGCCGTGCTCAACGACGACAACCAGATCGTCTACGCCAAGTACCAGCGCCATCACACCGACGTCCGCGCTTGCGCCCGTGACCTGTTCGAGGGTGCCGCGACCGTGCTGCCGACGGCCCAGATGACCTGCGCCATTACCGGCTCGGGCGGCCTGCTGCTGTCCCAGTGGCTCGACCTGGAGTTTGTCCAGGAGGTCATCGCCAGCAAGCGCGCCGTCGAGACCCTCATCCCGGCCACCGACGTCGCCATCGAGTTGGGCGGCGAGGACGCCAAGATCATCTACTTCGATAACGGCATCGAGCAGCGCATGAACGGCACCTGCGCCGGCGGTACGGGCGCGTTCATCGACCAGATGGCAGCCCTGCTCCACACCGATGCCAGCGGCCTCAACGAGCTCGCGGCCAACGCCACCACCATCTATCCCATCGCCAGCCGCTGCGGCGTTTTTGCCAAGACCGACGTGCAGCCGCTGCTCAATGAGGGCGCCCGCCCCGAGGACGTGGCCGCCTCCATCTTCCAGGCCGTTGTGACCCAGACCATCTCGGGCCTGGCGTGCGGCCGTCCCATCCGCGGCAACGTCGCCTTCCTGGGCGGCCCGCTGCAGTACCTCTCCGAGCTGCGTCACCGCTTCTACCTCACGCTCAACCTGGACGAGGAGCACCGCATTGTGCCCCAAAACGCCCACCTGTTTGTGGCGAGCGGCGCCGCCATGGCGCACGAGTCCAACAAGCTCAGCACGTTCCCGCAGCTTATCGAGGCCATCGACAGCTTGGGCGACACGCAGGGTGCTGAGGTCGAGCGCCTGGACCCGCTCTTTGCCACCGACGAGGACTTTGCCGAGTTCAAGGGTCGCCACGACACCGAGGTCGTCTCCAAGGGCAAGCTCGACGGCTACACTGGCCGTGTGTTCATCGGCATCGACGCCGGTTCTACCACCATGAAGGCCGCGCTCGTGGGCGAGGACGGCCAGCTGCTGCACACCTGGTACGGCAACAACAACGGCGACATCCTGGGCACGGCCAAGGTCATCATGGCCGATTTCTACAACCACATCCCTGCGGGCTGCACCATCGGCCACGTGACCACCACGGGCTACGGCGAGGCGCTGCTCATCGAGGCCCTCAAGGCCGATTCCGGCGAGATCGAGACCGTCGCGCACCTGCGCGGCGCCAAGGCTTTCCTGCCCGGCGTCGAGTTCATCCTGGACATCGGCGGCCAGGACATGAAGTGTCTGCGCGTCAAGGACGGCGTCATCGAGCACATCATGCTCAACGAGGCCTGCTCGTCGGGCTGCGGCAGCTTTATCGAGAGTTTCGCCGTGTCTATGAACATGGACGTGCGCGCGTTTGCCGATGCCGCCATTCATGCCAAGGCCCCCGTCGACCTGGGCAGCCGCTGCACGGTCTTTATGAACTCGCGCGTCAAGCAGGCGCAAAAGGAAGGCGCCACGGTGGGCGACATCGCGGCCGGCCTGTCTTATTCCGTCATCAAGAATGCCCTGTTCAAGGTCATTAAGCTGCGCGACCCCAAGGAGATCGGCAATCAGGTGATCGTCCAAGGCGGCACCTTTATGTCCGACGCCACGCTGCGTGCGTTTGAGCAGCTCACCGGTGTTCACGCCGTGCGCCCCGACATCGCCGGCTGTATGGGCGCCTACGGTGCGGCCCTGCTCGCCCGCGATCGCGCCGGCGCCGACGGCACCTCGACCATCCTTTCGGCCGAGGACATCGCGCACCTCACCGTGACGCAAAAGCACGTCCGCTGCGGACGTTGCTCCAACAACTGCCAGCTTACCGTCAACGATTTTGGCGGCGGCAGGCGCTTCATTACCGGCAACCGCTGCGAGAAGGGCGCCGGCCACAAAAAGCAAAAGACCGAGGCCCCCAACCTCTTCAAAAAGAAAAACGAGCTGCTGTTTAACCGCGAGGTGCTGAGCCCCGACGAGGCCCCGCGCGGCACCGTCGGCATCCCCCGCGCCCTCAACATGTACGAGAACTACCCCTTCTGGCACGCGTTCTTTACGCGTCTGGGCTTTAGCGTGCAACTGTCCGACCAGTCGAGCAAAAAGACCTACCAGGCGGGTATCGAGTCCATGCCGTCCGAGAGCGTGTGCTATCCGGCAAAGATGAGCCACGGCCACGTGATGAACCTTATCGACCGTGACGTCGACTTCATCTGGATGCCGTGCGTGCGCTGGGAGCGCAAAGAGGATCCGACGGCCGGTAACTGCTACAACTGCCCCATCGTCATGAGCTACCCCACGGCGCTGGCGCTCAACATTGATGAGATCCGCGAGCAGAACATCGAGTTCCTGTACCCGTTTGTGCCCTATCACGACAAGACCGAGCTCAAGCGCCGTCTGTATCAGGTGCTCGCCGTCGACCGCGTGGCCGATGCCGAGGCTGGTCGTGGTCGCGTGCGTGGACCCAAGATCACGCGCTCCGAGGTCGATGCCGCCGTCAACGCTGCCTTTGAGGCCGATGCGCGTTTCCACGAGGACATCCAGACCATGGGCGAGGAGGCTCTTAAGTGGGTCGAGGACCACGGTGGTCACGGCATCGTGCTCGCCGGCCGCCCCTACCATAACGACCCCGAGATCAACCATGCCCTGCCCGAGCTTATCTCGAGCTTTGGCTTTGCGGTCTTTACCGAGGATTCGCTCGCGCATCTTGTAAAGCCCGAGCGTCCGATTCGCGTCGTCGACCAGTGGATGTACCACAGCCGCCTGTACGCCGTCGCCCGTTTTGTGACGATGCGCAACGATTTGGACCTGATCCAGCTCAACTCTTTCGGCTGCGGTCTGGACGCCCTGACCACCGACCAGGTGCAGGAGATTCTGGAAGCCAGCGGCAAGATCTACACCGTGCTCAAGATTGACGAGGTGTCCAACCTGGGCGCCGCGCGCATCCGCATCCGCTCGCTCATGGCCGCGCTCAAGGACCAGGAGGCCGAGCGCTTGGCCGAGGCCACGGCCGCGGGCGAGGACTACGAGCAGGGCGATGCCGCGCCGGTGGCGCCCTCCACGGATGCTCCCGCGTTCGCGAGCCGCAAGTACACGTTTGAGGCTCAGCGCGAGAGTGCTTCGACCGCGTGGCCCAAGGTGCCCTTTACCGAGCAGATGCGCGACGAGGGCTACACCATCCTGTGCCCGCAGATGGCGCCGATCCACTTTGACCTGGTCAAAGAGGTGTTCCGCGGTGCCGGCTACAACTTGGAGCTGCTGCCCTCGACCGATCACGATGCCGTCGAGGCCGGTCTGCGCTATGTGAACAATGACATCTGCTATCCGTCGATCCTGGTGACGGGTCAGATCATGGAGGCCATCGAGAGCGGTCGGTACGACCTGTCCAAGACGGCCGTGGTTATCAGCCAGACCGGCGGCGGCTGCCGTGCCACCAACTACATCGCACTCATCCGCAAGGCCCTGCGCGAGAGCGGTCACCCCGAGATCCCGGTGATCTCGCTTTCGGCCGTGGCGCTGGGCGAGGACAACCCCGGCTTTAAGATTACGCCGGCGCTGCTTAAGCAGGCAGTCTACGCGGTGCTCTTTGGTGACGTGATGATGCAGATGCTCTACCGCTGCCGCCCGTACGAGGCCACGCACGGTGCCGCCAACGCGCTCTACGAGCAGTACATGGCGCGTGCCCGCAAGCTGGCGCCCAAGTTTAACCGTCACAACTACACCAAGCTGTGCCGCGAGGCCATCCGCGCGTTCGACACCATGCCGCTCGTGGGCGAGGGCACCAAGCCACGTGTGGGCGTGGTCGGCGAGATCTTGGTCAAGTTCCATCCCACGGCCAACAACCACGTGGTCGACGTTATCGAGCGCGAGGGCTGCGAGGCCGTGGTGCCGGGCCTGCTCGACTTCTTCCTGTACTCCATGAGCAACGCCGAGCTGCAGAAAGACGAGCTGGGAAGTTCTGCCACTACGCGCGCGGGCATGCAAGCGCTTATTAAGCTCGTGGACTGGATGCGTACGCCGGTGGAGGAGCTGATCGAAAAGTCCGAGCGCTTTGAGGTACCCGAGCGCATCGGCACCATGGCGGACAAGGCCCGCACGGTGCTTTCGGTGTGCAACAACATGGGCGAGGGCTGGTTGCTCACGGCCGAGATGCTCGACCTGATTGATCACGGCGCGCCCAACATCATCTGCACGCAGCCCTTCGCGTGCCTGCCCAACCACGTGGTGGGCAAGGCCGTGATCAAGGAGCTGCGCCGCCAGCACCCCGAGAGCAACATCGTCGCGGTGGACTACGACCCCGGCGCGTCCGAGGTCAACCAGCTCAACCGCATTAAGCTCATGATCAGCGTGGCCAAGGAAAACATGCGCGCCGGCAAGGGCTTTAAGCTCGAGAAGGTGGCGCCGCTCGCGATGGACGAGGTCACCGGCCAGATGCGTGCCCACGATGGCTGCGTGAGCTGCGGGCCGGCCAGCGAGGAGGCCGTTGCATCGGTCGCCAAGCGTTTGGGACGTGGCATTAAGAAGTAACTGGCCTGCTTTGGGCTAGATATGAGACAAACGGGTGGTAGCCGTACCGGCTACCACCCGTTTTTGCTGGACATGGAACCCTGAGATAATGAACAGGTGTTGCCGCTCGCCGCAAATTACTGTCCGTTTATAGAACCTATGCCCGGCGTGCAGTCCTCTTACGGTTGAATAAATACACATCTATGGAATTACGCAAGAGAGGACCGTTCCATGAGCTACAAGACCGTTTGTGTTGCCGGTGGCGGCGTGTTGGGAAGCCAGATTGCCTTTCAGGCTGCCTACTGCGGCTTTGATGTAACGATTTGGCTGCGCAGCGAGGGTAGCATCGGCCGCACCCAGCCCAAGATCGATCACGTGCGCAAGGAGTACATCGCTGCTATCGAGGGCATGGCGGACGGCACGGGTGAGTGGTGTGCCGGTATCGCCGATAGCGGCAAGCCCTTCGACAAGGAGGCGGCGCTCGCTGCCGTTGAGCGCGCCTACTCCACGCTCAAGCTGGAGCTCGATCTTGCCAAGGCCGTGGCCGACGCCGACCTGGTCATCGAATCTATGGCCGAGGACACCCAGGCAAAGATTGACTTCTACAAGAAGCTCGCCCCGGTTCTGCCGCAAAAGACTGTCGTCGTGACCAACTCCTCCACGCTGCTGCCGAGTACCTTTGCCAAGTACACCGGCCGCCCCGAGAAGTACCTGTCGCTGCACTTTGCCAATTCCATCTGGAAGAACAACATGACCGAGGTCATGGCTCAGGACCAGACCGACAAGCGCTATTTCGATGAGCTTGTCGACTTTGCCAACGACATCCGCATGCTTGCCCTGCCCGTCAACAAGGAAAAGAACGGCTATCTGCTCAATTCCATGCTGGTGCCGTGGCTGCTTTCGGGCCTTGACCTGTACGTCTCGGGCGTGAGCGATCCCAAGAGCATCGACCTCGCGTGGACGCGTGGCACCGGTGCCCCCAAGGGTCCGTTTCGCGTATTCGACACGGTGGGTATCCAGACGGCCTACAACATCGTCATGCAGTATCAGAAGGTGCCGGGCTTGGTGAGCCCGCTGCTCAAAAAAATGATGATGCCCTACAACTTTAAGGCTATGGCGTCCGTCCTCAAGAAAATGCTCGACGAAGGCAAGCTGGGCGAAAGCTCGGGCGAGGGCTTCTTTACGTACTAAAAATGATCTCTTGGGGGTGGAAGCGTTGGGGATCTACGGTAGTATGCGACAAAATCTGAATTGATCGGGCAAGAGCTGTAGCGCGCGTTGACGTTTGACCAATGGAGCGCAAAAATGCACCGTTCGCCGATACTCCTCTCGCGAGTGGTTGCCATATGGTTTGATGTTAGAAACATATAGTTGTCGCCAGCCTGCTGGCGACGTCCCCCCCCCTGATATCGGAGGTTCCGGGTATGTTTCGCGCTCCGTTAAACAACTATCGGTTGGGCTAACATGGGCCGCCGTACTATCTCGATAACCCTTGCAGTGGTTTGCCTAGCTGTGCTCCTGGGCGCTATGGGGCAGTTCGCTATAAGTCGAGAAACATCCTATATGCAGGAATGTGCTTCCGAAGGCTTCGCCATTGATGGCTACTATCGGGATGACAAAACGAGTCGGGAAACCCTGGCTTTTCTTGAGGAGGACAACTGTCGATGGCAGCTGGTTGACCAAGACGGAATCTGCACAGACGGGCAGTTTAAGCGTACGGATGACCCCAACATTCTGATATTAAAGAATGAAAACGGCGAAATATTCGGTACGGTCCACGTGGCGCATATTTCGCGCCGACGCGATCAGGGCTTGCTCTACCTATTTAGAGATACCAAGGTGACCCGTTTTTATCTGGTGAGCACCGATCCGGCGTTTATGGTGGAGTCTGGCGATGTCGATGTGGACAGTTGATTCACGGCAATAAAACGGCGAGCGGGGCGCGGGTGTGAACTGCACCACGCTATTTGCTCGCGTCCGTATCGCGTCTGCGCCTCGTCATAACTTGCGTCCGTGCGAGCGCTCATCCCGCGCCGGCATCACTTCACATCGAACTCCACGCGATCGAGTTCGGGCACATTGAGGTCGATGAGCTTGCGGGCAACACGACGGTCGTGCGCCCCAAGTGTCTCGCTTGTCGTTACATGGGCGACAACCTCGCGCTCGACGAGGCCCTCCTCCCCGCCTTCGGTGGCCGAGGTTTCGACGGCGACGGTGTAATCCTTAAAGCCCGGCAGTACCGCGGCAAGTTCGCGCGTAGTTTCGGTGACGCCATAGCCGTCCTGCACGCCGGCCTGCGCCGAGCCAATAGACCCCGCGGTCATAACGATGCAGGGGATGGCAAAGATCACCGTGCCCACGATGATGCGGCGGCGCACCTTGTGTGACAGCTCATCGACCTCGGCGTTTTCCTCGGCGGTCACAATGCCGTCGCCGTTGAGGTCACGCTTGAGCGGTACACGTAGAAGAAGCAATACGGCTTCGGCCGCCAGCGCGATAAAGACAACGTTGATGCCAAATTCGTAGAGCGCCGAGAGAAACAGCGACCCGCTCGCGATGGCGATGCCGTAACCCGCCGCGCACAGGGGCGGCATGAGCGCGGTTGCCACGGCCACGCCCGCGATAAGCGTCGCGGGCTCCTGGTCGCGCGAGTTGCCCAGGCCTCCGGCAAAGCCACCCGCGAGCGCGACGGCAAGATCCCAGACGGTGGGTGTCGAGTTGTCGATGATAGCGGCCGTGGTGGTGCCGAGCGGTGAGAGCTTAAAGTACAGCGTGGACGTGATCAGGCAGAAGGCCATCTGCAACGCGAGACCGGCAATGGCCTCGACGGTAATCTCGCGGTCGAGCGTGGCGATGCCATATGCCATGGCAAGGACCGAGCCCATGAGCGGGCAGATGAGCATGGCACCTACAATGGCGATATCCGAGTCGATATCGAGGCCGATGCTCGCGATCAACATGGCAATGATCAGGATGCATAAGTGCGAGCCAGTCAGGCGCGCCCCGTTTACAAAGCGCTTGCGAATCACGTGATAGGGCGCGCGTCCCTCGCGAATGTTGAACGCCTGCTTAAGGAAACGGGTGGCATTCTCCATGGCCTCGCTGTGTGCAGGGCGTATACCGTGACGACGATGATGACGCTCGCGCAGCCGCTTGATCTGTTGTTTGTCGAGTTCCATGCTTACCTCGTTTAGCTTCTGAGCCGCTTCTTGCGTCTGTCGTCTTTACTCTACACCGCGTTAGGCGAGGTGTCAGACAAGGTTTGTTGACCTGGAAGTCAGGCCAATCGACATGGCTAAAACGCCGTGAGGATCATAAGAGTCAAATAGACAAAAAAGCGCGGGGCCGGATGGTCTCCGACCCCGCGCTCTGTACGGGTACGTTGTTGTTGGGTTTATCCCAGCAGGCTCAGACCGACGGAGACAAACGCCAGAATAACGCCGACGATGGACTCGCCGCCGAGCAGGCCGCTGGCGACGACCAGGCCCTGTTCCTGGAAGGCGGCGTCCTTGGCAGCCTTCTCCTCGTCCGAAAGACCAGCGGTGGCGTCGCGGTGGGCGGACCACTTGTCGTAGGCGAGCTTAACGCAGGAGCCCAGGAAAGCCGTGAGCGACATATAGAACGGCAGGTACACGCCCAGGCCGATCATCATGGCTGGAATGCCGAGCCAGTACATGACGATACCGGCGATAAAGCCGCCTGCGAACCACGGCACACTCGGGATGCCCGAGACCATGGTGGCGACGACGCTTGCCTGTGCGGCAACGAAACTCTTGTCGGGACCAAAGGCGTCCGGACCATAGGCGGTGACGAGCGCGACCATGACGGCGGCAGCGACCAGGGCGCCCACGATGCCGCCGATGGCCTGGCCGACCCACTGTGCGCGCGGGTTGGTGCCCAGCACGGCGCCGGCCTTAAAGTCGTTCATGACGTCGCCCGCAAGGCCGCACGCTACGGCCACGATGCCGGCGATAAAGAACAGCTTGACCTGAGCGAGCTGCGCGAAGGCGGCAACGATGAGCATGACGATGAGGCCGAAGATCTCCATGGGGTCGATGCCCGTCTGGCCGCAGCTCTGCGCGCTCATGATGGTGGTGACAAAGGTGAACAGCGTGACGATGACGGCCGGAACGGGGCCAAGGTCGAGCACGATGGCGATGATCACGGCGATGGCGGCAGCGCCCAGGCCGATGATACCGGCGTCGAGCTTAAGGGAGCCCGAGATGAGCGACTGCTCGTCGGTGTCGGTGGAGCTGTCGGCGGCAAGGCCGCGGACGATACCGGCGACCTGCGGCAGGATGTCCTTGAGGACGACGGCGACGCCAAAGCCCATCATAAGGCCCATACCCAGGGACTTAACAATGCCTTGTGCGGTCATAACGTCAAACAGACCGGTAGCGGTGCCGCCGACAATGATGCCAAAATTGCCCAGTAGCGCGCCGGCAAACCAGAATGCGACCGGGGCGAAGCCCACGAGGAAGCCGACGGAGAGCAACATGGGCGAGTTGTAGATGGCAAAGGTAACGCCGGGGATATTGAGCGTGCACAGCATGCTGGGCACCACGCCCAGGGCGTCTCGAAGCACGCTGTAGATGCCGGCGATGGCCATGGAGCCAAAGAGCTGCTTGCCAGTCTTGCCGCCGGCCTCGGTGGCGCGCAGGGTCTGAGCTGCGGCGTTGCCGGTGGGGAACTCCAGCGCGGCGTCCACGATAAAGTGACGGTGGATGAGTGCCGTGGCCAGCAGACCCAGGATGGTGCCGGCGAGTGCCACGATGAACATGTCGAGCCAGCTGATCTGGTCGGCATAGCCCAGCATCCAGGCGCCCGGGATGGTAAACGCCAGACCGCCGGCGACCATGGCGCCTGCTGACATGATGGTGTGGGTGACGTTTGCCTCGTTGAGGCTGGCGTTGCCCATGAGCTTAAGGAAGAACAGCGAGATGACGGCAGCGAAGACGATCGGCCAGGGGAGTGCGCCCATCTTGAGGGCGGTGTAGGCCGAGCTTGCCGTGATGATCACGCAGCCAAGGACGCCGATGACGACGCCGCGCAGCGTAAGTTGACCGCGCATCGAGGTGCGGTTCGAGGGATTGCTCATATAAAACTCCTTTGCGTATATCCGCTTCCCCCGGGAGCGCCGTTACGGATACGGCGCGGGAAGTCGGGTTACCAAGGGCCGCCGCGTGAGCTCGCAAACGACCGCGCACCAGTATAGCCGCAAGCTAGTCATTTTGGGATGACTGGTTTAGGTAGGCGATATACTGCTGGACAGACGAAAGGAGCGCCGACGATGCTTAATGGGTACGCATATATATTGACGGTCGACGTGGGCAACACGTTCATTCGCTTTGGCCTGTTTGCAGAGGATTCGGCCGCGGCGCAGGAATGTCCGCTTGCGACGTGCGAGATCACCACGCCGTCGAGCATCACAGCAGACGAGGCGCGCATGCGTCTCGTGCAGGTCATGGCCGCACTGGCGGCCGATGCGGGCATGCCGGGTGCGCTTGTGCCCGCGGCTGCTGTGCTGAGCTGCGTGGTCCCGGCGCTCGAGCGCCCGTGGAAGGCGGCACTTTCCCGCACCTGCACGGGGCGCGTGCTCACCGTGGGGCCGGGACTTAAGACCGGCATGCCCGTGCACTACGACGATCCGGCCGAGATCGGCCCCGACCGCATCGCCGATGCCGTGGCGGCCCGCGCCGTCTACGGGTCGCCGTGCATCGTGATTGACCTGGGCACGACGACCAATATCGAGGTCATCGACGCGCACGGTACCTTTGTGGGCGGCGTTATCGCGCCGGGGCTGGCACTCGGCGCCCGTTCGCTCTCGGCGGCAGCAGCGCGCCTACCCCAGGTTGAGCCCTCGGCGCCCACACATGTAATCGGCCACAACACGCGTGAGGCCATGCGCTCGGGTGTGGTTTTGGGCGAGGTAGCCCGCATCGACGGCATGCTCGACATGGTGCTTGCCGAGATGCGCGCGACCAAGGCCGCGGGGGAGGGCGATGTGCCCATCGTCATTACCGGCGACGATGCCGAGGCACTTGCGGCGCTGGTCGGCCATAGCCTGACGGTAGACGACGCGCTGACGTTGCGGGGTCTCGCCGAGCTCTACCGCATCAACCAAAAGCCCCGCCGCGCGTAGGGCGAGGGGCTGGTGGGATAAGCGCCCCTACCTTTCACCTGCTACAATGGGCCAAACTATTGCGATTTCGGAGGTGTCTGCCATGTCGGACGATCTTCATCAAACCGCGTCGGGCAAGCGCCGCGACGTTATTAGCTGGGACGAGTTCTTTATGAGCGTGGCCATCGCCGCGCAGCGCCGTAGCAAGGACCCCAACACGCAGGTGGGAGCATGCATCGCCAGCACCAACCACCGCATCCTTTCGGTGGGTTACAACGGCACGCCCTCGGCGCTCAACGACGACTTTTTCCCGTGGGGTACGAGCGATGACCCGCTGCAGGACAAGCACAACTACGTGGTCCATGCCGAGGCCAACGCCGTGCTCAACTACCGTGGCTCGCTCAAGGACCTCGAGGGTTCCACGGTCTACGTCACGCTGTTCCCGTGCCACGACTGCGCCAAGATCCTGGCGCAGGTGGGCGTGGGCGAGGTCGTCTACCTGGACAATAAGTATGCCGACACCGATGACGGCCGTATCAGCCGCCGCATTCTCGACTCCTGCGGCATCAGCTACCGCCAGGTCATCGTCGATGTCCAGATTGGTACCGGGGGACAGGCTCGGCAGTAGCGCGTGCCAACGCCAGCTGGCGGCAAAACAGCCAAAAGAGCCCCGTCCCAAATTGACTGCTCGTGAAAGTCGTGTCCGCACGCATGGCTGGCGCCTAAGCGGGTACATGGCTGTAGTAACATAGCCCCTGTCCGCGGGCGTGCCCGCGTTATTGTGAGAAAGGAGCCCCTGTGGCTGTTAACGAAGAGCTGCTTAAGAAGGTTCTTGAAGAGATTCGCCCCAACCTGCAGGCCGATGGCGGCGATATGGAGTATGTGGGCGTCGACGACGAGGGTGTTGTCAAGCTGGAGCTGCAGGGCGCCTGCGCCGGCTGCCCCATGAGTTCGCTAACCCTTTCCATGGGTATCGAGCGCATCCTGAAGGAGCATGTGCCCGGCGTTACCCGCGTTGAGCAGGTCAATGCTTCCGGCGAGGCCGAGGACCTGTACGACGAGTACGCGCCGTTCTAAGACGCGAAAGCTGCGGACGGTACGCTCCGCATAGACGTTACGCCCAAATATGCGGCTGCGAGCGTAAGGCCCGCGGCCGCATTTGTATATAGGGAGCAAGGGATCGATATGCTCAACGACCTCTACCATATGCTTGATCCCGTCGCGATCTCGGCGGGCCCCATCACCATCTACTGGTACGGCCTGGCCTATGTGGTCGGCGCCCTGCTTACGGCAGTCGTTATGTATCGCACGCAGCGCCGCTGGGGCTTCGACATTACGATTGATGACCTGACGAGCGTCGTGGTCGGCGTGGTCTTTGGCCTCATCATTGGCGCCCGCCTGTTCTACGTCATCTTTTACGGCGATGGCTACTACTGGACGCATCCGCTCGAGATCTTTGCCACCAACGAGGGCGGCATGAGCTTCCACGGTGGCCTGGTCGGCGGCATCTTGGGCGGCATCATCGTGTGCCGCATGTATAAGCTCGACGCCTGGACCATCGCCGACCTTGCTGTTATCGGCGCTCCGCTGGCGCTGTGTCTGGGACGCTGCGCCAACTTCGTAAACGGTGAGCTGTGGGGTAAGCCGACCGATCTGCCCTGGGGTGTGGTCTTTGGCGGCACCGCGGGCGATATGCCGCGCCATCCCTCCCAGCTCTACGAGGCGTTTCTTGAGGGCATTGTGCTCTTTTGCATCCTGCAGGTGCTCAGCCGCAAAAAGCCGCTGCTGCCCCAGGGTACGTTTATGGGCGTGTTTGTGATGGGGTACGGCATCGTCCGCTTTCTCGTTGAGTTCGTGCGCGTGCCCGATGCCCAGCTGGGTTATCTGCTGGGTGGCGTCATCACCATGGGCCAGCTGCTGAGTTTGCCGCTCGTGATTGCCGGCCTGGCGCTCATCATCTACGCCCGCCACCGCAACCAGCCCCAGCGCGTCTACCTGGACGCCTAACCAAGACCACCACAAAGGGGACGGGCACCTTTGTGGTGGTCTTGCCGAGTTTGATAGGTTTCTAGAAAGGCTTTCGGACTGTGAAGGATTCCGACCTCTCCACAACGGCTGCGCGCGACGCTGCCCGCATCGTCTGGTTTAAGCGCTACCCCGCCAAGCAGACGCTCATCGCATTTTTGCTCGCGCTGTTGGCGACCACGGCGTTTTCCATCGATCCCGCCCCGGTGTCGAGCAACGCAGTCTTGGCAATTGACCCCAAAGCCTCGGGCATGCTGTACGTGTGCTACGAGGTGCTCCTCTCGTTTGCCGGCCATACCGACGCGGTCATGCTGCTTGCGCTTGCCTGCCTGCTCACGCTGCCGTTTCGCTACGTATTCTTTGGCCGCGGCGATGCTTGGCGTCCTTCGGTGATCCTTCCGTCGCTGTTCTTTGCCGTCTGCATGGTGTTTGGCCGCAGCTACGACCTCACCGATTCGGCCGAGATCGTGCTCGGCGACAAGGCTCGCATCATCTGCGCCTGGATAGGCGGTGCGGGCTGGATGCTCTTGGCGGTCGTTGCCTTCTACCTGGCTTTTGAGTGTCTAGATTGGCTGAGCTCCCGGCGCATTCCGTTTTCCGAAGCGCACTTTGGCCGCGTATGGCGTGTGGCTCACGCCGTGCTCTCGATCCATCCCTTTGCCGGGCCCTTTCTGGTGCTTACGATTGCCTGGGCGCCCACGCTCATCGCTTCGCTGCCCGGCCTTTTTATGGGGGATACGGGTGCGCAGATTCGCCAGTGGTTCAATTACCCCAACGGCACGAGTGACTACCTGCGTCTGCTCAATCCCAATGTGTTGCTCAACGGACATCACCCCGTGGTGCACACGGCTATCATCGGTTCGTGCGTCCAGCTGGGGCTTTCACTATTCAACAGCGCCAACGCAGGTCTTGCCATCTACACCTGCGCTCAGTTCGTCATTACGGCCGCCTGCATGGCCTATTCCATCTCGTCGCTGCGCAAACTGGGCATGAGCCTGCCGGTCCGCGGCGTGATCTTGCTGTTCTTTGTGTTTATGCCCATGTTCTCCAACTACGCGGCCCTGCTTACCAAAGATGTGCTGTTTGCCGACGCGTTTTTGGTGCTGTTGGTGCAGACCGTGAAGTTCGTGGCCTGCGGCCTGCCCCGTCGCGATGCCAATGCCGAGCGTGCGGGCGAACAGAGGCCCGTGCTCTTTGCGCGCCACGACTGGCTGCTGCTCGCTCTGGGCGCCATGGGTTCCACGTTTCTGCGCAACGGCGGCCTGGTGTTTCCCCTGGCGGCATGCGTAATCGCGGCGGCGTTTTGCGCATGGGACGCGCATGCGGCTCGTCGCGCAGCCAAGCAGGCTGGTGCTGCGCCTTCGGGCGCCATCCCGCGTTTCCGCTGGGTGGGAGTTCTTGCTGTGCTTGCACTCTGCCTTGCCTCTAATATGTACTTCACCAAGGTCTTTATGCCGGCGCACGACATCACGCCTGGTTCCAAGCGTGAAATCCTCTCGATTCCGTTCCAGCAGACGGCTCGTTTCGTCCAAAAGCACGACGGCCTCAACTCGGGCGTCAACCCCACGGTTAAGGAGGACGGCACCATCGTGGAGGCTCCTTGCGACGGCTTGGTGACCGACGAAGAGCGTGCCGTGATCGACCGTGTGCTCAAGTACGAGAATCTGGGCCGCCGTTACAACCCCGACAAGTCCGACGCCGTCAAAAATTGCTTTAACGAGTACGCCTCGCAGGAGGACATCAAGACCTATTTTGAGGTGTGGGCGCAGATGTTCAAAAAGGATCCCGAGTGCTATATCTCGGCGCTCATCAATAACTACTACGGCTACTTTTATCCGAGTGCCCGCGATGCGTGGGTCTACAGTACGTCGCGCAGTGCCGAGATTATGGCACGCCCCGATAATCTCAAGTACTTCGACTTCCATCCGGTCGATAGCAAGGTTGTGCGCTGGTGCGACCACCTGATCAACCTGTATCGCGTGGCAGTACAACGCATCCCGTTTATCTCGCTCACCATGAGCTCGGCCACCTATGTGTGGATCATGATCGCCGTGGTGGTCTATCTGCTACGTCGTCATTCGTGGCGCGGGCTGGCCATTTGGGTGCCGCTGCTGGGTGTGCTCGCTGTGTGCCTAATCGGTCCCTGCAACGGCTCGACCTACATGCGCTACCTGTATCCGGTCATCGCCTGCATGCCCTTTGCCATCGGCGCCACCATCACCCGCAGCGACCTCCTCTGGTCCTAATTTGGTGCAAAGGGGACAGGTTACTTTGCACCAACCCCTTGCACCAAGGGGCTGTATCATCACGACGCCTTCATTTTGGGGTTTATCTCGCAGGCCAGTAGGTATATCATAACGACGTTTGTTTATATTGCCCGAGCATCTGCGCTGGGCTTTAGGTCGAAACCGATAGGAGACACGTATGTCCGGACACTCTAAGTGGGCCACAACCAAGCATCGTAAGGGCGCGCAGGACGCCAAGCGTTCCGCCCTCTTCTCCAAGCTGAGCCGCAACATCACCGTTGCTGCCCGTCTCGGCGGCGACCCGCTGCCCGAGAACAACGCCAGCCTCGCTGCTGCCGTTGCCAAGGCCAAGGCTCAGTCCATGCCTAAGGACAAGATCAAGTCCGCTATCGACAAGGCTTTTGGTTCGGGTGCCGATGCCGCCGTCTACGAGAACATCGTGTACGAGGGCTATGGTCCCGCCGGTGTCGCCGTCTACGTTGACTGCCTGACCGATAACCGCAACCGCACTGCCGCCGATGTCCGTTCCGCCTTCTCCCACGCTGGTGGCAACCTGGGCACCTCCGGCTCCGTCGCCTTCCAGTTTGAGCGCAAGGGCCAGATCGTCGTCGCCAAGGAGATCCTGGACGAGAACGCCAAGAAGGAGACCATGATCGCCAACGGTGCTGCCGGTGACGAGGATGAGTTCATGATGGCAATCGCCGAGGCCGGTGGCGAGGACTACGAGGACGCCGGCGAGGAGTGGATCGTCTGGACCGCTGCTAACGACGTCATGGCTGTTTCCAAGGCACTCGAGGAGCAGGGCGTCCAGGTCAAGGGTTCCGAGACCACCATGGTTCCGACCACCCCGACCGAGGTCTCCGGTACCGACGCCAAGAAGGTCCAGCGCCTCATCGACCGTCTCGAGGAGCTCGACGACGTCCAGGATGTTTACAGCACCATGGATATGACCGACGAGGTCATCGCTGCCCTCGAGGAGGAGTAGCACCCGCGCGGGTTAAGCCGCGCATATCTGGGCATAATGAAGCGAGTATGCAAGCCTCGTGGAATAGATGAGCCGGATCCGCGTGCGTAGAGCACCGGACCCGGCTCTTTTATAATGATGCGAATCGTTTTGCATTCTGTGGACCGAGACCCGAAAGGAGCGCCGCATGCGCGTGCTCAAACGAGCCCTAGCAATCGTGTACCTTGCCGCCGCCATCGTGGCGCTGGGCACGCTTGTCTGCCAGTTCTGGGGACCGTATACGTATCGCTTTATGCTGCTATTGCGTGACACCATGCCTCGCGTCGTCGTTACGGTGTGCGCCGCCATCGTGGCGCTTGGCGTGCTCATCGGGTTTTTCCGCTTGATGTTCGCGCGTCGCGAGCCGTCCTGCGTGCATCCGGCGGGGGAGCGCAATATCGAGGTCACGCTCGCAGCGCTTTCCTCGTGCGCCCGCGCCGCGGCGGAGTGCGATGATCGTGTGATGGTTGAGCATATCGAGGCGCGCGTTCAAGGCTCCGACGAGTCGCGCGTTCGTTTTAAGGTAGAGGCCATCGCGCTTGATGATAAGGACGTTGCCGCTCTTGCCACCTCGATGCAGCAGCGCATCGAGAAGGCCTGCGACACCATGCTCGGCACGCCGGGCACGACCGCGCGCGTCCGTTTTTTGCCGTCCAAGACTACCGTCCAGACCGTGGAGGTTTCCGGTGAGTGATACCAACCAAGACAAGACCGCCCGCACGCCGCGCCTGACGATCGATCAGAACGCTACGCCGGCAGGCGAGTCCGCCGACACCAAGCCCGAGGCCGGCGAGCAGCACGACAGCGCCGCCAACGACTTTGACGAGGCCATGGGTCTCATCAAAGGTACGGGCGCTGCTATCTGGAGCTACGCCGTGCGCCACCCCAACACTACGCTCGGTGCCGTGGCAGGCTTTATCCTCGCCGTGCTGGTACTTACATTGGGCCTGTGGGACACGCTCGTCATCGCATTCTTTGTGTTGATCGGCGCCGTGATCGGCCAGATTCGCGACGGCGAGAACGGTATCGTCAACTTCTTCGGCCGTCTGTTTAGCGGCCGCTAATACGTATTCGACTGTCGCATCCGCGGCAGGCATAAGGAGGAACCATGGCTTTTAACACGAAGGTCGATGTGGCCGATACCGAGCTCGAAGCGAATGAGGCCGTTGTCGATGCCGGGGACGTGGCGCTCGAGGACGAGGCAGTCGTCGAGGCCGAGTTCGATGCGGACGAGGACAACGAGGAGATGGACGAGGAGGCGGACGAGTCCGAGGACTCGCTGACCTATTCCAACGGCGTGATCGAGAAAATCGTCGCCATGGCCACCCGCGAGGTGCCGCACGTTCTGGGCATGAAGGGAAACCTCATGCACTTTGTGCAGGAGCAGTTTGGTGCCGAGAACCTGACCAAGGGCGTGACGGTCGAGGTCACCGACGACAACCGCGTGGTCGTCAACATCTCGGTCATCATCGAGTATGGCGCCTATGCGCCTGCGATCTTCGACGACGTTAAGGCGCGCGTCACCGAGCGTCTGGCCGCGATGACCGGCCTTGAGGTGGCAGGCGTCAACCTACGCATCGAGGATGTCATCACCCCCGAGGAGTACGAGCACCGCACCAGCCAGCACGAATAACCTTCCAAAAAGGGACAGGTTTGTTTTGGCAGGTTTTATCTGCGTAAACGTCAACGGCCGGTCGCGCATGTAAAAGCGCGGCCGGCCGTTTTCTATATGCCCTCGATGCGGTCATACCGCTCGTCTAACTAAGGGTTGCAATCTTCGCGTTCCGCGTTACCCTAATGGGCGAATTGTTTCCAAATTGTTAACGAGGGGTTGCCGTAATGGCCGACGAACACGAGACCGAAAGCAAGGCATGGGCGATTGAAGCCGCTGCGGCAGAGGCGGCGTCGCGTGCCGCCGAAGAAGTGCATCGCCCGCCTGTGGTTCCGATGGAGCGCGTGGTCGGTCGCGAGGATATCGAACGTGGCGAGCGCGCCGGCCGCAAGCGCAGCCAGGAGCCAGGCTTTCCGCGCTTTTTTGCCGAGCTCAATCTGGGCCTGATTCTCACGGCGTTCGCCATCGTGGCCTTTAAAACCCCCAATCACTTTGCCTTCGGCGGCACCTCGGGCGTGTCGGTCATTCTTTCCACGCTGTTCCCGACCCTGCCCGTCGGCGTCTTTATGTGGATTATCAACGCGGTCCTGGTCGTTCTGGGCTTTATCTTTTTGGAGCGCAAGGCGATTCTGTGGAGCGTCTTCGCTTCGTTTGCGCTTTCGGCCTACGTCTCGCTGTTTGAGCTCTTCATTCCGACGGATGTTTCGATGACGGGTGATATGTGGCTCGACCTGTGCTTTGCCGTCATCTTGCCGGCGCTCGGCAGCGCTATTGTCTTTGATATCGGCGCCTCGACGGGTGGCACGGACATTCTTGCCATGATCCTCAAACGCCGCACCACGCTCGAGATTGGCCGCGCGCTGCTGCTGGTCGATATCGGCATCGTAACCATCGCGGCTTTCCTGTATGGCCCGCGCGTTGGCCTGTACTGCGTGCTTGGCCTGTTTGCCAAGACGCTCGTGGTCGATAAGGCTATCGAGAGCATTCACCTTCGTAAGGTCTGCACGATCATTTGCGCCGAACCGCGAAAAGTCGAGGAGTTTATTGTCAAGCATCTCAACCGCACGGCAACGATCAGCCGTGGCTACGGCGCCTTCTCGGGCAAGTGCGTCACGGTGATTATGAGCGTGCTGAGCCGTCGCGAGGCAGTGCAGCTGCGCCGCTATACCCGCGAGATTGACCCTGGCGCCTTCATCACCATCGTCGATAGCTCCGAGATCGTGGGCAAGGGCTTCCGCGGCACGAACTAGCGCGGCGCACCCTTCGAATCATTGAATAAAGCCGCCTACGTTGCAAATCGGCCATCTTGGAGTATTTGTCCCCACATTGGGCGATAATGTTGCCAAAGACATCGTTTGCGATCCAGGTGATTCGCTCTAGATACGAAGGGATGATTTCGATGTTCTGTTCGCAGTGTGGCGCCCCCATGGGCGATAACGACAAGTTCTGCGGCGTGTGCGGTGCCCCTAATACCGAGGTCAAGGCCGCCGGCCCCGCTCCGCAAGCTCAACCTCAGCCGCAGGGTCAGCCGTTTGCCCAACCGCAGCCGCAGCCGTTCGTTGCGCCCCAGCCGGCTATGAGCGTGCCCAAGGGCTGCATGGCGCAGGCCTTCAACGACATAATTAAGGTTCCCGGCGCCCTGGTTCGCGTATGTCAGATTGCCTTTTTGCCGGCGCTGATCTGCGTCGTGTCGGTGCTGGTGCTGTTTATCCCCGTTATCGGTGGCATCGCGGCGGCCATTGGCTTTTTGCTCGCTTACGTGGCAAGCGTGTGCGGCGCTGGCTTTGCTATCGAGTGGGGTCGCGACCTGTCGCTCAAGGACGATAACGGCATGGAGCGTCCGCTGCTGCGCTCGACCTCCTTTGGACTGGGCATCTTCTCGTCTGTCATTACGAACGTGCTCGGGTTCGTGGCCATTATTCCAGTGATTGGCGTGGTGTTCTCGGTGCTTGAGAGCGCTGTGATCGGTGCTGTCGGTTCGTACTATTACTTCGGTTCGAGCGGCCTCGAGGGCGCACTCATCGGGTCGATGGGTCTGCTTGTCTTTGCCATGATCGTATCGGCGGTGTTGGGCATCTTCTTTAAGATGTTTGGCGATGCCGCTGTGATGCACTTTGCAGTCGCCGGCCGCGTGGAAAGCGCGTTTTCGCTCGAGAAGGTTTGGAAGTCCTATAAGGCCAACCTGGGCAAGTTGTTCTGCGCATCGATTCTCCCCGAGTTTTTGACGGGCATTGTTTCCAATATCATCACCTGGATTTTCACCGCCATCTTTGGTTTTGTTGCCGCGCTGGGCATTAGCAGCTATGGCTACTACGGCTACTATTCTCGTCCTTCGGGTCTTGAGGCAATCATCGAGGGTGGCGGCATTACGCTCATCCTGTTCCTGATGATCATCGCCTTTGTCACCGTGTTCCTGAATGTGTTTGGCACGATGCTCAAATATCGTGCCGTTGGCTACTGGGCCGCGCGCCATGCCAGCGGGTGGGCCGATGAGGATACCGATGATGTCCTGACGTTTGTGCTCCCGGGTGAGAAGAAGCCTGCTCCTGCGGGGTTCAATCCCACGGCCGCCACTGGTGCTGCACCTGCCCCGGCACCCGCGCCTGCACCTGCTCCGGCACCTGCCCCGGCACCTGCCCCGGCACCCGCGCCGGCGCCTGCTCCGGCACCTGCCCCTGCGCCCGAGGCGACGCCTGCGGAACCCGATTGGAATGCCGTTGCCACGCCGGCGGATGAGCCGGGCGATGATCCTGCTGCCGAAAACAATCAAACCGAATAGTCGGTCGAGGCGCCCTGGGCAACTGAGCCCGGGGTGCCTTTTTCTGCTGCGAAAGCAGGAAAAGGCATGGGAAAACGGTTGCAGCAATATTTTTCGGAAATTGGTCAATGTTGCGCAACAACGTCGCGGCTATTGTTGAGAACATAGACGTGTAAGGTTTGAAGGCGTGCAACGCCTTAGGAAAAGGAGAAGCTTATGTTCTGTCCCACTTGTGGTTCTCCCATTTCGGATGATGCCAAATTCTGCCCTGTCTGCGGTTCTGCCGTTGGTGCCGCTTCCGCTGCTCCTGCTCCGCAGCCCGCGCCGCGGCCTGCACCTCAGCCCCAGCCTGCTCCGCAGCCCACGCAGATCCAGCCCACACCGGTTCAGGCGGTTCAGCCCCAGCCTCAGCAGCAGTACACCGGCCAGCAGCAGTACGCCGGCCAGCAGCAGTATACTCAGCAGCCTGCACCTGCCCCGATGGGCTATGCTCCGATTAAGACTGACCGTGGCGTGATCGGCTGGCTCCTGCTTTCCATCGTGACCTGCGGCATCTATTCGTATTACTTCCTCTATTGCCTCGCCCGCGACATCAATGTCATGTGCCAGGACGACGGCGATTCCACGCCGGGTCTGGCGGCATTCATCCTGCTGTCGTTCGTGACCTGCGGCTTCTACGGACTCTACTGGTACTACAAGATCGGTAACCGCCTGCAGGCTAATGCTCCTCGCTATGGCCTGATGTTCCAGGAGAACGGTACCACCGTTCTTATGTGGCAGATTGTCGGCGCGCTGCTGTGCGGTCTTGGCCCCATCTTTGCCATGAACATCATCATCAAGAACACCAATGCCATGGCAACGGCTTACAACACCCGTCTTGGCGCTCGTGCCTAACGATAAGAACGGCGTGAACAGCTCCCAGGGACATAAGGGCGCGGCGGAGCTCATTCGCCGCGCCCTTTCTTGCATCGGCGCGCTCTTTGTCGCCTGGCTCGCACTCTACCTGCTCGATATCGGCTGCGTGTTTCACCTGATGACGGGCATTCCCTGTCCGGGATGCGGCATGACGAGGGCCTGGCTGGCGGCGCTGCGCCTCGATTTTGCGGCGGCCTTCGCTTATCATCCGCTGTTTTGGGTAGTGCCGATTGCGTTCGTGCTCGCGTTCGTGCGCGAGGAGGTGGCATCGAGCAAGCTAAAGCGTGGCATCGACATTGCGGTTGTTGTTCTGTGCGTGCTGGTCGTTGCCGTATGGATCGTGCGCCTTATCAACCCGGCAGACGCGGGCCTGCTCTTTGGTGGTCACGCTCCCGCCGGAGTTCCCACCGATATCATCCATCTCAAAACCCCACGCTGGCTCACCATCCTTCGCTCTTACCTGTCGTGACGGAGGACGCGCTAGAAAAGCGGTCGACACATAAGCGGGGGCGAACGTTGAGATAACGTTCGCCCCCGCTTTGCTCTAGCCAGGTTGTTACGGGTGGGCGTGACGGCTACTCGTCGCGCTTCTCCTCGTGGCGAGCAGCGGCACGGGCATCGTGAATGCCCTTGATCGCGGCATGGCGGGCGGTGCGGGCGTCGTGCACGGCGTCGCGGGCCTCGGCGGCCGTTGCCTTGGCAGAGCGCAGCTTGGCTGCCAGGTCGGGATTGGTCTCGGCAACCGCGGCGATCGTAGGGCCGTCGAGCTCTTCTTGCGTGGGCTCGGCCAAAAAGTCGATGGCATACTGAGCGGCTACCATGGAGCCCTTGGCGAGCACGCTCTCGTCGATCTTGTAGAAGCAGGAGTGCTGGGCATAGGTGGCGCCAATCTGGGGGTTGCGCGTGCCAACAAAGGCGAGCACGCCCGGCACGCGGCGCAGGTACTCCGAGAAGTCCTCGCCCGAAAGCGTGCCGCGGTAATGGCCCTCGCCTGCGGGGCCCAGGCACTTGAGCACAGCTTGGCGGCAATGCTCGCTCGAGGCGGCATCGTTTTCGACCTTGTAGTTGGCGATGGTGTAGTCGGTGAGTTCGGCCTCGGCGCCTAGTGCTGCTGCGGTGTGCTCCACGATGCGGCGCATAAGCTCGGGCATTTCCTCATGCGTCTTGTCGCCATAGGTGCGTACTGTGCCGGCGAGGTACGCCGTGCCGGCGATAACGTTGCGCGCGGTGCCGCCGTGCAGTTCGCCGACGGTGATGACGGCGGGTTCGTAGGGGCTAATCTCGCGCGAGACGATGGTCTGCAGGGCGTTGACAATCTCTGCTGCCACCATAACGGCGTCGTGGCCGCGCTGGGGCATGGCGCCGTGGCACGAGGTGCCGCGGACATCAATGCGGAACCAGTCGGTGTTTGCCATGCGCGGACCGGGCTCGCAGCTCACGGTGCCGGCGTCGACCTCGCTCCAGATGTGTGCGGCATAGGCGCCGTCGACGCCATCGAGTACGCCCGTGCCGATCATGAGCTTGGCGCCCTGGCCGTTTTCCTCGCTGGGCTGGAAAACGATGCGAATCTCGCCGTGGATGTCATCGGTCATGTGGCGCAGAATCTGCAACGTGCCGAGCATCATGGCGATATGGCAGTCGTGGCCGCAGGCATGCATGCAGCCCTCGTTGACGCTGGCGAACTCCTCGCCGGTTTGCTCGGTGACAGGCAAGGCGTCGATGTCGGCGCGCAGCAGGATGCGGCGGCGCGGCGTGCCATCCTCGCGGTAGGCATCGGGCGCGGTGCCGCGAAGCGTCGCCACCAGGCCCGTCTTGAGCGGACGCTCGTAGGGGATATTCATGGCGTCGAGCTGGTTGGCGATGTCGGAAGTCGTGCGCTCCTCGGCAAGGCTCAGCTCCGGGTGCTTATGGAAGTGCCGGCGCTGCTTGATGATATAGGGTTCAAACTCGGCGGCGATATCCTGGATGGCCGCGGTGACGTCGTCTGCCGCGCGAACCTCGGTTGCCGCCATAATCTGTTGTGCCTTGGTCTTCGTCATGGTCGATTTGCTCCTTGCTGGCTCGATCGCAAAATCGTACAGGCTCTCTCCAGTATGCCACCTGCCGCTAGGGCTGGTAAAGTTGCCGTTTGCCGCTTGGGGTTTTGTTGCAAGGGCGGGGGAGTACACTCGGGGGTGTTGAATTACCTGCCAGAGATGGGGATGCTCATGCAGCATATCGATCGGATTATCCGCTCCAAGAACGTTTTTACCGCCCAAGACGGTATCGATACCGCCCGCGAGCTGGCGATCGCCATCGCGGGTGATCGCATCGTCGCAGTCGGCGCGCCCGATGACGTGATTGACGCCGCACCTGCCGCCACGCCGGTGGTCGATTACGGCGAGCAGTTTGTCTGCCCCGGTTTCCACGATGCGCACCTGCATTTCTTCCATACTTCGGTTGGCTCCTCGCCGTACATGCTCATGGATATGGGCACGTCCGAGGCAGCATTGGTGCAGCATGCGCTCGAGTTTTCCCAAGGCTTGCCAGATGACGCCTGGGTCGTGACCCAGGGTTGGCGCGATTACCGCTGGGATCCGCCCGAGCACCCTACCAAGGCCTCCCTCGATGCGGCATTTCCCGATCGTCCCTGCGTTATGTACTCGGGCGACGGGCACACGCTGTGGCTTAACAGCCGCGCACTCGAGGCGCTCGGCGTTACGCGCGACAGCGAGCCTCCGGCGGGTGGCAGTTACGACAAAGATGCAAATGGCGAGCTTACGGGTATCGCCCACGAGGCGGCTGCTATGCAGCTGCTGCCGCGCTGCCTGGAGTGGCTGGGCGAGGACCGCATCGCGAGCGCTTACGCCGACCAGATGAAGCGTATGGCCGAGCAAGGCATCACCTCAATCTGCGATATGTCGCTCATGCCCATGCCGGGCTGCGACTTTATTCGCGACGATGTTTACGACAAGCTGCAGGCCTCCGGCAAGCTGGGCATCCGCGCCCATCTGTTTCCCACGCTGCTGGATGACCAGTCGCGCTTGGAAGAACTCCAGACCCGCTACGCGAACAACGCGCTGCTCTCGGCGCCAGGCTTTAAACAGTTCTTCGACGGCGTGTCGAGCGAGCATACCGCATACCTCACTGAGCCCTATACCGACCCGCGCTTCCCGGGCGACCAGGGCCGCCTGACGGTCCCTGTCGAGCGTATGCGCAAGTTGGTTTTGGCGGCAGCCGAGCGTGACCATACCGTGCGCATCCACGTTATCGGCGACGGTGCCATCCATGCTGCGCTCGATATCTTTGAGGAGGCGGCAGAGCTCTACGGCTTGCCCCAGCACGGCCACAATACGCTTGAGCACCTGGAGAATCTGCTGCCTCAGGACATCGATCGTCTGCGCAAGCTCAACGTCATTGCCTCGAGCCAGCCTTGCCACATCACGCTCGACCCGGGTGGCCCGGAGCGCGACCTGGGCCTGGAACGCAGCCGCATCATGTGGCCGTTCGCAACTTATCAGCAGCGCGGTATCCGTCAAGCTTTCGGTACCGACAGCCCCATCACGGCCGTTACCAGCATGAACGTGCTCTACACGGCTATCACGCGCCAAGATCCCCGCAGCCACTGGCCCGAGGGCGGCTGGCTGCCGAGCGAGCGTATCGACGCGGCAACGGCCCTGCGCAGCTACACGCTTGGCAGCGCGTACGCAGCGGGCGACGAGCAAAACCTCGGCAGCCTAGAGCCCGGCAAATACGCCGACCTGGTAGTCCTGGACCAAAACCCGCTCACCATCGACCCCCAAGAGCTGCAAGCCACCAAGGTTCAGGCCACCTACCTGGCAGGCAACTTGATTTACGAGCGCTAATATTCATGTCGTACCGTTAAACGCGGCTCGGGCAGCCTATTTTGGGATGGCGCTCGAGCCGCGTTTGTTTGCCGATGGGGGTTCGTTAGGAGCGTCCCCTCTCTGCTGGATTTGGGCGCAGGGTGGAAGCGCTGCTGCTCCGCGCGCTCAATTGGGACATCAGCGATGCTTTCTCTTAGCGTTTTGCATACTTCCAGTTGCAGATTGCAAAAAAAGTTGAGATGTTCTTTCCGGTCCTGATGTACCCCCGCCTGGGCCGTGCAAAAAATGGAGTATTCAGCACCGTGAGCTCTGCCGGTGCCGCTGCAGTCGGGTGGCATTGCGGAGATCGACGTTATTTTGGGGTCCGGTGCGGCGCGAGGCACGCTTTTTTGTCCTGACGGGGTTTGCCCGTCGACCCAAATCGCCGGTCAAAGGCGTTCTTGGGACCAATATGGTGTGTCCGGCGCGTATGCAGCCGTCCTGGCCTGCTGAAAACTCCCAAAAATGCACGCTGCTCCCCAGGGGACCCGTGCGAGCGGCGAAAACCATGCCCAAGTCGCTGCCCGCATCGCCATTTTGCTGCACTGACTTTTCTGAATACCGGGCCCGAGATTGGTCAACCCTAGGCTCCCGGAGCTGCGTTGGGGTCGGTTTCGTTGGCGGCCGCCTGCTTATGGGTGGCAAAGACCGAGCCTTCGTGGTCGAAGAGCTTACGATATTGCATGCGGTCCAGGCGATCGCGCGCATTAGCGGTCTTGGCGGGAACGTTTTTGGCCTCGGCTGTATACCAAACGCCGTGCGCATCCTGCGCCCCCACCACGTTTATCGCCGGCATGTGCGCTCGGTTTTGCAAGCGTGCGCGTTGGTAGGCGGTGAGCGGGGCACCGATGGCATTGAGTGCGAGTGCACCGACGTTATTGATGCTTGTGTTGAGTTCCCCACTCGTTTGTGCGTTGCCGGCGACATCGTAGTTCGCCCAGACCACATAGCGTGTCTGCCAGATGCGCTCGGTATGGGTGGCATCGTCCTCATCGGTAAAGTAGAGGTCGTTGTAGCGGTCGGTGAAGAACGGCTGGTGGTCGCCGTATATCACCACGACGACGGGGCGGTCGAGATCACGCAGCTTTTCCAGGAAGGCGGCGAAGGCGGCATCGGACGCTTCCATGAGCGAGCAGTATTCATTGGTCCAGGTGATAACTTTGTTGGACACACCTTCGACGGCAAGGTGCAGTTGCTGGTCGGTGGGCACCAAGCCCGTGTCATAGGCGGAGTGGTTTTGCATCGTCACGTCGTGGATGAAGATCGGCTGGTCGCTCTGCTTTAGTACCTCGAGGCACTTGTCATAGGTGGCGGCGTCGGTGACCTTGCGGCAGAGCTCGGGTGCGCCGGCGAAGTCCTCGATCGAGAGGAACTCGTCGAATCCCATGTCCGCGAAGACGTTCTCGCGATTCCAGTTGGTGGCGTGGTTGGGGTGCATGGCCACGGTGCGATAGCCGAGTCTCTTGAACTGACGGGCGAGGTTCTCGCTCGGGGCCAGGTTGTAGCTCATGAACGGGTAGACGCCAGCGCCCAGGAATGCCATGGAGTGTCCGGTTAAGAACTCGAACTCGCTGTTACAGGTGCCGGCACCGAAGGCGCTCATGTAGCTCACTCCCTGCAGAAGCGCGTTATCGATGGCTTTGAAGCGCTCGGGCCCCTTATAGCCACAGCCCAGTTCGTTAAAGATTGAAAGGTCGGCGAAGGACTCGTTCATGATACAGATGACTGAGGGCTTGAGCTGGTCAAACTGTTCGACGGCAGCGGCACGGGAGGGGTCGGCGATGCCGTTCGTGCCCGCGTTCCAGCGCGCGGCAAGGCGCTTGATGATCGCCGAGGCCTCACCGCTCTTGTAGTGCTTGGGTTTAGGCGGCACCATTTTTTGCGCGCTCGAAATAAAGGTGGGGAGAAACCCCTGACTGTAATAGCTTTCGAGGGGCTTCCAGGTATGAAGCTTGATGCCCAAGGTGTCGTAATAGCTGATGAAGGCCTGCGCCCCCAGTGCGGCTCCGGCAACAAGTGCGGTACGACGGTCGACGGAGAGGGGGAGTTTGGATTTGGTTGCGACTGGATGCTCCCTCGGCGCTGTCGATGTCCCCTCGGTTGCCGGAGACGCCTTTGAGTCCTTCGATTTCAAGGACGCAGACATCGCATGGTCGATGGACTCGGGGGACGTTTCCGATGCGCGGCGCGGCGGTCGCCCACATGCATCACGCGGAATGAGGACGATAAGCGCGATTCCCAAGGCCGCGGCGGCAAGCCCCATGAAGCAGAAAGTGCTGAGCTCATAGGTGTAGCTGCCGGCGACCGTCGCAGCGGTCGAGAGGGCGAACAGGTCTCCGGGTTGGATGGGCATCGATTTGAACGTGATTACGAAGTACTCGGCGATACCGATGCTGGCGAGCGCAACGATGCCAACGATTGCGGGGGTCTTACGGCGGTGCGGCAGATAGAACAACAGGCACAAGAAGCAGAAGATGAGCAAAAGCTCTAAAAGTGCCGGTCCGGCCTGCATCTTCCATAGTTCATGGTTGGAGGGCAGCTCGAGGGCGAGCATCGAGCATATCGATGCGCCGCCGATCGTTGCCAGCGTACGGGGGTAGGGATGGTCGGTCATCCAGCTTTTCAGATCCTTCATGCTCATCTTCATCGTCTCTGTTCCTTACTCCTAGTTCAGCGTCTTCACGAGCTTCTCCAGGTTGTCGTTCATGATGGGTGGGTAATCCTCGCCGGCTTTAAGCTGTTTGTCAGTGAGCCCCTCGACGGGGTCGAGCTGGACGCATTGTCGTCAGAAGCGGCGAGAGCAAAGACCGCACTTAAAAGGGGCATATATGCCGCCGCCATGGGGCCACGGTGACGAATAGGACGCCGCTTGGGATGGCGACGGTAGATTCGGTTGTCCATAGATTGCTCCTGAATTGAAAACGGCTGCGTCGGGGTGCCGACGGCCGAAGGCGATGCCGCTGTGGCACGCGGTAGCTATTTGATTCAATTGGGAGCCGTTAATCGTCCAGACGGACCCTGAGGGATAATAGGGTGACCGGGGCATATGAAGATCGCTCGGTGCCGATGACGGCTAGGGCGGAGATCAGCAAGAGGGTGATGAACGATGTCGCGCCCACGGGGACGGTGTCACCGCCACGGGCGATCGACAGATTGCCGGCGAGCTCGGCGCAGATGGTGCAGCCCGCGCCGGTGCAGTCATGATGCAACTCATGGGCGGTTGCGATGGGGGAGAGGATGGTTACCGCGAGAAGGGCGAAGACGAGAGCCAGGGCGAGCAGGCGAGTGCGAACGGGCGGCATGGAGTCGCGTGCATCGCGATTCGGTGCTATATCTCGCCATGCCGAGGTGCTCAGCTCATCAGTCATCTGCCCTCCCTTCCTCTCATCTGGGCATATTTCATCTGGAGGATTGTAGTCTTGAGAAGCTGATTCACAAAGTTGCCGCGCTAAAACTTCATGCTTTCCGGTCCGCCTTGGGGCTGCGCATAAGTTATCCTCCGACATTCAGAAAATCTAAGTGCCAAAAAATAAGATTTTTTGACTCTGTGTTGTATAACCCGCCATTCGTGGGTACCATTCAACGCGTACGCAAACAAAAAGGGTTAACCCGCGCGGCATGACCGCGCGGCCCACAAAGGAGGAAACAAGCATGTCGTCTTTGAAGCCGCTTGCAGATCGCGTCCTGGTCAAGCCCGACGAGGCCGAGCAGAAGACCGCTTCTGGTCTGTACATCGCCAGCAACGCTCAGGAGAAGCCGCAGCGCGGCACCATCGTTGCCGTTGGCGCCGGTAAGGTCAACGACAAGGGTGAGCGCATCCCAATGGACGTTCAGGTCGGCGACGTTGTCATCTACGGTAAGTTCGGCGGCAACGAGGTCAAGGTCGACGGCGAGAAGTATCTGCTGATGCGCGCCGACGACATCTACGCCGTTGTCGAGGCCTAGTCTCGTCAGAATCTCTGATTCGTCTTTGAACGCGTCCGCCGCATAAGACTCGGAAGCGGCGACGCGAGTCACATTTCTTTTGGAGGATTACCTACCATGGCAAAGAACATTACGTTCAACACCGATGCCCGCGCCAAGCTCGCCAAGGGCGTCAACACTCTGGCCGACGCCGTTACCGTCACCATGGGCCCCAAGGGCCGTTACGTCGCTCTGCAGCGCACGTTCGGTGCCCCGACCATCACCAACGACGGCGTTTCCGTCGCTAAGGAGATCGAGCTCGAGGACAACATCGAGAACATGGGCGCTCAGCTGGTGAAGGAGGTCGCCACCAAGACCAACGACACCGTGGGTGACGGCACCACCACCGCAACCCTGCTCGCTCAGGCCATCGTCAACGACGGTCTGCGCAACGTCGCCGCCGGCGCCAACCCGCTGGCTATCCGTCGCGGTATCGACAAGGCCGTCAACGCCGCCGTCGCCGAGATGAAGAAGCAGGCCAAGCCGGTCGAGACCAAGGAGCAGATTGCTTCCGTCGGTACCATCTCTGCCGGTGACCCCGAGGTCGGCGAGAAGATCGCCGAGGCTATGGAGGTCGTGGGCAAGGACGGCGTCATCACCGTCGAGGATTCCCAGACGTTCGACATCACCATCGACACCGTCGAGGGCATGCAGTTCGACAAGGGCTATGTCTCCGCTTATTTCGTCACGGACAACGACCGCATGGAGGCCGTGATGAAGGATCCGTACATCCTCATCACCGACCAGAAGATCTCCAGCGTTCAGGACATCATGCCTGTTCTCGAGGCTGTCCAGCGCGCCGGCCGTGGCCTGCTCATCATCGCTGAGGACATCGACGGCGAGGCTCTGCCGACCTTGGTCCTCAACAAGATCCGCGGCGCCCTCAACGTCTGCGCCGTCAAGGCTCCGGGCTACGGCGATCGCCGCAAGCGCATCCTCGAGGACATCGCCGTCCTCACCGGTGGCCAGGCTGCTCTGGACGAGCTGGGCGTGAAGGTCGCTGACATCACCGCCGATATGCTCGGTACCGCTAAGTCCGTCACTATCTCCAAGGACAACACCGTTGTCGTCGGCGGCGCTGGCTCCAAGGAGGCCATTGACGCCCGTATCGCTCAGATTAAGGGCGAGATGGAGAACACCACCTCTGACTTCGACCGTGAGAAGCTCCAGGAGCGCCTGGCCAAGCTCTCCGGTGGCGTTGCCGTCATCAAGGTTGGCGCTGCTACCGAGTCCGAGCTCAAGGAGATCAAGCACCGCGTCGAGGATGCCCTGCAGGCTACCCGCGCTGCTGTCGAGGAGGGCATCGTCGCCGGCGGCGGCGTCGCCTTCATGGACGCTGCTCCTGCACTCGACGCTGTTGAGCTCGACGACCCCGAGGAGAAGATCGGCGTCGACATCGTCAAGAAGGCTTTGACCGCTCCGGTCGCCACCATCGCCAAGAACGCTGGCTTTGAGGGCGCTGTCGTGGTCGACAAGGTTGCCGAGCTGCCCGCCGGCCAGGGTCTCAACTCTGCCAACGGCGAGTGGGGCGACATGATCGAGATGGGCGTCCTCGACCCCGTCAAGGTCAGCCGCGTCACCCTGCAGAACGCTGCTTCTGTCGCCAGCCTGATCCTCATCACCGAGGCCACCGTCTCCGATGTGCCCAAAAACACTCAGCTTGAGGACGCTATCGCTGCTGCCACCGCCGGTCAGCAGGGCGGCGGTATGTACTAAGGCCGACAAGGTCTAGAACTCCCACCGGGAATCCGGGGGCGTGACGGGGGTTTCTCTCCGGAACGTCCTCGGACATGCAAAGAGGCTCCGCATCGCGCTTCGCGCTGCGGAGCCTCTTTGCGTCCTGCGGAATATTCCGGAGAGAAACCCCCGTCACGCCCCCGGATTCCCTGCGTTTACGGCCATGAGGTCGGCGTGGTCGGAGGTCGTGGCTGATAGGGATACGTGTCCCGGTTGCTGTTTCGCGCTTTGCGCGAAAGACGCACCACTTTGGGGTGAGTGAGAGATGTGGTTGTTGCGGTAACTGATCCCCGCCACAAATTATCCTTGGCATACTTGCGCGAAAGCCTACTGGTGCTACACTTGCAATTGCTGTTTCAGGGCGGGGTGAAATTCCCCACTGGTGGTAAATCGGGCGGTGCCAAAGGGGTGCCGTGGCGCAGGCGAGGTGTCTGCGACCGAGCCGATGAGTCCGCGACCCGGGTGTGCGTTGGTTCGCATGCCGGCTGAACTGGTGAGATCCCAGTACCAACGGTTAGAGTCCGGATGAAAGGGGCAGGTGATCTTATGTCTGAACAGTCGCAGCATATCCATTTTGAGAACACGAATAGGTGGAGCACCAAACAGCTCGTTACCATGGCGTTGATGTGCGCCTTGGGCGCCCTGTTTATGTATGTGCAGCTGCCTATCCTTCCCTCGGCGCCGTTTTTGACGTATGACCCGTCGCTGGTGCCGGCGATGGTGTGCGGGTTTGCGTATGGTCCTGGTGCCGGCACCGCTGTTGCCGCTATGGCGATCGTTATCCATGCGCTTACCACGGGCGATTGGGTCGGTGCGCTTATGAACTTGGTTGCCACGCTGGGCTACATTCTGCCTGCGGCTATCGTCTACCAAAAGATGCATACCTATAAGGGTGCCGTTATTGGCCTGGCGCTGGGCGTTGTTGCCGCTACGGCGCTTTCTATGGTCGCAAACCTTACCATTGGTGTTTGGTTCTGGTATGGCTCGGTCGATGTGATCGCCCCGCTCATGATTCCTGCCGTGCTGCCGTTTAACCTCATCAAGACCGTGCTCAACTCGGTGTTGACATTGGCGGTGTACAAGGCGGTCTCCAACCTCATCACACCCAAGAAGGACCAGGTCAAAGGCCGCGCATGATTGAGTGTCGGGGCGTTTCCTTTAGTTATGACGGTGCCACACCGGCGCTCGATGGCATCGATCTGAACATCGAGGATGGCGAGTTTTTCTGCATTCTCGGCGGAAACGGGTCGGGCAAGTCGACGTTTGCCAAGCATTTGAACGCGCTGCTGCAGCCCGATGCGGGAACGGTGCGCGTCAACGGCATGGACGCGTCCGATCTCGAGCTGGTCTACGACATCCGTTCGACTGCGGGCATGGTGTTCCAGAATCCCGACGACCAGCTTGTGGCGACGCTTGTCGAGGACGATGTTGCGTTTGGTCCCGAGAACTTAGGGGTCGAATCGGCCCAGATCGCGCAGCGTGTTCGCGAGGCGCTGAAGGCCGTGGGCCTGGTGGGCTTTGAGCGCCACGAGACCCATGCGCTTTCGGGCGGCCAAAAGCAGCGCGTGGCGCTTGCCGGCGTGCTCGCCATGGAACCGCGCGTGCTCATATTGGACGAGGCGTCCTCGATGCTCGATCCGCGCGGGCGCAAGGGCCTTATGAAGGCCTGCCACGCGCTGCACGAACGCGGTATGACCATCGTGATGATTACGCACTTTATGGAAGAGGCCGCTGAGGCCGATCGCGTTGCCGTCTTCCAAGCGGGCCGCGTTGCCATGCTCGGTGCGCCCGAGGAAATCTTGACGCGGGCGGACGAACTTGCGCAGCTCAACCTGGACATGCCGGAGTCGTGCCGTCTTGGCAGGGCGCTTCGCGCGAAGGGCGTGCCCATTTGCGCACAGGTGCGCGAGGCGGATATGGTCGCCGATATAGCGCAGGCTTATGCCGAGCGGAGTAGGACAGGCATCGCCGGGCGGCCTTTCGCATCCGATCCTCGTATTCCCGACAACGTCTCCTCTGCAATCGATAGCGCAGACGCGCTGGAGCCCGTCATCGAGATTTCGCACCTTTCGTATAGCTATTCGCTGAGCGCCCGCGAGCGTCGTCGTTGGCGCAAGCGCTCAGCCGCCGAGGGCGCATCGAACAAACAGGCCCTCTGGGGCAACGACCCTAGCAGCCCCTGGGCGTTGCGCAATGTGTCGCTAACGGTGCGCCGTGGCGAGTTCCTGGGCCTTGCGGGCCATACCGGTTCGGGTAAGTCGACGCTGGTTCAGCATCTCAACGGCCTGATTCGTCCCCAGGAGGGTTCCGTTTACGCGTTGGGGCTCGACCTGGCAAACAAGAAAGATGCCGCCGCGGTTAAGGCAAAGGTCGGCGTGGTGTTTCAATATCCCGAGCGTCAGCTGTTTGCCGAGACCGTGGCACAGGACGTGGCGTTTGGTCCGCATAACCTTGGCTTGTCACAGGCCGAGGTTGCCCGCCGTGTTGCGTCATCGCTCGCGCGCGTGGGCCTCGACCTGGCCGCGGTGGGCGACAAGAGCCCCTTTGAGCTCTCGGGCGGGCAGCAGCGGCGCGTGGCGTTTGCCGGCGTGCTTGCCATGGAGCCCGAGGTCCTGGTACTCGATGAGCCCATGGCGGGGCTCGATCCGGCGGCACGCAGTGATTTCCTGGAGCTCATCGATCGACTTCACCATGGGGGCCTGACCGTCGTCATGGTCTCACATAGTATGGATGACCTTGCCAATTGCTGCGACCGTATTGTCGTGATGAACGAGGGCGCGGTATTTGCCGAGGGCACGCCCACTCAGGTTTTTGCGCGTGCGGATGAGCTCAAGTCGATCGGCTTGGGTGTTCCCGCTGCCCAGCGCATGGCGCTGGCGCTTGCGGAAGCGGGCGTGCCGCTGCGTTGCGGCGGGCTCTATACGGTTGAGTCGTTGGCCGACGAGTTGACAGATTTGCTGATCGGTCGCTCAGACGGTTCTTCTAACGTCTCGGACAAGGCCAAATCCGAAACGATCGCGCGAGAGGAGGGCTGCTAATGGAGGCGTTTTCGTTTGGCAGCTACTATCCCGGCGATAGTGCAATCCACCGCCTGGACCCGCGAACTAAGTTGCTCTTGGGCTTTGTGTTTCTGATCACGACGCTCACGGTCGGCAGCTTCCGCGGACTGGTCCCGGTCGCAATCTTCGTTGTCCTGATCTATACCGTGTCCCGGGTGCCGGCTCGTCGCGTCCTGTCATCGATGGCGCCGCTGCTGGCAATCGTCGCGGTGGTCGCAGTGCTCAACCTGTTTTCCGACCAGAGCGGGCGCATTCTGTGGCAGCTCGGCTTTTTGCAGATAAGCGAGGGCTCGCTGCATTCCGCCGTCTTTATGGCGTGCCGCCTGACCTTGATGATGGCCGGTGTGAGCGCTATCACGCTCACCACACCGACGCTCGACCTCACCGCGGGCTTTGAGCGCCTGCTCGCGCCGTTTGCGCGTGTGGGACTTCCTGCGCACGAGCTCGGTATGATTATGGGTATCGCGCTGCGCTTTATGCCGCAGTTTGCCACCGAGATAAAGCAGACGGCCGATGCGCAGGCGAGCCGCGGTGCGCGCGTGACGGGAGGCCCGCTCGGCGGCGTGCGTATGCTCGGCAGTGTGGCGATTCCGCTGTTCACGGGGGTGTTCCGTCATGCCGAAACGCTGTCTGCCGCCATGGATGCCCGTTGTTATCATGGCGAACAGGGCCGAACGCGCCTGCATACGCTTGTGTTTGGCCGCGGCGATGCGCTGGCAGCGGTGGTGACGATGCTGCTGCTCATCTGCGTCATCGTCATCAATCTTCAACTTGTTTAGGCGCGATTCGAGCGCAGGAAAGGGGTCCCCATGACCGACAACGACCGCACGGCGCAGCTCGAGCGCGCCTGTTCGTATCTCAGGCGCATTCCGGCGTGGTATCTCGCCACGATCGACGCGACGGACGGACATCAGCCGCGCGTGAGGCCGTTCTCGTTTGCCATGGTCGATGATGACAAGCTGTGGTTTTGCACCTCGCGCGATAAGGATGTGTGGGCCGAGCTCAGCGCGAACCCCAAGTTTGAGCTTTCGGGCTGGAAGCCGGGGGAGTGCTGGATCGTATTGTCCGGCGAGGCCGCGCTCGAGGACGATGCGGTGGTGAGCGACCGCGTTCGCGAAGCAGGCTTTAAGCACATGGTGGGCATTGGCGAGAAGCATGAGAGCGCCAACGACGGTCGTCTTGCGTTTTTCTCGGTCCGCAATATCGCCGCCCGCTTCTGCGATATCGACGGCAGCGAAGAGCATCTGGAGCTCTAGCGCGTCTCAAATTAACTACCCATCCCAAAATTGCGAGCGTCAGGAGGAAACGTGGACGGATTGAATACGGTGTTGGAGTATCTGACGTCGGTGCCGGCATGGTATTTGGCGACGAGCGTTGACGGGCAGCCGCATGTGCGTCCGTTTTCGTTTGCGCAGATCCAGGACGGCAAGCTGTGGTTTGTAACGGCGCGCACCAAAGACGTGTGGCAAGAGCTGCTGCAAAATCAACGCTTCGAGGCCACGAGTTGGTGGCCGGGCCATGGCTGGCTCATCTTGCGCGGGCATGCGGGTCTGGATGACCAGGCCGCTCCCGATATGCGCGAGGCAGGCTGGAAGCACCTGGAGCGCCTAGGCGAGCACTACGAGGGCGCAGACGATCCAACGCTCATCTTCTTTAGCGTGGAGGAACCCGAGGCCTTTATCTGCAACCATGACGAATGGGTGCCGGTCGAGCTCTAAACGAGTCTCTCAGCAAGTTTCGACAATTCAAATTCTCGCATGTAACGGGCCCCACATTGCAACGTCACCGTAAGGTGCACTGGGCAATATGGGGCTCGTATTTATTTGTCAATTCCTTCGCGTGAATGTGTCGGGACTGTTTCAATGCATGAATATGCAAATGATTTGCGTATAAATGCATCTTTTGGTGCTAAAGTTTCAACCCACTTCATAACGACGGCTGCAGGATGCGTATTGGTGCATAACTGCAGACAAGGAGTCTGATATGTCATTAAAGGTTGGAATCGTTGGTGCGGCTGGATATGCCGGCGCCGAGCTCATTCGCCTCGTCCTCGGTCATCCCGAGTTTGAACTTGCTGCCATAACGTCCAACGCCGATGCTGGCCAGCCGTTGTCTGCGGTGTACCCGAGCTTCGCCGGCGTAAGCGATCTTGTCTTCACGACGCATGATGCCCCCGAGCTCAAGAACTGCGACGCGGTCTTTTTGGCCGTGCCGCACACGGCTGCCATGGCACAGGTGCCCGCCCTGCTTGCCGCGGGAGTTTCCTGCATTGACCTTTCGGCCGACTATCGCCTGAGCGATCCGGCCACCTTTGAGGCCTGGTATGCCGCCGAGCACACGGGCCCCGAGCTACTCAAGAGCCGCGCCTTTGGTCTGCCCGAGCTGTTCTGCCAGGATTTGGAGACCGCCGCATCTGACCATGCCGACGGCAAACCCGTGCTGGTCGCCTGCGCCGGTTGCTATCCCACCGCAACGAGCCTTGCCGCCGCGCCTGCCGTGCGCGCTGGCTGGGTTGCCCAGAGCGGCCCCGTGATCGTTGACGCTATCAGCGGTGTAACGGGTGCCGGTAAGTCCTGCAACGCCCGTACGCATTTTTGCAGCGCGGACGAAAACCTGGAGGCCTATGGCGTGGGCAAGCATCGTCACACGCCCGAAATCGAGCAGATCTTGGGCCTAACCGATCGTGTCGTCTTTACCCCGCACCTGGCACCGCTCAAGCGCGGTCTGCTCTCTACGGTGACGATGCCGCTTACGCCGCAGGCTATCGATACCTTGACCCTTGAAGACGTTGTCGACCATTACAAGCAGTTCTACGCCGGTCGCACCTTCGTGCGCGTACTCGATGCCGGCCAGCAGCCCAAGACGGCTTCGGTCGTCGGCACCAACGCCGCCCAGATCGGCCTCGCGCTCAACAAGCGCGCGGGCGTTCTGGTGGCTACGGGCGCCATCGACAATCTGTGCAAGGGTGCAGCAGGCCAGGCGGTCCAGTGCGCCAACATCGTCTTTGGTTTTGACGAGCGACGAGGCTTGCCCACAGTGGCGTGCCCGGTGTAGCACATTCGATTGTTAACGATTTGGTAGTCGGGCATCGAGTGGGGCGCCACTCTTAAGCTGGTCTCATGATTGTGGCTGGCATGGCGCACCAACCGATGCCCCTTTTTTGTTTGACATAAGGAGTCATAAAGACGATGAATGCAGAGCAGTTCGATATCAAGATTCGTGCCGTAGAGGGCGGCGTAACGGCGGCGGCCGGCTTTAAGGCGGCGGGCATCCATGCCGGATTCCGCAAGAATCCCGAGCGCCTGGATTACGCGCTCGTCGTGCCCGATAAGCCCTGTCCCGGGGCCGGTGTGTTTACGACTAACCGCTTTTGTGCGGCGCCCGTGCAGGTGAGCCGTGCCAACTTGGGCGGCGCCGACAAGGGCTACGGCGTCATTGCCGGCGTTTCTATCAACTCCGGCAACGCCAACGCCGCCACGGGTGAGACCGGTCTTGCCTGCGCGCGCGAGACCTGCAACATCGCCTCGCAGGTCATCGGCTGCGAGCCCCAGCAGATTCTGGTCGCCTCCACGGGCGTAATTGGTCAGATTCTGCCGATCGACACGTTTGAGACTGCCGTTCCTGCCGCCTACGAGGCGCTCTCCGCCCACAGTGGCGCCGATGCCGCCCGCGCTATCATGACGACCGACACGCACTCCAAGGAGTATGCCGTGTGTTACCGCAGCGAGGCCGCGGGGCACGCAGGCAATGCCTATACGGTGGGCGGTATGTGCAAGGGCTCGGGCATGATCATGCCCAACATGGCAACCATGATCGCGGTCATCACTACCGATGCCCCCGTCGAGCCGGCGGCGCTCCACGCCCTGTTGCTCTCCACCGTCAAGCAGACCTTCAACAAGGTAACGGTCGATTCCGACACCTCGACTAACGACACCTGCATCATGCTTGCCTCCGGCGCCGCTGCCGCAGATGCCGAGCCTATTGTCGAGGGCTCTGACGCCTTCGACGAGCTGGCCTTTGCCGTGCATGAGGTGTGCGAGAGCCTGGCGCGCAACATCGCCGCAGACGGCGAGGGCGCATCCAAACTCGTGACGGTTAGCGTCACCGGCGCCGTGAACGACGAGGAGGCCGATATCGCCGCTCGTGCTGTTGCCAACTCGCCGCTCGTCAAGACCTGCATCGCCGGCCACGACTGCAACTGGGGCCGCGTTGCCGTGGCGCTCGGCAAGTGCGGCGTGCAGTTTAACCAAGAAGATGTGTCCATCGACATGATGGGTATGCCCGTCTGCCGTGATGGCCTGACCGTTCCCTTTGACGAGGACGAGGCGCTGCGTCGCTTTGAGGCGCCCGAGATTGTGATCTCGGCAGACCTGGGCGCAGGGGACGCGGCGACCACCGTGTGGACTTGCGACCTCACGCACGAGTACATCTCCATTAACGGCGATTACCGTTCCTAGACTCCCGATGTGCCGCGCGTCCCGCTGCAATCGCGGGCAACGAGGTGCGGCGCGATAGCTACACGAAAGACGAGGCAGACTATGAAGTTCGCACGCGATTGTCGCTCGAGCGAATCCAACGAAGTTACCGCGCAGCTGCTGTTCGAGGCGCTGCCGTGGATTAAGAACCTGACCGGTAAGACGGTCGTTATCAAGTACGGCGGTGCCGCCATGGTCGACGAGCAGCTGCGCCGTGACGTGATGAGCGACATCGTCCTGCTCAAGATTATCGGCATGCGCCCTGTTATCGTGCACGGTGGCGGCAAGGCCATCAACGAGGCGCTCGGCCACTACGACATCCCCGTCGAGTTTAAGAACGGCCAGCGCGTGACCACGCCTGCCACCATGGATATCGTGCGCGAGGTACTGGGCGGCAAGGTCAATCAGGAGCTGGTCGCGGCGCTCAACCAACACGGCAACCTGGCCGTGGGCGTGTCCGGCAGCGACGCCGGTACCCTTATCGCCGAGCCACTCGACCCAGAGCTCGGCCGCGTAGGCAAGGTCACGCACGTCAACACCGACTATATCGAGCGTTTGCTCGACAGCGAGTACATTCCCGTTATCGCCACGGTCGCAGCGGGGGAGGACGGTGGCTTCTTCAACATCAACGCCGATACCGCCGCCGGCGCCGTTGCGGCGGCGCTTCATGCGCACAAGGCGATCTTCTTGACCGACGTCGACGGCCTGTACAAGGACTTTAGCGATAAGGATTCGCTCATCTCCAATCTGACACTCGACGAGGTCAATGAGATGCTCTACGGCGGCGAGGTCGACAAGGGCATGATTCCCAAGCTGCGCGCCGCCGTCGATGCGCTTACCGCCGGTGTGTTCCGAGCCCACATCATCAACGGCACGACGCCGCATTCGCTGCTGCTGGAGCTGCTGACCGATGCTGGCGTCGGTACCGTGATCCACTCCACCGAGACGGCCTACGAATTCGATACGCATCCGCACCCGCTTTCGACGTTTGCGGCGCGCCTGACCGAGAACCTCGACGAGGTCGAGAAGCTCCAGACGGTCTAGCTGACCCGCGGTCATCGCGTCCCTGCACCCATAGCCCTGCGCCGTACGGCGCCCAACGAAAGGCATCCCATGTCACTTGCAACTCAACAATCGCTCGAATCCCATTACGTTATGCATACCTTTGGTCGCTTTCCGGTAGAGTTTGTCGAAGGCCACGGCATGAAGCTCACCGGCGATGACGGCCGTGAGTATCTTGACTTTCTTGCCGGTATCGGTGTGTGCAGCCTTGGCCACGGCAACCCTGCAGTGCTCTCGGCGCTCGAGGCGCAGACCAAAAAGCTCATGCATGTCTCCAATTACTTCTACATCGAGCAGCGCGGACAGGTCGCGGCGCTGCTGTCCAAGCTTGCCAACGACGACGTAGATGGTGCGTGCGTGCTGGCCGATGCCATTGCCGCCGGCGATGAGACCACGGCCGCTGCGCTCGGTGCCCCGGCTGCGGACGAGCAGGTGTGGGAGACGTTCTTTGCCAATTCTGGTGCCGAAGCTAACGAGGGCTCGATGAAGCTTGCACGTCTGTACGCCAAGCGTGCTGGTAACGGCGGCAACACCATCGTATGCATGCGCGGCGGCTTCCACGGCCGTACGCTCGAGACCATTGCCGCCACCATGCAGGATTGGCTGCAGGACAGCTTCCGTCCGCTGCCGGGTGGCTTTGTGGCCTGCTCGCCCAACGATGTCGACGAACTGCGTTCGATCTTTAAGCAGCTGGGAAGCGAGGTCTGCGCTGTCATGCTCGAGCCGATTCAGGGCGAGAGCGGTGTGCACCCCATGACCGAGGAGTTTATGGCGGCGGCGCGTGACTTGGCACACGAGGCAGGCGCCGTTCTTATCGCCGACGAAGTCCAGTGTGGCATCTTCCGCTCCGGCAAGCCGTTTGCATTCCAGACCTATGGCGTGGAACCCGACATTATGAGCCTTGCCAAGGGCATTGCCGATGGCGTGCCCATGGGTGCCGTGGTGGCAAAGAAGGAAATCGCCGACGTGTTTAAGCCGGGCGACCACGGCTCGACCTTTGGCGGTAGCTGCTTGGCTGTCGCGGCGTGCGCCGCGACGCTCTCCGCGCTCGTGCGCGGCGGCTATGCTGAGCATGCCGCCAAGGTGGGCGCCTATATGGAGCAGGCGCTGGCCAAGCTTCCGCACGTTACCGAGGTGCGCGGTCGCGGCTTGATGCTCGGCTGCGACTTGGATGACGCTGCGGGCGATGCGCATGATATTGTTGCCCGCGCGCTTGCCGCCGGCGCTGTGATTAACGCTACTGGTGCCCACACGCTGCGTTTCCTGCCGCCGCTTGTCTGCGAGGAAGTCGACGTGGACGGCCTGATCGAGATCCTGGCGGGCGTTTTGGGCTAACACGGCGCAATAACTTAATTTGGACCGGGTTCTGGACTGCGGGCGTGCCATATGCGGCACGATTCAGCGGTCCGGAACCCGTTTTGCTACCGATTTACCATGACTGGGATGGGCCGTGTGCAAAAAGTGGCAAATATGAGTACTGGCACTAACCTTGTAACATATAAAATAGGCGTTTTTAGACGAGTTGGGCCACATATGTCCAGTTTTGTAGTTAGTAAATTGGCTTAACTGGACTATTGATCGTCGTTCTAATGTCGGATTTGCCTTTTATGACTTCGAAAACGCTGCCATCAAAAAGGTGGCAGTACTCATATTTGGCATTTTTTGCACACGGGTATTCGCCAAGGGTCCATTTCGCCGCCCGCTTTCGCTTCGGGCCTGCGGCCCTCGCGTGCTGCGCTGGAAAACGCTTCGCGTTTCCTCAGCTCCGCACCCTGGCGGGTTCGAATCCCTCTGCACTGGGCCCAAACAAAAACGGTCCCCTTTCGAGGACCGTTTCCAATTCAGTGGTGGGCGATGAGGGATTCGAACCCCCAGCCTTGTGCGTGTAAAGCACCTGCGCTAACCGTTGCGCCAATCGCCCGTGCGGAGAGAGTATAGCAAAACAATCGCCCCATTCACCTCATATCCATTAAAGGTAACCGGCGCGTGTCGGCGCGGAGCTGATTCAGTTGAGATTGCCTGAACATTCCGTCCCTCTTTACACCCTCGGGTATACTCAAAAGCTACTGATTCGATTTGATACCCAGCAACAGCAGAGGGGATAGTATATGTGCGGTTTTGTCGGTTTTGTCGGTGGGACGGATAACCAATCCGAGGTGCTCACCAAGATGATGGACCGCATCGTCCATCGTGGTCCCGACATGGGCGGCCAGTTTATCGACGGCCGCGTTGCCCTGGGCTTCCGCCGCCTGTCGATCCTCGACCTGACCGAGGCCGGCGCTCAGCCCATGGCCAATGAGGACGGCAGCGTCGTCATCGTCTTCAACGGCGAGATCTACAACTTCCAGGAGCTTCGCTCCGAGCTCGAGGCCAAGGGCTATAAGTTCCACTGTGGAGCCGACACCGAGAGCCTCCTGCACGGCTACGAGGAGTGGGGCGAGGCCGTACTCGATCGCCTGCGCGGCATGTACGCCTTCGTCATCTGGGACAAGAAGAAGAACAAGCTTTTTGGCGCCCGCGACATCTTTGGCATCAAGCCGCTCTACTACTATCCCATGGCCGATGCGGGCGACGGCGCGCCGGGCGTGCTCTTTGGCTCCGAGATCAAAAGTTTCCTGGACTACCCGCACTTCCACAAGGCGGTCAACAAAAAGGCCCTGCGTCCGTACATGACGCTGCAGTATTCGGCAACCGAGGAGACCTTCTTCGAGGGTGTCTACAAGCTGCCGCCGGCGCATTACTTTACCGTAGACATCCCGACCGGCAAGATGAACATCGAGCGTTATTGGGATTGCGATTACTCCGCCGTCGAGAAGCCGTTCGAGGAGTACGTCGACGAGCTGGACGAGGTCGTGCACGAGAGCGTCGAGGCCCATCGCATCGCTGATGTTAAGGTCGCCTCCTTCCTCTCCGGTGGCGTCGACTCCAGCTACATCGCCGCTTGCCTCATGCCCGACAAGACCTTCTCGGTGGGCTTTGATTACAAGAATTTCAACGAGACTAACTACGCCAAGGAACTTTCCGACAAGCTCGGCGTCGAGAATGTTCGCAAGATGATCACCGCCGACGAGTTCTTTGGCGCACTCGAGGACATTCAGTATCACATGGACGAGCCGCAGTCCAACCTGTCGTCTGTGCCGCTGTGGTTCTTGGCCGAGATGGCGCGCAAGGACGTCACCGTCGTGCTTTCGGGCGAAGGCGCCGACGAGCTCTTTGGCGGCTACGCCTACTACGAGGACACGGTTCCGGTGCGCAAATACAAAAAGATGGTGCCGTTGCCCATTCGCCGCGCGCTCGGTAACCTGGCGCTGCATATGCCGTACTTCAAGGGCCATAACTTCCTGGTCAAGGGTGCCGAGATCCCCGAGAAGTCGTTCCTGGGCCAGGCCTTGGTATGGCCGGAGCGCGAGGTCGACGGCGTACTCAAGCCCGAGTACAACACCGGCGATGGCGCCTTCGAGCTTGCCGCTCCCATCTATGCGCGCGTGAAGGGTCAGCCCGAGCTGGTCAAGAAGCAGTATCTGGACATGAACATGTGGCTCCCAGGCGACATTCTGCTCAAGGCCGACAAGATGTGCATGGCGCACTCGCTGGAGCTGCGCGTGCCCTTCCTGGATCGCAAGGTCATGGAGTTCGCCGAGCACATTCCCGACCGCTACCGCATCAACGAGAACGGCAACAAACAGGTGCTTCGCCACGCCGCCAACAAGTCGCTGCCCGATGAGTGGGCCACCCGTCCCAAGGTGGGCTTCCCGGTGCCGATCGTCTACTGGCTGCGCGAGCAAAAGTGGTACGACTACGTCAAGGAGTACTTCACCGCGCCGTGGGCAAGCGAGTTTTTCGACACCGACGAGCTCATGCATCTGCTCGACCTGCACTTTGCGGGCAAGGGCGATTTCCAGCGCAAGATCTATACGCCGCTCGTGTTCTTGGTGTGGTACAAGCGCTTCTTTATCGACGAGGGCCAGCCTTCTGTTCAGGCTGCCTAGCCTCGGCTTTCGAATGCCTGCGCGTAACGGCTCCTCCGGGAGCCGTTTTTGCGCGAGCACGTTTCAGTTACTATGAAAACCGTCCCTGCCAAATGGCTGAGAAAGGCGAAAGATGCACCATTCGGATTCCGCGACCGTGACCACGGTCGATACGCTTGCCAAGCTTCTCGATGTGTGCGGCGAGCTGCACGCATCGGAGCAGGTTGACGAGCGTGCCGTGACCGGCTGCTCGTTTGATTCGCGCGCGGTTTCGGCAGGTGACGTGTTCTTTTGCAAGGGCGCTGCCTTTAAGCCCGCGTTTTTGAGCATGGCGCTCGATGCGGGCGCCGTCGCATTTGTGTGCGAAGAGTCGCTGGTCGAGTCTCTGGAGCCGCTGGCGAAAGAGAACGGCGCGGCGATGCTGGTCGTGGACAGCGTGCGCACGGCCATGGCCCTGCTGCCGCCGGAGGTCTACAACCGCCCCGACCACGACGTCAAGATCGTGGGTATCACCGGTACCAAGGGAAAGACCACGGCCGCTTTTATGCTTCAGTCCATCATCAAAGCGGCGGGCGAGTCCTGTGGCATGATCGGCTCGGTGAACACCGACGATGGTATCGAGTGCTACGAGAGCACCAACACCACGCCCGAGGCCCCCGAGGTCTGGCGCCATATCGCCAACTGCCGCGCGTCTGGTCGCCAGTCCATGGTTATGGAGGTCTCAAGCCAGGCGCTCAAGTACCAGCGCGTCGAGAACCTACCGTTTGACGTGGCGTGCTTCCTCAATATCGGGCGTGACCACATCTCACCGATCGAGCACCCGACCTTCGAGGATTATTTTGAGAGCAAGCTCAGGATCTTTGATCAGGCTAAGACCGCCGTAGTGAATCTGGGCACCGATGAAGTCGAACGCGTGCTGGAGGCCGCGTCGACGGCCGAGCGCTTGGTGACCGTTGGCGTCGAGCATCCCGAGGCGAGCCTGTGGGCAAGCGATGTCCGCATGGTCGGCTTTAACATCGAGTTTAACCTGCATGGCATGAGCGCCGACAAGCCCGAGGCGGGGGAGAAGGTCCTGCTGGGTATCGCGGGAGACTTTAACGTGGAGAACGCGCTGGTCGCTATCGCCGCCGCGCGCGAGATTGGCATCGGAATCGATGCCATCAAGAAGGGCCTCTCCAAGCTGCGTGTGCCGGGCCGCATGGAGGTCGTGGAGTCGAAGGATGGCCGCGTGGTTTGCGTTGTTGACTACGCTCACAACCAACTTTCGTTCCGCTCGCTCTTTGCGTCGGTCAAGCGCGCGTTTCCCGCCAGCCTGGTCATTGCGCTGTTTGGTGCCGCTGGAGGCAAGGCGCAGGAGCGCCGTGAGCAGCTTCCGCGCGAGGCCGCGCCATATTCTGATTTGCTGATCTTTACCAACGAGGATCCGGCTCACGAGGACCCGATGAAGGTCTGTCGCGAGCTTGCCGAGCATGTTCCCGACGATACCCCGAACAAGATTATCCTCGATCGCGAGGCTGCTGTGCACGCGGCATTCAAGGCGGCGCGCGAGGAATACGTCAGCCCCGGTGCGCCCACCATCGTCTTGCTGTTGGCAAAGGGCGACGAGGAGCTCATGCACGTGGGTGATGAATTCGTACCCATCGAGAGCGATCTTTCGCTTGCCAATCGTTTAATCGATGTTACCCAGTTTGACTAATGAACTGCGATGAGGGCGGCGTCCCGAGCGCGCTGCCGTTGCAAGCGCGTTTCCCCTCAAGCGAGGCGCGCCGCCTAAGACCAGAAGCCCCTTCTACGTAATGGAGTGACCATGTCCCACAATACCCTGCCGACCGTCGCTGAGCTTTCGGGCGAGATGCGCGAGCGTCTTGCCAAGGTTAAGTACGTCTTTACCGACCTGGACGCCACCATGCTCGCGCCCGGCTCGTGCGTGCTGCGCGACAACGACGGCAATCCCTCGACCAAGCTCGTCGAGGCTGTCGTGGCACTTGCCCGCGCCGGCATTCAGGTGGTCCCCACCTCGGGCCGCAACCGCACCATGATCCACGAGGATGCGCGCGTGCTCGGCCTCAACTCCTACATCGGCGAGATGGGTGGCCTGGTCATGTACGATCTCAAGGCCAACGATTGGGAGTATCTGACCGGCGATATGCCCTACGACCCCGCCTGCGGCCTCACGCCGCATCAGGTGATCGAGCAGACTGGCGTGTGCGAGAAGATTCTCGCCCGCTGGCCGCATAAGATCGAGTACCACAACGACATGTCGACTGGCTACAAGTACCGCGAGGTCACCGTCGGCATGCGCGGCGATGTGCCCGACGACGAGGTCCAGGCCATCCTGGACGAGGCCGGCTGCGGTCTGGTCTGGGCCTGCAACGGCCACCTGACACATCTGTCCAAGCCGACGACGCTCGAGCTCGAACGCGTCGAGGATGGCCGCGCGTTTAACATCAATCCCGCCGGCCTCAACAAGGGCGTTGCCATCGCACGTTTCTGCGAGCACCTGGGTATCGAGCGCGAGGAGACGCTGGCGCTCGGTGATTCCGAGTCCGATTTCTACATGGCCGACCACGTTGGCACGTTCTGTTTGGTCGAGAACGGCCTGACCAGCGCCGGCGCGCCCGAGTTCCTGGACGCTTGCGATAACGCCTACGTCACGCGCGGCAAGATTGTCGACGGCTGGGTGGCAACGGCCGAGCTGCTGGTCGCGGCTCGTTCGTAGCGCGGTCCTATCGTTCTGAGCCATATCTTTTCGAGAGAGAATCTGGTGAGGTAATGTCCGATATCGAGAATCTGGCCGGGGACACGCGCCCCATTGGCGTGTTCGACTCGGGCCTGGGCGGTCTGACGGTTGCGCGCGCCATTGCGACGGCGTTGCCGCACGAGTCCGTCTACTACTTTGGCGACACCAAGCGCTGCCCCTACGGCACCCGCACCGAGGACGAGGTGCGATCGTTTGCGCTGCAGGCAGGCCACTGGCTGTCGAAGCACGACGTCAAGATCATGGTCATCGCCTGCAACACGGCGACTGCAGCGGCCTTGCGTTTGGCCCAGCAGGTGCTCGACGTTCCCGTCATCGGTGTGATTGCGCCGGGCGCACGCGCGGCAATCAACAGCACCCGCACGCGCCGGGTGGGCGTGCTCGCCACCAACCTCACCATTCGCTCAGGCGCTTACACGCGTGCCATTCAGGACCTGGATGCCGGCGTCGACGTATACGGCTGCCCGGCTTCGAGTTTTGTCGAGGTCGTTGAGCACGAGCTCGCCTCGGGTGCGCATCTGCAGGAGCAGTGGCTCGAGAACGAGGACATCTTCGATACGCCTGCCGTGCGAGCGCTGGTCGGCGCCACGGTTGAGCCGCTGCGCGATCGCGGAATCGATACCGTGGTGCTTGGCTGCACGCACTTTCCGCTGCTCGTGGGGCCTATTCGCCATGCGCTGGGGCCCGGGGTGCGCGTGGTGAGTTCCGCCGAGGAGACTACGCGCGAGCTGACCGATATCCTCACGCGCCGTGAGCAACTGGCGGGCGACGCTGCCGAGCCGCAGCATCGCTTTGCCACTACGTCTGACAACATTGCCGAGTTTGCGGTGGCGGGTAGCTTTATCTTTGGCCAGCCGCTCAAAAGCATCGAGCATGTCGATATCGACGAACTGAAATAGATATAAGGTCACCGACCAAAGGCTCACGTTCGCCTTTTGCCGAAAGGATTTTGCTATGGAGTATATGCAGGTCAACCGCGCCAACGGCCGTGCCGCCGATGAGTTGCGCCCCATCAAGCTTACTCGCGGCGTCATGAAGCACGCCCACGGTTCGTGCCTGGCCGAGTTTGGCGATACGCGCGTGCTGTGCGCTGCCACCATCGAGGAGGGCGTGCCGGGCTGGCGCAAGGGCGCCAAGGCTGGTTGGGTAACGGCGGAGTACGCCATGTTGCCGGCATCGACCGGCAAGCGCTGCAAGCGTGAGCACGCCAACCGCAAGGGTCGCTCCATGGAGATTGAGCGTCTGATCGGCCGTAGCCTGCGCACCGTCGTCAACATGAAGGCGCTCGGCGAGTACACCGTCACCGTCGACTGCGATGTGATTCAGGCAGACGGCGGCACGCGTACGGCGAGCATTACCGGTGCCTGGGTGGCGCTGCACGACGCCCTTGCTATGTGGGTCGAGGCCGGCAAGATCGAGCGCATCCCGCTCACGGGCCAGGTTGCTGCCATCTCTATGGGCGTTGTCGACGGCAACACCCTGCTCGACTTGGATTATTCCGAGGACAGTCACGCCGAGGTCGACATGAACCTTGTCGCCACCGATACCGGTGAGATGATCGAGCTCCAGGGCACGGGCGAGCAGGCGCCCTTCGACCGCAAACGCCTCAATGCCCTGCTCGATTTGGGCGACAAGGGCATTGCCGAGCTCATCGAGCTCCAGCGCCAGGCCCTCGCCTAACCTGCCAAAAAGGGACAGGTTTATTTTGGCAGGTTTTATCTGCGGAAACGCCGATAGATAAGGTTGATGCCACATGGAAAGGGAGACGCCGAAGGGCCAGTCCCTTTTACGTGACTTTGCTATACGGACAAGGAGGCCAGCTATGGCACTTGAGAAGATCGACATCGACACCCTCGACCCGGCGGCGACCATCGTCGTGGCAACGGGCAACGCCCATAAGCTCACCGAGATTGAGGCCATTTTGGGCAAGGTTATGCCCGAGGTTCGCTTTGTGGCGCTCGGCCAGCTAGGTGATTTTGAGGACCCCGAGGAAAACGGCACGACGTTTTTGGAGAACGCCATCATCAAGGCGCAGGCTGCCGTCGAAGAGACGGGGCTCATGGCCATTGCCGACGATTCGGGCCTGGTCGTCGATGCTCTGGACGGCGAGCCGGGCGTGTATAGCGCACGCTATGCGGGCGTTCACGGTGACGATGCCGCCAACAATGCCAAGCTGCTCGTGAATCTGGAGGGCGTGGCCGACGAGGACCGCACTGCGCGCTTTATGAGCGTCGTCGCGCTCATCGACACGGACGGTTTGGTCACCTATGGTGAGGGCGCCTGCGAGGGCGTTATCGCGCACGAGGGCCGCGGTGATCACGGCTTTGGCTACGACCCGCTGTTCCTGCCGGTCGACACGCCGGGCAAGACCATGGCCGAGCTGACGGCGGACGAGAAGAACGCCATCAGTCATCGATTCCATGCGCTCGAGCACCTATCCGCCAAACTGACGGGCGAGGAGTAGACCGTGCGTGCGGTGGTGCAGCGCGTGCTCAATGCCGGCGTGACAGTCGACGGCGAGTGCGTGGGCAAAATTGGGCGCGGCTATCTGGTGCTGCTGGGCGTGGGCCATGGCGACACGCGCGCCGAGGCCGATAAGCTGTGGGGCAAGCTCCGGGGCTTGCGCATTAACGAGGACGATAACGGCAAGACCAACCTGGCACTTGCCGATGTCGACGGCGAGGTTCTCGTGGTGTCGCAGTTCACGCTGTTCGCCGATTGCCGTCACGGCCGCCGTCCATCGTTTACGGATGCCGGCGCCCCCGATGTCGCCAACGAGCTCTACGAGTACTTCCTGACGCTTGTGCGCGAGGACGTCGAGCACGTAGCGCATGGCATCTTCGGCGCCGACATGAAGGTCGACCTCGTCAACGACGGTCCATTCACCATCGTTCTGGACACAGACAATCTGTAAGTAGTCAATTTTGGACGGGGCTTATTTAGCTACTTGCGTATAGCGGCAACAGGGTGCTATAGTATTAGAGTTTTGTCTATCTTAGGGGTATTATCCCCTTTTTGAATTGCACCTTCTGGAGGCCCTGTTCATGGAAGAGATGGAAGTCAATCACGTCGACGACATCCACGAGAAGCTGACCGATATGGTGGGCGATCGCGTCAAGGTGAAGGCCAACATGGGCCGCACCCGCGTCGTCGAGCGCATGGGCACCATCAAGAGCGTCCACCCCGCCGTCTTTATCGTCGAGGTCGACGAGCGCCGTGGCCGCAAGTCGCGTCAGTCCTACCAGTATATTGATGTTCTCACCGGCCAGGTCGAGCTGTTCGACCCCGAGAGCGGCGAGCACATTTTTACCCCGCTCGGCAATCAGCTCGAGGAGCACTAACGGTGACCGATTGGTCCCTGACCCTTTTCGCGCCGGCAAAGATCAACCTCTATCTGGGGGTTCATACCGAGCGTGACGCCCGCGGCTATCACAGGGTCGATTCCCTGATGGCAGCCGTCGGTCTTGTCGATACCGTGACGGTCACGCCGGCACAGGCGCTGACCGTCCAGACGATTCCGGCATCCGACTTTCCTATGCAAAAGAATACGGCGTATCGTGCAGCTGCTGCTATGGCCGAGCATTATGGTCGCGAGGCAAACATCTGCGTGACGATTGAGAAGCGCATTCCATTGTGCGCCGGCTTGGGCGGCCCCTCGACGGATGCGGCCGCGGTCATTGTTGCCTTGGCGGAGCTCTGGGGAATTGATCGCACCGACCCCGCGCTCGACGACATTGCGCGGGGCATTGGTGCTGACGTTCCCTTCTTTTTGCATGCCAGCCCTGCGTTCTACGTAGGTGGGGGAGACGTGCTGGCAACTGAGTACCCCGCGCTGCCCGCAACGCCCGTCGTGTTGGTCAAGCCGCGCGAGGCAAGCGTTTCAACAATTGAAGCCTATCGACGTTTTGACGAGACTCCAGCGCCTGCGGACAAGCCCGGAGCGATCGCATCTGCCCTTCGTTCGGGAGACGCAGAGGCGGCCTACACGCTCGTCCACAACAACCTGGGAGTCATTTCCGCGCAGATGGAGCCGCGGATTCAAACGGTGCTTGACTGGCTTCGTTCACAGGACGGTACCATTGCCGCAAACGTGTGCGGTTCGGGTGCCTGCTCGTTTGCCATTTGCGACACCGCCGCCACGGCCGAAAGGCTTGCCGACGCTGCCCTGCAAAACGGCTGGTGGTCCTGCGCGACGGAGCTCATTCCCAACACGGTTCGCATTGAAGCGCCAAAGAAATTAAAATTTCTCTAGCACGCGGCGAAAAACTTTGTTATTATAGTCGAGCTAACGGGTTGTGGCTCAGTTTGGTAGAGCACTGCGTTCGGGACGCAGGGGTCGCTGGTTCAAATCCAGTCAACCCGACCAGAGCATGAGGAGGGACCGCTTCTTGCGGTCCCTTTTTTTAGCTATTGTTGTGATACCGCGACACCCGCGGTATACTCATTCGAGCTTGTCTCGCTGTATTGTGGAGGTCTACATGTTTGGACTGAGGGCTCCTGAGCTCATCATTATTCTCGTTGTTGTCCTGATTATCTTCGGGCCCAAGAACCTGCCGAAGCTCGGCAAGTCCCTCGGCTCTACCGTCAAGAATATCCGCGAGGGTATGGAGGGCGACGATAAGGGCGAAACCAAGCAGGCCGAGGAGGTCGTGGTCGAGCAGTCCGAGGAGGACAAGGAGATCGCAGAGCTCGAGGCCAAGCTCGCTGCTGCCAAGAAGAAGCAGGCAGAGGACAGCGACGCGGACGCAGAGTAGTCCCATCCCTTTGGGGTGAGCACCTGACCGGCTTGCCCGCAGGCTAGCCGGTCTTTTTCGTTTTGTTGACAGTTGATTGTTACATCATAGTTGGGGAGATATCCGTATGGACGCAAGCCAGATCGTACTGACCGCTGAGGGCCGCCAGAAGCTCGTCGAGGAGCTCGCTTGGCGTGAGGGCGATTACGCCAAGGAGATCGTCGAGGACATCAAGGAAGCCCGCGCGTTCGGCGACCTTTCGGAGAACTCCGAGTACGACGCCGCCAAGGACAAGCAGGCCCAGAATGCTGCTCGCATTGCCGAGATTCAGGCCATCCTCGCCAACGCTCAGGTTGCTGCCACCACGGGCGATCTGACCGTCTCCATCGGTTCCACCGTTTCTCTGATCGATCCCAACGGTGAGGTCATGGAAGTCACGCTCGTCGGTACCACCGAGACCAACTCGCTCGAGCACAAGATTTCCAACGAGTCTCCGGTCGGCCACGCCATCATTGGTCACGGCGAGGGCGACTCCGTCGAGGTCGTTACGCCTTCCGGCAAGACCCGCATCTACACCATCGCCAAGATCGCACGCTAGACCACGGTCCCGCGTAAAGGTATGTTTTCGCTCCCTGGGACCGAATCCTGGGGAGCGTTTTAGTTTGAGGAGCTAACTATGGCAGAGAACCAGAACGCCGCCGAGCAGGCATCGACGCTCAACGACGAACGCGCCACGCGCCTGGCCAAGCGCGCCGCCCTGTTCGAGGCGGGCCAGAACCCCTATCCCGAGCACTCCGAGATTGAGGACTACGTCGTCGACATCGAGACTAAGTACGCCGAGCTCACCGATGGCGAGGACACCGAGGACGTCGTGAAGATCGGCGGCCGTGTGGTCGCCAAGCGCGGTCAGGGCAAGATCATGTTCATCGTCGTGCGCGACGCGACCGGCGAGATCCAGCTGTTCTGCCGCATCAACGATATGGACGAGGCCGCCTGGAATACGCTCAAGGCCCTCGACCTTGGCGATATCCTTGGCGTGACCGGCGTGGTCGTGCGCACCAAGCGTGGCCAGCTTTCCGTTGCCCCCAAGAGCGCGACGCTGCTGTCCAAGGCCGTTCGCCCGCTGCCCGAGAAGTTTCACGGTCTCTCCGACAAGGAGACCCGCTATCGTCAGCGCTATGTCGACCTGATCGCCAACGACGACGTTCGCGAGACCTTCCGCAAGCGCTCGCAGATCCTCTCCACGTTCCGCCGCTTTATGGAGTCCGATGGCTACATGGAGGTCGAGACCCCTATCCTGCAGACCATCCAGGGCGGAGCTACTGCCAAGCCGTTCATCACGCACTTCAACGCGCTCGATCAGGAGTGCTACCTGCGTATTGCCACCGAGCTGCACCTCAAGCGCTGCATCGTCGGCGGCTTTGAGCGCGTCTTCGAGATCGGCCGCATCTTCCGCAACGAGGGTATGGACCTCACCCACAACCCCGAGTTCACCACGATGGAGGCTTACCGCGCCTTCTCCGATCTCGAGGGCATGAAGGCGCTCGCCCAGGGTGTCATTAAGGCCGCTAACAAGGCTATCGGCAATCCCGAGGTTATTGAGTACCAGGGCCAGACCATCGACCTTTCTGGTGAGTGGGCAAGCCGTTCCATGACCGATATCGTCTCTGACGTGATTGGTAAGCAGGTCACCATCGACACGCCGGTTGAGGAGCTTGCTGCCGCCGCGCGCGAGAAGGGCCTGGAGATCAAGCCCGAGTGGACCGCCGGCAAGATCATCGCCGAGATCTATGACGAGCTGGGCGAGGACACCATCGTCAACCCCACCTTCGTGTGCGATTACCCCATCGAGGTCAGCCCGCTTGCCAAGCGCTTTGAGGATGACCCGCGCCTGACCCATCGCTTTGAGCTGGTCATCGCCGGTCACGAGTACGCCAACGCATTCTCCGAGCTCAACGACCCGGTCGACCAGGCTGAGCGCTTTGCTGCCCAGATGGCCGAGAAGGCCGGCGGCGACGATGAGGCCATGGAGTACGACGAGGACTACGTGCGCGCCCTCGAGTACGGCATGCCTCCCGCGGGCGGCATCGGCATCGGTATCGACCGCGTGGTCATGCTGCTCACCAACCAGGCTTCCATTCGCGACGTCCTGCTGTTCCCGCACATGAAACCCGAGAAGGGTTTCCAGTCCGGTGCCGCTGCTGCCAAGGCTGCCGAGGCCGGCAACACCGCGAGCCCCTTCGTCAAGCCCCTCAAGCCCACGGTTGATTATTCCAAGATTGCCGTTGAGCCGCTGTTTGAGGAGTTCGTCGACTTTGATACCTTCTCCAAGAGCGACTTCCGAGCCGTGAAGGTCAAGGCATGCGAGGCCGTCAAGAAGTCCAAGAAGCTGCTGAACTTTACGCTCGACGACGGCACCGGCACCGATCGCACCATCCTCTCCGGTATTCACGATTACTACGAGCCCGAGGACCTGGTCGGCAAGACCTTGCTCGCCATCACCAACCTGCCTCCGCGCAAGATGATGGGCATCCCCAGCTGTGGCATGCTCATCAGCGCCATCCACGAGGAGGAGGGCGAGGAGCGTCTCAACCTGATCCAGCTCGACGATTCCATCCCTGCCGGCGCAAAGATGTACTAACTAGTTACGCGGTTCTACGAACCGCGTAACGGCTCGACGCTGCGCGGGCCGCATTTGGGCAATCTGACGTTCAACTTCAAGGGCGCGACCAGAAGGTCAGCGCCCTTTCGTTTCACGCCACCTTGCCTCAAATGCGACCCGCTCGCTGACTTATGCTCAACCTACGGCGCCATTTTGCTTGAAGGCACCTTGCTTGCTCTGGCGGGCTTTCGCTGTCCGTCCTCTACCTGCGGCGTTGCCCTGGTTGGCACTTAGGGACGTTCCTCTTGTGCCGACACTTGGGGACGGTCCTAGCCGCCTGGGGTCTACCGGTGCATTGGGGGTTTACGCCTTCCGTGCATGACAGTCGTCTCTTTTATGTTTCCTTTAGCCGTTGCTGCCTAGGATGGGGGTTAGTCGGCAGGAAGGGAGCGTCTATATGGACGATGCGAGCGAGCGCGCGATCGAAGAGGACATGCTCGATCAGTTCAACTACTTTGATGATGAGGACGAGGAGCTGATCGACCGTCGCGAGCCAGCGCCGCTTGATTCCTTTGATCTGGTCGATGAAGAGGCTGATGAGGTTGAGGGCGAATCGACGGAACCCCCACAGCCTTCGCGCCTTGACTCGCTGCTTTCGAGAGCCCCCATGCACCACGGCGTTCGTGCCGGCGCGCTTCATATGAAAACTGACTGGCACCAGATCGTGACGGCGGGCGATGAACTTGCCGTCGATGCGCCGCTCACCGATAAGTCGTCCATTATCTGCCGCACCGGCATGCTTATGCTGGCAAGCGGAACAGGTGCCTGGCGCGTGCGCGATACCATGAATCGCGTCGCCGCCGTACTCGGTGTCACCATCCACGTTGACCTGAGTCTCCTGTCGTTCGAGTGCACCTGCATCGAAGATGGCCACTGCTTTAACGAGGTCGTCAGCCTACCCACAACGGGGGTCAATACTCATCGCATTTGGATGATGGAGAGCTTCTTAAAGGAAATCGAGATTTACGGGCGCCGGTTTACCGTGCACGAGTACCACGAGATGCTCAAGACCGTTGAGAGTTCAAAGCCCGATTACTCTCCCTGGCAACAGGGCCTTGCGGCGGCCTGTGCTTGCGGCGCCTTCGTCTTTTTGCTCGGCGGCGGCCCTATCGAGATGGCTTGCGCGTTCGTGGGCGCTGGTGTCGGCAACTTTGCTCGCTCCCATATTCTTAAGCAGGGTCTTGGCCAGTTTAGCGCGCTGACGATTGGCGTCGCGCTGGCCTGTGTCTCGTATTTGCTGGCGTTGCTCGGCCTTGGCCAGGTCATTCCGGGGGCAATGTCGCACCAAGAAGGCTATATCGGCGCCATGCTCTTTGTGATTCCCGGCTTTCCCCTCATTACGGCAGGCCTCGACATCGCTAAGCTCGACATGCGAAGCGGTATCGAGCGTCTTTCGTATGCCGTATCGATTATTGTGATGGCGACCCTCGTAGGTTGGATGGTTGCCGAGTGTGTTGGCCTGGCGCCGGACGACTTTGCGCCGCTCGGCCTTTCGCCGCTTGCCCTTACGCTCTTGCGCGTGGTAATGAGCTTCGTTGGCGTATTCGGCTTCTCAGTGATGTTTAACAGCCCGGTAAAGATGGCCACGGCAGCTGGGCTGATCGGCGCCGTGTCCAATACCCTTCGTCTGACCCTTGTCGATGGGCCGACGATGCTTCCCTTCCTGGGCCTCAGCGCGGGAATGCCTCCCGAGGCGGCTGCATTTATCGGGGCGCTCGTATCGGGTTTGCTGGCAAGCCTGGCAGAAATCAGGCTCACCTACCCACGTATCGCCCTCACGGTGCCATCGATTGTCATTATGGTGCCGGGCTTGTATCTGTATCGCTCGATGTATTACATGTGCACCTTCGACACGGTCAATATGCTCGGCTGGTTTGTGCGTGCAGTGCTCATCGTGGCGTTTCTGCCCGTTGGCCTGGGTGTGGCGCGTACGCTCACCGACCCTCGCTGGCGCCACACCAGCTAATTGGTGCAAGGGGAACAGGTTACTTTGCACCAAATGAGTTGCGGTGAAATAGGGACTGAATTGCTGCTTAAAGGGTCAAAACAGTCCGTATTCCACCGCAACTTATGGGGTCGGGGGATTATTGGTGCCCTGCATCTTCATAAACTCAACGCTTACGAAGCACGCGCTTTTCGTGCTAGGCTGGTTCCACCACATAAGTAGTCGCAGACGCACGTACCACGGGCGGGCGAGATGAAGTCCCAACAGCTCCATCTCGCCCGCCCGTTTTTGTTGTGCGCCGCGGCGCAACACAGAAAGGACCATGCCCTTTATGCCTATCAACAAACGAGAGAGCCTGCTGTTCACCTTTATCATGTGCTTTTGCATGGTGCTCTGGATGAGCATCTACAACGTTGCCCTGCAGCATGGGGCCATCAACGGCGAGGTTGTTGCCGCCGCGTGGCTCGGCTTCCCCGTTGCCTACATATTTGCCATGTGCTGCGACTGGTTTGTTGCCAGCCCCCTTGCCAAGGGTTTCGCATTTAAATTCCTGGTCACGCCGGGCAAGAGCTCGCCGCTTGCCATGACGCTCGCCGTCAGCTCCTGCATGGTCGTTCCCATGGTCATCATCATGTCGCTCTACGGCGCGTGCGAAGGCCTGTTCCATATGCCCGGCGGCCCGCTTGCCAATTTGCAGGCGCTGCCGATGATGTGGCTCGTCAACATTCCGCGCAACTTTATCATGGCCCTGCCTTGGAACCTGCTGGTGGCTGGTCCGGTTGCTCGCTTTGTATTCCGCCGCGCCTTCCCCATGGGCACGGTCTTTGCCGAACCGCACATGGAGCTCGTGCACATGCCGGGTGCTCCCGCTGCCGATGTCGTCAACGACGTTGCCGAGAGCATGGATGCCGAGCCTGCCTGCTAGGCAACAGCCTCTAACCTAGAGCGTCCGCCGCACCCGGCGATTCCTTTTTTGTAGACGTTGTCGTATGGCTGCATGCGGAAAAGGCCCCAGCGGTTAACATATACTCCATATGGGTAAAGAGACCAAAGCGCCGCCACGAGTGGCGCTTTGCGTTTGAAAAAACTAGCTCGTCTAAGAGGAACTAGCATGTTAGACCGTTTTACCGATCGTGCGCGCAAGGTCATGTCCATGGCCAAGCAAGAGGCGCTCGATCTTCATTCAAATAAGGTGGGTACCGAGCATCTGCTGCTCGCGCTTGCCAAGGAGGACGAGGGCATTGCCGCTGAGGCGCTGCGCTCGCTCGATATTTCCTACGACGACATCATGGACACGCTCAAAGAAGTCCAGACTACCGTTCCCGAGCCCAGCGAGGAGACCGAGGCGGCCAAGCTCGCCTTTACGCCGCTCGTCATTAGCGTGATGGAGCGCTCCTTCCGCGTGGCACGTGAGAATAACCAGACCTATGTGTCGACCGAGCACCTGCTCATCGGTATCGTCGAAGAGGGCAACGGCATGGCCATGGATATCCTCATGCGCTTGGGCGTGTCGTCCGCTTCCATTAAAAAAGCCATCGAGAAGCTTACCGCCAAGGATCAGGACAAGAAGCGTCCGCTCGCCGGCGCCGGTGCCGGGCGTCCCGGTGCGGGCCTGCCGTTCTTTAGCGGTTCGGATGCCTCGCAGCAAAAGGGGAGCGGTACCGATACGCTCAAGCAGTTCGCCACCAACCTTACGCAGAAAGCACGCGACGGCGAGCTCGACCCCGTGATCGGTCGCGAAAAGGAAGTCCAGCGCATGATGGAGATCCTTTCGCGCCGCACCAAGAACAACCCGCTTATCTTGGGTGACCCCGGTGTGGGCAAGACGGCCATCGTCGAGGGCCTGGCGCAGCAGATCGCTGCCGGTAACGTGCCCGAGAACCTTATGAACCAGAACATCTGGACGCTCGACCTGCCGGGTCTTGTCGCGGGCGCCAAGTATCGCGGTGAGTTTGAGGAGCGCCTCAAGAACGTGATCCAGGAGGCGACCGAAGCCGACGACGTTATCTTGTTTATCGACGAGATGCACACCATCATCGGTGCCGGTTCCGCCGAGGGCTCCATCGATGCAAGCTCCATGCTCAAGCCCGTGCTCGCACGCGGCGCTTTCCAGATCATCGGTGCCACCACGGCCGAGGAGTTCCGTAAGTACCTCACTAAGGATCCGGCCTTTGAACGCCGCTTCCAGACCATCGATGTCGAGGAGCCGAGCGTCGAGGATACGGTCAAGATCCTGACCGCGCTCAAGCCGCGCTACGAGGAGCACCACCACGTGCGCTACACGCAGGGTGCTATCGAGGCCGCCGCGAACCTTTCCAACCGCTACATCCAGGATCGCTTCCTGCCCGATAAGGCCATCGACCTCATTGACGAGGCCGGTGCCCGCGCTCGCATCGCCGCGAATCGCGCACCCGAGCCGGTGCGCGAGGCCGAGCATCGCATCGAGGAGCTCAAGGCCGCCGCGCAGGAGGCCACCGAGAGCGACGACATGAACAAGGCTGCCGAGATCACCGAGCAGCAGAAGGCTGCCGAGATTGAACTCGCCGAGGCCAAGGCTGCCTGGACGGCCGAGCTCGACGCCAGCCCGCTCACCATCGATGTCTCCCAGATCGCCGATATCGTGTCCGTGACCTCGGGCGTGCCGGTGTCCTCGCTTACCGAGAGCGAGAGCCGTCGCCTGCTGCAGGCCGAAAGCGTGCTCAAGACGCGCATCATCGGTCAGGACGAGGCTGTCGAGGCCGTTGCCAAGGCCGTGCGCCGCAGCCGCTCGCCGCTCAAGGATCCGCGTCGCCCCGGCGGCAGCTTTATCTTCCTGGGTCCCACCGGCACGGGCAAGACCGAGCTCGCCAAGACGCTCGCCGAATACCTCTTTGGCAGCAAGGACGCGCTCATCAGCTTCGACATGTCCGAGTTCGGTAGCGAGTTCGAGGTCTCCAAGCTCATCGGTAGCCCTCCGGGTTACGTCGGTCACGACGAGGGCGGCCAGCTCACCAAGGCCGTTCGTCGCCACCCGTACTCGGTCGTGCTGTTCGACGAGATCGAGAAGGCGCACCCCGATATCTTCAACATCCTGCTGCAGGTGCTGGAGGAGGGTCGTCTAACCGATAGCCAGGGCAAGACGGTCGACTTCCGCAACACCGTGATCATCATGACATCCAACGTGGGCGCCCGCGAGATTGCGCAGGATGCAAGCGTGGGCTTTGGTACCACGGGCGAGCAGGGTCTTACCTCGAGTGAGATCCGCGGCCGCGCGATGGGCGAGCTCAAGCGCCTGTTCCGCCCCGAGCTGCTCAACCGTATCGACGACATCGTGGTGTTCCAGAAGCTTTCGGGCGAGAATCTGACCAAGATCGCGCACCTGCTGGTGGACGACCTACGTCAGCGTCTGATCGCCAACGGTATGAACATCAAGCTCACCGATGCGGCCTATGACAAGATCGTGGCCGAGGGTACCGACCTCACCAATGGCGCGCGTCCGCTGCGCCGTGCCATCCAAAAGCTCATCGAGGACCCGCTGTCCGAGGAGCTTCTGGCTGGCGAGTGGGGCGAGGGCGATACCGTCCTGTGCGACGTGGCCGATGGCAAGTTTGTCTTTAGCCACGGCACGGGTGAGATCCCGGCACCGCGTCCGGCAGGTACGCTCGGTGGCGATACCGCCCCGGCGGCACCGCACACTGGCAGCGCCGCGCCCGTAAGCGGCGGCGTGACCTCGGGCCCCGGCGGCATGATGCAAGTCGGCTCTGGCGCGCTGTAGGGCGTAACAAAACCTTGTGTCCACGAGGGCGTTCCAAAGGAGCGCCCTTTTTCTGTTGAAAAGGCCCCTTCGTTCAAAGTAGATCTCATTAAACATATCAATGGCGTATGCATAAACGTTGATCAAGCGTTGAGGTTGGTTGAAGGGTCCAACGTCCCTTTGGCACGGCCCGTCTAACCTGCTTTATTCTAATAAAGTAGCGTTTCCCCGCCGTTAGCCGATGATGCAAGGGCGCTCGGCGTTTTCGACTGGTTTATGCACGCAAAGTCTGGGAATATACAAGTCGCATGTCTTACTGTCTAACCAGTTGCGCCAAGGAGGCACCATGGATTACAAGATCACCGGCTACGAGCCCGCCCAGCTGTTCCATTTCTTTGAGGAGGTCAGCGCGATCCCTCGTGGGTCTGGCAACGAGAAGGGCATCAGCGATTTCCTGGTTGCGTTTGCCAAGGAGCGCGGCCTCGATGTGTACCAGGACGAGGTCTACAACGTCATCATTCGCAAGCCCGCTTCTGCCGGCGCCGAGAATGTCCCGACCGTGATGCTGCAGGGCCACATCGATATGGTGTGCGACAAGTTGGGCTCTGTTGAGCACGACTTTACGACCGACGGTATCGACCTGGTCGTCAAGGACGGCGTCCTCACCGCTAACGGCACCACCCTGGGCGCCGACAACGGTATCGCCGTCGCTCTGATGCTCACTGTTCTCGATGACGATTCGATCGTTCACCCCGCCCTCGAGTGCGTATTCACCACCGACGAGGAGACTGGCCTGGTCGGCGCCGAGACGCTCGACAAGTCCCAGATTAGCGCCCGCACCATGATTAACCTTGACTCCGAGGAAGAGGGCGTTGCCACCGTCAGCTGCGCCGGCGGCGTCGTCGTTACCTACACCTGCCCCATCGTGCGCGAGCACAAGACCGGTAGCACCCTCACGCTCGACATCTCCGGCCTACTGGGTGGTCATTCCGGCAACGATATCAACCTGGAGCGCGGCAACGGCAACCTCATCATGGCCCGTATCATCGACCGCCTGATGGTCGCCGGCGAGCCCGCCATCGTCAGCTTTAACGGCGGCACCAAGGACAACGCCATCAACCGTGAGTGCAAGGCTGTTCTGGTCTACGCCGACCACGCTGCCGCCGAGGCCGCGGCCCAGATCGCAAAGGGCATCATCGCCGACGTCACTGCCGAGCTCGAGGTCTTCGACCCCGGCTTTACTTGCACCGTCGAGATTGCCGACGATGCCGAGGTCGAGGCCATGGACCAGAAGTCCGCGCTTGCCCTCATCCGCGCCCTGCGTCTTGCCCCTAACGGCGTGATTCGCCGCAACGTCGCCACCGACGGCTCCGTCGAGGTTTCCTCCAACATCGGCGTGGTCGCCACTTCCGACGACCAGGTCAAGATCATGCTGTCCCCGCGCTCCTCGATCACCTCGCTGCAGAACGAGTTCAAGGACCGCCTGCAGACGTTGGCCGATGTCCTGGGCTTCGACGCCAAGTTCGAGTTCGAGTATCCCGGCTGGAGCTATGCCGAGCATTCGCCGGTCCGCGACGTCTTTGTCGAGAGCTATCGCGAGCTCTTTGGCTCCGAGCTGCGCATCGAGTCCATTCACGCCGGCCTTGAGTGCGGCCTGTTTGCCGAGGCCCTGCACGGCCTGGACGCCATCGCCGTGGGACCGACGCTCTCCGATGTCCACACCCCGGACGAGAGCATGGAGCTCGCTTCTGCCGAGCGCTTCTACGAGCTGCTCATCGACGTCCTCAAGCGCCTTGCCGCGTAAGGGTCGCCTTGACTAAGCCGCTCTAAAACGGCTGGCTATGAAAACGGCCGCCTGGCGTAATGCCGGGCGGCCGTTATTCGTTACAGCGCCAAAATCCCCAGATGCTCAAGCAAGATCTTAAGCCCGATGAGGATGAGCACGACGCCACCCACGATGGTGGCAGGCTTTTCGTAGCGCGCGCCAAAGGTGTGGCCGATCGCTACGCCGGCGACGGAGAAGATAAAGGTTGTGATGCCGATGAGCGACACGGCGGGCATGATGTCGACCGAGAGCGCGGCAAATGAGATGCCCACGGCTAGGGCGTCGATTGAGGTGGCGATGGCGAGGATCAGGTACTCGCCCAGGTCAATCTTTTCGGCATCCTTGCCGTCGCCTTCATCCTCGTCCTCGGTAAAGGCCTCCCACAGCATTTTGCCGCCAATAAAGGCCAAAAGGATAAAGGCAATCCAATGGTCGATGGGGCCGATGATGCCCATAAACTGGCTGCCAAGCGCCCATCCGATCACGGGCATGCCGGCCTGGAAGCCGCCAAAGAACAGGCCGAGTACCACGGCGACCTTAAGGTTGATCTTCTTCATGCCAAGGCCCTTGCAGATGGATACGGCAAAGGCGTCCATCGAAAGGCCAACAGCGAGCAACACGAGCTCTGCGAGTCCCATAGTCTGGCTCCCTCTCTGCGGGCGGGCCCGCGTGTACCTCTTGGGGGAGCAACAAAAGGACTAACCTTGGCACATGGTTGATTGGGTAGTCAAAAGAGCCCGTCCCAAATTAGCTATCTTAGCGGTGTTCGCTCATTCTGTAAGCATCGGATTTCGCAAGCGCCGCAGGGACAAACCGTGAGAAACTATTTAGCGTTTATGGAGCGTATACGATGGGAGCGATGCCTTGGATAAGAACGAGCTGCAAAAGCGTATGGAACAGGCCATCCGCTTGACGGCACCTGGTCAGCCGATCCGCACCGCCCTCGACATGATCATCGCCGGTCACCTGGGTGCCCTTATCTGCGTCGGCGACACCGAAAACGTGCTCGCTGCCGGTAACGACGGCTTCCCACTCAACATTTCGTTCACCTCGAACCGCCTGTTCGAGCTCTCCAAGATGGACGGTGCCATCGTTATCGACGGCGACCTCACCCAGATCCTACGCGCCAACTTCCATCTCAATCCCGATCCCTCGCTTGCCACGAGCGAGACGGGCATGCGTCATCGCACCGCCGCTCGTATGTCGGTGCTCACCGACGCCATCGTGATCTCGGTCTCGGCCCGTCGTGCCGTCGTCAACGTGTACGTTCACGGCAAGAGCTACGAGATCCAGCCCGTCACCACCATCATGAGCTCGGTCAACCAGCTCGTCGCCACGCTCCAGACTACCCGTCAGTCGCTCGACCGCTCCCTGCTGCGCCTGACGGCCCTCGAACTCGACGACTACGTTACGCTCGCCGACATTACCGGTATTTTCTCGAGCTTCGAGATCATGCAGCAGGCAAAGACCGAGCTTAAGGATTGCATCGTCAAGTTGGGCAACCAGGGCAAGCTCGTGCAGATGCAGCTCGAGCAGCTCGCGGGCTCCAGCATGGATACCGAATACGACCTGATGATCCGCGACTACGCAAGTGATTCTTCCGAGGCTAATGCCGAGAAGATTCGCGCCAACCTGAGCCGTATGACACCTAAGGACCTGTCCGACCCACAGCATGTGGCGGCGGTTCTGGGTTACGACGACCTGGACGAGGACTCCGTCATGACGCCGCTGGGCCTGCGCACGCTTTCGCGCGTGTCCGTCGTGCGCGACGGCGTGGCCGAGAAGATCGTCGACGAGTACGGCTCGTTGCAGGAGCTCATGGACGACATCAGCGAGGATCCGGAGCGCCTGGGCGACTTTGGCGTCAACAACCCTGCCATTCTTGCGGACTCGCTGTACCGCATGAAGGGCACCAAACAGGGGAACGCATAATGGCGCCCGTATGCGCCGTGGTCGTTGCCGGCGGCAGCGGCCAGCGCTTTGGAAATCCCGGCGGCAAGCAGCTCGTTAACGTGGCGGGCCGTCCGCTCATGAGCTGGTCTATCCGTGCGTTCGATCGTAGCGACAAGGTCGGTCACATCGTGGTGGTGTGTCCTGCCGAGCGTCGTGCCGAGATGCGCCGCCTGGCCATCAGCCCGTATTCGTATAGCACGCCCATCAGTTTTGCCGATGCCGGCGATACCCGTCAGGATTCCACCCGTGCCGGCGTGCATGCGGTACCGACGGGTTTCGAATATGTCGCCATCCACGACGGCGCCCGTCCGCTTATCACGACCGAGGCCATCGATCATGCGATTGACGTGCTTGTGGGTGACCGCTCGCTCGACGGTGTCGTGTGCGGTCAGCCCGCGATCGACACGCTCAAGATCGTCGATGGCGACAACATCGTCGAGACGCCGCCGCGCGAGCTCTATTGGGCCGCGCAGACGCCGCAGATCTTTAGCGTCGATGCTATGAAGCGCGCCCACGCTGCAGCCATTGCCGAGGGCTTTATCGGTACCGACGATTCATCGCTGGTCGAGCGCATGGGTGGGCGCGTCCGCTGCGTCCAGAGCCCACGCGACAACCTAAAGGTGACGGTGCCCGAGGACCTGCGTCCCGTAACCGCGATTCTGCTTGGCCGCATGGCCGAGGGAGAGGACCTTCCCCATGTTCAGTAACCTGCGCATTGGCCACGGCTACGACGTCCACCGTTTGGTGGAGGGGCGTCGATGTATCATCGGCGGGGTTGACATTCCCTACGAGCGCGGCTTGCTGGGCCACTCGGATGCCGATGTGCTCGCGCATGCGCTGGCCGACGCCATTCTGGGTGCCTGCCGCGGGGGAGACATTGGTAAGCTGTTCCCCGATACCGATCCCTCCTACGAGGGTGCCGATTCGATGGTGCTGCTCGCTCGCGTGATGGACTATGCGCGCGAGTTGGGCTTTGAGTTTGTCGATGCCGATTGCACCATTGCCTGTCAGCAGCCCAAGATCACCCCGCACCGCGATGCCATGCGTGCCAACCTCGCCCATGCCTTGGGCGTTGACGTCGAAAACGTGGGCGTCGCCGCCACTACGACCGAAAAGCTCGGTTGGGAAGGCCAGGGCGAGGGAATCGGTGCCTGGGCCGTCTGCCTGCTACAGAAAACCGTTAAGGAGTAACGAATGCGTATCTACAATAGCGCTACCCATAAAAAGGAAGAGTTCCAGCCCATCGAGTCCGGCAAGGTCCGCATGTACGTGTGCGGCCCCACGGTCTACGACAACATCCACATCGGCAATGCCCGCACGTTCATCAGCTTTGACGTGATTCGTCGCTGGCTCATCGCGAGCGGCTACGAGGTCACGTTCGCCCAGAACCTCACCGATGTCGATGACAAGATCATCAAGCGCGCCAACGAGCAGGGCCGTACGGCTGCCGAGGTCGCGACGGAGTTCTCCGACAAGTTCATCGGCGTCATGCGCGCCGCCAACGTGCTCGATCCCGATGTGCGCCCCCGCGCCACCAAGGAGATCGGCCCCATGATCGCCATGATCAAGACGCTTATCGAGCAGGGCCACGCTTACGCAGCCGATAACGGCGATGTGTACTTTGCCGTGCGCAGCGATCCCAACTATGGTCAGGTCTCGGGCCGCAACATCGACGACCTTATGGTTGGCGCGCGCATCGAGGAGAACGAGGACAAGAACGACCCGCTCGACTTTGCCCTGTGGAAGGCCGCCAAGCCCGGCGAGCCCAGCTGGCCGAGCCCCTGGGGCGAGGGCCGTCCCGGCTGGCACACCGAGTGCGCCGCCATGGTGCACCGCTACCTGGGCACCCCGATCGACATCCACGGCGGCGGCTCCGATCTTGCCTTCCCGCATCACGAGAACGAGTGCGCCCAGGCCACCTGCGCCTGGCACCAGGGCTTCTCCAACACCTGGATGCACACGGGCATGCTGCTGGTAGACGGCGAGAAGATGTCCAAGTCGCTCGGCAACTTCTTTACGCTGGCCGAGGTGCTCGAGCAGCACTCCGCTGCCGCCCTGCGCCTGCTGATGCTGCAGACGAGCTATCGCTCGCCGCTCGACTTTTCTTGGGAGCGCCTGGAGGGTGCCGAGAACTCGCTCACGCGTATCGCCGGTACGGTCGAGAACCTGCGCTGGGCCGCGAACCATGCGACGGCCGACGCCGATGAGGCAGCATCCGAGGCGTTTGCCTCCAAGGCCGCCGAGACCCGTGCCACCTTTAAGGAGTGCATGGACGACGACTTTAACACCGCCGGCGCCATGGGCGCCGTCTTTGGCTTTGTGACCGAGTGCAACCAGTACCTGGAGCAGGCGGGCGACGCTGCCGACAAGGCCGCCGCGCTTGCCGCCGCCGATACGCTGGTCGAGCTGCTCGACACATTTGGCGTTGAGCTTCCCGAGCCCAAGGTCGAGCTGCCGCTGGGCCTGCTGGGCGTTGCCGCCGGCCTAGTCGCCTACACGGGTGACGACGTGGACGAGGCCGCTGCCAAGATTCTCGAGGCCCGCGCCGAGGCCCGCGCCGCCAAGAACTGGGATCTGGCCGACGCCATCCGCGACCAGCTCAAGGACCTCGGTCTGACGATCGAGGACACTGCCGCTGGCACCCGTATTAAGAGTCTCTAGTATTTGTCGACCGTTCGAGGTGCGGCAGATTGCCTTGAAAGAGGAGGGCATAGACCTGGTGGTCATGCCCGACGATTGAAAGGCAAGGTGCCGTGGCTCGAACGGTCGATTCTTGTTCGTTATCTATTTAAGGAGGCCGTTTTATGGCCGACAATCGCAAGCGTGCACCGCGTGGAGGCAAGCAGGCCGCTTCTGGCTCGCGTCCGATTCGCCGCAACGATCGCGCTGCCGCTCCCAAGGGCCAGCGCGATCGCACCCAGCCCGCACGTCCGCAGCGCGATCGCAACCGCGACGCTGTCCAGGCTCCCAGGGGCGAGTTTATCGAAGGCCGTCGTGCTGCCGCCGAGGCGCTGCGCACCGGTTTTCCCATCAAGTGCGCGCTTATCGCCGAGGGCGGGGATCGCGATGCCGCCCTGTCTCGTCTGGTCGATGACCTCAACGCCGCGGGCGTCCGCATTAAGTATGTGCCGCGCGCGCAGCTCGATGTGCTGTCGAGCCATGGCGCTCACCAGGGTATTGCGCTCGAGGTGGGAAATTTCCCCTATGCCGATGTCGCCGATATCCTCGATCGCGCGGGCGACGGACCGGCGCTCGTCGTCGTGCTCGACCATGTGACCGACGATGGCAACTTTGGTGCGATCGTGCGCTCCGCCGAGGTCGTGGGCGCGGCGGGCGTCATCATCGCCAACAAGCGTGCCGCCGGCGTGACCGTGGGCAGCTACAAGACTTCAGCCGGCGCCGTCATGCATCTGCCTATCGCGCAGGTGCCCAACATCGCCCGTGCGCTCGACGATCTTAAGGCCGCTGGCTTTTGGGTGGGCGGCGCTTCCGAGCACGCCGAGGGCAGCTGCTGGGATGCTCCCTTCGAGGGCCGCGTGGCGCTCGTCATGGGCTCCGAGGGTGATGGCATCTCGCGTCTGGTGCTCGAGAAATGCGACTTTTTAACCAAGCTTCCCCAGCGCGGCATGACCGAGAGCCTCAACGTTGCCCAGGCGACCACGGCGCTGTGCTTTGAGTGGCTGCGTCGCAACGCCGGCGAGCTCATGGGGGAGGAGTAGCGCATGTCCAAGAAGAACCGCGCCAAGTCCAAGGCCAAGCGCTTTGGCGAGGGCTCGGCCAAGCCGATTGTTTCGGCCGCGACCTATGGCGTGGGCGGCAATGCGTTTGCGCAGGCCATCGCCGATCCGGTCTCGACGGTGCACTCCAACAAGCCCGAGCTGCTTGTGGTTGACGGTTACAACGTGATTCACTGCACGCCGCGCTACGAAAAGCTCGTGTACGACCATTCCGACGATCCATATTCCAGCGACGTTCACGATATGGCGCGCACCGCCCTCATCAACGACGTCGCCGCCTTTGCCCAGGGCCGCTACGAGGCCGTGATCGTGTTCGACGGTGCGGGCAATATCTCCAGCGAGCGCCCCAACCTGCCGGCCCGTGGCGTGCGCATCGAGTTTTCGCCGACGGGTGTCTCTGCCGATACCGTGGTGCAGAAGCTCTGCATTGAGGCGCGCGAGGAAGGTCGCGCGTGCTCCGTGGTGTCGAGCGACGGCACGATCCAGGCCGTCGTCATGGGCAAGGGCGTTACGCGCATCTCGAGCCGCATGCTGGTGGACGAGATCAAACAGATCGACAACGACGTTCACGAGGCAGAGGAAGCCCCGCAGATCAAGATGACTCTGGGCAGTCGCCTGAGCCCCGATGCCCTGGCCAAGCTCAAGGCGTTGCGCGGGAGGTAAGGGATTATCCATAGAGACCTGTTTCCCAATTGGCAGGCCCGTTGATTTGTAATCAATGGACTGTGGGTTGCCGTCGCCAAAACGAATAGTTTTTGGTTTTGGCGAACGGATAAAACTATTCGTTCTGGCGAACAGTTTTGAGATGTGGTCGGTCGAAGGGCCTGTTGCGCCCCATCCTCAATTCCTTTATCCTTAACAGGCTTCGCGCGAAAGCGCCAAGTGTGCCAGTGTGGCGCAACGGTAGCGCAACTGATTTGTAATCAGTGGGTTGCAGGTTCGATTCCTGTCACTGGCTCCATGAGAGTTTCGGGCTCTGTTCCCTTTTGTGGGACAGGGCCCGTTTCTATTTGTGTCGATAAGTCAGCGGGTTTGGCGCCAATCAAGCTTCAGGTTTGTCTCGATCTGTAACACGAAGGGGCGGAAAACCGTTCTTACTGTTACAGAATGAGACGTAAGCTGGGGTCTCTGCGTAATATCTCGATCTGTAACAGATAGGGGAGAAAATGTTCTCTAAATGTTACAGATCGAGACAAAGGGCGGAGCGGTCCCGGTCATTCTGGACGAGAGTGGATTATCGGACGAACGAGCGTGGAAAATCTCCCGTTTAGTGAATGAGCGTGGATAATCTGCCACTTTGGGCCCAGTGGCACGCCAAAAGTGGGAGAACATCCACGCTCGAATTTGCCAAGGAAGCCCGATCACGACCTATATATAGGTGCAAATGAGTCGTTATCGAAGTAATAATCTGCAGGCTCACTCCACTACGCCAAAGTGTTCCCTCGGGAAATGTTGCCGCTACATGCAAATCCAGCGTCCTTCATATCCAAACTCAACAAAACCGCAGGTCACTGGGCTATAGATACGCCCGGGGCCGTGTATCTAGAGGTTTTCGTTGACAGCCCCCAAGGTTGCATCGTATTATCATTTTCGTTCGCGGGGGCGGCGGTCCAAAAGACCAAAGGACCTGCGGATACTTGAACGATTGGGAGTTTGCCCGAGTGGTTAATGGGGACGGGCTGTAAACCCGTTGGCTCTGCCTACATAGGTTCGAATCCTATAGCTCCCACCCGTCAAGTGCCTGTATAGCTCAGTCGGTAGAGCACTTCGTTGGTAACGAAGAGGTCACCAGTTCAAGTCTGGTTGCAGGCTCCATCCGGCGGTGTAGCTCAGTTGGTTAGAGCACACGGTTCATACCCGTGGCGTCACTGGT
>OGCO01000031.1_pt1 | contig 208430 bp, 127 predicted proteins | sample 1570171 | NCBI WGS metagenome assembly OGCO01 (sample SAMEA4370583, study PRJEB24528) | human gut metagenome
GATGACCTAGTCACTTGGCAACGAATCACGGACCGGGAGATCTCGGACAACGGAAAATGGGTAGCTTGCAAGATGGAACCTTGGGAAGGTGACGCTACCGTTTATTTGTATGCGGCCCAAGGGCAAGAGACCGCCACTTTTTCTCCGGCCGATAAGTTCGCATTCTCCGCTTCCTCGGGTTATCTGGTTGTCACGCAAACACCCGGAAAGTCCACGGTAGATTCCCTGAAAATATTGAAGACGAAAGAGGACAAGATGCCGATGAACACCTTGGTAATCTATTCCGTCGCCGGTAAAAAGGAGACGATAGACTCCCTCAAAACCTTCAAATTAGCGGACGAGGCGGATTGGATCGCTTATCAAAGAGGCCGGAAGGACTCCACGTTGTACGTCCGTTCGCTGGATGGAAGCAAGACCTTCCAGTTCCCGACCGTAACGGATTTCCAATTCGCCAAGAAAAGCGGTATGCTATATTACACGAGCGCGGCGGAAGGAGAAGCAGGTATATTCACCTTGAATCCAGAGAAAGGAAGTCCGGCGCTCATCAAAGAGGGAAAAGGCGTATTCAAACAAACCACGTTCGACGAGAAAGGGGAACGGCTGGCTTTCTTATATTGCGCCGACAAAGATTCTTCTTACAAAGCGTTAAGCTTATGGCTATCCGAACATAACGCTCCCGCGAAAGAAATCGCCACCCGTGGAAACAGGGCTTTCCCTGCTGAATGGGTAATCAATGAGAACGGGATGCTTCAATTCTCGAAATCCGCTTCCCGTCTGTTCTTCGGTACCTCACCGGAGCCGAGGCAAAAAGACACGACCCAACTAGCCGAGAATCGTCCGAACGTACAGGTTTGGAGTTGGGATGAGCCCGTACAATATACCGTACAGAATTATAACAAGGAAAAAGACTTAAAGAAAAGCTATCAAGCGGTTTATAATCTGGGCAACGGCTCTATCTTCCAATTGGCGAATGAGGAATTACCGAATATCCAATTGGGTAATGAGGGTGACGCACCCTTGGCGCTCCTTTCCACTTCCCGTCCCTATTCTTTGTCTTCCATGTGGGAGGCCCGCACACGCAGCGACTATTATACCGTATCGTTGGATAACGGGGAGCGCAAGCAAATCGCCCAAGCGGATTATGGCCGTTTCCGCCTCTCCCCACAAGGTAAATATGCGTATTGGTATGGCGAGACGGATAGCTGCTGGTACACGATCGCCTTGGCGGAAGGTAAGCAATATCGCCTAACCACTCCGGAAAGCTTCCCAGCTTGGGACGAGGAGAACGACGTTCCTAATCATCCTTATGCGCATGGAGCCGCCGGCTGGACCGCGAACGATCAAAGTCTCTTGATCTATGATCGTTACGACATCTGGAAATTCGATCCGACCGCAGCTACCTCACCGATCAACCTGACCGTGAACGGAAGGAAGGAGAAACTGTCCTACCGCTTGGAACAACTGGATAAAGAGGCTCGCTTTATCGACCTCGGAAAACCGCAATTATTAAAAGGATTCAACGAGACCACGAAAGGATACGGATTCTATAACGCACGCCTCTCCGCTCCAGCAGCCCCGAAGACCTTGCTGGCGGGCAACTATATGTTGCGATCTATTAACAAGGCGAAGAATACGGACGACGTGATCTATACGATGGAAACCTTCCAGCAATACCCGGATATCCACTATTCTACCTTGGCGTTCAAGAAATCCGTGCAATTGACACATGGAGACAAGCAGCAGGAAGGTTTTATCTGGGGTACCGCCGAGTTGGTCTCATGGATTTCCTTGGACGGCCGTCCGCTGGAAGGTGTCGTTTATAAGCCGGCGAATTTTGATCCGAACAAGAAGTACCCGATGATGGTGAACTTCTACGAGCGGAATTCGGAGACTTTGTATAATTACCGTATGCCCGAACCACATCGCTCTACGATCGATTATCACTTATACAATAGCAACGAATATGTCATCTTCAACCCGGACATTCGCTATGTAGATGGTTATCCGGGAGAAAGCTGCTATAACTGCTTGATGCCGGGTATCACCATGATGATCGCCAAAGGATATATCGACGAAAAAGGGATCGGTGCGCAAGGACATAGCTGGGGAGGTTACCAAGTAGCTTATTTAGCGACTCGCACGAATTTATTCTCCGCTATCGAGTCTGGGGCGCCTGTCGTAAATATGTTTAGCGCTTATGGCGGTATCCGTTGGGGTTCCGGCATGGCCCGCTCTTTCCAATACGAGCATACACAAAGCCGTTTAGGAGCTACGCCATGGAGTTCTCCACTTCGTTATCTGGAAAACTCGCCGTTGTTCACGATGGATAAGGTGCAGACCCCAATATTGATCATGCACAACGATGCCGATGGTCATGTGCCTTGGTACCAAGGTATCGAGTATTTCGTTGCCATGAAACGGTTAGGTAAACCTTGCTGGTTACTGAATTATACAGGCGAACCGCATTGGCCGATGCATATGGCAAACCGCATCGATTTCCAACGCCGCATGTTCCAATTCTTCAACCATTACCTAAAGAACGATAAAATGCCTAAATGGATGTCCGAAGGCGTACCTGCCGTAGAACAACCGTTTGAGTTGGGGTATTGATCAGACAATCTTATAAGAGATTATGGCCAAAGCGATAGTTATACCATAAGCTTTAGCCATAATCTCTTTTTCCATTTAAACAGGAGATCTTTTGAAATAAATACGTATATTTGCCAATAACATAAAAACAAAAGATATGAGAACGACAAAAACCAGACCAACTAGAAATGTTTCGTCGCCCAAGATGGCTAAACACAACATTTCCAACCAAAGGAAAAGCGATAGCCAACCTTTCAGTCCTATGAATGAGAAAGATTTATTTCTAGCCCATTCCAGACAATCCATGGCAGCATATATATCCAAATATCTCATCGAATGAAAATACATCAACGAGATGTTGTAGAAGTCAATTATCTATTTCCTAATGGAATAACCAAACCTCACATGGCTATCGTCATCTCAAACGATGATTTGCAAGCAGCTGAAGATTTCTTTTACCTAGCTATGATATCTTCCAAAAACTATAATCCACAATATACATTTCCTTTAGAAGACTCTATGCTAACAAAAAACTTAACAAAGAAAAGCTTCGTTATTTGCCAATTAATAGGAGGTTACACTGAACGAGACGTTGTGAGAATATGCAGCCATGTAAAAGCCGAGCCTTTCAACTTGATTGTTGAAAAAATCAAGAAAGTCATATTCTAGAACGTCATACGAAACTCGGTACGGACACCAGGCAAGGAATCAACGGTTAAATCGCCGCCATGCAATCGCATTATGCGGTGGGAGATACTAAGACCGATGCCGCTACCACCGGACTTCGTAGAGAAAAAAGGCGTAAAAATAGCAGACAATAGTTCCGGAGAAATGCCGGGGCCATTGTCTGTTATAGTTATATATACCCTACCATCTGTCTCCAAGGCTTCTACGGAGACGATGGCATCCGCTTGCCCCTCTATCGCCTGTAATGCGTTACGGATCAAGTTAATCAGAGCCAGCACAATCAAGTTTTGGTCCACATGTACCGTTAAAGCTTCCGCAGAGGAGAAACGAATACGGTCGCTACCCGCCTCGGCACACAACAACCGTTCCATCTTCCGAAATAAAGAGGTTATAGGCACCTCGGTTCTTTCCGGCTCCGGAAGATGCGTCAGACGATGGTAGGAATCCAAGAAAGCGGATAGATTTTTCGCTTGCCCATGAATAACCTCCAAACCTTCCCGTAATTGCTCCGGAGTATATGTATCGGAATATTTCAACAGATCAGCAGATAAGGAACGGATTGGCGTAATCGAATTACGAATCTCATGCGTCAGTACCCGCAAGATGCTCTCGTAATACAAGCGCTTCTCTTCCATCTCATTCTGGTTTTGACTGAATAGGAGGATAATCCGATTCATTTCCGCATATAAGTCCTTTACAAAGGGATCATTCGTTTTATCCGGGTATCGCAAAGTTGTATTCCCATTACGAACCGACTCGAAGAAAATAGCGATCTTACGATTTGTACCGTTTATCCACTGGATTAGCAACAGAGTTATCAACAGGATAACACACAGACATACAAAGGATAAAAAATAAGAAATACCGGTTATCAACAATACAGATCCAAGTAACGCAAAAAGTACGATTAAGGAAACGCTCCCTATAATCTTCAGGTATAAATTCCGGTTGACCATGGTTACTCTCCTTATAATCTACAACCCGTATTTCCGCATCTTATTATAAAGGGTCTGGCGGCTAATATCCAATTGTTGAGCCACAAGCGTCAGGTTCCCTTTCTTTTCTTTCAATACCTCGGCGATAAACTGCCGCTCCATATCCTCCAACGTACAAGGATGGGAGACTAGAGATTCTGCCACAAACGAAATCTCGCTCTCATCTGATTCCGCACGACGTTTCAAGACGTGGGTAAGTGCTTGAATCAAATTCTCGTTATCCCAAGGTTTCACGATAAAGTCCGTAGCTCCCTTTTTAAGGGAAGATACAGCCAACTCAATATCCCCAAAAGCGGTTATCAAGATAACGGCCGGAGGATTCTTAAGCTCCAAGATACGATCCAACCAGAAAAGTCCTTCCCCTCCGCCTTGCTTTCCAGTGCCGAAGTTCATATCCAGTAAAACCAAATCCACATCTCCATTCCGCAAAAGGGCAGGCAATAATACGGGAGATGATACGGCAACGATCGTCTTAAACTCATGGGACAAGACCGTCCGCAGACTTCTCAATATCGCCTCATTGTCATCTACGACTATAATCTTCGCGTCACGCATTAAGCTTCCTCTTTTTTTCGTACGCAAAGATACGATCTTTTCCCGGGTCTCAGTGTCCAATATTTAGACAAATCCAGTTCTTTACGATCGTTTCCTCCGATTTTATTTGCCATATTCCACGCAACCGGATAGCTTTGAACCAACAAACAGATAAAACCATGGAATCCATATCTCTAAAACTTATATTCCGTAGCTGGTGGCGAAACAAGACGTTCGCCGTCATTTCCTTATTGAGTCTGGCGGCAGGCATCACTTGTACCAACCTACTGATCTCATACGTCATTTATGAATCTAGGATAGAAGCCCATAATCCCAATAAGTCGCATATCATCTATATGGCACAAGACTCTCCCTTGACCTCCGGAGAGAAAGTATCTTTTATTAAAGGGAAGATCCCTGTGCAGCTAAAAGACCAATACCCTGAAGTTGAGGATTATTTACGACTGAACATAGAGAATGCCGCCTCCATCACGATAGGAGAAAAGCGCTTCAACCCAATCTCGATCGTCAGAGCTGATCCCTCCTTTCCTCGCTTTTTCCCTTACAAGGTAATGGCAGGAGATATAAACAAGGCATTAACCCAACCAAACGCAATTGCGTTGACCGAATACCAAGCGAAGATATTCTTCGGGAACGAGGATCCTATCGGTAAAACCTTCTCGGCAAAGTACGCTTATGAGAACGAGACGATTACCTACGAGGTCGCCGCCGTTATCAAAGAGTACCCTCAATCATTCTTGAAGTTCAACGCATTGGCAGGCACTACCTCCCAATTCAATGGCGGCCCTACCTTATTACTGGTAAACGATCTCTTCAACATCGATACGTTCACTCAAAAACTAAAGGATGATAAGGTACCTACTTTCAACGGAACCGGACAGTATTATTTCTATACCCTCCAAGAGAGTTATTTCCAAGAGCAAACCTATACACAAGAATACATCCCCTATATCCACCGAAACCAGAAAGACTTACTGTACGTTGGTTTGTTCTCGGCCATCCTAATCCTCGTGATCGCCTGTTTCAATTATGCCAACCTAAGTTTCTCCCGCATTTTGCAACAAGTAAGGATGATCTACACCCAGAAGGTGATGGGAGCATCGGCTGGGCAAATCCATCGCCAGCTATTCTTGGATACTTTCCTTACCGTGCTGATCGCTTTCTTTTTATCCTTGTTACTTACACTAGATTTCCTGCCGGCTTTCAACCGGATCGTTTCCGGACGTATCTCCTTGGGATTTTTCTTTAGTGGACAGGTCTTACCTGTGATCGTGGCACTCATCCTAGCTCTATCCATTATCCCCTCATTATATATGAGCCATAAGATCAACTCCCTTTCCCATTCCGAGTATAAATCATTCACCACCGGTACCCGGAAGCGGACAATCATAAGCGGGCTCTCCATCTTACAATTCGCCATCTCAATAGCTCTGGTATTCGCCACGCTAACCGTACGGCAGCAACTAACGCTCACTCAGACAAACGGTGAACGTTACCGGGACCTCATCGAAATAGCCGACTGGAGTGGGAACCATATACAGACCTTCTCTGAAGAGATCCGGCGTTATCCTTCCATAGAAGAGATGTGCCTTTCGAGAAGCGGGATCATACAGTTCAACTTGCGGACAATGGTCTTGAAAGACGAAAACGGAAACGAACTAAATTATACGCTAGGCCAATACGAAGGTGATAGTACTTTCCTAAAGGTTATGAAGATAAACATTCTTCAAGGGCTCTCAGAGCGAGAGGCTCTAAAACAATACAGCACACCCGTCTATATTAACGAACAATACGCACGTTTGCTCGTGCCCAAAGGCGAGAATCCCGTGGGTAAGCCTGTCCGCCTTTACGACACTGAATTCGGGAAGATGGAAAAGGAGGGAGAACCGATAGCGATTATAGCAGGGATCGTGGAGAATCTATATACAGGAACCTTACGACAAGAGGTTTACCCTAGCTTGACCTACCTAACGCATACTCCCCCCTATAACCTCGTCCAAGTCCGACTGAAAAAGGAGCATAGAGCCGAGGCTCTAACGTTACTGCAACAAACATGGGAAAAGATCAATCCCAACGTACCTTTCGAATACCAAGATATATACGAGGAATTTATGTTATCTAACCGAAAAACGATCGAACTGGCACATTTGCTCATCATGTACTCGATCATCAGCCTCCTGCTAACCGCCTTCGGATTATTCGGCATGGCTCTCTATGCCATCCAGCAGCGTACGAAAGAAATCGGTATCCGTAAGGTAAACGGGGCTACGGCCGGGGAGATCTTGTATCTATTAAATCGTCGGTTTATCGGCTGGGTAGGGATCGCTTTCGCGATTGCCGTTCCTATCACGTGGTATTCGCTGAGTTGTTGGCTGGAGAATTTCGTATATCGGGTGGACATATCCATAGGAACATGCCTGCTGTCCGGCGGTATCGTATTGATGGTTACGCTACTGACCGTAAGCAGGCATAGTTATAAGGCGGCATCCCGCAATCCCGTAAATGCCTTACAAAGCGAATAGCGAAAAGGAATATTTTGGATACTCACCTCAGTGTCTTCTCATCAAGGAATGCATCACAATCATCATACAAATTGAAAACCAATTCCTCGGGAATTACCGACCTTGATCGCCACGTTTCGATGGAGGAATAAAAACGTTCGAATAACTCCTCCTCCAATTGCTCGGTTTGCTGCATATACCCATTGCCGCTTAGATTGAAAAGTAATTCCCAATGGAAATAACTTTCCGTATTCGTCCCCCGATGATAACTGTAAATCTTATCCCGAAGCATGTTCGACGCGTCACATAACGGAGCATGTTTATTTTGATCGACAGTTAACGCCTTGGGCAACTTCTTATCGGCGCCTTTCAACCAAACCGGAACCGCAGGAGTAACCGGTGGGTAACCGATAACCGTCCACATCGTAGTGAACGAAGCATCCTCGTCCGGTCGTACACCTTGAATAGCCACAGCGCAAGAGGTACTTCTACGAGCGATAAAATCCTGCTCCGCAAACCAACCGGAAGTCTCTGGCTTATTATGTTTTCCATCTTTCAAGTCGATACCCATCAAAGGATTATGGAACGAGCGAGATAAATGGGACCGCACACAATTCTTCAAGTTTTCCGCATCGCGATTTTTCCACATAATCGGACGTCCGTCAGGTGTTACCTTGCCAGAAATGATAGCCGACGTGCAAGCATTGGCAAATTCCATGGCTCCTGATAAAACAAGAGCCATGAGACACAATATATTTCGTTGCGTACTCATCCGACAACTACATACATTTGTTATAAAACAACGCATTCATGAACAACTTACTAGTTCCAAAGAAGTAAGAACGGAAATTCATATCATCAGCAAAAACAATCACCTTACCGCTTCTATAAGGTTTCACCATTATAGCAGGCTCCTCTCTCAATAGGTTCGCATTATCCGCCGACAAGAATCCCGACAACAAGGGCTTCTTGGTATAATATAAAGGCGAAACATATGGATCCCTATCTTTCTGGAAAATGATATCATTCGTTTTTATAACAGCGATCTCATCTTGATCAAGTCCCCAAGCTAGCGGATGCGTCTTATCCAAATGACAGTTCAGAATTACCCCTTTGATCAACTTTCCGGCTTTTGCTTCCGCCTTATCCGCAAAAGAACGATAAACCGATAAGCTGTCCGCCTTTTCAAGCAATGTTTCCTTTGTCTTTAAAGAGATAAGCCCTTGTTTGCTAGCCCATGCGCTAGCCTTTCCGGTAGCGATCAACACTCCTCCGGCAGCAACCCACTCCTTCAAGGCAGTCTCGGTACCCTTAGTTAGATTTGGAACACCATTAGCCAAAATGATAACATTGTAAGCCTTCAAGTCCTTGCCTGTCAAAGACGGGTTCTCTATCAATACCGGACGCATCTGAAAACGCTTATCCAACAAGAACCAAATCTCACCCGATTCCGGGATACTTACGCCACGTCCTACCAACATAGCCACTTTCGGCTGTTCCAATGGTTTAAAAGCCGGGCTGCCAAAATCCACATCAGCCATCAATCCCGTGTTGGCCGAATAGATATCCACTCCCGTATTTTTTGCCAACTCACCCAATGTCGCATAGAGCACATCCGAAGGAAGCGGCTGATTATGCGTCAATACCTGGTAGGTACCATAGCCCATCGTCCATTCTCCCTCTTCGTTCTTAAATTGGAACGGACGGTTGGTCGCACTGACCCGAATCCCCTTACGCTGCAACTCATAGACTACCTTAGGCGCATAAAACTCCCGGTTCTCAAACACATACCCCACCCGGCTTTCCCCGCCGATGAGCCGTCCTTGCGGAAAATCATTTCGCTCAATCCGATCCCCCATCAATCCGGCGACACTCTTCACCGGAGCACACTCCAAGTTAAACGCATACGGGAACGTCCATGTAGAGATATCATAGAAAGTACTATCCGTATATTCTAAACAATCCTCCATAAGCACCTTAACCATCGTACTGTATTTTTGCGCCACCGGAATGACATAGGCTGAACCTTTTTGGAACTCCTTGTTACCTGCGGCTTGATAGTCCTTCGCCAACTGATAGACCTCGATATGATGACGGGCCATATTCTCCAAGAAATGAAAAGCGACAGACTTAGATCCGCGTGTATCGAACACATAGCCCTGTACCGCCTCCTTCCGCGCCTCAGAAGCCGTACGTTCATAATATTCCTTCTGATAAGCCAGCAAACGGGTACGCATCGCCTTGGCCGCTTCCAGCGTAGCGCAAGAGGCTAATGCCTGATTCCGGATCGTCCAGCCAAAGGTCCATTCCCCGCTCGGGGTATTACGCAAATGTCCGCGCGTGGAACCTTGCTCATATAGCAGGCAAACGGATCCATGCGCATCTCCATAAGCAGCCCCTTTTCCGTAATAGAAGTCATCATAACCCTCCTTCGAATAATAAGTCGTCCCAATCCGATCGAGTGCCTTTGCCGTATAAGAAGAAATCTCGGCTGTCAAGTCTTGATTAAGCTGGGGAGTAAACGGATGGGTACGCTTAGGATGTCCCGGACTGAAATAATAAGGACGTAACGCCCCTTGCTCATGTTGATCCACGACCACATTGGGCAACCATTCAAAATATCCATTTAAGCCATTGATCCCCTCGGGATGTTGTGCCATAAGCAAGTCGCGATTACAATCGATCCAATAATGGTTCGTACGACTGGAAGGCCAAGGCTCGGTAAACTCACGTGATTTTATATCGCTAACATTCGTGAAACTTCTAGAGGAATTCACCCACGACGCAAACCGATTGATTCCATCCGGATTGGCTCCGGGAGTCATCACGACAATCTCTTGGTCTAGTAATTCCTCGATCTCAGGCCCTTGTGCCGCCGCCAAATGATAGGCAACAGCCAACGAAGCGTTCACACCCGATGCCTCATTTCCATGAATGCTATAAATCAAGCTTACGATCACAGGCATGTCGTCTATCACTACGCTTCTCGATTTCGCCACGTCGCTCAACTTTAAGTGCTCCTCCTTCAGTCGATCTATATTCTTTTGGTTCTCGGCCGAAGTAAACACGACCTCTATAAAAGGACGGTGCTGATAGGTACGCCCCGTCTCCCTAATCGTGACACGGTCGCTGCATCGCGCCAATGTTCTCATATATTCCACTACTTGATCCCATCCGGCATGTTGTTCTCCAAGCTGGAATCCCAAGATTTTTTCCGGGGTAGGAACCTGAGGGTCATAAACCTGAGAACCTTCCGGCAAGAAATACGTCAAATCATACGGATACTCATCCGCTTGTGGTTGAGCAAAAACACCTGTCGCCAAGAAGATTGGCAACAGGCACATTAAAAAAAATCTTCTCATAACTATTTATTTACTTTATGGATTCGGTTCGCAAAGCGGATTCAGTTGAGTCTCCTTATCAGGAATAGCCCATTGCCAATCCCTATGTCCGGCCGGACGATATCTGTTCCCGTTACCCGTCACCGTTCCATCTCCATACATATTGTAATTAGAAGCTTCTGGATCCACCACTTTAGGCATTGCGTCTTTGTTCCAATATTCAATCAAACCATTCGGGAAAACCTCAGGACGAGGAGCCGGTCCACGGTCCAAATCCATATTCAAACGTTTCAAGTCGAACCAACGGAAACCTTCCCCCCAAAGCTCTATGCGACGTTGAGTCATCACCTCTTCTATCAAGTTTTCGCCCGTTTTCGTAGACAATGTATACTCCGGATCCCGATGACTTGCCAGCGGATAAAGAGCCTGAGCCGCTTTGCCTGGCTCCCCAGCACGTGCATATCCCTCCGCCATGATCAACATCATCTCCGGCAAGCGCATGAAAGGAACATCCCGGCCACCTTTCGTCGTAGGATCCGATACGATAAACTTATTGGCCATATAATTAGCATACGCTTTACTGTTACACTCCGCCCGGATCGGTCGCGGAAGAGTATTGGGATCGGTCGCCCTCGGAAACCAAATTCCTTTACGCACATCGGTATCACTGATCTTGTCGTATAACTTATTATAAATCGCACGAGGGGTATTGCCATTATACGAAATGATCTCATTCGACATATATCCATGGAAGTGAGTCAAGTTCGGAGCTTGCTGCAACAAAGGATTCGATCCCCACAACCATTCTGTATTTGATTGATCGCTAAAACGATCATTCAATGTCGTATAGGTATCATCTTGCAATTTGGCTCCTGATAGATCAACGACCAATTTAGCCATTTCAGCCGCTTCCAACCATTTACCTTGCGTCAATAAGATACGAGCCTTCAAACCGCGAGCCACGTGCAAATCAATATGCGACTTATTAGTCCGTTTCTCCTCCGTAGCACCCAATAATTGGATCGCCAAGTCGATATCCTCATTGATCTGCGTATACACCTCCTCTACAGAAGCTCTCGCTCTCGGCTCCGTTGAGTTATCGTTACGAATTACCACACCCAATTGCGTGTTATCGCCCTCTGCCTTATAACGGCCGCCATACATCTGTACCATCGTGAAATAGGCGAAAGCCCGGTAAAAATGGGCTTGCCCCTTGATATAATTCCTCTCGCTCTCCAAACCTTCCGCAGCATCGATATTATCGATAATCATACTACTGTTAGAGATAAAATATTGCAACAAGCGATAAAAATGGGTCGCGCTACCGATCGTCGCATTCCGATGGCTCGACCATTGAGCCTGCTTTTGGAACTGCGCATTGCTGTACGTATATACCAAATCATCCCCCATCACCTCATACCAAATCATCAACATATCGTAACCGCCATAAAAAGCCGAACTAGACAGATCACCCGTCCACATCAATTTATGCAAGCCATTTACAGCCAACATAGCCGATTGGGTATCATTGAACACTGCTTGCTCATCCACCGTTTGTGTGGAAGTTGTCTCCAAAAAATCCTCCTTGCAGCCATTGAATAATACCACAAGAGATAGCAACACTACTATATATATATTTTTCATATTGAACATGATTTAAAAAGTAAGATTCAAACCAAAAGTAAATACTCTCGCAGGCAAATAAACATCCGCATTACCACTATATCCTGAGAATATGTTTGAACGAGGGAAAATACCTTTTCGTTTCGTCAGCAAGAATAGATTCTCTCCTGACGCATATACCCGGAGTCCTTGCATGGAAACCTTCTCCAGCCATTGCTTCGGCAGATCATAGCTCAAAGTAGCGGAAGCCAACTCCAACATATTCGAGCTGATCAACCAACGAGTAGAAGTTCCCGCATTCATATTCGTATCTGCGAAATCCTCGATGCGAGGCACATTCGTGACATCGCCCGGTTTCTGCCAACGATTCAAGATATCCACATGCTTGTTGGAAGTCAAGGATGCGGATCCTGAAGGCTGTGTCATCAAATCGGAATATCCTACATCATACATCTTGCCACCTAGCTGGAAGTTAAACAACAGGCTTAAAGAAAGATTCTTCCAAGATACGTTCGTATTAAGACCTCCCGATACCTTCGGTGTAGATTCTCCGGCCCAATCATAAATGGCCTCATTCACGTTAGTCGTATATGTTTTTCCATCCACCTCTACCAGGTCGACAGACTCCACCGTCAGTTCCGGATCCGGCACATAGATAGAGTTTCCGGTAGCAGGATCTACTCCCGCCCACTGGCGAAGATAAAACTCATAGCGCGAATGTCCCTCTTCCACCCGATGTACTCCGCTGTTATAAGGTTCTACCGGCAAAGAGGTAATCCGATTTTTCAACCATGTAGCGTTAATTCCCACAGACCACGTCCAATCCTTTGTCTGGATGATTCTTCCGTTCAAATCAACTTCCACACCTCGATTGTACATCGTACCTGCATTCTTATATGCGCTGGTAGTACCCGTATCCGGTGCTTGCGGGATCGAGAACAATAAGTTGCTGGAACGGCGATCGAAATACTCTACACTACCCGACAAACGGCTTTTAAACAACTCAAACTCTAACGCCACATCGCCATTGCGAGACACCTCCCATTGCAAATCCTTATTACGAACGACACGTTGCTGGATATAACCGGCCTCCAATCCGTTCATGGCCTGCTCGTAAGCCGCTTGCCACGCATAGTAGCTACCGATGGCATCATTACCCACCTCACCGTAAGCGACACGCAACTTCAGCAAATCGATGAAATCAAGATCTTCCATGAAACGCTCCTCGTCAATACGCCAACCAGCTCCTACCGAGAAGAATGTACCCCAACGGGAATCCTTGTAAAAGCGGGAGGATCCGTCGCGGCGCACGGATGCAGAAAGGAAATAACGGCTGTTATAGTCATAGTTCGCACGGGCAAGGAATCCCTCCGTCTTGTAGGTATTCGTATAAGAGTCTTGCTCGTCCGGCACCGAATAATTGCTGAACTCAAAGTTGCCATTATGGATGGTCTGGTTTTGCATGGAGCCTTTCAGGTAATTGTACTCATAATCATAACTCTCATGTCCTAATAAGACATCGACATGGTGATTGCCGAAATTCTTTGTATAGGAGAGCAATTGGTTGAACGTCCAAGTTGTCTCAAACGAAACGGTCTTCGTGCTTGACCCCACCTCAGTCTTCTCCGGATAATAGATACTGGCCGAATGCCCTAAACGAGAGCTTGTTCCCACGGCTCCGTTCACCGTAAACTTGAAATCATTCAAGAAACGGATCTCCGCATACAATTTCGCATTCAATTGATTCCGCTTGTATCCGTTGCTGATATTTTGCAACTCAATAGCCGGGTTATTACCAGAGATATACGCACGCGAAGGCGCTTCCACACCCTCCTCGATCGTATAGGCCTGACCGAAGTCGTACACTTTATTACCATTGGCATCCAGCACATATTCTTTGGTACGAGGATCGTGTACATGGATCGGATAGATCGGTCCGATATAGCGAGTGAATCGGAAAGGGTTGTTGTTATTTCCCGAAGCTTGCGACTGCTGCCCTTCCGCCTTGCTGATATTCCCAGAGAGCGTACCGCCAATCTTCAAGAACGAGGTGATCTGCGAGTTAACATTCGTATTCAAGGTATATCGGTCAAACTTCGATCCGATGATATAACCACCTTCCGTCAGATAACCGGCGGAAAGATAATAATCCGACTTATTATTACCTCCGCTCACGCTCACGCCTATATCCGTACGGCTGCCCGTGCGCTGGATAGCGTCTTCCCAATCGGTATCATCCGCCCACATGAACGTAGCGTTCGGGTTAAGCACACCGTTCGCATCCACGACCTGATCGTCCGGCACGTTAAACGGATTGAAGCCCAGCGTTCCTGAAATCAAGTTTTGAGCGGCTGCCATTCCCGCTTGCTCTGGTGACGCACCACCACTTATCAACTGGTTGCGTGCGCTCTCCCAATATACTTTCAAATAATCATTCACGCCCAATCGTTCATAATCCTGACTTTGCCGATTCGTGAATCCTTGGTTGATTTTCACATTCACCGACATACGATCCTTACTACCCGTCTTGGTGGTTATCAAGATAACACCATTACCACCTCGTGCGCCGTACAGAGCTGCAGATGAGGCATCTTTCAAAACAGACATACTCTCTATATCACTGGGATTGATACTACTGATACTCTGATCGTAGGGCATACCGTTAAGTATAATCAAAGGGGTATTCGTCGCAGAAATAGAGCCCAATCCGCGAATATAGATATCCGAATCTGAACCGGGCTGACCACTGGCTGAGGCTACTTGCACACCCGGCGTAGATCCTAGTAAGGCTGAAGTTGCCGATGTAACAGGACGAGCCTCTATCTTCTCTGACTTCAGCAAACTGGCAGATCCAGTAAACGTACTTTTCTTAGCCGTACCATAGGCCACGACCATCACCTCATCCAATGTTTCCGAATCATCCTCCAGAAGTATCATCATCTCTGATTTGATCGGAAGCGTTTGCGAAGTCATGCCAACAAAAGATACGGTAAGCGTACGGGCATTTGCCGGCAAGTTGTCCAATGAGAAACGTCCCTCCACATCTGTAATTGTACCGATTGTTGTACCTGTCACAACAATATTAGCACCAATGACCGGCTCATTATCAACTCTTTGCAAAACACGTCCTGCAACTTTCCGGGATTGTTGTTCAATGCCATTTAAATAAGAAGTAGGCAAAGCCTCGGCAGAAACACTACCTGCCACTGAAAAAGCCAATAAAAAATGAGCTAAAAGCACGTTTTTAAAAGTCAAACAACGAATGCATCCTTTTAGTCCGTGCATATTGTCAAAAAGATTCATAATAATAGTTTTAGATTTTAATTTATCAAACACAATAACATCCGCAAGATCAGAATAAATATTATAACATCAAAGTAGGAAGCTCATTTTATTTACATTCTCGTATAAATAACACATAAAAAGTAGCGAATTTTCGTGAACGTATTCCATAGAAACAAGCCTGCTATTCGGCGGTATCGTACTGATGGTTACGTTACTGACCGTAAGCAGGCATAGTTATAAAGCGGCACCTCGTAATCCCGTAAATGCCTTACAAAGCAAATAGTGAAGAGGAATATTAAACTCTATTCGCCCATTGGCAATTTACTTAACTGAGATATTGCCTGTAAATTGGAATAATCGTATTGGTAAAGGCCATCATCGGCGATCATCATCAAGGTATTCCTAAAAGGGATTACATCGTAACCCTCCATACCTGCATAATGAACAAGCTGATTAGCCAGCAAGGTCATAGGATCTTTCGCATTGAAGACCTTTAACCCTTCGTCACAGAGGAATAAAGTACCGTTATCGATACCTAATCCTTTCGGACATTTCATGCCATAAGTAACCAGCAGGTTCGGTTGGTCCACATCACTTACGTCTATGAGCATCAGTTCATTGGTATTTTGCCCGCAAGTATTTCCGGAATGCACGGTCACATACGCTAAATCATCCTCCACGACAACCGGGTCGCAGCCAAAGACATGACTTACGGAAGAACGATACTTAGGTACGAGCGGATCTTCCAACGAATAGATCAACATACCGGTCGGAGTTCCCATGAACAGCTTATCCTCATAATTGAAAAGAGTCTCAACATCACGTTGCAACCAAATGTCGTTTGTCGTCAAGACAGGCTTGTCCCCAGAAAGGTCGAAAACGCACATGACATTCTGTTCTACCGTATATAAGTACTTACCATAAATAGAAAAACGAGCCATAGATCCGTTCACTCCCTGCGTGGAAGTACCCGGCGCCGCATCGTTCGCCATCAGATCACCGCCATAACTCGGATAATGGTAAATAGTTTCCTCCCGTTCCTTCGGTTCCCAACCGACCACGACACCTTTCGCTCTCGCTTCCTCCGAATAACACATATTATAATCGAACCCATAGCCATTCTCTATGGTCGGAAGCGCATAACGGAAAGCGTTCTCCACACGACCTTCCAATTCAGGTCTCTCCGGATCGGAGATATCGAACCAGACCAGATCCACATACGAATCCGCATACAATTTATCATCCTTGATCGAGAGATCCTCGTTACCGATCAACTCTACAAAGCCCACTATCCGGGGAGATGCCGGATTCCTGTTATCCACGATATGGATGCCCTTATCCGGGGAAGAAATATACAGGTAATCCTTATAGAAACAGATCTTTCCCCGCTTGGTGATTGGCACCACCTCATCCGTCACCTTCACTGAATTCCGAAACTCGGAGATCGACATGAATACCGGTTCGTTGATAGCATACCGCACGACCTCCACTCTCACTCCATCATCCTTGCATCCCATTAAGACGCAAAGGCTAAAGGCAAACGCCCAATAAAAAAGTTTCCGCATAATTATAATAGATTTAATCATTAAAAAGCATATCGTATACCTGCGCTCAACCCAAATCCCAACGGCTTGTCCGTACGAATACTAGCCGGTTGATCACAGTCGAAATAATGGGAGAAGCGAGGCTCGAAATAGAGGCTCCAATCCCCATAAAAACGATAAGCAGCACCGACCGAGGCATTCACGGACCATTGCATACCATGGATATCCTCCTTTTTGCTCTTGGAGATAGTCGTTCCGTTTCCGGCGATATAGCCACTATACACGGCCTGCAAACCCTTCTCCATCATAAAGCCTCCGGAGAGATAGACATTCCATCGCTGATTCTTCCATACATAAACCACCAGATTCAAAGGAATACCCAGATAATGCAAAGACGATTTCACCTCTGACGGGAAATCCCCTCCCCTCTTGAATGTAGTGGATAAATACGTATACATCAATCCACTTTCCACGGCTATATGCCGGCTCAAATCCTTCCGTACCGTAAAACCGAAAGATATCGGAAGGGAGTAGCTAACGTCCGGATAAGATTCGAACGAACGATTATCCAAGAAGTTCTCATCCACCTTAGAACTCCGTAATACCGGGGCATTACGGAATGAGACCGTTTGGGGAGGCGTATTACCACTCTCCTTTTCATCATCGTCTTTATCCGGCTTATCCGGATCAGGATCTTGGGAAGGAACATTCATATCTCCCGGAGAAGAAGCATCGCCATAACTCATATCCGTATTTAAAAAGCTATCTACATAACCACTAGAGCCAACGGCGGCGGCCAATAGCCACTTGTTCCGTTTACTCTTCTTGGCCTTCTTTTTCAAAGAGGCTTTTCGTCGGGGACTCCGTTCGCCTTCCGGTAGAGGGACCGTAGAGTCACCTCGCTTAACGACTATGTCCGTCGAATCCTCGGACGCATCCTCCTTCGCAGACGGTTCTTCTACGATAGCCGCAATCGCATCCTTCTCAATAATCTCGATAGTCTCACACTTCTCATCCTCCCGGATCGTTTCCTTTTCCCCGACAATAGCGGAAAGCTTAGCCTTTTTTTCCCATTTCAGCACTTTCGCTATACGTTTCTTTACAGGCTCTACAGGTAAAACGGGATGCTCCGGAAGAATATTCATTTCCTCCGCTTTCTCCGATATCTCTTTCTGAAAGGGGCTCAATTCCTCCAATGGCATCTTCTCCGGGGAAGGTAGCAGCCAAATAACCAAGGCCAGCACTGCGGCGGCGGCCAAGCCTCCCGTCCACAACCAACCCCGTGATCTCGCTCTTCGGTTCATCCGGGCCTCCACCTCATCCCAGCCGCCAGCATCTACCGGCAACCGGTGCTCTTCCAAGCGCTGCCGCATATAGCCGCTGAAATCATCCAGCCGTTCGTTATGATCCTTATCGTCCCGCATTTTCATGCCTTATTAAAGATTGTACACTCTTTTGCAAAGCGTTCCTCGCCCGGATAAACTGGGAACGGGAAGTCGCCTCCTGTACATGCAGCATCTCGGCGATCTCGCTATGCGTATATCCCTCTATCGCATATAAGTTGAAGACCGTACGATATCCCGGCGGCAATTGGGCCACGCAAGCCAACAAGTCGTCCGCCGATAAACGGTCCAATACGGAATAGTTGATATCTTCCAAACTGTCATCATAGCCGTCCAGACCTACACTTAGCCTCGTGTTCTCTGAAGACCGGAGATATTCAAGAGCCGTAGTGACAAAGATCCGCCGTATCCATCCCCCGCAAGCCCCGGAGCCGGAATACGACCGGATCTTCGTAAATATCTTCACGAACCCGTCCTGCAGAAGATCACGGGCCGTCTCCCTGTCACCCACGTAACGCATGCAAACACTCATCATAGCAGGAGCATATTGCTCGTACAATTCCTTACGAGCCCATGATTCGCCTCGCATACATCCATCGATTAACAGTTGTTCATCCATAAGTACTTATGCTCTCTATTATATGGATGAAATAGGTATCCTAAAAGTTGCATCTTATTCAAAAAAAAGTTACCTTCACATCAAAAATAGGAGGAGAGTGTATGAGACGAGGATTATTTATATTCATGGCATGGATATGTGTCGTTGGAATTCAGGCACAGTCTGACTTTTCGTTTATTTTAAATAAAGAAGGTAAAATCATCGTCCTGCCTAAAAACAAGACGTATGAGTTGAACATCCCGAAAGCCTCTTATAAGACATTTACCCCTGCGGGGACACGGGATATCGATATTAAACTGCGGGAGTTCACGCCCGATATTCCCCATACGTCCCTACAAGAGCGTCCGATGGATATGCAGATATCTTCCGCCGCCTATCAGCCGTTCTTTAACGTATATACCCCGATGCTTCGGGAGGTATCGCCAATGGCGTTGGATTTCAATGAGACTTATATGAAACGGCTAAACGAAAGTTTCGATCTTATCGCTAACGGTGTTCAATATACATGGCCGGGAGTCGGAGGCATGACGATCATGAACGGGGGTATTTCTTGGCACAGCGGCAATTGGAGTCTTTATGGCGGAGGATTCGGTGGTCGTTTCTTTAGTCCCTTCAACCCTAGTCCCGGAATAACAGCCGGCGCAAACGTACAAGTGGAATATCAACCTACGGACTGGTTGAAACTGAAAGGATGGGGACAATATGCTTATTACGCTGACGAGTACAACAATCCCCATATGCTCAGGAATCCCTTTTTTTACCATACCCAAGTAGGCGGTGCCATGGAGTTCAAGATCACTGATAATTTCTGGATGGGAGCCGGTGTTAACTATGAATACAACCCGGTACGACGGAAAATGGAACCACAGTTCCTAGTCTATCCCGTCTTCAAATCGGGCCGCTTCAAGATTGGAATGTGAGGAAGACGCTATTTCCGTCTCAAACATTCCTACATGGCAACTGCCTAGGATACCGACACCACCGTCTATATTGCTAAATACACGGATCGGTTCGGCCAGACCGCCATCGATCAAAAGGTTCGAAACTGAATCCGTGTCTTTATCTTGCAAAACTTTCAGATATCGATAGTATTCCGCTGAGATAGCATATAGGTGTACCCGTAGGTGCTTGGGAGGAATCGGAAGAAAATCTTCCTCATTTAGATCTTCTATCCCTATCGAATCCGGGACTACTTTTAGCGGATATGATCCATAATAAGGTTCATAATAATACTCATCCGTTAAGTGCAAGGTATATTCTTGCCCGTTTATTAACTCATCAGAAAAGACCTTCCCATCATACCCATACATCCAGTCATTGCCAAAGATTTGATCCAAGGCCGTCAACGATTGGCCAAAAACAGGTTCAGTCGCATAGTTTGGACTCACCGAGAACCATTTATATTCTCCTGTATATTCCTTAGCTATTCCATCAAAAACAGGAATGCCCTCTTCCATACGGAGTAAATAATAATTCTCCTCGGCAGGGTTATCTTTGAGCGTTACCTGATAAATCGCATTCTGGCGAGCAGAACCAAAAGAGCCAGCTACCGTAGCATAGGTTACCCCCGCTTTCAAGACCTGAGCAGGCGCTGGCATGACCGTCTCAGCGCTTGCCACCCCATATTCCGGATAAGAAGCTTCCACACGGATACGATCCCCTTTCACCGGTATAAAATCAGACTTGAAATAACCTTTCGTGTTAAATGCCTCATCCCCCTCCTGAAAGCTCATACGCTCTTTAAAAACGCCATTCACGAATAAATTCACCTCGGCTTTATCCAAAGTCACGTTCGGATGATCATCCGTGAAAAACCAAGTACGGGAGACACTTACGGTTAAGGGTTCGCCGGTTATAGCGACACAGTTCACTACCAAGGTAGGATCCGGCCGTAAGGATTCAAGATCGATCTCCTTGATGCAAGACATCAAACCAAACAGGCTTACTATACAAATCGTATTTATTAGGATACTCTTTATCTGTTTCATCTTCCTAGAATTTATAAGTATATGATATGGAAGGTATGATAGGCATAATACCTATCAACTTAAAACAAGGTTTTGTTTTACCGCTATAGGGAGAAGAAGAACCCGGGACTAAGTTATTCGTTCGTTCCCAGTTATCACTTTTATAGACCATAAACGGATTCATCCGGCTATATACATTATAAATACTGATATTCCAGATGCCCATTCGTCCCTTCTTCTTCGGACGGTAAATATTAAGTCCCAAATCCAGACGATGATAAGCCGGCATCTGGTAATTATTACGACGTGTATACAAATCCACCACTTCCCCGGATGGTTCCCACCAGTTATTCATCTTGTATTGGTTGGAAATAGTAAGCGTACCAGCTTGCTCATAACTCTCCAACGACAAGGTCATGCGATTGCCGGAAGTATACGTCCAAGCAGCTGTCAGCTCCACCTTTTCCGATAGTTTATGCGATACCACGATATTCAGCTTATGCCGGTTATCGTAACGTGCCGGAAAGCGTCGCCCGTTATCGATCTCATCGAAACGCCGATCCGACCATGAAAGCGTATATCCTATCCAACCGGTCGTACGTCCGCTTTCCTTGCGAGCCAAGAACTCCACGCCATACGAACGCCCCTTACCGACCGCCATTTTTTCCTCCCAAGCCGCCGTACCGGGCAAGAAGGAATAGCCGTCTTTATAATCCAACAGGTTCTTCATCCATTTATAATACCCCTCTACCGAGAAACTATAAGAACGCATCAGATTATAATAGAAACCAGCGGAGACTTGATCACTGATTAAAGGTTTCAACTTACGGGTAACAGGCATCCACGCATCCGTCGGCAAATTTATATAACTGTTGCCCAATAAATGGATATATTGCCCCATACGGGCGTATGAGGCTTTGAAGCTAAGATCGTCACGTAGCAACCATCTCAAGGAAGCGCGAGGCTCCAATAAGGTATAAGCCTTCCGCTCCACATTGAACAGGCTAAACCGAAGCCCCGCATTCAAACGCAAGCTAGGTAAGACATTCCAATCATCCTCTCCGAAGACAGCCGCCTCACGGGCCCATAGCAGATCATTTGTATATATTTTCCCTATATTCGAAAACTCCAGCATACCGGAACCGGCTGCTTTCACCTCATTATACTCCGGGCGGAAACGGTGCATCAAGAAATCCCCTCCAAAACGAATCACATGCGACGTAGAAGGCGTGTAATCAAAAGAGGAACGGACGCCCATATCCAAGATAGAGGTAGAACTACTCGTTTCCGATGAAGAAGAGAGATAATTATCTTCTCCTTCCACACCATAATTATATTCTTTTGAACTCCGTACATTCGAGCGATACCGTGAAAAGACCCCGGAAACCCGTCCGAACAAACGGTTATTGAAGACATAAGTCCAGCCCAAGGTTCCCATCAAATTACCCCAACGCAGCGATGAATGGGTACCATCCGTATAAGGGACTTGCTCTTCTTCTGTTGAGAAATCCGTTCCCCCTCCTTTTAATACATCATTCCCGTTATATAAGCTGAAAAACATCCGGCTACGATCGCTGAAACGATGATTAAGCTTTAAATTCAAATCGTGAAAAGCGTAACGAAGATTTATTTTATGACCGTCTTTTCGAACCTTATTTGCTATCGCTATCGCTGGGGCAGAGAGTACATCCAGCCACGAGCGTCTAAGCGCTATCTGAAAAGCCGTGCGATCCTTGATGATAGGGCCTTCCAAGCTCAGATTACCGGAGATCAGCCCGATCGTAACGCTACCATGGTACTCTTTCATATTGCCCTCTTTGGTATGGACATCTACCACAGACGAGAGTCGCCCGCCATATCTCGCAGGGAAACCCGCCTTGAAAAAGTCCAGATTACGGATCGCCTCCGGATTGAAAGCGGAGAATAGCCCGCCGACATGATTGATCTGGTAAACCGGATTACCGTCTATCAAAAACAAATTTCCATCTTGGTCGCCGCCACGAACATATAAACCGGCCAGTCCCTCTGTCCCACTGGCTACACCCGGAGTCAGTTGCAAGGTCTTCACGATATCGGACTCACCAAACAGGGTCGGTGTCGCCTTGATCGTCTTCTGGCTAAACCCCATCGTTCCCATCAAGGTGTTATTTACAGACAAACGATCCCGCTCCGAAGCGGTAACTACCACTTCCTCCAGACGAGCGTTCGGACGCAACTCAATATTTAATATGGTATCCCTATCCAATTCCGTGAAATTAAAGGAACAGCTCTCATAGCCAATGTAAGAAGCATGCAAGCGGATATTCCCCGGCGGAAGCGTCAAACTGAAAAAACCATAGCTATTCGTAGCCGAGCCTTTCCGGCTGGCGACCTCATAAACAGAGGCTCCGATCAGAGACTCCGAGGACGCTTGATCCCTCACGAAGCCGCTGATCGTTACCTGTCTCTGTCTACGCTTCAGAATCACGATCTTTCCACTCACCTTATACACGATCGGATACGACTCGAACAAGCGGGTCAAACAATCCGTCAATGCCTCATCTTTCACTTGGAAACTGATCTTCGGAAGCTCTTTCAACAAAGAAGACTCATACGAGAAGGTCACGCCCGCCTGCCTTTCGATCTCCGACAAGACCTCCGGCAACGAAACCTCCTTCATACGCAACGTAATCCGGGGATCATCCTTCGTCTTGGCTGATTGGGCCAAGAGGTCTGGAACAGGCATAAAAATCATCCAGCAAAAAATGGCCATAAGCCATTTATTCATCCACTCTGTCATCATTCTACTTTATTGAGTTCATTGATAAGACAGGATCTCCCGGAAATACCCCTATCAAGGAAAAGCCTTTTTTTCATACCTCGTGAACTTACCGCTTCATGATGTATGAACCGGCAAGCACAGGTCGTCAACGCGGGATGGGCTTATCCATCCCAAGGATTCCAATAAGGAGGCACCGTGTCTCTCGGCATCGTGATACGCAATTTATCCTCTTGATATCCGGCGACAATCCCAAAGCCGTTCTCCACATTCGAATACGTATCGGCAGGCTCTATCAACGCCCCGAAATTCGCGTCGCCGATCGTGATAGAGTACCCCCTCATAATCTTCATATATCGATAATAATCCTCGGAGATAGACAACAGGCGCACATCGTAATGAACGTCCATAGAAAGGGTATCACTCTCATACGAGTATTCAACAGGAAAAACAGAAACCTTAATAGCATTCGTATTAACCAGATCCTCCCCTCTAAATACACCCATACAGTAACGCCCATCCATCTGGCTCGTGATAGGACTACCTCCAAAAGACTGGAAAACAGGATCCTCATAATCCACGCTAAAACCAGAATAATACCAACTATATCCTCCTAAGCTACGGAAAGAGGTTACGGTACGGGTACTATCCCCCTTCCGGAAGTCCAAGATCTGCTCCACGATTAAACGATAATAGGAATCCGTCTCAACCCCGATTTTAACAGAGAAACGCAGATATTCGGCATAGTAGGCAGAAGATCGATAGGATAAGGTATCCACCTCATAAATCCGTGCCCGACCGGGGATACGAGTTTCCCCGGATACCGGCTCATACCCATCGGCCTCGGCCTCTATACGCAAACAATCCCCCTGTCTCACGAAACAACCGGGCAGAACATATTGCCCCCGTGAATGTATAGAATCTTCCGGCAGGTCATCATTGCGCATAAGACCTTGAAACTCATCATTGACATAGACACGGACTTTTGCGTCGGATAGCTCAAAATCGGGAACGCTATCCATGATAAACCATGTTTTCGAGAGATGAGCACACACCTCCTTTCCGGGACATACCGATGCGTTCAGTACAATCCGATCCGGTAGATCCTCCAAATCAATCTCCACATCCCGAACGCAAGAGACCATCAATAATCCTAACACAAACAGGCAAGGTAAATATCTTTTCATAAGCTAGAATTTATAAGTATAAGAAACCGAGGGCATGCAATAGAACAAAATCGTCTCCTGTAGCACTACATGATATCGCTGATTTATATCCTGGTTTACCATAACCTCCGTCATGAAGGGATTCGGTTTCAAATACGTATTGTATATGCTTATGTTCCAAATCCCCATCCGACCCTTCTTTTTATATCGATAAAAATTCACGCCCAAATCCAAACGGTGATAAGGAGACAATTGATAATTATTACGAGCGCTCAAACCTGAATTCATCGGTCTGTATGAATCCACTCCGGCATACCCGTTCTCTTTCTGATAAATCGGAGACAGATATTTATACTCCGGCAAGCTAATATGGTTTCCTGAGGCGAACACCCAAGCTCCCGTTAACTCCACCTTCCGGGATAACTTACGAGAAACGACCACATTCACCTTATGCCGGTTGTCGAAGCGAAACGGGAAATGACGCCCCTTATTCACGGAACCATCCGGAAACCACCGATCCGACCAAGAAAGCGTATACCCGATCCATCCGGTTGTCTTCCCATTTGTCTTTTGCGCCATAAACTCCACACCATAGGTCTTACCCTTTCCCAAACCGACCCGGTCTTCCCAACCGGAGAAATGTGTCTCAACCGGCCAATGATCCTTATAATCAATCAAGTTATTCAACCGTTTATAATACCCCTCGATCGAGAAATCATACATCCGTTTCAGATTATAATAAAGCCCGGCAGTAATCTGGTGAGAACTCATCGGAGGGACTTGCTCCGTCACCGGGACCCAAATATCCGTAGGCTGGTTCACATAGGTATTCGATAATAAGTGGACATATTGGTTCATCTTACTGTAGGATATCTTCGCCGATAGATCCGGACGAAGTAAATAACGTGCCGACAAACGAGGCTGAAAAGAATGATAGATCTCATTCTCTACATGAAACAAGGTATACCGCAATCCGGCATTCACCCGCAAGCGATCCGTGACCCGCATCTCATCCTCGGCAAACAAAGAGAACTCATGCCCTTTTATCAAGGAATAATCATACAAAAGCTCATATACGGGATTTACTAACGAATCGTTCACCCAAGACCGTTGCTGGCTATTCTCCGGACGAAAATTATGATACAGGTAATCCGTGCCCATTCGTATCCGGTGATTCATTGAAGGACTGTAATCCACTGACAGCCGTACGCTCAGATCCTCCATCTCCGATTTATAACGGCTATCCCGCTTAATTGATTGCCGTTCTGCCCTATTTCCTTCGATTTCATACCCCTTCGCCTCTTGCCGGATATGCGAGCGAAAACGGCTGTAGCCCACCATTAGATTACCAAACAGCTTTTGCCCGAACACGTAGTTCCACCCTGCGGAGCCGATCAAGTTTCCCCAACGCCAGAGAAACATATCATCCGAATCCTCATGCTTCTCCTTGCTTCCCTGCCGAAAAGCATCTTGCCCCATATAAAAGCTCAAATAGGCCCGGCTACGTTCCGAGAAAGAATGGTTCACCTTCGCATTTATATCAAAAAAGTGATAACCGAAACTCTCCTTGGTATCACTGTTCTTATTAACGATCGCCAAAGCCGTCCCTGTTATCAAATCCAACCACGTACGGCGTACCGAGACATTAAACGAGGAGCGATCCTTAACAATCGGCCCCTCTAGATTCGCCCGTGCGGAAAGCAACCCTACGGAGATATTCCCGTGATACTCCTGCCGGTTACCGTCATTCATACGGACATCTACAACCGACGAGAGCCTTCCCCCGTATTCCGCCGGAAAGCTCCCTTTATAAAACCGGGTATTCTTTATCGCGTCCGGGTTGAACGCCGAGAAAAACCCCAACAAATGGTTCACATGATAGACCGGATTTCCATCCAGCAGATACAAATTCTCATCGGCCCCGCCCCCACGAACATACAAGCCGGTCATTCCCTCGGTGCCTACCGCCACGCCCGGCAACTGCTGTAAGGTCTTCACCAGATCCGCCTCCCCCAGCAAAGCGGGCATCGACTTCACCCGCTCGGCAGGTACGTCGATCACCCCCGTGCGGCTACTCAATATCTCGTAGCGAGGCCGGGTCCCCCGAATAACGACCTCGCCTAACGAGGCCAATGACCTCAACGGGAAGTCGATCATCGTATCCCTTTGCAAATCGATCTCTATCTCCATCGCCTTAAAGCCCACGTACGAGGCCCTAAGGCGAACCTTACCGGGTGGAAGTATCAAGCTGTAAAAGCCGTAATTATTAGACATCGTCCCTCCCCTCGAACTTTTCACCAGAACCGAGGCCCCCAACAAACTCTCATACGAGGCTGAATCCCTGACGAATCCGCTGATCGTATATTGACGGGGCTTTCGCTTTAAGATGATATATTGCCCCGTAACCCGATAAATAATCGGTAATGGGGAAAATAAGCGCTTCAAGCAGTACGACAAGGATTCATCCCGGACCGACAGGGAAACCTCTGGCAGCTCTTTCAGCAGAGAGGACTCGTACGAGAAGAACAATCCGGTTTGTTTCTCAAGCTCCATCAATATATCCAACAGGGGAACCTGCCGCATATCCAACGTAACCGTCGGCGTAGGTTCGGGCATCTGCGCATATAGATGTCCCATCCAACCGGGAAGCAAAAGAATCCCTATCAGCCATACAACAATAGATCTCATAAATGATCTGATTTTATTTCTTCGAAGTGGAAACCAAACGTGCGTCCAATGTCTGGTTAACAACCTGCAAGACATCCTCCAAAGGCAGATTATTAAAAGTAGCGGTCAATCTCGCTCCCTCATTCTTTGTCTGGTTCGCAATCTTGACTTGATAATAATCACTCAAGTCCTCAATCACCTTATCCAGCGGTGTCTCCATAAAACGAAGTTGCCCTGTCCTCCAAGCCAACTTGTTCACGTCTTCTTCCGTCACTACCGTTATCTCCTTGTTCTCCATAGAATACTGAGCCGACATTCCAGCGGTAAGTATCACATTCTCCTTTTCCTCCCCGGCGGTAAAACATACCTTGCCGGTAACTACATTGACTTCCGTAACGGTAGGCTTCTCATCTATCTGGAAACTTGTTCCCAGCACCGTAACTTCCGTTTGGCTCGTTTTCACTGAGAAAGGGCGTGCCTCGTTCCTCGTCACTTGGAAAAAGGCCTTTCCATTCATCTCCACGGCACGCCTCTCTTTATCATATCTCTTCGCGTCATACCGGATCCATGAATCGCCGGCCAAAGCGACCAAGGTACTATCCGGAAGGTAAACATCTTTCATTTGTCCGGGGGCGGTAGTAATCGCAACCCAATCCGGGGCGTTTCTCTCTACCGTAAACCATGTCCCCAGACCTACGAGCACTAACACGACAGCGGCCGCCCCGATCCAATACCGGCGAAACGAGACCTTCCGGCTAATCACATGCTCAGAAGCGAACTTCTGCCATGCCTTATCCGGGTCAAGGCTTCCTTCCCGATAGCGTTTCGCTACGAAACGGATGCGTTGTTCCAATTTATTGTCATGCTCGTTATTATTCATAACTATTCCTTCTATTTAATAAGTCCTTCCAGTCTCATACCATTGGAATCCGACATTTGGGGCCTGCCCCTTCTTCAATGGAACTCCCACGCTCATACTCGGCGAGATCCTAGACGATACGCAAGATGAGAAAATCATCATCGACACCGCAAATATAAATACCCACTTTATACAAACCATCGCTTTCATCCTATTTTCTCTTTAAAATGTGTATCCCAAGGTAAAACTAGCCGTATGATAGTTCAGACCTATGTTATAAGCATATCCCTTGTATTGCTTATCTATACCCAGATCATAGCCAACCTTAAAAGCGACCCGTTTCACCTCTATACCAGCCTCTATGGTAGCTCCCCAGTCAAAACGAGGCGCTACCGCATATCCTTGGCCGGGATTAAACGGGTTATATGATATTTCCTTATTATAGGGCAGCTTTCCTTTTAAAGAATAATCACTTTCCTCATACGTCACTTTTCCTCCCAAGCCAACCGCCAAATAGGGACCGACCGCCAAATGTAACCGAACATCCTTACTTACCTGCCAATCGAAACGAGCCAAGATCGGTAATTGGATATATTCACGATGCTCCTTCTGACTGCGATGCCTTATACCTTCTACATCAAAATCCTTAATTCCATAGGTATCATAATAGAAGCCCGTAAAGCCGTAACCATTACCATAACCGTATCCCCACAGATTCAAATAATCACTGGAAACGGGATAGAGAAATATACTCGTACCTTCCCGTCCCCCATATGGACTCTCACTAGTTCCATAAATCTCACTATAAGAAGACAGCCCCTTCCCCCGTCGCACATAATACAAACCGGATTGAAGCGAGAACCAGCCCGATCCGAATGTATAAGAGACTGCGGCCCCAGCCTTAAAGCCTACCTTAGCGGCATCTCCCTTATACTTTGTCACGTTCATACCGGCTTCCGGCGTCACTTTCCATTGCGCTTGGGCCGAGATCACGCACGTCATCAACATCACAAATACCACCAACTTCCTCATACACTCTCCATGCTTTAATGAAATAAACAAGTAACCTTTATCTCTAAGACAGAGAAATATGAAAAACCCCCATTCCTTTCTATAAAATTTATCCGAAAAAGAACATATAAACACGGATAGCGGTCTCTCGCAAAGCTTTCAATGCCTTGCTCATCTGGTTCTCAACCGTTTTTACCGATAAATTCAATTCCTCCGCGATCTCTTGGTATTTCAAGCCATCCCGTTTGGATAACAAGAAAATCTTCTTCCGTTCGGGAGGCAACCGATCGATAGCGTCCCACAGGCGGGCGTCACGCTCCGATCGCAGGATGTCTTCCTCTTCCGAGGTATCTTCTACGTCGGGTAACTGCTCGGTGGCCTCAGCGTTTACGGGTTGTGAGGTAAATGAAAGAGAACGGTTCCTCACCGCTTGATATAAATAAGCCTTGAGATTCCCGATCACATTACCAGCCCGGTTCTTATCCCATACATCCGCGAAGGCCTGTTGCACGATATCCTCGGCATCGTCCACCTGATCGGTATAACGAAGCGCAAACAAACACAAGGGCTTATATAAACTCTTGAAATGATGTTCAAATTCTTGGGTGGTAATAGCAGCCATACGTTTGTTATCTGTAACTATTCACCGCAAAGTAACAACCTTTTCTTTTTAACAAATCGCTTTTCAGGTTCTTTATAATGGTTTTAATAAAAAGAAAGCGTTTAAGGACTTATCCCTAAACGCTTTTTCTTATTTTTAATTAATAAGCATCAATATGGACGAAAACCGATAATCTGGCGTACCTCATTTAAAGTCTTAGAAGCGCTCTCACGAGCTTTCTCCGCACCCATACGGGCTACCTTATCCAGATATTCCGTATTGGCGGCCATATCCAAGATACGCTCACGGATCGGAGCGCAGAACTTATTGATATCCTCAGCCAACTGCTTTTTCATATCGCCGTAACGAATCTCGCAATTGTTGTATTTCTCATTAAAGAAATCATAGGTCTCTTTCTCGGAGACAATTTCCATCATCGTGAATAAATTGGCGATCGGCTCGGGCTTCACGCTATTCGGCTCGGTTGGTCCCGCATCGGAAACCGCTTTCATAACCTTCTTCTTGATTGTTTTCTCATCATCGATCAAGTAGATCGCGTTACCCTCACTCTTACCCATCTTACCGGAGCCATCCAAGCCCGGTACTTTCACGGACTTATCGCCCAAATGGAACGAAGCTGGTTCCGGGAAGAAATCTACTCCATAGGTAGAATTGAAACGGCGGGCGAAACGACGAGCCATTTCCATATTCTGCTCCTGATCCTTACCTACAGGAACCTTCAACGCCTTATGGATAATAATATCGGCGGCCATCAAGGTCGGGTAAGTCAACAAACCAGCGCTTACGCTATGTTTATTACCTTCATTAAAAATCTCTTTCTCTACATCGCCTTCACATCCTTCCCGGCTGATATGCAACTGCTGACGGGCCTTATCCTTAAAGGAAGCCGTACGCATCAACTCGCCGATACCGGCGTTCATATTCAAATATAGATACAACTCTACCACCTCCGGCACATCGCTCTGAATATAAATGGTAGCTTTTTCCGGATCGATACCACAAGCCAGATATTCCGAGAGGATCGTCTTTACGCTATTTCGTATATTGTCAGGATGCGGGTGAGTAGTCAACGAATGCCAATCAGCGATAAAGAAGAAGCAATTATACTCATCTTGCATCCGCAAGAAACTCTTTACCGCGCCAAAGTAATTGCCTAGATGCAGATTACCTGTTGGTCTGATTCCACTTACTACTGTTTCCATGTCTTGTTATTTTTAGTTTTCAAGTGGGGGCAAAGATAAGAATAAAAAATGAGAGATTGAGCAGATGAGCGCAGGAAGGTTGAAAACAAGGGGTTTAGAGGAAAACGGACTGCAAGGACGAAGCCAAGTGAAACCGCTAAAAAGCCAACTGAAACCGGAGTTACGTTACTATCCCGTTACTCTTTTCAAAACGGCGACGGGGGTTTTGGGAGGCTTCCAACACGCTGAATTACAAGCCCGATTCGGAGGGTTCCGACTACAAATGTAGCAGGAATTTCGGATTATGGACTGCACACCTCGAAAAAAGTCGGTTTTCGGGTGCGATTGCGCTGATTCGCTGCATTTTGCGTATCGACAAACGGCTCTACAAGAAATAATTTTGCCGCCAAAGAGACGGCGGCGTCCTCCTCCTTGCAGGGCATAGTATGTAAGCATACTCTGCTCCTGCTTCGATCGGAGGTTGAACCCTAAAAAATTGTAGAGTTATGAGATCGACTTTCAAAGTTTTATTCTATCTGAAACGCAACGCCCCGAAGAAGAACGGGCTTGTTCCTGTGATGTGCCGCATCACGGTAAACGGCAAAATCGCACAGTTCAGTTGCAAGCTGGACGTGGAGGAAAAATCGTGGAACGTGGAGTTAGGCCGCGTGTCCGGTCGCAGTGTGGTGGCACAGGAGGCCAACCGTATGCTGGATAAAATCCGCGTAGGTATCAACCAAGCCTATCAGAAGATCGCCGACCGGGACAATTATGTAACCGCCGAAAAAGTGCGCAACGCCTATCTGGGTTTAGGCATGAACCACGAAACGCTGCTGGCGGTCTTCCGGCAGCATAACGAGGATTACGAAAAGCAGGTAGGCAAGCTCAAAAGCCTGCGCAGCTATTGGAAATACTGCACCGTGTATAACCACCTTGCGGAGTTTATCGAAAAGCGGTACAAGGTCAGCGACATTGCCCTACGTGAGCTTGCTCCGGCATTCATCACCGACTTCGAGCTGTTTCTCAAAACCGAGAAGAACCATTGCAACAATACGGTGTGGTCGTATATGATGCCGTTCCGGAAAATCATCTACATGGCCGTCAATAACGGACTGTTGCAGCGCGATCCGTTCTTCGCGTACAGCATCACCAAAGAGGAAACAAAGCGGGGTTTCCTGACCAAAGAGGAAATCAAGCTCCTAATCAACGGTACGTTCAAAAAGAAAAGCTACGAGGTGATCCGCGACCTGTTCATCTTCTGCACTTTTACGGGGTTGAGCTGGACGGATATGGCGAATCTGACCAAAGCGAACCTGCAAACCTCGTTCGACGGCCACCTGTGGATCATTACCAACCGCCAAAAGACGGGTACGGAATCGAATATCCGCTTGCTGGAGGTTGCCAAGCATATCATCGAAAAATACGACGGCATGGCCGAGGGGGATAAGCTGCTGCCCGTTCCGTGCTATGCCAACTGCAAGAACAGCATCAAGGTGATTGCGAGAAAATGCGGTATCGAGAAAAATGTCACGTGGCACATGAGCCGCCACACCTATGCGACGACCGTATGCCTGTCGAACGACGTGCCCATCGAAACTCTGTCCAAAATGTTGGGACACCGCAGCATCCGCACGACGCAAATCTACGCCAAAATCACGGCAGAAAAGGTGAGCCGCGATATGGAAAAACTCTCGCAGCGTATCGAGCAAATGGAGAATTTTATTTGTCAAACCATCTAAAAACGCATGTACGATGAAAAGAGATAGAATCACAATCGGCGAAAACGGCGTAACCCTGACGGGGAGCGAGGTGTGGATGACGGCAATGGAGCTTGCAGAGCTGTTCGGCACGACTGCCGGAGCGGTAAATGCAGGTATCATGGCAATCATCAAAAGCGATACACTGCACGATTACGAGGTCTGCAAGTACATCCGGCTGGAGAACGGGAACGGTGCAGACGTGTATAACATGGAGATTATCATTGCCCTTGCATTCCGTATCCATGCGCAGGGTGCAATGAGATTCCGGGAGTATATACTCCGTACACTTGGTACAGCGAGCAAATGGCCTGCAATAAATATACTGATGACCTGCTCACGTAAAACGGACGAGTACAGCCGACAGATTTCCAACTGACGGTTACCTATGAAAAAAGAAATAATATTAACCTGTTAAATAGATACCTTATGACCAAAAATGAAAGAACGTCGGACATCGACGCCGAAGAGATTATCGAGATGTTTCGTCCCGAAATGAGAAGATTGAAACCGGCAGATGTCGGTTTAGAGAATGTACCGGGTACACAACGTGTAACGAACGAACCGAATGTGCAAACTGCAACGACACTACCGACGGACACGACCGCAACGACAGAACAGCCAGCGCAGGCTATACCCAGTTGCGCCGGAATAAAGCAGAAAAGAGCGACGTTGGAGGAATACCGACAGACATTCCTCCGAGTGCCGAGAATCGAGAACCGTAAACCCGTCTTCGTGAGTTGCGAGGTGCGCGACCGATTGGACGAGATCGTGCGCAGGTTGGGAGGCAGACGGATGAGCGTTTCGGGATTGATGGAGAATCTCGCACGGCATCATCTGGAAACCTACGGCGAGGACATCGAACGATGGAGGAAATTATAGCTCCGCTGTCCGTTTCATAGGACAGTACAGTGTGCACACTCTGTATAGCGAGTATAGTGAAAGCAGTTCAATTATCGGAGGGCAACAGCTCTCCGATTTTGTTAGCATCGGCTAACAGCAAGGTGTGTATCGAGTAACTCGATACCTTTCGGGTTACTCCCGAAAGCCTTGCCCTGCGGGGCGGAATCGCTCCTCCGTAGTCGGGCGATTGAGAATGTATTACCTTTTATTCTTGCAGACCTTCCGTTTCGAATTTCTTCCGATGCTTGACGATGGATTATATGTCGGTCTGCGCCCATTCAGTAAGTTGTACAATGAACGGGACAAACGAATATCCGATGTCCGTCAATTTGCACTCCATCTTGGGCGGCACTATGGGATAGACTTTGCAGGAAACAAGTGCGTCAGCTTCCAATGCCTTACGTGCCTGACAAAACACATGATGAAACATCGGGTATCAATCTGCATAACTCGTTAAAACGTATGCCGGCTTATATGATAATCAGATGATCCATATAAGAAATTTTGTGGCAACAGCAAGGAAAACTTGCCGGAATCATGTCAGCGTTTTCCCCCGGCCGCTTTCTTCCTGTCGCAAATAATCGGCTCCATGTTTTCTTTCGCCCATACGATTAACGATTGAATATGAGGCAAAAGCGAATGCGCTCTGATCGTAAGCGCGTATTCCACTCGCGGCGGCACTTCCGGATAAATAGTACGTGTTACGAATCCGTCCTCTTCCAGTGTTCTTAATGTAACGGTAAGCATCTTTTGTGAAATATCCGGGATTGCTCGTCGTAAATCACCGAAACGCATTTTTTCTATCTGCGATAACGTGTAAATAACTAAAAGCGACCACTTGTCACTCATACGAGCCAGAATATTGCGAATAGGGCACTGCGGATCATAAGCATCCAATATCATTGTTCTATCCATTTTTCTCTTTTTAGTATGCAAAAGTAACTAAATCTCTTGAAATCTGCAAGCGCAAAAAAATACGAAAAAATCAGGTAGGTAAGATGTTCATATACAGTTATCGTTACCAAGATGTAACTATGTGCATATCAAGTGCCTACTTGACAAAAGAGATTTTTCGTTCTATATTTGCAGTGTAAAAGATACAAAGATACTTTTAGAAACTAATGGTTGATATCAAAATTTTGCAAGTATGAAAAATGTAGTTTTAATCGGAGCGAGCGGATTTGTAGGCTCCGCCATCCTGAATGAAGCGTTGAATCGCGGACATCGAGTAACAGCAGTTGTTTTGAATCCCGACAAGATTTCGGTACATCATCCGAATCTGACCGTCATGGGAGCGGACGCCACCGATCCGGACACACTGGCAAATCTGGCGAAAGGCAAGGATGCAGTTATCAGTGCCTATAATCCGGGCTGGGCGAATCCCCGTCAATACGAAGAAACGCTTGAAAACTACCCGAAAATCGTCGAGGGAGCGAAGCGTTCGGGCGTGAAACGTCTGCTGATCGTCGGCGGAGCCGGAACCCTTTTCGTGAAACCGGGCGTGCGGCTGGTCGATACGGGAACTCTTCCCGAAGCGTGGCTGCCGGGTGTGAAATCATTGGGCGAGTTTTATCTGAATACGTTGATGAAGGAGAAGGAGATCGACTGGGTGTTCTTTTCTCCTGCCGGAAATCTCGGCAACATGGGGCCGGGCGTGCGTACTGGAAAATACCGTCTGGGTAAAGACGATATGCTTTTCGACGAGAAAGGCGAAAGTTTCATCTCGGTCGAGGACTACGCCGTGGCGATGATTGACGAGCTGGAAAAGGAAAAACACCATCGCGAACGCTTTACCGCAGCTTATTAAACATTGAAGTATAACAACAAATAAAAACAAGAAAGAAATGAAAAAGATTATTTTGACGCTGGCCCTTGCCGGTATGGTTTTGGGTGCTTCGGCACAGGAAAAGGGACGTTTCGAGGTACATGACCTCGGCAACTTCAAACTGCATGTCTATTACACGAACGACGCGCTGGGCGATGCCAGCTACATTGTGGAAGGCAAGAAGGCTCTCGTTACGATGGAACAGCCGCTCTTCAAAGACAATGTAGCGGAGTTCGACACCTATCTTGCCGGATTGGGCAAACCCGTAGAGAAACGAATCACGGACTACCATGTGGGCGGCACGGCGCACCACGATGTCGTGATGCCGGAAGGTATGCCGGAGTTCACGAAAGGAGCCGTATATGGCGGCATGATGAAGAACTTCGCACAGCTATTCGGCGACGCCCTGACTGCGATGCCTACGGGCAACGCCGAGGAGGTGGCATTCGGCACGACCAAGACCTATGCGGGTGTTCCTTTCGAGTTCCGTCGCGGAGCTTCAACGGACTTTCCCGGTGCAAGTATTCTGATCGGAGAAAAGGTGTACTACACCCACTGGACGCCGGCAAAGGCGCATGTCAGCCATCTGCAAGTATCTTCGTCTAACGCCATCGACGCCGAAATCGCCGAAGCGAAAAACGCGCTGAAATCCGGAGCCGAGCTCTTTATCGGCGGTCACGGTGGTGCGGCGAAAGCGGATGCCGTGCAATTCAAAATCGACTATCTTAATACGATGAAGAAGTTACTGGCAGAGAACAAGACAGCGGAAAAATTCGTCGGGGCAATGAAGAAAGCATATCCCGACCTGCCCGGAGCGGAAGGGCTGGAAGAACTGGCAAAGGCTCTGTATAAATAATCAACACCGATATGTTCCGTTTTCCGGCAGGGAAGCGGAACGTATCATTCAAGAAGAACATTGCATGGAAAAAGCACTTGAATTTCTGAAAACGAATAAGGAGGTGGCATTTGCTACGGTTGAAGGCGACAGACCGAAAATCCGTGTTTTCCAAATCATGAAACAGCAGGGAAACACGCTCTATTTCGTTACAGCACCGGAGAAAGAGGTTTACAGGCAGTTGCAGAAGAATCCGAATGTGGAAATACTTGCCATGAAGGAGAACATATTCGTCCGTATTGCAGGACAAGCCGTGTTCGACGTGGACGATACGACCGCACGGGAGATATATGCTGCCAATCCCGTGTTGCCGCGACTTTACAAGGCATACACGGATTTGGTCTATTTCCGCCTGGTCGCCGCAAGTCTCGATTATTACGACCTGACGCCTGACCCACCTTTGCAGGAGCATTACGACTATGGACAGAAGTAAAAATATCCGGTCAGTCCTTCGGACATTGCTCGATGAGCGTATGGAATATGCCGGTCTGCAAATACCGGATTCATTATCGGAGCAGCGGAGGATGATGCGTACATTGCTGAACGTCCGTCCGCCGCATCCCGTGAGCGAAGATTTGATAAAGGCGCAGGACAGGGAGCTGCAACGGCAACTGGCGGACAAAGGAATTGTCGCCTTGTCCGATATCATGCCGTGTCGGGTAGATGGGCGTTTGCGGTTGTGGCAGGGCGACATCACCCGTTTACAGGTGGATGCCATCGTCAATGCAGCCAATAGCGCACTGTTGGGTTGTTTCGTGCCGATGCACCGCTGCATAGACAACGCCATCCATTCGGCGGCGGGAGTGCAGTTGCGTCTGGCTTGCGACCGGCTGATGCAGGCGCAGGGGCATCCGGAACCGACCGGGCGGGCAAAAATTACGGACGGCTACAACCTGCCCGCCCGTTATGTACTGCATACGGTCGGCCCCATTGTCCGTGATACCGAACCTACGCCCAGACAAGAACGACAACTGGCGGATTGTTATCGGTCATGCCTTGCGCTGGCCGATGCGCACGATTTGCAAAGCATCGCTTTCTGCTGTATCTCTACGGGAGAGTTCGGATTCCCCCAAAAGCGGGCTGCCGAGATTGCGGTCAGCACCGTGCGCGCGTATCTCGACGCGACCGTTGCGACCGGTATAAATTCCGTCATATTCAATGTATTCAAAGATGATGACTTATCCATTTATAGAAACCTATTGTCGTAAGATGCCCATCAGAGAGAGTTATTCCTGCCGGTTGGCGGAATTGCGCCACGCGCTCGACCGGGCGGAGTATGTCGTTATCGGAGCAGGAGCGGGACTTTCCGCTGCCGCTGGACTGGAGTATAGCGGTCGCCGTTTCACGGATCATTTCGGTGATTTTATCCGTCGTTACAGATTTACAGACCTTTATACCTCGTCGTTTTATCCCTTCAAGACGGAGGAGGAACGGTGGGCGTACTGGGCACGCCATATCCGGCAGAACCGCTATGACGAAGCCGGTACGGAATTGTACCGGATGTTGTTTCGGGCGGTCGGGCGGAAAGAGTGGTTCGTGATAACCACCAATGTGGACGGGCAGTTCGAGAAAGCGGGATTCGACAGAGAACGGATATTTGCCGTGCAAGGCGATTATGCCTACCTGCAATGTGCCGAAGCGTGCCATGATAAACTGTATTATAATGAAGCCCTCGTGCATGAGATGTCCCGGAATACCGAGAATTGCCGTATCCCGGCTTCGCTCGTGCCCCGTTGCCCCGTGTGCGGCGGAGCGATGGAGGTAAATCTGAGGAAAGACGACCATTTCGTGCAGGATGCGCATTGGTACGAGAGCCACGAGCGTTATCAGGCTTTCATGCAAAAGGCTTGTCGCCGAAACACGCTGCTTTTGGAGTTGGGCGTGGGCTACAATACTCCGACCATCATCCGCTTCCCTTTCGAGCGGATGGCATCGCAGGCAGATAACATCACGTTGGTGCGCATCAATCGGGACTACGCCGAGAAGCAGGCTCCCGTGCGCTCTTTCATCCCGTTCCGTGAGGATATGAACAAGATAGTAACCGATATACTGAAATAAACGGATATGCACGATATATGGAATCCCTGGCACGGCTGTACGAAGATCAGTGAAGGTTGCCGATATTGTTGTATGTATTTATAGTTATAAATGAGCACTTATAGTCAAAAACCCTTATGCATACCTCTTACCTTTTCACAAACTAAAACTAATAACGGGCGATACTTTGCTCGTCTTGCTGTTAGGCTTGATATTCATGTTAGTATATGATTGACATAGCCCTGCAATCGTTTTGTAACGAAGAACAAGACCGGATTGCGATTTTTCGAACCTTACCCTATACGCGAATCCGATTGCATGTATTGCGGAAATACCTGCCCCAAGAAAAGGATTCGGCACGTAACACGCAAGGTCGTTTCTTGGATATAGCTATCGGTTATATCAATACAGAATTGGATTTGCTGCGTCGGTACAACAGAACGCAGGAAGAACCGATGCAGTCCGAACCCGCGCATCGTTGGACGGGAACGCTCGTCGAGTTGATCGAATTGATTTACGGCTTACAGGAATTGCGTTGTATCGACGATGGAGAACTGCAATCAATGAATTGGCAGTTTTTTCGGTCGGATATTCAGGATGGAAATCAAAGAGCGGAATTGCTACGATGCCTATCTGGATATGAAGCGCTACAAGAAAGACAGCCGTACCTATTTCCTCGACAAGATGCGCGAACGTCTGAATCTGCGTAAGCAGCGCGACGATGAAAAAGAAATGTAACGACGATGATGATGAGTAATGCGGGCGGGAAAATTCCGCCCGCATTTTCTATGAAATTCAGCTTATTTATTTTGCAGTTTTCAAGAAATTCGCTACATTTGTATAGAGTTGTTTGACGAGATGCAAAACGCAGTAGTTCAGCGCAGTTACATTGTCGCTAAATCGTTACCAACAACTTTCTTTCTCACTACTCAACGCTGTCATTCAGACAGATACGCAAAAGTTTCTTATCCGCGGCAAAGATAGTAATATTCTCACAATATACATATATTATATGCCGCAGATCCTCCTAACCACCTATTATAACGGTGGGACATCCCAATACGATTTGCCCTCCGTGAGCTGTCGTATCTCCCATTCTGGCGGCAGGTTTACCGCAGATCATCACGGTGGAAGATCCTTTAATGATCGTATCCGGAGGGCCTACACAAACGCAATTATCTCCCATTACCGCCGCCGGTAGCTTGCCGATTAGAACAGTCGCCGCTCCCGGCCCTACAATAGGACCGCCTACATGGGGTATCGGTGATGGCCAAGCTGGGGTTTGCATAGGACATGTATGCATATCTGTCAATCTTGCTGCTGGAGGCATATTTATTACTTTTTAGTTAACGATTTATTGAAATGATAATCTACAAATATATAATATTTATCATGAATATACTACTTTTGCGCGCTAATATTTTTAATCATGAATGCAAAAGCAAAAGGATATGTTCTAGGGGCTATCGCCGCCGCAACTTATGGAATGAACCCCTTGTTCGCCCTACCCTTGTATAAAGCCGGTATGAATCCGGATTCAGTCCTGTTTTTCAGATATTTATTCGCGATCCCGGTATTAGGTATCATGATCAAAGCGAGAGGGCGGAACTTTAAGTTGAAACCCAACGAGATCGTTCCTTTAATCCTCATGGGGCTGTTGGTTTCCTTCTCTTCCCTAGCGTTATTCCAAAGCTATAATTATATGGAAGCAGGCATCGCCTCGACTTTGCTGTTTGTCTATCCGATCTTAGTGGCGCTGATCATGGCGTTTGTCTTCAAGGAGAAATTAACGTTACAAACCATCTTTTGTATCTTGCTGGCATTAGGCGGTATCGGCTTACTTTATAAAAGTGGCGACGGAACGACTCTTAGTTTAACCGGTGTCCTGTTGGTCATGGCTTCCGCTCTTTCCTATGCTATTTATATCGTAGGCGCGAATCGTCCGCTATTAAAGAATATCGCTACGTTGAAACTTACGTTCTATGTCTTGCTTTTCGGAATGACCTTGTTTTTAGTCCGTATAGATTTCGGCAGGAGCCTTCACATTGTCCATGATTGGTATTTATGGGGTAACCTGATCGCTCTAGCCATATTCCCAACCGCTATCTCTTTCCTTTGCACGACACTGGCGGTCCAATATATCGGCTCCACCCCGACGGCTATCCTCGGAGCTTTGGAACCGTTGACCGCCGTATTCTTCGGAGTGACTGTCTTCGGTGAATCATTAACGTTACGATTGTGTTGCGGAATCATCCTGATCATCCTAGCCGTTACCCTCATTATCGCAGGAAGTAACGTAACAAGCCACCTAGTTCGTTTTCGAAAGCTTTTCCCAAGGCTTCCGCTTAAGAAAAAGAACGCTAAATCATAAAATCATATACAGGCATCATTTCTAGATACTATTCTACGGGGCTATCGCAAATCTATGATAAATTCGTAAAATCATTTGTTACAATCAATTATTTTACATATGTTTGCGATAAACAATACGTATCCAATCATGATCACCAAGTTCTCAACATGCTTATTGTTCCTTGCATTGCTCTTAAATAGTTGCCAACAAAGGAATCAACCCACCTCTCCCCAATATGAACCGGAATATAATAGTTCAACGACTCCGGCCCTCATTGATATAGAAAAGGCGCTGAACCATCCGGCGATGTTGAAACTGAGTCAAATAGCCTCTAAGCTGGAATATTATAATGTTGGAGACGCTCGTTACACGGTAACACAAGCGATCGCTATTCCGGATAGCGACGCTTTCATCACATTCAATAACCCACGTATTTATTATCGTAAGCAAGGCATTCCCAGCAAACGATATGGATTTAAGGCCTTGGATTATAAATGGAACCATGGGATGAACGGCCTTAATCTATTTTACGACAGGAAAACAACCCGTATGTACTGCGCCTTGAGCGGCCTCGACCAAGACAATAAAAAAGATTCGACCACATTCAACGATATAAGGCCATGTATCGGGGAATTACCCACATTAGATACGATGCTGACCATTCAGAATTATATATTCCCCGAAAACCTGCCTACCAAATATTCGATAAATGCGGATGCCAGTCAAATAGTAGGCTTCTCCTCCTCGGGATATATGCTTTGTGATTATGCGGAAGGCTCTAAAATCCCGAAAGGAATAACGACATTCAACCTTCGAGGAGATACGCTTTGCAAATTCATCCTTGCGGATGCCAAAGATATTAACGTCTCTCCGGATACGATCACCCGGTTTCAAACCTTTTATTGGAATACGGATCAAGACCGAATAAATTTCTTGATTCCTTATCGAGATACGGTATACCAGCTTTCAAGTTCCCACTCGATCACCCCTTTATATGCGCTTCATAAAGACAATCAAGATAAACCGACCGGCCTTCGTTCTTTCTTGGAGAATCCGAACGGGCTATTTATGGGAGTCTTTCAAAAAGGTTCTCCCGCCATCTATAATTGGCTGGGATGGCTGGACGATTACAAACCGGTTATCACCCATCGAGTAGTCTATCTCAAGAAAGAGAAGAAAACATACGCCTTACCCAAAAGCTCCGGAGGATTTATCAATGATATAGATGATGGACTTCCGTTCTGGCCAGACGGACAAACCGATGACTGTGTTTATATGATTCGTACCGTCACCGAAATGCGTGAGACCGTTAAACGCACAGGCTCCTCCCGCCAAAAAGACCTAATCAAATTCTTAGACGATCCTAAAGTGTTCGAGAGGGATTATGTAATGATCGTGGCAAGACCTTGATGGATATTCAATAGATAAAGCCAAACATCCATAAAGGAATCATATTGCGGAAAGCATACTCTATGTCATCTTTCACCACATACCCATCCGCCGCTTGCTTGATCTGTTGCCGCGTCTTATTCTTTCCCCCAATCTCAAAGGTTCGGCCATCTATCTCAAAGTCTGAAATCGCAGAAGAAGTAACGAAGCATACGACTCGCATCCAAGATAGAAAAACCGTCTCACGCACGGAACCGATATCCGGTACCTGCTCCGACAACGCATAAGCCAGATTCGTATTATTCAGATAGATCTTCTCTACTTTCTCCAATAATTTCAAGCCCTGCGCTTTTTCTCGCAGTAAATTAACCAGACCTGCCTTCTCCAAATAACTCATGTAGTCGGGCAACACATTCCGGCTGATATCCAAATCTCTCGCCAACTTCGTATAATTTGGTTTGAAAGGGACACTTTGAGCTAATACATATAATAATTTCTTCAACTTTACGGCAGAAGCCACCGTCATATCCGCAAAAATCGGAATATCAGATTCCACCATTTGGTTAATCACGCTACGCAGACGCAAGAGATATTCCGTATCTTGAAAAAATGGATAATAACCTGTCGATAAATAATCATTAAATAATTTGAGTGGACGAGCTTCCTTATAAGGGAACTCAACCTTCCCAGCAAGAATCTCTTCCAACGAATACGATGGAAGCTGCCACCCCTGCGATATATTCAAATATTCCCGAAAAGAAAGTCCGGGTAATCTATACTCTACCTTCCTGCGACTTAAATCCGCACCACCTTTCTCCAGATCAAGAATAGACGAACCTGTATAGATAACTTGAAGACCAGGAATTTGATCGTATATATTCTTCACCTCCCTAGACCAATCCTTGTATTTATGAATCTCGTCAATATAAAGTTTTTTCCCACCCAGATTATAAAATTGATAAGCCATGTCGAATAACCGATACTTGGTAAAATAGAAATCATCTGCCGTAACATACAAAGACTCATCCTCACGATCATACAATTTGATATGCTGCAACAATAGGGTAGTCTTCCCAACACCACGAGCACCTAAAATCGCAACCAATCGGCTATCCCATGCGATCTGATCGTGAAGAAAACGCACGACTTCTGTCGAAGTATGCTCTAATTGAGTTCTAAAGGAACGAAATAAGGTCTCCATATCGATTCATGTTTAAAGGACAAATATACAAAATTGCACGATACGATGTGCAATTTTGTATAAAAATTGCACATCGTATCGTGCAAATACCTTTATATAAATTGCCCTAAGGCTATCTGCTTAAAAACGCCCTCGTCCCACTCACTATTCATTTACCACCCTATCCTTTCCTATAAATAATCAAAAACATCTACAACATCTACAACTTCGCATATAGACATCTGGTTATACGAAGTTTAACCCATGATTGCAGATAAAAAAACATCTACAATAATCCGATCCTATCTACAATCACTTACGCTTTTTCACCACAAAACAGAACGATCTTCTTACACTCGCCGTATTTCATCACTTCAGCACTCTTCTTGATACCTATAGAACATTAACATACAATAGCTTACAGTTTTTATTGGCAAAAACAAAAGTTTTCCGCCTATGAAACTTTTGTTTTATAACTGGAAAACTTTTGTTTCCCTAGGAAGAAACTAAAGTTTCCTATAGGAGAAACCATTGTTTTCCCTACGAGAAACAACAATACCCCTGTATGTTAACGTTTTTAGTTGACTACTTCGCATCTTATTTATAAAGCAGGTTGACCGGTTTGCTACTTAGTAATAAAAGAGGTTGACCATGTTCTATCTTATTCATGAACGAGGTTAAGCCGGACAAAAATAATTAACATTGTTTGCACAAATTCATTCAACTCACGATATAAATAGGTGACCTTAGATTGGCAATCCTAAGACCAATACAGACTTAGCTAAGTAATATATACTGTGTTGGGCAAGTCAGTATATATTACTTAGCCAAGTCAGTACTACTGCCGATAGCAAGCTCATCACACAAATAAACCATCAAATGAACGTTGAGATAGAGAATTTACTCTCCCGAAACGATCTTTAGCGAATATCCTTTACCCCGAGCACTCTCTATCACCAAACCCGGAATAGGAGACAAATCCTCTTTAAGCCTTTTAGCCGTAGCGGTAAGAGCGTCTTTGGACACACTTCCATCAGGCCAGATTTCTTCTTTCAGCCGATCGGACTCAATGAAATATCCTTTATGTTCTAATAAAATACAAAACAGTTTCAGCCGTTGATTTGCCAATTCGATACGATGCCTATGATAATGCAATACGCCATGTGTTTCATCGAACAAGATATCTTCTGTTATTTGTATCATCTCTTTAGGTGCTTCTTGTAGCGGTAAGATATTTATCCTTGGTCTTTTCCATGTCAAGACAATCGCAATAACCCAGAGAATAACCATTGCCAGAATCCAAAATATATTTCGCAAAAACACTTCACCTACTATATAAAGGAAAGGAAATTGAACAAACGCTTGTAAAACGATCGTCCGATTCGCTCCAAAAACAATATCTTTTAATGGTATGAAAGATTGATAAAAAGAAGTATCTGAAGAGCTACATTCCGTCTTGTCTATAAAGGTATAACAAGTTACGGTCTGAGCCGAAATCGCATGTTCATACAAAGATGCACGAAAAGCGCTATCCAGCAAGGTTACTTGAATCGGATTCTCCATAGACAAACAATGTTGGAGACAAAAATCAGACTTCTCCTGTGAAGACATCCTCCGTGCCACCTCCTTATTATTCCTCATATGTATAATCGCATCGGCAGTCTTGATTGTAATGCTATCTCGTTCCAATCGATTAGCGCCTGAATAGGAAAAACAAAAAGCATCCCCTAAATCTTTTATCCGCCTATTTGTATCATCTTGAACTGCCCGCTGAAATAACGTTTGAGACTCTTCTTGTAATTCATACTTTACATTTTGGTATGATTTATAAAAAGACAACAAGCAAATCATCGTCATCAGAACAAATACACTCCACTTCCAATAAAATTTCCAATTTTGCTTCTCCATAATTATTCCTCGTTGAAACTGCAAAGATACGTTTTCCATCCCTTTCTACGAATAAATTCATTCAACTCGCAAGATGAAAGATGACTATAGGTAGATAAAAGGCTTATTTTTCAACTGTCAGCTAAAAGTCACCTAAAAAGATTGGCTATCCAAAGACCAAGCCGTTTTGTAACAAAAATTAGAAACGACATGAAACAAATTACTTTCAAGAAAGCTTTCGCTATCATTTTCATTTGCGCCTTGTGTGCTTCGTATTTTCTTTTGAAAGAAGGAAAACAAAATTTCTCAGATCTTACTTTCTCTAATATTGAAGCGCTAGCTTCCGGTGAAAGTGGATCCAAAGATTGTTATATGGCTGGCTCTCTATCATGTAATGGAGGATATTACAAATATATATACAACCGTTAAAACAACACATGAACTACTACGTGTACATAGTTCTATTAATAGGTAGTCTGGTATCCTGTTCGGAATCCTCACGGCACTTCCCCCGCTACGAGGATTTTCCCGATGAAAAGGCATTAAATGCGCAGGTTATCCACCTAGATACCGCCTTGTTCCGCTATCCTTTCCGGGTAGCGGTCAAGGATGGTATCGCTATTATCATGGACTTGCACAACGTAGATTATTTCTTCCATGCCTTCTCTTACCCCGAATGGGAATATATGACATCGTTTGGCAAACGAGGCGAGGGACCCGAAGAAATGGTATCGGCAGATTGCTTCCGGTTTATCTCCAAGGATTCTATCTGGACGCTCGATGCGAACAAAATGCGAACAACCCGGTGGAAGATTGAACAAAATATGAACAACATCATCCCCGTAGAAACGATCGATATGGACAAGCGGCTGGTTAGGGCATTGGACTTTTACCCGATGGAATCGGGCTTTTTGGTATCTGACTACCTCGGTGAATATAGACAAAAGTGGACAGACCGAGAAGGGAAATGGATTCACTCCGCTAATCAGATCCCGACTGAAAATAATTATGAAGACATCGCACGCCCTGCATTGGCGCAAGCGTGGCGAAGCTTCTTCGACTATAATCCCCAAAAAGGCATCTTGGTCATGGCAACCCAACTAGGAGAGGCATTAGAAATATACAACTTCACAGATACTACACAAACCGTACGGTATGGGCCTAATGGAGAACCTCAATTCGCAATCTCACGATCGGAGGGAATTCCAACCGGCATCATGGGATTTAGTGATGTCCATATCACAGACCATTTCATTTATGCCGTATTCCATGGGCGTAGCTTCAAAGATATCGAACAAGCATACCTACGAGGGGAAGAGATTGAGGATGGAGGACGATATATCTATGTATTCGACCTCAAAGGAAACCCCGTCCGGAAATATGTGCTCGACCATGCCATTTACGGTATCAACGTAGATGAGGATACGGGAACGATCCTCGCCACGGATGTAAACAGCAACGATCCGATTCTTTCATTTAAAATATAACGACAAAATATCATGAAATACTTAAATCTAATCATACTATTATTATTCCTTCTAGCTTGCCAAGACAAGAAAAAAGACGAGATCAAGCATTTAGTATCCGAATGGCAAGGAAAAGAGATACGATTTCCGAAAGACATGGTCTTTACACGGTTTGCAACCGATACGGTAGACTTCACCCTGCCAAAATCCCCCCACAAGGTGCTGGTTTTCGTGAATTCCATAGGATGTACCAGTTGCAAACTCCAACTGCACCGATGGAAAGAACTGATTCAATACACCGACTCCATTACCCAAGGAACGGTTCCATTCCTGTTTTTCTTCCAGTCCGATGATAAGAAAGAAATACGGTATCTATTGAAAAAAGACAATTTCGACAAACCTATCTGTCTGGATCAATCCGACAAGCTGAACGAACTAAATCATTTCCCGGCCGATGGGAGATTTCAAACCTTCCTATTGGATAAGTACAATAAGGTCGTAGTGATAGGAAATCCTATCCACAACCCGAATATCCGGGAGCTATACCTAAAAGAGATCACCGGAAAACAACCCGCTTCACAAATACAGACCACCGTGAAAGTGGAAGAGGCATCCATACAGCTAGGAACTATCCAAATGGGAGAAAGCAAAGAAGCTGTTTTCCGATTAACAAACACAGGAAATAACCCGTTAGTCATACTAGACGCGGCTACAACCTGCGGCTGTGCCCGCCCATCTTTCGACAAACATCCTGCCAAGTCGGGTGAGACCCTTCAAGTAAGAGCCATCATGACACCGAAAGACAAAGGAGTCTTTGACGAGACGATTACCGTGAAATGCAATACGAATCAACTGATAAAATTAAACATTCGGGGGATGGCTCAATAAATAAAAGAGAAGGGAGAGCTTGCCGGATATATTGGAACGATCACAAGCAAGCCTCCCACCCCACTTTTACTCATGAAGCAGAAAGGAGGTGACACAAAAGTAGTAAATTAAATTGAAAGAGGAATTCGAGAATATCCTTATTTTGCAGAAGAATAGTAAGCAAGAGATTAAATTCTCAAAAACATAAACTATAAAAAAGAAATATCATGAGAAAAAAGATTTTAGGAATAGCCGTAATGGCAGTCGTAGCAGTAGCTGCGGCATGGAACATCAACCAGAGTGAAAACGAGATTAAACTCTCTGATTTAGCGCTTGACAATGTGGAGGCATTGGCTAGTGGGGAAGGTGGAAGCGGATATTGCAGTTACTCTGGGGGAGGATGTATTATCAAATATTCCGATGGGACATCCACTTACATACCGGGACGTTGGAACTAAAATTTAATCAAAGGAGGGTGTGCCAAAACGAAAAAAATCACAATGGAATACAGTCGGTAAATCAATGGAATGCAGATGTTTTCTCATTGATTTTTAATTTGTATTTCATAGACTCTAGGTATCTTGAGCAAGAAGAAAATGTGTTCAATCCCTTAATTTGGCATGCCCTCCTTAAAAAATCAGTATCATGAAGAAATACATTATCTTACATCTTTCACTCATCCTATTAGTATTCATCGCTTGTACCGATGATCAAAAACAAGATGACAAAAACATAACCTTCCAGAGAAGTGATTTCAAAGTCCGAAAATCACTATCCGGAAAAACTATTGAATTTGACAGTCTTATTTTACGACCTTCACAAATCCAATTATTCGACTCCTTCCTAGTTACTTGCAATCAAGGGGCGGAAAAACAATTCCACATCTTCAACCTCAATACGGCACATAAGGAAGGAGAATGTATTCCTGTAGGACAAGGGCCTAAAGAGATGATGACACCATGTTTCGTCAATCGGAACGATTCCGTAGTCATTTTTGATATGATGACCTCTACGATTTTCACTTACTCTATCCCGGAATTTACCAGTGGAAAAGAACCGGAATACGCCAGCCGTATCTCCCTAGATACAAAACCGCTATGGAGCAATATTCGAAGCTTGGGCAACGGGTTCTTAGGCGTATCCTATCAAGAGACGAGTCCTGGATTCCTTTTTGATCAAACAGGTAAGAAAACGATGGATTTCGGTACTTATCCTAAAACTGAGCAGGAGTATACTCCTGCCGAATTAATCAATGCGTTTCGGGCAGACCTAACCACCAACCGAAAAGAGAAGGTTGCAATCACTCACTACTTCACTGATTTAATTTGCATCTATAACGTGAACGGGACCTTGGAAAAACAATTACGGGGACCGGATCATTTCGCATCTGTTTTCAAAGAATTTAGGGATGGAGACATTATCGGAAGTAAAGCGAGCCCGCAAACTTATAGAGACGCTTTTTATAGTCCTGTAAACGTGGGGAATAGTTTATTTGTTCTTTATAATGGAAAAATGGTGACAGAGCCTAATTACAATATATTATGCAAAGAATTATTTGTAATCGGATGGGACGGTAGCCTTGAATGCCATTACACATTAGACCAAGGAGTCTCCTCCATCGCTGTAGACAATCAAAAACGGAAGATCTATGGTATCAGTGATGATCCGGAATATCATATCGTAGTGTTCGACTATTGATGACTGATATCCAAAGAATTTGGATTTAGGAAATGAGGCATAAACATAAAAGAATGGGAATAGAAAAACGTATATACAAAACAAATATAAATCAGATGTTACGATATCTGACACTTATATTTTATGGGGTATTTGGTATTGGTTGCATATACGCATTCCTCCTCATCTTCTGTTTCAGCACGTTCAAAATCCCTTCCGATTCCATGGAGCCTCAACTCCAAACCGGAGATCAAGTATTAGTAAACAAATGGATAGCCGGACCTAGGTTATTCAATATTTTCGCATCTATGAAAGGGAAGCGGGTAGATATATACAGAGTACCCGGAGTCGGGCAAATCAAACGGAATGATATTCTCGTATTCAACTACCCGCATCCCTATTCATGGGAGCGGATCGAAATGCACATCATGCAATATTATATCAAACGCTGCCTCGGGTTACCGGGAGACTCCATCCGGATCGAACAGGGATTCTACCGAAACAACCATACAAAAGAGCCTTTGGGGAATGTGGAAAGTCAAGCGAACCTATCCAGACAAAAAGCGGATCGGATGCCGGACGGTGTCTACCGTTGTTTCCCTTTTGATTCTACATTCAATTGGAATGTTCATGATTTCGGTCCTTTGTATATCCCCCGAAAAGGGGATAGAATTACCGTGAATCAAACAAATTATAAGCTATACAAACAAATGATCGAGTGGGAATCAAAAGATTCCCTATCGTGGAAAGATAGTAAAGTTTATATAGGAGACAAACAGGTAAGACAATACCGGTTCCAAAGCAACTATTACTTCGTGGCCGGAGATAAGACAGAAAACTCTAGAGATTCCCGTTATCTCGGACTTATACCGGAGGAATTTATCGTAGGGGTAGCTTGGAAAGTGTGGAAATCCGTTGACCCTTACACGGGGGAATACAGAAAGGGACGTTTTTGGAAAAATATTCGAAACAATTGAAAAATTATGAATAAGCTTATTTTATATGTATGCGCTTGGATCTGTCTGCACTCTTGCGGTTTCTCAAAAAGCCAAGAAGAAAGTATGTTGGAATATGCGTTGTCGCAAGCCGGCGATAACAGGAAAGAGTTGGAATATGTCATCAAATACTATGAAGGGGATTCATTAAAAAGAGAGGCCGCCCGCTTTTTGATACGCAATATGGTCTATCATTTCGGATATGAGAAGCGAGAGAGGGTATCAGACATCACCACCCTATCCTCGGACTATCTAATCCGTAATATCGAGCTGGCGTTTCAGGCGTGGCCCAAGCCCTGGAATAAATCGGTAAGTTTCGAGAATTTTTGCAGGTATATACTTCCCTACCGGGGGTTATACGAACAGCCCTCCGGTTTACGTGAGGAGCTGATGCGGACGTACCTCCCTTTGCTGGATAGTTCGCATATTGATAACACGTACGATGCGGCCGTGAGGTTACAAAAGATACTACGAACCCGAGTCACCTATCAAACGGAGATACCCATCCACTATCCAACCGCAGAGGAGATCCACCGGACAGGGGTTGGACGTTGTGATGGGGTAGTCTTGTATGGTATCCAGCTGATGCGTGCGGCCGGTATTCCCACTGTAGCAGAACATACGATCTGGACTCGTAGGAACGGGGAACATTATTGGTGCGCATTCTTAAACGAGGATGGGCGATTCCTACCTTTCGCTCCGGAGTACGAAGGCCCGGATTCCTTGATCTACAACCTAACCAAGCCGTTCTTGACCCCGGCCAAGGTTTACAGATACGGATTCGCCCCCTTACATCCGGTAACGACCGAGTCGACCGATGAATACCGTACGTTCTTAAAAAATCCGTTATTGACCGCTGTCACGGAGCAATACCTACCACCTGTCGCAGATATCCATACGACTTGCGACCTCCCGGTGAGATCAAAAAGAGCACCTATTTACCTCTGTACCTATAATCATGGTAACTGGAGGCCTTTCGCCATGAGCGAACGGATCGGCAACCGCTGTACCTTCCCGAAGATCGTAGGCGATGATGTGTTTATCATCGCCGAATATGACAAAGAGGCTTATGGCTCACTACGCTTCATCACATCCCCTTTCCATGTGAGCAATACGGGGATCATCACGAAAATTAAGCCCGATCCGGCCCGAACCGATTCCATCTTTATCGCCTCGGACAACCCGTATCAACAGCAAGTGCCGTATACACTCGCTTATTGGGAACAGGAACAGCAGTGTTTTAAAAACGGATATTTCCCGACAGACACGATACCCGGTGGCATCCTCATTCGCAAGATACCTAAAGGGAGCCTGTTGAAAGCGATGATCTCGCGACCGGAAAAGGCTGCGGAAGATCGTATCTTTTTGGTGGAAAACGATACGGTAAAAAGATATTAACCATGAAAGAGCTGTTGAAACTCGGCGTATATACCCTACTCGGGACACTTTTGCTAAGCGCCCCTTTCGCAGGATTGGGAATGCTATCCACACACTTGGTGACAGAGAAAACCTTTTGGATTCAACTAATCGCCCTGTTCTTATCCGCCGTGTCCCTACAAGGTTTGTGGTTGAATCCAAGCAAGGGGCTGTGCCCATGGACTTACGTGGATATCCTCCCCCTTTCCCTCTTGGGGCTTATCCTCCTCTCTTATCCCTACTCCATACACCCGGAGCCGGAAAAGCTCCTGTTTATCGGACAAATGGTTGTCTTGTGGTATCTGCTTCGGCAGGTGTTCCATGAATATCCGGTGCTCATAGGATATTTTTCAATGTTCTTTATCGCGACAGGCCTTATAGAAGCCATCTGGGGCTTCCGTCAATTACAGGGATGGGCCTATTCGAACCATTCCCTGTTTCGGCTGACCGGCTCTTTTTTCAATCCGGGGCCTTATTCCGGATATTTGGCGATCACATTACCGGTGGCTCTTGGCATCTTGCTGGAACAGTCCAAACGAAATATGCCCTATTACCTGTCCATGGGATGTATAGGCACAGCGATCGTTGTACTTCCTGCGGGAATGAGCCGATCGGCATGGATAGCGGTGGTCGTTTCTTGCGCCTGGGTATATGCCCTGTACCGCCTTGACAGGAAACAGGCAGCGACCAGACTGAGACAACACAAAAGGTGGTATATCATAGGCGGTATCCTAGGCGGCATATTGCTTCTTGGCGGGAGCGCATCACTCTATACATTAAAGAAAGATTCGGCAGACGGAAGGTTTCTGATGTGGAAGATCACGACGAAAGCGATACAAAAACAACCGATTACAGGTACCAGCCTAGGTGGGTTCCCTGCCGCTTACGCTGAAACACAAGCGGAATACATGGCTTCGGGAAAAGCGACTGAACAGGAAAAGTTGGTTGCCGGATGCCCGGAGTACGCATTTAATGAATACTTGCAGATTGGATTAGAACAGGGGTTAGTAGGATTAGCCCTATTTATAGGCTGGCTGGGGCTTCTATTTTATAAAGGAATAAAGAACAAAAGGTATGCTTGTTGCGGGGGATTGATGTCTCTGGCTATATTCGCCTTCTCTTCTTATCCATTACAATTGCCGGAGTTTTGGGTAGTATTGATATTCCTAGGGGTGATGAGCGTAACACCGGACAAGGATGAGATCCGTGAGAACCAAGCCGAATCAAATGGCCATAGATGGGGCAAACAGATATTTTTTATGGGAATCGCTATCCTTGGAATTGGTTTGTTCTGGATGCAAAAAGATCATTATAAGGCTTATCAACAATGGAATAAGGCGCAAATGTTTTACAATAATAAAGCTTACGAAGCGGCCTTGGAGGTATATGAACCTTTGTATCCATTATTGAAGCATAAACCGGAATTCCTTTTCGAGGCCGCTCAATCTCTTAGCAAAACCGGACAATATGAGAAAGCGAATGAATATCTGGAGAGAGCTGTCTTATTAAGCTCCGATCCCATGCTTTATTACGTAATGGCTAAAAATGAGCAGTGTTTAGGTGAATACCGACAAGCGGAAAAGCACCTGTTACATGCCATTGATATTTTACCGGAACGTATCTATCCGTATTATCTGTTAATGAATCTTTATACGGAACCATCTTATTTTCAACCTGCAAAATTGAAAATGGCGATTGATTCCGTATTAACTAAGAAACCCAAAGTGGAAAGTTCCGCTATTAAAGAAATGAAAGAGAAAGCACGAAGTATGTTAAACAACACATCAATATGAATACAATATCCTTATTTTTATAGCAATTACGACTACATCGTAACAATAAATACTTATATTTGCGAATGACAAATTGTACAAACCGATCAATCATACGAGTATGAAATACTATAAATTGTTGACCTTTACGCTTTTATTCTGTTTAAGCGCATGCGGCGGAGAAAAGAAAGATACAGATGCCACACAGGATTCCGTAGAGACCGTATTGCCGGATGAGGCGAACGAAGTCACGATCATGACATTGAAGCAAACGGTATTTAATCATGAGTTGATAAGCAATGGTAAACTGTCCGCTCGCAAGTTGGTGGACTTACGGTTTGAGTCGGCGGAACCCATCGCCCGTATCTACGTGAAGAACGGAGACCGGGTAAACAAAGGACAGAAAATAGCGGAACTCGCTACTTTCCGGCTCACGAACAAAACAGCGCAAGCCAAAGACGCCCTCGAGAAAGCGAGGCTTGAATTAAAGGATGTATTGATCGGTCAAGGATATATGCTGGAAGACTCAGCGAAAGTCCCGCCCGCAACGCTCAACCTAGCACGGGTAAAAAGTGGATATGATCTGGCGCTCGCCCAATATCAACTTGCCCAATATGAGGAACAGAATGCGACGCTAATCGCGCCTTTCGACGGTATTATCGCAAACCTTTTCGCTAAACAAGAGAACGTGGCGTCTACGACGGACGCATTCTGTACCGTTATCGATCCTCATAGTCTGGAAGCCTCTTTCACCGTATTGGAAAGTGAGTTGCCGCTTATCCAAAACGGAGATAAAGTGGAAGTTACCCCTTTCGCCACCACCAGCTTAAAGACTGAAGGACGTATATCCGAGATCAACCCGCTAGTGGATGAGAACGGGATGGTACAAGTGAAAGCGGCGGTAAACGACAAAGGTAAATTATTCGAAGGCATGAATGTACGGGTTAGCGTACAACGCTCGCTTGGGAAGCAATTGGTCGTACCTAAAACGGCTGTGGTATTACGTTCCGGAAAACAAGTCGTATTTACTTTAGTTGATGGGCACGCTTATTGGAACTACGTGCGCACCGGACTGGAAAACGCGGATAGTTATACCCTTTTGGAAGGATTGAAAGAAGGGGATGTCGTGATTACAAGCGGCAATATTAATCTGGCGCATGAGTCACCGGTCAAGGTAATTGAAAATTGAGAATTGAGAATTGAAAATTAGTTGCGTATGATTCGCTTCCTGCTACAACGTCCGATAGCGGTATTGATGGCTTTTACGGCTTGCTTTATCGTGGGGTTGGTGACTTATTTCACCATACCGGTCTCCTTATTGCCTGATATCGCCATACCTGAGATTACCGTTCAGATATCCGGACAAAATACATCCGCACGGGAATTGGAAAACACCGTCGTGAAGCCGGTCCGTTTGCAATTGATGCAAGTGGCAGGATTACGGGATATCCATAGCGAGACTCGTGATGGAGCGGGTATTATCCGCCTTAGCTTCGACTTTGGCACGAACACGGATCTTGCCTTTATAGAGGTCAATGAGAAAATAGACGCCGCCATGAATTACCTGCCCCGTGAGGTAGAACGTCCACGGGTAGTCAAGGCGAGCGCTACGGACATTCCGGTGTTTTGCCTCAACCTCACACTCAAGACAATTGAAAATGATGCCGCTTTCCTCGATCTTTGCCAATTCGCGGAAACAGTGATCAAACGAAGGATTGAACAGTTGCCGGAAGTGGCGATGGTGGATATCACGGGCATATTAGGACGGCAATTACAGATCGTACCGGATATGAAGCTCTTGGATATGGCTGATATTACGTTAAATGATTTGGAATCAGCCTTGTCTGCCAATAATATAGAGCCGGGAAGCATGACCGTACGGGATGGTTATTATGAGTACAATATCAAATTTTCTACCTTATTACGTACACCGGAAGACGTACAAAATATCTATATCCGTAAGAATGACCGGATCTTCCAGATAAAAGATCTGGCAAAAGTAGCTGTCGTACCAGAAAAAGAAACCGGCTTATCGCTAGCCAACGGGGAAAGGGCCGTCACGTTAGCCGTTATCAAGCAAGCGGATGAGAATATGGACAATATGAAAGAGGCGCTTGCCGAGGTTACCGATTATTTCAAGTCTATTTACCCGGATATTGAATTTACGATCACAAGAAACCAGACCGAGTTATTGGATTATACGATCTCCAACCTCAAACAGAATCTATCGTTAGGTTTCTTATTTATCTGCATCGTGGCGATCCTTTTCCTCGGGGACGTAAAAAGCCCGGCGGTAATCGGACTAAGTATGGTAGTCAGTATCATCATTAGTTTCTTGTTCTTCTACCTTTTCAATATGTCCTTAAATATCATCTCCCTATCCGGATTGATTTTGGCATTGGGTATGATGATAGACAGTTCCATCATCGTGACGGAGAATATAGCGCAATACCGGGCAAAAGGAGATAATCTGGAAGAAGCGTGTATAAAAGGGACCACAGAAGTAATCACCCCCATGCTTAGTTCCACATTTACCACGATCGCCGTATTCGTCCCGCTGGTATTTATGAGTGGTATAGCGGGAGCGATTTTCTTCGATCAGGCGTTTGCTGTTACGGTTGGTTTAATGGTCTCTTATTTCACCGGAATCATGTTACTGCCTGTACTTTACAAATTAGTTTACAGCATACCGGAGATCAAGCATTCCTTTTTCAATCTGAAAATAAACAATTTGATCAAGGAGCATACGCTAGACCGATTCTATGACGGAGGGGTTGATTTCATATTCAGGCATAAAACCACTAGCCTACTATTTGTAGCTGTCACTATCCCCCTTTGCGCGATCCTATTCTATATGATCCCCAAAAGCCGGATGCCGGAAATCGATCAGAATGAGTTAATCGCACATGTTGAATGGAATGAGAACATCCATATTGATGAGAATAGAAAGAGAGTCACCGAATTATTTGGTGAGGCCGATCGGTTAGGTGCGCAACACACGGCCTATATCGGACAGCAACAATTCCTGCTAAACCGAGACAGGGAATTATCCATCTCGGAAGTAGAGCTTTATTTCAAGACAGAAGAGACCGATGCTATCGCTCCTTTACAACAAGAAATCTCCGCTTGGGTAAAGCGAAATTACCCGACAGCCGTATTATCGTTCTCTCCGCCGGAGACCGTGTTTGAGAAACTGTTCGTAACCGGTGAGGCCGATATCGTAGCCGAGTTCTATGCCCGTAACAAAGAACAAGCTCCGGATGCCCCTACTTTGCAAAAACTAGAGAAAACACTAGAGAGTAAGACCGGTCTCGCTCCCGTTGGCGTAGCTTTCGAGAATCAATTAAACATATCCATAGACCATCAGAAACTATTACTTTATAATATCTCCTATGAAGAGGTCTACCGGGTACTTAAGACGGCCTTCAAGGAAAATGAAGTCGCTACTTTACGCTCTTATCAACAGTATTTACCGATCACGCTAGCCGGAAACGAGCAAACGGTCGATCATATCCTACATAATACGTTAATCCGTACGCAACCGGACGAAAACCAAAAGACGAATCATGTCCCTCTTAGTGCAGTAACAAAAATTACTCCCGGAGAGGATTTGAAGATACTCACCGCTGGAAAGAACGGGGAATATATTCCTTTTAGCTTCTATCAAGTAGAGAATGCGGAACAGTTAATGGAAAATATTCGGGAGCTCGTCCGCAGCGAATCCAAAGATAAGACGAATTGGGACATCGATTTCTCGGGAAGCTTCTTCTCGAACCAACAAATGCTGAATGAACTGGTCGTCATCTTGTTCATATCCATTCTCTTGATGTACTTTATCTTAGCGGCGCAATTCGAGAGCTTCTTGCAGCCCTTGATCGTCCTGCTGGAAATACCTATAGACGTAGCCGCCTCCTTACTGGTATTATGGATATGCGGGCATACCTTAAACCTGATGAGTGCTATCGGTATCGTGGTAACTTGCGGTATCATCATAAACGACTCTATCTTGAAACTGGACGCGATCAATGAGCTTCGGAAAGAAGGTGTACCCTTGATGGAAGCGATCCATGAGGCGGGTCGTCGCCGTCTGCGCCCGATTATCATGACCTCATTGACAACTATATTCGGTATGGTACCGCTACTATTCACGTTCGATATGGGTAGTGAGTTGCAAAAGCCACTCTCCATTGCCATGATCTCGGCGATGCTGATCGGTACGGTAGTCAGTTTATTTATTATCCCTTTGGTTTATTGGTTTATCTATAGGAGACATGCATTATGAAAAAAAGATACAAGAGGACATTCCTAGTTTTATACGCGTTCTGTTCGCTATTAGCCGAAGGAGTATCGGCCCAATCGCTCGTCCTTTCCCTTGAGAAGACGATCTCATTGGCCGCCGATAGCTCGCTGGAGGCTTTTCGTACGAAAAACCTATTCTTGTCCGGCTACTGGGAGTTTCGTAATTACAAAGCGGAGCGACTGCCTAGTCTTACATTGAATATCACACCCGCCGAATATTACCGGGATATCACGAAACGATACGATTCAGAAAAAGACATTGACGAATACCGTAAGCAACAGTCCTTTTATGCGGGAGGAAACTTAAAGATCAAGCAGAACTTCGATATGCTGGGTGGTAGTTTCTTCGTGGATACGGATCTGGGGTATATGCGCTATTTCGGCTCGAATACTTATAATCAGTTCACCTCCGTTCCAATCCGTATCGGATACAGCCAAGATTTATTGGGATACAATCCTTTCCGGTGGGAGAAGAAGATAGAGCCTCTAAAATATGAGAAAGTAAAGAAAGAGTTGCTTTATAATATCGAGACCGTCAGCGAGCAAGCCACCACTTATTTTTTCTCTTTAGCCATGGCTCAAGTAGAATATGATATGGCCAAAGAAAATGTAGCGACAACCGATACGTTATACCGTACCGGCCAAGAGCGGCATAAGATCGCGGCTATTAGTCAAGCGGATTTACTGACACTCAAGCTGGATGCGATCAATGCCCGCAATACGTTACAAAACGCCGATATAGCCTTGAAGCGAGCCATGTTCAGCTTGGCCTCGTATTTGAATTTCGATAAGAATACGGAGATACGGCTTCGTCTGCCGTCACGCCCCCATGATATGGATATTCCGGTGGATCAAGCATTGACGTTAGCCCGGGAGAATAACCCCAAGTTTCTGGAAGTGCGGCAAGAGGTGTTAGAGGCCGAGCAACAAGTGGATAAGACCAAAAAGGAAACCTTATTCAACGCTTCCTTGAATGCCAGTATCGGTTTCAATCAAGTAGCGACCCAGTTTAAGGAAGTTTACAAGAATCCGCTGCAGCAGGACTTGGTATCGATATCTATCTCTATTCCCCTTATAGACTGGGGAGTACGGAAGGGTAAATACAATATAGCCAAAAGCAATCTAAATGTTACGCAAATATCCGCACGGCAGACGGAAGTCACATTGGAGGAAGACGTTATCATGACCGTCGGTGATTTCAATGTACAGCAAAACCTGATCGCCAGCGCCGAAGAGGCTTTGGATATTGCGATCATGGCCTATAACGAGACCAAGCAACGTTTCATGATCGGCAAAGCGGATATCAATAGCCTTACGCTCTCCTTGAACCGACAGCAGGAAGCGCAACGTAATTATATCACGGCCTTGCAAAATTATTGGTTGAGCTATTACAAAATACGTAAGCTCACCTTACATGATTTCGAGACAGGCATCTCATTAGCCAACGAATTTGATTACGAGCATGGGTTCTAAGCCGAACATATCATCCTTTACGATCATCGTCACCTTCCTTTGTATCGCATTGGCGGGGATCGCTTTCGTGCCTTTATTGCCGATCAAGCTATCTCCCTCCCGTACGCTGCCGAAATTAAGTATCAGCTATAATATGCCCTCCAACTCAGCGAGGGTTATCGAGATGGAGGTAACCTCCCGGTTGGAAGCGATGCTTGCCCGTATCAAAGGAATCAAAGAGATCTCCTCGACCTCGGGAAACGGATGGGGAAGGATTACCTTAGAACTAGATAAACATACGAATATAGACGCCGCACGTTTCGAGGCATCAACCATTGTAAGGCAGACGTGGCCGGACCTTCCGGAGGAATTAAGTTATCCGATTTTAGAGATGAGCCGTCCGGACGACAAGGAATCACGCCCGTTCATGAGTTATACCTTGAACGCTTCCGCTACCCCGATATTCATCCAGCGATTCGCCGAGGATCAGATAAAGCCCCGGCTTAGCAGCGTGCAAGGTATTTATCGTATCGATGTTAGCGGGGCAACCCCTATGGAATGGCGCTTGGAATACGATAGCCGCCAGCTACGGGATCTGGGGATCACGATAGAGGATATCCAATCGGCGATCAGCCAATATTACAAAAAAGAGTTCCTTGGAACCGCTAATATGAGACAAGGAGATACCGGCAAGGAATGGATTCGTCTGGCGTTAATGCCGGAAAAGATCACGAATGGGTTCGAACCATCGCATATCACCGTCGCAAACAAAGATGGTAGCTTAATCCGGCTGGATCAATTGATAAAGGTAACCCGGCAAGAAGAGGCCCCGCAAAGTTACTACCGGATCAATGGTTTAAACTCTATTTACCTGTCTATCCGTGCGGAAGAGACTGCCAACCAGTTGCAATTAGCCAAGAAAGTGAAGGAAGAAATGGAACATATCCGCACCTTGCTTCCTCCCGGTTACGAGATCCATACCAGTTACGACGCTACCGAATTTATCCAAGAAGAATTGGATAAAATCTACGTCCGTACAGGCTTGACCATCTTGATCCTCTTGCTCTTCGTTCTGCTGATTACCCGGAATGTACGTTATCTGTTCTTGATCATCATCAGTTTAAGTATCAACCTGTGTATAGCCGTTATCCTTTATTATTTATTAGGGTTGGAGATGCAATTGTACTCGCTGGCGGGTATCACTATCTCTCTCAGCTTGGTGATCGATAATACGATCGTGATGACTGATCACATCCGGCACCATCATGACCGGAAAGCTTTCTTGTCTATTCTGGCGGCAACTTTGACGACTATGGGTGCCCTCGTGATTATCTTCTTCTTGGATGAGAAGATACGGTTGAATTTACAAGATTTCGCCGCTGTCGTGATCATCAATCTGGCCGTATCTTTGTTCATCGCGTTATTCTTGGTTCCGGCATTGATCGATAAGATGAATTTGCACCCGAAGAAAGCCGCTTCTTCTTCCCCAAAAGCCCGGAGTCATTGGAGACAACATCCGGTGGTCCGTCCGATACGGTCGTTCATACACCGTTTCCCAGTCTATTTCTCTCATTATTACCGGGCGCAGATCCGTTTCCTTTGCAATTGGAAAAAGCTGGCTTGCCTTATTCTAGTACTGGCTTTCGGACTACCGATATTTTTATTGCCGGAGAAGATCGAGCCGGAAGAGAAGGATATATCCGCAAGGGACTCTTTGTGGATCGCCCGCTACAATGAATTCGCAGCGAAAGATATTTGGAAGGAAACGATAAAACCTATCGTCGATAAGAGTTTGGGAGGAACCTTGCGCCTATTTGTCCAAAAGGTATACGAGGGAAGTTATTTTACCCGGAATGAAGAAACGGTATTAAGTATCAGCGCTTCCATGCCGAACGGTACGACCCTTGATCAAATGAACCACTTGATCAACCGAATGGAGGCTTACTTGAGTACCTATAAGGAAATACGGCAATTCCAGACCAGTATCTATAACGCACGTCAAGCCAGTATCAACGTCTATTTCACCCGTGAGAACGAGCGAAGTGGTTTCCCCTACACCTTGAAAAGCAGGGTGATTAGCAAAGCGTTGGAATTAGGTGGTGGAAGTTGGGGCGTATGGGGACTTATGGACCAAGGTTTCAGCAATGATGTCCGTGAGAACGCAGGTTCTTTCCGGATCGAGATGTACGGATATAATTATGACGAGCTATACGAATGGGCGGAGAAACTACGGGAGAAATTGCTTACGTATCGCCGTATCAAGGAAGTATTGATCAATTCCGAGTTTTCTTGGTGGAAGGATGATTATCAGGAATTCTACTTCAACTTGAATAAATCCCGTATGGCGCAAGCGGATATATTGCCTATCGATTTATTCGCGTCTATCCGGCCTGTTTTCGGTAAAGATATCTACGCAGGTACCATCGTCGTTGATAACGAGACGGAAAAGCTAAAACTTTCTTCCCGCCAATCAAAGGAGTTCGATATCTGGAGTATGCAATATGTACCTCAAACCATCCGTGATAAATCCTATAAGTTGTCCGAACTCGCTATCGTCGAGAAAAGCCAGACCCCTCAACAGATAGCGAAAGTAAACCAGCAATACAGGCTCTGCCTGCAATATGAATATATCGGAGCTTCCTCACAAGGCGAGAAGATACAGAAAAGGGAACTTAGAGAGTTTAACAAGATCCTGCCTATGGGGTATACGGCTAAAGCGGAAAAGAACTATTGGTCATGGGATCAGAAAGATAATAAACAATATGCGTTATTATTCTTGATCATCGTTATTATTTTCTTTACGACCAGTATCTTGTTTAATTCCTTGAAACAACCGCTGGCGGTCATTTTTGTCATACCGATCTCTTATATCGGGGTATTCCTGACCTTCTATTGGTTCAAACTGAACTTCGACCAAGGTGGATTCGCCTCCTTCGTTTTATTATGCGGTATCACGGTAAACGCCAGTATCTATATCTTAAACGAATATAACCAAATTCGGGAACGGATACCCGCTATTTCCCCAATCCGTGCTTATCTAAAGGCATGGAACGCCAAGATCACGCCGATTTTCCTAACCGTTATATCGACCATACTCGGATTTATCCCGTTCATGCTAGGCACCGATAAAGAAGCCTTTTGGTTCCCGCTCGCCGCCGGAACGATAGGCGGCCTTATCATGTCTATCCTAGGCATCTTCTTTTATTTACCGATATTTACGCTGAAAAAAGAACGGCATTAAACAGGAATACGTATCTTTAACGGATAAATCGTTAATCAAATTCATTAAACTTATGAGACACATAAATTATTTAGTATTGCTTCTGGTAGCTTGCTGCGTAGGTGCTTGCAGTTCCCCGAAAAATGATACGAAAGATGCTTATCCGATGTTCTGGACTTGGTTGGATTACCAGCCCGGAATGAATTTCGACTCCATCTGCACGATCATGAATGAGGCGGGGATAGACGGTGTCATGCTAAACGCCCCTACTCCGGATGATTATCGGGCCGCTATTCCCATCGCCCAAAAACATGGGATAGAGGTCTACGCTTGGTTATGGACGATGAATCTGGAACATGACCGAGACGCTATCTTAAAAGAACATCCCGAATGGTTCAGCGTAAACCGCAATGGACAAAGCTTGGCCGATACGACCGCTTACGTGGATTACTACAAATTTATGTGCCCCGCCTTACCCGAGGTACGGGAGTTTATCAAGAAGAAAATAGAGGCTTACTGCGAGGTAGAGGGTTTGAACGGTATCGCTATCGATTACAACCGTTTCGTGGATGTTATCCTGCCGACTACCCTTTGGCCGAAATACGGTATCGTGCAAGACCAAGAATATCCGCAATGGGATTTTGGTTATCACCCGGCCATGATCGAGAAGTTCAAGGCCGCTTACGGATATGATCCAAGAGAACAAGAAGATCCCTCGCAAGACGAGAAATGGCTCCAATTCCGTTGTGACCAGATTACCGAGGTCGCTAATATGATCGCCGACGTGGTTCACTCTTACGGCAAGAAAATGGCAGCCTCTCCTTTCCCAACCCCCAAGATGGCGTCCAAAATGGTTCGTCAAGACTGGGGTAAATGGAATCTGGACATTGTCTTTCCCATGGTATACCATAACTTCTACACGGAAGATATTAGTTTTATCTCAGACTGTATGATAGAGGATGTCCGGGATAAGAACCAGAAAACTACGCTTTACTGCGGCTTAATGGTTTCAGACGATATGCAAGCCAGCATGGACGCCGCGCTAAATCATGGGGCGGAAGGAATCTCTATCTTTACCGTATCCGCTTTGCGCACTCCGGAAAGCCGTGCGATGTTCAAGGCTTACGCGGATAGTGTTCGTGCGGTTCGTGCCGAGAACAATGGAGTGAATCCGGCTTTATCCAAGAGTACTAAAGTAACGAATCCTTTCGAGAACATGGATATCTTGAATAGGATAAACGCAAAGATCAAAGAGCTCGCCAACGTGCCTATTCCGAATATCGCCGATTATAAATTAGTGAAAGAGCAAGGTGCCACGAAATACTACGAGGTCAAAGAGCTGAACACAGGAAAGACATTCTGCGTAGACTTTTACTTCTACGGAGGTATTCTTTCCGGATGGAATGTTACGGTTAAATAAGTACTTGATAATAGCTATTTTTACGCGGCCTACCTCGTAAATTCATGAGGCAGGCCGCATGCGTAAACACCCCTATTCCAGAACGCTGAAACAAACAATACCCCGAACGGTTTTCCCTTCTTTTGTTATCCCCTCGACGGTCACCGTATATTCTCCCGGGAGATCGGACGTGTAAAAAGGAAGAGTCAATACCGAGTTGCCTCCGGTTTGTACATTCGGCATCCATAACAAAGTATGCCGGTAATCCGGAATACGGCTTTCACGAGAAATCTCATCCGGGTAAGAGGGAGCGTAGAACAAACGGCGGCGCTGTGTACCCTCATAATCAAATAGCTGAGTAGACGCACCGACTTTCAGCGTAGGATAATCGTTCTTATAAGTATGGAAAGCCAAGATCCCCTCAAAAACCTGTCCCCCAAAACTATATCGATTCCTGTACACCTCCAGACGACGGATCAAAGCCGGATTATAGTTATAAATCAATTCATGATCCATGATAGGAATACCATCCAGCAGCACCAGCGGGCTATTCAGAGATACCGTCTGGTTGGAAAGATCCTCTAGCAAGACGAAAAGCGAACGTTTCCCATTCGTATTCCGGAAAGAGACGGATTCCACAAACTCAAAGACCGTTTCTCCCATCGTAGGGAAACGGGTATATTCATCCAGCAAATAAGTCTTATATGGTTGCCATTGGAAATGCGCACGAACCGGTTCTACATGTCCCAAGGAATCCGCCGTAAACGTACGGGTGACTTGCAGACCGATATTACGTTGCGTTAATCCTTCATCCCAAGCGGGATTCATCTTGAACCGCGGCATCCTCGAGGTAGGATGAAGAGCGAAAGGGGATTGGATATCTATTCGATAAACTTCTGCCCCTTTTGAATCGGTAGTAGTGGCTAGCTCATGCGTGCCTGTGATTCTCGAGGTATAGAACAGCACGGATTCCTTATCCTCCTGCTGCTGACCGCCAAACAATCGGATCTCATCACCTACAAACCCGAGTAACGGAGAAACACTCGTTTGCGCTAACGCTTCCCCAGTCCGGATATTCACAATTTTGCCCCGGATCAAATGGCCTTCATACTCCGGAAGATAATCGTCCGTAAAAATTGTTTGGTTTAGAGAAGGTAACATAGCCTGCCATTGACAAATAGAATGATCGTCGGGCACCGGAATAAATTCTTTGCCGGCAATAGAGATTCCCAACGTATACACATCAGCAGGTAGACCCTGAATCCGGATATTACCTTGTTCCCTTCGTGAAAAAGAAGCTTTATCCATAGTCAGTTGAAGCGTATTACCGGATATATCCGGAGAAGTAGCTTTTATAAGGGTGTCTGTGGGAATAGTCTCGTCTTTCCGGAAGGTATTCACCACGCCGATCGTTTTCCGGAAAAAGACCGTATCGCTTTCATTCCGCATATAACGGGTATAAGCGACCAAGCGATAATAACCGGTAGGCAAAAGGGCGGGAAGTTCCAGCCATCCTTCCCCGATCCCCTCCTTGATCTCTATTTTCGCTTGTACCAAGGCTGTCGATTCATCGAGCAACTCCACATACCCCACTTTACTGAATGAAACGGGGATACCTGTCGCATCGGTCACGCAAAGTTTCAGCCAAAGCAACTCGCCTGCCAGATAGACCTGTTTATCTGTTTGCACGTAAATACGCTCCCGGAAATCGTTCGCCGCCAATAAATCACCATGTCCCAGAAACAGCAGTGTCAAGATCAATGATAGTATCGAATATTTCATGGTTCAAACCTTTAGAATTTAATATTATAAGAAATATACGGAATGGGAGCTCCGAAAATCGCTAGTTTATAGCCCTTCAGCCGGCCTTCCTCGGCAACATAATAGACAGAGTAAGCGTTATCCCGTCCGGTTACGTTATAAATTCCCAGCGAGACGGTACTATGCGTAAGTAAAGTCAGATGATGGCTCGGCTCTATATTGATGGAAAGATCCATCCGGAAATAATCAGGAATCCGATATTGGTTCCTGTCGGAGAAATAGACGAACTCCCCTCCAGCGAAATTATATTTGCTGACCGGAATGGAAACCGGGCGACCGGTACTGTAGTCACAATTCACTGATACGCTGAACCGTTGGGTGAATTTATAATTACCCACGAACTTCAAGTCATGCGGCTTGTCGTAATCCGCCGGATACCACTCGCCCCGGTTGACCGGCTTTTTGATACGAGCGTCCTCCTGTCGGAGCTGGGTACGGGAATAGGTATAACTCACCCAACCGTTCAACTTCCCATTCGGCTTGCGTATCATAAACTCCACACCGTAGGCCCGTCCTTTCGTATTGACCACATCCGTCTCGATATGATGATTCATGATCAAGTTCGCCCCGTTACGGTAATCCAAATAATTATCCATGGTTTTATAATAGCCCTCCACGGAAGTTTCCAGTCCGGCCCTAATGAAATTCTTATAAAGCCCGACAGCCACCTGCGAACCGGTTTGCGGCTTGATATTCGCATCGCTAAGTTTCCAAGTATCCGTGGGAGACATGATCGTGGTATTGGACAGCTTATGGATATTCTGCCGCATCGTATTGTAACCGGCCTTGATAGAGAATCCGTCTGCGAACTCATAGCGAGCGGAGATCCTGAACTCCGGTCCTTGGTAAGTCTTATAAACTCCACTCCCTTCCTCCTTCGTATCTATCACGGCAGAAGGAGACGGCATCTTATCCGGTTCATACAAATTATAAGTTCTAGGCCCCATTACATTATACATACTATAACGGATTCCAGCGTCTATCGATAAGGTAGGAGTTATATCCCAACGATCGCCCACGTAAATAGCCGATTCCAGCGCTTTCTCGGACTGCATCCGGTCGTCCAGCACCAATGAAGCCTCGCCTTTCCCCAGATATTCCCCGGGATTCAAGTTATAATACAAGGAACTCAATCCAAACCCGATCGTATGATGATCATGCGCCTGCCAACTAAAATCAGCTTTCCCGTAAAACTGATCGATACCGAAAGACAATGTATAGGCGGTCGCCGGGTTATCCGTGTTCTCGGTCCGATTGTTATAATGATCATATCCGGCGATAAATGTCCCGGTGAGATTCGGATGGAAAGCATGCGTCCATTTCAGCGAGGCGCTGGCATTCTGGTAAGCGTATCGTTCCACCTCATCGAAATGAAAACGGTCGTGGCTGAAATATCCGGTCAACGTCAAACTATTATTCACGTCAAAACGATGATCGATCGAGGCATTCAAGTCGTAAAAACCAGCGTTACCGTCCTTATATCCGCTCTTCTCCGGCAATAGATTCAAGAGCCAGTCCGAATACGTGGTACGGGCACCGACAATATACGAGGTCTTCTTATTGAGAAGCGGTCCCTCTACCGTAAGACTACTGGTCAGCAAGCCCAGACTGGCCGAACCTTTGAATTTCTCCTTACTTCCTTCCCGGGAATTGATATCCAGCACGGAGGAGATACGACCACCAAATTTAGCGGGGATGCTACTTTTATATAATTCCATATCTTTCACCACATCGGAATTGAAGATAGAGAAAAGCCCGAACAAGTGCGTAGGGTTATAAACCGTCCCGCCATTAAACAAGATCAAGTTCTGGTCCGTAGCGCCTCCCCGCACATTGAATCCGCTGGATACCTCGCCCACCGACTTGACTCCCGGCAAGGCCATGACCACTTTCAAGATATCCAACTCACCGAAAGCCGTCGGGATATTCTTGATCTCTTTCATTTTCAAACGAGTCACGCCCAAAGCCGTACTCCGCACGTTCTCCACGATATTCGCCGAAACGGAAACCTCGCTCAAGGCATATACCTGTTCTTCCAACTCGATATCTAACTTGCCGGAGGCATAAAGCATAACTTGTCGTTTGGTATCCTTTAAGCCGATAGAACGGATACGTAGATCCCGACGTCCGGCGGGAAGCCGGATCGAATAATGACCGCTTGCGTCGCTCGTCACCCCGATGGCGGGATCGTCGATCTGCAAGGAGACACCTTTTAAGAGCTCGCCCGTCTTAAAATTCGTGATCGTACCGACCAAGGTCACCCATTCCTCCACCTGTCCGGTCGGAGAACCGATCTCATAAACTTTATTCTCGGAGGAGGCCCGTTGTTCACGCCGCAAAGAGAGATAGGAAACTGTATCTTCCACCTCACGAACCACGATGGCGTTAAAATATCCTTCTGGCAAAGAGGCGGTCAGTTCTTCTTCGCTCGTGACGATCAAGTCATTCGAATACCTCGTCACAAACAACGAGGCGGAATGTAAAGCATCCCGCAAGACTTGCTCCGGTTCCGCGTCCCTCACGTCCACCGTAACCGTCAGCGAATCCAGCACCGCCGGATCACCCAATACACGGAGACCCGTTTGCCCCTCGATCGCCTCGATCAATTCCATAGCCGGACGCCCGTCCAGCCGGATGGTTACCCGTCGTCCGGCAAAAGCCGCTACCGTGACAAATAACAGGATCATCCAGATATACTTTCGTTTTTTCATCAGCGTAGATTTAAGGTTTCACAATATTCCACCACCTCGATCAGCGAGCGTTCCCGTTCATCTCCAAACGAGAGCCTTCGCTCTTTTATATATCGCTTCAGCTCATTCTTATTTTCCTTGAATAAATTGAAAAGCGAGCGTTTACCACTTACAGGGTAATATACCCCGTCCCTACATATATAATAAGATATCTTTTCGACGAACCGGTCTGTCAGGGTCAGCTCTTCCATGCGCCGCTCCAATCCCTTTGTCGATCTTTTCCAAAGGGCGTATTTCCCGGCATATAACCGAACGTAAAAACCTTCGGGGTAATTCCTTTTCTCCCCTTTCGGTTCCATATAATACAAATCATAGCCGGGAAGGTGCACAAACCGAATCCGTTCCGAGGGAACGATCACATGCAACCGTCTATCCGGCGAGAGCACGATCAGCTTTTCCAGATACACGTTCAAACGCATCTCCACCCCGGGATATACGATCCCATCGAATGCCAACGTTCCCTTTCGGTAATCCTTCGTATCCAAATAAGGATGCCCTTCCAACCGGTTCAGGTACAGAGGCTCCAACTCCCCGGCATAGATCAAGGCTTGATTACCGGCTTTCTCCACATAACGTCCTTCCTTACCGTCTACCGGTAAACTCTCCGACACAGCCAGTTCCTGCGCCGATACTTGCCACCCGCAAAGGAGGCAAAGCATATAAAAGATGGTTTTTCCTGTTCGCATGATCGGGTTCCTATTTTAAATTAATAATGATCGTTCGGCCACCAAGACGGCCGCTCCTTCGTGGCCTTCCCCTGACGGCAATCCACACATCGAGGGTAAGTCTTCGAATCCGGATATTGATACCAAGCCAAACCTCCCATAGGAAAGTCCTTTGGATAGATCTCGCATGGGATAATCTTATCCGGGACATATAGATCATCCTCATACGAGAGATACATTCCCTTCCGTGTCGAACTAGTCACTTCAACATACCCTATCACCAACTCATCTGGATCGGATATATTAAAAATATTTCCATTATCACCAGCCGACATGACCGGGCTAAAGATACTGCCGGTGCGCTCGATCTCCTCTTGCAACATCTTGAAGTAATCATACGCCTCCTTACGGATCTGCATCTGCGAGATCTCGACATGATACAAGACCGACAATCGCTCGTCTGCCGCAGAGATCTCGAATAACTTGTGTTCCGCCAGCCGATTCTCGGCCAGCTTTTCGGTGGTGCCTATCAGCAATATCTTCGAGGAATCCTTTACCCAACAATGATAGAGATTTTCGGGTGTATAAGGATTAAAATACATGAATTTACCGTCAATAGTTCCGGCATTCGCATATAAAGGAGATTGAACCTCCCAGTTCTCCTTATAGCTCCAACGATAATAGGGAGGACTATCCTTTCCGGCATGGCTGGAGACATGAATGGTCACCGGCTCCTCACGACCTCTTTTATGATAACTAAGGCTATCTATCTCCGGAGTGAACAAGGGCTTCAAGAAAGCAGACTGGTAAGATTTGCCCTCTAGCGCAAAATTCAAGCGATAAGACAGACCGGGATCGAGTTCGCCGTTCCGCACTTTATAGACACCCTTCTCATCTTGCCAAGCCTCGAACAATACACCATCGCTCCGCTCCACGCTCACCCGTGCGTCCGTAATCGTATCATTCTCCCGAAGATTATCCAAGATGCCGACGCTCCGGCTGATTCGGAATTCCGATTCCCCACCCGTTATCATCCCATCCACCACGAGAATACCCCGCACGCCCTTCACTTCCGGAGTAAAGTCGGAGATGCAGCCGGAAAGAAGCGGCAATAGAGCTAGATATAGGTACAACGTTTTCATATCTTTCGTCATTTATTATATCACAAATGATCCGTAGGCCACCAAGAGGGCTTATTCTTCGTTGCGTTATACCGCATACGGCAATCCACGCAACGCCAAGTGGAGTAAGTTTTCGGAGTCGAAAAATAATCGAGCCAAGGGAGATCTCCGAATTCATTTCGCACTATAAAAACTTCGCAGTGTTCTCCTGCATCCTCATATACATCGTCCCATGGAATATACATGCCTTTTTTCGTGACATTCGTAACTTCCACATAGCCGATCATCGTCTCATCTGGATCCGATAAACTATAAATGTTCCCATTATCACCGGCAGACATCACAAGATTAAACAGTCCACCCGTTCGTTCAATCTCATCCTGCATGAAGCGATAATAATTGTAGGCTTCTTCCCTTAGCTGCATTTGGGAGACCTCCACATGATAGAGAATGGATACCTTATCGTTCGTACAAGGTACCTCATACAGTTTCTTATTCGAGATTATATTTTCCGTTAATTCTTTAGTTGTCCCCAACAACAAAGACTTTGAGGAGTCTCGCCCCCAACAATAATAACTATTATAAGGAGTCCGTAAATCCAATTCCGTCAATTTGCCGTTTTCGTAATAATGAGTGGCTTTAAGAGTCGCTTTTACCTCCCAAGTCTCCCGATAGCTCCATCGGTAATAGATCGGTGATTCTTTACCTCCATTACTTGTCACATAGATCTCAACTGGCGCTCTCCAACCTTCCTTCCTAAAGGACAAGTTATCGATCTCAACGGTTTGAATGGGTTTCAAGAAAGAGGATTGATACTGCCGATCACCGATAGAGAAACACAAACGGTATTCCAAACTTGGACTTAGATCCCCCGTATTAATATGATAGGCACCCTCTCCCTCATGCGTAGCGTTAAAGATCATACCATCGCTCCGCTCCACGTACATCACCGCATTCGTGATCATTTCTTTATCCCGCAACAGTTCATTGATCCCGACGCTACGGCTCAACCGGAACACGGATTCTCCCGAAGTGATCATTCCATCCACCACTAAGATTCCCTGTACACCCTCCACTTCGGGAGCGAAGTCGGTGATGCAACCGATAAGAACTGGCAAAAAGAACAAACAAAGAAAAAGTTTTTTCATATCAACCAAACATTAAGTTGCGCAAACAAATATATTCCGGTCTTTATCCAATGCTAGCGAAAGGGTGAGCTTCGTTTCTGAAGCCCACCTCTCGAACATCAACGAAACATATAGCTAGTATAAATACCAGAAATAAGACAAGGTATCGTATAAACTACCATTTAGATAGACCTTGCATTCCAATTCTACACGAGAACTGATCTGTGTGTTAAAGTTAACACTCACATCCCCTCTATGCGCATTTGTAGGCCACATATTCGCAGAAGTAGTAGCTCCACCGGGAGTTATAGTCCACTCATATGTATAATTACCGACAGGAAGAAGCGCACCACCAGACTGTAACACTTGAGCCACCGCCTCCTTATGTCCAAGAGTCTCATAAAAATTTGACAAATAAATCATAAGAGTCTCACTCCCAGTAACCGCTCCTTCCACAGGCTCAGATTCATTAACTTCACCGAGAACCTGATTTGCCATCGCATTGCTAGCAAGCAACATAAACATCACAAACAAAAAAGATTTAATCGTCTTTATGGTCTTAAAATTTAAATTCTCCAGAAATAAAATTCATAATACAAGGCCATTATCATATACCAAACTCACTATACAGCCTACCAGACCGCAACTGAAGCAGTACATAAAACAATCACCTTTAACGAGAATACCCAACAAAACAGATATCGTCTATCCAATTCAGCCAGTCTGACCGAATCTACGCCGAACCTACAAAATGATCGCATCCATGAGATCATTCGTATCTAGATTATCCAACGAAAGCGAGACTACCTCTCACCCATCATTGTTACGCACCGGCTCCACATCCCAATCAAGATTGAGCCTCCTATTCAAATGTTCATAATTAAAAACCCTATAGTAATTAGGCTCCTTACTGGACTGGCCTTCATCACCATAGAAACTGGAAAGAAAAAAAGCAGGTCTTATTAACAGTTTATCAAATACATCCAAGATGTATTTTCACAAATGTATACAAAATATTTCTTATCGTCCGAATCTTTTATCAAGAATATTCACATATAAATAAAATAAACGCATCACGGCACTTATCCAACAAATATTGAGGCCCAACCAGACAATTAAACCGTAAATTCCGTATCTGTCTTCATTTTATATTTACATTCGCGGGAGAACAATCATTTAATCCGGAAATACCACGATAACAAACTATTTATACATAAAAATATGGAAGAAAAACTTGACAACGCTACAATCCCCAACCAATATACCTTATGCCTAGACCGGCAATGCCCCAAGGCCTCCACATGCCTTAGGCAACTGGCAGAGCGAAGTATGCCCGACGAGACGGCCTATTGGCAGATCATCAGCCCGAGACACCTCGCCTCATTGAAGGGAACTTGCCCTTATTACCGTCCGAACAAGAAAGTACGCTATGCCGCGGGATTCGTAAGCCTATTGGAGAGCTTGCCGCACAAACAGATGCTCTCTGTTATCCCGGGACTCATGAGGCACTTCAGCCGGCGCACTTACTACCGCGTCCGCAAGGGAGAAAGGCCGCTCTCACCCTCCGAGCAACAGGTCGTATTGAATGCGCTCAAACGCTGTGGGGTGAAGGAGCCAAAAGGTTTCGACGCTTATTTCGAGGAGTACGACTGGTAAACCAAGGAAGAGAGGCTTGTGCCACTACCCATGTTACGAATGTGCCATCACCGTGGCATGCGTGTGCCATCGCAGTGGCACGCCTTTGCCATCGAGGTGGCACGGGCGTGCCAGCATGGTGGCACAACTGTGCCAATAGCATGGCACATCATTGGCACCACAAAGTACTATTAATAAAGCAATTGGAATGATATCACGGAGTCACCTCCCAGCATTTCCATCCTTTGTTGGCACAGATATATACAATGTAGGAACGGACATGGTAGTACGGGAACTTCTCCTTGGTATCCTTGGCGTAGGCGAGTACTTGCGCCACGTCCTCGGGACGGGGATCGCTGAGCGCCAGCATGCGCTCCGCCTCCTTCACCTTGAAATACTTGAATTCCACCAACCGGTCATCCTTGTAATAGTCCGTACCGGGGATACCGGTCATCTCGAAATCCGAACGGCCCGCCGAATTGTTCTGCTCGATGGCGAACGTATAGTAGCTGCTCAGGTAACGGGAACAAAGCTCGAAGAAGGAGCAACGGATGAAATTCTCGTTGATCCTGTCGAACACCTGCGCCGGGAACTGCCCGAGGTATTGCTCGAAGTAGTTTTGTACCAGCGGCTCGAAACGACGCTCTTCCGTGAAACGCTCGTAAGTAGGCACATAGCGTTGGGCGTTTCCCTCTATATGATTCATCTCGTTATAATAGTCCATGTAGATGCTGCGCATCGTAAGGTTGGGTAGCACCATGCGGTAATTATTCCGCAGCGTGGTCATACCCAGATAAAAGAGGCTGACCGGATAGAAGTTCTTGTCGAAGAATTTCCTCTTGTTGAACTTGCTCGACAGGTCGGAAACGTTATAGGATAACTCGTCGTCAATCACCAACGCATCCAGCATCTCCTTGGAGTTCTCTTGCGAGAGGGTCAAGCGACGGATCCAACCGATATCCGTACGCAGGTTCTCATCCACCAGCTCACTCGGGATCATACCATCCATCGTGGCGAAGTTCTTAAAGAAATAGGTCAAGATCGTGGAATTGAACAAAGGCTCCGCGCCGGGACGGAAACGATAGCCGTCGTAGTTGTTCACGATCAGTTGCCAAAGTTCCTCAAAAGAGTCCTGCCCCGTGCCGTATTTGTCAAGGACATAACGAAGATAAGCGCTCGCTTCCTCATACGTAAAACCAAGCATATCCAGAAACCTCGGATGCAAGGTCAGGATCTCCGCTATATTATATCCGCTTGTCAAATCGTCCATCGTGACGGGAAGAACCCCCGTGCAGAAACATGTACGGATACTACCTTCGCCGATACCCGCTTTGATCACCTTGAAGAAAGTGCGCAGGAAACTATCCTTCGTGGTTACCTGCTCATAGAGCGGATCCTTGTAGGCCGTCAACAACTGATTGGTGAAATTATCGTACTCATCGATCAACACATACACTTTAGGCAGTCCATGCTCACGGGCGTACCCCAAAGCTTCCTCAAGCATCTTGGAGGCCTCTTTCTTGCTGGAGAACTGAAAATCCTTAAACAAGTCCCGGTTATGCGTTACCATGATCTCCACGGGAGAACGATTCAGATCGTTGAAATTCCGCTCCAACCCTTCCATGTCATCGGCCATCACCATCTTGGAAAAATCATAGCGCACGATCATATAACGATTATGCTCCTCCGTCGGGTGCTCCCCGATCCAAGTCCCGCCGAACAATTCCTCGAACCGGTCGGCCTTGGTACGGTCGTAGTAACAGGCCAAGGTAGAGATAAACAGGCTTTTCCCGAAACGACGGGGACGCAAGAAGACTGGAGCCTTATAGTCTTCCAAGCCCGGAATGAAATCGGTCTTGTCCACATAGTAGAAATTGCGTTCCCGCATCTCTACAAAATCCGCTACCGCATAAGGAATCGTTATTCGTGCCATAAGCTTTCTTTTTTCTGATACAATACTACAAATTTAAGAAAATAACTTGTTCTTTCAAACAAAAGCCCTATCTTTGCCGAAATTTTGAAGAGAGAGCAGATGACAAACAAGACACATAAGGATAATCCGAAGTTCTATTCCGGTTATATGTCGGAGGTTGAGGCTCTTTTCTCTATTTTACGGGATTATAATTTGGTTATATAAGATGCGTTGGTTACTTTTACTAACGCATTTTTTTTGTGTCCATCGGTCCGGTGATATAATATAAAGGTATAATATTCTAAAATCATTATAATAAACAAAACAACCCAAATTACTATGTCGAAAAGTGATATCAAAAAGGTGATTGTTCTGGGCTCGGGTGCCCTGAAGATCGGACAGGCCGGGGAGTTTGACTACTCTGGTTCGCAAGCGTTAAAGGCTCTGAAAGAAGAAGGGATCAGTACCGTATTGCTAAATCCGAATATCGCGACTATCCAAACATCCGAGGGAGTAGCCGATAAGGTATATTTCTTGCCTATCACTCCTTACTTCGTTGAGGAAGTTATCAAAAAAGAACAACCGGACGGAATCCTATTGGCGTTTGGCGGGCAGACCGCTTTGAACTGCGGTACTCAACTTTACACCAGCGGCACGTTGGCTAAATATGGCGTGAAAGTATTGGGTACATCCGTTGAGGCTATCATGTACACCGAGGACCGTGACCTATTTGTTAAGAAACTGAACGAGATAGAAGTGAAGACCCCGATCAGCCAAGCCGTAGAAAGCATGGACGACGCCGTGGCTGCCGCTTATAAGATCGGTTTCCCCGTAATGATCCGTTCCGCTTACGCATTAGGTGGTATGGGCAGTGGTATCTGCAAGGACGAGGCCGAGCTTCGCACCTTGGCGGAAAGCGCTTTCGCTTACTCATCCCAGATCTTGGTCGAGGAATCTTTGAAGGGTTGGAAAGAGATCGAGTTCGAGGTGATCCGCGACAAGAACGACCATTGCTTCACGGTAGTGAGCATGGAGAACGTAGACCCGCTAGGCGTACACACCGGCGAGAGTATCGTAGTAGCTCCGACTTGCTCCTTGACCGAGAAAGAATTAGATTTATTGAAAGAACTTTCTACCAAGACGATCCGCCACTTAGGTATCGTGGGTGAATGTAATATCCAATACGCTTTCAACTCCGAGACTTGCGATTACCGTGTGATCGAGGTGAACGCTCGCTTGAGCCGTTCTTCCGCCTTGGCATCCAAGGCCAGCGGTTATCCATTGGCTTTCGTCGCCGCTAAGTTGGCGTTGGGCTACGGATTGGACGAGATCGGCGAGATGGGTACTCCGAACTCCGCGTACAAAGCGCCGGAGGTAGATTATATGATCGTGAAGATCCCGCGTTGGGACTTGACGAAGTTCGTCGGCGTTAGCCGCCAGATCGGTTCCAGCATGAAATCCGTCGGCGAGATCATGTCGATCGGTAAGAGCTTCGAGGAAATCATGCAGAAGGGTCTTCGTATGATCGGACAAGGAATGCATGGTTTCGTAGGTAACAACGATATCCATTTCGATAACTTGGACGAGGAGTTGGCGAACCCTACCGACTTGCGTATCTTCGCCGTGGCGCAAGCCTTGGAACAGGGATATAGCGTAGACAAGATCCATGAGTTGTCAAAGATCACACGCTGGTTCTTGGAGGGCTTGAAGAATATCGTGGATTACGCCAACGTATTGAAAGGCTACAACAAGATCGAGGATCTTCCGGAGGATGTATTGAAAGAGGCTAAACGCCTTGGTTTCTCAGACTTCCAGATCGCTCGTTACGTAGAGAACCCGGAAGGAAATATGGAGAAAGAGAATATCCGCGTACGCAACTTGCGTAAGAAAATGGGCATTCTCCCTACCGTGAAACGTATCAACACGATCGCTTCCGAACATCCGGAATTGACCAACTATCTATATATGACTTACGACGGCACGCCGCACGATATTACCTACTACCCGAATGAGAAGAGCGTGATTATCTTGGGGTCCGGAGCTTACCGTATCGGCTCGTCCGTTGAGTTCGACTGGTGTTCGGTGAATGCTGCCCAGACCGCTCGTAAGCTAGGTTATAAATCGATCATGATTAACTATAACCCGGAGACCGTATCTACCGACTACGATATGTGCGACCGTCTTTACTTCGACGAGCTTTCATTCGAGCGCGTGCTAGACGTGATCGATCTGGAATTGCCGAAGGGCGTAATCGTCTCCGTAGGTGGACAGATCCCGAACAACTTGGCGATGAAACTGTACCGCCAGAATGTTCCGGTATTAGGTACTTCCCCGCTATCAATCGACCGTGCTGAGAACCGTCATAAATTCTCCGCGATGTTGGATTCGCTAGGTATCGACCAACCTCGTTGGGCAGAGCTTACCAGCATGGAAGAGATCGATGCGTTTATCGAGAAAGTAGGTTTCCCGATCTTGATCCGTCCGTCTTACGTATTGTCCGGTGCGGCGATGAACGTTTGCCATACGAAAGAGCAGATGATCGAGTTCTTGGATTTGGCCGCTAAGGTTTCCAAGGAATATCCGGTGGTCGTATCCGAGTTTATGCAAGGAACGAAAGAGATCGAGTTCGACGCTGTCGCTATGAATGGCGAGGTGGTTGAGTACGCGATCTCCGAGCATATCGAGTTCGCCGGTGTTCACTCCGGTGACGCTACCTTGGTGTTCCCGGCTCAGAAGATTTACTTCGAGACAGCCCGCCGTATCAAGAAAGTAAGCAAGATGATCGCGAAGGAGTTAAACATCAGCGGTCCGTTCAATATCCAGTTCTTGGCGAAGAATAACTTCGTGAAAGTAATCGAATGTAACTTACGTGCCTCACGTAGTTTCCCGTTTGTATCTAAAGTATTGAAACGCAACTTTATCGAGACGGCTACCCGCATCATGCTGGACGCTCCGTATACGAAACCGGATAAGAGCGCATTCGATATCGACTGGATCGGTATCAAGGCTTCCCAGTTCTCATTCGCCCGTTTGCACAAGGCAGACCCCGTATTAGGTGTGGACATGAGCTCCACCGGCGAGGTAGGTTGTATCGGCGACGATTTCAACGAGGCTTTGCTTTCCGCCATGATCGCCGTAGGCAACAGTATTCCTAAGAAGAACATTTTAGTTTCTTCCGGCGCAGCTAAGAGCAAGGTCGATTTATTGGAGCCTTGCCGGATGCTGGATGCCAAGGGTTACACGATCTATGGTACGCACGGAACCGCCAAGTTCCTGAACGATAACGGAATCAAGGCAACCGCCGTTTGCTGGCCGGATGAGGAAGGTGATTTGAACATCATGGATATGTTCAGCAATCACGCTTTCGAATTGGTAGTAAATATCCCGAAAGATCATAGCAAACGTGAGTTGACCAATGGCTATAAGATCCGCCGTGCGGCGATCGATCATAACATTCCATTGATCACGAACGCCCGTCTGGCCAGCGCCTTTATCGACGCTTTCTGCAATATGAACGTAGAAGATATTCAGATTAAGAGCTGGCAGGAGTACAAATAATCAAAATTTGATTATATTTGCATGCGTGTAATAGAAAGAGACAAGGCTTTATGCCTTGTCTCTATAGTTTAAAGACCATGTACAGACGGCTACCTTTTATCATATTATTATCTATACTGGCGGTTTTCGCCTTGCGTGCGTCTGTGGTCGCTCCCTCTATCCTCGTACAAAATTATTCCGTAGACGATTACAAGGCTAGTTGCCAAAATTGGGATTTAGCGGTTTCCTATCATGGCATCTTATATGTAGCTAATAATTCCGGTCTGGTTACTTTTGACGGGAATACATGGAACACATATCCATTACCGGATAAAACCCCTATTTATAAAGTATCTTTCCAGAACGATTCTATCTATACCCAAGGCAAATCATCGTTAGGCTATTGGCTATACGACAAACTCGGGAATCTGGAATACCATCCGATCGATACGCTCCCATCGCACGTCGGTTTCGATAACCCCGAGACGAACTACACGATCCCGAAAGAAATCGAGGAAAAGCACCCTACTTCTTTCGCTAGCGCCGGAGGTCTCAATTTCACGGGAACATCTACGTCCGGCATTTATATCACCAACGACGAAGGGGAGATCTTTCAACATCTCAACATCAATAATCAGTTACAAGATAATATCGTACGTTCCATCTGCGTACAGGATAATAACTTAATCTGGGTCGCCTTGGATAATGGTATCTCCCAAATAGATATCAATCCTCCCATCGCCATGTTAGGTAAAAGAAGCCAGATCGGAAAGTTGGAAGACGCTGTAAAAGAGGATAATCGCCTCTATATCCGGACAAATCTCGGCTACTTCAGCCGGAGCTTGATGTTTGGTGATAAGTTTACCCCGATATCCGATGAGATCGGACGTTCATATATCCATCCGGATACGGCCGACAATCATTTATCGGTAAGCACTTTATTTAAGAATAAAGATGTATTGGGCGTATTCGCCAACGCAGAAAGTATTTACCCGGTTCCAGACAATTTGTATTGGCTCACGATCCAGAATGAGGCCGGACTCTTCCATCGGGAAAACGGTACAGGAACTTTAAAATGCCGGATCCTATTCGATAATTACGATCTGAATCTGGTGACCAACGGCAAACGGATCATCCCCTTGAATGATTCTCTTGATTTGGTATCCGCCATGCAAGGAACCCTATTAATCAACACCCGCCAATTAATAGAGGGAAGCCTAGGAGGATTGACGATGCCACGGTTTATGCGCATCGAGTATCAAGATCAAGAAGGTACACATTATTTATATCCAGATACTCAAAGAATCAACATGCCCCATAACTTCCAAGAACTCTCGCTATACATCGGGACAACGGTATTCACCCCTAATCACCAAATCAGTTATAAGCTGGAAGGGGTATCCGCCGATTGGTCTTCTTGGCAGAAAGACGGCAAAATTACCTTCTTACAACTTCCGGAAGGAACTTATGAGCTAAGGGTACGTAAATATGTAACCCGGGGTCCGTTTCCCGAGATCACGATGCAAATCACGGTGCGCCCTCCTTGGTATAATACCGTATGGGCCTATTTGATCTACGTCGCTTTGATATGGTTCGCCATTCAAGAAGGGCTTCGGTATCATTTAAGGAACTTGCGAAAAAAAGAACAAGAAATGTTGGAGGCTGAACGACAAGCCGAACAGCAAAGGCTTCAACAAATGAAAAGCGAGATGCTGGAAACGGAGTTGCAAAACAAAAACAATGAGCTTACTCTCCAGACAACAGCTTTGGTAAAAAGAAACGAGGCAATCCAAGCTTTGTTGGAAGAACTGGATAAACAGAAAGAGACATTGGGTGACCGATATCCCAATAAGTTATATACCCGTTTACGTTCCTTGATCGAATCTACCTTGAACGATCAAGCGGATTGGGTGCAGTTCGAGACCTATTTTAATAGCGCCCACCAGAATTTCATGGATCGTTTACGCCAGCAATACGCAGATATAACGGCAGGCGATTTGCGCATATGTTGTTTACTCCGCATGAACCTTTCCACGAAGGAAATCGCGTCGTTAATGAATGTATCCGTACGAGCTATCGAGCTAAGAAGATACCGCTTAAGAAAGCGATTAGCCCTTGATGGGGATACGAATCTTGTCGATTTCTTAATGAACTACTAAAAATATTTTCTAGAATATGCTTAATATATAATATTCTATATAACAGCATATTAAACGCACATAGAAAGAGATTGAGAAAGTCTTGTAGTAGTCTTATTCAATAAAAAAATCATTTGCGCAAGTCGTGTAGTAGTCATTTTCATGGCTACCGTAATTTATTATGTTTCCTTTGCCGGCGAATAAAATCTTAAATTCTTTCGACATGATGAAACACGAACTGGAGAAACAATTAGATGCGCTAGAAAAGAAAGGTGTCGACAGACGACATTTCTTTAAGTTATTAGCGGCGACAGGACTGATCGCGGGAGCTAATACCGGAAAAGCAAACGCTTTTTCAAGCAGCGCAAAAGGTAAAATCGTTATTATCGGTGGAGGAGCCGCTGGTATCAGTATGGCTGCCCGATTAAAACATTGGCTTGATGAACCGGATATCACCCTGATTGACCCCAGCGATCGTCAGTTTTATCAACCGGGATTCACTCTGATCGCCTCAGGTGTGTACCAACCGGAAGATGTTTGGAAGAAGCAAGAGGATTGTATGCCTAGCGGTATAAAATGGATAAAGGACTCGGTCGCCGCGGTTGATCCCGTATGGAATCAAGTAACGACCAAAAGTAACGGAAAGATTCCATACGACTTTTTAGTACTGACCCCGGGATTACAATGTAACTGGGAAAAAGTAGAGGGTATTACCCACGATACCTTGGGACAAGGAAACGCAAACTCTATTTACGATTTCGAAGGAGCCCAAAAGACATGGAAAGCTCTTCAAGAATTCGCTAAAAAAGGAGGCAAAGGTATTTATACCGATACCTATACAAAACATAAATGTGGTGGCGCCCCCAAAAAGATCTGTTTATTATCCGAGCATTACGCAAGGAAACAAGGGACACGCGACAAGCTGCAATTGAATTATTTTACCGCTTCGAAGGAACTATACGATATCCCGTATTTCACACCTCGCTTGCTAGAAATATATAATGAACGTAACATACCTATTAACTTGAATGTACGTGTAAAAGGTGTAGACACATCCGCGAAGCAAGTACATTTTGAGAAGATAGAGACAAAAGGCGAAGAAAAGATCGTAACGCCGTTCGTAGAGGATTACGATTTCTTACACTTCACCCCGCCTATGTCCGCTCCTGATTTCGTTCGTGATGCCGGATTAGGTTGGACAGAAGGTAAATTGGCCGCGGACGCATGGGTAATGGTCGATAAAGAGACCTTGGTACATAAGAAATACCAGAACATCGTTTCTCTGGGTGATGTAGCCGGTATCCCGACCAGTAAAACATCTGCCGCTATCCGTAAGCAAGTACCTATCGCCGCCAAGAACCTGATCGCGCTCATGGAAGGCAAAGAGCCGACCGAGAAATACAACGGTTATGCCGCTTGCCCGATCGTCACGGATTACGGTCATGTGTTGCTTTGTGAGTTTGACTACGAAAAGAAACCAGACATTTCATTCCCATTCTCGATGATCGATACATCAAAAGAGCAATGGCTTGCTTGGATCTTAAAGGTATATATTTTAAAACCGATGTATTTCAACGGAATGCTTAACGGTTACGCATAATATGAATAAAAAAAATCTATGAAATAAAACTCCCTATAATTTCGAATGCCAAACTACAAAGCCCCGGGTTTCAGTTGTACGAAACCGGGGTTTTTGATTTTTAACGAGTAGCCTTTTCCACTAAATAGACGATCGATTTATAGGATATCCCACTATTCATCGTCAAACCGATCTCGCACGTACGGCTATTGCTATATCCTTCCGTCGCCCCATGCAAGTTCGGTTTCAAGTAATGAAGACCGGAAGCGTTTAGTTCCGGATAGAAGAAACCACGATCGCCCGCCCAACCGCAACAAGTAACTTGAGCGGGAGAGACCACCCGGTTCGCGCATAAGCCCGCCAGTTCCACCAGCTTGTCTTGTACTCCCATCTTCGTTGTACTACAAGTAGAGTGTACCGCTACCGTAACCGGCAACTTAGTAAAGTTCAGACGATCACGCATAAAGTCATAGATAAACTCCACAGGTTCATATAATCGTAAACGTTTATCCAAGGTTTCCCTCATATGCAGCAAGCAAGGGCTCATGTCACACAAAATAGGCAAGCGGCCGTTATCGCTCGCCCGCAAAAGAGCCTCATTCAATTCCTCCGCCTTCTGCGCCGCTTGCTTCCGGAACCCTTTACTGCTAAAAGCCATGCCGCAACAAAGCTTACTTAGATTCTCAGGATAACGAATCGTAAAGTCCGCTCTTGTCAATAAAGCGATTATTTGTTCCGTTACACTTACAAAATCCACATCTTCATAATCAGCTGAAGCTCCCATCGTACGGGTAATACAAGACGGGAAATAAACCATTTCCATCCCATTCTCTACACCCGTCAGTTCCTTGAACTTTGACGCGCCAGAAGGTGTATGCCGAGTCCAAAGCGGGAATTTATGAGCGGAAGCCCTAAACAAGAAAGAGGCAAATCTCTCGAATGCGTTATACCCCACCAGCTTTGAAAGCACATGGGGCAGCTTAAGCAAAGGACGAAGCATACCCGTTACGGTTCCCATATTCCCGGCGATGCCCGAAGCGATAGCATTCGCCAAGACACCATTCTCTTTCCACCGTAACTCTTTGATCAATAAACCGGTATTAATGCCAACCGGACATGCCGTAGCACATAGGCCATCGGTAGCGCAGGTAGCGTTACCTTTATAGTTAAAGGCTTTCTTGAGTTCTTTATATCGCTTAGAGTTTGTTTCCCCCTGTTCCGCCAAAGCCGATAATTCCCTATAGATCACGATACGTTGCCGGGGTGTCAATGTCACATGCCTTGACGGACATTGTATCTCACAAAAACCACACTCGATGCATTTATCGATCAGCTCATTCGCCAACGGTATTTGCTTTAAGTTCTTTATAAACACATCCGGGTCCCGATTTAAAAGGACACCCGGATTTAATATATTTTCCGGGTCAAAGAGCCTTTTGATCTTCCACATCAACTCATAAATCTCCTCACCCCATTCATCTTTAACAAATGGAGCCATATTTCGTCCCGTGCCATGCTCCGCTTTCAAGCTACCGTCGTAGTAAAGTACCACATCTACAAGGCTACGCATAAAAGAAGCGTAATGATCGATACCTTCCTGTGCGTTTATATCCGGAAAAATCGTGAAATGAACGTTTCCATCCAATAAATGTCCCCACATCACCGCATTTCCGTATCCATAATCCGACAAGACCCCACGCACTTGTTCCAAAGCCTCTCCTAAAACCTCTTCCCGGAAAGCAATATCTTCAATAATAGATACCGTCCCCCGTGGCCGTCTTCCCGCAGCGGAAGTAAATAAACCGTTTCGTACCCGCCAATAAGTAGCGTAAAGCTTCGGATCGGTCGTAAATGATACCGGATATAAGGTCTGTATATCTGCTAGCCGCTCCTCTATATCCCGGAATTGGATTTGAAGTTCTTCTTCCGAATTAGAAGACGTGTCGATCAGCAACGCTACCGCATCCTCGGGTAAAGAATGTAATATCTCCGGCATCCCCGATTCATCCTCTACCGCATGTAAGGCGTTTCTATCCATCAACTCGGCGGCGGACACCTTGCATTGGCGTAACGGGGCTATGGCTCTGCACGCCTCCATCAAAGAGGGGAAATAAATCAAGGCGGAAGCTTTTAAAACCTCATCGTAGACTGTCTCGAAAGTAACCGAAGAAATAAACCCTAAGGTTCCTTCCGAGCCAACCATTAAATGCATGAGTATATCGTATGGATCGGTATAATCCAAGAAAGAGTTCATTCCATAACCGCATGTATTCTTCAACTCATATTTAGATAGAATCCGGTCTTCCATGTCTGGATTCAACAAGATCTCCAAACGGAAATTCATCAACTTCTCCAATAAGCCTATATGCGTTTGCATGAAATCCCTGCGACTCGCTAACGAAGAGGTATCCAAAAAGGCTCCATCCGCAAAGATAATCTCCATATCCCGGACCGTATTATAGGAGTTATGGATAATACCATAGCTAGAACCACTCGAGTTATTCGCTACGATCCCGCCGATACGTGCGGATTTGATGGAGGCAGGGCTAGGCCCTAGCTTACGGCCATAAGGTTTCAACCAGCGGTTCGCCTCTTCTCCAGTTATACCACAAGGGAATTTAGCCAAACTCCCATCTCCTGAAATCTTAACCTTTCCATAGTCAGGACTGATTTCCATCAATACAGAATCTGAAATAGTCTGGCCGGATAAAGAGGTCCCCCCAGCTTTAAAGGTTACAGATTTACCAGTCTTCTCACATTCAGCAAGAACACGTTTTACATCCTGCTCACAACTCACGATTTCAACTCGTTTGGGATTCAACCTGTAAATCCCGGCATCTGTTCCCTTCGCTAATGTAGTTAAAGCATCAGCATATACCTTTTTTATCTTCATAGTCTAATACCTTTATTTGTCTAGAAACGACATTTCAACAAAGATATGAAACCTTTAAGACAATCAGGGCATTTCTCTAAAATAACGGGGAGAATACCCGAATACTAGCTCCGGATGGAAAATCCAGATTAAATCTTTCAATAAATATTCCGGATGTATAGGGAATTCCTCGTAATAAGGAACTGCACCTGTATTACAGGTATAAATCCGTTTTTTTTTAAAAGCGTCGAAATTCTCGTAAGGAGTATATTCGGAGCGTAAATCGTTATAGGTCATCTCAGAAGACTGATTATATTTAACAAGCCAAATATCCGCATGGATCGCTTTATCAAACACGGTCTCAAACGCTAAGGGGGTACTTCCGGCACCCGGTAAATCCTTAAACATATAATCGGCTCCGGCGTCCTCGATAAGATGAGCCATATAACTATCTCCGGATGGTACATACCACGAAGAGCCGAACTTTTTCTCCGACAAAACAGTAGGACGATTATCTATATTTGCGGTTAAGTCCTTTAGAGACAAATAGGCTTGCTCTGTTTCTTTAAATATAGAATCGGCCATCTCTTCCTTTCCGAATAGCAAACCATAAAAGCGAATCCACTCCGTGCGCCCCAAAGGAAATGCCTCCATATAGTCGGCTCCTTCGATAATGGGTATCCCTATCTTCTCGACAGGCCCATAACTACTGTTCTGAAACGGGGAAGCTATCACGAGTTCCACACCGATCTCTATCATTTTCTCTATATTCGGAGAGGTAGCCTCACCTAAATCAGCGATTCTTCCGGCCTGTATACCCTCTTGTATGGCAGGAGTATCCATATAACGAGGCTCACAAACACCTATAACCTTATTGATTTCGTGCAATTGATCAATAATAGCCGCATGAACAGAAGTATAAACCACAATATCTTTTACCGGGACCTTCACGATCGTCCCTTTGGGTAATCCGCCAGGAACCGACTTTGTCCGGTCTACCAATAAATAGCGTTGAAGCAGACGAGTACTATCCCACGGATCACGAACTTCCACCATTGTATAGGTATCAAAGCGCTGAACCGTGAAACCTTGGGCATATTGAATACTATCAGAGGAAAGAGCTTCCTTGGAAGAAGTTTGCTTTCCGGATGGCGTACATGCCACCATCCAGAAAGCGAACCCTAAGAGAATCAGCAATCGCATTAGATATTATCTTTTTGAGCGAGGACTACTTTCATGGGATTTAAACCGGCCTCAAACTTCTTGAACAATTTACCGTCACCTCCGAAACAATAGATATCGCCATTATTCTTATAATCAGACTCTGCGACATAGACATTTCCACCCACGGCACTGATTGAATAAGGCTTTTCAATCGATGTACCATCCGTGATAAAACTATCTCCTACAGATTGTTTTTCCGTATCAAAAGTCAAGAATGAAGGGTTAGGCATTCCATATTGCGCATAAAACAGATATAACTTGCCATCCTCATAAGCCATCTCGGTCGCATTCGGACAATCCGTCAGGAAAGTGACTTCGTAAGTCTCCGCATTTACCTTTTGTACCGTATTGGGTATATCCGCATAGTTACCCATAGAAACCACATATACATTTCCTTGCTCATCCGCCTGTATCCGTGTGGGATTCAATACTACATCCAACTTCTTTATCTCTGTAAAAGTAGACAGATCAACCACTGATACCGTTTTATCATACCCAACCTCGGTACTGTAATCCATACCTCCGGAGTTTGAGACAAACAATTTATTAGAAGATACCGCCAATTGTTCCGGATTCCGTCCGACCTTTACTTTCGCCTCAACCTCCAAGGATGCGGTATCCAAACGAGCGACATATCCATTATAATAGCTAATATAGACTTTTCCACCCTTTGATACCATATAACGGGGATGCCCCTCTGTCTTGACTTGCTTAATGGATTTTGCCTTCAGATCCGTCACTTCTATCGTAGACTCTCCATATACCGCGATATACATCTTATCGCCATACACGATCATATCCTGTGCCGTATCTCCCAGCCCCCTGCCATTTTGAGCCAAGAAATAATCGGGGACAACCTCATCCTTTTCTATGTCGTACATATATAAAGAAGAGTTGTTATTTCCCATATTGCCCGAATTCAAGACATATAAAGCCATGAAAGAACTATCCTTCACAAAATCAATAACTCTTACGGAAGCATAAACAGAAGACTCACCTTCCGCATTCGCGGCTATAACTAATAAATAGCCTATATTTACGACATCCGTAATAGCATATGAATGTGTTCCAACTTCTACCTCCGCAATTTTCATATCTTTAGCGGTTCCATCAGAGGAACCATAAATCACGTACTTTGTTACATTGTCAACAGAAGACGGTGCTGTCCAATTTAAGGTTCCACTAACTTTTAAAGCTTCCGGATTCTCATCCGTAAAACTGACATTAGTTACAGATACATTTGGTATGTTCAGTGAAGGCTCATTGTCATCATCACAGCTGACAAACGAGAAAGACATCAATGCACACAAGGCAGAGACACAAACTAAATTCTTCTTTTTCATTACTTTACTTTTATAGTTTACTAATAGGATAAACAAATGCTTAAACGCCAAGAACGGCCCGGCATGGGATAATACTGAATAACATCATAATTCACGTTCGCAAGATTTAACAATTCACCTTGCAAACGCAAACCGAAATATCGAAAACGAAAATCTCGATTTATAGAAATACTCTGTTCTATATAAGAATCAATCCTGTTCCGATCTATATTTTGCGGCAATGCATAACGATCACCAACCGCAGTCAGTATATAAGAGACATTTACCCATGGATTTTCCACGGTTACGGAAACCGTGCCAGAATGACGAGGTGTATAAGGAATCTGATCCTTATAATTCTTAGCTTCCGGATCTGTCACATCAACCGCATATTGAAAAGAATAAGTGGAAGCCAAAAGCAAGCTCATTCGTAAGGGCAATCGGAATTGTGTAGATAAATTTACATCTACCCCTTTAATATCCACTTCGCCCATATTCATCATCTTCCAAACATACATGGTAGGTAAAGCCACGATCTTATCTTTCACCGTATTATAATATCCATCCGCCGAAATACTGAAATGCCGCAGCCAATCCCCACAGGAAGAACTCCATGTTACCCCTACATTATATTGGGAAGTTTCTTCCGGTTTCAAATTTGTATTTCCCATACGGAGGTAATACAAGTCCGTAAATGTAGGAACCCGGAATATATCTTTGTAAGAGGCACGTATCCGCAAAGTACTTTCCGAGAATGGCCGCCAAGACAAACTTACAGCCGGGGATAAACGCCTCTTATCATCCGGTTTTTCCCCTTGCTCCACTTTATCAGTGATATATGTTCCCAATAAACTACCGGTAGCCGTGAATCGACTGTTCTTATATTGCACCGCTAGTACCGATTGAGAGGCCATTCGCTTTGGATTAGGGCCGTTCACAAAATTATTGTCCAGCATAGAGCGAGTTAAATCCGTAGTCAACGTCGCCGATACATACTTTATAGGAGTATACAGCAAACCTACAGAGCCATAATACTCATTCTGTGTATTCAAATCGACTTGTTCGCCCGCAGCATATTTATCATTTATATCTAAATAACGAGTAAAAGCATAATTATACTTAGCCATGGCCCGTAGCGTAAATTTCTCATTAAGAACATTCTTATACCCCGATTGCACGAAAAAGTTATTATCCCATAATCGTTCAGAAGTGTTCTTGTTATATAAATTAACAGAACCGGGAAGTCCCCGCTCCGAATCAAAATAGTACGCCTTAAAGGAAAGTTCGCCTCCCCTTTCAAAATCGCCGAATAGATTACCTTCCAAATGGAAAGAATGGATATCGCTATTTCTTCGCTTCTCTCTCGTTTCCAATTCCCCATTAATTAATGTATAGGGATATTGTCCATCCGCACGCACGAAATCACCATGTAAGGATGCGCTCCAACGCTTTCCTAATTTTTGATCATAATGCAGCACAGGATTAAAAAGCCCGAAGGAACCTCCCTTAACCTTAAGATAAGTATGAAACGATTTGTCTTTAAACGTGGGCTTTCCGGTTTGTATATTCAAGGCGCCTGCCGAAGCATACACCCTTGCCGTTTGGAAAATGTCATCCGACTGCCCGATTGACAAGGAAACCATCTCCACATTATCCAACGAGAAACGGCTGATATCGACTTGCCCGCTTTGCGCGTCCGTAATCGTCACCCCATCGTAACTGACGGCGGTATGCTTCGCTCCCAAGCTACGTACCGAGACCGTTTTCAATCCTCCGATCCCCCCATAATCCTGTACCGTAACTCCCGAGAAGCGTTTCACGGCCTCGGATAGGTCTTGTACTCCCAAGCGATCGATTCCCGCCCGGTCCATAATTTGCAAAGGCGTACCTTCACGGGTGACCGACGGACGTACCTTCTCCACCACTTCCACCCCGGAAAGCTCGTGATAGGCCGTCGTATCGATCTGTTGACCGTAAGCGACACCCAAAGAGAATAACCATGCGCTAAAAACGCATAGGCATCTTATAAGATATAAATCTCGCATAGCAACATTTAGATTTACCAACGTCTTCACCCGAAACGTCGCATAACAAAATCATGGCAGGTTTTCTGGCTCGTCCACCCTCTGTCGGCTACCTTCCCGCCTATCCGATAGGCAGTGGCAACAAGATTTGCCGGGGCTCCAAGGACTTACAGCTACGGGTACAGCTCCGGACTCGCACCGGATTCCCTTTTACTGATTATTATCGGAATCGATAACATCTACACCTTGATTGGCCGCAAAGATACATGTTTACTTTTTGATTAGCAACAAAAAAGCCCCCCGGCGAATCACTTCGGCGGAAGGCTAGGGAGTTTACACTTTTCTAAACATTACTAACAACAAAATATTTATTCTATGTATAAAAGAATAATATCATTAACTGTGCGGTCAACACACGCAAAAACATGGTCAATGGATAAACCGTCGCATATCCAACCGCCGGCGCATCATTTCCTGCCGCCATATTGGAATAGGCTAACGCAGGAGGATCGGTCGTACTTCCCGCAATCAATCCCATCAACGTAAAATAATTCAGTTTATAAAAATACCTTCCCACACAACCGATAATCAGTAGAGGCAATAACGTTATTATAAAACCATAACCGATCCAAGCTACACCACCCTTATTGACTATCGTATCGACAAAACCTTCACCCGCACTCAATCCCACGCAGGCGAGAAACAACGTGATTCCTAATTCCCTCAATAGTAAATTAGAACTTTGCGTGGTATAAGTAACCAATTTATAACGATAACCGAACCGGCTTATCAATATCGCAACGATCAACGGACCTCCCGCTAATCCTAATTTCACCGGTTGAGGAATACCCGGAAAACTAATAGGAAGACTTCCCACGATAATACCCAAAACTATACCAACAAAAATAGTCACCAAATTAGGTTCATTCAAGCGTTTCATTGAATTACCCAGCGTCTCGGCAACTTTCTCCACCGCCAATTCACTACCGACCACTGTCACCCGGTCGCCTATTTGCAAGACCAGATTAGGAGTAGCTACCAACTCCAGCCCCGCACGATTGATCCGAGTCACGTTAATTCCATGTAAACGGCGTAACTGCAAAGCCCCTAATTGCTTACCGTTGATTTCAGACCGGGTAACCAAAATACGCCGGCTGATAAACTGGCTTTCCGCCGGAATCCATTGCTTACGATCCATCTGTATTTCTTGACCGATAAAAGTCTTTATCGCCTCCACGTCATGCTCTGCGGTAATAACAAAAATCTTATCATCCCCATTCAATACCGTGTTCCCCGCCACGATCTCTATCCGATTCGTATCGTTACGTAAAATACGGGAAATAACAAATTCACGGTGTTCCAACAATTTAGATAGCTCACTTACGCTACGACCAAAAATCGCCGGATTCTTCACCACCAAAGAGATAGGTACAGCCTCTCCTCCCGATTCCGTATCCGTCTCTTCTTCCAATTGTTCCGTCTCCTTCGCAAAAGAGATACGGAAAACATAACGGATAAAAATCATCGACAAGATAATGCCGATCACACCTAACGGATAGGCAACCGCATATCCTAAAGCGATCGTTTCATCCGAGATCCCCGTCATATCTGAATAAGCCTGTTGAGCAGCGCCCAATCCCGGTGTATTCGTCACTGCTCCGGATAAGATACCTACCATTGTCGGTATAGGAATGCCTGTAATATAATGTATAATCAAGGCAGTAATCACCCCTAGAAAAACAATACCGCAAGCAAGCATATTCAACGTGATCCCTCCCTTTCGAAACGAAGAGAAAAATCCGGGGCCTACTTGCATACCTACCGAGTAAACAAATAAGATCAAACCAAACTCTCTAAAAAAATGAACGACCGACGGATTCGCCGTAAAACCGAAATGCCCGAGAAAGATCCCGACAAACAGTACCATGGTAATCCCTAAAGAGATACCGAATAGCTTCAGTTTTCCAAGCTGGATCCCCAGAGCGATCACAACGGATAACAAAAGGATAGAATGCCCTACCCCTTCTCCCCATAACAATTCATTAATCCATTCCATATCTATTCATGTATATATTAATTTAAGATAAAAAAGTACCTCTGGCGAATCACTTCGGCAGAGATACACATATTGAACATTTAGTATCCCAGTTTAATCTGGCATCCATTCTAACAACATTTACTAATATATTTTCTATTTCTTATGCTGATAATTTAGACAAACTTTCCTCTTCCGGCAAAAGGGTTACCGGCCATTCAAATGTCGCACGACAGTGCGAACAGATCCTTTTCATACGTCTTTGTTCCTTTTAAGATATTGCTTATCTTTTCGTACTGCTTTCCTAATCCCTCGAGCAAAAACAGCCTTTAATGAATGGCAGGTCTTCTGACTGACTCCCATCTTGAAGCCTTCCCGGTCGCTAGAACCAGTGGCGATAGTGTTGTTTCAAGATGTTCTTCGGAGCTTCACAGCAGCGGGACTGTCCGGGATTTACACCCGATTCCCTTTTAATCCACATACCCGAATGGTATATGCGGAACCGATTCGGGAACAAAGATAGCATGTTTTCCGTATATATCATATCTTTTCGCTTTTTTGTTTACTTTTATTATCCAAATAAAAAAATCCCGGGACAAAACAATTGAACCGGGATCTTTTAACCTCTAAGCTATCCTCCCGACAGGAAGAGGCTTTGATTTTCCTTAAATAATAATTACTACAAGGGAATATTTCCATGTTTTTTAGGAGGATTACTCTGGCTCTTATTTTTCGCCATTTCCAACGCCTGAATCAATTTAAAACGTGTGTCTCTAGGTTGTATGACTTCATCTATAAATCCTTGCTCGGCTGCCCGGTAAGGATTTGAGAATTTCTCGGTGTATTCATGAATTGCTTGTTTCTTCTCCTCATCGTTGGCTTTCCGGTATAATATATTCACGGCACCTTCAGCCCCCATCACCGCAATCTCAGCCATCGGATATGCCAAGTTTATATCGGCACCGGTAGGCTTACTTGCCATTACGATATAGGCTCCCCCGTAAGCCTTCCGGGTAATCAACGTGATTTTGGGAACCGTGGCCTCCGCATAAGCGTAGACAATTTTTGCCCCGTGGCGTATAATTCCCGCATGTTCTTGCGTACAGCCCGGCAAGAAGCCCGGCACATCCTCGAACGTGATCAATGGAATATTGAAGCAATCGCAGAAGCGAATGAAACGTGCGGCCTTATCAGAAGCATCGATATCCAAGACTCCCGCTAAAAAGGCAGGTTGGTTCCCTACGATACCTATGGTACGGCCTCCCAAACGAGCGAATCCCACTACAATATTGCGAGCGAAATGAGGCATAACCTCGAAAAAGTAATGATTATCCACTATCGGCTCTATAATATCCTTGATGTCATAAGGGACATTAGGATCTTCCGGAATCACATGCTGCAACGACTCTTCTACCCGACGCACATCGTCAGCACAAGCTATAACTGGAGCGTCTTCCATATTATTAGAAGGCAGGAAACTCAGAAGTTCCCGGATACTCATCAAAGTCTCCTCTTCCGTATCACACACAAAATGTGCGACCCCGCTTTTTCCGCTATGTACCTGCGCCCCGCCCAGCTCTTCCTTATCGATCACCTCGTGAGTCACCGCCTTTACGACATCCGGCCCCGTGATAAACATATGACTTTGCTCTTTGACCATAAAAATAAAATCGGTCAAAGCCGGGGAATAACAAGCGCCCCCCGCACAAGGCCCCAAAATAGCCGATAATTGGGGAACGACTCCCGAGGCCATCGTATTTTGGTAAAAGATAGAAGCATAACCAGCCAAGCTATTCACCCCTTCTTGAATCCGGGCACCCCCCGAGTCATTCAAGGCGATAATCGGCGCTCCGTTCTTTAAGGCTAATTGTTGCACTTTCACGATCTTAGCGGCATTCGTGGCACTCAAGGTCCCACCGTATGCGGTAAAATCATAAGCGTAAACAAATACCAAACGACCATCGATCTTTCCATAACCACTTACCATTCCATCACCGGGAATCTTATTCTTATCCATCCCGAAGTTTGTACACCGATGCACCACGAATTTATCCAGCTCATTGAAAGTCCCTTTATCCAACAGCATCTCGATTCGTTCACGGGCGGTCATACGCCCGCAAGCATGTTGTTTCTCAATGCGATTCAATCCTCCTCCCAACGAGGCCTCTTTATTCAAAGCCTCAAAATCTTTATATAATTGCTCGTTATTCATATGAATCATCTTTTAATAGGTCTAAAGTCATAAGCACTTGATTGTTATCAACGGAATCTCCCTCGGATACCAATATATCTTTTACCACGCATGCTGAGCTTACCTTATAGTTACTCTGCATCTTCATCGCCTCAAGTACGACCACGGTATCCCCCGTTTCCAAGCGATCTCCTTTCCGCACAGGTATTTTCACGACTTTACCCGGCATCGGGGCGACAATCTTGTCATCTTGCTTCTCTTCCGCACTTTTACGCATACGCAAATATTTCTTTTGGGTATCTACGATATCCACATGATAGGAACGGTAGAACATATTCACGTCATAACTCCGATGATCTTCTCCGGAGATGATCTCCGCGTTAAATGAGTTCCCATCGTGCAAGACAGAACAACTGCCGTTCTCCGTCATCACGATATCCACATCATACGGCTTCCCGTCGATAGAAAGCCGGACTTTATTCCCTTCTTTACTGACCAATGTCACATCGGCCACACGATTTCCGATATGTATTTCCATAACCAATACCCGTTAAATCCGTAAGACACCTTTTTGTAAACCAAACTCCCGCCAACGGCTGATAGGACGTGTATCCACCAATTGGGTAGAAGTATTTTCCTCTAAATTCATCAAATAATCCATATAAGCGGCGATCATGGCGATATTCTCGATTTCCTCGTTATTACCGTTAGACCGTTGTAGCATCCGGGCATTCTTAGCGATAAATAATGTATTATATTCCCCTTTCACGAAATCAGGATTATGCATGATACGTTTCAAATAACTGAGGTTCGTCTTTAAGCCCGTGATTTTATATTCATATAGAACCCGGCGCATACGCTCGATCGCATACGCACGTGTCGTTGCCCATACGATTAATTTACCGATCATAGGGTCATAATAGACCGGAATCTCATACCCTTCATATACATAGCTATCGATACGTACCCCGATACCATTCGGTTCCGTTAATTGCCGGATAATACCCGGGGAAGGCATGAAATTATTTTCCGTATCCTCCGCACAGATCCGGCACTCGATGGCATGTCCTCGTTGGAAAAGATCTTCTTGACGAAGATGCAAAACCTCATTATTGGCGATACGGATTTGTTCCTTTACCAAATCCACCCCTACCACTTCTTCCGTGATAGGATGCTCTACTTGTAGCCGGGTATTCATTTCCAAAAAATAAAAATGGCGGTCCTTATCTACAAGGAACTCTATCGTTCCCGCTCCGGAATAATGAACCGCTTTAGCCGCAGCCACAGCCTTTTCCCCCATTTCTTTACGTAAGTCCGCTGTTAGGAATGGAGACGGGCTTTCCTCTACTATTTTCTGGTTACGACGTTGAACCGAACATTCCCGGTCAAATAGATGAATGACATTACCATGGTTATCTCCCAATATCTGGAATTCTATATGATGCGGCTCCTCTACGAATTTCTCTATATATACCGTATCATCACCAAATGAGGACAACGATTCTGAACGAGCCGTATGATAAGCCTCGACAACCTCGCCCTTCTCATGTATCAGGCGCATCCCTTTTCCTCCACCTCCCATAGAAGCTTTCAGCATAACAGGGAAACCAATTTCTTCGCAAACCCGAAGCGCTTCTTCCGCACTTTGCAACGGTTGCTCCGTACCGGGAACCACAGGAACCTCTGCGGCGATCATGCGTTTGCGTGCGGCGATCTTATCTCCCATCGCTTCCATCGTCTCCGCTGACGGGCCGATAAATATCAATCCTTCTTGCTTACAACGGCGTGCGAAGTCCGCGTTCTCCGACAAGAAACCATAACCGGGATGTATCGCATCGGCATGGTGCCGTTTCGCCGCAGCGATCAGATTGTCTATATTCAAATAACTTTCCTTGGAAGCCGCCGGGCCTATCAAGGCTGCCTCATCCGCATACATTACATGCCGAGCGGTACGATCGGTCTCCGAATATACGGCAACAGTGCGAATCCCCATCTCCTTACATGAGCGCATCACACGGATAGCGATCTCACCTCGATTCGCAACAAGCACTTTACGGATCATGTCGCCACGAGGACATAAATTCTCCATAAATCATTAACTATTGATTCTTATTCTTTTCGTACTGCTATCCTAATCCCTCGAGCAAAAACAGCCTTTAATGAATGGCAGGTCTTCTGACTGACTCCCATCTTGAAGCCTTCCCGGTCGCTAGAACCAGTGGCGATAGTGTTGTTTCAAGATGTTCTTCGGAGCTTCACAGCAGCGGGACTGTCCGGGATTTACACCCGATTCCCTTTTAATCCACATACCCGAATGGTATATGCGGAACCGATTCGGGGGCAAAGATAGTATTTTTTATTTAACTATCCACTTCAGCCAGGCCGGAATATACGGAATACACGGATCCCAAGTAAAATTCCGTACAATAAGCTCACAAGAGAAGCTTATGCATAAAGCATTAAAAATCAACATTAAAAAAACAGGATAATCTTTCTGCGAAAACACATACATGTTTTTGAAAAAAGTCGTACGTGTTTTCTGGAAAGGTCGTACGTGTTTTCCTGAATCCTTCCACCGAAAACAATAGCGCATGCTAAAATTTACAAGAAGCTCCACTTAAATGAGATGTTAAATGAAAAAGCCTTACTTTTTGTAGAGTCAACAGGCAAGTACAGTTTTTATACATTTCGTTTGTTCGTGTTCTCAGCTATTTTGTGTAACTTTGCGTATGCTTGAAGGCATATCAATTTGAAGCTGCCTATTCTTGCTTGCGTTACCTTGTCGTAATAATTGGCTCAAATAAAGAATAAGACTCTACAATGAGATGAATTGAACACATGAAAACTGAATATCAAAAATGTATGGATGAGGAGCCTTTCGACGGCTCATCGCCCGAAATAACGGAAATGACTGTCCGTAACAAAAGGCTACTACACCAACTCAGAGAAACGGATTATGCCGACAATGAGGCAAAGCAGCGCATCTATCGGCAGATGTTCGGAAGTATCGGCAAGGATGTTTACATCGACATAGACTTCCGATGCGAGTATGGGAAAAACATCTATTTCGGGAACAAGGTGATCGTGAACATGAACTGTACGTTCCTCGATAATAACAATATCATTATCGGTAACAACGTGATGATAGCCCCCGATGTGAAAATATATACCGCAACTCATTCCGTTCACCTTGCGGAAAGGATGCCGGAAAGGACACATCCCGGAGCGTCCATCTGCGACACAATTGCCCGACCTGTCCTTATAGAAGATGGTGTATGGATAGGAGGCGGCTCTACAATCCTTCCGGGTGTGACCATCGGTAAAAACTCTGTCATCGGAGCAGGCAGTGTTGTCGTGAAAGATATTCCTGCCAATTCCATAGCTGTCGGCAATCCTTGCCGTGTAATTAAAAATATCGAAGATAATGATTAAAAACCTCATTTTTGATTTTGGCAAGGTCCTCGTAAATCACGATTTGCAACCCTTGCTTGAACGACATTTCGGGGATGATGAAGTGTCACTAATCGGTTTTCACAAAATTCTATCAGATCCGAAATTTATAAACATGTGCGACCGTGGAATAATCCCGTTTGATAAAATGATTGACGGAGCGATAAAAAGGTATCCTGAATATAGTGATGCCTTCACGTTTTTCAAAGATAATTATCTAGAAGAGATAACAGGAGAGATTGAAGGTATGCGTGTACTTCTAAAAAAGTTAAAGCAATCTGGATTCAAACTATATGGGTTGACGAACTGGAGCGACACAATCTACCGGGTCATGGAGAAATTCGACATATTCCGGTTACTTGACGGTATGGTAATATCATGTGAGGAACACTTCATCAAGCCAGAAAAGGAAATTTATCTTCGCCTTCGTGACAAATATGGCCTTAAACCGTCGGAATGTTTGTTTACGGATGACAGAATGGTGAATGTGTTGGGTGCAAAGGCGATTGGAATGGAAGCTGTATTGTTCACAACACCCAAAGAATATATTTTTGAAATAGAGCGAATTTGCGGTATCAAAATTGAACAATGATGAATACCAGAAATTGCAACAGCCGGAGATGCGTTTAGAGAATAGCGAATATCGCACCATTGATTAACGACAAATAAAACAAAGAAGAATATGGGTATCGGAAAATGGATAGGCGGTGTCTTGGGGTTTATGGCATTCGGACCACTGGGCGCTTTAGCCGGTATTATATTAGGCTCTTTCTTTGAGGAAGAGGCAAACATGACGGGACAGCCCTTCGGTGGCAGAACCAATTACGATGATCAATATACACGAAGAGACCCATACGCCGGGGAGCGTAACAGTTTCCTTTTCTCCATGTTGGTAATGGCCTCCTATATCATCCGTGCCGATGGGAAAATCATGCACAGCGAGATGGAATATGTCCGTCAATTCCTCCGAAGGAACTTCGGCGAGATCGCCGTAGGCCAAGGTGAAGAGATATTGCTAAAGCTTTTCGACCAAGCCAAACGCATGGAGCAAGAGAATAGCATAGGATTCAAGAATACCATCCGGGAATGCGGAACCCAGATCGCATACAACCTAAGTTATGAGGAGCGGCTGCAACTGCTGGCGTTCCTCGCCGAGATCGCTAAGAGCGACGGTAATGTTTGCGCCACCGAGATCAACGCTTTAAAAGAGGTAGCCATAGCGATGGGAATGTCTGAAAAGGAAGTTGAATCCATGTTAAATCTTCAGAAAAACTCCCTAGATAACGCCTATAAAGTATTAGAGATAGAACCCACGGCTACGGACGATGAGGTGCGTGCCGCTTACCGCCGCATGGCTATCAAACATCATCCGGACAAAGTAGCCAACCTTGGTGAAGATATCCGCAAGGCCGCCAATGAGAAACTCCAAAAGATCAATGAGGCTAAGGAGCGTATCTATAAAGCGAGAGGCATGAAGTAAATAAGAAAATGGAAATATTTTCTCAATGTCTGTATTATTTAATTAAAAAGACCTACCTTTGCCCACGATTTTAGTAACCAAGCTATCACATAGTTTGGTGAGAGGGAATCCGGTGTGAATCCGGAGCTGTTCCTGCAGCTGTAATCCTCATTAAGTTGGTTAGAAGTTCAAAAGCCACTGTTCCTAAGTCGGAATGGGAAGGTTTCTAACCAGAGGAGAGCCAGAATACCTGCTAAAGTCTTACAATAACATCAAGCTTCCAGGATAGAAGTATGTGTCATACAAAAAACGATTCAATTTATTTTTTGAGACATAACCAGATAGAGGCTTGTTGTTTTATTTCGTGTACAAATAAAACACTATATGAGGCTTTTAGCATTCGCTATTCTGGTGGCATGCGTACAATCCGTATGCGCCCAAAGCATATTGAAAGATCCGAAGGAACTTTCCGTGCTATTGAACGAGGTCGTGGTCACCGGTACGGGTACCGAACACTATCTGAAAGACGCCCCTGTGCAAACAGAGGTAATCACCGGCAAAGCCCTTGACAGTTACCAAGGACGCAGTATGCAAGATATTCTGGAAGGGCTGAACGCTTCCATCACCTTTAATCCGAGCGACATGGGTAGTGGCATCCAGATGAACGGATTAGGCAACGATTACATCTTGATCCTTATCAATGGCAAACGGATCAACGGAGATACCGGCGGACAAAACGACTTGAGTATTATCAACCCCGCCAATATCGAACGTATCGAGATCGTAAAAGGTGCCGCCTCTTCCCTGTATGGCTCGGACGCTATCGCCGGTGTTATCAATATTATCACGAAAAAGAACCGGGATAAAGTGAGCCTATCGAATACGACTCGTGTCGGATCGTATGGAGATATATTGGAAAGCGTACAAATCGGCTTTGGGCATAAGAGAGTGAATTCCACCACCTCACTTAGTACGACCCATACGGACGGCTGGCGAAATACGACCCAAGAATGGGACCATCACGAGGTAATGAATGGAACCGTGACACGAACCGTAAACCGATCCACGAACTTTACGTTAAGGGAGAACTTAACCTACAAAGTGAACGACCGGCTGAGCCTTTCGGCCGATGGCTCTTTTTACCAGAAATGGAATTATCGTCCGCACGGCGCATTCAAGTATTATACCTATGATCAATTCTACCGGAACTTCGATGTGGCCGGAGGAGCTAAATACGCATTGGGAGGGCAGAACTTCCTTTCGGTAGATCTAACGTATGGTAACTATAGCTATTTCTATAATTACCATCATAAAGATGTCACGAACTTCTTCGATCCGAAGACGGATTTACGTATCACTCGTTATCCCGGAGAACATATTCTGGAAACCTCTCAACAACGTTTCCTAGGACAAGCCAAAAGCGTATTCCACCTCGGTGAAAACAATATCCTAAGCGCCGGGCTCGAATATCAATACGATCATTTGAAATCCCCCCGGCGTATCGAGAACGGGAAAGCCTCCGTATTTACGGCTTCCGCTTATGTACAAGACGAATGGAACCCGACGGATCGGTTGAATGTGACGGTAGGTGGGCGCTTCGTCGTGCACCAAGAGTTCGGGGCTACGTTTACCCCTAAAGTCTCCGCCATGTACAAACTAGGCGACTTCAATATCCGAGCCACATACTCAAATGGATTTAAGGCTCCTACCTTAAAGGAGTTGCACGATGATTATATCACGCAGATCGGCGGCGGCCCGTGGAAACATTATTATGGTAATAAGGATTTAAAACCGCAAAAGTCCAATTATTATTCGGCGAGCGTAGAATATCATGCGTCGAACCTGCAGATCACGGTAACAGGATTCTACAACCGTATCAAGAACATGATCGCCTTGACCGAGATCCCGACAAGCGCCGAAGACCGATTGGATGAGATCGAGGCCAGCATGCAACACAAGAACTTATCCAAAGCCCGCTCTTTCGGAGGAGATATATCGCTCACCTATCAAATCCTATCTTCCTTGGCTATTGGTGGAGGCTATAGCTATACGGATGCCAAAGCGCAATATACGGATGATCCAGCCGACCCGAATTATATGCTCTACACCCCGATCAACGGAACCTCATTCCATAATGCCAATTGGAAACTGGCATGGAACCATGCGTGGAAAAAGTATAAATTGGATGTCACTTTGTTCGGCCGATACCAATCTACCCGCTTTTATATCACGGACGGTGATGGAAAAAGTTATCAGCTATGGCGATTGAATACCCGTCATAACGTATTGAAAAAGAAAAAATGGAACCTAGATATCAATGTCGGTATCGATAATATCTTCGATTATGTGGATCGTACCCCGTTCGGACGCCATCGTGGAACTACGTCTCCCGGACGGACTTGGTACGCCTCTTTTATCGTGAAATTTCAGAATAAACATAAACTATAAACAATCTTAAAAGTTAAATGCGATGAACAAATTTAAGTACCTTTTGCTTGCGGCGAGTCTATTTGCCTCAAACGCAGTTTTTACCTCCTGTGATGATGGAGACGACGACAATACCGCAAACCCGGCGGAAGAAGTCGTAAAGGCAAGTAAGAAACATGACACGGCGATCTTGTTGTGTACATTCGGTAGCACATTCAAGGAGTCTATCAAGACATACGACGCTACACTCGCCGATTTCCAGAACGCATTTCCCGACGCGGACATCTATTTGTCATTTACCTCCCGTACTTGCGTGAATCGTGTAGAGGCAGAGACCGGTATCGCACGTTATCAACCGGATCTTTGGTTACAAGCTCTAGGAAATGCCGGTTACAAGAAGGTAGCGGTACAGTCCTTACACATCATCCCGGGTGAGGAATACCTAAGCTTGATGAATACGGACGTGAAGAAGAAATTCATGATCGAGTCTTTCCCGAGTGTTCAAGTCGTAAAAAGCCCTTGTTTGGTGTACGACAAAGAGGATGTGGAAGCCGTAGCGAAAGTCCTATACAGCCACTACAGTGATAAATTGGCTGATAACAAGAACATCCTTTTATTAATGGGACATGGTAACCCGGATAAAAACTATAACGCAAATACGAAATACACGGAAACAGAAGAGGCTATGCAAGCCTTGGCCGCTAACAAGAATGTATTCGTAGGTACCGTTGATTACGGAGATATGTTGTTCTGGCCGGAAGAAGGCGAACCAAATGAGGAATGTGTCTACTCCAAACTTACCAAATACTGCGAGGATCATAACTTAAAACCGGAAGAGATCACGATCTCCTTAGCTCCGTTCATGTCTATCGCCGGAGACCATGCGCATAATGACCTTTGGGGTATCGAGGAGGGTGATGATTTCAGCGCTGCCGCTCCTAACGCCGACGCTTGCTGGAGACTAAAACTTTTGAAGATGGGCTTCAAGATTGACACGAAAGAAAGCCATAACGGAAGTTTAGAGAACTGTAAGATCATAGGCTTAGGCGATTACGACGCTGTTCGTCAGATCTGGGTGAACCATCTAAAAGCATTATATAATGATGCGGAGGCTTGGGAAACCGGAGAAGACTACCAGTAAATAATTGAGAATTGAGAATTGAAAATTGGTTCAGTAAGTACTCACTAATTTTCAATTCTCAATTTTCAATTGTTCAGTGTGTATATAATTTCTTTCGATCAAAAATCGTCGCCCGTTTATATTTCATGGCGAAACGGATGTGATCGATAAATAAAGACCGGATCGCCGGATTCTCACCTAGAGGCTTTAAATAAATATCCACATCGAAACCCTGTTGACGTAGCCCTTTCTGCCAGAAATCCGTAACCGTATTTTCCGTACCTCGAATCAGTACGAACATAAAAGGAATCAACTGCACACGCTTATGACCGGCTTGGCGCATTTGCTCACCTACATTCTCGATCGTAGGGAAACCCTCACGGGTTCCGGTATAATAATCTTTCATTCCTTTGGTCTGGAACATATACCCCAATTTCGCATAAGCCGAGTTACTGGCATGATAAGTTCCGTGCGCCACCAATAACTTAGCCCCATTTTTAGTCACTCCAGAAGGTGAGGAAACCGCTTTCATCACCGCCTCATAATCGGCATCATCATATAACAAGGGATTACCTACACGCAAATCCTTAAACAAACCTTTTCGCTGTTCCGCCTCTTTACGGATCGCTTCCATCTCCACACCCTCTATAATGATAGTCGGTTGGATAATTACATGGGTAAACCCTTGATCACGCAACTCCACCAAGGCGTCCGCCGGCAACTGAACCCAAACACCTTGCGCCCTCAACCGACTCACTACGCTACGGGCGCTATAAGCCTGCCGGACTTCCACGTCTGGGAAAGCCTCCTTGACACGCTTGTTCATCACATCGAGTACTTGGGTACGAGCTTCCGGGTAAGCACTCCCGAAATGTACCATCAAGATCGCTAACTTATCTCCCTTTTCCATGCTCTCCCGGATATCGGAAGCGTAAAACTCCCGCCCGGGTTTCGCCCATAATGAACAGGCGAACCCAAGCAGGAGTGAACAAACAAACATGGATCGTAAAAATCCCCTATACATTATTATATTAGTTGATAGTTGACATGTGACAGTTTACTGCTTGAAACGGACCAGAAGGCTGACGTAATAGGTACGGCCCGGGGTCAATGTAGCGTAATTGTAATTAAAGGGACGATCATCTACATAATCAAAAAGGTTCTCGATACCTACTCCCGGTTCCAACAAGAAATCGCCGGCTCTAAACGTATGGCTCGTATTGAGATTCCACAAGGAATATTTCGGTGCGTATCCATAAGAAGTAGAATAACGTTCCCCTTGGATACGTCCGTTAAAATTCACGTTCAGCTTATACTTATTCCAAGTATGAGACCACATAGCCGCTACCGTACCACTATGCTTAACGGTCTTATCCAAAGGTTCATCCTCGTATACGTTCTTTCCATCCATGAAACTATAGCCACCATTCAAGGTAAAGCCCGCTCCCAGATAACTATTGAAGGTCACGTTAATACCTTTGATCTTCGCTTTATCGATATTCGCACGCATCTGTATCTCATCATAGTCCGTACCATGGGCGGTGTTATAAGCATCCCGTTCCGCCGTATCCAACATCTTATAGTTAATCATGCTACGTACGTTATTCATAAAAGCGGACACGGACAAAGAGAAATACCGCATCGTATATTCTGCGCTCAACGTGAAATTGTCGCTCTTCTCCGGGTCCAGATCCGGATTACCGATCGTAAGGCGAGTCGCTCCGGACGCTTTCTTCTCCGATTCCGTATACAGCTCTTTCAATTCAGGTGTACGGAAACCAGCCGCATACGATCCGCGGAAATTAAAACCGCCTACCTTATACAGCAAAGCCACGTTAGGAGTCGCATAACTCTTAAAATTCTCATGGTAAATATAGCGCAAACCCGCGTACGCTTGGAAATGCTCATTGATATTGATCTCGTCTTGAGCATAAAGCGCAGTCGTGTACATACTTTTACCCGTTATGTTATCCGTCTCGCTACTCAGTAACTCTTTAATGAACTCCGCACCAGCCGAAAGCTTATTATACTTGCCCAAACGAAAGATTCCCTTGACATTCAAGTTATGGTAATGAATCCGTTTCGTCATATCACTCTCTCCGCTTTTCTTTCCATCAAAGAAATCCTTATACGTACTATGATTGTCCGACAGATAATCAGCGTTCAAATAAGAGTTCTTATTAATCATGTACTGAGCGCCCGCCCCATAAGTGAACGTCTCTTTTCTCATATCATAGTTGGTCGTATTCACTTTATCCATTGGCATCGGACGATCGCTGGAACGTCCGAAGAAAGTACCACGCACATAAAAAGACAAACGATCCGTAGCGTCGTACGTGAAACGTTGGTTGATCACGTTCCGGTGAAATCCCTCGGAAGCTTGCTTATTGGTAGGAACCAACTCGCCTTTACTCTCCGTATAGGGATTTAATTGCCAACCATCGGCCCGTTGATATTGATAAGAAGTATATGAACCGAACTTCCCTACATTCACGTCCGCGTTGACCGACTGCAAGAATTGGTTCTTGCTACCATAACGGCTATTGCTCGTCACGTTCACCTTATTGCGGGAATCATCCGTGATGATATTGATAACGCCGGCGATCGCGTCGCTACCATACAAAGCGGAAGCGGCCCCGTTCAAGATCTCTACCCGCTTTACGTTAGACATATCGATACGGGAATAGGTATCATCGCCGGCCAAACGCTTACCGTTTTCCAAGATAACCACGTATTTCTCTGTCAATCCGTTCATATTCATCGTAGCCCCCTGTCCGTTTTCCATAAATACGATACTCGGATTCAGCTTGGTCATCGCATCTTGGAAATTGGTTACGCTCGCCTCTTTCAAGTCTTTTCCCGTAAGCACTTTCACGGGAATAGGGGAATTACTCATGCGGCGATGCGAACCGGTACCGGTTACCACCACTTGATCGATATTCACATACTTTTCTTTCAGCTTAATAACGACATCTTTTTCCGAGTGATCCGTTTGATACACGCCTTGCTCATAGCCAAGGTAAGTCACACGAATACGATGTCTACCATCGGGAAGGTTCAGCTCAAATTTTCCGCTAGCATCCGTGGTTGTACCATTCAAGGATTCCGACACGCGGATATTCGCGCCCGGAATTGGTTCATTACTTTCATCCACGACCTTACCCTGTAAACGTACCTGCGCAAATGATACGTTTATCGCACAACTTACAGCTAAAGCCGCGCACAAACACTTTCTTTTCATAAACGATTTGTTATTATGTATATTTCCGCTTTCCTGACCCCGAGAAAAACAGCAATAAAAACGCTTGGCAGGTTTCCTGACTTACCTCGTAGAAAACGACCTTCCCGTCTTTTACAGACAGTGGTATGAGAAATGTTTTCTACTTTACAAAAGCTTACAGTAGCGGGCACTGCTCCGGATTCACACCGGATTCCCTCTTTATGACGAAACCGGATGGTTTTACGTCATCACCAAAACGGGGGCAAAAGTATGAATTATTTTATATAAACAAAAATATATCCCGGCTTATGTTCTTTAAAAGCTTTACAAAGAGAAGCTTATAACACATCACATCGCCAAAAAGGAAAACAAAAGCAATCATACAAGACACAAAGTTTTCCAAAACTTTTCACAACGCACTACAAATTAACACCTTAACATAATTTAATCAGCAAAAAGTTTTCCAAAAAGAAAATCATATAGTGTAATAAGATACCTTTGCACGCATAATCAATCACAAATTAATCGACATCATGATACAGACAGTTGTTAAACGGGACGGGCGTATCGTTGGCTTCAACGAGGAGAAGATAGTAACCGCTATCCGTAAAGCCATGTTGCATACAGACAAGGGAGAAGATATGCAACTGATTCGCCAAATCACAGACCATATCTCATTCAAGGGAGAACCTCAAATGACCGTAGAGGCGATTCAAGATGCCGTGGAACTGGAATTGATGGCCAGTAGCCGGAAGGACGTAGCGCAGAAATATATCGCTTACCGAAATCAGCGAAGCGTAGCCCGCAAGGCGAAAACACGGGATATGTTCTTGGAGATTATCAATATCAAATCCAACGACATCACCCGTGAGAACGCGAATATGAACGCCGATACACCCGCCGGCATGATGATGAAATTCTCCAGCGAGACCACCAAGCCGTTTGTAGATGACTATTTATTGAGCGAAGAGGTCAAGGAAGCCGTATCAAACAACTATCTCCATATTCATGATAAAGATTATTATCCGACTAAAAGCTTGACCTGCGTACAACACCCGTTGGATCGCGTCCTGAAATACGGGTTCTCCGCCGGTCATGGCGAATCACGTCCGGCTAAACGAATCGAAACCGCTAGTATCCTTGGCTGTATCTCTCTAGAGACCGCCCAAAACGAGATGCATGGCGGACAGGCGATACCGGCGTTCGACTTCTACCTAGCTCCTTACGTACGTAATAGCTTTATCGAGGAAGTAAAGACCTTAGAGGATTTATACGGACAGGATTTCTCCCACTTATATAATAAGCCTATCGACGATTACCAGACACAGACCTTGGATGGATTAAGCGGTGATAGACGCGTCATACAACATGCCATCAACCGCACGGTAAGCCGTGTACACCAATCGATGGAGGCTTTTATCCATAATATGAACACGATCCATTCCCGTGGAGGCAACCAAGTGGTATTCAGCTCCATCAATTATGGGACCGATACCTCGGCGGAAGGTCGTTGCATCATCCGGGAGTTATTAAAAAGTACTTACAGAGGCGTAGGTAACGGCGAGACCGCTATCTTCCCGATCCAGATATGGAAAAAGAAACGAGGCGTAAGCTATCTGCCGGAAGACCGCAACTACGATCTTTACCAATTGGCCTGCAAGGTCACCGCCCGTCGTTTCTTCCCGAACTTCTTGAATCTCGACGCGACCTTCAACCAAAGCGAGGATTGGAAAGCGGACGATCCTCAGCGCTATATCCACGAGGTAGCGACCATGGGATGCCGTACTCGTGTATTCGAGAATCGTTTCGGACCGAAGACTTCTATCGGACGAGGTAATCTCTCTTTCTCGACGATCAATATCGTGCGATTGGCTATCGAGTGCATGCAGGTGGAGAACAAGGAAGAGCGTATCGCCCTATTTTTCGCTAAACTGGATCATATGCTGGAACTTACGGCTCGTCAGTTGCATGAGCGTATGGAGTTCCAGAAAACCGCTTACGCAAAGCAATTCCCGTTGTTGATGTCTTCCTTGTGGTTAGGCTCGGAAAAATTGAAGCCTAACGATTCGATTGCCTCCGTTATCAACCAAGGCACCTTGGGTATCGGCTTTATCGGACTGGCCGAATGCTTGGTAGCCCTTACCGGGAAGCATCATGGCGAAGATGAGGATTCGCAGGCCTTAGGCATAAGGATCGTTACGTATATCCGGGATCGCGCCAACCAATTCTCTGAGCAATACCAACACAATTATAGCGTACTGGCAACTCCGGCAGAAGGTTTGTCCGGCAAGTTCACAGGAAAAGATCGTAAGAAGTTCGGATCGCTCCCCGGTATCACGGATCGGGATTATTATACGAACTCTAATCACGTCCCGGTATATTATAAGTGCAGTGCCCGTCATAAAGCCGAAGTGGAAGCTCCTTATCATGATTTGACTCGTGGCGGCCATATCTTTTACGTAGAGATGGATGGCGACGCTACCCATAACCCCGAAGCGATCATGCGTGTCGTGGATATGATGGATAAATACAATATCGGATACGGTTCCGTAAACCATAATCGAAACCGTTGTCTGGATTGTGGCTACGAGAACTCCACCCCGAATCTGGAAGCCTGCCCGAAATGCGGCAGCAAACACTTGGACAAACTTCAACGTATCACCGGTTACTTGGTAGGAACCACCGACCGTTGGAACAACGCCAAGCTATCCGAGCTGAACGACCGTGTCACCCACAACTAATTTTCAATTACCATGTTGTCTATCATAGATATCATCGAAGATACCACCGTAGACGGTCCGGGATTCCGGACCGCCATCTATGCGGCGGGTTGCCCGAACAAATGCCCGGGTTGCCACAACCCCGAATCATGGGATATCCATAAAGGGAAGAAAGTAAGAACGGAAGAGATCGTGGAGAAAGTGCTGGCCGACGAGTTCGCCAACGTCACCTTCAGTGGTGGAGATCCCATGTTCCAGCCGGAAGGCTTCACCGAGGTAGCCAAGGCGATTAAGGAAAAAAGCCAAAAGACGATCTGGTGCTACACGGGATATAAATTCGAGGACCTGATAAAGAACCCGGCACAAGCCGCCTTATTATCCTATATCGACGTATTGGTAGATGGCCGCTACAAACAAACCCTTCGGGATGAGAGCCTTTTATTCCGGGGAAGCAGCAACCAACGGTTAATTGACGTACAAGCTTCTTTAAATAAAAAGGAAATCGTAACATACAAGTACAACCCTTTCATTTAAGGAAATTCTCCAATTATAGCCCGGATATTAACAAGATTTCATACCTTTGTCCCGAATTGGTTCCGTTTCACCCAACCGGGGTTACGGATTAAATGGGAATCAGGTGTAATTCCTGAACAGTCCCGTTGCTGTGAAGCTCTATTTCAAACATTCCGGAAACACTTTCGCCACTGGTATATAAGGATATATATCGGGAAGGCTTTCGGGATGGGAGTCAGTCAGAAGACCTGCCAGTTAGGGAGAAGTCGTTCGCGAGGACAGAGCGGCTTGGTACGAATCATTTTCTAAACAGGTTTTAAATAATGGTGTTATCCTTTGCTAGAAAGGGATACCTCGCTTGCGTATTATCGATGCTGGCGATAGGTATGTCCCATGGACAAAGCAAACTCGACTCTATCCAACACTTGGACGAAGTTACGGTCACGGCCCGGAGTTTCAGCTTTAAAGAGGTAATTCCTTCCCAAAAACTATCGGGGAAAGAATTACAAAATTTGAACAGCCACACGGTAGCGGATGCTTTACGCTACTTCTCGGGCGTCCAATTGAAAGACTATGGGGGCGTAGGAGGTATCAAGACCGTAAACATCCGAAGCATGGGAACGAACCATATGGGTGTTTTCTACGACGGTATCGAATTAAGCAACGCGCAAAACGGACAAGTAGACCTCGGAATGTATTCCTTAGACAATATCGAGGAGATTTCTTTATACAATGGCCAGAAGAGCGATATCTTCCAATCCGCGAAAGATTTCGGTGCGGCCGGTACGCTTTATCTGCGTTCTCGTCGTCCTCGTTTCGAAGAAGGAAAAACAACGAATATCCGTGCCACGATGAAAGTCGGTTCCTTCGACGTTATCAATCCCTCGGCCCTGTTCGAATATAAGATATCAGAAAACGTAGCCGCCTCTTTCAGCGCCGAATGGTTAAGCGGAAGCGGTAAATACAAATTTCGTTACCGCCGTATCAACCCTGCCGGAGAGATCGCTTACGATACGACCGCCGTCCGGGAAAACGGGGATATCAACGCCACCCGCCTAGAGGCCGGATTGTATGGCAAGATGAGCGACGGTACTTGGAATCTTAAGTTCTACAACTACAATTCCGAACGAGGTATCCCGGGGGCTATCGTAAACAACGTATGGCGACGCGGCGAACGAGTATGGGATACGAACTCTTTCATGCAAGGCTCCTATATCAAAGAAATCAATAGTAAATTCAAGACACAGGTCAATGCGAAATACGCTTTCTACCGTACGCATTATGTGAACAACGACGACAAGCTGATTCATGTAGATAACCTGTATAAGCAACGGGAGATTTACCTATCTTCCGCTAATGTCTACTCCATCCTCTCGAACTGGGATGTCTCTGCTTCTTACGACTTGCAATGGAACAAGATGAACGCCGATATGTATGGATTCGTTTACCCGGAACGCTTCACCAACCTCCTTTCGGTCGCTACGGCGCTCCGGTTAGGAAAAGTAAAATTACAGGCCAGCGGACTGGCGACTTTTATCAACGACCGTGTAGAAGAAGGCCCCGCACCGGAAGCCCGGCAAATCCTCACACCCGCCGTGTTCGCCTCCTATAAGCCGTTCGAGAAACAAGACTTTAATGTACGCGCTTTCTATAAACGGATCTTCCGCATGCCCACCTTCAACGATTTGTATTACGCCGATATGGGAAACTCCAAATTAAACCCGGAATACGTAACCCAATATGATGCCGGCTTCGCTTACACGAAAACATGGGAGAACCATCTTTTCTATCGCTTCAAGATACAGGCGGATGGTTATTACAACAAGGTGAAAGACAAGATCATCGCTTACCCCAAAGGCCAGCAGTTCCGTTGGACGATGCTGAATTTGGGTAAGGTAGAAATCAAAGGTATAGATGTCAGTACGGAAACGACCGTCAATCCGGTAAAAGATTTGTTCGTCACGCTACGCGTACAATACACCTATCAAAAGGCCCAAGACTTCACGGATCCCTCGGATACCTATTACGGAGATCAAATCCCTTATATCCCTTGGCATAGCGGCTCCGCCATCGCACAAGCCTCTTTCAAGGGATGGAACCTCAACTATAGTTTCATATATGTGGGAGAGCGGTATAACCAGCAGGAAAATATCAAATACAATTATACGCAACCGTGGTACACCAGCGACATCTCCTTGTCGAAAGATTTGAAATTCAAATTCGGACTTATCAAGGCTGCCGTAGAGGTAAACAACCTGTTAAGCCAAGACTACGACGTGATCCTGAATTATCCGATGCCGAAACGAAATTACAAAGTGTCTTTAACGATCGAGATATGAAAAGACATACATTATATATAATAGGTATCCTGATCGGTTGCGCTTTTTCATCCTGCCGTAAGATCGAGATCGTAGTTCCATCGGAATACGAGCTGGTCTCCGATGGTATCCACCCCGAGGCGAATCCTCAAGGGATGTATTTAGTGAACGAGGGGAATATGGGAAGCAATAAATGTACGCTGGATTATCTGGATTACGTGAACGGTTATTATATCCGTAACCTCTACTCGGAACGGAACCCAAACGTGGTCAAGGAGTTGGGCGATGTAGGCAATGATATCCAGATTTACGGAAGTAAGCTATATGTTGTAGTCAATTGTTCCCATAAAGTAGAAGTATTGGACGCCCGGACTTGTGAGCGGATCACGCAAATAGACATTCCTAACTGCCGGTACATCCGTTTTTACCGGGGAAACGCCTATGTAACCTCTTATGTCGGCCCCGTGCAAATCGACCCGAATGCTCCACAAGGAGCCGTATATCGGGTAGACACGACCAGCCTGAAAATAGACGCTAAAGTCATTGTCGGCTACCAGCCGGATGAATTAGAGATTTTGGGTGAATATATCTACGTAGTGAATTCCGGAGGCTATCGTGCCCCGGAGTACGACAATACGGTTTCCGTCATCGAACTAAACCGTTTCAAGCAAGTCCAAAAGATTCCGGTAGGGATCAATCTGCACCGTATCCGTGCGGATAAATACGGTAAATTATGGGTAACTTCTCGGGGAGATTACGATACGGTACATTCCAACCTGTATGTACTGGAAAAGCGAAAAGGATATAATGAGATGGTGGTTACCGATACCCTGAATATCCCTTGCTCCAACCTTTGCATCAGCGGAGATTCCCTCTTCTATTACAGTACGGAATGGAACGTGAATACGCAGAGTAACAGCATCTCGTACGGAATCATAGATGTCCGTACCAAAGAGGTGATCAGCACGAACTTTATCACCGACGGTAGCGAGAAAGACATTCGTATCCCATACGGGATCATGGTCCATCCCTATACGAAAGACATCTTCGTCACCGATGCCAAGAATTACGTATCCAGCGGGACCCTCTATTGCTACGATAAGAACGGGATACGAAAATGGGGCGTACGTACCGGGGATATCCCCGCCCATATGGTTTTCCTTTATAAATAGAACAGCGTTATGAGACAAGTTTTATATCTATTCATTTCAGGTTTCCTAGCATTTCTATCCTGTACCCAAGACAAGATACAGATGGTTAGCTTGGGTATCGATGATGTCTATTATCTGCCCCGCATGAAAACCTATCTACTCAGCCCGGCCTTTACCGGCGACGAGTATCGGTGGACACTGCACCGGAACGGGACGGACTCTCTCGTATCTACCGAACGTTCTTATATCTTCCTTGCGAAAGATACGGGCACCTATCAGATGACCTTCGAGATCATCGATAAGGAGACCCCCTATAAGCACGATTTTCGTTTCGAGGTGATGCAGGAGGATATAGAGTACAGTCCTTACCTATCCAAGGTATACGACTTTTGTCCCGCACCGGGTCAGTTCGTCAATACGATGCCCGAATACGAGGAAGGCGATACGAAAGAAACCATCCTGAAAAAGGTAGAGGAGAATATCTCCGGTACGAATGACGTGATGATCTCCCTCGGAGGATACGGAGGATACGTTATCTTCGGCTTCGACCATACGGTCATCAACGTCAAAGGGAAGAAGGACTTTATGATCCTTGGGAACTCTTTCTATTCCGACCTGCCGGAATATCAAGAGAAAAAGGGAGGCAGCTGCGAGCCCGGTATTGTCATGGTCTCTTTCGACACGAACCTGAACGGCTTACTGGACGATGAATGGTACGAACTGGCCGGTAGTGAATACTATAAACCGGAAACCATCAAGAATTATCGCATTACCTATGATCGTCCAGATCCCAACAAGATCCCCGAGCCAGACATGGGCCAGCAATGGAGTGACGCTACTTATGTACCATGGAAAGATAATCAAGGCAATACCGGTTATATAGCGAAAAATATATATCATACGCAAAGTTATTATCCGAAATGGATTGAAGAGAATTCCTTGACTTTCTCCGGTACCCGGTTAAAGGATAACGCTACGGACGAGAGTGATACGGGTAAATACTACGTACTCTATTCGTATCCATGGGGATACGTGGATAACCATCCGAACGATTACAAGGATCTGAACAGCTTCGATATCGAATGGGCCGTGGACGCGGAAGGCAATAAGGTGGAATTACCCGGCGTGGACTTTATCAAGGTATACACGGCGGTAAACCAATATTGCGGTTGGATCGGAGAGACCTCGACGGAGATTATCCGTGCGCAGGATTTACACATCGCCACCCCTTCCATCATCGTACCCGATCCGGTAAGCGAACAAATGAAATTACAATACGATCAAGCAATCTTAAAAATAAAAGGCTTATGAAAAAGACGATTACCTTACTTCTCTGTACGTTCGCCACGAGCGGCCTAATGGCCCAAGGCAATACCTCATGGATCGCCGCCGGCATCGATCGGGTCCAAATGAGGGATGTACCGTCACAATCTTCCATCCTGCGTTCCACGGATATGGATTACAGTCAAGGTACATTTATCGTAAACGAGGATTGGTACGGCCATCAGAACAGTACCGTCAATTTCCTTACTCAAGATGGAGAATGGCACTATCGTGTCTTCCAGACCGAGAATCCGGGGCATGAGTTAGGATGTACCACGCAATTCGGTACGATCTATGGCGATAAGTTCTACCTAGTCTCTAAGCAAGAACGAGATCCCGGGGCAAAAATCACCGGAAGCCGGTTTGCCGTATGCGATGCCAAGACCATGAAGGTGATCAAGGAATTCAAGTATATCGCCCAAAACGCCGAGGGCAAATCCATAGCCGACGGCCGTTCCTATCTTCCGGTAGACGAGCACAAAGGCTATATAGGAACCAGCAACGGTATCTGGATCTACGATAGCGATAAGATGGCGATCGGCAAACAAATAGAAGGTTCCGGAAATCCGAACGCCGATGGATACGGTGAGTTGTATTATGCCCAGATCGGTACCATGGTACGTGCTAACGACCTTGTCTTTGCCGTCCATCAACAATATGGTTTATTAATAATAGATCCGAAAACCGATAAAATTATCCGTACCATCGCCGCCCCGATCGAGAAAGAGACTGTAAAAGGGCTAGAGAAGGAGATTCAACGAGGTTTCGGCTCTATCGTTCAATCCAAGGATGGTACGCTCTGGATCAGCATGACCCAGAATACGGCCGGGGATGGTTCCGCCTTGGAATATATGCTGAACTTGAACCCCTATACCTTTAAGGTGGACACGGTAAAGATCCCGTTAAGCGAGACCATCGGTGTCGTTCCAAACTCTTGGTACGCATGGACCGCCGACGGTTTCTGCGCCAGTGCCAAAGAAAATAAGATTTACTGGAACGGACAACCGAAAGAAGGCAGTTGGTTCACGGGGTATCAAATCTGTGGGTATGATATTGACAAGAAACAATTCTTCCAGCTAATCGACCTCCGAAAACAGGACTGGGATTGGCGCTTGTACGGAACCGGATTTCGCCTTAACCCAAAAACCGACGAGCTATACACCTTCTTGTATCATGAGTTCCAAGATCCTACGCACATGTTAGCTCGTATAAATAACAAAGGCGAAGTGGTACAAGAATATTCGATGATCGTCAACTATTGGTTCCCGGCTATCCCGGTTTTCCCGGATAACGCCGCACCGGTAGTATCTTCCGGTTTCCCTTCCTCTATCGTATTAACCGAGGAAAAGCCAGTCTATAAACTCGCTTTAGGCAATATGGTGACCGATGAGGACAATATGGATGCCGCCATCGTAAAATCAGTCTCATCCGTTACTCCCTCCAGCCCGATTAACGCGATCGTTCGTAATGACTCCTTAATCATCAGTACGACCTCAGATATCAAGGAATATCAGAAGGCTACAATAACCGTCCGCTTCAACTCGAACGGAAAGATCGTCACCAAGAACATGGTCGTAACAACCGAAGAAGCACCGACAAGCATAGAAGAGGTCTCGCAGCCGACCTTGAAAATCTATCCGAACCCGGCGGTTAACTCGATACAAATCAATATCGATACCCCGGCGAAGATAGAGATCTATACATCTCGCGGAACAATGGTCCGGAAATCCACGATCAATCCCGGAGAATCCATCAACGTAAGCGATCTATCCCAAGGCCTCTATTTCATCCGTATCATAACCGGAGGAAAGACAGAGTCTCTACGGATGATTAAGAAGTAAATATAAAAAAAATTCCGTACATTTGCGCCCGAATTGGTTCCGTAGTGCCTATTCGGGCGTACGGATTAAAAGGGAATCCGGTGAGAATCCGGGACAGTCCCGCTGCTGTGAAGCTCTGTTGAACATTCTAATACTACTTTCGCCACTGACGCGATAGGGTCGGGAAGGCATTAGGATGGGAGCTAGTCAGAAGACCTGCCATTCATTTCAGATTCATGTCCTCGTGGGTTAGGACATAGGATACACAGACAATATAAGAACAAAAAGAAAATGATGACAGACAAGGAAGTATTGTTGTTACGGCGCAAACTGGATCTTTTGCTCCGTACAGGAAAGTTGTTGATGGAAAGCGCCGCCGACACGAATCGTATCGAGCGAAACATGAAACGAGTTGCCGCCTTTATGGGGATCCCCGAGGAGAAGTTGCATATCGATATCCGGTGGACCATGATCATGGTAAACGTAAGCGATGAGCGAAACTCATTCTCCAAATTCCAGAAATGCGAGAAGCATGGCATTAACATGACGACAATCTCACAGGTAAGCAAGCTTTCATGGCGGGCGATCGAGCAAGATTATTCCTTGGATAAATATGAGGAAGAACTGGAGAAGATCGTTCACCAACCCCGGAATTATACCCCTTATATCGTAGCTATCGGAGCGGGATTCGCATGCGGAGGATTCTGTAAGCTATTCGGATGCGACTGGATGGCATTCCTATTCGCTTCCATTTGCGCTTTCGTCGGGTTTAGGGTACGGGCCCGCTGTGTCGAGGCTGGACTTAACGTATATATGAGTATCGCCGCGGCCGCTTTCGTATCCACCTGCTTGGCATACGCATCCTCCTTCTCCGGGCTATCCGACACTCCTTATCATCCATTATTAGCCTGCGCTTTATTTATCGTGCCGGGCGTACCCTTGATTAACTTCGTGGATGATATGCTAGACAATCATTTGCTTGTCGGCATCACCCGGGCCTCCAATACGGTCATGATGGTAGCCGCCATGACTTTCGGTATCGCATTCGCCATGCGGGTACTTGTCATGAATGATGTCGAGATAGATCATAAGTTCAGTGAATTAAATATGGTTCCACATGACCCGTACTACATATATGCATTAGCGGCAGCTATCTCCGCCATAGGCTTCTCCATGATATTCAATATTCAACGCCGATTATTATGGGTGGTAGCCGTAGGAGGTATCATTGCGGTATGTACCCGTAACTTTGTGAACTTCGAATTAGGTTATGGTCCTGTGATCGGCTCGTTTATGGGAAGCTTCGTAGTCAGCCTCCTTGCCGTAAAAGCGGTTCATTGGTGCCATGTTCCCAATCACGTATTGACGATTCCATCTGTCATTCCTATGATTCCGGGAGTACTCATGTATCGCTCATTACTGGCATTTATAAACCTGCATGGAGTAGTCGGTGAGGTCACAAACGCATTCTTCAACGGGATCAATTCCGCACTCATCATTCTTTGTATCTCACTCGGTGTAGCTGTCCCGAACATCTTCGCCCGTCGTTACATCGCCAAAGATCGCCAACGACATTTACAAGAGGAACTGGAAAAGCGCCGGGAAAGAGGAAAGTTCATTGAATGGTGAAAAAACTTTTCCATAAAGATTAGTCCGGGAAAAACTATCGCATAAGGATATGCCAAATTGTTTAACACGTTCAATATATTTAACATATTTCATTAAAAAAAGCCCTATCAATACTATACTTTTGTGATGTCTTGGTGATAGACGTTGCATTCTGCAAGTCTATAAAAGGGAATTTCGGTTAGATTCCGGAACAGAGCCCGCTACTGTAAAACCCGTAAAGAGGAAAGCTTCTTCATGCCACTGTCTTTTCTAAAGATGGGAAGGTCGCTTTCCGGGTTAGTCAGGAAACCTGCCAGATAAAAAAAGAAATAGATTCTCCCGGGATTTGGGGAACTAGTGGAACGATTACATTAGAGATGTAAACTGCGTAATTAATTTTTATACATTATGAGACACTTTTATTTGTTCCTGCTAATTGTTAGCGGGATTGTTTTGTGTGGCACCCGGACGGTCGCTCAAAGTAGGCCATCCGAGGGAAGTTCCAGAGTCATATCCGGTACGGTCGTAGATGAAGACAACAAGGCGATGGCAAACATTGTCATTTACATTAAGGGTACGGATATACGGGTTATTTCAGATACGGATGGGTATTTCTCCTTATCACTAAAGGACACGAAGGACCACGTACTAATCACCAACAGTTACAACACCGTCTCGGCAATCCGGGATATTCCCGCGGGAGAAGGAAATTACGAGATGGAGATTCAGTTATCTTACAAACTATTAGGATTACCCGAGGTAGATATCGTCGGGGCAAAACCACAGAGTTATAACTCCGACATCGCTAATTCGGCTACCCGTATGGATATCCCCGTGATGGAAATACCCGGAACCGTAGGCATAGCGACCCGGAAATTATTGGAAGACCAACAGGCTACCACCATGACCGAGGCCGTAAGGAACCTGGGCGGCGTGAAAGGCGGACCTTCCGGCGAGGCTTCCAACATCAACGAGGTCTTCTCTTCCCGTGGTTTCTCCATGACGAACTCCCGTAACTATTTCAGGAACGGGGTACGATACCTAAAGTTCTCGAACGACGCGCTATCCAGTATCGAGCGTATAGAGATCCTCAAAGGCCCGGCATCTGTCCTTTATGGAGCGGTAGAGCCCGGAGGTATCATCAACTTTATCACCAAGCCGACCTTATATACGCCCCGGTATGGCGCTACGATCAGATACGGCAGTTACGACTATAAGCAAGCCTCTATCGACATTTCCGGCCCGCTGAACACCAAAAAGACCATCCGTTACCGCTTGAACGGAATGTATGAAGATGCCGACAAATTCAGGAAACCGCAAAACAGCAAACGATACGACATCACCCCAGTCATCGACATTGACTTAGGACGCAAGACCACCCTTAATATCGATGCCGATATCTTCCGGGATAAAAGGACACAGGATCCGGGCGTTTTGCATATCAACAATGAGGTGATAGATAACGGATTCAAGACATTCCTTGGCGAACCGTGGGCCTATGGCAAGTTTACCAATAATAGCGTTGGTTTCCAGTTGACCCACCGTTTCAACCAGAACTGGTCATTCAGAAGTTCCGCCCGCCAATATTTCACGCATGAGGATCGTCTGTATTTCCAGATGAAAACCCCTCAGAAGGACAGCACAATTACCCGCCGTTTGGCACATTGGGACGCAAAAATCAATTATACCAATGTATTGGAGGAATTGAACGGCAGCTTCAAGACGGGCTTCATCCAGCATAAAGTAATAGCGGGCTTGGAATACGGATGGCTTACCAACCGAAGGAAAGTAAAAGGGAATATGTACACCCCGATTAGTTATGTTCATCCGGAATATTCCGAAGAACCAGTTGATTTCGAGATGGAACAGAGTACAGACTTACGTATCACCCAACGTACCTACGCAATCTATCTACAAGACCAAGTAAGCTTTTCCGATCAATGGAAGTTATTGCTTGGTGCCCGTGCGGACTGGGTGAACGATAAACAAGATAATTATATTAAGGATAAAAAAACGGATGAAAACAACTTTGCCATCTCGCCTCGTGTGGGTCTTGTTTATCTGCCCATGCCCGACTTGAGCCTATATGCTACCTACAGTCAGTCTTTTGTCCCTCAATCCGGGCAAACGAAGGATGGCGAGGCATTCGACCCGATTACCTCTAAACAATGGGAAGCGGGAGTCAAGAAATCATTCTTCAACGATCGCTTGAGCACCGGCCTAGCCTTCTATACCTTGTCGAAGACCAACTTGCCGACGATAGACCCAGAAGACGAGGAATATAAGATACTGATCGGCAAGCAGACCAGCAAAGGTATAGAGTTTTCGGTAAACGGAGAGATCACTCCCAGTTGGAGCGTAGCCTTCAATTACGCATATACGCATGCCGAGGTAACGAAAACGAACGACGAGACCTATCCCGTAGGTACGCAACTGGCCAATATCTCACCAAGCCAGTTCAACCTATGGACCTCCTACCTAATCCGTAAAGGCCCGGTTAAAGGCTTATCTTTCGGCGGTGGTTGGTACTTCCAAGGTAAATCCTACGGAAACATGGCACATACGATCGATCTGGACGCCTATCATCTGGTTGACTGTTTCGTGGCTTACAAGCGCAGTTTCTACAAGATCTCGGCGAACTTGAAAAACGTATTCAACCAAGAATATTATACCGGATCCCAAGGGAACTATCTTTTATTCCCCGGCTCGGCCAGGACGCTGATGGTTATGCTAGCGGTCAACTTCTAAAAAAGGCACAAGACATGTCGCATAATTCGATCATTAGAAAGATCATAGTAAAGTTACATTTATACACCGGACTCATATTAGGGCTAATAATAACCCTAATATGCCTCTCCGGCACAGCGATCGTGTACAAGCCGGAACTTGAAAAACTATCTGTCAAGGATATCGCTTTTGTCAAGCCAGCCTCCCGAACCGTGTCGCCGCAAACTTTGCTAGAGAACGTAAGGCACGAATATCCACAAGCTAAGATCAATAATATGGTCTTATACGGAGGCGAGGATTGCGCCTACAGTTTCCGTACTACATTCCCGGATGAGAAAGGCCGTATCCAGATCTATGTCAATCCCTATACAGGGGAAGTTACGGGAGTGGACAGATACCGGCATAAGGTTTTTCAATGGTTATACGACTTTCACGTGAACCTGCTATTGAAAAAGCAAGGAGCGACCATCGTCGCCTTATCGGGATTCCTGTTGATTTTCCTAACTCTCTCCGGCTTTCTATTATTACCCAAGCGTCGTATCTTCTCCGTGAACCGAAAGATGGGCTTGAGAGCCAAGCTTTTCAAGTCGCATTCCATCATAGGTATATGTACATCCCTCTTTTTGCTGGTCATCGCTTTTACCGGCTCTTATTTCGGGTTCAAGAAAGAATATCAATCTTTCTTTGAATCCATATCCGCAGGAAAAGCAGTCGCACCGGCACCAAAAACAGATAAATACACAGGTGATTGGGTATCATTGGATTCCGTTTTAGCGACCGCCCAAGAAGAGTTCAAAGAGGGAACCCCGACAATGATCTTCTTCCCGAAAGACAACACGTCTGTCTTCTCCGTACGGATGTATCAGGAAGGGGACTTCGAAAGAACGGGAAGCAACCATATCTACATCCATCCTATCACCGGAAAGGTCGTCGCCACAAACCTATGGAAAGACAAACCGGCCGCCGAGAAGCTTGTCCGCTCCATGTACTTTGTCCACTTCGGCACTTTCCTCGGGCACTTCTCCAGAATCCTATGGATCCTCATAAGCCTAGCCGTACCGTTTCTCTATTTCACTGGTTTTTACATTTGGGTTATTCGCCATCGGCAGAAACAATACCCTTTCCGGAAAACATAAGTCCAGGAAATCTCATCGCATAAGGAATTTTTATATATTTGTAGTATTGTGTAATATACGAAAAAAGAAATGTCATGGAACGAATAACGATTCCTTATGCGGTAGCGGATTTTATAGATTTACGGGAGCGTAAGTTCTATTATGTGGATAAAACGAGCTTTATCCCCGGATTGGAGAACTACAACGCCCCGGTCTTCCTGCGTCCCCGTCGTTTCGGGAAAAGCCTACTCGTATCCACTCTTGCCTGTTACTACGATCGCACCAAGGCCGATCGTTTCGAGGAATTGTTCGGCGGCACTTGGATCGGGGAACACCCGACGGAGGAACATAGCCGCTACATGATCGTACGCTATGATTTCTCCGCTATGGCCATGGCAGATGACATGGAGGGGTTGGAGCGGAATTTCAACCGCTTGAATTGCTCTCCCGTGGAGATCATGGTGACACACAACCGGGACTTATTCCAAGACTTCCAGTTTACCACCAAAGGCAATGCCTCCCAAATGCTGGAAGAGGCCTTGGGGTATGCCCGTGAGCATGACCTCCCGAAGGTTTACATATTGATAGACGAATATGATAATTTCACCAATCAATTATTAACCGCCTATAAGGATCCGCTCTATGAGCAAGTAACCACGAAGGACAGCTTCCTGCGTACCTTCTTCAAGGTAATAAAGAAAGGTATTGGCGAAGGCAGTATCCGAACTTGTTTCTGCACGGGTGTCCTTCCCGTAACGATGGACGACCTGACGAGCGGGTACAATATAGCGGAGATCCTCACCTTGCAGCCACGCTTCCTAAATATGCTGGGATTTACCTATGAGGAGGCCAACGCTTACCTAAGGTATGTCATCGACAAATATGGTATGGGGCAAGACTCCTTTGAGGAGCTTTGGCAACTCATCGTAAATAATTATGATGGTTATCGTTTCCGTCCGGGAGCCGAGCCTTTGTTCAACTCTACGATATTGACTTATTTCTTTAAGAACTTCGCGGCGCTGAATGGCTTTATCCCCTCTGAACTGGTCGATGAGAACCTGCGTACCGATATCAGCTGGATCCGTCGTCTGACCCTATCCATGGAAAACGCAAAAGAAATGCTTGATGCTTTGGTTATCAATGATGAGTTATCTTACAACATCGCCGACCTATCCAGTAAGTTCAACAAGAAGAAATTCTTCGATAAGAACTTCTATCCGGTCAGCCTCTTCTATCTGGGCATGACCACGCTGAGGAATAATTACCGTATGGTGTTACCCAACCTCACGATGCGCAGCATCTACATGGACTATTACAACGAGATGAACCATATAGAAGGTGGCGCTCCCCGTTATGTACCCACCTACGAACGCTTCACGGAAGACCGCCGTTTCGAACCGTTGGTACAAAACTACTTCGAGCAGTATCTCGGGCAGTTCCCGGCGCAGGTGTTCGACAAGATCAACGAGAATTTCATCCGTTGCTCCTTCTTCGAGCTTTGCTCACGCTACTTGAGTAGTTACTATACGTTCGCCATCGAACAGAACAACTCGGCGGGCCGCTCCGATTTCGAGATGACCGGCATACCCGGCACGGATTATTACAAAGACGATCGCATCGTGGAATTCAAGTATTTCAAGGCGAAAGAGGCCGAACACATGCTGGCGCTAAACGATCCTCGCCCCGAGGACGTGGCGCAAGTACGTGCTTACGCCAAGGATACCAAACTGAAATTCCCTATATATAATGTACGCTCGTACATTGTATATATCTGCGCCAATAAAGGATGGAAATGCTGGGAGGTTACCGAATAAATAAAGCCTAGCCGTACCACTCCTCCATTTCACGGAGTTAACTTCATCGGCAAAGTAAGTTAACTCCATCGACGAAGTAAGTTAACTTACCAAATCGGGGTTTCCCTATCAGATAAGAATCCACTAACCAGAAGTAAATATTCCGGCAAATTCCGATTCTCGGACCACTTCATCTCTATACCGAACAACTCCGAGGTAGTACGTCCCAGATCGAACCCACAGGCTTCAAGGGAACGACGAATCCGCGAGGGGTAGCGGCAAGCCTTACCAGATCTACGTGCACACTCTTCCCAAGGGCAAAGGATACAACTACCGGCATAAAACGCCCGCCCATTATATTCCTCCTCCAACGCAAAAAGACGTTTATCCAATCGGCTCCTTTCCCGGTGCATCAACTCTTGCCCCGCTTCCACCGCATCCGGTACATCCAATACGACAGGAGTAATCCGCGTACAAACAATCAATAGATTCCGAAACCCGGATAAATAGTCCTCCGAATCATTAAAAGGCGGACAACTCCAACTGTTTCCATACCTACGACACTCCCGGCAATAGGCCATGAAACGCCGCTCATCCCGATAACGTAAGATATAATCATCCACAGGGATGGTTCTTGTATAATCGTAGCTTTTATATTCGATCATATGAAAAGAAAATTTTCTTGTAAAGAAATAAAAAAATCAGCAACTACATACATTATAATACAGGGAACACAGTACAGCTACACGTGAAGCTTTCAATGAAAAAACAATGGCATGGTATTATGGTGATATACTCCGGGATCGTCGCAAGGAACGCAAATTAACCCAAAAGAAGCTAGCTTGTAGTCCGATAAAAAGATATATGATCTTACCATTATAAGATGTATGATCTTACCGTTGTAAGATGTATAATCTTATCGCCGTAAGATCATACATCTTTCACGGAATCTGTAACGCTAGAGTACTCTCATGAGTAAGAGAGAGCGCTCTAGCGAAATCAAGAGATGATTTACTTCACGACAAACTTAACAGAGACTTTCTCTGTACCTTTTACCGCTGTAAAGCCATAAACACCTTTATTCAAGTTTACTGTTTTCACGTCATCAGAAGAGGTGATCGCATAAGTAGATACTACAGAACCTGCGGTGTTCGTGATGTAACCGGTATAACCGGCTAGATCTTTTACATGCAAGGTATTGTCGGAATAAGAGATGTTTGCGGTTGCGGCCGCTGATTTCGTGGCTGTACCGGTTACGGTTACTTTACAGTACGTGTTATATTTACCATTAGCTGTAATTAATTTGATTTCAGTTGTACCCGGAGCTACAGCCGTAACTTTACCCGTTTGATCAACTGTCGCAACAGCAGTATTCTTAGAAGACCATACCGCACCCGTTAAAGAAGCATAAGCAGATTGTACAGACGCAACTAATTGATAGGTTCCACTTCCACTCAAAGAAATAGCTTTCTTATTAAGCCAAATGATAGGAGTTGCCGCTACTAAATTATCACCCGGTTCTGTTCCCGATGTCGTTCCCATAAAACTATTCCAGCTCCAAGCATCCCAAGTACCATTCTGGACTTTTCGGCTTGATGCCCCGTATCCGGAATAAGAGAAATCTTGAGTATAGGAATCACGAACGAAATAACTCCAATAACCGGAATACCAACCAGCGAACCAGTGGTTAGTTGCCGTAGCCGTAGCCACCCAATAGTCATAATCATAAGCAGGATAACTTGTTCCATTTGAACCAAATGGATGATAAATAACACCTGATGATTTTCCTTGGTTTATAGCAGTTCTTGCAAGTGTTGCCGCATTATCTGGATAAGTATAACTAACATGAGCTTTAGCGCTGTCTAACTGAAAAGATATTTGCATTGAAGTCGCTCTTGGTTCACAGTATCCAATGCCATTAATCGTATAACCCATTGAACCTGTATATTGAACCAATCCAACCAAACGGGGATCAGCTTTCATCACAGACTCAAATAGGCTCAATCCAGAAATGGTATCTACATCAGCAGACCATCGATATCCCCATACCATATTATCGGGTACGGTTTTATCAGTGTCATGCCAAGTCAAAACTATAGCCGCACGGTTTTCACCATCACCTACCCAGAAATCAATACTGTCAAAAGAAAAAGTACGGTTACTCCTTGCGGACATCAAAGCCGCTTTCTGTTTTTCCGCCGGTAAATCCGAACGTAACACACCTTGTACCATACGCTGTGCGCTGATACTTCCCGCCATTAAGATTAATGCGAGAAAAAGATAAAGCTTTTTCATGCTCATCAATGTTTAATTTGTTAATACATTATTTATTTAACAACGATCGTCTTGCTCATCCGATCATTATCTTTTACCACTACTATAATATAAGCACCTCTTGAATATTGGATTGGATGAGACTCGTTAATTCCCGATATCTTAAAAAGATCCAATATAGCGCCATTCATATTTACAATATAGCAAGAATAACCTTCCAGATTATTCAAATGCAATCGACCTTCATAGTAATAAATCATCGCTTCACCAACACCGATAGCCTCATTACCCACCGGACCGGATGTGGAGAATGGCTCACTATAGAATGTTCCTAATATCTCTTGCCTACCATCACCTTCCTTGATAGCTGTAACTTTTACGATATATTCTGAACTTCCATCTAATTCAGGAATAGAGACCTTGATCTTTTCTTGTTCCCCAGAACGAAGCTCACTCATCAAGCCAGTAAGGATATTACCCTCTGCATCAACCGTGTAAACACCAAATAATACAGGTATCCCATTTACGTACTTATAAATAAACACCTCGTAGAAAGTAGCCTCCGGAACTTTCGGAAATGTTAATATAGCCGTGGAATCTTTTACTTCAACCACGGGATTTTCCAAATTCGGATCTATTACCGTTACTTCACAAGTAGCGGTATAACCACCTTCATCTGTTGTCACCGTAATTGTAGCTACACCGGCGATACCGGCCTTAACCGTACCGTCGTTAGTTACTGTGGCTACCGTGGCATCCGAAGAACTCCAAGTTACTGATTTATTAATCGCATTGGATGGAGATACCACCGCTGCTAATACAGCCTCCTCACCTTTATTCAAAGACAAAGAAGACGCATTTAGGCTAACACCCGTAACATTTGCCCCCGGTTTTTCCAGTTCCGCAGAAACAATCACTTTACAAGTAGCTGTATAGCCTCCATCAAGGGTTGTTACCGTGATCGTAGCAGTTCCTTCCTCATATGCGGAAACATTGCCATCTTCATCGACTTCCGCAACCAATCGATTATCACTTGACCAGTTTACAGTTTTTGTTTTAGCATTTTCCGGAAGAACTGTCGCTATTAATTGAGCAGAACGCCCTATTAGCAACTCCAGCCGATCTTGATTTAAAGAAACACCTGTCACTTTTATAATACCCTTTCCCACAGACAATGTGCACGTCGCAACAAACCCACCAGTATCAGTCTTCACTCGAATTGCCGTTTCACCGTCAGCTAATGCTTGGATCTCTCCTGTTTTAGAATTAACTGTCGCAACATTTTCATCACTGCTAGTCCATGTCACACTTTTTTCCACATCCGGCTTTGTTGGATCAGTTTGTACTTCATAAGATAAAGTGAAATGCTCACCAATAGCCGCTACTCTTTGAGAAGACTCTAAAGTCACACCCCAAACCCCTAAGCTCTTATCAGTCACATGGATTTGAACAGAATCTTTAAAACCGCCATCTATCGCCTCAAACACAACTCCTGTTGTCCCAACCTTTGATGGTTTATAACCTCCGTTCAATCCTGAGGGATCCGGTTTTACATAAGTAATAATATCCTCATCTTCGATAACCACTTCAGGAAGCATTGTACTAGAAGCGCAAGACGCATTCATTGGATAATAATTAAATTTAAATTTAGAACGCAAATCATAAACCTGTCCATCATTTATATCCCATAATATATCTTTAGGTTCTACACTAAAGGATTCTAGAGGTATTTCTCCTTGTACATAAACCATACACGTGTCAGACGCTTGACCATCTTCCGATGTTGCTATGATTGTATGCTTAGACATATTGCGACATTGAAATAAACCATTTTCATCAATATAAGTAGAACCACTCCATTTTACCGAAGAGAAACTAACATCATCAGGATAAACTTTTGCGGTGAACTGAAACCTTTCATTTTGTCCCACTTTCACAATTCTATCTGGTACAAGAATTGTTAATCTGGCAGCAGCAACTTTTGCAACAGTTATCTGACATTCTGTAGAAGCCAAACCATTTTCAAGATATACTTCAATATTTGCTTTCCCTTCTTTATGGGCCGTAACCAATCCTCCATCATCAACAGAAGCTATCGTTTCATCCGATGAAACATATAAGACTTTTACAGGTTCTACGTCTCCCCACTCTATTTGAGGTTTTAACTGAAAAGTTTCATCGGTTTTCATAAACAATGAACTTTTTTCCAATTCGAACTTAGTTAAATCATTTGCACTACACAGAAGACAAGAGATTTCACTCGTTTCCCCTGTCTGCGAGTCCTGGACTGTCGCTATAAGTGTTCCTGTCCCTTGAGTATCATCATAACAGTTCAAAACTAAATTCTCACCGTCAAAACTGTCAAATCCCCAACGATCCGCTAAATCTCCTTCAACTCTAGCATCTATAATATCAATATAATCAGGCTTAGCTGGTTTAAAAACAACAGGAATTTCCAAAAACCACTCTCCGGCACCATCATTATAATTATATTTTACAGTCTTATTTTTAAAGGCCGCACCTTCATACTCAAACGAACAAGAAAGTTGACACGAAGCTAAAGCATCACTACCCGCAGCTGAAACAGTAATAGTCACTTCACCACTACCCTTTGCTTGTATCACTCCTGCATTACTAACAGAAAAAACAGTTTCATCACTAGAAGACCATTTCAAATCCTTCGAACTGGCATTGTCCGGCCTAACAATAGCGGAAAGCTGTAGCTTGTCATTCAGGTTCATCGTTATGACATCTTCTGGCAGCAACTCTCCTGAAGATGCGAATCGCAATTCTATTTTTTCGACAGGTATAAATGTTTCTACCGTTACCTTACGTTTAGTTACAGACAAAGTTTCTCCGGTTATTTCCGATTTAATTGTCGCAATAATTTCAGCGACACCAGCAGAATGAGCAGTAACATTCGCATAATATGCCGTTCCTTCCACCGTTACGATATTTTCATCGGATGAAGTCCACTCTATCTTTTCTCCTAATTCTATTCTATTATCTACAGGAGTCAGCACTCTTTCTTTTGTTTCTCCAACATATAATTCTACAGAAGATTCCTTTAATGTCATTGCTGGACGCTTGACAGTAACAGAACATTTCGCAGAAAGTGTCGGGCGTATCTTACTCTTCGCTGTAATTATCGCAGTACCATAAGTGACACCAATGACAGTACCATCTTCCGAAACCCTCACAATTTCAGGATGAGAACTACTCCATTCTATTGTCTCTTCCGCTAATCCTGTAACAGCCAATGTTAAAGTTTTTTCTTTTCCTTCCAGTGTCACCTCTTTTTCATTAAACTCAAAAGGAGCTACTGTTGAAGTTGTCAACTTTACGACAACTTGTTTATTTACGATCTTACCATTTGAGTTAAACTCAAAATTAAGTTGAATTTCTTTCACTTCTTGGATACTCTCCACGATCGGAGCAATAGTCAACGTGTTATTTATCACCTCCGCACTAATTAGTTCCGGATTCGGATTCACAATCGTAGTAACAACCGCTGAAATCATATTATCACCATCTTCTATAATCTCATCCATTGATTTACTATACTTCGTATTTTCAGCGGAAAACGTAATTTCGCTAGGTAAACCGTCTGTGATTGTCGGAGCCATGTTATCCGGGAACACAGGCAAAGCAGGGAACCAATAATTCACTTTCTCATAAGGATAGCGACCTACCATTGTTCCGTTCGTATCCCCTCTTCCGTCTGTTTTAATTACCGCTAATTCATGTTCCGGGTTTAAGAATTCATGATAAAGGAAACAATACATATTATCATCCACCGGATCAATACGGAATCCCGTACCATAAAGACGCCAATCTCCTTTATCTAGCTTTGTAAAGTCGAATACTTGATAAAAAGAATCCTTATCTATGTCATAACAGAAAATCTTATATCCCGTGAACCAACTACCGGAGCCTTGTCCTTTCCAATAGATCTTATTCTCTTTCGTACTGGCACAGAAACCATCGGCGGTCCATGCATACCAAGAGTTGGGAATCTCCTCAATACCATCCGTTGTTGGTATATCTACCTTTTGCGTTGTTAACGTATATGGATTCACTTTCCACATATAAGGCATTGTCGCTCCGGTACCAGTTAACTCGAATGTCACGCTAGCCCATAAATTACCATCTTTAGAAAGCACGATAGAGCCCAAGCCATGATTACTATCCTCCTCGGGCTTCAATATCATATTGATAACTTTATCTTCTTTCGGATCGATCACCAACAATCCTTTCGTTTGATGTACCGCAAATACATATTTTCCAACACGGATCATGGTTCCAATCTGTGAATGATACAAATCGCTGGAAGAAATTCCCGTCGTTCCTTCGATTGCGCTGGCCTCGATAGACATCTGGTTTTCATCATATTTTCCGGTCTTTTCATCGTATCCTGTATGAAAAACATAAATACCATTACTCGTTCCGATATAACCTTTCGTCAGATCCACTCCTAAAAAAGAACGTCCATCAGCTCCTGCGCTGTTGATCGTCTGAAATTCCTTCTTCACTTGCATCGTTTTCGCGTCAATTACCGCTAAGCGACTTCCCTCTACAGATGCCGCACCATCTTTTGATTGCTTGGACACGATATACAACAAATCCCCATAAATCGTACCGAACTGGCTCGTACATCCCAATTCATGTCCCGGATTCTCTCTTTGGAACGCATTATATGTCCAAGTCCCATCATCCGACAGGAAGTTCACCGAACTGTTTTGGTGCCCGTACCAATCTTCGTTTACGATAAAGGTACCTTTCGTGTAATCCACGCTTTCATTGGATCGAAGCATCGAGGCTCGTGCCTGCGAACCGGGTAATTCAGGTAATTGCAATTTCTGTTTCTCTATCGGATTCAGATCCCGCGAACCGGTTTGGCCTACTACCGACAGAGCCGATAGCAAACAGACCATACTTAAGTAAAGTGTTCGTCTCATGTTAATAAATTTAATTATTGAGTAATATGAATTTTAAATGTCTTTTTATCGCCATCCTTTTCGCCTATCAGTAGATAATTCCCGGATGGAAGAGATATTGGATGAAGTTCCTCCCGAACTTGAATCACAAAACGTTCCAACATTTTCCCGTTTATCTGCATTAAATAGATTTGATATCCGGCTAAATGCTCAAAGCGCAACGCTCCATTCTGATAGGAAACCTTTGGGATAACGGGAGCCATAGTCTCATTGCTCACCGGATCAGAAGATTTTTCTACCATATAGGTATCGATCACGTCCAAGCCATTCATGACTTGGATCTCTATCCGATAAGCGTCATCCCTCCCTAGGTTCTTCAGTGGGACGGATATAGTGCCGGAAGTAGCCCGTAAGCCTTTCGTCAGTAGTTCAGTAATGATATTGCCTTCCGCATCCGCTACGTAAGTGCCTATCTTTTTATAACTTCCATTCTCATATCTGTAGACACGAACCTCATAGGAGGTGGCTTCCTCCACTTTAGGGAATGAGATAACCGCCCCGGTCCCTTCAAAATCGATCTCAGGAGTAACCGTCTCCGTTACCGTCACCTCGCAAACAGCGGTATATCCGCCATCTACCGATCGGGCTGTTATTTTCACCACACCGGGCTTGGCACCTGTTACGACCCCATCTTCTACCGTTGCTATACCTGTATCGGAACTACTCCAAGTAACCTGCTTATTATCAGCGTTTACAGGAGAGATACTAGCTGCAAGGATTGCATTTGCTCCTGCTTGTAAACGCAAAGAAGACTTATTGAGAGAAATGGATGTTACGTGTATCACCGGGATCTCGGGTTCATCCCCTCCACCTCCAGAGGGTATTGTCGCTGCGACAAAGACATCTCCGGGCTGAGTTCCTTCTGATGTATTCATATTTCCATTCCAGCTCCACGCATCCCAACAACCATCCGTCAATACACGGCTTGTAGCACCTAAACCTGAATAACTAAAATTCGAGGTTTGACTACTTCTCACAAAATAACTCCAATAACCATAATACCAACCGGCTTGCCAATGAATGCCATTGCTACAACTCCAATGGTCATAGTCATAAGATGGATATCCATATCTTTCCGCATTTATCGGGTGATAGATAACCCCGGTTTGTACGCCTTGTCGAATAGCCGCCGCTACGTCCCCCGCCGGATTTTCAGGAAAACCAGTCTGCCCCAACAAAGGATTCGTAATGGGAGGTTCAAATTTGAAAGCATTATTCGGTTCATTCTTGGCCACATCCAAATCATATCGGACGTCCAGATTATCCCCATATCCAATACCATCGATCGTATAACCCATCCAACCCGTATATTGGGTTAATAAAAGAAGTTTCTGATCGGCCTTCGCTATCGCCACGATCATATCGTGTCCGGTAGCCTCGCCATCCCAGCGATATCCCCAAACCATAGCATCCGGTCGATTCCCATCATGCCATTCGATCACTAAAGCGGCTCTCTTGCTGCCGCTTCCTACCCAAAACTGGATGTCGTCAAAAGAAAAGCTGGCGTCAGCCCTTAACTGGGACTTTGTTTTCGCCAGCACATTCGGAGCCGAGGGATGTGGTTGCCCTTGAACCAATCCTTGCGCCGAAAGACCTACTACACACAAAGCCATTACAAAGAAAAGAGATAGAATTTTTCTCATAAGCTTTTATATTAAATGTAAAACTCCAAAAAACGATCAAGAGGGAATATAAAAGAAAGATCAAATAATCATGAATATTTCCATAGTCCGGGAGGTACTAAGTCACGATTCACCCGATCAATCCTTCATGTAAAGCAATATTCACTTCGTATATTTCCCCTTTTTGAATCCTACGCTAAACCCCGGTAGCGTAAAATCGCGGCGGTTATCCGGCATTGGCAGGTCTTCTGACTTACTCCACTTTAGAACTTCCTTCCCGTTCCTTCCGGAAACAGTGGCAATGAGTTGATGTCTAAAGCTTTTTTGGAGCTTACAGCAGCGGGACTGTCCAGGTTTCTCACCTGATTCCCTTTTAATCGCCGTACCCTGAATAAAGTAGGCGAACCAATACGGCAGCAAATTTATAAAAAACAATTCAAAATATACACAATATTATTAAATGCTTTTTTTTGACTATACTGCATATTGTATAAATTAAAAAATAAGGACGAGGGAAATACCGACTACTATCCATAAAAAATGCGGTTACTATCAATAGTAATCCGATTTAATATAGATACCCACATGATCAGTTCGGATGAAAACAGGGGAGATCGATGAGCGTGCTACCGCCAGAGGATTGTCGGAAGCACTAGAGAAATTACGGATCGAAAAGTTTAGCCCTTCCGAGAAATTTATATCTAGTTGTAGAGACGTAATATGCCGCATTAGGGCCCGGTCTCTGAGCTGGATGAAAATTGACTCATACCGAAAAATCATCGAAATAAATCGATAGGTTCTTATTCCTGCCGATAAAACAGTTTTTCATTATCCAACTATTTTCCTTAGGATTCATCATTATAATCGTTTTTCTTTCCGGGAGCAGGTATAAATTGTTTTCGCAATATATAATGAAAGGAATATCAGATATATTGGTTACCTCCAAACACGTATTCCTCATTCGCTTAACCCGGATACAGGCCTTGACCAATGGGGCCAAGTATTTTTCTTCTCCCGCGATTTTCCCATCGAATAACGCGGCCGTACGACCGGCGAACAATGCCTCCCGTATCCCTTTCTCACTTCTTTCTTCCGAGAATACCAGCGTCAGGGGACGTAGTCCTTTCCTGTATATCCCGGAAAGAACACAATGAGCGTCGCTACTTGCCATAAACGCTTTCTTAAAACCGGAACACCATTCTAATGCAATCGGGTAAAAGTCCTTGTAAGACATGACTTCTATACCATCGATCATGTTCTCTTGAATCAGTTTTTCATGTATGGGATATAAAGTGGCCTTATGATTCGGCCAGCCGGGATGATTCCACACAATAAATGCCCCTTGCCTTTTTGCCTCGGCAATAGATTCCACAGGATTTTCTTTCTCCATAAGATTGACATCTTGTACAAATAAGGCGTTTAGGTGTCCCAAGGGCTTGGAACGTGTTATTTCCGCTCCGGGAATCACGATAAAGTCCATGTCGTCAGCGGCTTTTTTAGCGATTTTGTAAGATTCGTTTAAATCTCCTTTCAAAATAACCTTGTTGATCCGGTGCTCGATATGGTCAGTAATCGCTATCGCATCCAATCCCTCCTGCCAAGCCTCATATATCCGGGCATCGGGCCATACCAAGCCGTCGGAGAATACCGTATGGGTATGAAAGTCACATTTTAACGTCTCGTAATTACTGAATCCCGGAATCTCGATCCGGTCTCTTATAAACAAGTGATCGATATGCGTTAGCTCGTAAACATCCTCTTCCTCAGAGGTTTCGTCCGGCAATGCGGGAACTATGAATCTTTTCATGCTTAAAATTGCTCAATAACGGGGTACTAAGATAGAAATAAACAACAAAATTTTCTCATAAGCTAATTAATTTAAAATGTCATTCATATCACATTGTTATAACGATAGGAAGGAGAGCCTTTTGACTCTCCTTCACCTTGTTTCGATATTACTTGATTACGAACTTCCTCGTTATCCGATCATTGCCATTGATGGCAGTGATGATATAAGATCCTTTGGAAAAACTCATCAAACGGCTCTCATTCAAATCGGTCACCTCAAAAGCATCCAATACCGTACCGTTGAATCCTACGATATAGCAACGATAGCCTTCCAGATTATTCAAATGCAGATAGCCGGCGTAATAATAGATACGGGCCTCACCCGCACCTATCGTCTCATTGCTGACCGTCCCGGAAGAGGTAGAGAACGGTTCACTATAGAATGTGCCTACCACCTCTTTCTTTCCGTCTTTCTCTTTAACAGCCGTAATTTTCACGATATAATCAGAATCTTCATCCAAATCCCGCAAGGATATAGCGATCTTATCCGGAGTACCTAAACGCAGATCGCTTCGCAAGCTGGTGAGGATATTCCCGTCCGCATCCATCGTGTAAACACCAAACAATACGGGAACCTCATTCACATATTTGTATACGGAGACCTCATAGAAGGTAGCCTCTGGCACTTTCGGGAAGGTCAGCGTAGCCGTGGAATCAGCGGCCTCAACCACAGGTTTATCCAAGTCTGGGTCGGTTACCGTAACCTCGCAAGTGGCCGTATAACCACCGTCATCCGTTGTTACGGTTATCGTAACGACACCGGCAATTCCGGCGGTAACCGTACCATCGTCGGCTACAGAAGCAACAGTAATATCCGAGCTACTCCATGACACGGATTTATTTTCCGCATTTGAAGGAGTGACAATCGCAGCTAAAACAGCCGTCTCGCCCTTATCTAAAGACAAAGAAGAAGCATTTAAAGAAACCCCTGTAACTGAAGAGGAAGGAGCCTCCGTAACCGGAACTACCGTGACATCACAATAGGCAGGAATATCTCCGTAATTCGTATATACCCAAATGCGAGTAGAACCTCCTGAAATAGCGGTCACTACACCGTCCACAACGGTAGCGATCTCCTTATTATCACTTTTCCAATAAACTGTTTGATCCACTTCTTCCGGATTCTCTACGGTTGGTTTTACTTTAACTGTCGGAGTTAACGTTATCGTACGACCTAGTTCTATCGTAGCTTGATTCTTATTCAACGTTACAGTATCTATATCACATACGACATGGACTAAACAAGAATCGACAAACTTGCCATTTTCCATATTCGCATAGACCCAAGTAGAGCCCGCCTTTTCTCCACGAATACGTCCATCATAATAAATATATAATATATCTTCATCAGCGGCCGTTATATCGGGCATTGTCTGAGATGCGTCATCAGGCGCATAAATCCATTCTAAGCGACCAGACTTCGAGATATCGATTGTCATCTCATGCTGTTTTAATTCAAAAGATTCCACATGGATTGAATCAACGATTATTACGCAAGTATCGGTTATTCCTCCGTATTTTGAAGTAACGACGACATTTGATTTACCCGGACGAACGAAAGAAACCTTGCCATCGCTAGACACGCGCACGGGGCTCATACTGGTAGACTTCCATGTCAGTTCTTGGAATGTAGCATCCCCCGGATTAATAGTTGCGGTCAATTGAGCGAAAGTGTTCGGTTTCTGGCAAATCGTATCTTTATCCAATTGGATGCTCGTTACAGGAATCTCAACCGCAACTTTACAAGTCGCTTTTACATCCGCACCACTTAACGGAGACACCGTAATGATTGCCTCACCATATTTTTTTGCGGTCAATACACCATTCTTATCAACCGTAACAACATCCGGCGTATCAGAAACATACTTCATTGGTACGGCACCTATCGAATCTGGTGTTGTCGTTATCATCAATTGCTGCGTGTTACCCGGTTTCATAGAAACAAATGTCAAATCCAATTTAACCGCATCCGGCCATTGTACACAATTCACTTTACATTCCGCAGTTTTCGATCCATCCTCCGTAGTCACCGTAATGGTAGCTTCACCTGCTTTAATAGCCGTAATTAAGCCTTTCTCTGAAACCGTGACAATATCCTCATTCGAAGATTTCCAACTAACAACCGTATTTGTAGGCTTAGCAGGTATAAACGTAGGTTTCAATGTATAAGTATGTTGCTTTCCATTCGAATTCGTATTTAGGGATATTGATTCCGGTAAACTCACGGATTGAATATTGGCTAGAACCTTGATAACACAGCTATCCATTTTGGATGAATCTGCACTCATAACCTTAATAACAGCTAGTCCATCCGCAAAAGCCGTAACCAATCCCTTATTATTCACATGAGCGACCTTTGTGTTCGAGGAGTTCCAAAGCAATTCAGGTAGAACCGCTCCTTCAGGATGTAATTTAACTTTTAACTGGAGTGTACCATCACGCTGTACACGGGTCGTATCACTCTCGACATCTAAAGTCAAACTTTGGACTGAAAGAGAAACATTTACAAGACAAGTGTCCTTCTCATTACCTGCTGACACGATAATTTTGGCAGAACCTTGAGCAACAGCGGTTATTTCTCCATTTACCACACTCGCCACATTGCTGTTCGAAGAAGTCCATACGGCAGAAACACCTTCGGGAACAGTCACCTTTAATGTGGATTTTTCACCCACATTCTGAGATAACTCATGCTTATCTAAATAAACTGCTTTTCCTTTCACCGTCACTTTCAAATCCTTTGTGACAATCTTTCCATTCGAATCGAAATTAACGGAGACGGTAGCTTCTCCTGTTTGATCCGGCTTCAATGTTAGAGTCAGATTATCACCTAAAATAGATGCAGATAACAGACTCTCATTCGATACTGATTTAACGGATTTATAGATAGCTTCAGCTATATTGTCTTTATCCGTAGCCATATCTTTTAAAGATACAGTTATAGGCGCATCATTAATACCAGCCTCTATCGAAGTAAAATCTTTAACAACCGGAGCCTCATTATCAGGGAAGATATGCATGGCAGGGAACCAATAGCTGGGTTCTAGCGGATAACACCCTAATTGACGGCCAGTTTTAGCATCTACAACATATTGCCAATAGTTTATAGAGCCAAAATTCTCAAAAGCGGAAATATACAATTTGTCATCTGGACTTACACGTAAACCGGCACCCACATACAATACGCGTCCCTTCTCCGGAATGGTATAAAACGGTTTATCCATAGAAGAAGGATTACCGATCTCATAACGATAAATCTCATTACCACTGCAAAAACCACCTCCCTTTGTCCAATAAATAGCATTTTCTTGCGTACTTGCACAAAGAACACCCGCAGTCCAAGCATACCATGAATCCGGTATAGTCAAGCCATCGGGTAATGATAGATAAGTTTCTTCCAAAGTCTCCGGATCAATACATAACAGGCGTGATCCAGCACCTACCCAAACACTGCCATCCTTACTTTGTGTCAAAGTGCTGAAACTTCCTTCTATCAATTTGATAATCTCATGTTTTAGAGGATCTATCACTAAAACGCCTTTACTTTGCTGAACCGCAAACACATATGTTTTTGTCCGGACCATCATTCCTACTTGACCATTATAAAGTCCCCCGGAATTTGAGGCACCTTTCAATTGGTCTCCAACCGTCAAGTTCTTTATATCAAACAAAAAAATACCGTTTGAAGCGCCAATATAGCCAACAGAGTCATTCACGCCTAAAAAAGCACGCCCATCGCCTCCGCCTATATCCGTAAATTGAGCTTTCACTTTCATTGTCTTGGCATCCACCACATTCAGGCGACCTCCTTCAATACTGGCTCCACCATCCTTTGGCTGTTTAGAAGTAATAAACATATTATCTCCAAAAATAGTACCAAACTGAGATGTACAACCTAATTCTTTACCAGGGTTTGCTGTCTGGAAAATCCTATAAGCAAAATCACCAGAAGAAGTCATAAAATTAATAGTACTGTTGTTATGACCAAACCAGTCCTCGTTCAAAATAAAGACTCCCTGTGTATAATCTACGTTTTCACTTGAACGTAGTAGCGTGACTCGGCTTTGCGAAGCCGGAAGTTCAGGCAATTGCAGTTTCTGCTTCTCTATCGGATTCAGCCCCCGCAAACCGGTTTGCCCCACAGCCGAAAAGGCCGATAGTAAGCAAACCATACTTAAGTAAAGTGTTCTTTTCATGTAAATGAATTTAATTATTAATTAATACGGAATTTAAAGACCTTCCGGTCTCCATCCTTTTCTCCTGTCAACAGATAATTCCCGGAGGGAAGCGATATAGGATAAAGTTCGTGGGGAACTCGAGTTATAAAGGTTCTCAATATTTTTCCTTCCATTGTCATTAAATAAAAATGATATCCATCCAAATGCTCCAAAGACAATGTCCCATTTTGATAAATTACCCGACTACCACTTGCGGATAAATATTCATTACTTACTGGATTCGATATTTTTTCTACTGTATAGGTATCTATTATATCCAACCCATTCAGCACCTGTATCTCTATCGTATAAACACCGTCTATGTCTAAATTTTTCAATGGAACCAAAATTTTCCCAGAAGAGCCTTGTAAGCTCACCGCTCTTAATTCTGTGATTATATTACCTTCGGCATCGATTACATAAGTAGCGATTCTTTTATGACCACTATCCTCATTTCTATAAACACGAACTTCATAAGAGGTGGCTTCCTCTACTTTCGGAAAAGTTAAAACAGCATCAAGACCATTGAAATCTATTTCCGGAATAACAACTTCCGTTATCGTTACCTCGCAAACAGCGGTATATCCGCCATCTACCGATTGGGCTGTTATTTTCACCACACCGGGCTTGACACCTGTTACGACCCCATTTTCTACGGTTGCTATGCCTGTATCGGAACTACTCCAAATAACCTGCTTATTATCAGCGTTTACAGGAGAGATACTAGCTACAAGGGTTGCGTTTGCTCCTGCTTGTAAACGCAAAGAAGACTTATTGAGAGAAATGGATGTTACGTGTATCACCGGGATCTCGGGTTCATCCCCTCCACCTCCAGAGGGTATTGTCGCTGCGACAAAGACATCTCCGGGCTGAGTTCCTTCTGATGTATTCATATTTCCATTCCAGCTCCACGCATCCCAACAACCATCCGTCAATACACGGCTTGTAGCACCTAAACCTGAATAACTAAAATTCGAGGTTTGACTACTTCTCACAAAATAACTCCAATAACCATAATACCAACCGGCTTGCCAATGAATGCCATTGCTACAACTCCAATGGTCATAGTCATAAGATGGATATCCATATCTTTCCGCATTTATCGGGTGATAAATAACTCCTGTTTGAACCCCTTGCCGAATGGCGGCCGCAACATCCTCTGCCGGATGCTCTGGATGAGAAGTTTGCCCCAACAGCGGATTTGTGATAGGAGGTTCAAATTTAAACGCATTTTTAGGCTCAGACTTCGCTCCCTCTAGATCATAAGAAATATTAAGTCTACTTTCACCATACCCGATTCCATCGATCGTATATCCCATCCAGCCAGTGTATTGGGTGAGCAATACCAATCGAGGATCTGCTTGAGCAATCGCCACGATCATATCATGTCCGGTTGCCTCGCCATCCCAGCGATATCCCCAAACCATGGCATCCGGGCGATTCCCATCATGCCATTCAATCACTAAAGCGGCTTTATTGCTACCGTTACCAACCCAATATTGGATGTCATCGAAAGTAAAACTGGCATCAGCTCTTAACTGAGACTCCTGCTTTGTTGAGATATTCCTTGCGGAAGGATGCGGTTGACCTTGGACCAATACTTGCGCATAGGCTCCAACTACGTAAAAAGCCATTACAAAGAAAAAAGATAAAAACTTTCTCATAAGCATAATATTAATGTAAAACTCCAAAAAACAAATACACTGAATGATATAAAAAGACATGGCTTTAACAGGTTAACACAAAATAAATTACCCATAGTTCCCCACGAACTACGGCATAACTTACCCTATCAAAATTACCTCTTTAGAGCAATGTTCTCTGTATTCCATATTTGAATCATACGCTAAACCCCGGTAGCGTAAAATTGCGGCGGTTATCCGGCATTGGCAGGTCTTCTGACTTACTCCACTTTAGAACTTCCTTCCCGTTCCTTCCGGAAACAGTGGCAATGAGTTGATGTCTAAAGCTTTTTTGGAGCTTACAGCAGCGGGACTGTCCAGGTTTCTCACCTGATTCCCTTTTAATCGCCGTACCTGAATAGGGTAGGCGAACCAATACGATGGCAAATTTATAAAAAAACAATTCAAAATATACACAATTTTATCAAAACCTTTATTCCCTCAACCATCGCTGGCCATTCGTGGGTATTCGCAACCCTCAAAATACATATTTGTAGGTATTGCCGAGACTAATAAGATATCGGATATTTGCTTTCGTTATCAAACTATAAAAACAAATAGGAATGAAGACTATAGGAATATTCTACGGCTCGTCTACAGGAACGACGGAAGGGATCGCGAAACGTATCGCAGAGAAGCTGGGTGTGGAAGACAAAGATATTCATGACGTATCTAACGCTTCTCCCGCTGATGTAGCGCCTTATGAAATCTTGTTATTGGGCTGTTCCACTTGGGGCGCCGGAGATTTGCAAGATGATTGGGATAGTTATCTAGGGAAACTGAAAAAGCTGGACTTAAGTGAGAAAACCGTCGCATTATTCGGTTGCGGAGACTCAGCCTCTTTTAGCGACACTTTCTGTGACGCCATCGGTACGATCTATTCCGACCTGCGAAATACAGGTTGCAAATTCATTGGCGCTGTAGATGCTTCGGGATATTCATTTGACAGTTCCACCGCCTGCATAAACGGTATGTTCGTCGGACTTCCTTTGGATGAAATGAATGAAGACGATCAAACAGAAGGGCGGATCGACCAGTGGTTGGAATCTATAAGGAAAGAAGGAATTGAATAGACGCACACTTTTACATACATAACTGTTTAACCTTAATATTACAACGTTTGCGTATTCAACTTGATTGGTTTAGATTTATGAAGAGGTATGTGGGTCAAACATACCTCTTTCTTTTCATCTCAGTTTCCTGAATTGTTTCTTTATCCAAAAATAATAGCCGGTTATCGCGAAGATCGTCCCCAACAAGGAAACTAAGCAAGTCAATATACGGGTAGTCATTCCCCCCCACGAGCCGACGTGTACGGAATAAATCCATCCTCTTATCTTCCCCGATTTTGGGAGATCTTTATATAATTGGACTTCCGTAATCTCACCCGTAGCAGGATCAAAGGAGTAACGGTCGCTTCCTCTTGTATTCCCATAACGGGCCGTAGAAACCGTAGCGGAGCCATCTTGGATCGTGATTGAGTTAAAGTCCGGATAATGGCTTTTCAATGCCGATAACACCTCAGCCCATTGTGTGTAATCCGTCTTTTTCTTCGCGGGTTTCTTCGCGCCGGAAGAAGCTGGAGCATGATGCGCTTGAGGCGGGTTTGCACTAATACCGAAGACACTATAAAAGGCATTTCGATACCAACCAAACGACCATGTTAATCCGGTCAACGCTAAGATAAGCAGGAGCAATGCCGCATAGAATCCCCCGGAGACATGTAAATCATAGAAGAAACGGAACCAACCAGCCTTGGTCTTTACTTTCAACCGGTTTCTCAATACTTTTTTATTGCGGGGATACCAAATAACGATTCCACTTATAATAATAATCGCCAAGACCAAAGTCGCATAGCCAACTATTGATTTTCCCCAAGAAAAACTTCCATCCCGTTTATACTCATCAAGTAACCAACGATGAAGACGCATCATTTTCAGGAAAAAACCTTGTCCGTCATCCATCCCGGTCACCTCCCCGGTGTAGGGATCAATAAAACCCGCGGCCTTTTTCCCCGGTAATACCAGTTGATAAGTTCGTCTCGGGTCAGACGATACCCGAATACCGTTTATTCGAACCGAATCGGGTAATTGTTGGCGTGCCGATTCTATCAAGGCGACAGGCGAGAGAGGTTCCCCTTTTACTTCCTTTACAAAATAACGGGAAGGGTAGCCTAATTCTAATATCTCTGTCTCAAAGACGAGAATCGCCCCGGTCAGGCAGACAATCGCAATAATAATGCCAAAAGGTATCGATAGCCATAAATGTACTTTCGCAAAGAATTTTCTCATTTTCCGAATAATTGTTTAATCCCGTCATATATACCCGGAACCGCTACCGTTCCATGGTTCTCGTCGGGAAATGATTTACTAAAGAAACGCAGGTTCTCCGCTTGTGGCAAAACCTCCGAAAGAAGATAACTCACTTTGTCAAGATGAATGTCCACCCGGTCCGTCCTTTTTTTAGACGCGACACCGATATACAGGCTTTTCCCTTTAAAATTCCGGCCTGCAACCAAAGCCTCCGCCTCCCGGACCAACCGCCCCTGATCCCACCACAAACTAGGGTCGACCGCTAGATAGGTATCAAATAATTCCGTATGACGAAGAAACGTATTCAAGGTGAAAAGCCCCGCATACGAATGACCGATAAGCATATTCCAGCCGTTCGTGCGATAGGCACTATCGATAGCAGGGCGAAGTTCTTCCGTAAGAAACTTACTGAAAGCCTCACTTCCCCCTCCTTGCGGAATCGCATCTATGGAGATTTTACCATCCCGTCCGGCGGCTGAAGCGGTAGGCGTAAAATCACGTGTCCGATCCGTATTTAATACCCCGACAATAATACAGGGAGGTAGATATTTACCTCTACCGGATGCCAACGTTTTCCTTATGCCTACCAGCGAATGAAAGAAAGAATCTCCATCTAGCAGGTAAACAACCGGATAGCGTTGTTTCGTATCCATATTATAATGCTCCGGCAGGTGTATCCAATAACTCCGGTCTTCTTGCAATACGGTAGAGTACAAAACCAGTTCCTTTCCTATACAAATATCCTCCTGGCTCCGCAGGGTTAGCGGGAGCAGGAGGAATATTAAAAGAATGTGAGTCCGGCTCATACTTGCTTATTATTCTTGAGCGGCAGTCAATTTACCTACACCACTGATTTGCTCTGCCTCAACGGTAAGACCTTTTGTTGCGGTAGCTGTCTTCGGATCGATACGATACACGGCCGGTTGACTCCCATCGGTAGTCGTAACCGCCATATAAGCGATACCATCCTCCGAGAACGGAGTATTGCCAAATCCGGAAATAACATCCGTGGAAGGCAGCCCCTTCACGTAAGTAAGACTCTTATCCTCTCCTTTATAAATAGCCAACTCTTTCGCGGCGAATCCGGATTCAGTCAACGGACGATCATACATCAACAACAAGAAATAATCTTCCGTGATATGCCAACAACGCAAGAATGCCTTACCACCCGTCTGTGCCTCCAAATTACAATAATAATCAGGATCAAACTCCTCCGCGTTAGCCTTAATACGAACTACACCGGCCGGCAAAGTCGTTTTCTGTACCTCCGCGGTCATCGTCTTGGCATAGCTGGGCGAGAACACATACACATCGCCGTTGTCTGCCGTCCAAATGGTCTGGTAGTATTGAGAACGGTTACGTCCGCAAGCATAACTGATCTTATCCGTCTTTATCAGTTTCGGGTTCTCGAATTTCTCGTTCGCATAAATAGCGACCCAAGCCTCGTTCGGATATTGCGTCCATTGCAATTCCCCTTTTTCGTAAGCGCCACTACCGCTTCCTCCGGATTCTGTCTTTACCAGCTCCGGGTATTTAACATATTTACCTCCCTCCGCTTTCACGCCGTACTTACTCAATCCCATCGGGATAGCCGCAGAATAGATCCGGCCGTTCGCTTGGAGAATACCCGCTAACGTAACGAACTCGCCATTTCCCAAATAATTCTCCGACAAGATCGTATTCGTGTTTGTCGTAAACGTCTCTTTGGCCACATCCAGATAAGAGAGCAAGAAGCCTTTAGGCAGATAACCATTCTCGTCCGCATATTCCTCACCCAGATCACCGGTAGAAGATGTAATGATATAGTCGCCATAGATACCATAAGAAGTAAATCGCTTGATCTCGTAAGTATTATCACGCTCTTTAATCTTACCTTCCGCATTCAGTACGTATGAAGAAGTAACACCGGCATTTCCCTGGTTGTAAACCAAACGATACAAATATTTATCCTTATAGAAGATCCATTGCGTACCGCTTTCCGTAGTGAGTCCGTTGTTTTTAGCGGAGATAGAGCCATCACCCAGCGTATCGGCTGTCAACAAGTAATTTGCGTCACCGACAGAAGCGGCGACTACATAGCTCGAAACCGCCTCCGAGGTCGATCCTCCGCCATTTCCATTCCCGTTGCCTCCGTTATCCGGGTTTACAGGATCGTCGTCACTACAAGAAGTAAATACTCCCCCAACCAATAACGCGGCGGCAAGACCTGTCATTAAATAATTCTTCTTCATGTTGTTTTAATCTATTATGTTTTGAATTAATTATTGATAAATAAAAGATAGTCACACTTTAAATTAATTACCGAAATAAACCCTCACCTTACCATAGAAAGCCCTGCCAGCCTTCTGCAAGCTGAAGTTATCGTATAATTTCTCGTTCGTGAGATTCCTGCACTCGAAAGAGATATTGTAACGCCCGTTCTGTATACCATAAGAGAGTGTCAGGTTATGCGAGAATTGAGTTGGTACCACAAATTCGGATTCACTGCCTACCGCCTCCGAATACAGCGGGAAACTATGCATATATAAATTATCGTAAGTGACACTTAGCGTATTGCCTTTCTTCCACAAATTACGCCAATAGAAAGTCACATCCGAGTTGGCAAACTGATAAGGAAGATTCGGCATACGTGCGCCATATGTCAAGCTCTCTTGGTTCGTCCCGCTGGTAACCGTCTTCACGTTATCCCTCACATTCATCTGCGTAAAGTTTCCTCCTACGCTTACCCAGTTAGCGAAACCGTAGCGAACCGAGATATTGTAACCCTTGGTCTCTACACGACCATGATTCACATAGGTAGCGCCATATTTACCGCCGCTCAAATCCGATATATTCCGTTGGATATAATCTTTCGTATTCCGGTAGATCAATCCGCCTTCCACATATACGGAATGCTTACCGAATGTCTCGTTGTAGCTTAAATTCAGATTCACGTTATCGCTGTTCTCCGGTCTCAAGGAAATATCGCCGGTCTCAAGGTCCTCATCGCCAAACATCTCCTCATTGGTCGGCAGGCGATAGGCTTTCTCATAGGATAATTTCGCTTGCAAGCTTTTCAAGATAAAGTAAGTTCCCGCAGCCCCATATCCCATCGCGCTTACCGAATTGGTCGTACGTATATAGTCATCTTGAGCCGAGGAAGTAGCGACAGGCCCCGCGATAAACTGGTTGTAATATTTACCGAACACAGACAAGTTCCAATGTTCCGTCGGCATCAAGCGATACGAAAGACCGCTGATATTTTTACGGGTTTCCTTCGGGATAGCGTTCGCTTCCGAGTCCTCGTTCAAAAGAGACTGATTCGAACGCCGGAACGCGTTGATCACGTGATTGAACGTGAACGTATGCGCCTTACCGATACGGTAGTTAGCTGTTAAGGTTCCGTTCCAGTTATTATTATCCGACCGGGTGTTCTGATAAGATTGCTCACCGGGCATCCGGAGCGGACGCATCTCGCCACGCCAATTATATTCATAGGAAGAGGTATCTACATTGTTCGTCATGTTCTTATTATAATTCGCCGTCAATACCACATCCAAGCCCCTAACGAAGAAATCACGCTTGCGATAGTCCAACGACGGCATGATCGAGTATCCCTTCCGATATTTGCCGCCAAACACCACTTCTTGGCGTACGCCCGTCTGTATATCTTTATACATATGTGAATAGGTAAACCCGAACATCAAACGATCCGCCCATTTCTTATCCACGAAACCGATTTTCCCGATAACGGCCTCGTTATGATACGTATCATGAAAACGCTTCACATGCTCGATCTTTTTCTTATTGATCGCTCCGGTCGTAAAGTCCTTCACCGGAGTATCCACATAGTAATTATTATCCGAATAATTCTGGAAAACGTTGATCTCATACGTGAGTCCGCTCCGGAAAGTCTGTCCGAAGTTCACATAAGATTTATGCGTATTGAAAGACCCGTATGAATAAGAAGCATCCAAGAACCATTTGTTCCGGTTCTTCTTGGTGATGATATTGATAACACCTCCGATAGCGTCTGTTCCGAAACCCACCGGTACCACACCCTTATAGACCTCTATACGCTCGGCATAATTCACCGGAATGTTATTCAGTCCGAAAGAACTGCCGACACCTTCTTGCGGAACCCCATCGATAAAGATCTTGATATGCTTGCCGGTAAATCCATCCATCATCAGTTGCATATCCGAGCCGACACCGCCGGACTCTCGGATCTTCATTCCGGGCGCTTGAGCCAAGGCTTCACTCAAGTTCTGGGTTGAATTTTGCAAGGCTTTCGTATCGAGGGCCACGGCATTGAACGCAGAACGCTTGAGCCGGGTCACGCCATTAGAAACGACAACCACCTCATCCAACTCCGTAGCTTGAGGGCTGATTACCACATTCATCTTTGTCCGTTCCCCACGCATCAGTTTCACGGGTTTCTCTACCGTCTTATATCCGATAGCCGATACTACTAATGTATATTCTCCCGCAGGAGCTTGAAGATGATAGATACCTTCCTCATTCGTAGTCCCGCCGTAATTCGTACCTTTTAGATAAACGGTAGCGAAATCCACGGTTGTTTTTTCCGTGGACAGGACTTTACCCGATATCATTGTTTTATGTTGAGAAAAAGCCGAGATGGAAATAAGCAACAGTAAAAAGGAGAGGAAAAGCCCTCTGATTTTCTTCATCATCATTTAATCAATTATGTTATTTAAAACGTTGCAAAGTTACGATCAGAGACTACCGCCCCACAATACCTAAGAATGGGTAAAATCACATTAAAAATCCACGGAGGTATACCAAACAATCCCCTTATTCAGGTAATTGGATGTATGGAGTAAGTTCGTAAAATTGAGTTATGTCAAATTTTAAATCTATTTAAACCCAATCGCAAGTTTTTGAGAGACATTTTCTTAATAAACTTCAAAAAGGTTAACTATATTTGCGAGAAACAGATGTTTAATTTTAATTCTTTATCACCATGACAGACAGAAGAACATTTTTGAGAAACATTTCATTACTTACTTTAGGGGGCATAGCCAGCCAAAAAGTAATGGCTTCAAATCCCACCAGATCCATACCCGCCACGGATGCGATATCCTCGGCAACCGCCGGGAAAAAGATGGGATTGCAAACCTATTCGCTCGGACAAGAGTTACTGCAAGATATGCCTAACGGATTGAACCGATTGGCAAAAGCGGGATATACCGATCTGGAGATTTTCGGATATAGGGAAGACACTGGTAAATTCGGTGATTATAATCCTAAAAATACGACATTCATCGCCTCCAAGGATTATAAGAAAATGGTGGATGATGCCGGTTTGAGAATCAGTAGCTCACACCTGACCCCTTCTCTTCGTGAGTACACGAAAGAGAATATGCCCAAATTCGACGAGTTCTGGAAAAAGGCAACCGATATCCATGCCGAGCTAGGCGTTAGTTGTATGGTACAACCGAGTTTACCCCGTATCGAAAACGAGGATGACGCCAAAGTAGTATCGGAGATCTTCAACCGTGCCGGAGAGATCACGAAGAAAGCGGGAATCCTATGGGGCTACCATAATCATAGCAATGAGTTCAAACGGGTATTGAAAGCCGGTGAGAAACCGGAACAGAACCCGAATCCGTGGGCACCTCCTAAGGGTACTTATATCGAGGAGTTATTCCTGAAAAATACCGATCCGGATAAGGTTATGTTCGAGTTGGATGTATATTGGGCCGTTATGGGGCAGCAAGATCCCGTGGAATGGATGGAGAATTATCCGAATCGTTTTAAGTTATTGCACATCAAGGATCGTTGGATCATCGGTGATTCCGGTATGATGAATTTCCCGAATATATTCAAAAAAGCGTACGAGATCGGTATCCTCGGCTACTACGTGGAACTGGAAGGTGACAAAAAAGGCCGTACCCAGTTCGAGGGCGTAGAGAAGAGCGCCGCCTATTTGCAAGCCGCTCCGTTCGTTAAATAAAACATCCCGATTTATCCCATAAAAAAGACAGTGTTTCCGTAGGGCGATCATACGCTTGGGAACACTGTCTTTTTATTTATTTTGCCTTCAAAAAAACACGTACGTCTTTTTTCGGAAACACGTACGTGTTTTTCACGAAACACGTACATGTTTTTTCAAAGGGCATTACATGATTAAAAGCTCATCTTTACACCGGCAAAATAACTTCTCGGGCTAGCCGGGCCATAGATATAGGAGGAATCCCGGTTCTTACCTTGGTCAAAGTCGGATTGGTAAGCGTTGAACAGATTCTGCACGCCCCCATTTACTTCTAGTTTCAGCTCTTTGTAAAGCGGGAACTCATACGCAAGCTTGATATTCATATCAAAGAAATCCGGAGTCTCCACCGCCTTATCCAAAGGTATATATCCCGCCAAATGCTGCACCAACATACTTCCCGTATAGGTTCCCGACAGGGAAGCCGTGAAACGTTTGAAAGGCGTAAGGGTAGCCGTAAAATAACCATAGATATCCGGCGTACGGAACATCTTTGTCTCGGCTGGCACATTCTCATCATCGCTCCATTTCTCGGCCTCTTTATAACGGCTTCGCTGGAAAGTAGCGCCCGCTTGCAAAGATAGCCATGAAGTTAACACCGACTTTCCTTCCAAGGTTAATCCCATCACTTTCGCCCCGGAACCGTTACGACGTTCCTTAATCAGATTGCCTTGCTCATCTTTCCCAATATCTTCCAAGACAAACACATCACTTAAGCTGGTGTAAAAACCTTCCACCAAGAAGTTCAACTGGATACCATTCTTAAAACGATGGTAAAAATCGACCGAAGCACTCAAGCTTTGCGATTTCTCCTCGGATAAATCTTTCGCACGCTGGATCATAGCGACCTCTCCGCCGACCGCCGAGATATGCATATCCTCATCGAACGCTTGCGGGGCACGGAAACCACTGGAATAACTAGCCCGGATATTGATATCTTCCGTCGGGTTAAAACGGATATTCGCACGAGGGCTGAATATTACATGATCCATCATATTATGTTTATCCAAACGACCGCCAATCAAGAAGCTCCATCGCTTATTTTTCCACTCATTCTGCAAAAATGCGCTCTCGATATGCACCTTCTGATTCGTAAAGCGATTATACCCGATCATCTCGTCTTTCAAATGATCGAAACTATACTCCAAACCGGCAGTCAAATCCGATGGCATAAATAAGAATTTATCAAAACTATAAGCATATTGCGTACCGGCCATAACCGTCAGGTCCGTAGTCTTGCCGTAAGCGTTCGGATCTTGGTTCGTCCCGTAATAACTATCCCGGTCTGTATTCTGGGCAGAAGTGAAAACACTCCATTTATGTTTGTAATCCTTGGAGAAAAGATCGAATTTCAGACCTCCTCCATCAATCGAATGCTCCAACTGTTCGGCGATATCCGCTTCATGAGGCGGACGATCCAACAGATTTCCTCCCCTGCGGTATTCATTCATATGATGATACTCGAATGTCAATTTACTATAAGTACTCGTTTTCAGGTACGAACGGAAACCAACCGTTTGATTCTTCAATTTAGGCAACTCCGTAAAACCATCTCCATCCTGATCAAAACCGGAACGATGACGGTTCTGGCCAAAAAGATATAAGCCCGCTTTCCCATTTTCCGATACCAAAGAGGCATTTAGGGTCGTATTATTATCGAAAGCAGATGTCCCGCCAATCGAGGTTAACGTATGCGACAATTCCCCGGAATTTCTCAAGGGCTCCTTCGTGATGATATTAATTGTCCCGGCGATAGCGGACGAGCCGAACAGTGCCGATCCCCCTCCTCGCATCACCTCTACCCGCTCGATCATATTCGCCGGTATTTGCTCAAGCCCATATACGCCGGATAAAGCGCTGAATATGGGACGTGAATCAATCAGTATTTGGGTATAAGGTCCGTCTAATCCATTGATCCGGACTTGCTGGAAACCGCAATTCTGGCAATTCGTCTCTACCCGTACACCCGGTTGGAAATTTAGTCCCTGTGCCAAATTCACCGCATTGGTCGTAGTAAAAACCTTCGCATCCAATACATTCACTAATGTGGGAGCCAACCGGCGGGAAGTTTCCGCACGATTCGCAGATACCACCACGCCATCCAAGGCGATCTGGTCTTCTTCCAGTTCTACATTAATCTCTAAGGTTTTTCCTTTCTTTAGGGTCACTTCTTTAGAGATAGTCTTATACCCGAGCGCTTTATATTCTAGCGTAAATTTACCTTCCGGCAGATTCTTCAGGAAATAATGTCCCGAGTTATCGGTGGTCGTACCGATCGTGGTACCTTTTAACAATACGTTGATAAAGGGAAGATGTTCCCCTGTTTTCTTATCCAATACATGTCCGAAAACATTTGCGTCTGAGTCGTTTAGACGGTCCTCTCCCGTGGCCTGAGCTACCGTTAGGGCACAGCACAGGCATAGTATAAAGATGAAAAATTTATTCATTTTAAATTATTCTGATAAGTAATACAATGTTATTAATCTCACAATATCAGAATATGGGAGGAGCACGAAGCGTACGTCTTCCCCGGAAGGGAACGATATAGTCCGGATAGACCGGAGCGAAAGATAAGTTACGGATAAAGGAATAAAAAGCCGCCAGCAGAATAGCGACGAAAGCCGCACCTGTTATCTGCAAGACAGATAACTGATGAAGCAACTGAAACTCGGCGTAGCCATGTTCATGGTCCGGACGACCATCGTCCGTTTTATGATACGGGTGAGAATGGACGATCGTTACCCCGTTGACAATATGAACGTGGGTAAACGCAATAATACATCCCAAATAGGCTATGAACAGCGCAGGGAGTAATATCCTCAGATATTTTCTTAATCTATCCATCTCTTTTCTCTCGACCGCAAATATAGTAATATAACCGATAAAAGAGATACGCTGTTCAAAAATTACCTATTTGTAGGTACTTTCCTCAACCAAGTACACCACGTACCCGATCTTCAAAGGCCGAAAGGGCCGCTTTGGCGCCTTCTCCCATAGAAATAATGATTTGCTTAAAGGGTACGGTGGAAACGTCGCCCGCTGCATAAATACCCGGGACATTCGTCCGGCAATGTGCGTCAATCACGATCTCACCGGGACGATTTGTTTCGACAATCTCCTTAAAGACACCACTATTAGCGGCTAAGCCGATTTGAACAAAAATACCGTCTAAATGAATAACACGCTCTTCCCCTGTCTTACGATCCTTTGTACGGATACCGGTTACCTTGTCGCCATTTCCAACCACCTCGGTTGTTTGTGAACTAACAAAGATCTCGACATTCGGCAAACTCTTCGCTTTCTCTTGCAAGACTTGATCCGCTTTTAACTCATCCATAAACTCCAAAACGGTTACTTTCGAACAGATCCCCGCCAAATCAATAGCCGCCTCGATACCGGAATTTCCACCGCCAACCACGGCGACATGTTTTCCCTTATAAAACGGACCGTCGCAATGAGGACAAAAAGCCACTCCACGCCCTATATACTCTGCCTCACCCGGTACATTCAATTTACGCCAGCTAGCGCCCGTAGCGACAACAACCGCCGGAGCCTTGAATATCTCACCTCCAGCCGTAGATAAAACCTTCTCGTTTCCTTCTATCGTTACCTTCTCTATACGACGATGCTCCAGCAGGTCAATCGGATATTGCCGCATATGCAAGCGCAGATTGTCAGCCAACTGGGTACCTGTTGTCTCCGGAACTGAAATCAGATTCTCAATTCCTACCGTCTCCTTCACCTGCCCGCCGATACGCTCCGCCACGACAGCGACACTCAGCCCCTTTCGTGCGGAATAAATAGCGGCAGAAGCACCAGCCGGACCCCCACCGACCACAACCACGTCATATCGTTTTACCGTCTTCTCCGTCAGGCTCTCATTGATTCCATACTGAGCTTCCAGCTTCGATAACAATTCACCGAATTCCCCACGTCCTACATGGATCAGTTTTCCATCCGCAAAGACAGAGGGGACGCCTTGTATCTTCAAGGCATCAACTTCCGCCTGATTGATAGCCCCATCTACCATCTCATGATGGATCTGAGGATTTAAAGTCGTCATAGCGTTTAATGCCTGTACCACATCCGGGCAATTCGTACAAGTCAAAGAGACATAGGTCGTCAGATGTATCGGGCCATTCAAGGCTTTAACACGATTACAAATGCTCTCGTCCGGAAAATTCTTGCCTTTCCCATCTGAATTCAAGATCGCCAACAGTAAGGAAGTAAACTCGTGTCCATTAGGTACTCCACGAAACTTAATCCCCGTTTTCGCTCCATCCTTTAATAAAATGAATTCCAATCCATCCCCATCAGATACTCGCATAGACATTTTATCCGAACAAGAGGCAACATCACCTAATAAATCCAACAATTCTTGTCTACTTTCATGCGCAGGAGAGATCGATATATCAAAGGTATAATTCGCATTTAACCCTGCGAATATACCTTTTAATTGTTCTTTTAATGTTGATTCTAACACGATCTATACTCTTAATTATTTAGATTTTCCCTACCAAGTCAATGCTAGGTTTCAAGGTAGCCTCCCCTTTCTTCCATTTAGCGGGACAAACCTCACCATCATGTGAAGCGACAAACTGAGCGGCTTCAACTTTACGAAGTAACTCGGAAGCGTCACGACCGATATTGTTATCATGAATCTCGGCCACTTTGATCTTTCCTTCCGGATTTACCAAGAAAGTGCCACGGTATGCCATACCCTCTTCCTCAATCATCACACCAAACGCACGACTCAGTGCTCCAGTGGGATCCGCCAACATCGGATATTGGATCTTACGGATAGTCTCGGAAGCGTCATGCCAAGCTTTATGTACAAAATGAGAGTCTGTACTTACAGAGTAAATTTCTACTCCCATTGATTTAAACTGCTCATACTTCTCAGCCATATCGACCAACTCTGTTGGACAAACAAATGTAAAATCGGCCGGGTAGAAGAAAAAGATAGCCCACTTACCCAAGACGTCCTCGTTGGTTACAGTCTTGAAATTACCATTTTGAAAAGCTTGTACTTTAAACTCCGGAAGTTGAGAATTAATAATCGGTTCCATATTTGTTCCTATTTTTAAATGAATACTATTTGTTTTTATTTCCGATACAAAAATATAACATATTTCTTCATTAAAACAATTTTTCTAATCGATATATTTTATGAGATTATAGATAATACTTTATCAATCAATAAAAAGGGCCTATCCTCACGGATAAGCCCTTCAATATCTTGGGTTTTGGATTACTACATAATTAGCGATTATAATTTACTTTATATACTTAATTGATTCTTTTGTATCCGTATACGGCACGGTCTCCCAATTCCTCCTCGATACGAAGCAGCTGGTTATATTTAGCCATACGGTCCGAACGACTTAATGATCCCGTCTTGATCTGTCCGCTATTGGTAGCGACAGCGATATCGGCGATCGTAGCGTCTTCCGTCTCACCGGAACGGTGTGAAGTAACGGTCGTGTATCCATGACGGTGAGCCATCTCGATAGCGTTCAGTGTCTCCGTCAAGGAACCGATCTGATTTACCTTGATCAAGATTGAGTTACCGCAACCTTCTTTAATACCCCTTGAAAGGAACTCTACATTTGTCACGAACAAATCATCTCCGACTAATTGGCAATGGTTACCAATACGATCTGTCAGTTTCTTCCAACCAGCCCAATCATTCTCACTCATACCATCCTCAATGGAATCGATCGGGTATTCGTTGATCAGCTTTTCCAGATAATCCACTTGTTCGTCGGAAGTACGTTTCACTCCTTTTTCTCCTTCAAACTTCGTGTAATCGTAGATTCCATCCTTATAAAACTCAGAAGAAGCGCAATCCATACCGATCATCACATCCTTGCCCGGTTCATAACCAGCCGCCTTGATAGCGGCGATAATTGAGTTCAAGGCATCTTCCGTACCTTCCAAATTCGGGGCGAAACCACCCTCATCACCAACAGCGGTACTTAACCCACGATCGTGCAATACCTTTTTCAACGCATGGAATACCTCAGCGCCCATACGTAAGCCTTCCTTGAAAGAAGCGGCACCTACCGGACGAATCATAAACTCTTGGAAAGCGATCGGAGCGTCGCTATGCGAACCGCCATTGATAATATTCATCATCGGAACAGGCATCACGTAGGTATTCGTTCCACCAATATATCTATATAAAGGAATATCCAAATAATTTGCGGCAGCTTTCGCTACAGCTAAAGAAACGCCAAGGATAGCGTTCGCACCTAGTTTCGATTTAGTTTTCGTACCGTCCAAAGCCAACATCGCATGATCGATACCTATCTGATCCAAGGCAGACATCCCCTTCAATGCCGGAGCGATAATCGTATTGATATTCTCAACCGCTTTCAATACGCCTTTACCACCATAACGCTTCTTGTCGCCATCACGCAACTCCAAAGCCTCGTTCTCGCCGGTGGACGCACCGGAAGGCACAGACGCACGGCCCATAACGCCGGACTCTAGTAAAATATCAACCTCTACTGTCGGGTTACCTCTTGAATCTAGGATCTCACGTCCTGTAATCTTTTCTATTTTCATTGCTTCTACGTTTTTTAAACTGACGCAAATATAGATGGATTACTTGAACCGTGAAATCACCACAAATTGCTATTTTCACCTCAATAATACCTGAATGTAGGTAGAGACTACAACACTCCCGCCCGCACCCGGCTCAAAGATTCGGGTGTCATCAATAAATACGAGGCGATATGATTGACAGAAGCACGTTTCGCTGCTTCCGGATATTCCTGTTGAAAACGCAGATAACGTTTTCTTGCCGACTCAAAACGCCAAGAGTCCGCTTTCTCTTGCGAAAGCATCAAAGCCCACTCCAGTATTTTCTGGTACAATCTATTAATAGCTAAAGATGTTTTCAATAAATCGCTAAATTCCGAAAAAGAGATCCGGTGATAAACCGTCGGTTCCAATGCCTCGATTAATAAACGCGTCGGTTCTCTTTGGAATGTGCTGGCTATACAAATAACGATATTTCCCTCACAGGAGAAATGCTCGGTAATATCACGTTTATTCTTATAGTAAAACTGGCGTAATAATCCCGATTCCACATAATATAAATATTTAGATATTTGTCCGTTATCCAACAATAATTCTCCTTTCGCAGCCTTACTTGATTCTATGATCGAGGCCAGAGAATCCAAATCCGCATCGGGTAATGGATAAAAACGTTTGGATATCATTTCGGCTATTTCTTGTGGTGTCTTCATACTATTCATCATTTTCTGATCTATATCATTTTTTATCTCCTTACAAAAATAGATATTTGTTGCATATAACAAAACAAACACATATTAAATAGTCAAGGTTAGTCTAGGCAAAAAATTATTACTATCGTTTAAAAGCTAATCGGATTAGATTGTTTTCCCTGATTAGCTGTTGCATAATCGCAAGGCTTGATCGAGAGATCAGGCCTTGTTATTTTCTGGTTTGTAGCGAGAGAATATCGCTTTCGCATTATCTAAACGTTCTTTTGATAAGGGTTCCACCCCCTTTAACGGATAATCGAGGCCTAATTGCTCATATTTATAGGTTCCCATCGTATGATAAGGCAATAATTCCACTTTGCGAACCACTTTATATGAACTGACATACCGAGCTAACGCCTCCAGCCACTCGTCATTATCCGTATATCCGGGGACAATAACATGGCGAATCCAAGTATCTATGCCACGTCTCTCCAATTCATCCAAGAACAGAAGCGTATTATCCTGCTTGACACCCGCCAGTAACGGATGTAAATCCGGATTTAAGGTTTTGATGTCCAATAACACTAAGTCCGCATAATCCAAGACTTCCCAAGCTTTTGAGGTACATACGAAACCAGATGTGTCCAAAGCTGTGTGAAGACCTTGCTCTTGGCACAAACGGAAAAACTCTTTCAGAAACTCCGGTTGCAATAAAGGTTCCCCACCGGTAACAGTCACCCCCCCACGGGCGATAAAACTCTTATACCGTAAGACTTCCGTCAACAGCTCACCGGGAGTCATCTGATATTTCACCTTCCCTTTCGGGTTCCAAGTATCCGGGTTATGGCAATACAGGCAACGCAACGGGCAGCCCTGCATAAAAACGACAAAGCGAATTCCGGGACCATCTACGGTCCCGAAACTCTCTAATGAATGTATCTTACCTTTTATCACTTACAGTGAATGGTTAATGGTTCTTGAAATAACATCCAACTGTTGTTCACGAGTCAGTTTCACGAAGTTTACCGCATATCCGGATACACGGATCGTAAGTTGCGGATATTTCTCAGGATGTTCCATAGCGTCGATCAACAAATCCTTATCAAATACGTTAACATTCAGATGCTGACCTCCATCCGGAGTAAAATAGCCATCCAATAAGCTAACCAGATTATTGATCTGCACTTCACGCTCCTTTCCCAACGTAGCCGGAGAAACAGCGAAAGTATAAGAGATACCGTCGTGCGCATGCTGGAATGGAAGCTTCGCTACCGAAGCTAGCGCAGCGATAGCACCTTTCGTATCACGACCGTTCATAGGGTTCGCGCCCGGAGCGAAAGGAGTTCCACCGATACGGCCATCCGGTGTCGTACCAGTCTTCTTACCATATACCACATTAGAGGTGATCGTAAGGATGGACTGCGTAGGTTTCGCATGGCGATAGGTCTCGTGCTGACGCAAATATTCCATGAACTTCTCGGTGATCTCTACAGCGATACTATCCGTACGATCGTCGTTATTACCGAAAGGAACATATTCGCCCTCACGTTCGAAATCAACCGCCAAGCCACGCTCGTCACGGATCACACGTACTTTCGTATCACGGATAGCAGCCAACGAATCGGCAACGATAGAAAGACCGGCGATACCTGTCGCACGGATACGCTCTACATCTCCATCGTGAAGCGACATCTCGAATGCCTCATATGCGTATTTATCATGCATATAATGGATTATCTTCAAGGCGTTCACATACACTTTCGCCAACCAGCGCATCATTTGCTCATACTTAGCCATCACCTCATCGTATTCCAGATACTCGCCGCGAACCGGCTCGAACATCGGGGCTACCTGTACGCCGCTGCGCTCATCCCGTCCTCCGTTGATCGCATATAATAAACATTTCGCCAAATTCGCACGGGCTCCGAAGAACTGCATCTGCTTACCGATCTTCATAGGAGAAACGCAACAAGCGATACCATAATCATCTCCATAATCCGGACGCATCAAATCGTCGTTCTCATATTGGATAGCCGATGTATCGATAGAGACCTTGGCACAGAAGCGTTTCCAGTTCTCGGGAGCGTTCTTAAACCACAGAACTGTCAAATTGGGTTCTGGTGCCGGACCTAGATTATATAATGTATGGAGATAACGATAGGAAGTTCTTGTTACCAAAGAACGGCCATCCACTCCTTGGCCGCCCAAGGACTCTGTTACCCAAACCGGATCACCGGAGAACAAATCATTGTATTCCGGCGTACGTAAGAAACGAACGATACGCAACTTGATGATCAGCTGGTCTACCAATTCTTGCGCCTCCTCTTCGGTCAACTTACCCTCACGGATGTCTTTCTCGATGTAAATATCCAAGAATGTAGAGGTACGTCCGATAGACATTGCCGCACCATCCTGATCTTTTACCGCTGCCAGATAAGCCAAATACACAAACTGAACCGCCTCACGAGCATTTTGCGCCGGGCGGGTCACGTCGAAGCCATAACTAGCGCACATTCTCTCGAACGCTTTCAACGCCTTGATTTGCTCAGAAATCTCCTCACGGCTCTGGATAATCTCTTCCGTGATCTCTTGGATATCCAAACGATTCAAGAAACGCTTTTTCTCCTCGATCAAGATTGCCGTACCATATAAAGCGACACGACGATAGTCACCAATAATACGTCCTCTACCATACGCGTCGGGCAGACCGGTGATAATAGCCGAACGACGTGCGGCAATCATCTCTTCCGTATATGCGGAGAAAACGCCCTCGTTATGAGTTTTACGGTACTTCGTGAAGATCTCTTTCGTCATCGGGTCCAAATGATAACCGTAGGCTTCCAAGCTATTCTCGACCATACGGATACCACCCTTCGGGAAGATACCACGTTTCAGCGGAGCATCGGTTTGTAACCCAACGATAACCTCATTCTCCTTATCAATATAGCCCGGACCATATACATCGATCCCTTGAGGTAATTTTGTCTCGGCGTCATAAACTCCCTTTTCTCTCTCGACCTTAAACATCTCGGTCAGCTTGTTCCAGACCTTACGGGTCTTCTCGGAAGAAGCGACTAAAAAGGAATCATCCCCTTCATAAGGTGTATAGTTACTCTGGATAAAATCTCTTACATTGATCTCTCTTTTCCAGGTCTCACCCTTAAAGTGATCCCAGCACTCATTCTCAAATTTCATAAACAATCTTATCTAATACCACATTTTTATCGGTACAAAGGTAGAACTTTTATCCTCATGTTCCTGTAACATTTGCGACACCCCCTCTAAAATCCCTATAAATAGGTATTAAAAATATACAAGAAGAAACGGGATAGTAATGCGATGCTTTGCACGAAGTCTCCATTTTATTCACTATCTTTGCCTACAGAACGTAAAAGTTAATCTGGATCAAACACATGAGAAATATCCTGTTTACCGTTTTATTTATAGGAATACTATCTTTAATCGCATCTCCTATCTCACTCGCGTCTAAATCTTTGCATAAGGCAAATATGATTAATTTGTCGAACAATGCCATTATTTGCATGCATCAAGATCCGGATGGCTATTTGTGGATCGGGACTTACGACGGACTTAACTTATACAACGGAAAAGATACGTATGTATATCGTTTCGAATTAAATAACAAAAACTCTCTTTGTAGTAATATCATTCACAAAATATCCGACGCAGAACCCGGCTTTTTATGGATATCAACCTCTTTAGGTATCAATAAATTCTCGCTAAAGAAACGGAAAGTCACCGAGTCTTACCCGGGATACATGGAGAGTGATCTGGTAGCGACCGATTCATCCGGTATCACATTAGCCATTTGTAAAGAAAACCGGATATCTTGTTACACCCCATTTAGCGATGGATTCCGGGATCTGCCGAGAGAAGGGATAGGCCCTCAAACCGTACGGACTTTATTCGCCGGAACAGACGGATATTTTTATTTACTATTGACCTCGGGAATACTGAAAAAGTTAACACCGGATTTCTCCAATACAACTTTTAATTTACTATCGGAAGAACGCCAATTCCATAATAAACCGATCTTATCCGCATTTCATGAGAATAACCATATCTTCATTGTCGATACCGACAATAAGTTATATCGCCAACAGGTAGACGGAAGCGGGAAAGAATTCCTGTTTGATCTGTCTGGAATGACAAATAAATATGGAAACATCATTAAGATATGTACCTTCCAATCCAATGTATATATCGTTTTCCGTAACGGCAATATTCTAGACCTAAGCCAACCGGAAAACACGATAGACACGGGCATCGGTATCTTTTGCCTGATGAACGATAAAAGACAGGAGATTCTTTGGGTAGGGACCGATGGACAAGGCATACGGATGTTTTACGATAAACCCGATCTTTTCGGCTCTATCTTACTCAAGGATTTACCGATTAATATACAGAACCCCATACGTTCTTTATATACAGACAATGATCGATCCCTTTGGTTCGGGACAAAAGGAGACGGAATTGTCCGGATACAAGCCTATGACACTTACCCAAACAAAAAGGCGATTCCACAAAGCGCTATCACGCATTTCACCACCGCCGACGGATTATCCAGCAACCGGGTATATAGCTTCCAGAGAAGCGAATTCCATCCTTGTATCTGGATCGGTACGGAAGGCCCGGGGCTCTGTTATTATTCTTATAAAGAAAATCGAATGAAGACGATCCCGCAGCAAGAGGACACTCCCCCTATCCGCTATATCCATTCTATTTGTGAGGTAAACGACTCGACATTATGGTTGGCGACAACCGGCAACGGATTACTGAAGGTTACTTTACGTATGGATAAAGTCACGCCTACAATCAGTAAGATACAAACCTTCCCACTAAAAAACGGGGAGAATACCTGCAAAGAGATTCAATCCATGATATATGATAACGACTCGACCTTATTTCTCGGGAGTCGTGGCGGTTATGGGGTTATTAGTTTTAACATATTCAACCAGAAATATGAGTTCCTGCAAACCAACAATTTAAGGAATCCGGCCATTGGAGACGTGTTATCTGTATGCCAGACCGAGGATTCTACTTTCTATGCAGGCGCCAGCTCCGGACTTACCCGGATTAAATTTAAAAGAGGAAAGATACATTTACGCCAATTCGATAAAAGCAACGGGATCGCAAACGACATGATCCATGGCATTCATGAGGGGAATGATAGCTGTATCTGGTTAAGCACCAATAAAGGTCTCACCAAATATAATCCCCGGAATAATTTTTTCCATAATTATCATCAACCTTATTTTAGCGTCACGGAATTCTCTGATGACGCTTATTGGAAATGCCCATACTCCGAGCGTTTATTCTTTGGAGGCATCAACGGATTAGTCTGGGTAAATAAACAAACGGAGCCGGAGCATACCTATCAACCAGAATTGAGCTTCTTCGAGTTGCAAATGGATAAACAAATCCTCCCATTAGATAAGGACATCAGCCGGAACGGTGTAACGGTTCCGGCTGATGTGCAATCGTTAACGATTGCGTTCGTCGCTCCGGATTACATCAACGGGGAGAATTACGAGTATTCGTATCAGTTGCTCAACTATAATTCCTCTTGGGAAAAATTGCAAAAGACAAACAAGGTAACTTTCATGAACCTCCCGTACGGGGAATACTTGCTGAAAGTCCGTTATCGTAACGATGTCATTGATTCGTCGGCAAAAGAATACACCCTACCTATCAAGGTATTACCTCCTATTTATCTAAGCTCATTAGCTATTTTCACGTATCTTTTTATCGGTACGGTTTTAATCATCATTGCCATCTATCGCATCCATTACCAAATACTAAAGAAACAGAAACAAATAGCAGACAAGATCAAGGAGGAGCAAAAAGAGAAGCTATACGAGTCTAAGCTGAATTTCTTTACCCATATCACGCATGAGTTATGTACCCCGCTTACCTTGATCAATGGCGTGGAGAATTATATCCAAGCCTATGCCGCCACCTCAAAAGACAAGACATTAGAAAAATACACTTCAGTCCTCCGGGAAAATGTAGAGGAACTGAACGGGCTTATCCAAGAAATCCTTGATTTCCGGAAAGCGGAAGACGCTGGATTCAGTCATACGCACATCCGAAGAGTATCCGTATCCTCTCTTTTGCGAACTCAATTCGAATGGTTTTACCCACTATCCGAGCAACACCAAATCCAATTCAAGATCGATGCTCCCAAAGAGCTTTATTGGAATACGGATTCCGTCTATTTCAAGAAGATCCTAGCAAATCTGATTTCCAACGCATTTAAGTATACGGAAGACGGGGGCACGGTTCGTATCTCCTTACATGAGGAGGAGAACTTCCTCGTCCTTAAAGTTTACAACACCGGCAAAGGAATCGAGGAGGCAGACATGCAAAATATTTTCGACCGATATCGTATCCTTGGCACGATGGATAACGACGATAACAGGCAAAATACGGCACGGAATGGCCTCGGCTTATTTATCTGCCACAGCCTCGTACAATCCTTAGGTGGTAAAATCGACATAGAGAGTGAGGTCGGCCAATATGCTGAATTTACAGTTACCTTACCTTTTGGCATCGTAGAGGAGAGCTCAGACGACACGATAGACGAAGATATTCCCGTATCGCTTCCTTCCCCAAACACGGATATACAAAAGCCGCAAATCTCACATACGGCACAAAAAGAGACGGAAGATAAACCGATGATACTCGTTATCGACGATCATAAAGACATCGTCTGGCTAATCACGGAAACCCTCTCTTCCGAATATCAGGTTCAGGAAGCTTATAATGCGGAGGAGGCTCTGGAATTCCTCAAGCAATACACTCCCTCCCTTATCATCACCGATATCATGATGCCTAATATCGACGGATTGGAATTGATCTCTCTTATCAAGGAAAATAGATATACCCGTCATATCCCGCTTATTATCGTATCTGCCAAAATATCAGACCAAGAGCAAGCGGCAGGACTTAATATAGGAGCGGATGCCTATCTAACCAAGCCTTTCTCGCCAACAGTTCTCCTATCCGTCGTGAACCGATTGATGACAAATCAAAGAGAATTAAAAGAGTATTTCTATTCTCCGGAAAGTGCTTATCAATATACGGAAGGGCAATTATTACATCAAGAAGACAAGGAATTCCTTGACGCCGTAACCGCTATCATCAAAGAAAATGTCAGCAAGGAAGGACTCGGTCCCGAGCTGGTAGCGGACGCACTGAATATAAACACCCGCATCTTATATCGCCGTTTCAAGAAAATATCTACCATGACGCCGAGTGATTTTATAAAGGATTATAGGTTAAACTATGCAGCGCAATTACTCGTAAATACCAACATGAGCGTTCAGGAAATTATTTATAATGTAGGGATTTCTAACAAATCATACTTCTATAGGGAGTTTGCCCGTAAATATAACATGACTCCTAAAGAATACCGCACAAAAGAGGCATAAATCATTGATTCCTAAATAGTGTCATAATCTACCAAAAGAGTATCATAATCTGCCATATGCATTTCATGACACTTCTTCGGCATTTCAAAGCACTCTTCAATTCGTTAAGACCTATTAATATTGCTGTCGAATAACAAAGCAAACCGCTTGTGTGTATTCTTCCTTCGGGAAGCACATTATTAACTTTTAATTTAATGTTTTTATAAAAAAAAAGAGTGAAGGTAAGACGAGGAAATGCCTGACTTTATTAGGTGGACGAACCTCTTTGTTACTTTGTTTATCTTTAATGTTTCAGTCCTCTTATGCGGCCGAAGATTCTACTGTTCCTGAAATGGGAAACATGGAGATTCATCAGATCGCACAGCAAAGTTCAACCATTAAAGGTGTAGTAAAAGACCAAAAGGGTGAACCTCTGATTGGCGTTAGTATTGTTGTGAAAGGAACCACGAACGGAACAGCTTCGGACTTTGACGGAAATTTCACCTTGGATGTACCGGATAACAGCACATTGGTATTTTCCTTCATCGGCTTCAAATCCCAAGAAGTTCGTTATACCGGGCAAAAAACATTGAACATAGTCTTAGCTGAAGACTCTGAGACACTAGACGAGGTAGTAGTCGTAGGTTACGGTTCCCAAAAGAAAGGTGAGATCACCTCATCCGTTACCAGCGTGAAAGCATCCGACTTTAACAAGGCACCGGTAGTGAACCCGATGCAATTGGTGGAAGGACGTGTAGCTGGTCTGACTGTATCGCGTGGTAGCACCGACCCGAATGGCGAGGTAAAAGTACAGATGCGTGGTGCCTCATCTCTGAAAGGTAGCAATGAGCCTCTCGTTATTATTGACGGTATGCCGGGTAATATGACTTCTTTGAACGCTATCGCACCCGAGGATATCGAGGCGATCGACGTATTGAAAGACGGTTCCGCAGCCGCTATCTACGGAACCCGGGGTAATAACGGTGTGATCATCGTCTCCACGAGACGTCCGCAAGCCGGAACTACTCAAGTGGATTACTCAGGATATATCATGCACGAGGCGGTTTATAAACGGCCGGAAATCTTAAATGGAGACGAGTTCGTCGCTTATGGCAAGGAAACCAACAACGCCAATATCCGCGACTTTGGTGGACGGGATAACCATTACGACGCTTTATTGAATAAGAGTAATTTCACCCATGTACACAACTTGACCGCTACTGGTGGTAATGGTAAGACAAACTATCGCGCTTCTTTAAATTACAAAAAGAATGATGGTATGATCCGTAACACCAGCCGTGAAACGATCAATGGCTCTATCGCCGTGAACCACCGTGCGTTTGATGATAAACTACAGCTTTCTTTCAATCTAGCAAACTCTTTCGTGAAAGTGGACGCAGTTTCCGATGATGTGGATAAGGTAGGAGATATCCCTAATTACGGCATATTATACCAGGCGATCCGTATCAACCCGACGATGCCTATTTATAAGGAAGACGGCTCCTTCTGGGAAACTTACAGCGGTTACGAAGATTTCAACCCGGTAGCCCGCATATACCAGCGTACCAAGAAAAAGGAATTCAAGAATTTATTGGCGAACTTCAAGGCTCAATATGAGATTATCCCCGGTCTGACAGCCGCCGCTTTCTTCGCTATGGAGAAGAACGACGCATTAACTAACGATTATAGCATGCGTGAGGAATATAGCCAATATAAAGACGGTACAAACGGACGCGCCAAAAAAGAATATTATCAGAATACCAACCGTACTACTGAATGGACAGCAAACTACAATACTTCCATCAACGGCGTACACAATATTACCGGTTTGCTGGGATACAGTTACCAAGATTTTGAATACGAGCAATTCAGCGCCGAGAACAAGAACTTCTTGACGGACGTATTCGGTACCAATAACCTAGAAGCCGGCGGTTACCTAAAAGATGGTAAGGCCGAGATGAAGAGTAAAAAAGAGACCAGCAAACTGATCGCCTTCTTCGCCCGTGCCAACTATAATTACGACGGTAAATACATGGCCAGCGCCTCTATCCGCCGTGAAGGTTCCACGAAGTTCGGAGCGAACAACAAATGGGCTTGGTTCCCCTCTGTCAGCGCAGGCTGGATGATCTCTCGTGAGGACTTCATGGAGAGCCAAGAAGTATTCGACGTATTGAAATTCCGTGCCGGTTTCGGTATCACGGGTAGTCTGCCTACCGATCCGTATATGTCTCTCGCTACCTACGGCACAGGTGCTGGAGCTTGGAACGCTTACACCGGTTCATGGCTAACCGCCACTTACGGTCCGAATATCAACCCGAATCCGGATTTGAAATGGGAGAAGAATGAGTCCTTGAACATCGGTTTCGACTTCGGCTTGCTAGGTGGACGCCTAAATGGTACGATCGATTGGTATAGTCGTACGACTCGCGACTTGATCAGTAGCTACAATGCCCAACAGCCATCCTTGATCTACAACACGATCACCACCAACGTAGGCACGATGAGAAATAGAGGTATAGAATTAGCATTAAACGCAGAGGTCGTAAAGACTAAGGATTTCTCTTACACGGCTAATTTCACGTTCTCATACGAGAATAATAAATTGACATCTTTGTCTAACGACGTGTACAAATCTTCTTACGAGGATCAATATGACCTGCCCTCTCCGGGTAACCCGGGCAAGGCTTACCGCCTACAAGAAGGACAGCCGATTGCGTCATTCTTCGGTTATGTATGCGATGGTATCAACCCGGACGGAACTTGGAATCTTCGCGACATAGACGGAAAGGAAGGTCTGTCTGACGCTGACCGTACCTTTATCGGTAACGGTTTGCCGAAATTCAAGGCTGGCTTACAGAACACATTTACCTATAAGAACTTTGACTTCAGCTTCTTCCTGCGCGGTATGTTTGATTATGACGTATTGAACGAGGGTGCTATTTATTTCGGAACGACTGTTAATATCGATCAGTCTGGCACAAACGTATACAAGGATGCCTTGAAGAACAAGGTAACAGAGCAACCATTGTTCTCTTCTTATTATCTAGAGAAAGGGAACTTCTTGAAGATCGATAACGTGACACTAGGTTATACATTCAACTTCAAAAATAATAAATATGTGCGCAACTTACGTATTTATGGTAATGTCACCAATCTTGCGACTATTACAGGATACTCTGGTTTAACCCCTGACGTAAACGTAACAGGACTACAAGCAGGTATAGAGAAGCGCGGATCTTATCCCACCACCCGTACCTTCACGTTTGGCGTTAATTTTGGATTCTAATTAAGTAACAATAGATTTAAGACAATACAATGAAAGCTTTAAAAAATATATGCGCAATTTCATTATTGCTGGGAGCTACCGCATTTACCTCTTGTACGGACCTGACAGAGGAAATACATAGCTCGGTAATCGCTGAGAATTATTACAACAATGCAGGCGAGGTAATGGCCGCCATGATGCGTCCATGGGGACACTTCTGTGGAACTATGCAAGTAGCCCAATCGCCTTGGTCATGTAACGAGTTATCTTCCGACTGTGCCGCATGGCCTCAAAAAGGTCGCCACGGCTATGACAATGGAGACTGGATTCGCTTACACCGCCATCAATGGATTCCTACGGATGGTCAAGTAGTGGATGCTTGGAAAAAATTATTTGAAGGTATCGGATATGCTAACAACTTCCTTACGGATACAGAGAATATAGATTTTGAAGCACTCCAAGTTCCAATGTCTAAAGCACAAGCACAAGCGGAGATGCGTGTATATCGCGCTTACTGTTATTGGTATGTGATGGATATGTTCGGTACGGCTCCAATTTGCGAGAAAATCGGTGAAATCAATCCTTCCTCCAAATCTCGCGCAGAGTTATTCGCTTGGATCGAAAAAGAGTTAAACGAGAGTATTCCTTCTTTGTCAGAGAGTAAAACAGAGACCTACGGACGTGTATCCAAATGGGGGGCTTACGCATTATTGGCTCGTCTCTATTTGAATGCGGAAATTTATACTGGACAAGCACGCTGGGATGATTGTATCGCAGCTTGCGATGAATTAGCTAAGGGAGGTTTCGCATTGGATAAGAAGTGGAACGACACTTTCCGTGCGGATAACGACAAGCGATCTACCGAGATTATCTGGTCAATCGTGTATGATGAAGTATATGCCAAAGGAATGGGTTGGTATCAACGTTGGTTGCATTACGCACACCAAACTGGCTGGGATTTGCAATCCGGTCCTTGGAACGGCTTGGTGACACAACCGACCTTTTATGACTCATTCGCTGACAACGACTTGAGAAAAATTGAGGGTTTCTTGATCGGTAAGCAATATCCTCGCAAAGTAGATGAAAACGGTAATTACTACTACGACACGACCGCAGAGCCTTTGAAAGGTTCAGAGGAGTACAATGGGCAGGATTTGGTATTCGTAAACTACATTAAGTCCATGACCGAGGGCGAAGAAAACAGCGGCGCTCGCTCTATCAAGTATGAGATCCAACCGGGTACTACCGGCGATATGAACAACGACTGGGTGATGTTCCGTTATTCCGAGGTTATCTATAACAAAGCGGAGGCCTTGATGCGTAAGAACGGGGGCAAAGCAACGCAAGAAGTGGTAGATATGATCAACAGCGTTCGTCAACGTTCTTTCAAGGCAGAGGATTGGGAGAAAGCGAAATATACGACCGCTACATTGACAATGGATGAGTTCTTAGCCGAAAAAGGTAGAGAGTTTGCTTTCGAAGGAATCCGCCGTACAGACTTGGTTCGTTTCAACAAGTTCGTAACCACTTCTTGGTGGGACAAGACTGCATCCAACGAACCAAAGCGTAATATCTTCCCTATTCCGCAAAGACAATTGGATGCTAACGCAAACTTATCTCCGAACGAGGCTAACTCATTATTCTAATATATCAACTAAGTATAGTAGAAATCCATTATTAACAAATTAGCACTTGACAATGATAGAGGACTACTATACTTATTGATCTGAAAATATAAAAGGTTACCTTTGTCACTATCAAAGGTTATCCTTGGAACTATCAAAGGTGACCTTTTATGTTTCATCCTTTTCTAACTAATTGATACGACATGATAAATCTCAAGAAATCGATGTGTTGCCTCTTTCTGGCAGCCAGCTCAACAGTAGCGATCGCACAGACCAGTGTAGTTGATCTTGTAAACCCGATCATCGGGACGAATGGAATGGGACATACGTTCCCGGGTGCTTGCGTACCCTTCGGACTCGTACAACTCAGTCCGGATACGGATACCATACCACACAACGTAGATGGTAAATACCAACCTCGCTCCTACGAGTATTGCGCAGGTTATCAACATAAAGACAGTAGCATCGTAGGTTTCAGCCACACCCACTTCAGCGGTACCGGCCACTCCGACCTCGGGGATATCTTGATTATGCCTACCACCGGAACGTTGAAGCTAAACCCCGGAACGGCCACGAATCCCGATGGCGGTTACCGTTCCCGTTTCTCGCATGGCACCGAGATATCCCGTCCCGGATACTACGAGGTGATGCTCGCCGATTATGGCGTAAAGGCACAACTGACCACCACCCAACGGGTCGGCATCCACAAATACACATACCCTACGAACAGTGAGAACCAACGCATTATCCTTGATATGATTCACGGGATCTATAACTATGACGGCAAAGTTCTTTGGACCAATATTCGCGTAGAGAACGATACGCTGGTAACCGGCTATCGTATCACAAACGGTTGGGCACGTACCAACTATACTTATTTTGCCATGTCTTTCTCCAAACCGATCACGCATTACGGATGCGAAGAGAAAGCGAAAGTTAATTATCGGGGCGGTTATGCCAAGTTCAATATGAAAGAGAACTTCCCGGATATCGGAGGACGTAAGATCGTCGCTTATTTTGATTTCGATCCGAAAACGTCTGATGAGTTGGAAGTGAAAGTCGCCCTTTCCGGAGTCAGCACCGAGGGAGCCTTGAAAAATCTACGTGCCGAGGCTTCCGGTGCGGACTTCGACCAATTAGCCGCCAAAGCCTCCGATACTTGGAATAAAGCGCTCTCCGTCATCGACGCGAAAGGAAGCGATGATCAATTGGCTATGCTTTACACCTCCTTGTATCACACGATGATCAATCCTTGCGTATATACGGACGTTGACGGTCAATACCGCGGACTCGACCATAATATCCATCAAGCGGACGGATTCACGAACTATACGGTTTTTTCCGTATGGGATACCTATCGTGCCCTACATCCCCTGTTCAATATCATCAACCGACAAGTTAACACAGATATCGCCAAATCTATGTTGAAACATTGCGAGCAAAGCGTTCATCATGCCTTGCCGATCTGGAGCCATATGGCAAACGAGAACTGGTGCATGATCGGTTATCATTCCGTCTCTGTCTTGGCAGATGCTATCGCCAAAGGATTACCGATCGATAAAGACGCCGCGTTAAAAGCGATGATCAGCAGCTCTACGATTCCGTATTATGAGGGAACCAAAGAGTTTATGGAATTAGGTTATGTTCCTTTAGATCGCAACGGTAGCGCAGGCTCCTTGACTTTGGAGTATGCTTATGATGATTGGACAATCTATAATACAGCTTTATTAGTGGGAAACCGATCCGTGGCCGATACCTATAAAAAGCGTGCGTCCAATTACGCGAATGTATTCGATACCTCGATCGGATATGCCCGTCCCCGTTATACGAATGGTAAATTCAAAGAGGACTTCAGTTTGTTAAGCACGCACGGTGAAGGGTTTATCGAGGGAAATGCCTTGAATTATTCCTTCTATGTCCCTCAAGATGTCAATGGTATGATTCAGTTGATGGGAGGCGAGCAAGCATTCATCACTAAAATGGATTCCTTATTCACGATGCATCTTCCCGATGAGTTCTTTGCCGAGACCGAAGACGTAACCAAAGAAGGATTACTAGGAGGTTATGTACACGGCAACGAACCCAGCCATCACATCCCATTCTTATACGCATGGACCAGCCAACCTTGGAAAACCCAATTCTGGCAACGCGAGATCATGAATAAGATGTATCGCAACAATATCGACGGCCTTTGCGGTAACGACGACTGCGGCCAGATGTCCGCTTGGTATATCCTTTCCGCCATGGGATTCTATCCGGTTTGCCCGGGTACGGATCAATACGTATTAGGCGCTCCTTACCTTCCCTATATGAAGGTCCGCTTGGAGAATGGTAAGACTTTCGAGGTAAAAGCCAATAAAGTCAGCGACAAGAACCGTTATGTAAAAGCGGTAAAGCTAAACGGGAAACCCTATACCAAAGGATACATCACGCAGGATGACATCATGAACGGTGGAACGCTCACTTTCGAGATGACTTCCAGCCCGAACAAAAAGCGATTGTTCAACGGAGAGGATCGTCCTTATTCACTGACAGATTAGCCTATTTTCACCTAAAAACAGACGAGACTTATGAGATATAAACAATTAATCAGCGGTGCTTTCCTGCTGTGGACTTGCATCGCTTGCTCCGGCAAAAAGGAACAGGCGGCTACCGTAGCGGAAGCCACCCCTACTCCTTGGGATAATTATTACATCGGAAAGATTGATTTCGAGAATCTTTCCCCCGAGGCTAAGGGCTCGGCGATCTATGCCGCCGTTATCCCTGATCCGGAAGCTTATATTACCAAGCACGCCCGCAAGGTCGTAGAGACGCTTTATTTCACTCCGGAAGATAGTATCCCGGGCATCGAGGAGATCCACTATACATTAAAGGAATACGACGGGGTATCTGCGAAAGACGGAGCGCCCCCTTCCATCAGTATCGTATACAGCACGAAATGGATCGAGAAAAGTTTTGCCAATAACGACACCGCGAAAGTGGATTACGAGACCCGTGGCGTATTATACCATGAGCTGACACATGGTTTCCAATTAGAGCCTCAAGGCATAGGTAGCTATGGGACTAATAAGACTTTCTGGGCTATGATAGAAGGTGTGGCGGATGCCGTAAGATACCTGAACGGCGGTTTTACCTTGGAAGATCGTCCCAAAGGCGGCCATTATATGGATGGTTACCGCACGACAGGCTTCTTCCTCGCATGGCTTACGCAAACCAAGAGCCCGGATTTCCTGCGGAAGTTCAACCGAAGCACATTAGAGGTTATTCCTTGGTCGTTCGATGGTGGCGTGAAATATGCGCTCGGCAATGATCATGATATAGACTCCTTATGGAAAGAATATATGGCAACGATGGGAGATGAAGCGTAGCCCCGGCAAAGGCTACGACCAACGGCGGTAACACTCAACAAGTTACCGCCGTTCTTTTATAGTATCACTCCCGACCTTCCGCCAATAGGCATTATAAGGTCGCAACAATGCCCATCGTAAGCTCCTTATACTGCCCATCCTAACAACCTTACAATGGGCATTGTTACATTATTCCCCTAAAACACCTTCCTTATTTGCATTTCCGTAAACATATATCTACTTTTGCGAAAAAGTAAATATGGAACTTTATACCCGAATCCTGTTGCCGAAAGCACGATTCTCTTTCTCGTATGAGGACCGGGTCGTGATGATGGGCTCCTGCTTCGCCGAGAATATCGGGCGGAAGCTGGAAGAGAATAAATTCTCCGTAGATATAAACCCATTCGGTACTCTGTATAACCCAGCTTCCGTAGCGGAAGGATTGCGGATGCTGCTACGCCCGGAGCGTTTTACCTCCGGGGATTTATTCCAGCATGAGGGCGTATACCATAGTTTTACCCATCATAGCCGTTTCTCCGCTCCCTCGGAAGAAGAATGCCTAGACCATATAAACAGCCGCTTATCCCAATCTTCCGATTTCCTGCGGAAAGCGACCCGGTTGGTAATCACGTTGGGAACCGCTTTCGTGTACCGCCTCAAGAGCGACGGGCGAATCGTGTCGAATTGCCATAAGCTACCGGAAAAGATGTTCGATCGGCAACGATTATCCACGCAAGAGATCGTCGAGGACTGGAAACCTCTGTTACTAGCCCTTTGGGAACAAAATCCCGCCTTGAAAATCTTATTTACCGTAAGTCCGATCCGCCACTGGAAAGACGGGGCGCACGAGAACCAACTCAGCAAAGCCACCCTATTGCTAGCCACGGATGCCTTACAGAAAGATTATCCCGACCGAATCGCCTACTTCCCCGCTTATGAGATCCTTATGGACGAGCTCCGGGATTATCGTTTCTATGCGGACGATATGCTCCATCCCTCCCCATTGGCCATTGATTATATTTGGCAACGTTTTATCGAAAATTTCTTATCCACAGACACTTCGGCAATCCTTAAAGAATGGGGCGATATCCAAAAAGCTATTAACCATAAGCCCTTTCAACCGGATAGCGAGGCCTATAAGCGGTTTATACTTCAAACTTTGTTAAAGATGGAACGAATTAGCGAGAAAATTCCTTCCTTTGATATCAGAAAAGAGATCGAAATAGTAAAGTCTAAACTAAAATAAAAGAATGGAATACGCAATTAAAGAAATAGCAAGAGTTATCGGTGCTAAAACAAACCAATTGCTTGACGATACGGTCAGTTTGCTGTTGACAGATAGCCGTCGTCTCTCCTTCCCGGAAAAAAGCCTCTTCTTCGCCTTGAAAAGCAAGACGAACGACGGACATAGATATATACAGGAACTCTATAAACTTCGTGTTCGCAACTTCGTGGTAAGCGATATGCTACCGGAGTTCGAGAGCATGAAGGACGCGAACTTCCTGATCGTAAAAGATACGTTACGGGCTTTACAAAAGCTGGCCACCCACCACAGGAAGCAATTCAATATCCCCGTGATCGGCATCACCGGTAGCAACGGAAAGACGATCGTAAAGGAATTCCTCTATCAACTGTTGCATAACGAGTTCAACATCGTACGTTCGCCTCGGAGCTACAACTCCCAGTTGGGGGTTCCTCTCTCGGTATGGCAGATGAGCGAGAAAAATACACTGGGCATCTTCGAGGCCGGTATCTCACAACCGGACGAGATGGAACGCCTGCAACCCATTATCGCCCCCACGATCGGTATCATCACGAATATCGGGGAGGCTCATCAAGAGAATTTCCTCTCCTCCAATCAGAAATGTATGGAGAAGCTGACGCTTTTCAATGATTGCGAAGCCATTATTTATGATGGGGATGATTTATTTATCGCCAATTGTATCGAATCGGCTTGCCTTTCCCATAAAGCGATTGCGTGGAGCCGTACGGACTCCGAGGCTCCTTTGTTTATCGAGTCTATCGATAAGAAAGAGTTTGAGACGATCATTCACTGTACTTTACTGGGCTTCAACCGGGTCGTTACCATTCCGTTCACGGACGACGCTTCTATCGAGAACGTGATCCATTGTATGGCGGTTATGCTTTACCTAAAACCCACCAGCGTAAACGACGTAACAAAATTCTTGCATCTTGAGCCGGTGGCTATGCGATTGGACGTAAAGCAAGGTATCAACAATTGCCTGTTGATAAATGATACCTATAACTCGGATATCAACTCCTTGGATATCGCGCTCGATTTCCAACAAAGCCGCCGGGTAGGCAAGCAATTAAAGAGCACTTTAATCCTCTCCGATATCCTTCAATCGGGCACCTTGCCGAAATCTCTATATAAGAAGGTCGCCGATTTGGTTCGCCGTAAGAAGATAGATCGTATCATCGGTATCGGCCGCGACTTAAAGGAATATGCTTCCGTCTTCGAGATCGAGAAGGAGTTTTACACGACCACCGAGGAATTTATCAAGTCTCCTTCCTTCAAGAAATTCAAGGATGAGTTGATCTTGATTAAAGGTTCCCGCCATTTCCATTTCGAGCAGATCTCCGAGTTGTTGGAGAAGAAAGTGCATGAGACGATCCTAGAGGTAAATCTGGACGCGATCGTACACAACTTCAATCAGTATCGTTCCAAGCTAAAGCCGGAGACTAAGATGGTTTGTATGGTAAAAGCTTTTGGTTATGGAGCCGGCTCTTACGAGTTGGCGAAGACCCTTCAAGAACATCGTTGCGACTATCTGGCCGTGGCGGTAGCCGACGAGGGAGCCGAATTGCGTAAAGAAGGCATCTCGATCCCCATTATCGTCATGAATCCGGAATTCAGCAGTTTCAATGTCTTGTTCGAGAACCATCTGGAACCGGAAGTCTATAGCTTCCGCCTATTGGATGCCATGATCCGGGAGACCGAGCGCAGAGGGATCACCTCTTACCCTATCCATATCAAGATCGATACCGGCATGCATCGCCTAGGGTTTCAACCGGAGGATGTCCCGGCGATCTGTGAACGCTTGAGAGCGCAATCCGGGGTTATCGCCCGTTCGGTCTTCTCTCATTTAGCCGGAAGCGACTCGTACGTCTTCGATGATTTTACCCATCAACAATTGGATAAATTCACCAAAGCCGCAGGGGAATTAGAAAATGGGTTAGAGTATAAGGTAATCAAACATATCCTAAACTCCGCGGGAATCGAGCGTTTCGCCGCTTATCAAATGGATATGGTACGTTTAGGTATCGGTTTATATGGAGTAAGCGCATCCGGACAAAAAGGCTTACGGAACGTCAGCACCTTGAAGACGACGATCCTGCAAATACAAAACGTACCCGCAGGGGATTCGATCGGTTATAGCCGTATGAGTTATGTGAAACGTGATTCCCGGATCGCTATCATCCCGATCGGATACGCCGACGGATTGGATCGCCACTTCAGCAACGGAGGCGGGGAGGTCTTGATCAATGGACAACGCTGCCCGATTATCGGCAACATCTGCATGGACGCTTGCATGATCGACGTCACCGACATCCATGCGCAAGAAGGCGACGCCGTAATTATTTTCGGCGACGAACTACCGGTGAGCGAACTTTCGGATAAACTGAAAACAATCCCTTATGAGATATTAACCTCTATCTCGCCTCGGGTAAAGAGGGTTTATTTCCGGGAATAAGAAGTAGCCGCCAACAAAGAATGGCTCTACCTTGTTTTAATATCAAGGCACATATTCAAATGTCAGGCTATGATATTCATTTGCGTATGTTGCACATTTTGTGTATGTTTGTGCCGTAATTAATAAACAAGAGGTATGAGTCATAATTTATTGAAAGGCAAGAGAGGCATTATCTTCGGTGCGCTGAACGATATGTCTATCGCCTGGAAAGTGGCAGAAAGAGCCGTAGAGGAAGGTGCGACTATCACGTTAAGCAATACGCCTATCGCTGTTCGTATGGGTCAGGTAGATGCTTTGGCGGAGAAGTTGAATGCGCAGGTAATCCCGGCGGACGCAACCAGCGTAGAGGATCTGGAGACCGTATTCGCGAAGTCAGTGGAAATATTAGGTGGTAAAATAGATTTCGTTTTACATTCTATCGGTATGAGCCCGAACGTACGCAAGAAACGTACGTACGATGATCTGGACTATGGAATGCTGGAAAAGACGTTGGATATCTCCGCTATTTCTTTCCACAAGATGCTACAGGTAGCTAAGAAACAAGACGCTATCGCCGAGAATGGTTCCGTAGTGGCATTAAGTTATGTGGCCGCCCAGCGCACGTTCTTCGGATACAACGATATGGCGGACGCTAAGAGCCTGTTGGAATCTATCGCCCGTAGTTTCGGTTACATCTATGGCCGTGAGAAAGGCGTACGTGTGAACACGATCTCCCAATCCCCGACAATGACAACCGCAGGTAGCGGCGTGAAGGGAATGGAACACTTGATGGACTTTTCTAACAAGATGAGTCCATTGGGTAACGCCAACGCCGACGAGTGCGCGGACTATTGCGTAATGATGTTCTCCGACTTTACCCGCAAGGTAACGATGCAGAACCTATACCACGACGGTGGTTTCTCAAGCATGGGTATGAGCCTCCGGGCCATGAACCAATATAGTAAAGGATTAGAGGAATATACAGACGAGAACGGACACATTATCTACGGCTAATATGTTAGTGAGAATCTATCCGGAGAATCCGAATCAAAAAGAAATAGACAAGGTCGTCAAAGTCCTGCAGGACGGCGGCCTTGTCGTTTATCCTACCGACACGGTATACGCCATCGGTTGCGATGCGCTGAACGTGCGTGCGGTAGAGAAAATATGTCAGATGAAAGGGGTTAATCCACAGAAAAGCAACCTGTCTATCATCTGCTACGACCTGTCTAATCTTAGTGAATACGCCAAGGTAAGCAACGCCGCTTTCAAGCTGATGAAGAAACATCTACCCGGTCCTTTCACCTTTATCTTACCCACCAGCAGCGAGCTTCCAAAGATTTACAAGAACCGGAAAGAAGTCGGAATCCGTGTACCGGACAATAACATTACCCGTACATTGGTACAATCCTTGGGAAATCCAATCCTAACCATGTCCATCCGTGACGAGGATGAGGTGATCGAATATACGACAGATCCGGAATTGATACACGAGAAATACGAGCATCAAGTGGATATCGTAATCGACGGCGGTTTTGGAGGATTGGAAGCCTCTACGGTTATAGATTGCACGACGGATAATTTCGAGATCGTACGTCAAGGCAAAGGAGAATTGTAGCTATCCACCACGATTTGTATTCGCTCTTCCGGCAGATTAGCGGGAAACTCCAAGCTTATTTCTTGTTGGTCACCCGGCATTAGCGTAATATAGTTATCCGAATAATGTACCGGTAAGATTCGTTTGCCTGTCTCCTTATCAAAGACCTTGATACGGTTGAAGAACGAGATCTGCGAATCAGCGCTCAGACGGACTGTACCTACGAAATTCGATCCTTCCTTCTTGATCTCGGTCTTGATTCCCGGTCTTGACTTCGGAAGTTGAGATAAGCTGGTGTAGTCTTTCGGCTCGGTTGTCAGCCAATAAATATTGGGGACATCCGCATTCAAAGCCAGCCGTAAGAAATAAGCGCCTTTGATCCCTTCCGGAACGGGGATATCCAATAATTCCTGTACCGTATTCGCCTTGGAGCTCGCTCTCGTCTCTTTCTCCCAAAGCAGTTTGCCTTCCAGATTATAGATACGGGCTACAATCGATAAATCCGTATAATCTTTCAGGGTCGTATTCAACAATCCCGCCTTACGGGTTACCGGGTTATAATAGGCATGTAAGGGCTCACAGCCTTTCCGGGTTCCGTACAAGGAAGCATTTACATCGAGAGACCAATCATACATTTGCCCCCGCAAGGATGTCCATGGATTCTGGGTTTTCCAGATCAAGATACCCGTATACCAATCCCACATATGAGAGGCCCAGCCTTCCATAAAACTACGATATTGGTCATAGTTCACGACTTGGGCATACTTACAATAGGTCTCGATATCCTTCACCTCCCCATATCGCTCCAGATGATCGCCATAGCCCAGATCCTTATGATACCGCCACGTATAATTACGAGTAAAACCTTTCCTTGGGAAACCGGCCAAATCCTGTTCCGTCATCATCTCCCGCATACTCTCGACCTCCGGGGAACCAACCGATCCGGCTTCCGGATTAAACGGATGCGAACGGAAGCTAAAGAACCATTCCGGCTCTTGTATACCGTAAGGACCATCCCCATTATCCCCCAAATAATTCCGGGTAAACAACGTATCTGTAGAGAAACTCACGAAAAGACGCTCCGGATCTAGCTGGGGGAAAACCTCCTTTCTCAAACATTGATCGATATCTTTAGCTAAAGGCCATTCATTCGCCCCACACCAGAAACAAAGACTCGGATGGTTACGGATCATTTTCACTTGATCTTCCACGGAGGCGATAAATAAATCATGATTATCGGGATATTCCCAACGACGCTCTCGGGAATCCATCTTGGTCGGGTCCTCCCAAGCGCCATTGCAATCACCACTGCCCCACAGATCTTGAAAGACTAAGATACCGAACTCATCACAGGCGTTATAGAATTCCGGCCGTTCCACCAACGCACCTCCCCATACACGGATCATACGCAGATTCATTTCCGCATGGAAACGTACCTCATCCCGATAACGTTCCGGAGAAAGACGAAGCAGCCAATCGGAATTAATATAGTTACCACCTGTGACGTATATTTTCTGTCCGTTCACGAAGAAACGGCGTCCCCCGTTATCCGGGCATTTATCGGAAGTAATCTCCCGGATACCGTAACGCAACCGTTCCCGGTCACTCACTTGATTCCCGATCTCAAAAGAGAGGTTCATATCATATAAAGGCTGCTCACCGATACCGTTAGGCCACCATAAACGAGGATTCTTTACCGCTAAAGGATTCAAGGATACCGTTTTCTTCTCGAATGGCGATAAAGTAACCGGCTGGGTTAAGCGGGTTCCGTTCGTCTCACAAACCAATACTCCCTTCAAGGAGGTATCTCCGGTATTCTCTAGCTCGACAGAGGTATTCACAAAAGCCTCCCTTTGGGCTTTCGTTTCCGGATCACGTACGCCGGGTACCTTGGTCACGACATAAGGAGAAGAGAGGCATACCGGCCCGGTTGTCGTAATAGATACCTCATCCCAAATACCTGTATTCCGGTCACGTACCGGTTGTATCCAGTCCCAACCCGGCGTATATTGCATCGTATTATTCCGGGCGATCTGCCCATCGCCACCTTGTCCGCCATTCGGATTTCCGGCATGTGTAGGTGGATAAACCAATACCGCTAATACATTGGGGGCATCCGTACGAAGATAAGGGGTTATATTAAAAGTCTTCCTCAAGAACATGCCCTCATGGGTATTTCGATTGATCCGCTTACCATTTAAAAAGATTTCCGCCTTATAATTAATACCCCGGAAATTTAACCAGACATTACGTCCCTCTGGTAAATTATTGATATTAAACTGACGAGTAAACCAATAAGTATAGAAATCATTGCCGACCTCATGTATATCGGGTATCAGATTGTTATTCAAGCCGAACTCGGGAGCCGGATACATATGGTTCTCCAAAAGTGTAGTCAATACCGTGCCTGGCACACGGGCCGGTAACCATCCTGTTTTATCCAAAGGCGCCGCGCTCAACCGGTTCCCATCCATTTTCACTTCATTCGCTTTCCGGGCATACCAATCTGAGTGAATCAAGGTTTTCTCTCCCGGCTGAGGAATCGCCAACTTATTTGTTTCTTGAGCGAGTAGCGGGGTTATCCAGCAAACCAAACTCAGCCAGCACAATACATAAACACACTTGTTTCTCATAACACATTACATTTAGTACCTCAAAAATACAACAAAAAAGAGGATATACCATCAAATGGCATACCCTCTCTTTTACGTTATATTACTTTTTCTAACTTGCGGTAAAAAACATCCTCAAATCCTAGAAATTCTTACCGGTATCCCACCACAGGCGAGTTCCTTCATTATCCGGTCCATTCAATAAGCCTCTGGCCTTCTCAACCTCAGCAGCATTCGTGTTACGGTCATTACGCGGGAAACGTAGACGCTTAACGAATTCACCATTGGCGATACCACCATCAACCGTAGCGCTGAAATTATTTGCTACAGGGAATAGTTTCGGATAACCTGTACGACGGAACTCACTCCATGCTTCCTGACCTTCCGGATACATCGCCAGCCATTTTTGATTAATGATTTTATGAAGTTTCTCTTCTTTAGAAGCACCTTCATCCCATTTTACCGTGCATTTATCAAGTCCCTCAATATTATTTTGCGGATTAAATGGATCCACATGATTAGCGGCTACACTCTTATCATCTGCAATATAAGCGGCATAATCTACGGCAGAGATCCCATACTCATCAAAAGAGACCTTAATACCTTGCTCATATAAATCTTTTGCGGTACCACCCATATTCCAGCCACGCAAAGCCCCCTCTGCGCGCAAGAAATATGCCTCAGCAACTTTCATCCATGGCAATGCGTTGGTTATCTGTTCGCCATTACCATTCTGATCTGTATTCTTACTGATAGAAGGCATATTTATCGTAGAATACATCACATAGTTAGATTTATCCGGAATAATAATCCCCTGACGAATACCAATATAATTACCTATATTATTAGTGGCCTTTCCACTTCCATCCTTAATATCAGCAGGAGCTCCTTTTTCTTGGAACCAACCAACTGGTCTTACATATTTAGGCAAACGAGGATCGTTATAACCTTGAAGTAAAGAAACCAAAGAAGCTCCTACACGAATATCACCATAGGCATAATTAATCTCCTGTAGCGGATTCTGTAAAGACGCATCAATTACCTCAACATCATTATTCCCAGCGACCAATACCCCGTATTTATGATTCACCGCAGCCTCCGCAGTCCTCTTTGCCAATTCCGGCTCAACCATAGAAATACGCATGGCCAGACGTAAACGTAATGTATTAGCAAAACGGATCCATTGCTTATGATCCGAACCACAAACAATATCAAACTTTTGTAAGCGCTCGGAAGAGGCTTTTCCCTCATCCACAAAAGTAGTCAATGCATCTACACTCTCATTTAACTCTTGAATGAATGTCTCATACAATGTCTTCAAATCATCATAGGGAACACTAGACCCTCCTTTCATCGCTTGAGAATAAGGTAACGGGCCATAGATATCCGCAACACGATGCATAGCCTCCACACGAATAATCTTTGCAATAGATGTAAAATCTGGCTCTTGCGTAGACTCCAATATTACACTGATAGGCTTCATCACATATAACTCCCCGGCTTTGAACGCAGTCTCATTCCAACCTTCATTCATCGCATATGTAGAGTTATTATTATTGCCTCCGAAAGGGGTTGGATTCGCCATATAACCGGAATAAAGATCCGCATTCAAGTTCTGTTGCAACTGATACTCATAATTCCTATTCTGGAAATTCAGATAAACCGACGTGATAGGCTGAGAGAAACGAGCCTCCAAAGCCACTTCCTCAGCCGGTATACCGTTAGGATCCGTATTGATACTTTCAAAATCGCTAGTACAAGCTGTAAATCCCACCGTGGCTACCATCGCACACAATGGCAACGTATTCTTTACTTGTTTAAATATATTCTTTTTCATAATTAACAACTTTATTAGAATGTAACTTTCAGGTTAATACCATAGCTGCGTGACGCAGGCATACCAAATGAATCAAAACCTTGCCATCCATTAGCCGTAGATACAGACAGAGCCGGATCAAATGGAGAATCTTTATAGAAGAAGAATAAATTACGAGCTACAAATGATAAATTCAAGTTTTTGGAAGCACCCAGCAAATTACGGAAGGTATAGCCAAAAGAAAGTTCACGCAAACGGATATTCGTAGCTGAATAAACATATTCGCCAACAGCCTTATCCTTACCGGCTGTCGCCTCATAGAACTTTTGCGCATCCATCATGGTACCATCCCCTAAATCAACGCCCCCATTATCACGTGCGTCGGCGGTTACCTCTGTTACGCCAAAGCTATCCAAATAGCTCTGAGTCATACTTACTACGTTACCACCAAAAGAACCATCAATTAAGAAATATAAATTGAAATCTTTATAAGTAATCGTATTGCCAAAGCCCATATGCCAATCAGAATTCACATTTCCTAGATATTCTTCCTCGCCCAATACAGGAGCACCTCCATTCGTAACGATCGTCCCATTCTCACGTTTCAAGCTCTTACCATAGATATCACCAAATGAACCACCTTCTTTCAACATAAAACGGACTCCGGCTCCAGAACCTAGTTGCACACCGTCTTTCAATTTATCAGATAACTCCTTGATCTTATTATCGTTGTAAGAAATATTAAATTCTGGTTTCCAGCTCCAATCATTGTTAAAATCCCAACGATAGCTGATTGAAGACTCAAAACCGGTATTCTGAATATTACCCGCATTGATATAGTAGCTCTCATAACCAGAGGCTAGAGGTGCGTCTATAGAGAAGTACTGATTCTTATTATTAGTCTTATAATATGTGATATCGAAATTCAAGCGGCTATCAAACATCGCCAAATCCAAACCGAATTCCATTGAATGCATCTTCTCCGGCTTCATTTCCGTAAACGGCTGTTTTGTATTAGGCTCCAATTGACCTAAGTTGTAATGATCCATTGGATGAGTAATATACGCCTCAACATCATTACCTACAACAGAATAGGAACCGCGCACCTTCAGCAAATTAATTTTCTCAGACATCGGGATCATTTCATTCAATAAAAGAGTTAAACCTACCGACGGATAGAAATAAGAGAAGTTATTCGTATAGGCCAAAGAAGAAGCCCAATCATTACGTCCTGTTACATCCAAATAAATCATGCCATTATAACCAAACTGAACCGTTCCGAATACAGAGTTCAAACGTTTTTTCGGATTCGTAGTCTTTTGGTTACCATTGCCCCCGATATTTTCTGGCAAGAATACGTTCGGCAAGACCAAGCCCAATTTATCGCTATCCAAGATCGTATTCTGTACTTGCGTCTGCATAAAACTAGCACCAACAGAAGCATTCAACTCCCATTTATCATCCCAAGTCTTATTAAAATTTGCCATCAAGTCTCCATAGAATTGCTTAGCGTCAAAACGCTCTTGACGATACCGTCCATTACCTTTCGGAGCCCAAGCCTCATAAGTCGTGGCATGCCATTTACGCTCAAAACGATCGAATGTATTATCCACGCTCAAACGGCCTTGGATATTCAACCAGTCCGTCACTTTCAGTTTCCCCGTAATGGAGGCCATGATACGATCACGTTTTTCTTTTGATTTAATACGGTTCAACACCCAGTAAGGATTAGCCGTGAAATCATCCAATGATGTGTACCAGTTCTACGCATTCAAGTTACGGGCTCCGTCATACACCTCGAAGTTTTCTTTATAGTCCTGCCAATTGCCATTCACTGGAAATGTATAAGCGCCTGTCAGGGGATTAATATAAGTACCACCATGAGGACGGTTAGTCGCTTTCTGAGTAATATACGACAGAGAAGCATCTAAAGTCAAACGATCCTTAAATAATTTGAAAGTCTCACGAGCGGTCATATTATGACGTTGGAAATCATTAGTCGGTAACATACCCAAAGCAGTAGTATTCGCATAGGACATAAAGCTCTGTACTCTCTCTGTACCACCATTGATAGTTATAGAGTTAATATACGTAGATCCCGTACGGAAAAAGTCGTTCAAACGATCCTTAGCTTCTGAATCATTGTCATTAATTCTTTCACCCCAGCTTTTAGCGCTCAATTGATCTCCATTCTTAATAGCGCCATATCGACCTTGCAATCTAGGAGCGGCCAGCGGAGTCTCTATCGTAATATTAGAAGAAAAATCTACACGAGCGGCACCATCACGTCCTCTTTTCGTCGTGATCATGATCACACCATTGGCGGCCATACTACCATACAGAGCTGCAGCGGAAGCTCCTTTCAAAACATTCATGCTAGCAATATCATCCGGATTCAAGTTACCCAGAGCGTCACCGCCATCACGACCTTCATACTCACCTTCCAGCTGAGTCGTTTTCGGGTTATTCATCGGAATACCATCAACAACGATAAGAGGTTGGTTATTTCCAAATGCGGATTTATTACCACGAAGTATGATCTTAGAAGATCCACCGGCACCTGTCGCATTAGGAGTGATTACCAAACCGGCGGCCTTTCCTTGCAACGAATTGATCATATTAGCATCTTTCGCACGCGTCAACTCTTGGTTGCTAACCTGCTGGGTAGCATAGGTCAAGGATTTTGCCTTGCGTTGGATACCCATGGCTGTCACGACTACCTCGTCGATCTTCTGGGAGTCGGAAACCATGTCTACATTAATAACCGTACGTCCATTTAGAGGTTCCTCAAGAGTAGACATACCTAAATAAGAGAATTGGAGAGTCGCGTTATCTCCTACTTCTAATGTATAGTTACCGTCCAAATCGGTAACCGTACCATTTGTTGTACCTTTCTCTACAACATTACAGCCAATCAACGGCATGTTAGCGTCTTTATCCATAACGACGCCACTCACTTTCTTCTGTGCCCATAGCACAGTTGTACATGTTCCTATACAGAACAGCACAAACAGTAATAAGCTCTTCCTCATAAAGCTAGATTGTTTAGGCAAGTTAATAAATTTAAAACCATTCATATTTTGTTTAAAACTAAGCTATCTAATTTTATATAATTACAACAACTTCGTCTTGTTAGGACTACGTTATTTTCCGTCTTACAGAGAGCAAATATATAGAGAAACTCTATAAAAACAAATAAATAGCCCCAAAAAAACAGGCCATTCATGATGCTTCAAGGTGTTTCCGATAACACTTAGGTATTTCTTTCACCTTTACCTTTTATATAACAGCTGTTAAATCGAATTAGTTCTAACAAAACTAATCATAAAATACATTTAATGTAACATTTCGTGATTTTATATTTCTTTACATATTTTGCCCATATAGACGATCTATAGAATAATGTAGTGGCAATGAACCGGCCAATATCTAGCAAGTCCTTCGGGAAGGAGGGATGTCACCTAAAAAATCAAGGAAAAAATGTATTAGTTACTTTGTTATGTTTATTCGAGAACCGCCTCGCAAGGTATGGAAAACCAGAAAGTGGAACCAACCCCTTTGGCTGAATCGGCACCAACGGCTCCACCTTGTGCCTCTACCAAGGCTTTGCAAATAGAAAGTCCCAATCCCGTACCTTGGGCAAAATCATTCAATTTCTCAAAACGGTTGAACAACCGTTTCTTCTTCTCATCGTCGATCCCGACACCGGTATCACGCACATATCCCTTAATATGCCCCTCCACATACTCGTAGCCCATCACGACCTCTCCCGCCTCGGTAAACTTCATGGCGTTAGTCACATAATTCGTAAACACCTGTATCAATCGGTTCTTATCCAACCGAACCACACAACCACGGTAAGGGTTTATTGCCTTGAAGACGACATCCGGATTGGTGAAACGCAGGCGCAGGGTTTGCGCCAGTTCCTCAAAACAAGCCGCCATATCAAACGTCTCGCATTTTAAGTCTATAAAGCCCGCCTCAATCTTGGACAAGTCGAGCACATCACTAATCAACCTCAGCAAATGCTCGTTATTAGACTTCACGATATCGAGATACTGCTCTTTATCCTCGGCATTATCTGCCTCTATAGCCAGCTCCGAGAATCCGATGATTGCGTTTAGAGGCGTACGAATCTCGTGGCTCATGTTCGCGAGAAAGGCAGACTTGAGCTTATCCGACTGCTCCGCTTTCTCTTTAGCGGCCTTCAGCTCGATGTTCTCACGCAATTTCGTGATATTATTCATGATCGCCAGAATAACGGTCTTACCATTCAGTATATTGATAATCGACTTCGTTATATGCCAGTATTCCTTTACGCCATCAATCACCAACGATCCCTCGTAGGAGACAATCGGCTCCCCTTCCACTAAGCGCAAATCATACATACGGTATTTTTCCGCACGTTTCTCATCAAAGAGGTCGAAGTCCGTTTTCCCCACCACCTCGGACTGCTCCTTGCCTATCATCTCGCAGAAAACCTTATTCGCCCTTAAATACCGGAATCCATCATCGGCGTCTTTTATGCTCATGCCTCCCGGCATCTTCTCGATCAGCTCGTTCAATATCCGGTTCGACAACGATACCTCCTCTTTCGCCCGGCTTAGTTCCAGATACAACTTCTTACTCTCGGTTATGTCGTCCATCCTTAGCAAGGCCCCTACGATCTCGCCATCATCATCGCACACGGGTACAGTCACAAAATCAATAAAAGCATCATCGCCATACTTGAACTCATCCTTTTGTATCTCCTTGGAAAAGATCGCCCTTTTCATCGGGCAACGGTCTGATCCCAGGCACTTCCCCCCCTGCTTCCTGTCACAATAATCGCCGGGCTGATGCGCGTGAGCTCCCATTTTCTCGACCATCGAGGCAAAATCATCCAGGTTAGACCACTGGATCCTACAGTCCGCGGACATATAGATCAGCCCAGAGTTAATATTCTGGAGAATCAAGCTATTTACTTTATTTTGCTGGAGCAACCGCTCATTCAGCTCTACCCACTTACTGACATCCCTACGGATCCCGGTATATTTAGTGATTTTCCCCTCCTCGTCTCTCACCGTCACGCCGTCCAACACGATCTGCTTAAAACCGATTACGCCCGGAGCGTTCAGCCGGATCGAGAGGTGGACGACATCCAGCTCCCGGCTATCCGCCTTAGCGAAAAGCTCCCTGATCTTCTCCTTGTCATCCTCATGCACATACGACAGATAGGTTTCTTGGCTAATGTCTATATAAGGGATGACGGCATCCTCCGAATACGCATTCAAGACGTGTTTATCTACATCATAATCCCAAAGAACGATGTTACATATTTTATTTACAAGCTCCGTCTTCAAGTTAAATTCCTCCAGCTGTAACTCCCGCTGTTTAATATAGGAGACATCGTTCATGATCAGGACATATCCCATCAACGCATGCCCCTCATCCACCAGCGGGGATATCTTCAGCTCCAGATGGATATATCCCTTCTTGGAGGTCGGATAATAATCATGGCTTCTTACCAAATCGAAATCATAGACGACATTCCGTTGGATAGATTCTCCCTTCGAAAGCGATTCCAGATCCTGAATCGTGAAGTTCGGATTGTTGAACAAGGTCACGCCGGCACGTATAAAGTCCTCCTTACGCTCGATACCAAAGATTTTCAGATCATAGGAGTTACAGTCGATCAAACGTCCTTCCTTGTCGTACACCTCAACCCCGACAGGTGCCATATCATACACGGCCTCCAGCAATTTCAATTTATTCTCCTGCTGCATCTTTTGCTTTTCTAATCGTTAGCATATACCCATTATCAACACATCCGCATAACTATTGATTACAAAATTAACCATTATTTTCATATTTCCCCGTAACCATTCTATGATTTGTGTAGATTATCTCTACATTTGCGATATTTATATAATGTATAGCATATGAACTGGACCCAGCTATTATCCGGCAAGCGTTTCGGGATGGAAGAGTATCACGAGCGGAAACATGAGAGAACTGATTTCCAACGTGACTATGACCGTTTGATTTTCTCATCCCCTTTTCGAAGACTACAAAACAAGACACAGGTGTTCCCCCTTCCGGGAAGTATCTTTGTACATAACCGACTTACACATAGTCTGGAAGTATCATGCGTAGGACGTTCATTGGGAAATAACGTAGCGAAAGGACTTATGCAAAAATATCCGGACGGCAGTATCAACTTCCCAGAGATAGGTTCCATCGTATCAGCCGCTTGCCTTGCCCATGATATGGGAAACCCTCCATTCGGGCATTCCGGAGAGAGAGCGATCTCCGCTTACTTCTCCGAAGGGAATGGGCGAAAACTAGAAGAGAAAGTACGGAAGGAACGGGGACGCTGGGAAGACTTCGTCCATTTTGAAGGTAACGCAAACGCCATGCGGTTGTTGACCCATCAGTTCATTGGACGCAGAAAAGGGGGATTTGCCTTAACATATAGCACATTAGCCTCTATCATCAAATATCCTTACGCATCCATCTATTCAGGAAAGAAAGGGAAATTCGGCTTTTTCCAATCGGAGGAGGGAAGTTATCTGCAAATCGCCCAAGAGCTGGGGATCGGGCATAACCCGGAAGCCCCGGACAAATTTCTTCGTTACCCGTTAGTTTACTTAGTAGAGGCGGCAGACGATATCTGCTATCAAATTATGGATATAGAAGATGCTTGCAAACTACATATCCTGACCACCGAAGAGGCCATACAACTATTATTGGAATTTTTCGAAGGAGAGCGGTTGGAGCATATCCGCAAGGTCATGCATATGGTAGACGATACCAATGAGCAAATCGCCTATCTGCGTTCTTGTATTATCGGGCTATTAGTGGATGAATGTTCCCGTGTCTTTTTAGAGAACGAGGAAAGCATCCTCAATGGTACCTACAGCACTCCGTTAATCAGTAACATATGCGATCAAGCCAAACAGGCTTACGCTAATTGCTCGGCTACAGCATACAAGAAAATATATAAGGCAAAAGAAGTGCTCGACATTGAATTAGCCGGTTATCATATTTTCAGCCATCTGATCGACAGCTTGACCGAGGCCGTGATGAACCAAGAGCATGCTTACAGCAAACTGCTCTTACAACGGATACCGGAGCAATACGACACAAACGCTCCTACTACATATGGCAAGATACAATGCGTACTCGATTATATCTCCGGCATGACCGATGTATATGCGCTCGATCTATACCGTAAAATCACCGGTATGAGCCTGCCGGCCGTTTGATGTTGTAATAATGTGTTAGAATTCTTCCCGGTACTTGCTTTCCATGCGATCATCCAAGATGCTTAGATAGCTTTTATAGCGGGACTCGCTGATTAGCCCATCGTTAACGGCCTGAATGACGGCGCAGCCCGGTTCATGACGGTGCGTGCAGTTATTGAAACGGCATTCTTCCGAGTATTTAAACAACTCCCGGAAATAATGGGAAATCTCAGCGTCCGCCATCTCGATCGTTCCAAATCCTTTGATACCCGGAGTATCGATCAAATAGCCTCCCCCGGGAAGAGGAATCATCTCGGAAAAGGTGGTCGTATGCATACCTTTGTTATGATATTCGGAGATATCACCGGTACGGAGATTCACCCCCGGCACCAGTTTATTGATAATCGTGGATTTTCCGACACCCGAATGGCCGGACAAAAGCGTAATCTTATCTTTTAGATCCGCTTTCAAGGCATCCAAACCTTCCTCGGTCCGGGCACATAGCGTCGAACAGGGATAGCCAATCGAGGTATACAACTCGATTAAATTCTCCAACGCCCTTTGATCCTCATTATTATAACGATCAATCTTATTGAAAACTAATTTAACAGGGACACGATAAGCCTCGGCGGTCGCCAAGAAGCGATCGATAAATATCGTTGTTGTTATAGGATAATTCACCGTAACGATCAGCATCGCCTGATCCAAATTCGCGGCGATAATATGCGCTTGCTTCGATAAGTTAGAGGCACGACGGATGATATAATTCTTACGTTCCTCGATCTCTGTGATAAAAGCGGTTCCTTCTTTATTTATATCGATTACGACACGGTCTCCTACCGCAACCGGATTGGTACTCTTTATGTCTTTCAGACGAAAGTTCCCCTTGATCTTACTCTCTATATCTCGCCCGTCTTCCGTACGGACCGTATACCAACTACCTGTGTTTTTTATTACCAGTCCCCTCATGAGAATTGAAAACTGAGAATTGAAAATTGAGAATTGGAATAAGGACTCAATGGGGTTCCTTAATTCTCAATTCTCAAGTTTCAACTTTCAATTATTTAAACGGTCATTACTTCTTTTTCTTTAGCGGCGTAAAGCTCATCAATCTTTTTGATAAACTTATCATGGATTTTCTGAACCTCTGCCTCGGCGTCTTTCTCTACGTCCTCGGGAACCCCATCAGACTTGATGCTTTTCTTCAAAGCCTCGATAGCGTCACGACGAGCGTTACGAACGCTGATCTTCGCATTCTCCGCCTCCTGCTTACATTGTTTCACCAATTGACGGCGACGCTCCTCAGTCAACGGAGGAATACCTAAGCGGATCACCTCACCGTTATTCTCCGGCGTGATACCTAACTCAGAATCCAGAATACCTTTCTCAATATCGCGGATGATCTTCTTCTCCCACGGAGTGATCATGATAGTCCGTGCGTCCGGAACCGTCACCGTAGCCACGTTAGTAAGAGGAACAGGCGCCCCATAATACATTACCTTCACACAATCGAGGATTTTCGGATTAGCCTTACCAGCCCGAATGTGAGACAATTGCTCGTCCAGATACTCAATGGCGAACGTCATCTTCTCTTCCCCTGCTTTGATCAATTGTTTCGTATCTATCATAAATATACGTTTTTTGTTTGCGAATCTTTTAATTAACAAAAGTAATAAAGATTTCCAACTTCGCAAACATATAATTAAAATACTCCCTAACAAAAGATTTATAGTACCGTATAAAAGCTTATCACCTTCACTGTTTACTTAACTTAGACGTAAAGAATAGTAAGTAGGCTACACCCACGCACAACACCAGCACCGCCCCTACTTGAGAAGCCAACATATCGGATGCCACGCCCATAAAGATCGGGAAGATCGTGCCGCCAAACAGTCCCATAATCATCAAACCGGACACCTCATTTTGCTTATTCGGCATAGAAAGCAGGGCTTGGGCGAAAATAATGGAGAAGACGTTCGAGTTTCCAAAGCCGATCAAGGCGATACAAGCATAGATGATCTCTTTCGAATGGAAGAACAGCAGACCGATCATCGCCAATAACATCAAGAAAACACTAAAGGCAAAGAATCCTTTCGGAGAGACTTTTCGCAAGATAAAAGCCCCGGAGAAGCATCCCGCCGTACGGAAGATGAAATACAGGCTCGTGGCGAAGCCTGCGTCGGCCAATGTCATGCCTAGACGTTCCATCAAGATCTTCGGGGCGGTCGTATTCGTCCCTACATCGATCCCCACATGGCACATGATACCGATAAAGCAAAGCAGGATAAAAGGCTTGCCCAGCAAAGCCAGACATTCGCCAAAGGTGGAGGGCCGCCCCTCCTCTTTGGTCTCATGGATAGTGGTAGCTCCCAATAGCAGGATAGCGATCACGGCGATCACCATATAGACCGGAAACAAGACACGCCAACCGAGTCCCATCGACGGTATCGCTTGGGTAGCCCCCCACATAGCGATATAAGGCGCCAAGAAGGAGGCGATCGCCTTCACGAACTGACCGAATGTCAAAGAACTAGCTAGTTTATCCCCGCTTACGATATTCGATAATAACGGGTTCAAGGAAGTCTGCATCAAAGCGTTGCCGATACCCAACAGGGAGAAGGATATCAACATGACCATATACGCGTCGTCGAAGATCGGGATCATTAGCGAAAGGAAGGTCACAATCAAGCTCAATAGCACGGTCTTTTTCCGCCCGATACGGTTCATCAACATTCCCGTCGGGACGGAGAAGATCAAGAACCAGAAGAACACGAGCGACGGGAAGATATTCGCCTCCGAATCACTCAAGCCTAAATCCGCTTTCAGGTAATTAGAGGCGATTCCCACTAAGTCCACGAATCCCATGGCGAAGAACGCCAACATCACGGGAATCAATTTCAAGGATGAAGTCTTCTCGCTCATGGCTTATAAATCTTTAGGGTAAGCAGGCCATGCGCCACTCTGCGTACAAACATAAGCGGCTACTGTTACCGCTTTCTCATGTGCCTCACGTAAAGGTTTTCCGGTTAAGATCGATGAAATAAACGCCCCGGAGAAAGAATCGCCGGCGCCTACCGTATCTACCACCTGTACCTTCGGGGTAGGAATCGTAGAGACCTCCTCCTCGGAAAAGATCGTACTATACTCCGCCCCAGCCGTAAGTACCAAATAGCGCAAACCATATTTCTTCATGAACCAGCGACACATATCCTCTATCGTGCCTTCCAGACCAAACATCGGGCGAAGCATTTCCAATTCCTCATCATTGATCTTGAATACGTTCGCCAATTCGAGCAACGATTCGATCAGCTCCTTCGAATAGAAATGCTGACGGATATTGATATCGAAAAAGCGCAAGGCATGACTAGGCATATAAGAAAGCAAGGTACGAAGCGTCTCACGAGATTCCGCGGCACGTTGCGCCAATGTTCCGAAGCATACGGCGTCCGCACGTTTCATCAGGTCGATAGACGCTTGGGTAAGAGGGATATGATCCCATGCCACACCTTCGATGATCGTATAGGAAGGGATGCCGTTCTTTAGCTCTACCATCACGCTTCCGGTCGGATATTCCACCGTACTGATATAATTACTATCGATACCGTTCTTATCCAATTCCTGAATAATCTCGGTTCCGAACACGTCGTTGCCCACGGCACTGATCGCGTAACCTTCCGCTCCTAATTGGGTAGCGTGATACACAAAATTAATCGGCGCTCCACCGGCTTTCTTCACTTCCGGGAAAACATCCCACAATAATTCACCAATGCCTACTACTACAGGTTTACTCTTTTCCATGATATATTTTGTTTTTAATTATTTGAAGGGATAAATGGTTAATGACGTAACCGTAAACGCTCCTCCCTTCGCATTGAAGCTAATGCGATTATACGGCTCTTCCGGGAAGACTAGGTTGGTCATGACAAACTCTCCATTCCCGTCGAAAGCCTCTATGCTGGATTTATCTACCAGCAAACGCAAGGTATATTCCTTAGCGGCGGAGATCGGTGCCGAGGTAGCCGTGGCGAATGTCTTGCTAAAATCCGTAGCCCCGCTGTTACGGCGATCCATCGTGAACGTATTATCCAGAAGATTATAACGCATCTCCACTTCCTCGCCTTTCGAGTTAAACAATTGGAAACTCATGATATCGGCCCCATTGTTCTTAAATTTGATCTCGATCTCATAGGTTCCCGCATTGCCGGAAAGAATCGGATTGATCTCATGGGAACGGTCTACCTTGAAGGCTCCTTTCTTCTGGGCTTTACCTCTCAATTTCAACATTTCGGGAGACGGGGTGCTGCTCAAGTACGTCTGCCCGTTTTTCGTATAAAGAACCAAGTCGCGAGGAACCGAGTTCGCGCTCCGGTATTGCGAGGTCGGCACGTTATTCGCATACTCCCAATTGCTCATCCAAGCCAAGGCGATCTTCCGGTCCTCCGGAGCGTTACTCCAAGTTACCGTAGCGTAATGATCCTTGCCGTAATCCATCCATTTGGTCAAGGCCGGAGATTCATTCACGAACTGTTTCCCATCGAACGTACCTACGAAATATTGGGTAGCGGAGCCGCCAAACGGACCGCCGGGGTTGATATTACAGATCAAGACCCACTTCTTCAATTCCGTACCCTTCACCGGAAGCTCGATCAAGTCCGGGCATTCCCAAACGCCCGCATGCGCTCCTTGTCCTTCCCCGAAACTGCTCTCATACGTCCAGTCCTTCAAATTGGGAGAAGAATAGAGTTGCATCTCCTGCCCTACGGCGAGTACCATGATCCATTTATTGGATTCCTTATGCCAGAAAACTTTCGGGTCACGGAAATCACGTTGCGTAGAAGTAAGGATCGGATTCCGGTCATATTTCTTGAACGTCCGGCCGTTGTCCAAGCTATAGGCCATACTCTGCACTTGCCGGTCGCTGGCCGAGGTATAGAAAGCCACGATAGCGCCAGCGCCAAAACCGGCGGTATTATCCTTATCCACCACACAGCTACCGCTGAAGATCGTACCCAAGGCATCCGGAGCGATCGCCACCGGTTGATGCTCCCAATGAATCAAGTCCTTGCTGATCGCATGCCCCCAGTGCATATTCCCCCACATCGAGCCATACGGATTGTATTGATAGAACAAATGATACTCACCATCCTTGTATACCATGCCGTTCGGATCATTCATCCATCCCCAAGCCGGCGAGAAATGATAGGCCGGACGGAATTTCTCCCGGTTAGACGAATCAAACTGATCGGATAGCTTCATCTCTTTCCAGCAAAGAGCCGATTCCGGGGCAAGCTGGAAGTTGAAGGAGATATGCTTATCCGCATACCCCGAGAGATCTACCGGAACGAAATAATCCACCTTATTCACCGCCAAACGAACATTGAAAGTCCGTACCACGTCATTATCGACAATCATATATAACTTGGATTCCGGCGAGGACTCCTCGACCGGAAGCAACAAATACTTGGCTTGCGCATCCACACGGACAATGCTTTGTCCTTCGCCCAGATGCTTTATATCTATAGTACGTTCTGTCGCATATCCGGCCAACGGATCGACAGCACTTAATAAAACGACACCGACAGCCATACATAAACTCTTAAGAAGTCTCTTTGTTTGTTGTTTCATAAACGAACGGATTAAAGGATAATACAGTTTGATTCTCCGCCAAAATTAATAGGATTCTTCCGGATAGAAAAGCACTTATCCCCTAAAGATGAGGAGATATGACATTTGTGATAAAGATCGTACAAATGTTATTGATACTCGGTAGGCGTAACCCCGTAGACCGCCTTGAAACATTTAGAGAAGTAAGCGGGCGAGGAGAAACCGGTTCGGTAAGCGACCTCACTCACCGTATACGCGTTCTGCCTCAACAACTGGGTCGCCTTATTCAAGCGATAGGTACGCAAGAACTCGACGGGTGCGGTTCCGGTAAGCTCCTTGATCTTCCGGTGAAGGTGCCCCCGGGATAATCCCAAGGTCTCGCTTAGTTTCTCCACATTATATTCGGGGTCCGCATAAACCGCCTCGATCTGTTCCGCGAACTTACGCAAGAAGGTATCATCGATACTCTCCACCTTTTCCGGCTCGGACAGAAGGAGCTTATTATCCCGCAGCTTCTCCAACAAACGTTCCCGTAACTTCTGGCGTTCTTGCAATAGGTGGATAATCTTGATCTTCACGTAATCCGTATGGAAAGGCTTCTGTATATAATCGTCCGCCCCGCCGGTTATTCCGAAAATCCGTTGACGCTCATCGGTCAAGGCGGTCAATAAGATCACCGAGATATGGCTAAAGGGAAGTTGCGACTTGATCGTCCGGCAAAGTTCGAAACCATTCATCTCCGGCATCATCACATCGCTTACTACCAATGATATCTCCTCCTCTTCCAATACCCGCAAGGCATCTTTCCCGTTCGCGACCGTCCGGATCTTGAAATGAAGGCTAAGCTCACGTTCCAAAAAGCCGCGGACCTCATCGTCATCCTCGGTGATCAGTATCGTATAAGGATAGGTCTTGGAAAGCATCTCCTTGGTTTCCGAGTCGTCCAACCGGGAGGCTTCGTAGGCTTGATGGGATACGGGCGTTTCCATCAGGTCGCTATCCTCGAAATGCGCCTTTCCTTTCCGTAGGCAGACCGTAAAGGTAGTCCTTTGTCCCGGCTCGCTCTCCACACGGGTCTCCCCTCCGTGCATATCTATATACTCCTTTACCAAATGTAATCCGATCCCGGTTCCCATCGACCGATCCTCCGTATAGAAACGGTCAAACAGATGCGGAAGGTTAGCGGGACGGATGCCACTTCCCGTATCGATAACCCGTATAAAGACCCGGCCTCCCTCTTCCGTCAGCTCTATCCGCACGCTACCTCCCTCCGGCGTAAACTTAAAAGCGTTCGAGAGAAGATTGAAAAATACCTTCTCCAATAAGTCCGGATCGATCCATAGTGTACATTGCTTCATCGAAGAAGTGATTGTATAAGAGATCGCACGTACCGAGGCCATACTGTCAAAATAAGATTTGATCTCGCCAACGAAAGGAACCAAATCGATTTCCCGTACCGCTAGTTTCTCTTGCTTGCCTTCCACCTTCCGGAAATCCAATATCTGATTGATCACACGCAACAAACGGTTGGCGTTCTTCTGGATCAGTCCTAGATCCGAGGCGTAAGGAGATTCCCGCAACGAGACAATCAAGCGATCCAAAGGGGCGAGAATCAGGGTCAAGGGCGTACGTACCTCGTGGGAGACATTCGTAAAGAATTGGAGTTTCTGCGCCGTCATCTCTTTCATCTCCGCGTTCAAGGAGATTAGCTTACGATTCGCTTGCCTCATCTTCCGGTTTATGTAAAAGGCGTAAATGGAAAGGGCGATAAAACCGATCATCAATAAGGAGATCACCCCTAAAGAGTTTCGCAGGAAATAAAACCGGTCGGACAAACCGTCGATACGGGAACGCTGCGCCTCGATACGTTGCTTATATTTCTGGAGTTGGTCCGCTTGCAACAATAAGGTGCGGGCAGACTGATGATCTACCGGGGCCGTACGAAGAGGGATAAACTTATCCACCGGCTCCCCCTGAATGATACGCATAGCCGTGCGAATCACTTGCTCCCCTCCTGTCGGATAGAGGAAAGAGGCGTTGATCCGTCCATCTTCCACGGCTTCCAGACCGGCACCCGCCACAGCATCCACGCCGATAATCCGCAAATCCCGTCCTCGGATGGAATCCCATGCCATAAAGTATTCCCGGGCGGCTATGGCCATCATGTCGTTATGGGCGTAAACGAAATCTATCTGCTCGGGATGCTCTAACTTCCGAAGCTCCATCCGGGCCGTATCGACCAACCATTGTCCTTCTATCTTACGGAAAGAAAGCTCCTCCCTTTCTCGCAAGGCATCGACAAAACCTTTGTGCCGCTCTTGCGCCGGGGAGGTTTGCGTGAGTCCCCATATCTCTAAGATAATAGCGTTCGGGGGAAGATAATGGGCGGCGTAATTGCCTGCCGCTAGTCCGATCTCATAATTGTTCGCCCCGACAAAAGAGGTGTATTGATCGGTATTTACCTTGCGATCTGTAATGATCGTCGGGATTCCGGCACGGTACGCTTCCTCGGCAACTGCCGTGATCGGCTCGGATTGATAGGGGGAGATGATCAAGACATCCACCTTTTGGCGGATCAAGTCTCGTATTTGTTGTATTTGTGTCTCGTTATTGTTTTGCGCGTCCTTTATAATAATTTCCACATCATCATAGTTAGAGGCTTCGATACGCATATCGTTAATCATAGCTTCCCGCCAAGCATCGTCCAACATACATTGGGAGAGGCCAATAACGTGCCTCTTCTGTTTCCCCGAGCTCGTACAACCACACAATACGATCAAGGTTAACCATACTAGTAAAAAGGGATGCTTCATATACAAGAATAAAGGTCTAACGTATTTGCCACAGGGCTGGCACAACCTTGCCATGCCTGTGGCACGACAGTGCCATACGGATGGCATAGCTGTGCCATAACCAGTGGCACAACTATGCCATCAGCATGGCACTGCCATGTCATCGGTTAATGGCACTAATTATGCACCAGTGTCCCGATATTCTCTCCGCTCATCACTTTCTTCAAGTTGCCGTTGGTATCCATATCAAATACGATGATCGGGAGGTTGTTCTCTTTACACATCGTGGTAGCGGTCAAGTCCATTACCTTCAGGCCCCGGGTATAGATCTCATCATACGTAATATCGGAGAACTTGGTAGCCGTAGGATCTTTCTCCGGATCAGCGGTGTAAATACCGTCCACACGGGTACCTTTCAGCATGACATCCGCCTCGATCTCGATGCCTCTCAAGGAAGATCCGGTATCCGTAGTAAAGAACGGATTACCCGTACCGCCGGACATGATTACCACGTTGCCTTGTTCCAGCAACTCGATCGCACGCCATTTATTATAGAACTCGCCGATCGGTTCCATACGGATAGCCGTCAGTACCTTCGCCTTCACACCTTGAGCGACCAAAGCGGAGCTAAGCGCCAAGCTATTGATCACCGTTGCCAGCATACCCATCTGGTCTCCTTTTACCCGATCGAAACCTTTGGAAGCGCCGCTCAACCCGCGGAAAATATTACCTCCACCGATCACGATACCGATCTGTACACCCATCTCGGCAATCTCCTTGATCTGTGCCGCATATTCATTCAAGCGAACCTCATCGATCCCATATTGTTTACCACCCATCAGCGACTCCCCGCTTAATTTTAATAAGATACGTTTGTATTGAGCCATGTTTTGTATATATTTAATATGTAATTCCGCAAAAGTAATGATTTATTGAAGGCTTGTGATAATTCGCAAGACATTCGATTTCAAAGGAAGAAGACTTTGTTTGATAATCGCAAATATAATAGCCTCATCAATACTAGAATATTCATGTGAAATAATATTCCTTAGTCCTATAATCTTTCGCCAAGGAACATCTGGAAAACTCAACAATAGTTCACCATTTGTTTGATCATCTATCTTTTTAATGCTCTCCCCTATAATTTGAAGACGCATGACACATCCGTCAAATACCAAAACACTATCAGGAGACAATAAAAACTCTTCCGGAGTATTGATAGCCTCACTCCAATGAAGTATCAAATCTATTGACTCGACAACTTGTTCGCAACGGTCTATAATTCGATTCTTATCAAACATAGATTCCGTCTTTAAGAATATTATTTTTTAGCGCAGGCCGTAAAGAGTCTCTTAATCGGACTAAATCCACCTTACATTTACACAAAGACTCCAAAAGCTCTTTTAGATCGAAGATAATAAAAGGCTCGACTTTCTCTAATGACACAAATACGTCTAAGTCACTATCCTCCCTATGTTCACCTCTAGCCACGGAGCCAAATATCCCCAGCTCCTTAATCCCGAACTGAGCACCAAACTCTTTCTTGAATCTAGCCAATATCTCTTTATATTCTGCCGCAGACCTCATAATGAATCATTTTTACAAAATTAGGAATTAATCTTATAGTATACAACAATAAATAAAAAAGATCACCCCAACCGGTGTCGGGGCGATCCAAACACTAATCCCGTGTTTTGTAAGCTGCGAGGATTAGCGAATTATTATATGAAACTTTACTGGTTACTTTTTATCTAAGATCTCCAAGGTATCGGCAGCGATCATGAATTCCTCATCCGTAGGAACGACGATGATAGTCACCTTACTGTCCGGAGTGCTGATTACCATCTCCTCGCCACGCATGCCCTCGTTCTTCTCAACATCGATCTTCATGCCCATGTATTCCATGTTCTCGCAAACCGCACGACGGGTCGCCCATTGGTTCTCACCGACACCACCGGTCCAAACCAAGATATCACAACCACCCATAGCGGCGGCATAAGCGCCGATATATTTCTTGATGCGGTAGTTATATACGTTCAAGGTCATGATCGCATGCGGATTTCCGGCAGCTACGGCAGCCTCGATCTCACGCATATCGGAAGAGATACCGGAAAGACCGGCAACACCACTTCTCTTATTGATCAAGTCGGAAAGGCCGGCACCATCCATGCCTTCCTTATCCATGATGAAAGACAAAGCACCCGCATCCACGTCGCCGCAACGAGTACCCATCAACAGACCCTCAACCGGAGTCAAGCCCATGGAAGTATCCACGCTCTTACCATTCTTGATAGCGGTGATAGAACCACCGTTACCTACGTGAGCCGTGATAATCTTCTGATCCTCATAAGGAACACCTAAGATCTCGCAAGCACGACGGGATACATATCGATGACTGGTTCCGTGGAAGCCATAACGACGTACGCCATATTTCTTGTACATCTCGTAAGGCAAACCATACATATACGCATAATCCGGCATGGTCTGGTGGAAAGCCGTATCAAACACCGCTACTTGAGGAATACCCGGGATCAAAGCCTCCATCGCCCGAACACCCTTCAAGTTAGCCGGGTTATGAAGCGGAGCCAAATCAGAGCACTCGATTACCTTATTGATTACATCCTGATTGATCAATACGCTAGAAGCGAACTCCTCGCCACCATGTACCAAACGATGACCAACAGCGTCGATCTCCTTATAGTCCTTGATACAACCATAAGTAGCGTCGGTCAATACGCTCAAGATAAACTCGATGCCTTGTTGATGGCCGGGAATCTCTCTCTCGATAACCACCTTCTTGCCCTCCTTATCCGTCAATTTCAAGAACGCGCCCGGCAAACCGATTTTCTCGATACCACCTTGAGCCATAACCTCACCGGAGGTCATATCGAATAACTTATATTTGATAGAACTACTACCGCAGTTCAATACTAGAATCTTCATATTATTAAGTCGTTAGGATTATCTATTATTTTGCAGATTTCAAACCGATGGATTGATTACAAGCGATCGCTACCATCTTATAAATATCGTCTACGGAGCAACCGCGAGACAAGTCGTTCACCGGAGCGGCCATACCTTGAAGGATAGGACCGACAGCCTCAGCGCCACCCAAACGTTGAACCAGCTTATAAGCGATATTACCCACCTCCAAAGTCGGGAATACCAAAACATTCGCTTTACCGGCGATCTCGCTACCCGGAGCTTTCTTGCTACCTACAGCCTCAACCAAAGCGGCGTCGGCCTGCAACTCTCCGTCGATCTTCAAGTCCGGAGCCATCTCCTTAGCCAAACGAGTAGCCTCCACTACCTTGTCTACCATCTCGTGAGAAGCGCTACCCTTCGTAGAGAAGCTCAACATAGCCACACGAGGCTCAACGCCTACGATATTACGAGCCGTAGCGGCGGTAGCGACAGCGATGCTAGCCAACTCTTCCGCGTTCGGGTTTGGCATAACCGCACAATCGGCAAATACCAAAATACCATCATCCCCATATTGAGGAGTCTTCGTGAACATAAGGAACGCACCGGAAACACACTTCATGCCCGGAGCCGTCTTGATAATTTGCAAAGCAGGACGCAATACATTACCCGTCGTATTCTCAGCACCGGCGATCTCACCGTCAGCGTCACCCGCCTTGATCATCAAACAAGCCAAGAACAAAGGATCTTCAACTAGAACCGCAGCCTTCTCGGGAGTCATACCCTTCTTTTGGCGAAGCTGGAAAAGCAAGTCTGCGTATGCGGCTTTCTTCTCGTGATTTTTCGGATCGACAAGAGTTGCCTCACCGATGTGGTTCAGTCCGAAACCTGCCGCCAACTCCTTGATCTCAGCAGGGTTTCCAATTAAGATAATGTCTGCTACACCGTCGGCCAGTAATCGGTCGGCAGCTTTAAGAGTTCTTTCCTCGGTACCTTCGGGAAGAACGATACGCTGCTTGTCAGCTTTAGCGCGCGCAATAATGTCTTGCATTAAATCCATAGCGGAAGATATTTTATATTATTTAATAATTGTACTCGTAATCCGGCTACAAAATTAGGCATAATGCAATATAGAGTTTACAAAATAGGCAAAAGAATTACAGGTAGAGATACCAGTTTCAGATCTTTTAACAGTAATTCGTCACTTCCCGCTCCCCGGAGAGTATTTGTTGCAGTTCTTCCGCTGTCACATTCACACTTAACTTACCTTTATGGGCCACGGAGATCTTTCCTCTCTCCTCCGAGACAATAATAACCAGCGCATCTGTCTCCAATGACATCCCCAACCCGGAACGATGGCGCAATCCCATATCCTTGGGAAGGGTAGCGTTCTGGGCGACCGGCAAGATACAACCGGCCGCCTTGATCCGGTTATCGGCTATGATCATGGCACCATCATGCAACGGGCTGTTCTTAAAGAATATATTCTCGATCAAGCGGGCATTTACATCGGCGTTGAACATCTCGCCCGTATGCTCATAGATAGTCAAGTCCATATCTTGCTGGATCACGATCAAGGCACCCGTCTTTTTCCGGGCCATATTCATACAGGCCAAGACAACAGGGGCGACAAACTTCCCTTCTTTCTCCGGATCGCCTCCTCGCTTGGAAAAAAGTTTCCCTAGGAATTTCCAGCCCCGGTGCGAACCTAACGCCAACAGGAAACGGCGGATCTCGTCTTGGAAGAGGATTACCAAAACCACGAAACCTACGCTAATAAACTTATCCAAGATGGCCCCCATCAACCGCATCTCCAATACCTGCGAGATCAAGATCCATACGACGATGAATGATACGACTCCACTGAATATAGCCAATGTGCCCGAGCTTTTCATCAACTTATAGGTCTGGTACAGGAAGAAAGCCACCAGCAATACGTCAATCAAGTCTTTTATACCGAAATGCATCCACATAGTTAATTGAGAATTGAAAGTTGAAAATTGAAAATTATTTGTTGGTCATTTGACCTATGACGCGAATGGCTTCCACTGCTTCCCGCACATCATGTACACGAAGGATATTAGCGCCGTTCAAGAGAGCGTACGTATTCAATACAGTCGTTCCGTTCAGGCTATCCGCAGGGGTTCCACCCAGTAATTTATAAATCATGCTTTTACGGGAGACTCCAACTAATAAAGGCAACTCAAAAATAGAGAACTCCTTTAAATGGCTCATCAATTCGTAATTCTGCTCCAACGTCTTACTAAAGCCAAAGCCGGGATCGAGGATGATATCATTCACCCCTAAAAGCCGAAGCTGGCGTACCTTCCGGGAAAAGTACAGCATGATCTCCTCCATCATATCCGGGTAATCAGTATGCCTCTGCATAGTTTGAGGGGTTCCACGCATATGCATCATGATATAAGGCACCTTCAAATCCGCTACCGTTTGGAACATATCCGCATCCAACTCACCGCCGGAGATATCGTTAATGATAGCCACTCCATATTCCTCTACGCAACGACGGGCAATCCCCGCACGAAACGTATCTACGGACACCGGGATATCCGGGTAATGCTTATTTAATATATGTAAGGCAAACTCCAAACGGCGCATCTCTTCCTCCGGCGTAACCTCAGCGGCATCCGGACGGGATGAATAACCACCGATATCGATCCAATCCCCTCCCTCCGATAAGATTTCCCGGATACGGTCCTCGATAGCGGTCTCGGTCTGTTTGCGGCTGCCCGCATAAAAAGAATCAGGGGTAATATTCAAGATTCCCATCACCAACGGTGTCGCTAAAGAAGTAAGTGTCCCTCTAATATTGAGCGTTTTATCTAACATGATCTTTCCTTATTTCCAGCAAAGATACAGGTTTCTCTCTTAAAATCTCCTTCTAGATTCTTCATTCTTTATTTAATTGCTACATTTGCGCCGAATTAGACAGGAATAAATATTTAACGCAATACAGTCATGAGTATTATCGACCTCTATGATTTATTTATACATAACCCTCAAATAACGACAGATAGCCGGAACTGTCCGAAGGGTTCTATCTTCTTCGCCTTAAAAGGTGATAAATTCGACGGAAATCAATATGCCGGGAAAGCCTTGGCATCCGGCTGTGTCTATGCCGTCATAGACAATCCCGATTATTATATAGGCGAACGCACGATCCTTGTTGATAACGTGCTGAAGACCTTGCAACAATTAGCGCACCATCACCGCAAGGTACTGGGATTGCCGATCATCGGGATTACCGGAACAAATGGCAAGACCACGACCAAAGAGTTATTGGCCGCCGTGCTCTCAACGAAATTCAATTTACTATATACCGAAGGGAATTTCAATAACCATATTGGCGTTCCCTTGACCTTGCTCCGATTGACTCATGACCATGAGATGGCGGTTATCGAGATGGGCGCCAGCCATCCGGGAGACATCAAGGAATTAGTGGATATCGTCCATCCTAACTATGGCATCATCACGAACGTAGGCCGTGCCCATCTGGAAGGTTTCGGTTCTTTCGAGGGTGTGATCCGGACAAAAGGGGAGTTATATGATTATATCCGTCGCTCCAAAGGCAAGATATTTATCAAGAAAGAGAACGAGTACCTTCAGTCTATCGCCAAAGGCATCGAACAAATCACATATGGAAACGGGGATGATGCTTTCGCGTCCGGACAGGTAGTCAGTTGCGATCCTTTCTTAGTGTTCAATTGGAAGCAACAAGGAAAGTTGCATACCGTCGAAACACATATGATCGGTAGTTATAACCTAGATAATGTATTGGCCGCCGTCGCCGTAGGCCGCTTCTTCAAGATCCCGGCAGAGCGTATCAGCCGTGCTATCGCCGCTTACGAGCCTACCAATAACCGTTCTCAGTTCAAGAAAACCGATAATAACGAATTGATTATCGATGCTTACAACGCAAATCCGAGTAGCATGAAAGTAGCTCTGGACAATTTCATCACCATGCCCGTACAGCCTAAAGCTATCATCCTTGGAGATATGCGCGAGCTTGGACCAACTAGCGACGAATTACATGCAGAGGTTGTCGAACAGATCAAGAAAGGCCAGTTCGACAAGGTGTTCCTCTGCGGCGAGCATTTCTCCAAGGTAGGCAAAGAGTTCTCCCCCTTCGCTACCACGGAGGCAATGGTGGAAGAGCTTCGGAAACAGCCGTTAAAGGGCTATCATATCTTGATCAAAGGCTCTCATAGCATGGGGCTGGAGAAACTAGCGGATATCCTATAAGCTATCATCGAACAAGACGGTTTTCAACTTCTGGTACAAGAAGGAGAGAATCAATAAGATAACTCCCAAGATTATAAAGACGACCACCTTCCCGATCGTAGGCAAGAGCCACAGATCCACCATCACCAACTTTAGCAATACGATCGAGAAGGTGGCCAAACTAATCATCCGGACAACTTTCAGATGCAATCGCATTCCCACCGCCATTTGCATAAAACCGGCAAGACTCAACGAGATAGAGAAACCTGCGCTTAATTCATCCGGCAAGCCCAACTGATTCAACAAATTATTCGTTCCCACGGCCAGTAATATCGTAGACAGCAAACAAATATATAAGGTCATCCCATGCGTACGCTTTTCTCTTGCGTCGAATGCCTTATAATAGTACCGCCCCAAGACAAAAATATGCCCCCCGATTAAAAGCAAGGAAACCCATAGCAGGAACCGGGGAATAAAGAGATCATCATACCCGACCCACAAAGACATTCCTCCGAACAGGGATAAAGATAGCCCCAAGAGTAGTCCGTATCCCCCCGCATTTCTTGACACAGGCAAATAGCTTTTCCCTAATAAAACATTCGCAGCAAATAAAACCGCCACCGTAAATGTCTCGATATAGCTAAAGGACACGATCGAAGGATCTACATATGAATAGAAATCGAAAACAAAGGCTATATATAATACGACACATCCCGTCAAGAAAGGCCCTTTCGTCGATATCCTTGTCGGACGTACCAACCAAGCGTCTACCCAATACGATAACCCCGTAAAAATACCGGTAGCGAACAAGCCATTTATAAATAGGGAAGAATCTCCGTACCGAGCCTCCATCCATCCGTGGAAGACATCCATTCCGTAAGAGCCCAAAGTCAACGCCGGAAGCACCCAAGCGAATATCTCGTAAACCCGCAGACGGAAACGACTATAGAACCAGAGAATAATCATTACCTCCGAAGCCCAAAACAAGGTAATAAAGGTCCCTTCCAGTTGGATCGGGATCGTCACCGATACGAACGTAAGAGCGATACCCAATAACGTATGCATCAAGAAAGTGAAAGGTTCCCCTTTCCGTTTGATCCAAAAGAAAAGAGCGAAGTTAATAGCCGCAACAAAAAGGGTTACCAGACCTTTGTAATTCCGCTCAAGCTCCATATTCTGCAGGAGACAAAGGGCAAAGAACAGGAATACGAAATTGTTCAATCCGATCACTCCTAATAAATATTGATTGATCCCCCGGATATTGATTCGCACGATGGAAGCGACCGATAATAAGAAGATCAAATAGAAGGCGATAGAGAAAATAAGTAAATGCGTTAATTGGACACTTCCCATCAAATCCAGATCCGCAGCATACGTATAACCCGCAAAGACGATCCAAGTCAAGGCAAAACAAATTACAGGCAATTCCCCCCACTTCTTATAGATAGATAGCCCGAACATCCCTAGGTCCAAGATCATGACATAAGTAAACAGCACCCAATAACTTCCATCCCCGCTGCCCACTAAGAATGGAGCGATAAATCCACCCACCAAAGCGATAATCGCCAGTTCCCTACGATTATAGAGTATAGATAAAGACGACATAAACCCGGTAAACAATACAAGCAAGATAAAAGCGACCGTTTGGCTGAACAGCCCGTAATAATGATAGGCGATCGCCACCGTTACATAAAAGATCGCAAAAGCGCCTCCCGCCAGCAAAGAGCTAAAGGTACGATAGGAATCCTTCAAACGCCAAGCCACGAATAGAAGTAATCCGCCCATCCCAAAGCCAAGGATCGTACGCAAGGTCTCGTTTATCCATTCCTTATCTATCGCATACTTCACGAAAAGACCCATGCCCAAGACGAGTATCAGGATACCGATTTTACCGAATAAGTTCTCACCGATATATTTCTCATAATTGACAGGCTTCCGTTCCTTCCGGGGTTGAAGATTTCTCGCTGGTTCGACAATCGCCCTTACCGGTTCAGGTTGTACGAAAACTTCCGGTTCTTTCAAGGTCTCAGGCTCGGGTTCCTTTACCTCGTCCGCGACTTTCGGGCTATTCTCCAAACGTTTACGCAAGGCAGCGATCTCTTTCGATAATTCCTCCGTCTTCTCCTGTGATTTGGATATCTTATTACGCAAGTTTATCCAAATCATGATCAGCAATAAAAGTATCAGTAAGGTATATTCCATAAACTCTAAAGTTATAAGCTTGCCGCAATATACGCATTTATTTATATAAAAGCTTTCCGAACCATAAAAAAGTCCCGACGATACGAATATCGCCGGGAGCAATTTTTTATCCGGTTTCCTTCCTCACGGAAATACTATCGGAAGAACTTTTTTACTTTAGTATTAACCACACGTTCCCCCATCACGGGATACTTTGTTGCGTGGAAATTATTTAATTAAATACTTATTTAACAACCACCTTAACAGCAGCCTCACCCTCTACAGCTACAGCTACGATACCTGCCGGTACAGCGATTGTAGCGTTATCAGATGAAAGAACTGTCTCAGCAACCACCTTACCTAAGATGTTAGAGATAACAACAGACTTGCCAGCGGCACCTTGGATTGTTACAGTACCATCGTTAGCGATAACAGAGATAGCAGACTCAGCAGCGATCTTGTCATTAGATGTAGGAGTGCTAGTTGTCATTACCTTGAATACTTCTGCTTGCTCAGGATCAGTTGTCCAATAAACAACATTGTTCAAATGAGCCAAATAAGCATTACGAGGTAAATATTTCTCTACATCATACTCTTCACCTTGCTCTTCAGCTGCTTCCTCATCATAAGCCGGATTCAAATATTCTTGAACAGAAAGGATCTTGTAAGCCTCATCGCTATACTCAGCAGCGACCTCAAATGCGACAGCAGCCGGATTCAAGTTCATCGCATTGATTGTATCACCCTTGATTGCGATAGAATCTATACCGCATACAGAACCAGCGATAAATGCAGCACGAACAGCCTCAGCACCAGCAGCCTCATAAGCATAACCCTTAACCTCTGCAGAATCCAATGTATTCATCAAATAGTTTCTAGTTTTCACACCTTCTTCCGCAAATGCATTAGTAGAAAGATAATACAAAGGCATAGTCTCTTCGAAAGTCAAGCAAGCAGTATCCAACCACAAAGTCAAAGAATCATGCGTATATACATCGCTCTTCAAGATAGACTGTCCTTCTGCCTTCAATACAGCGAAACCATCTTTCTGGCTAGCGATCATCTTGTTATCATCCTCTGTATAAGAAGTGATCTGTACGTGACCGATATTCAAAGTAGCATATGTAGGAGCATCCTTCTTTGCGAACTCGAATGTAGTATTCTCAGTGTTGCACCAATCAACTGTGCTTAAGATACCTGAACCTGCCAAAGCGGTGATGGCTGAACCATAATAACCCCACTCTTCGTTATAACCAGACCAACTAACCAATTTATATTCATTCTCTACACCAGTTGACAAGAAAGACAATTCTATATAGCTATTAGAATTTTCTTTCATTATTAAATCACCTTTCTCATCAGTAGTTAAAGTAGCCTTTCCTAAGCGATCAGTTACTTTATACTTGTAAACCTTAACGTCTTTTGAATTAGGAACAATTGAGCTCTCCTCTTCAAGCTCTACCTCTTCCACCTTAAATCTATAAGCAGAAGCCAACTCACCGGCAGCTACATACAATTTGCCCTCTTTAACGGTTACATATAAGTTCTCCAACAAATCTGATTTCAAACGGAAAGATAATGCGCCATTAACCAAATCTTCTTTAGAAACTTTCTTATAAGCTAACTCTTGAGCATCCTCCACTTTCGGGCCTTTTACCAATTGAACTGTATCTGTTCCAAAAGAATAAATAGCTTTAGCATCGTCGATTACGCGGATAGTAGCACCACCTATAGGGCTATTAGTATTCCACATATTAGCCAATGTGTTAGTCTCAGTCAAATACCACAAAGCCGTCGGAACTTCTGTTACAGTCTTAGCATATACTGTTCCCTCTCCACAGAAAGAGTATACAAAGTATTGACCTTTGTACTTATTAGCGGAATGATCCTCATCAGACTTCGCATTGTTCATATCCTTAACAAAGTAAGTATACTCTGGATCCAATGTAGTCGGAAGCTTAACCTCAGCGAAAGTACATTTAGCAGCATCCTTAGTCCAGATTGTCAATTTCTCTGTACCTGCGAAGTTACCAAAAGCGATCATCTCACCATTAGCGGCAACCTCCATGTCATAACACATTTTTGACTTCTTCTCCGTATCATTTGCGCCTTTATATACAGGAGTAGCATACGGATAAAGGATCATCTTGCTATTATCGGAAGGATCTAAAACTACCTTGAAAGCATACAACTCTTTCGCACGACCATTCTCTAGGATCGTACCAGCTGTTACACCGGTAGCCTTATCAGCAGCAGCAGCCTCATCTTTAGGTTGTGCGTCTACAGTAAGTTTCCAGAATTTCTCAGAAGACAAATTAGAAGACCAAGAAGTAGAGTCCACAACTAAATACTTACCGGTAGTTCTATCCTGCAAAGTAACATAACCATCTAAACCGTCAATGTCTGTAGCGAACAACTCTTTGCCTGCCAAAGGATTTCCATCCAGATTTTTGTCGAAAGTCAAAGCGAAAGGAGAACCATACTTATTATTTAACAAGTCAGCAGTCATGTTTATCTTTGCTGGAGCTGCTACTGTAAAGTTAATCGCAGATGCAGATACAGCCGTTCCCTTTTCCAAAGTAACAATATCTGTTCTTTCAGCTTCCACATCATCTTTAGCGATGATAGAAACAACTGTCTTATTATCCAACTGAGCAGATAAAGTAACGTCAGTCACATTCTCCGGAGCGATAAACACACCCCCATTTTTGAAGTTCCACTCAGCTTGCTTATCCAATGTCAACACTCTGCCTGTAGCGCTATTCGTCAATGTGTACGCCCAAGTATTCGCCAAAGAGACAAAACGATAAGTTACTTTCCATAAGGATTTTTGATAATCAGTGTTCTTGATATCCGCAGTAGGAGCATCAGCCAAGATCAAACTATCAGTCTTTGTATAAGACTCTGTGACAGACAAATATTTACCATCCTCATTGGTCAATTGGTAAACTTTGCCATTTTCAACCTTCGCATTAGCGGTAAAGGCAGTACATAAAGCCAAGCCCGCTACAAGAGTAGAAAACTTTTTGTTCATAATTCTAAAATTAATATTAATACTAGTGTTAATTAAAAGCTCTT